>Ga0210393_10000002_pt1 | contig 396718 bp, 337 predicted proteins | sample IncBWC27OmetaG_FD_160068 | JGI IMG/M metagenome (GOLD analysis project Ga0210393, IMG submission 160068) | Forest soil microbial communities from Barre Woods Harvard Forest LTER site, Petersham, Massachusetts, United States - Inc-BW-C-27-O ... | reverse complement strand
GACCCTTTCGATCTACGTGGCGTCAAAGAGCGCTGTCAATGGCTTGACGCGCGTGCTCTCAAAAGAGTTCGGCCCCAGAAAAATCCGCGTTAACGCTCTCAATCCCGGTGGAACCGAAACGGAGGGTACGCACGCGGCGGGTGTCATGGGAACGGAGTTCAAGAAGCAGATAATCGCGAGTACGTCGTTGGGCCGCGTCGGCCAACCCGAGGACATCGCGCGCGTGGCCGTATTTCTTGGCTCGGATGATGCGGGGTGGCTCACGGGAGAAGCCATCTTCGCGAATGGCGGCCACAAGTAAAACGACTCCAGGAGAACACCAGAAATGAGCACCCACTTGATGTTTACGCGTACGAAGACCCCTAGGTGAGGCGGAGCTGAAGATTTACTGAGACAAGATTCGGGCAACCTTCGCAGGTCACCAGGTCAATGTCCTCGTCAACTACGGTCGCCTTGAGGGTCTGGAGGGCGATCCCGTCGAGGGGTATCGTGATCGCGGAATTCCCGAGCTTCGAAGCGGCCAAGGCATGGTTCGAATCATCATTCTCTTGGAGGGACCATGACAGACAGCTATCCATTTACCGTTTTTGGCGGTGAGTTCAAAGGCAAACGTGTTCTCGTGACCGGTGGCACGAAGGGTATAGGGGAAGCGATCGCACGCCGCTTTGCATTGGGCGGCGCCTCGGTGGCCACTACCGCGCGATCTAAGGCAGCTAACGGCCAGGATTCTTTTCTCTTTATAAAGGCGGATATTGGAACGGCCAGTGGTGTCCAAAACGTTGTCGATCGCATTCAGGGAGAATGGGGCGGGCTCGACATCCTGGTGAATAATGTCGGCGGAACGGAAACAAAAGCTGGCGGATTCGAGGTGCTCTCCGACGAGGACTGGCAAAAGATACTGGAGGTGAATTTGCTCGCCGCCGTCCGCCTGGACCGCGCTTTCCTTCCCGGCATGATCGAACGAAAGTCAGGAGTCGTCATTCATATCTCCTCTATCCAGCATCGTCTGCCGTTCTCCAATTCGACGCTCGCCTACGCGGCGGCCAAGGGAGCGTTGGCTACTTACAGCAAGGGGCTGGCCAAGGGTGTCGCTCCGAAAGGTGTGCGAGTAACTATGATTTCGCCCGGCTTCATCGAGACTTCAGGCGCAAAGGGAATGATCGCCGACATTTCAAGAGGCAGCGGCATCAGCGAGGGCGCTGCACGTCAACGGATTATGGACATGCTTGGAGGCATTCCCATCGGCCGGCCAGGCCGACCCGAAGAAGTGGCGGAGCTGGTAGCCTTCCTCGCCTCAGACCGAGGTGCGTTTATCAGCGGTGCTGATTACGTTATCGACGGTGGCACGATCCCCACGACTTGATGCCCTCGTGCCACGGGCGGCAGATTAGGTCCGCAGGCTTACGGATGTTTTCTGGTAGCTAAGTTATAGTAGTTGCGCGCCAGTCATCAAGCGTATTGGAGAAGACTCATGAGAACCATGTTTCGTAGCGTCGCGGCCATCACTCTACTCGCAATTCCCGCATTCGCGCAGACTCCGCAGGCCCGCTTTCGCGGCATCATCGCATCGTTCGACGGCACGACTCTCGTCGTGCAAACGCCCGACGGCAAGACCACTTCCGTCACCGTTCCCGCCGATGTGAGAATCAACGCAAACGGAAAAGCGAAACTGTCCGACATCAAGCCCGGCGATTTCGTCGGTTCAGCCGCCGATAAAGGCCCCGATGGTAAGCTGCATGCCGAGGAAGTCCACATCTTTCCCGAAACCATGCGCGGGACTGGCGAAGGGCATCGCCCGATGGGCCCGAATCCGAACCGCTCCATGACCAACGGCACGGTGGCCATGAATGACCCCGAAGCCCGCACTATGACCAACGGCACGGTAAGCGCAGCCAGCGGTATGGGCTCGGTAACACTCACCGTCCACTACAAAGAGGGCGACCAAATGATCGAAGTAGCCCCAGACACGCCAGTAGTGACGATCATCCCCGGCGACCGTACCCTACTGAAACCCGGTGCGACCGTGTCAGTCGTAGCCGCACAGAAAGACTCCGGCCTGACCGCGACCATCCTCACCGCGGAAAAAGATGGTGTGAAACCGATCTAGACAAGACGAAAACCATCTTATCAGGATCTGGCGATGCCAATTTGCACGGTATTTGCTACGGGCATGCCGTCCTTCATAAGCACGGCGTGGATGACAACTCTGTCGCCGGCTTGAAAGTCCTTCGCGGTTACAGATGCACTGCCCCACTCAGGAACACGAGGTTGCTCGCGGTTCTCAAGTTTTCTCACGAAATCATCGGCCTTCGGGACCACTACAAGGACATTGCGGGCGTAGAGTTCCGCTTCAATTCGCCAATAGCACCGTTGTTCATCTCGATTCGAAGAATCGTTTGGCGGTGGCACCTCGCCACCGCCAGCGATTTATTGGAAGGGAATTGGGTGTTCGGTCCTTTAGTCCCCAGCCACGGCAGTCTGGTTTTTATTCTGTACCTTGGCCATTTCAGTGTGGTGCTTGACCTGCGCAAGTTCCCGCTCTTCCCTGCTGGAGTATACGAATCGATGACCTGAGGTACGCCCATGATAAGACCAGGACAAGAGGGTCTCGGGTTGCATTGGCTCGCGCACAGCGAAGGTGAGCGCGGTGTCGTCTGTTGGGGTAGGCAACTCAGTTTCAACGGTCAAGGTAGTCGCATACAGGGTTTTTCGGTCAGAGCTGAATATCTGCACGATGTTGCGGTTAAAGGGATTCTCGGCCAGAACGAACCAGTAGGTTCCCGCAGGCAAAACGCGTCCGGGAATTTGGAAAGACTGGTTGAAGGTGAGTTCGGAAGCCTGATCGTGCTCGTCTGCCTGTGCTGAAGGCAGCATGATGACGAGTGCAAGCAACAATCCCATAGTGACAAATACTTTTCGAGTATTCATGTGTTTCTCCTTACTCTGAATGACCGCCCTCCTGTCCGTTCTATTCCCGGACTCCAAAAACAAAATTCATGACTAACAAGTGGTAGGTTGCGTAGATGTGAGGGAATTCTCCTCGCCTGGCCGACCCTAGCACGAGAGCTGTCAATTTCGTTGGCGAAACAGCAGACCTGCCCGCAAATGAGCCGCCAGTGACGTCAGATCGATATTGCCGCCGGCACGATAAGCTTCGCTGGTAGGCGTCTGCGGCGACCCGGGCGTTGGCGGCAACCCGAACGTGCCAGGAGGCGCGGCTGACAGCGGAGTTTTTGGATTCTGGTCTGTCTCAGCCGCATGCTCCGCCACCCATTTCGTGGCCGCATAGGCATGCTCGGGCGCGGCTGGATAGCGATTCTCCAGTGCCAGCCGGTATCCCACCGAGACGACCGGACAATCACATCGTGGAGCCGGTTGCGCTGTCGTGAGGAACAGGCGTAAAAATTAGTATCCGCTGGCCGACTTCTCATTACTGACAAGGTTGAGAGAGAATCGTTTTCTATCGCAGTACCTCTCGGCCCGGCGTCGTGACGCGCAAAGGTCATCGGTTGCTCTCCTTGGGAAAGTGGGGACGCAGAGCGGCGGCAAGGATGCAGTCGAGCATCCGGTCGGGCAGGATCGCGAGCAGAGGTAACAGTGCGGCCTCGCGACCAATGGTGTAGCGAGTACGAGGCCGCTTGCTGGTGATCGCGTCCGCGATGACTCGACCTGCCTCCTCGGCAGGCACTCCCTTAGGGATAGCCGCCTCGGCCTGCGAGGTGATTGAATGCATGAGCGTGGCGTAGCGACCACGCTGCTCAGTGGTCATTCCGCTGATGATGCGCTCGCCAGTGACAGCGACCCGCCCCAGCATTTCGGTCGTGACGGCAGCCGGTTCGACCACAATGACCTTCACTCCAAGCGGCTCGACCTCTCGGCGCAATGCATCGCTGACCGCTTCGAGCGCGAACTTCGTGCCAGCGTAAGGACCATAGGTGGCCATCGCGATCTTGCCGCCCACGGAGCTGATGTTGACCACGCGACCCTTGTTGCGGATCAAGGCCGGCAGGAGTGTCTGGATAACGGCGATGTGGCCGAAAAAGTTGACCTCGAACAGGCGTCGCCACTCGTCGATCGCGAAGACCTCGACCGGTGCGTTTACTCCAATGCCAGCGTTGTTCACCAGCGCCCGAACTGACCGGCCCTGCGGATCCTCGTGCACCCGAGTAGCTAGCGCCCGGATGTGGTCCGGGTTGGTGATGTCGATGGTGAGCGGCTCTATGCCCGGCCCCCGGATTGCGTCGGCGTCCTGGTCGCGCCGGACGCCCGCAAGGACGTGGAACCCCCGCCGGGCCAGTTCGCGAGCGGTGGCCGCACCGATGCCGCTAGACGCACCAGTGATTATGACGATCTCTTGGATTTCAGGTGACGTTGCCATGACTGCGGTCCTTTCTTTGCAGAGCGAGGAGCGAAGCGCGCTGCGAGGAGCTTCGTCCGTCCCTCTAGCACCTCCATCGAGGGCTTGTCCGCGAACAATCCGTCCAACGCGAGGACGAAGACCTCTGTGCTCGCTTCGTCGCCCAGGATGGCAGCGACGGATTCGTACACGACCTTGCGGTAGAGCGCCTCACTCTTGGGGTCGATCAGCTCACAGGTCTCCAAGAACTCGCTCCCCATGGGCGTGCCGACCATTTCGGACCAGGGCTCGAGCGCCATCAATCGGCACACGCTGAGCAAGCGCTCGTAGGGGCTGGCAGGCCCCTTTGCCGCCAGCTTCGCAGCAGGGCGCCGGGAAACCAGCCAGTCCACGAAGACGGCCTGATAGATCTCCTCCTTGTCCTTGAAGATCCGGTAAAGCAGCGTCCGCGAGAGGTTGGCGCGTTTGGCGATGTCCTCGAACGCCGTCTTCGCAAAGCCGAAGTTCAGGAAGCACCAGCGCGCGGCGGTCAGTATCTTCGCGCGCCGGACGGCAGCCTCATTGTCCGTAATCATTTTCGGCATGTGGACATTATGACAGTAGAGACATCTAATGTCAATATGTATTGAACTGTCTCGTCAGTGCTTGATTTCCTGACGAGATGCCGACTTCCCATTACTAATCCCGAGCCAGGACAGATTACTCCCGCACAGCCGACGATTCGGCCGGAGCAGCTGCGAGAGAAAACATCCGCGTTGGCCATCGAGATCGCCGATACTCTGGATGCCGCTCAAGCGAGATGGGTCACCATATGATTTTGGCGAGATTAGGCGAGCTTATGGTGCCGCTTGGTGCCACACACTGCCGGAGCCTTCGCCTTTCGTTTCGCCGGGCTTCTTGTCCTTGCCATAGGTATAGAGCGGTTTGTCTCTGTAGGCCCATTGTTTGGAACCGTCCTTGCGCGTGATCACCGTCCAGTCGCTCATCGGCTGCGCGTCCGCCTGGGCTGTCAGCGGCGGCCAAAAATGCGTGCACAGCCCGTTGCAGTTCGATTTGCCCGGCTCATCCTTGCCGTAGGTGTACAGCGTCATGCCCTTTGCATCCGCCAACACCATGGTTCCCGAATCAGCTTTACGCGTCTGCGCCCCTTGAGGCGTCTGCGCAAAAGCCACGCCCGCGGCTAGCAGCATCAGAACCGGCAGTCTCATTTTTCGCATCTTCGTCGACTCCTTTTGCCCTTTTGTCGAAGATCCGCCCGCGCCGCACCTCTTGGTTCGGTTGGGTTCGCGCACAAATTTGCTTACGCATCTCGGTGCGTCTGTGCCGTGGCTGTCTGCGTTAATCCCGCCGCAGTTGCGCTGCATGACCCATAGCTCCTAATTGGGCCTTGTACCCGAAACGTGCGCGCTCCAGGTCCCTGGTCAGTGACCACGCCTGTGAGTTCGACGCGCTGTCCCACCTGCAGCGGAGTGCCACTGGAAATAATCATGTAAATTTGTTCGTCATTCTCGTTCTTAAGGCTGATCCCGTTGATCTCAGACTCTGCGCAGCCAATCACATCTGAAGCCTGCGAGCGGTCTGCGTTTGCTGCATTGTGGCGGTGATGTACGTACAGTGCGATACCTACCACAGCGGCTGCCGCCGCGCCCATCCCAATTCCAATCGCCTTTCCATTGCCAGAGCCGTATCCGCCACTCCCGGAGGTTAACGACCCACTCGAACCTGAGCCCCCTGAACCTCCCCCACCATACTGAGCAGACGCCGTGCCGCTGACTGCGAGCCAAAGCAGCAGAACTCCTGCCGCGCGTGGTAACCATTTTGAACGCATTGTCTTCCTCCCTCTGAAACGGAAGCTTATGGAAGTCGACAACGATCTTCCCGTTCGTCGATGACGAGCGGAAATCGCCAACTTCCAGATCCACAACTGTAAAGACAGGGACTTCGGCGAATTTATTCCATTTCCGAAAACGACCTACAAATGGTTCCTTCACTCCCTGCCGTGCTTGCTATTAAATAAAAGTGTCATCCTCTAAGCGCCCCCAAAGAAAAGGCCTGGGGCCTCGACCGCGCAGACCGCAAAGCTCATGACGCAGTTCAATCCCGACTCTTCGTGGATGAAGGTCCACTAATCTTCAATTTCGAATCGACCCAATTTCTATCCGATATCACGCGAACGACCTTTGCCTCACTATTGTCGGCCGGCATCATTTTTACAATAAGTAGACACTTTCAATGATTCTAGGAGCATCGTATTCGTAGTAGAATCAACCAGGCCGTGCAGGGGGTTACATGAGAAACCGAATGCGTTCTTTCGTCCTACTTACCGCTGCCATTGCGTTCCCTTCTCAACTCGCAAGATCCCAGGATTTCAGCAAGATTCGGATTGTGCGCCTTAGCTTTGTGGAGGGAGACGTCCAGTTTCAGCGCGCCGGCCAGGATTGGCAGGATGCCCGCCTGAACTTGCCGATCGAGGAGGGTTTTGCGCTGCGCACAACGAACGGCTACGCCGAAGTGGAATTTGAAGACGCCCTGGCATTGCGCCTGGGGATCAATTCGACCGTGGAATTCACGGATATGTCACTTCAGAACGGCGGACGCGCCACTCGGCTCACCATCCCTGAAGGCACGGCGATGGTCACCGCAAAGCTGCGGCGAGGCGACGCCGTGTCTATCGTCGCGGGAAACAACACATTGACTCTTCCGCACGACGCGCGTTTTCGAATGGACATTTCTCCCACGAATAGCTGGGTGACGGTTTTTCACGGGAAAGTGGAATTTGACCCCGGGACTGGAACAACTGCTTTGCTCACCAGCGGCCACACGCTTCGCGAGAATTCGAACGGTCCAGCCTCCCCGGAAATCGCCGGCAATCCGCCTCAGGATGACTTCGATAAATGGGTTTTTCATCGCGAGGAGGCGATGAACTCCGCGCAGAGCGATACCTCTGAGGCGCTCGGGACAAGCGGCTACACTATGGGGTACGCAGGTCTTCACGACTACGGAATCTGGTCCACGATTCCCGGGTACGGCCTGGGTTGGATGCCCTACGGCGTAGGCGCGGGCTGGATGCCCTTCATGGCTGGCCAGTGGTCCTACATGGGCGGACTCGGATGGAATTGGTTGAGCGCCGAACCCTGGGGCTGGGTTCCGTATCATTTTGGTTCGTGGGTGAACGCTCCGGGGCTGGGCTGGGCCTGGATTCCCGGTTCCCAACTCTACTGGACTCCTGCAAACGCGCGCTGGGTAGAGGTGAACAATCAATTGGGTTGGATTCCCAATGGACCTCCTCAAAGCGCTAAGCCCACAAAAACCCAACTTGCGGGGATCCCAACTACCGCGATTCTAGCTGCTCAGGGCGAAGCCGGCGCACTCCGTGCAGGCGCGCAAGTTCGTACAACGAGCGCTGGAACATCGGTGCAACCCGTAACGGCGCCGGCCTTTGTCGCTTCTTCTGTTTCGTCATCTTCATTGGCTCATACACAGGCATCAAACATGCCAGCAACTCTTCGCGCCTCCTCGGACCTGCAGGTCACCAGGCTAAGCTCGATGCCTCGAGCTATGCTGGCTCCCCATTCCACGCCTGTTCCGGCGATTGCGTATGCCCATTCCGTCGGTAGATTGCGCGGAGGCTATGCAGGTCGGGCGGGAATTAGCAGCCCAGGATTGTCGGGCAGCAGTGCACCGGCGACTTCAACTTCAGGTGCGTCGGCGGGAGCAGGATCCCATTCGGGCGGTTCATCCGGCGGCCATCACTAAACTCGCGAGTGTGAGACTCAAGCATCAATGACGCTGTGAATTGCGTTATCCGCCATAGAGCCAGTACCGGACATTCACGAAGCCTTCTCGGGATCGGAGAAACGCGTACTTCACCATCCACCCAGGCCGGGGACCAGGTCCAATCCAATAGGATGATGGCGCTTCAACTGGTAAATCTCTAATTCAGCTTCAGCGCCCTTACGCTGGGCAAAAGGCCACACTCCGAGAAGCCCACTTCCGTTACTAATCGCAGCAACTTCCTCGAACCCCGTTTCTGGACCGTGGCCTCCAGATTAACTTCCGTGTGGCCGACCGACCATCCGTCCTGCATTACTACTTGCAGGAGCCAGATTGATTGGACCATTCGAGCTGGATTGTATAGTTGCGAAGAGGACGCGTTTTCCAGGCACAGATGTCGCCGATTTCACCATTGTTGTCGTCATACCAACCCTGCCCGGGAACAGGGTCGGTGATCGCCTCGCATAGTTCATGCGAGGTTGTCGATGTGAGCGCATCAAGGACGGCCACTCCACCTGTGCAACCAGAGCAGCCGGGATAGGGCATCACTGCGTAGTAGACACCCTGACCAAATGAGTCGTGATACCCGCAGAAGTCTTGGCACGAGACGCTGTTTGATTGGACGACTTGGACGCCCTCGGGCAGAAAGACGAAATAAAGAGTGTTCGGGTTGGTTGTTGGCAGAGTGCCAGTGTCGATCTCCCGCTGAAGCAATTGTTGGATCGCACTGTCCTGAACTGATGATCCGGGGGCCGGTGAAGTAAGAACGGTCGTGCCAATGCGCGAGCCGTGGCCGATTGCCTGTCCCGGAACGCTGTACTCCCCTAGCTGGTCGATGAGCTGGCTCGTCAAGATGTAGTCAAAGAACTGGTTGATTTGAGCGAGGAGATCGCTGTTTGGAGCCTGCTCCCAAGCGGAACCCCAGAAGACAGTAAAAACTTGGACAGCCGTCAGGAGCGGGCCCTTGCGATATGTGAGATGCGGCACAGCCGCGAGACGACTTGCCGGTGCTTCGGGACGATGCAATGGAACAATGCGAATGGGATGCTCGGTTGCGTCAGGTAATTTCCTCCGTCGAGGCTTCGTGGCCATGAAGATCTCCTTGTGAGTCGTGACATGGGTGACGAGGCTGGGGAACAACGGGTGGGCAAAAACCAGGGTAACGAACAGCCACGAAAATGTAAATTGGGAAACCGAGCCACCGCCTGACTTACTAAGCTAAGGGCGCCGAAAGCCAGTTAATCTATTCGCTACCACTTTCTTGTTTTCCACTCCGATTGCGTCAAGCCAATCCGCGTACGCGATCCGGGGGCAGGTTGTAGATGAGAGTGGAGGGTGGGTTCCGGCCGCGTCAGTGCGCCTCTATTCAGCACGGCGTGTGCTCGATCTGAGAGCGGGCGAGGACGGGAAATTTGAATTTGCGAGTGTGCCCAAGGGCACCTATGAACTGGCGGGTTCGGCAGCGGGCTTCCTCCCCGGAACTGCTGATTTCGAGATCGCTGAAAAAGTGCCAGGGCCATTTTCAATTCTGTTGCGTGTAGGACGTGTTGGAAGTGGTGGCCATCCTATTTGCATCGTCCAAGAGGATGATATGAAGAAAGTGATGGCCTCGGTGGGTCTGCGTGTTTCTTACGAACAACGGTCCGACAAAATGGATCTAATCGGAGTGGAACGCGATCAATCCGGCTCTCCGCTTCCCCGCGCAATGGTCGAAATCGTGAGGGGAGATAAGTCGTGGGAAACGGTGTCCAATGAAAAGAGTGAATTCACATTTAGTGGTCTTGAACCTGGGAAAAATTCTTTGCAATCAACCCACGAAGGGTACAGCAACCTCTCTGGTAGGGTTTGGATCACTCACGAGAACATCGTTAAGGCAGTCGTCACACTTATTGAATCATCGCGGTTAAGCCCTCCTGGATGTCTCGCCTTTGGCCCGCAATTCAACCAATTCTAAGTCAGGCAGGTCCCGAGAAGTCGTGCCAGCTCAACCGGTCGATGCAACACCCTATAACCATTTGATCTCACAACACTTCCCATCGAGAATCAATCCGTACGACAGTACTCAATCAGAACCTAAGCAGGGCTTTTGATTTGTTTGAGTTGACGCCCGCGAACGAAATCAGCTTCCTAAGACTCCTACAAGAAGACTTTGAGCAAGTGTTGCGTCGACCCATTGAGACCACACCGTTTCTCGGGCGGAATCTACATAATCATCCCGGGATCGGCAATGCGCGCATTCGCCCTCACTACTTCGGCGGCACTCTCGTCCAAGCTGGGAACCCGATGAAACCTTTTATCATCGAAGATCAAAATTCCCTTGGAAACTTTTATGATTGCGTGCTGGAAGGGCCCAGGCAATTCCTCTCCCTTGAGTCGTACGGTCCGACTCACCAAGCGGTAGCGAACAGAGATTTTGTCGGAATCCCACAAGCCGAGGTAGACAGTTTGAGGATCGCCATGGCTGATCGCCATGTTCGCCCTGTGCTCGCGCAAGACCGTGCAATAAATTGCGGCGAAGATCAGATACTTTTCAATGTAGAGAACCTCAGCTCCGCCAGATTCGAGCTGAGGATTAATGTCTTTGGGGGCCCGAGTCCAATTAACTCCTTCTTGAAGCCACGCTCCGTCCTGAAAATTCGTGTCCGATTCAGCTTGGTTCGCGGCGGTCGGATGTGCACAAACGAGTAGTGAGAAACAGAGTAGGACCCAAGCACCCGACTTCATAGTGTATCTCAAGGCGAATCGCCCCAGTCTGAGCACCTAATTTGATCTGCTGCAGCATTAGACTCCAAGGAACACACCTTGTGTCCGTTTCCGGCCCACCGGTAATCTCGCTTTTCGACGACGAGCAGTTCCGATTCCTAGAAAATGGAACGGGCACGGAGGATTTCCGTGCCCTTGGTGACTACCGTCGGTAGTGATTTCGCCGCGCACCGTCATATCGACCGGTCCGCATGCAACACTTCTTAAAAGCTACGACCTGAACCGCATGGGCATCGATCATTTCTGCCGAGTTTCTCGAGCAGTTCCTTTCCGCCGTGGACCACGCGGAGCCCGCGCTTCACGTTGGTCTCAGACGGGAACCCCTTGCGGCGCTTCCTACTTATTTCGTGGGAAAAAGTTGCTGTTCACGGCAGTCTCTCCTCTTGGATGGATTTGCCCGTCACATCGTCGAAGGAAGCTGCAAGATCATTGTAATCGGAAAATGCCCCGGTTAGCGATAATCCCGTTTCTCAGGCGGAATTCGATATTTAAATACCTCAGACCGCCAGTTTGTCACCACGTAGGTCAAGGTCAGGCGCTTTTTCTTTTGGCTTTTTTGGCGAGTTGAGCTTGCCGAGTTTCAATTATCTCATCCAGTTCCGCCAGCAACAGTAACATGCGCTCCGGGCTCTGATTGGTTGCAATCAATTCGAAAAGCTCACTCCAGCCAACTTCGATTTGCGCCAGCAGACCTGTCATGATCTCTCGCCGCTGGGCGGCGTTCTTTTCGTAGGAGAGTTGCGCTCGCAGTTTCCGTATCTTGTCGCCGTCCGACACCTCAGCCTCCCGCCGATTTGCGGCTGTCTTGCATCAAGGGGGGAGAAGGTAGGTGCGGGCTGTCGAGTGGTCTATACGGGAAGGGCCCTAAAAGCGTCAGGGCTTGCACCTTAAACGCGCTCAATTGGTGTTGCATGTCCCAAACGCCTCAGAAATAAGATTCGGGCAAGTGTTGCATCGACCTATTACAACCACCCGGCTTCTTGGCAGGTTCGCAATCGGTTGAAACTACGATCGGATCTCGGGCGGGTAGACCCTTGATTCCCCGCGGAGCTACAAATCCTTAAAGTTCAGCCGGCGATTTCGCGGAGCGAGTCCACATTCCGCACGGTCACGCAATGGCGGCGAGCCACGACCAGCCCGCGCGCCTCCCATTCCGTGAACAGGCGGCTGATGCTGAATAGGGTCGTGCCGGTCATCTGCGCGAGTTCCTCTTGCGAAAGGCAGATTTCGCCCGGGTTGTTGTTCGACCCGAATAAGTCATGCAATCGCGCGAGTTGCCGCGCGACCCTGCGGCTCACCATCTCGGTCGCCATTTCGTGAAACCGCTCTTCCAGTTCCCTGAGATAAATGAAGTGAAGCTGGACCATGTTTCGGTACAGGCGGGGAGAGCGTTCGAGAAAAGCTCGGAAGGTTGCGGCCCGCCAAACGAGCGCGCGGCAGTACTGGACCGGCTCCGCCGTCGTGGTGTGCTGCCCGGTGGAGATCAATCCGGCTGCGCCGAGAGCATCTCCCGGCGCGACCAGTCCAAGGATTGCAACCGTGCCGCTTTTTCCGAATTTCGTAGTTTTTACGCAGCCGGAGAGAAGGAGGAGAACCTCTTCGACGGGGTCGCCTTCAAAGAAAAGGACTTCACCGCGGTCGAATTCCCTGCTGCGCGCAGCGGAGAGGATCTCGGTTCTTTCACTTACCGAAAACCCTGAAAGAAGCGGGCAACGAGCCAGCACCGCATTGAAAGCAGGGGAGGCGCTTCTGGGAAGCGCGATAACCCTTCGGTTGGTCGCGTCCGTCAGGCGATCCGGAAGATAATCCTGGTGCGCAAAGTCAGCTTTCCTTGGCAAGGCCAACCTCACAGAACTGATGGGATGAACAGCCGACCCGGCGCGGGTTTGCTTCGACTGAGCGACGGGGCTTCGATCTGCTCCATCCGGGGGGCGGTCGGAGAGACTTATCGGGTACACTTATTATTTTCCTGCTCGTTTCCGTCCATGTTCCAGAGCAAAGAGGGCCAAACATCTGTGTTAAAACCCTGAAACAATTGGCGGGAAGTATCTTTGTGCTCTAGCGAACTTACTTGCGGCCCGTCGCAAAGTGCCTGACGCTTCGTTCTCGGGTTTAATTGTCTGGTATGCGAGGTTTATCGTGAAACCCCTGCTTGAGGTGCTCGCAGCGATCTTCTTTCCAAAGTTGCACTACGTTGGGATAGGTCTTCCAGTGCTTTCAAGTTTCGGACCAACACAGACTCTCTTCTTGCGGATACGATCCCGCGCTCGTCCCACTCTGAGAGCAGGCGGCTCACCGTAAACATTGTGGTGCCGATCAGTTGCGCTAGCTCTTCGCGAGAAATGCTGATTTCTACTCCTCCATTATTTGGGTGGCCCACCTGCTCCATCAATCGAACGATCTGACGGCTCAGCCGCACTTCGACGCGGCAAGTAGCCATCTCGCGGAAACGGTCCTCGATGTCTTCTAATTGTTTGGCGAGAATCCGGGCTGCGTTAAACCTCAAGACCGGGAATCGCCTGGACATAGAATCGAATACACGGATATCCCAGACAAGCGCCTCGGATGACCGTAGTGTCCGCGCAGTTGCGCTGTGCCGTCCATCCGTGCAGAATCCAAGAGTCCCGACGAGTTCGCCCGGCCCACAAAGCCTAAGAATTACTTCTGTCCCGTTCTCGCCAAATTGAACTATTTTCGCCGAGCCCGACATCAACAGCACTACCTGCTGTATGGGATCACCTTCAACGTGAATTGTCTGGGCGCGTGCCAGCACCCGGTCTCGTGCTGCGCTCACAATTTCGTTGCGTGCTTGCTGTGAAATGTTCGAGAACAACGCAAATTGATGCTGCCGCGCAAGCCATTGGCTGGGTCGTGTGTCCCTGATGGAGCGCGGTGGTACCGGGTGGACCTTCCCAGTTAGGCTGGCCAAATTTTCGAAGTCGGTCGCCTTAATTGACACACGCGGGCTGGGTAGGGTTGCCATATTGGTGCCTCCTGGCTCGCGATTCTATGGAAAGATTGACGTCCTGCAATACGTCAGGGATGGTAAAAGAAGGTGGGGGATTTACTGTAGTTTGTTCCCAATAAGTGTGTCAAAATTCGCTGGAATCAGAACTTCCGCGCGATTCAGTGGGCCCGAGCGGCTGTTTTTTATTACCTCGCTTTGGATTTGACCTAAATACGCCTGCGAAGATGAGTTGATCGATTTCATCGATGAGGATCTTCATTTGCTTGAGGAGCCTCTCTCGTTGTTTCGAGTTTCGGGACCCGGCCAGACCTTGTCCGAGCGATTCGATTCGCCGTCTAAGTTGGTGAAATGTTCGGATTTCGGGCATAGGCAATGCTGAAATACCACAAACCCGGCGGGCCGGGGATACAACCAAAACCGTATTTAGTTCACTTTATTGGTATACGCCGCTTCGGATTCTGATAGCGAGTCGAACGCAGGTTCAAAGCTCGTCACCAACCCGACAGGGTTATACCCCCATCTCGCTTACAATTTTTAGTGTATTGAGCAGAGAACAGGAAAAAATGTACTATCAAGTGCCTTCGCAACCTATCCCAGCCGTCGCGAGTGCTCTGGCTCCCCTTCCGAAGCCGGAGCGCTCTGCAGACGGCAACCATTCGTATCTCAACGACAACGTAATTCAGGTTGAACCCCACGTCACGTAGGCGTGCCGATTTGATGTGTTTGTCTCGTTACAACCGTTTTCGATCGCCACTCACATCTATCGGCCCTGGGTGCCGTGCGGATTCCGAGTCGTGTAGTCCCTCTCGAAGTACGATAGTGTCTGCGGCGGCAACAAGTGCTCGCATTTGCTTAAGGACCTGTCTGCGTTGTTTGTCGGTTTGGGCCGCTTGGAGCGCGACGGCCAACGATTCAAATCGCTCGGATAATTCTTTGAAGTTGTCTTCAGTTGGGGGCACTACACGGACACTAACACGAACTAACACGGATGTTAACAAAGTTCTGATACAGTGTTCCCTGTAGAGTTTCCACAGTAGTAAGGTCTCCGACCAGAGCCAAGCGGCTCAAGGCGAGTTCCCCAAATGGTTGGAAAATCGGTTCGAGCTTCGCCAGAGCCTGAGAAGTCGGGTGGTCTCAATGGGTCGATGCAACACTCGCTCAAAGTCTTCTTGTGGGAGTCTAGGAAGCCAATTTCGTTCGCGGGCGTCAACCCAAACAAATCAAAAGCCCTGTATAGGTTCTGATTGAGTGCTGCCCTACCGATTGATTCTCGATGGGAAGTGTTGTGAGATCAAATGGTTATAGGTGTTGCATCGACCGGTTGAGCTGGCACGATTTCTCGGAATGTGGCTTTCTGACTCGAAATGGAGGGTGCCTCCAGGCCGCAGAAAGAGCAAGGCGAGACTCAGTGGTGGGCGAAATCAATCCACACCGCAACTAGCCAAATCAGGGCGGTCGCAAGCCAAAAGTAACCGCTTCGCCATTTTTTCCGACGCAAAGGCATACTCCCCCAAAGGGCATTTAGCAAGCCAAAACCTACAACAAACGGCAGAACGCCAACGGCCCATACGATTGGCTCCCCCGTCACGGTGTGTATTCCTGCTGCTCGCTCTTCCGGTATCACCCAACTGGGCTCTAGCACGCACATAGGCGATGGCTCCTATTACATTTACGACGAACAGAGCTAGGCTCAGTCGGAACACAGAGAGGTGCTTGTATTTTCCTAAGAAGGCTTGCATGACGGATTCCAGCCTGGCGGGTAGCAGATAGGATTTCCAGTTGTTTCTCCTTGCGGGTGACTTGCGGGCGGAGTATAGCACCCGCACACCGTCCCAAGTCCTGTGAAGTCCGGTTATCGTCATGTAGGAAACCCCAGTTGCCGATAATCCGTTTCGCGGGATTTGGCCTAAGACGGAGACCGTTCGGCGAATTACACCGAATTCAATTCGCTCCGGTGGGCGCGCGGCGGTTCAGTTCCTTGAACGAAGCCGCACTATCGTCAGGGCTGGCGCTGTCGGCACAAATAGGGAACTCACCCTAGCTCTGATGGCTCAGTACTGCCGGGCGGCGGCATTCGACAATCCTAGCTGACCCGAATGACGCGGTCGAGTTTGAACGCAACTCCTTCAGCCCCACTCCTCTCGCCCTTCCGTTCCCGCACATTTCAATAATGTTTTCGATCCAGACGATTCGCTCTTTGAGGTTGTCTTCGGTGTGGAGGCAAGGCAAGCTCATTAATGTTTCATAAAGAATTCATAAGGAACTCTCTGGTGGCCTTGAGACCTATTGCATTGACTTCCGCCGCGGAGCGCGCTCGATGGACCAAGTCACGGTGGGCAAGCGGCACCCAGCGCTATGGGGTCGCCCTGGCGTGCGTGGCAGCCGCTCACTACTCGAGCCTGTTGCTCCAGCACCTGTTTCCCTATCCGTTCTTGTTCCTTTTCTTCGCCGGCGTCATGGCGAGCGCGTGGTTCGGCGGCACGGCGCCCGGCCTCTTCGCGGTGCTGCTCTCGACTTTGGCGGTGGACTACTACTTCGTTCCTCCGTTTCATTCCTTCGCGGTCAATGCCACGGACACCGCCTACTTCGTGGCCTTCGTCCTTTGCGCGCTGGCCGCGAGTTGGGTGAGTTCATCGAAAAGGCAAAGCGAGGAGGCGCTGCGCGAGGCGCGAGATCACCTCGAGGCGCGCGTAGCCGAACGCACAGCCGAGCTTCAGAAAACGATTACGGAATTGCAGGAGAACGAACGCCAGCGGGAGCGGCTGGAGAACGAAAAATCGGCTCTCTCCGGCCAGCTCGAGGCGCGGAAGCACGTGGAGCGCGCCAAGGGCATTCTGCAGCGGGAAATGAAAATCAGCGAGGAAGAGGCGTATCGCGCGCTGCAGAAGCAGAGCCAGCAGATGCGCAAATCGATGAAGGAAATCGCGGAGTCCGTCATCCTGAATGACGAACTGAAGCGCGGCTCACAGTAATTCGCGCGCCGCGAATCGTGGCAATTGAAAGTTTGAATTTGACTGCAAGGGCACGCAAGTTGCAAACTGCGTGCGCAAGTCAACCGATCGTGACGCCCCTCGAAGTCCTCGCTTCGACGACGAAGCGGGGCGCAGGCCTAGCGATTCTACGGCTGTACCGTTTTTCTCGGACACGATGCCGTGTCCAACCAAGCGAAACATCAACGCTCGACGACGAGCCGATAAAGAAGCCCTGAACGGCGCTTGACCGGATTTGAGCGTCCGCGTCTTTGGCGAATTTCCGTTCCCTTAGCGGGGTTGTGTCTTCATTTGGCTTCATTCCGATTTCGACCGGCGTGTTTTAGGGAACCAACAGCAACAGGTTTCGGCGGAGGAGTGAAGTTGGACGGCCCGACGTTCTCATATCTTTTAAAGGAGAGTGCAAATGTCCGACAGACCTAAATGCAACGCAAGAAAGATGTCGGTGGCGGAAAAATTTTCCCGCCTGCGATTGCGATTGCGAAAGCCCGAATGGCGCCGTTATGGCGGAACCATGCTGGCCGGGAAAATCGCCGGCGTCGTGCTGACGCTGGTAATCATGGCTGGCGTCACCGCTCTGTTCTTCAGTCGCGTCTACGCTGCCGATCCGGACCTCAAAGGCAATGACATTGTCAACCCGGTGAACACGGCATGGACGCTCATCGCGGCATTCCTCGTTTTCGGAATGCAAGTGGGATTCACGATGCTCGAAGCGGGCTTCTGCCGCTCGCGAGAAACGGTGAACGTGCTCGTGGAATGCGTCGTGGATACATGCTTGTGCGGCATTCTGTTTTACGCCGTCGGATTTGCGTTCATGTTCGCCCACGGTAACGGATTCATCGGGTACCACTGGTTCTTCCTCCAGAACGCTCCGGCGACTTATGAAACCACCGGCGTGGCGTTTCTGGCCGTGTGGATCTTCCAGTTCGCATTTGCGGATACCTGCTCGACCATCACGTCCGGCGCGATGATCGGCCGCACGGGTTTCGTCGGCGACCTTCTCTACAGCATCTGCGTCACCGGCTTCATTTATCCGGTCATCGGCCACTGGGCCTGGGGGCCGGACGGCTGGCTCGCCAACATGGGTAGCGACGGCCATTTCTGGCCGGGCCTCGGAATGGGCTTCCACGATTTTGCCGGATCAACGGTCGTTCACACTATCGGCGGCTTCATCGCACTGGCCGGCTCGATCGTTTTGGGTCCGCGCCTCGGCCGCAGGTTCAAGCGCGACGGTGGCGCCCCCATGCTGCCGCATGACCTGACGATCGCCGTCAGCGGCGGACTGATCCTCTGGTTCGGATGGTACGGCTTCAATCCGGGCAGCACGCTCTCTGCCATGGATTTTGTGGGCATCGGCCGCGTGGCCACGAACACCACGCTCGCCGCCTGCGCCGCGGGTCTCACTTCCATCATCTACGGCTACTTCACGACCAAAAAGTGGGACGCGGGATACACGACGAACGGCTTCCTTGCCGGACTCGTCGCGATCACTTGCCCCTGCTATTGGGTCAGCCCTACGGGCGCGGTGCTGCTTGGGGGTGTCGCTGGAGTGTTGGTCATCCTCGGTGTCGACCTGCTGGAATGGCTTCGCATTGACGACCCCATCGGCGCGGTCCCGGTCCACGGCTTTTGCGGCATCTGGGGCACTCTATCGCTCGGGCTGTTTGCCTCCGGGCAATTCGGCTCGACAGGACCATTTGCTGCGGACAACAGTGCGCCGCTCAAGGGCCTCTTCTACGGAGGCGGCACGCAAGTGCTTGTCGCCCAATGCATTGGCAGCGCTTGCATCACGCTGGCCACGTTCGCGGTGGCGATGGTCGTCATGCTCGCCGTCAACGCCACGGGAACGTTGCGCTTGCCCGCCGAGTACGAGCTCTACGGCATGGATCTGCACGAGCACGGCATTTCGGCTTATCCCGAATACGTGATCACGGCACTCGGTTCGCCGACGGGACTCGCCGCGCAGCAGCAACAAGTGCCTGCCGCATCCAGGATGAACGCAACGGCTCCGGCACACGGCGACTAGGAAACGGGGGCGGGCTCGCTACCGAACGGAGGGGTCCGCCCTCGCACATTTAAAATCGTGACGCACTGTTCAGACGACACGCTAAGGAGACGCTGAGGACAAATCTATGATGATGAAACTCGAAGCGGTAATTCAGCCTTCCAGATTCGAAGCCGTAAAGGAAATCCTGACCGAGATCGGCGTTGCGGGCATGACCGTCACCGATGTGCGCGGGCACGGCCGTCAAAAGGGCCACACTGAATCCTATCGCGGCCGCGAGTACTCGATCGACCTGCTGCCCAAGGTGAAACTCGAAGTGGTGCTCCCGGACACGCAGGTGGACGCCGCAATCGACGCGATCCTCAAGACCGCCTCGACCGGGAAAATCGGCGACGGAAAGATCTTTCTTTCGAAAGTGGAGGAAACGATTCGCATTCGAAATCAGGAGCGAGGCGTCGTGGCGCTCTAGCCGGGTTTCACGCGGGGCCGAGTCTCGCTGCCTCCGCCATGGCGGCGAGACCCGCGTGGGTCAAATAGCCGCGGCGGCCGGTGGAAGCACGCCGGTCTTCTCGCCGCCGCCGCGGCATTCTGGCCGAACAACACGAATTCGCGTTCTCGCGTGTCCATGAAGTTGGGCGTGCCCATGAAAAAGAAGAAGCCCAAGCACGGCAAAGTCCGGTTGCGGGCGCCGCGCTCGGCGTGGTCCGCTCACTCCAAGAGGCGCACCACTCTGTAAGTCCCTTATTCCATAGACAACGACGCATAAAGTCGTCATAATGAAATCTTTATATTTTCTTTACGTCTCATGTCTTCGACATCTGCGGGCCAAAGCCCCGAACCCTCCCCCCTAATAACCGTACCACGCGTCATTGTGGCCACGACGGCCATGCTGACGTTCATCTCTTTTTGGCGCGCGGCCGCGATTGTTTTGAACGACCTGGCCTCCTCGGCCTACTACGCGGGCGGCGAATCCGAGAGCTTCATCGGGAAGTCGGCGCCCTGGTTCATTCTCGGCGTCATGTTGTTCTCCTACTGCGTGCGAGCGGTGTACGTCGAAAGCTGCAGCATGTTCGTGCGCGGGGGCGTGTACCGTGTGGTCAAGGAAGCGCTGGGAGGGACGCTGGCGAAATTTTCTGTCTCGGCGCTGATGTTCGATTACGTTTTGACGGGCCCGATCAGCGGCGTTTCCGCAGGCCAATATCTCGCGGGCCTCTTAAATGAATTGTTTGCCCATTTTCAAGTGGGCGTCCAGCTTTCCGAGAATTCGACGGCGGCATTTTTTGCAGTCATGGTGACGTTCTTCTTCTGGTGGGAGAACATCAAGGGTGTTCACGAATCCAGCGACAAGGCGCTGAAAATCATGCAGGTCACCACGGTGATGGTCGTCGTGCTGATCGTATGGTGCGCATACACCATTTGGGTTCGCGGAGCGCACCTCCCGCCGTTTCCCACCCCCTCCACGATTCGGCTGGACAAGAGGTCGCTTGGATGGCTCTCTGGCAGCCAGATCGTGCGGATGATTCCGATGATTGCAGTATTTGTCGGAATCGGACATTCCGTTCTGGCGATGAGCGGCGAGGAATCCCTGGCGCAGGTGTACCGCGAAATCGAAGCTCCGAAGCTGCCGAATCTGAAAAAAGCAGGATTTATCATCTTCATTTACAGTCTGCTCTTTACTTCCCTCGTGTCGTTTTTCGCCGTCATGATCATTCCCGACGACGTCCGGGGCAAGTACCTGGAAAACTTGATTGGCGGATTGTCCATGAGCCTGGTGGGTCCGTTCCCGCTGCGGCTGGCCTTTCACGTGTTCGTTGTCGCGGTCGGCACACTGATTCTGGCGGGCGCCGTGAACACGGCCATCGTGGGCTCAAACGGCGTTTTGAATCGCGTTTCCGAGGACGGCGTGCTGGCGGAGTGGTTCCGTCAGCCACACCGCAAATATGGCACCTCCAATCGCATCATCAACATTGTCGTCCTCTTTCAGATTCTGACGATCATCGCCAGCCGCGGTGACGTGACGTTTCTCGCCAATCTATATGCGTTCGGCGTGATCTGGAGTTTCACGATGCAGGGGATCGCCGTGCTCGTGATCCGGTACACGCATCCTGGCGATCGCGAATACCGCGTGCCATTGAACTTTCATCTTTTCGGCAAGGAAATTCCGCTGGGGCTGGCACTGATCACTGTGATTCTGTTTCTTATCGCGGTCGTGAACCTGTTCACCAAGCCCAGCGCGACCGTCGCCGGTCTGATTTTCTCGTTCATCATGTTTGGCGTGTTCACAGTGTCTGAGAGAATCACGTGCAGAAATCGCGGCGTTTCACACGTCGAAATGGATCAGTTCAACGTCGCCGCCCAGGCAGAGCTTACCCGGCAATCCGTCGGCGTCCGTTCCGGAAGCGTCCTCGTGCCGGTCAGCAATTATCATGCGCTGTACCACCTGCAAGCGGTCTTGGACCGCGTGCGGACGGAGCGCCGCGACGTCGTCGTGATGCATGTGCGCCTCCTTCGCCGGGCGGCCTCGGGATCGAGCGAGCTCGAAGCCGAGCAGCTGTTTGGAAGCGTCGAGCAGTTCCTGTTCACCAAGGCCCTTTCCATCGCGGAAAAGCGTGGCAAGCCAATTCGTTTGGCTGTCGTCTCGGCCAATGATTTGTGGGGCGGCATCCTGAATGCCGCAGTCAAGCTCGAAGCCAGCACCATCGTCCTCGGACGGTCGGGAAAAGTGTCGCTGGCCGAAGAAGCCAGGGAGATTGGTCTCGCCTGGGAGCAGCTCCCCGACCCGCGCCCACAATTTAACTTGGAAATTTTCACCCCCGGAGGACAGCGCGAATTTTTTCTGCTCGGTCCGCACGCACCGAATCTCACTTCCAACGAAGTACGCCTGGTGCACCGTCTCTGGCTGCGTTTCAGCGATCTCGTGTCACCAGATGAACTTCATCATCACGACGTGGTCCACTTTGCCCTCGATGAATTGATTAAGGAGTTGGAGGACGGCAAGGAAGCCGATGTCGCTGCCCGCTTGAAAGAACATATCAATAGAAATAAAGCCGCCCACACCAAGCAGTGATGGCGCAGACTTCAGCCTGCGGATTTAGAACCGTACTTCGGAGCCGACAGTGAGCTTCCAAAACCCAGGACTGTCATCCTGGATTTTGGAAATTCTTGTAAACATCCTCTTCGGTAGCCCGACAATGCGTTTAGGTTGAAACTGCGCTATCGTATTTCCTAAGCGATATTGAGAATGTCTGTACCCTTTTCCAAGTCCCGATAAGTCGGGTGGTCTCAATGGGTCGACGCAACACTTGCTCAAAGTCTTCTTGTAGGAGTCTGGGAAGCTGATTTCGTTTCGCCGGCTTCAACTCAAACAAATCAAAAGCCCTGATTGAGTACTGCCATACGGATTGATTCTCGATGGGAAGTGTTGTGAGATCAAATGGTTATAGGGTGTTGCATCGACCGGTTGAGCTGGCACGGCTTCTCGGAATGTGGGTTCCGGCCAAAAGGCAGGAACCATCAATCCCGCCAGTCACTTTTCCACTGATACATCTGGAATATCGCCATCGCTCTGGGATACATTCCGTGCCGGAGGATTCATGGATATTCTGTCAGCAATCGAGCGCGAAGAGCGCAAACTCGAAAAGCAACTCGCATCAATTCAAGGCAAACTGAAAGGCATCAAGGCGGCAGCTGAGGCTATGGGCCGTTCTGCTGACAAGAAAGTCACGAAGGGTACTAAGCGCGTGCTTTCTGCTGTTGCAAGAGCGAAGATCGGGAAGGCTACAAAAAAGCGTTGGGCGAGGTTTAGAGCTGAAGCGAAGAAAATGGCTCGATAGAGATGGGATTCTCCCCCGGACGCCACCCGTGCCAAATTCCGACCACGCGGTTTATCAAGCGGAATTGGCTTCGCCCATTCTAAAAGCTTCAAATTAAGAAGGGGCCGAATGGGGTGATCCGGCCCCGGGGTGTGTGGTGTTCTTATCGATTCTAGTTGAGGTCAACCTACTCCCATTCTTGGGGGCGGTCAATGGGGCTGATGCCGTAGACATTTCAGCGGCAACTGAAGTTGAAAGTAGAAATAGTGAAGTTATCGCAAACCAACGATTTGACCTGGCCATACGGTATTGGACATAAGTTTTCTTCATTCCCCTTCTCCCAGCTGCGAAAGATGGACGATACAGAAGACACAAATCCTGCTAACAAGTTGCTAACGGAATCCGGCAAAAGGGGCGTACTTTAGCGGTCAAGACCGACAGAATCGCTCAGGGAAATGAGCTATTTAGCACTCGACCTCAGAACTGCAAAACCTCCATTCGTCGGTTCAAATCCGACCCGCGCCTCCAAGATTCCAACCTGTTTAGTGTCGGTCTGAGGATGACCGTTCGCTCGGGTGTTCCAAAGGGGTGTTTTGCAGCGCCAGCGGGGTAACTTTGGCGGGATGAATGACGCCGGCCTTGAGTGTACCGGCCTCGACGGACTGCTGTTCCTCTACGCCTTCTTATTCACGCCGGCGGCGAGCAAGGCAGTCCCTCCCGGCACTGTCAAAGCGATCGCATTCCGCGAAGCAAGCCTGCTCCAAAGAGCGACCTGTTTGCTCGCATACCAAGCAAGAACTACGCCCAGGACGATCGATCCCACCGCCAGAAAAAGGGCGCTAAACAGGAACAGAGACGCGAAAAGTTCGCGCACGTAGTAGGAGTAGAGACCGAGTGCCACGATCGTCACAAGCAGCCCACACGTGTAATTTCGTATTCTGATTTTTCCCAACGAGTCCCCCGTCTTGTCTGCAACGCGCATGAAACGTGCCTTGGCCCACACGGAATGGGCCAAGGCACGCTTTCTTTAGTACATTCCGCCGCCCATGCCTCCACCCGCGCCCACCGCCGCCATTTTCTCCTCGCCCTTGAATTCCGCGATCAAGGCTTCGGTGGTCAGCATCAGTGCGGCGATGGAAGCCGCGTTTTGTAGCGCCAGCCGGGTGACTTTGGCGGGATCAATGACGCCGGCCTTGAGCAAGTCCCCGAATTCTTCGGTGGACGCGTTGAAGCCAAAATTTGCGTCCTTCGATTCCCGGACGCGGGCGACGACGACAGCGCCTTCATGGCCCGCGTTAACGGCAATCTGTCGCGTGGGTTCTTCGAGGGCGCGCTTCACGATGTTCACTCCGATCGCTTCATCCTCTTCGAGCTTCAAACGATCGAGCGCCGGAATGCAGCGAAGCAGTGCCACGCCGCCGCCGGGGACGATGCCTTCCTCAACCGCTGCGCGAGTGGCGTGCATGGCGTCCTCGACGCGAGCCTTCTTTTCCTTCAGCTCGGTTTCGGTTGCCGCGCCCACCTTAATCACCGCCACGCCGCCCACCAGCTTTGCCAAGCGCTCCTGGAGTTTCTCGCCGTCGTAGTCCGACGTGGATTCTTCAATCTGAGCGCGGAGCTGCTTGATGCGGCTTTCGATTTCGGTGTTCTTCCCCGCGCCTTCGATAATCGTGGTGTTGTCCTTGTCGATGATGATCTTTTTCGCGTGGCCCAGATCCTCGATCTTTACGTTCTCCAGGTTAATGCCCAGATCCTCGGAAATGCATTTGCCGCCGGTCAGAACCGCAATGTCTTCGAGCATGGCTCTGCGGCGGTCGCCGAAGCCGGGCGCCTTCACGGCTGCGCACTGCAGGGTGCCCCGCAGCTTGTTCACTACCAGGGTCGCCAGCGCCTCGCCCTCGACATCTTCGGCGATGATCAGCAATGGCTGGCTCAGCTTTACGACATGCTCAAGCAGCGTGATCAGGTTCTTCATCGAATTGATTCGCTTCTCGAAGATCAGAATGTGTGCGTCCGCCAGCACGCATTCCTGTCGTTCGGCGTCGGTAACGAAGTAAGGCGAAAGATAACCCCTGTCGAATTGCATTCCTTCGACGATTTCGAGCGTGGTCTCCATCGTCCGTGATTCCTCGACGGTGATCACGCCGTCCTTGCCCACTTTCTTCATGGCGTCCGCGATCAGGGTGCCGACCAGCTTGTCGGTGTTGGCGCTGATCGTCCCGACCTGCGCGATCATGTCGCCCTTCACTTCGGAGGAGATCTTCTTGATCTCTGCGACGCAGATTTCGACGGCCTTCTCAATGCCGCGCTTCAGAGACATTGGGCTTGCGCCGGCCGCAACCGTCCGCACGCCTTCGCGAAAAATCGCCTGGGCCAGCACCGTCGCCGTAGTGGTGCCGTCACCGGCTACATCGGACGTCTGGGACGCCACTTCGCGCACCATTTGAGCGCCCATGTTTTCGAGCGGATCTTGAAGCTCGATTTCCTTGGCCACGGTCACGCCGTCTTTGGTAATGATCGGCGCCCCGAACTTCTTTTCGATCACCGCATTGCGGCCCTTGGGCCCCAGCGTGATCTTCACGGCGTCCGCCAAAATGTTCACACCGCGCAGAATTGCTTGACGCGAATTTTCACCGGTTACAATTTGCTTTGCCATTTGGAGTTCACCCTCCTGGGTGAATGAGAACCATTTCTTCGTCCAGCGCCCTTTGGATCCGGCGAGAATTACTTCTTGCCGGCTGCTGCTTTTGCCATCCCACTGATTGTCCCCAGGATATCTTCCTCGCGCAGGATCAGATATTCGTCGCCATCCAGCGTGATGTCGTTGCCGGTGTATTTGCCGAACAAGATCCGGTCGCCCGCCTTCACGTCCAGCGGTATGCGTTGTCCCTTTTCGATCTTTCCTGCCCCCACGGCGATCACTTCACCTTCCTGAGGCTTTTCCTTGGCCGTGTCAGGAATGATGATGCCGCCTTTCGCTGTCTCCTTCTCTTCGAGCCGCCTGACCAGAACCCGGTCGTGCAGTGGTGCAATTTGAACTGTCATTTTTAGATCCTCCCTGAAAAATTCATCAGATATACTTACGAGCAATCTTGTCCTTGCGCCCTGCGCATCTCTCAGGGCCGAAGAGTCTTGATGTTTTTCTGCCGGTCCACTTCCAAGTCATCGGCTTCTTTCTTCGCGCGTTCGACTTCTTTCTGTGGAGCCTGTTGCCGCTCCAATTCCACGGATTCGGCGATGGAGAGTGCGGCTTCAGCATCCACCCCCTTGTCAAACATGAGAAGCGCGAAGGTATCCGACCCTGAGGATCGAATGAGGTTGAGCGAATATTCGGAGTCTTCCCACCGCGCCATCACCTTTGCAGTCGCGTCATACGACGGATTCATCGGGAAATCGACCTTGGCAGCAGGCCTCGTGGCCACTCCGTATTTTACCGACACGATTCGGATCATGTCTTCGTCGCTCAGCCCTTTGGTCGAGGAACTGTCGTAAACCACCAGCATTCTGTAGAGCGCGCCATTATAGAAAGAGAAGACGACCTTCTCGACGGGCTCCGCCGGGCGCGAAGAATCAAAAGGCAGTGGCGGGTACCAGGCCAATTCTTGGATCAATGCCGGCTGCTGGTGAATTATCTGTGCCTCAGTCGGCTGTCGATCCACCTGCTTGGAAACGCCGGCCACGCTCGACCCGAACGAGAAAGTCCGGTACTTCGAAAGATCCTGCGCGTGAATTACCGAGGCCGATATCAGAATCATGACCGCTGCAAGTACTCCACGACTCAAGGTTTTCATTTTCAAATCTCCTTTACGACTTCGGCGAGCGAGGCGCCCGGGTTCAAGCTGCCACAAGCGTGACGTCCTTCCACGGCCGTGAATCTTGGCTTTTCGAAAGGAACATGCCTTTCTGCAAATTGCGCAGATGGAAAGAAATCGTCGTGTATGGCATCCCCAGGAACGTCTTTAAGACAACGGAGGTGACCTCGAGGGAATTACACTTCTCGGACTTCAGGCTGGCCAGGATTTTCTTGATTGCCCGGCGCGCGGTTTTCTGTCCTTCACGACCAAACGCGGTGGTTCTGCTTTCTCCGGCGAGGTAGAAAAAGGTCCACCCCGCTTCCGGGGTTTCCCGATCTGTTGCATATCCATTGAGACCCTTGACCGACCGCCAGCCCGGGGAAAATATCTCACTCTCAAACGTGAGCCCATCCGGCAAGATTGTACCCTCCTTGAAAAGGGTCGTACCCGCTTGGATCATTTCTCTCATTCCAACTCTCCTTCGTGATACCCAGGGCTCTCCGACGATTGCCTTCAGGCGTAGCGCTTTCTCCCGTTTGCGAACGCGGTGAGCGCAGTGAGGGCAACTGCCCGGGCTTGATCGAACTTAAGCGAGCGCGATGGCGGCAATCTTGTGGAAGGTGGAGTTCGCTACGTCAAACGTCTCAATCCGCGGACTTCCCTCAATTACGGTGGACATGATCTTCGCGACACTCGGATAGGGGCCGCTGTTGTAGGCTTCGGCGTCCTCGGCTCTCGTCCACAAGCTGAGCGCAAACGCTTCCTTACCCCCTGGGCTCACGAACGTAATTTCGTCCTGAAACCCATTCTGCTTGCGAAGCAGGGGAATGATCTCCGTCTCCAGCTTTTGGGTGAACTCTGCGACGCTATCGGGTTTCAAACGCATGTAGACTCGGCGGGCAAACATGGGCAATCTCCTTCGTCTCTCCGGGCGGTGATTCAGGTAACTTGTTTCGGTTTATCTTTCCTGAGTGGTCGCTCGGTGACTTAACCACTATGAGTTAATTGACTTGACGAGTCAAGCTGAAAATGCAATTATTTTTATGCTTAACTAGCAGGGTTACCTCGAAAGGAGATCCGCCGTGGATGTCCGTTTATTGATTCGGCAGCGGTTAGAGGAGTTAGGGCTCGAACAGAGAGACTTGGCCGCCGCTGCCAAGGTCACGGAGTCCTATATTTCCCAGCTATTGACCCGCAAAAAGTCGCCCCCTGATCCACAAAGGACAGACATCTACGAAAGGATGGGGAAGTTCCTGAACCTACCCGTCGGCCAACTGGCCAAGCTCGCCGACTCACAACGGAAGGAAGAGCTGAAGAGGAATTTGGGAGAGTCACCGGCTCCGCTATTCAAAGAGACTCGCGCGCTGATCTTGGGGAAGTGCCGGCCGGAGAAACGGGACGAAGTTCGGGCCATCTTCGAAAGACAGCCCTTCGGCGAGATGGAACGACTCGTTACGCAAAAGCTATTGGATGTGGTGAAGGAAGTCGCCAGGGAAGAATTGGAAAATGAAAATTGGCTCCATCTGGTGGCTCGACTCACCGGCCGAAGTTATGAGCAAACGCGAGTGAATGTCCTGGATTTTCTGGACGCGGATCTTTACAACGTCTCGGATGAGAACTGCGTATCCTTTCTGGAACCGCTCATCGACCTCTGGGATATCGACCTTGCGACCTTCGGAATGGAAATCGTGCTCAGCCGAAGACTGGCGCCCGTGGACCCCAAGAGATTCGAGTATGTCGAGAGAGAACCCAACCGGCCCGACGTAGAACCCGGGTTCCGGGAATTTCTTCAGGACCCTTCGCTGAGCGGTGGCGCCGACCCCAATGAAATCGAATTCCTGAAGCAATTGAGGATCAAAGGAAAACGTCCGACTCCGCTTTACTACTACCGGGAATTGCAGAATTTGAGGGATCCGCTCCATTTTCGTGCGGCAGGCGCAAAATGAGTGTGCTTTTCAGAAAACCCAAGCCATCGAAGTTCTAAGCGGGGTGCGAAATTTCCTCGGTTAGTTCCTCGCTACCACGGAAAAAGTACTGTCCTGTTGCGATGCGGTAAGTCCAACCAGCCCTCTCCGGGTGAAGCATTCTTGTCAAATTCGCAAAATGTGTAAGGTTTGTCCGCCAATTTTGCTAAAGAATTGCTCGGGCCGGAACGATAGGTTGTATGTACCGGAAATCGATCGGGCGCTCTTTATCTCTAGCGGGGCGCACTCGTCCGAGACGGGAAGCGTAAGAAATGGCGAAGGTGATCTTGGCGGGCGGCCCCAGCTTTGCGCTTTTCAATCCGTCACTGCATGTCTCGCTCGGCTTGCTGTATCTGGGCGCGGCGTTGCGCCGGGCCGGGCATGACGTAAAGATCGTGGACTGCCACAAGTACACGTTCCTGGACGAGTCGACGGGGAAGCTGATCGTCATGAGGGAATTGCTGGAGCCGTGCGACGTGCTCGGAATTTCCTGTGTGACGCCGAATGCGGAATTCGGCGGGCAGCTGGCCGAAGCCTGGCCCGCGAAGGTGAAGGTCGCCGGCGGCCCGCACGTCACCTACATTCTGGAAGGCCCGCACGCTGAATTTAAGCACCGGGATTATTTCCGAGGATTCGACTACCTGATGTCAGGCGAATGCGAGGAGACGTTCGTTCAGTTTTGCGACTATTTTTCAAAGGGCATGCTGAGCATGCCGATTCCGGGGCTGGCGCGTTTCCGCAAAGACGGATCGATCGATTGGAACCCGTCGGGTCCGATGCCGGACGTCACTAAAATGCCGCTGCCCGCCTATGACCTTTGGGAAGGGAACTATTCCAAGGGCGCGCTGGCCGTTCAGTCGATTTCGGGCAAGTCGGTCGACGCGGCCGAGCGAACCACGGGCTCGCTGTTCACGGCGCGAGGCTGTCCTTATGGATGCTACTTCTGCGCCGACGCGAGAACGAAATTGCGCGAAGAGACCCTGGATCAGATCGAAGCGGAAGTGAAGGCCCTCGCGGAGATCGGCGTCACCGCGCTGCGCGTCTGGGATGACACCATCACCATCAAGGAAAAAAGATGCCGCGAGATGGCCGATATCTTTCACAACTACGGAATGCTGTGGCGAGGCTGGTCGCGCGTGAACCTCATGAACACAGACCTCTTCAAGTATCTTGCGGCCAGGGGCTGCACGGAGATGGGATTTGGAGTCGAGCACGGCTCGGCCCGAATGTTGAAGGCCATGAACAAGGGCACAACCCCAGAGGCCAACTCAAAGGGGATCAGGATTTGCCAGGACGCGGGAATCGTGGCGAGAGCCTACCTGCTCATCGGATTTCCGGGCGAGACTTGGGAGTCGATCGAAGAAATGCGGCTCTGGCTGGACGGCACTCGGCCGGACGCGGCGAGCTTGCACATGTTCCAGCCGTATCCCGGCTCGCAAGTCTGGGCCTCACCGGAACGGTTCGGAATCGCGTTGCCGGAGAACGCGTTTTCGCAAATGTGGGAACTGAACGATGACGATCCCAAGACGCTCGTTCTCGATCTCCCCACGATGACAAAGGAAGAGCTCTTTCAGGCCCGGACGGAATTGCACGAATGGATTGTGGACAACATCTCTTTGCGGCTGGCGAATCGATAGAATTCTTCCGAGGACTCACGCAAAGCGGGAGAAGAAATCCCGGCTTGAATGTTCATTTTCCGCCGGAAGCCGAAGGATACCGAAGCTTCAGGACCAGAATGGCCAGCGAAAGGACGAGCGTCAGGCTATTGGCGTAGACGATGGGCCGGTTATTGAGGAGCAGTCCGTACGCCGCCCAGAGCGCGCTGCCAAGCGTAAATACGCTTTGCGTGATGAGCGAGACGCCTTCCGTCCTCTTCTCGCGAAGAATTTTCAAAGCTTGCGGCAGCCAGCAAACGGTCGTGCACACCGCCGCAACGCCTCCCACGATTTCAAACCATGCTGCCATGATTGCGCTCCCGTTCCATCCCACTACGTATGAAGCCTTCCAAAAAAGGATGTCAGGGAAGGCATCTCTATGTTAGCGCAACGAGCCAGAAGAACCTTTGCGATCCTGCGCGCCATTTTCAGACGAGAACGTCCCTGCCCTGCGCTATGTTATTCCTGCTCGCGCTGGTTCAAACCGGTTCTCGGGGACCCAATACGGAACGCACTCGATCGATGTGCGGCCTTTGTGAGTTCTCTCTAATGTCCGATCTTACGAAAAACAAGACCCTTAGCTCGTGAACAGACGCTCGTGTTTGGCTAGAACTGTGCAAATACATCGTGCGGAGAGCTATGCGCAGGTTTCTGGATTCAAATCCCATGGGAACTGTGGGTCGACGAGTGGGGACCGGCGCGCCGATTGGTATAAGCCGGGCGACCCTCCTCGTTCTTGTCCTGCTGATCCCCGCTCTTGGAGGGCGGGCCCAAGATGCACCGTCCGAGTACCAAGTGAAGGCCGCGTATCTATTCAATTTTCTGAAGTTCGTCGAATGGCCTGAAAACACATTCGTTGATCCGCTCGCGCCGATGGTCATCGGCGTTGTCGGTGACGACCCATTCGGAAGTGCTCTTCCGCAGGTAGTCATCGGGAAGACGGTGCAGGGGCGCGATGTTGTTATTCGGATTTACCGGGCCGGTGAAGACTTGCGCGGCGCACACATCTTGTTCATCGCCTCCTCCGAGAGAAAAAAGTTGCCTGCGATTTTCTCCTCACTGCGCGGCTCGGGCGTCTTGACGGTCGGCGACATGGAGGGATTTCTCGACTCGGGGGGAATGATCCAGTTCGTGGCGGAAAACAACCGGGTCCGATTCGCCATTAATGTGGACGCGGCGCGGCGGGCCAAGCTGAAGATGAGTTCCAAGCTGTTGAGCTTGGCGAAGACGGTGGAGGGAAAAGGCGGAGAATCCGCCAACTGACGGGGATTCGCGAAAACCCGGCATCGGATCAAACGCGCTGAACTTGGATGCAGCTTCCAGGCCCCACCCCGGAACGGGCCGCGGAGCAATTCGTACCTGCCGGGACCCAGGACTTACCGGAATGCAGTGGACCCGCAAAATCTCGCTGCGCCGCAAGCTCATGCTGGTCATCATGATCAACACGATCGCCGCCTTGTGCGCGGCGGGCGTCGCGTTCGCGGAATACGGCGCGCTGCGATTCAAGCAGGTGGGCCTGCAGGACTTGAATGCGCTGGCGAACATCCTTGGGACCAATTGCACCGCTCCCCTCCTCTTCAAGGACCCCAACTCGGCCCGGGATATCCTGCAAGCGCTAGCCGTGAAACCGCACATTATCGCGGCCGCAATTTACGATCGTGATGGCAAGCACTTCGCGTCGTACAAGGCGAATTCGCTTCGCGACCCGGCCTTCCCCCCTCCTTTCACCGACGGAATAAGCCGGTTCACTTCCGAGAGCGTTCTGATTTATCAGCCGATCTTTTTCGACGGAGAGAGAGTCGGCACGGTCTTTCTCGTCGGGGATCGAGGGGAGGAACGCGAGCTTCTACTCCGGTATTTCTACTTTTTCGGATTGATCGTTGTGGTCGTATCCCTTGGGGCGTACGTCACGGCCGGCCGATTGCAAAGGCCGATTTCCGACCCGATCCTGCAGCTGGCCTGGACTACAAAGATGGTCACCGGTTCCAGGGACTACTCCATCCGCGCGGGAAAACGTTCCGAGGACGAAGTGGGCGTCCTGATCGACGGCTTCAACGAAATGCTGCAGGAGATTCAAAAGCGCGATATCGAACTGCGCCTGGCCAGCGAGGATCTCGAGCGGCGCGTGGATGAGCGCACCACCGAACTGGAGCAGGAAGTGGCGGACCGCCAGCGAGCCCAGGAAGCGCTGCGCGAGAGCGAGGAAAAGATCCGCCTCCTTCTCGATTCCACCGCGGAGGCCATCTTCGGAATCGATCGCGAAGGAAGATTTTCCTTTTGCAACCCGGCCACGCTCCGCATGCTCGGCTACGAAAATGGAGAGGCGCTCCTCGGAAAGTTAGCGCACCAAGTGATGCATCACTCCCGCGCCGATGGGTCCCCCTACCCGATCGAAGAGTGTCCCATCGTGAAGTCCCGAATGAAGGGTGAGGGAATCCATCTGGACACGGAGGTCTTTTGGCGCTCTGACGGCACGTCGTTCCCCGCCGAGTACTGGGCCTATCCCATTCGAAAGGGAGGCGAAGTCGTCGGCGCCGTGATCACGTTCTTGGATATCACGCTTCGCAAACGCGCTCAGACTGCGTTGCTCGAGGCGAAGGAGGCGGCCGAAGCGGGCAGCCGCGCCAAGAGCGAATTCCTGGCCAACATGAGCCACGAAATCCGCACCCCCATGAACGGCATCATCGGGATGACCGAGTTGGCGCTGGATACGCCGTTGACCTTGGAACAGCGCGACTATCTCAACCTGGTCAAATCGTCCGCCGACAGTCTGCTGCACATCATCAATGACATCCTTGATTTTTCCAAAATCGAAGCGGGCAAGCTCGAGCTCGAGAAAACGGAATTCAGAATTCGGGATCTCTTTAAGGACACGGTAAAAACTCTTGCCGTGAGAGCGGACAAGAAGGGGACGGAATTGACGGTGCGCATTTCTCCCGAGATTCCGGGGACTGTGATCGGGGATCCGACGCGCTTGCGGCAACTGCTCGTGAATCTGGTGGGAAATTCGATCAAGTTTACGGAAAAAGGGACGATTCACATCAACGCGGAGCGCGAGCCGGACGACGGCCCGGAAATCCGGTTGCACATCTCGGTGGCCGACAGCGGCATCGGCATTCCGGAGGACAAGAAGCAACTCATCTTCGAGCCCTTCTCGCAAGCGGACGGCTCGATGACCCGCCGCTTCGGCGGCACGGGATTGGGCTTGACCATTTCGCGCCAACTCGTCGAACTCATGGGCGGCCGGATATGGTTCGAGAGCGAAGTGGGGAAGGGCAGCACGTTTCATTTTACCTGCGCATTCGGGAAGGGCAGTGAATCGGCCGCGGACATAGGAGAACGATCGCGCTTGATGCCGGCCGGACTGAGTGTCCTCGTCGTGGACAACAATCCCACGAATCACCTGATCATCGGCGAAATGCTGACAAACTGGCGCATGAAGCCCACAGTGGCGGACAGCCGTGCGGCTGGACTGGATGCTCTGGAGAAGGCGCAGAACGCGGGGCGTCCGTACTCGGTTGTCCTGCTCGACGCGAAAATGCCCGGCGATGAAAGTTTTCATATTCTGGAGCGAATCCACCGAAATCGCGGCATGGCGAACGCCGTCATCATGATGGCGCCCATCGAACGGTCGAAGGAGGACGCCGCGCGGTTCCGCGAGCTGGGAGCGAAACAAATCGTCAGCAAACCGGTCAGCCAGTCCGATCTTCTGGACGCGATTCTCTCCGCTTTGGGCGCGAATGCAGTGGAGCGGCAATTGATGCAGGCGCCTCCTTCCCAGCAGGCTCGGCCATCCAGTCGTTCGCTTCGCGTTCTCCTGGCGGAAGATAACGTCGTGAATCAAAAACTCGCGATTCGCCTGCTCGAGAAAGCCGGCCATCGCGTCACGCTGGCGGGCACGGGCCGCGAGGCGCTCACAGCTTGGAAACACCAAACCGTTCCCGAGTTCGACATCGTGCTCATGGACATCCAAATGCCGGAAATGGATGGGATGGAAGCCACCGCCGCGATTCGCGCGCTTGAAAAACAATCGGGGAAGCACGTTCCGATCCTGGCTATGACCGCGCACGCGATGCGAGGCGACAAGGAACGCTGCCTGGCCAGCGGAATGGACGGTTATGTCTCGAAACCGATTCATCCCGCCACTCTGTTCGAGGAAATCGAACGATGCCTGGCGGTGCAAGAGGGGAGCAAAACAATAACGAATCAACCCGGATCATCGAGCGAGAAGGTTGACCGAGCCTCCTTGCTGGAGCGTGTCGAGGGAGACCAGGAGCTGCTCGTCGAAATGGTTCACTTGTTTCAGCAGGATGCGCCGAACCTGGTCGCCGCGCTCAAGGACGCGCTGCAGCGCGGCGACATGACGGTGCTGGAGCGCTCCGCGCATTCGCTGAAGGGGGCGGCCGGCAATCTTTCCGCAAAGGCCGTAGCCGCCGCGGCTTTGCAGCTCGAAAAAGATGCGAAAAATCAGGACACCGCCGCTGCGAACGCGAGTTTCCTCGAGGTTGAGCGCGCGCTGAAGCATCTCCTGCCCGCGCTGGCCGAGCTGTGCGAGGGCGTCGCGAAATGAGCGACGGCGGCGCTAGCATAAGGATGGCGAAATGAAAATTCTGATCGCGGACGATGAGCCCATCTCGAGGCGCATGCTTCATGCCCTGCTCGAAAAATGGGGCTACGAAGTCGTCAGCGCCGAGGATGGCGACTCCGCCTGGGCCAAGCTGAAAGCCCCGGGCGCTCCGCGGATGGCGCTGCTCGACTGGATGATGCCCGGGCAAAACGGCGTGGACGTGTGCCGCGCCTTGCGCAAGGAGCGCCCCGAACCGTACACCTACATCCTCCTGCTTACAGCCAAGGACTCGAAAGACGGCGTAGTCGAAGGCCTCGAATCGGGCGCCGACGACTATCTGACCAAGCCTTTCAACCCCCAGGAGCTCAAGGCCCGAATCCGCGTCGGGCTGCGTCTGCTCGAACTCGAAGACAATCTGGTCCAGGCGCGCGAGGCGATGCGCTTCAAGGCCACCCACGATCCGCTCACGGGTGTCTGGAACCGCGGAGCGATTTTGGAGAATCTCGAAAAGGAAGTCTGGCGCTCCCGCCGGGAAGGGCTTTCCCTCGGCCTGCTCATCGCCGACCTCGATCACTTCAAATCCGTGAACGATACCTACGGGCATCCCGTGGGAGACACGGTTCTTCGCGAAGTCACGCGAAGAATGGCGACCGATATCCGCCCCTACGACGCCGTCGGGCGGTATGGCGGCGAGGAGTTTCTGGTGCTGCTGCCCGGTTGCAACGACTCGGAAACGCGAGCCAAGGCCGAGCGCCTTCGGGAGGCGATCTCCGGCGAACCCATCGCCACCGCAGCGGGAAATCTGAAAGTTACGATGAGCGTCGGCGGCGTGGCAACGGCGGAATGGCCGCAAGATACTTCGAACCAGATTTTGCAACGGGCCGATGCGGCGCTTTACCGCGCGAAGAAGGAAGGGAGAGATCGAACGGTCATGTCCCGGGCCGGCGAGCGCGAGGAAGCCCCGGAACCCGCTTTACAAGCATCCTCAGAGCGGGCGCGGAACGGTTAGGCGTACTTACTTCGTCGGGAAAGAGTCTCTCAGGAACGCTTACGAATTCGAACGCACGGGATAACCCTGGAGGGATTCGCTTCCCACAATTTCCACTCGTTGCACACCGCCCCAGCGAATGTGTTCCTGCTCGAAGCGAAGCTGAATGCGCCGGCGCAATTCCCGCGCCGCATCGTCCTGGCGGCCCGGAACCGTGCGCAGCTGCAGCCGCAGCGTCGCTCCGGCCGCGCCCAGCGATTCGACGCCCAGCGCGCGCGGCCCGTCCACCAATACAGGCGACCACGAGCCGTCGCCTCTCAGTTCCGCGCAAACGCGTTCCAGCGCTCCCAGCGCCGCATCAGGGGAAGCGTCCGGCGGAATCGAAACGTCCACGAACACCTGGCCCCAGTCGCGGCTGAGGTTCGAAACCTGGGTAACTTCTCCGTTGGGGATCGAGACCACGGCGCCCTGAAGGTCGCGGACCACGGTGCGCCGCAGCGTGAGGTGCTCCACTCGTCCCACCACGGTCCCGATGCGTACGATTTCGCCGACCACAAATTGGTCTTCGATCACGATAAAAAATCCGTTGATCAGGTCGCGCACGAGGTGCTGCGCGCCGAATCCGAACGCCAGGCTGGCGAGGCCGGCCGCCGCGGCGATCGGCGTCACGTTGAATCCGAATTCGGGCAGCGCGGTCAGCACCGCGCCGACGACGATGACGGCGGCACCCGCGCTGTAGAGCAGGCCGGCCAGGGTTTTCACGTGCTGCTCGCGCATTTTCGCGAGGCGGCCCAGGCCCTCCGAGCCCGCCGCCGGCACCAGGCGGCGCGTCAAGGAGCGCAAAATGCGGTTCAACACCAGCGCGATCAGGAAAATCGCGAGGATGCGAATTCCGCGCGCGGCAGCGAAATCCGTCCATTTCATCGCGTTTGGGTTCATAATATCGGCGGCAAGTATAACCCGGGATTGGGCGCAGGGCGCGGATTGGGTGACTGAGAAGGCACGCCCGGGAGAATCCTCATGCAAACTGGACGCAGATTTTTTCTGTCGGGTGCGGCAGCGATGCTGGCGAGCGTGCAAGCGCTGGTGGCCCAGCGCCACGATCCCACGCAAGTGCCGCAGATTCCCGGTCCGAACGGCGTACCCAGCGCCGCGCCGGATGACATTCCGCTCCCGCCCCGCGCCGATCCCAAAACCCAGCTCAAGGAACAGCAGAAGGAAATCAGGCACAACGTCGACCGCCTGCTGCAGATGGTCAAGGACCTGAAGGACGAATCGGACAAGACGCCGGAAACGGACGTGCTGTCGCTGTCGCTCGTGAAAAAGGCGGAAGACATCGAAAAGCTGGCCCGCCAGGTCCGGGACCTGATTCGCGCCGGCTGACGCGTGCCGGAAGCTCTCCGCAATCGCTGTACCGCCGGCAACTTCCGCAAGATCCGTCCTTGACCGCGAATTTTTGATAGCAACAAGCGAAGCTTCCTTCTTCGATTTGAAAACGTTTCAAAAGGTGCGTGGCGGCCATACGCCGCTCCGTCGCTTCAGGGGCTGAAGCCGAATGGATTCCAGCGCGAAACGGCCGGGCTTCAGCCCGGCCGTTTGCCCCTGGGGTCCGTTGGGCTTCAGCCCCTGAAGCTGCATCGCCGCGATTGTGATCCGCGTCACACGCCCTTGTGTCGCGCATCATCGCCCGTCTCCCTCGCGTGGCTCAACCTACAGGAGAAGGGGGGCGCCATGCAAAACCAGCACATTCTGTCCTTGGAAGGGGCAGCGCCGGCATCGAAAACCGCGGTTCACGTCCTGCCGCCGCAGAGCAGCCCGCAGCGCGACGTCTTTGAAGAAGCGATGCTCGAGCATACTTCCGCGCACCAGCACCGCAACCCGTTCGATTGGGCGCTCGCGGTGGGCATCCACTTCGCGATCCTCGCGATGCTGCTGATTCTGCCGCTGTACTTCACTGCGGGGCTCGACTTCCACAGGCTGAACCTTACGTTCCTCGCCCCGCCGATGATGCCGGCCGCTCCTCCTCCGCCGCCGATGGCCTCGAAGATCGTTCGTCCGGCCCGCATTCAGCTTTTCCTGATTTTCGGCGGCGAATTCGCGTTCGCTACTTCTTTGGCGTTGCGGGAAGTGCGGAATTGCCAAATTTCCGATTGTACTCGGCCATATCTACAGGCGAGCAGAGCAACTCCGGCATATCGAAATCGGATGGCAGCAAGTGGAGAGGGAACTTGTTGAGGCCCAGCCAGGGTTGCGTATACATCTTGGGATCGTCAATCGTAACGGTGAGTTCCATGTTGTCATGGTCCACCCGGTGAAAGCGTTCCTCGACGCGCAAATCTTCGCTGTGCGGACGCCCCGCGTGATCGAGCCAGCTTCTTGAATTCATCCCGACCGTCTCCACCACGAACGTGTAGTCGTCCACCCATTTTCCAACCGAGTAGCCGTTCCACCGCGGGTCCGGGTCTTTGGGGAGTTCCCGCCCGTCCGTCCAGATGGTGCGCCAGTTGCCGTACCATTGATTCAAGTAAAGCACCTGGTTGGCGGTCTGCGCGAGCTCGATGGTCCTCAATTCAAAAAGCTCCATGCGCGGGAACCCGATCGGATCGCATTGGTCCAGCGGATCATTGGAGAGTGCGGCGGGGACCTGTCTTACACCGGGTCCCGATGGCTTATTGGCTTTGAGTGCCGCCAGCCCCGCAGGCGTGTAAGGCAGAGGATGCTCGATGCCTGTCTCGTCGAGTCGTCCTCCTTCCGCGCCAGCTCCCGCTTCACGCCCTCCCTCGGTACGTCCCTCCTTTGGTGGTAACAGTGCCGGGTGTTCGAAGGCGCCGTTGACCTGGAATCCTCCATCTAATCCTGCTGCGTCCCAGATCCCCGATAGGTCATGGCGCGGAGCGGGTGATGATGACTTTTTCCCGGTGTACGCGGACTTGCGCGGCGGGATATTGTTCCATTTTCTCGCCTCGCCTCCTGCTTCCTGCGGCGCAGCGGTTTGAACTCGCAGAATGGGTAAGAACGTCAATCCTGCGATGAGACCAAGGATCAAGACCGCGCAGCGCTTGGACATTTCGGAAATCCCCCCGTCAGCGATTCCGACCTTTCGAATCACTCAAGGCTTGAACTGTTTGCCGTTGATCACGATCAGGCTTTTTTGTGTTGCCAGGCCCGCGGTTGGTCCCGCGACGCCGAAACGTCCGAAGGGCTGCCCGTTTTTGGCGGGGATGATTTCCACGACGACTTCATCCCCAGGCTTGAACGTTCTCTTGGTCCAGCCCACTTCGGTCTGGGAGAGCGGGTTTTGAGCTTCGATCGTCCAATGCACCGTGTTGCCGCTATTGTCCTTGGCGTCGACCTCCAGGAACACATGCGGATTGGCCCAAATATAGTCCGTCACCGTTCCCTTCACCGTGACCGTCTTCGTCGAGTCGTACGTCGCGTTGCCGTGATGCGCGAATAGCGGAGCCGAAACGATCGCACCGCTCGCAACGAGAGCAAGAGCCAGAAGGAATTTCACGAGTGACCTCCCATCTTTGGTCGGGACGAACCACAGGGCAAGCAAACCTGCCGGGATATTATCACGTTTATTCAGCATCGGAGGGGTGGTCTCGCTGACGGCACAGACACTGTCGGACGAACCTCAAGGCCAACGATTGCGGGCGGCGTTCAGTGCTGTCTCAAAACGAACGAACCCACGGGCAAAAACCGCAAGGATGGGGCACCCGCGCGTGATTGTGTTTTATTGCGCCGCCAAAATGAGTTAATCTTCTGCAACATACCTTGAAGAAGCTCATTGTAGGTCGCAAATGGAAATCTCGCCTCGCCTCGAGATCCCGCTCTCAAATGGAGGCAAACGCGCGCTCCAAGGAGAAACGTCGCGTGCGGCGGGTTCAGGAACAGGGGCAACCGCGCGAAAAACACTTCAACAGACAAGTAGGAGTCGATAGCCCCGAAGTATTTTCGCTCATCTTGAATCCCGACGGTATGCTTGCATTCCTACGGGCAGTGCGGCAGGCGGCCAGACGACGAAACGTCTATGTGAATCTTGCCAAGGTGAAGAAAATTACGCCAGAGGCAATCGCCGCATTGCTTGCTGCAATTCACCAGTTCAGAAAGTTTGGCACTGCAATCTCAGGGAATGTTCCAACGGACGCGACCGCTCTGAAGGTACTCAATCACTCAGGCTTCAGAACGTATGTGCGAAATTCACCTGATTTTAAGTATCCGACTTTAGTGGGAAAAATAACGAAGCGCAACTTGAGCGGAGAAACGTTTCAAAATCACTTCGATCAACAACTGGCCAAGGACCTTGTACAATTTGCGATCGGCAAGATGGCGGAGAGTGGTCATCGACCCGGACCTAGTTATGCGGTCTTTTGCGAAGCGATGCTGAATACTTGGAACCACGCTTCGGAGTTAGTAGCACGGCGTGAACCATGGTGGGCGTCTGCGTACTTTGATGCTGAGCGACAACGCACTTGCTTTACCTTTATCGATCAGGGTGTCGGCATTTTTAAGAGCCACAGTCTGACAATGACGCTAAATATCTTAGTTGCATTGCGTTACCTCGATCGCGGGGAGCTTCTGAAACGCATACTTCACGGTGAGATTCCGTCCACCACAAGGATACCGGGCAGGGGAAATGGCCTTCCGGGAATGTTTGAACACTGCCGGGCTGGACGAATTAGAAACTTTGTGATTATTTCTAACAACACAATCGGATACGTGGAATCTAATATTTACAAGGTGCTTCCATCAGAATTTGAAGGCACACTGTTGTACTGGGAGATTGGATCATGATAGCTGAACGAATAGAGATAAACATTGCAAGGGAATTTACCGATACGCCGGGGCCCCGTAAGCGTTCGGAAGGGGACCATTCCGGCGAGGAATTTCTCAACGACTTCCTTCGTCCGCGATTTGTCGCCGCGAGAGACGCCAAGGCAAAATTGTGTATCAATCTTGACGGGGCCATAGGGTATCCGACATCCTTTCTCGAAGAGGCGTTCGGCGGACTTGCTCGCGCATTTGGCCGTGAGGCGGTCGAACAAACGCTTGAAATCACTTGCAATGACGAACCTTACCTTGAAGAGCAAGTTCTGAAGTACATCCGCGCAGCAGACGGTACCAGATGAAGAAGGGTTGGGTGATACCCACCATTGTAATTGTCCTCATTGTGGGCGGGCTGCTTGGCCTAGTCTTTTTGTTCAGTAGAGTTAAGTCCTCAATCCAGTATGGCTTTGATTTCGGAAGTGCGCTTGATGCGATCGTATTCCTTGCGGTCGGAGGGTTAATAGAGTATGCGTTCTCAAAACGGTATTCTGACAAACGGGCGGACACTGACCTTTTACTCGGTATCGTGGGCGAGGCGAAGGCCGCACTGGTCGCACTCGAAAAAGTCGCACTGAATTACGAAACTGGGCGCACATTGACGTCAAAGCAGCAAGTTGCCCTGATATGCGCCTCGCGCGACCTTTCTAATACGGTTCATTCCATTGAGATTGGATTGCGCCACTGCAAAATCCGGCTTGACGCCCTTGAGTTTGACAAAGTGAAGTATGCCCGCTTAGAACTCAACGAGAGCCTGACCGACTCCCCGTTTCCTGGGCCGTACGACCACTCTTGCATCGCCCGCATTAGGACCGCAACGAAGGCAATGCGCGACGAACTTACAAGGATGGCTTTTGCAGTCAATCATCGCTAATCTTCGAAGAATGTAGCCCCATTTACCATGCTGGTGCTACCAACCCGCACCCCGCCTCAGCCGAAGGCAAAACCTAGGTAAGACTAAACCCGCCCGCCTCGGCCGCGCCCGCAGAAGCATGCGTTTTTATTAGGGAAATGGCGCGGCTGGGGCGACTCGAACGCCCGACCTCGTGCTTCGGAGGCACGCGCTCTATCCAACTGAGGCTGGCCCTTTGTTCTTGAACTTTGGGTGCGCCGTACTCCGAAATCTGAAGGGCGGGCCCTTTGAAATTGCTCTCGGGAAATACCTGCTCTCAGCGCTTAGTGCGCGGGTGTCCCACACTTTGTGCATTTCAAAGGGTGGGGTTCAGAAATGGTTGAAAGCGGTACGGGAGGCAAGGGTACTGCGGAACAAATAATTGTTAGGTGAGGCTAGGAGGCGTGGTCTCCGGACTTTTGCTCCGCAGTCTCAGAGGCGTCAAGCCGTCGCCGCTTCGTTTCTAACATATCGTTAATCTGTCGGACGAGTTTGAGCAGTTTTTCGGGATCACGCTCGATTGAAGCTTGCTCACAAAGGTGGACGAAGCGGTCTTTCTCTTCACCTTTCACGGTAGAACCCTCGGGGCTGGACCGTTAACAAATTCGATATACCGAATTCCCTCGCGCATGTCAAGGTGACCGCATGGAGTTAATCAGCTAATGGGAAGCGTGTATTGCGCTCCGCTCCTCGTGGGTCTAGCGTTCCTCACGGGGAACCTCTCCTCCCGGCTCAAGTGCTCTCCTCCCGAAAGCCTTTATGCAGAAGCGAATTCTTCTCGTTGACGACAACTCTACCATGCGAAGGTTGATTCGCACTTTCCTCGAATTCCGGGCTGATGTTGAAGTTTGCGGGGAAGCGTCCGATGGTTTGGAGGGAGTGGAAAAAGGGGTGGAGTTGAAGCCGGATGTAATCGTCTTGGATTTCTACATGCCCCGAGTAAACGGATTACAAGCTGCCATGATGCTTCACGAAGTCATTCCAGACACGCCGATCATATTATTCACAGTCTTCCAAGACGAAACCTTGGACCGGCTGGCACACACCGCAGGTGTGGCATCAGTGTTGTGCAAGACGGACGAGCTGACGACGCTCACTGATGAGATTCAGAGATTGACCGGGCAGCAGCCGAAGAATTAGCTCCACGCAGAAGAAGACACGGCATGGCGACCTCTATGACAATAAACTCTTCGTTGGGCGCTGAGACCTCCAAGGCACGCGCCGTTTTGTGCCGCGTGCAGTGTTCGCCCTATTGATTGCCTCCAAGCGTAGGCGTAGATTCACCTTGAGCAATGAAGGATCACAACAACCCACACCACCCCGGGGCCGGATCACCCCATTCGGCCCCTTTCTTAATCGCCCAGATAGCGTCCACACTAATCCTTATTGAACGAATCGTGCTCGGACCGTTCCGACCCAGGCAAGCGTCTACTACGGCCTCTGCCCTGCGCATTTGCAGTAGTTCTTGTATTGAGCGGAGTCCCTGGGAATTGTAGTTTGATGCCTGGGAATCAAACCAACGGCTGCCGAGTGTTCTGGGGGGCTATGTTCTAGAGCACTCGGCATTCCTAAGCTTCTGCGGGCGAGCTTCGACTTCCTCACCTTCTACGCGGAACACTTCGCACAGTCTCTAAAGACGAAACCTTGGACCGGCTGGCACACACCGCAGGTGTGGCATCAGTGTTGTGCAAGACGACGAACTGACGGCGCTCACTGATGAGATTCAGGGATTGACCGGGCAGCAGCTGAAGAAGTAGCTCCACGCAGAAGAAGACACGGCATGGCGACCTCTATGACAATAAACTCTTCGTTGGGCGCTGAAAGCTGTAGCGCACGCGTCGTCGCTTCCGCACGAGTGGCAAAGCATTCCTTCCACCACTGCTGCCCCCGCCACTGAATGTGGAAGTGAGTGCCCGAACGGTCAGCGTGTCCTTCCAAATGAGCGGCCAACCACCGGAACTGTTCTGAGGGCATGGGCATGAGCGGTACTGTAGTGGACTGTCCCAGCAAAATGAAATCCGGTTTTCACTGTAGTTCAGGCGAATGAGCGACTAGCACTGGCAGGGCTGGGACTCGCTCAGCCTAGTCTGGCCTCTCGGGAAATACCTGCTCTCGGCGCTTAGTGGCGGTCGTGATCGTCATGGTGATCGTGATCGTCGTGGTCGTGCCAACGGTCGCGGTCCCTGTCGTGGTCGTGATCCCAGTGGTGGTCGTGCTCAAGTCGCCCGCGATCGCCGTCCCAGTACCCTACAAAATACTGTCCGCCTTCATGACGCGGGCCAATCCAACGCGCGCCGGGATAGGGAGGCCGCGTCCAATAGCCCCCGTGCCACTTGTAGTGCCTTCCATCGGGATACCAATAGCCCCCAATCCACACAAAGTCCGGCCCGGGGCTGGCGGGAACCACGGCCAGCACGCGCGGGGGCGGCGGAGGCCCGATGTTGATGCCAACCGATATTTGAGCGCTCAACGCCGGCGCTCTGGCCAGCAACAAAACGCCTGCCAGTAAACTCGCCTGGAGCAGACGCGCTGTCCAACCAAAACTCGTTTTGCGTTTATTCCCCACCTGAATCAGAAGCCACACATCGCACCTCCGTGGTCGACGCGTTCCGACCCTTACGAAATTACACGGACCTCGGGCCCCAGGGGATCGGGCAGATGCTGTAGTGACTTCATGAAGTATCGGTCTTTAATTTTAGACGAAGTATCTTGGGAAGGAATTCAGATTAAGTGGTCTTGTCGCTGAGGGCTGAACTGGATTCCAAGGGTTCGCACACAAAGATGCAATCGCGACCGGCCTGCTTTGCCCTGTACAAGGCTTCGTCCGCGGCGCGTATTAAATCTTCTGAATTATCAGCGTGGGCGGGATAGGCGGCGATGCCGGCTGAAACCGTGATCGTGCCAAGTGTCTGGCCACGATGATGCAGCGAAAGGTGCTTCGTTGCTTCGCGAATGCTCTCCGCGCACTTCTGAGCGCCCTCGGTACCCACTTCAGCGATGATGAGGGAGAATTCCTCGCCACCGTAGCGGCAAGCGAGGTCTCCGGCTCGCACCCGGCCTTTGATCACTCCGGCGACCTCTTTCAGGAGGACGTCTCCAACCTGGTGGCCGAAGGTATCGTTGAAATGCTTGAAGTGATCCAGATCAAGCATCACCAGGGAAAGATTGCGGCCTGCCCGCTTGGCTCGCTGTAATTCCCGGTTCAATGACTCTTCCAGATAGCGACGGTTGTAAAGGCCGGTCAGAGGGTCACGAATCGATTGGTTGCGAAGCAATTCCCGCAGTTTGAGGTTCGCCAGGGCCAAAGAGACGCGCTCTGCAACTGCATTGGCCCGGCGATTGAGCGTCGCTTGTTCAAACTGCACCACCTCCGGAGAGGAGGCCACCCGACTGGTCTTGTCTTCAACGTACAGGAGGCCCAAAGTTTCTCCGTGGGCCACCAAGGGTACGCAGAGGTAGTCCGTGAAGCCGGGTACTCTCAGATGCGAGCAAGGCAATGGCAAGCCGGAGCCTCCATAAGCCTTCCCTCGTCTCAAACCCCAGCAATCATCCGGATGAAACACAGGTTCAGTCGTGGAGCAGTTGTTCCAAGTGGCGACGGATTCGACCAGATCGCGTGATGGATTGAGGATGAAAAGAGCGCCGGGGCGGAAGCCAAGAATACGGGATAAGGCATTTTCACTCATCTTGTAAGCTTCTTCGACGGTATGGCAGGATTGCAGTGAATCGCCCAGTTCGCTGAGCTCTTTGCTCTCGCTGGCGAGCGCCTCGGATTCCTGCAATGCATCCCCTAATTGCTCGTCCGCCTTTTTGCGGTCCGTGATGTCCCGCAAGAAGACGACGCCTCCCCGCTTCTCGGCCCGGGTGTTGAGCAGCGGGCCACCGGCAACGAGCATCCATCGAGGTTCTCCCCCGTGAGGCGATCGAACGCAGATCTCCAGTCCGGTTGGGGAATCACCCGCCAGCGCGCGGCTGAGCGGCAACTCTTCAGTCTTGAACAATGTTGTCCGATCGTTCTTATATAGACCCAGCAGTTCGGGATATTTCTCGCTGAGTTCGTCCGCGGGAGCGCCTGCGTTGTAACGAACCCCGACCGGGTTGCGCAGAATGATCTTGCCTGAAGTATCCGCGACGATGACGGCGTCGGTGCAGCTGTCCAGGATCGATTGCAAAAGCTCCTTCTGTTCGGCAGCGGCGCGTTCGGCCTGCTCGCGGCGGGAGAGTTCACGGTTGAGAAACCCGAGCGCACACGTCAGAAATAAAAATACGGAAATGCCCAGAAACAAGTTGATCCGGGTCCACCGCCGGTAACTCGCTTGCGCGGCAACGGTTCGCTCCCGCAGAAGCTCACGCGCCGCGCGGTCGAAGATGTCCATGGACTCGGTGAGTTGCGTGGACTGCTTGGTGTTTTGGTCGTTGAACTCATCCTGCTGTTTGCGGTCATCGCGCGTTTTCTGATGCAATTCCACGGACGCCTTGAGGAGTAAGAGCCGCAACTTGATCAGCGGTTCCATTAGCACGAGGCTCATCTGCTGCTGCGCATTCCCCGCCGTCAAATTGCGCAGGGTCTCGAAATCCTCCAGCGCGGATTTGCTCGCGAGATCGAGAGCCTCGATTTGCCTGGAGTCACCCAAAACGAGGTAGGCTCGTCGAGCGCTGGCGGCGTCAAAAACGTGGGCACGAAGAGATCCGCTCGCTTCCAGGACGTCCCGGTCGTGAGAAACCTGTTGATCGTCTTCTTTCGCGCTGCGGTTTCCTTGAACGGAAAACCAGCCAATGATTCCGAGCGTAAGGAGAGCCGCGAAGAACGCGACATTCGTCTTGTTTTTCAATCCCAAGGGTACAGCCTGGCCTTCTGGTGACGAACGAGTGAGATCTCAGGGATACCTAGGTTTCCCCACTACAAAGATTCTAAGGCTTCTTCGGATGACCGGAGTTCAGACAAAAATCTCAGTGCCCGACTGGATAACGGTATCAAAGTCGATAAGGAGCAATTAGTTCAGTAGCCCGCCTTCTAGGTCTGGCCAACCCACTTCAATTTACGAGGGAAAATGGCGCGGCTGGGGCGACTCGAACGCCCGACCTCGTGCTTCGGAGGCAGTAAGGGTCAAATCTAAATGCTTGTTCTGGTGTCGCTTACAAGCATGAAAACGCCTTCTAATCCGCGCAATGATACCTAGGTACCTAACTTTGTCGGGTCCGAACTCAGCAAGGTTCCCGGTCCTAAAAATCCCCCATCTGTCCTGAAATTTCGCCGGACCGAGATAGTTGCACCGGGATAAATCGCGTGTACCAAAAAGGACGGTGTAGAATGCAAAGGCAATCCCAGTCATGGACCTTCGGACGAACGCAATCGAGTCAATTCAGGTTGGAGTTGAAGACTACCAGCTTGGCACGCGCCCCCGGCTGCTTTCGGCGGTCCGAAACATACACGCTGGTATACTGCTTTTGTTTAAAGACACCCTTCGAGAAGTATCACCTCCTGACAGCAATGATGCACTGATGATGGCGATAATTGCGCCCTCTCGAAGTGGCACCATAAACAAAGTCACTTTCGTTGGGGTTGGGCACAAAACCGCGACGGTCCGTCAAATCAAGGAAAGGTTCATTGCTTTAGGCATTAAGGCGGATTGGGATCGTTTTGACCGTATTGGTCGGATTCGCAACGAAGTCGAACACCTCTTCCCGAAACTCGACAAGAAGGGGCTAGAGCGTCTCATTTCAGATGCTTTCATTGTAGTTAGCAGTTTTGTTCGCGACGAACTCAACCTAAACCCTTCCCACGTATTAGGCGAACCGACATGGCATGCGATGCTCGAAGTAAATGAAGTTTACGAGCGAGAAAGTCGCGAGTGTGCGGAATTAATTGCCAAGATCAGATGGAAATCCATCGTCCTAAAAGCGGGGGTTCAGAAAATGGCGTGTCCGAAGTGCGCCAGTGGCCTGCTCGAACCTTTTGACGATTCTGAATCAGTGGTGTGGCTCGAATGTAGGTCATGCGGCTCAAACTTTTCGCCGGATGCTTATGAATGGTGGGCTGTCATGATTGAGCTAGAAGCGGAAGAGTTTGAGGCCGCGAGGTCAGGCCGCGAAAGGCTCTATAGTGATTGTCCCGAGTGTGGAAACAGGGCATACGTCATCGAAGAAAAGCAATGTGCTTGGTGCTTGTGCCGTCCCCGAAACAATGGTGTTCAGAAATAGCTGTCAGCTATTCGACGTGCTTCCACCGCGATCTTTCGAGCCACTAATTATGGCAATTTGCCCCGATGCCAACTACAAAATTGACCCGACAGACCCGGAAGCGCGCAGATGGAGGCGGGTCTAGAAAAAATTAAGAAGCTGGCTGCCACTGCTGTTGCCGTAGTCCCGACGTAACAGTTTCTCTATAAGCACTTTTTGAGTGTCGATGTTACGCCATTCGACGCCAATCTCTTGAAGGGTTCGACCATGAGCCAAAACGTTTTTATCGGCGTCTTCTATTGTGAAAAAGCCGCCAACGTCCTTCGGCGGTCGCACAAACAAACGGACGGCGTCCTCCATGGATGTTCCCGGCTTGCGGTATGAGACCCACGCGATGGCGTCGGTGTTGTTCGGTGGTGGCACGACTTCGGGTTTTCTTCGCGTGTCAGACCACTTTTTGTTGAGAACTAAGAGTTCCTGAATCAAATCTTTCGGAAAAAGTCCGATCTCGATGCCTGCCTCGGACAGGGAAGAATGCCCGTACACGGTCTCGTCTTTATCCGCCAGCCCGTACACAACACGTGCGACTTTGCCGTTGATAAGACGATTCGTGCAAGGTGCCTTCGACGGTTTGCGAATAGAGCAAGGCTCCAGCGTTGTGTAGACAGTGCAACCGCTCAAATCGACGTTATCCACATCGTCGTTGATCTTCTTGAGAGCACAAAATTCTGCGTGCCTTCCTTCACCTGTTTCGCCACGGTATCCCGTAGCTAAAACCTTGCCATCTTTTACGACAACCGCCCCGACATACGGGTGCGGTTCGCCGTCGTTCTCAGCGATGCTCTTCCCCGCCAGTTCAACCGCCATTTTGCAGTATTGCTTGTCCAGAGGCGTGAGGATGTGTTCTGCTCCTTCGTCCGTCAGAAATATGTCCACGAGGAATTCTCCCTGTATAGGGTTTCCCTTTGTCGTGAGGTGTCCGCTTGCGATTGCAGCTTTGTACAGGTGGGTCTGCACTGCGTTACCCATGGTCAGATATTTATTGTTGTCCACAGTCTGACCGCCCCGAAAAGCTGCCAAGAAGTCAGCGTAGTTGTCAGGGAATTGAGTAATCTGCGGATACAGTTGTCCCGGTCGCAGCTTTTCGTGAATAAGCATATAGAGAGATTCAAACGTTCTATTTCAGCGTGCAATGCCGCAGCGCAGTGAGAACAGCTTTGCCAGCCTCAGTGCCCACGCGAGCCGAAGCGCGGGAGAATGTAATGAGCAACGTCCTCGATTCCTCGAATTGGGGTTACTTAAGAGCACGAACATCAGCCAACAACGTTCTCAAGTGTCCGTCAGACATGTCTAGGATTGGCTCGTACATGAATGAGTTTAAGTGAATGCTTTCCGGCGTCATCAGCAAAACACGGCGCAGTGTTCTGCTCGGTATATCATCCTCGAATTTCTCGGTGTATTTTCGGAATAGCTCGCTAGTCTGATTCGCCGCAATTTGTCCGACGAACTCGTCGTCTTTAATCTTCTCGATCATGAACTTCTCGGCGGCAATACGAATAGCGATGGAAAGGACAATCTTGTTTTCGAAATTGATGCCTTCCCCCGCCTTTAGGCATTCATCTGCGCACTCACCAAGCGCGGCCATCACCGTCTTGTCGCCATTTGCCGACTTCTCGTTGCAATCAAACATAGCATTGAACACCCCGTCGAGGTCGCTCTGAGTGATGCTTTTAGAGTCGTGTTTCCAATGCAGAAGAGACGTGAGTTTGATAAAGGTCGGGTCTTGGTCGCCTTTCGTGAACTCGATGATATTCCGCATGAACGGAATGCAAGCGATCTTCTTTTTGCCGTCCTTGCAAAAATTGCGCTTCCAATCGTTTACGAAAGGATTGTTAATCCCCATTGCTTGGCTCAAACTCACCTCGGTCTCTGATTTTGTAACCATCAAACAATTCGCATAGCCGACGAAACGCGAGCAGATCGTCCGGTAAAAATCGAAGTTGTGCGTCAGAATCAACTGTTTGAAATACGAACGCTCTGAAATGTCCTTGAGATATTCGACGATTGCGTACTTGTTTTTGTAGTCGAAGGAATCAGCCACATCGTCCACAACAAACAGAGTCTCTTGATTTGCCCTTCGACGCACCTCCACCTCGAAAATGATATTGAGAACGTAAAGAGCTTTCTTTTCTCCCATACTGAGGACACGCAACAACTCGTCTCGCAGGACGGACGCTTTGTCCTTGCCGTCTTCAAAGACGAACTCTAAGAGCATGATCGGCTCTTGCCCCAATACAACAGCCGTGCGATTGCTTACCTCTAGTCTGAATGGAACGTGAAACCTGTTATTGAAAATCTCGATCACCTCTTCCCACTGAGTTCGCTGAGCGCGGGCAGAATCCTCAATCTCTCGCTTGCGCATTTCAGCCGCTCTGTACTTTTCGACCAGATCGATGTACGAATCGACCTGCGCTTTAAAGTAAGACTTCCAGATGTCCTCTTTCAGCTTTCCCACGTTTGCAAGGTGAGGAAGAAGTTCCTGATTCTGCAAAAGATAAGCATGAAACGTCCTTAGATCGTTGTTCTTGTTCATCAGCTTTTCAATGTCTTGGAACTTTTGACGAAGAGCTTCGTCATTCGTAATCGAATCTTTTTCATCTTGAACTAGCTCCTCTAGCTCTTTCCTGCTACTGATGGTCTTGTTCTTCTTGCCCATCAAACTGACCGTATGCTTCGCCTCGAAGAATCCGTTGTCGGCGAGATTCTTCGCTATCGTCGAAGCGTTGTAGTAATTGAAGACTCCTCTTTTGAAATACAGGGAAGCAGCAATCAGCCTGTCGTACTTTTCGATATAGTCCTGAATCGCGGTACAAACGTCTTTGGTTGCTAGGAATTCTAGAATCTTCGTATCAAAGATTTCGTCGTACTTGATCGCGGCGAACGGAGCCGTGGCCTGTGCCGTCACCTCGTCTTTAACTCGGACGAGAGCTTCAAAGAACTGTTTGTCGGTCTTCATGAATGCCGACGAAATTTCGACTTCTAAATCCTTCTTCGAGCCAGATTGTTTCTTAACGTTCTCAAGGAACACCTGCTTCGATGTCTCGACTTGTTGGAGTAGCTGCTCATATTCCTTTCGCAATTTGCTATCAACGAGGAGAGTAGAAGTCTTTTCTGTGTGCCCGTATTCCTCGTCGTACGGGCTGACGACAAAAATGTTCTCCTTAAGAAGGTTCTTCCCTATTTCATCGGCAATTTCTCTGATTGTCTTGCGGTCGGGAAACACCCGATCCTGTGAGTCCGCGTCCTCCCTGATGTCCTTAAATGTCTGTGCCAACGAAGTCTTCATTGACCCGTTAGGCGCGTACACGGCTATTGCTTGTGCGTGAGAGAAATCCAGTTCTGTCGCAAGCTTTTTGATGCCGTAGCAGTTCTCTAGCCTCAACTTGAGTGTCTTCACAGGCACCTACCGTAAGTGGGCTTTCCATTCGTTGAAAAGCTTCACGCAAAATCTGTGGCCCTACTGTGCTGGACAATAAAGCCAAATTCGCAACAGTTCGATCAAGTCCTCAACCGCTGATAGCGCAAATTCAGGCGTCAGAGCGCGGCCTGATTTCGCAACTTGAGAGGCGTGGGTTTGGGCGTGGACCAGTCGTATCTTGTGCGCAAGATGGTATTCGAGTTCGGTCCAGCCGCAACTTTCTTTCTCGGTTTCGAGAAGATTCTTGATCGTTCGCAAATCCGCGAACAAGTCTCGTCCTCCGGTCGCTCCGAGTCGTGCCCAAATGATCCCTTCAACGATGCTCCGCGATTGCGTCACGGCGTTCCGGTAGCTGTGGTTCACGACTGAACGGCAGACATCGGCGTACTGCTCCGCAACTTCTTTGGCGAGCAGCGGATCGGGCAGGCTCGAAAAATCCGCTTGCGGACATCCTGACACTAGTCGGACAGGTGCGAGCGTCAGAATTGAACGGCGGAAAGCATCTGATTCCAGTCGGAACAGTCGCCACAAAGAATCGCTTCCAGTCTCACCTGTTAGGAAATAGCCAAAATTTCCCATGCGGGCGTCGGTCATCCAACCCCAAGATGAATGCGTATCGGCGGATTGAAATCGTGTTACAGGATGCGAGACGTGACGCCCTGATTCGTCATGCCATGTGACTTGAGTTTTTTGTGGACCTACAAACAACACACCAGAGCGATGCGGAGGCCCATCCGGGCAGGGCGTGGGTGCGAACAGGAAACAATAGTGGCCAACCAACTGTGATTTCGCTCCCTGCATTCCAGTCTCCAATTCATGAGAGGACAGATAAACGGTTCTCAATAACAGCGGCGGCGGAGTGACCACGCTCAGAGTTCCGGTCAAATCCGGGACAAGGACTACTGGCACCCGACTCGTGTCAGACAAATAGAATTCTGTGGCTGTCGCCAAATCCATGTTTCGACCTGATCTAATCGACCTGAATGATGCGGGCGAGCTTCACGACCGGACTCTTCCGCTGCCTATCCGCAAATGCTCGGGCCTTCTCGCGGTCGGTGTATCGGCGTGCGAATACTTCGCCGTCTTCATAGAAAATCTTCGCCTCGAAATGATGATGCTTGCGCCGCTTGTCTTTGCCGAGTTTCGTTCGATTTCGGTGTGCGTTCATCTTCGCCGACTTCGCCGATACTCTCGGCTCGTCCCCGGATTCTAGCATCGCCATGCCCCGGTGATGATACCTTAATTAGTGAGTAATGGATTCGACATTTAAGGAAGGTCTGTCACTCAATCAAAATCAGCCTTCGCTACCAGCGCGTGGTAGAATCCGCGTCAAACGCGGGGGTGTTTATGGCGCTGGCCGACGAACTGAAAACGCTCCAAGAACTTCATGAAAAGGGCAAACTCACAGACCAAGAATACACCGACGCGAAGGCGGCTACGCTCAAGAAGCAGGAACCCACAAGCGCAAGTCGAAAACTTGGTCGGTTCATCGGCTTACGTGCAATCCCTCTGTTGATTCTTCTGCTGATCCTGCTCGCTGTAGTCTGGTACAACGCAGGGACAAGAAACACAACTCAGTTGATTGCGACCGCAGTCCATGCGCCGATTACCGTAACGGATGAAGTCGAAAATATTCCAGCCTCTTCGTGGAAGGCCGTTGGACTTAATCTCCCGTATTCAGGAACTATCGATGTCAACCTACAGGTTGTTCAGGGCAATCCGGTTGACGTGTTCGTAGTGACGCCCGACCAACTGGATACGATGAAGAAAGAGGATTGGACCAACGTTAGAGTGTTCGAGAATTTCAACGCTACCAAAACAAAGACCTATAAACGCGCCGGACAACTTAACCAGGGCAGCTACTATATCGTTATGCGGGACACCTCGCTTGGGCTTTTGTCGGCTCGCGCCAGCGATATTTCGGTGAGAGTGCAATTGAATCCGTGATTGACTCCCGGAGATGAAAGATGGCAGATACCCGAATTCAACTTGAAGTCGAGGATTGGGTGAGACGCAATTGGATGGCGTCACACTTCGGGATGAGATTCTCACGCGAACGGCTGCCGATTCGCTCGGGTGGAGTCTTCGATTTTGATGCTGTCAGTGAGGACCATTCGGTCGTTGCCACGATCTCGACCAGCGGTTCTAAAACATCGGGCGGCAAGCATGCGGTCGGGAAAATTCTCAAGCTTCGTTCTGACATGCTTTTTCTGACGATGGTCGAGGCAAAGCGGAGGCTGGTAGTTCTCACCGAGCGCGATATGTGTGACCAATGCCAGAAAGAAGCAGCGGGCGGTCGAGTCCCACCTGAAATTGAATTCGTATGCGCCGTCATCCCCGACGATTTACGAGTGCGTCTTGTTGCGGCGAGACGCAAAGCCTCGGGAGAGTCGCTCGGAAAGATGGAAATAAGTGAGTGAAACGTCCAAGTTAAAAAACACTGATATCTTCATTGCGGTGTTCCATTCTACCTACAAAGGGTACGTCAACAATTCTTGCGGTAAAGCATATATTCCGCTCAGCAAGGCGCTAAAACTTGGAAAGTGAAGGAGCCTATTTTGATAGCGCTTTGTGATGTCAACGGAGAGCCCGAGACGTGGGAACGTGAGGCTTCAACATTACGCGAACACATCTTTGATACAGCGGCGAAGTGTGGTTCAAAGCGGCGGTCGCTTCGCAGCAAAAACAAGCAGCACTCACATCCGGCGATTCGATGGAAGATGCCGACACATGAGGCTGCCGAGTGGCGAACTGTGGTCCTTCGCGTTATGAATGAGCATAAACTAGCCCCTGTCACGAGCTAACGACTGACATGAAGATAGACCTTCAAGTAGAGAACGAGATGCTCACCAATCCGGATTTCTTGGCCGTTTTACATCGGGCTTGTTGGCAACTGTCTCAGCCGCGAATGATAAGAATATTCTGCCTCCACGAAGTCGGACACATAACGTACTTCGAACCGATACGAGGCATCATCGGCCCAGACACCCCCAAGTTGAAATTTGTTGGACCAACGATCTTTTACAACGGACTGGCGCTAAAATTCGAGTTCATGCCTGCTGCCATCAAAACGCCATTCGCAGAATGCGGTCTACCCTATACAGATGAAGTCCTCGGCCATCTAGCACGAGGAGCCGTTGCTGGCGGTATCTTCCTAGAGGAATTTGAACATATCCCAAACGGAGGGGATGATAAAGACAACGATGTTTTTGGAAATTACTTCGACCTGGGGCGTGGGCATGGTTGGGTGCCCAAACGCAGCAAGAAGCAAATGTGGACCGATGCACAAGGCGAAGTGCGTTCGCATGTGCGGGATGAAAGTTTCAAGCAGCTTGTTCTTGAACGGGCGGCAAGACTTGAGACCGAACATTTCTCGCTTCGGACTGACTCCTAGATAATCCCTCTCCGTTCAGGCAAAGTCTAGCGAACCATTCGGCATCCGCTCTGGCAACGTCATCCAACAAATCTTGAAGATACAACAGCCCCGCCTGCCTTCTTGATTGCATCTGAGCCATTTCAAAAATCTCCCTGGCCGATGGTACGGCCTGAAAAAACAACAGGGCGCTCCCGATTGGAAACGCCCGTCCGGTTTACAGCCCTTTCATTCCGCCCTTTTGCCCGCCATCGGTGGGTTTGTGCGGATTAGGACTTGCCTGTGAACTGCCGTCCGTGTGAATTGCCTTCCCGTGCGGACCAGCGACAAGAGCTTTCTTGACTCTGCCAGGAATCGGTTTTGCGTCCGCTACTTTTTGCTTTTCCATACTGCTCTCCTATGCCACGAGTTCAACTCAGAGCCTTTCAAGTCTGAACGTTCAGGTTCGTACCATCGAAAATGACACTGAGATTGCTTCCACTTCCTAGAGCATAAGTCGTGGCTCCCGCGACAAGACCGCCGTTGTCGAGACTAATAAAAATAGGTTTGCTGCCGCTCGTGTTCAAAAACATGACCTGCTGATTTGACACGAGGCTCGCGGCCAAAACCTTTATCGTGCCTCCGGCAATGACGTTCACGCAGCGAATCCCAGGCACAGAAATTAACGATCCCATTGTCGGATCGACTTTCAATGTTGGAGAGTTGTTGGGTATGCTGAAGTTCGGATCATTTTGATTTGGTGCAAAAACGCTCAATCTGTTACTCATATAGTTCTCCGTTCGACAGTCACTTCAAATCTGAATGTTTACGTTGCGGGTGGTCCCACCGAACTCGGGCTTCACGTAGCCGAGACGCTGGTCTACCTGGTCTTTTCCGTATCGCTGAATCAGTGCGCGGATTTGTTCGGGAGGCATCTGCGTTATCTGCTGCCTAGTAATCTCCGCTGGAAGCTCAACGGGTGCCGGGGCTGCCTGCTCCCGGCGTTCGCGGAGATAGCTTCGCAATTCCAGCGTACTCATTTGGCGGTATCGCTTGCGTTCTCGAATTTCCTCAGCCTTGCTGCGAAGAGCTTCGATAGTCTGGTATTGTAAGTTGTTCCGCTGGATATCCTGAGTGATCCTGCCGGGGCTGTAGTCCACAACGATCTCTTCAATCAGCGCGGTGCGTTCTTCTGCTTCCCGCAGAGCCGAAACCTCATCGAACACTGCTTGATCCAAGGCCAACTGATTCTGCAAGACGGATGCCGCTTGCTGAACGGTCTCGTATGTGTCATGGACTCGTTGAGCGATAATCTGACGGTTGGCCTCGCAAGCGTACCAAGGATTCTCTGACATGAATCGGTCCAACCCTTCGGCGGGAGTTTCTAGAAGGACGGCCAACTGACCGCCCAAGCTGTCGAGTTGCAATTCCATCCATTCGGCGGTCAAGACTTCGCTACCGCCATCCTGTTCCGCTGCGTTGAGGAATATGCGATGGTTCGCTTGAATGCGATATTGCGGATATTTCGCATAGAACCGTTCCATCTCACGATGGACTCTTTGACTTTCTTCGCGCTTCATTGTTGATTGCTCCCTTGCGGCTCCGCCGCTCCGACGTTGACCGCCGAAAGTTTCTGTTGAAGTTTTTCTTTGAGTTCACGTCGGCACAGTTCGCACTTGGCGGGATTGGGTTTGCCGCGATTGACATGCCAATTTACGTGGCTCCCGGCGACCCCGCCTTTCGCCCTGGTCTCGTAGGTTGTGATCTCGAAAATATGGTTAGGGTGTGCGGCAGCGGCGGCTTTACCGCCTAAAGACGCGCCGACTTCCTGAATTCGCTGCATGTGACCAGACTCAGCGTTCTTCTTACCTTGAATCCTGCCGTTCTCCGCGACCGGGGCCAGTTGCGCTGCCTTCGCCAACTGACCGGATTCGACTGCCCGGTTGCCGTTAGCTCGACCGAATTTCTTGCCAATCATGCGTGCTGCTTCTTTTCGAGTCATAGAGTTCCATCCAAATATCGGCGTGCTTCCGGTGGAAGGGTTTGCGACTGCAATAGCTCTAGTGTCTTAATCCGGCCCTCGTACAAAATTTCAGTGACGCTTGGAAGCGGAGGGTCCTGAATCTTCGGCGGCTCTGGCTTCGGTTCCGGTTTCGGTTCTGGCAGCGGAGGTAGCGCGTACGTTCCGGCAAGCTCTGCCCGGATGATTGCCGCGTCTTCAGTCCGCTCATGACCGTAGCGTTTGTCGAGCATTTCAAGAAGTTCGCGGTACGTCGCGGCGAACGTGGACGATTGCTTCAAGCCGTGGCGGTTCGCGGATTCAACCATATCCCCGCTCACATCGGCAAAGTACTTGCCAGAGACAATCTCTCCGAACGGCTCCATTACTTCCTCAACCCATCCCTGTTTCAAGCCGAGTACACAGCGGGCGACACGATCAATGACAAACTCTTCCTCGATACTCCCCAATTCTCGGCCCAACTCTTTTGAGACCTTGGCCGCGAAGTCCTTCACGTATACGTCCAGTTCCTTTATTCGGTCGGGATGATTGGCTGCGTAGCCGTCGAAGGCTTCACTGGCGGTCGGAACATAGCGTGTTGCCTTCTGCTTTGCTCGGCTCATTGCCTTCTGCGCACGGTTGTACGCACGAGCTTTTTCCTGCTCTTCGGGCGATAGGTCTGCGATTCTCTTTTTCATGTCTGCTCCATTACTGACTGTCAATTACCCTGAATGCTCTCGTGCGCCTGGCACCGTTCTGATTTGCAGAAGGCAGGTGCCGGGGCGGGTACGCCCTGCCGGACCCCACGGCCCTCGAAAAGGGGTCCCACAACTTTCGTCGAGGAAAATATTTCGGCTCTGACCGGACGAACTGCTACGGTCATCGGTTCCCGAGACCCCGGAAACCGGAACTGAACCGGAATCACTGCAAGCATTTTTCTTGCGGGATGGTCAGATTGGTGCGCGGCTACTTCAGTACGATCTTGCGAACGTTCGCGGGATACCACTTACCCGTGCGCGGCTTCACGCCTTCGCTGTTCAAGTCCCTTGCGATCTGCTCGTAGTTGCGGCCTTGTGCTCGGTCTGCTTTGATACGGTCGATAATCGCTTGCTCGCCTTCGCGGAAACCGAATGGCATCCGCCCTTCGCAGCGGCCAGTTGCAGCCTTCTTGCGCTGGCGTGCGGCGCGAAGTTTGAACACGATGGACTTGCGGTCCAGTTCGGCGAACACTCCCATAATCTGGCGCATCGCAACGCGGTACATATCGTTGCTGTTCAAGTCAGGCTCAGAGACTGATATCAGTTCAAAGCCCTTCTCTTTCAACAGCCGTATCGTGCCTTCTTGAATGTAGACATCGCGGGCCAGCCGATCCAAACGCTCAATCAGAACAGTCCTCGTGCCGTTGAGAAGCAACGCTTCCAGCATTGCGTTGAACGCTGGCCGATCCATGGTCTCGGTTGTGCCGCTGACAGCGTTCTCTTCGAACCATCTGACGATCCGAAAGCCGTGTTCCTTCGCCCACTTCGTAATAGCGACGCGTTGCCGGACAGGGCCGTCACCCTTGACTTGCGATTCACCCGAGACCCGGAGGTATCCGAATGCGGATATGAGCTTGGCTTTCTGTGGGGCTTCCATGACCAAACCTTACTAGAAACCGCGTCGCGAATCAATACAATTCTGTAGTATTGTATATATCGTTCAGAATCAACAAAACGTCCAATCCGGCCTTCCACGGGTGCCCGGCACCTGGTTTCCAGCCGATCCGAGCGGTTCCCGGACCGGACCCGGCTCCCGAGCCATCCCACTCGCCCGCCGATCCGTCCCGCGCTTCTCAGGCTCCCAGAACGATTCAAAACGACAGGACGGGCCAACCCTCGGGAACTCCAATATGAGCCGTCCTGACGTGTTTGTGAGGGTCCAGCGGGCACAACTACGAGCACCGCCGGGCCACATTACCGACTCGTACTCATTTTCCATGATAACTTAGTGATATTATTGGCTTTGAGTCTTATCATGACCGTTTTCCGACAAAGCGCCGGAAATTTCCCGGAAACCAAGGGATATGCCATGCTCACTCGACCCGAACGGCTTCAGGAGAAGACTAGCAATCTGTAGCCTACTTTGGTCCAAGATGGAGGTTAGCTCGCATCGCAGAGGGTGGGGGACACACTTTCGCGATTTCGAAAATATAGTCTTGCGAGGTAACTCATAGCTCGCAGACTCTCTTATACTATATTATTGATAAATAATATACTTAGGATGTGTGTATCCCATGCCCTGCAATGCGAGCTAACCTATTTTCTCTCCTTCCTAATCTTCCGCCAAAAACCCCAAAGGCCGCGAGCTAACTTAATCTCGCGAGGTTAGCTTTTGCTCCGGCATTTCGCCGGATTCTGGCACTGGTTGCTTGACTTTTCCGACATCAGGACCGTAAGTCCAAACTGTCGTAGGCTTGCCTCCCTTGTCGCCTCTATCTCTCATGTACGGTCGGAGCCCAGCCAGAATACAAAGCTCGTCGCGCTCCTCTGATGTCTTGTGAGAGAAAAGCTTGGTTACTTCGTTCTTAGATAGCTCAGGAACCCCGGTCTCGCGACCAGCAGTAGCTACGGCCAGTTTGAGCTTCATTAGGTCATCCCGCGTGGCCGTGGAATCTGGTCTCTGAACCTGGTCTGCCTGAGTCAGGTACCACTCGACAGACTGCCGCGACCTGTTCACGATCTCGATAGCCGCCTCGACGTGGCGGTCCTCGATCTGGACCTTCCAGCCGTCCAGCCTGCGTTCGTCTAGCTGAGCGTACAGGTTGGCGATCCTGGCACAGTTTGCCTTGATGCGTGCCTGACTCTCTGACAAGAGATCGTCACTGTGTTCTGGTAACGTGCTCTCCCACTGGTCCCATACTGCCGCGCCTGATTCGGAGTAATCTATGGCTGTCGGCTCGGTATTAAGGTTCAAATCCCTAATTTTTCTGACCCGGTCGGCCCATGCAGCGAAGTTGGGCCGGACTGATGACCGCCCCAGATTTTTGTCCTTGTACCCGACGCACCACAGGAAACGATTCGCTGACCCATTCTTCCAGTCGATGGCGGGCATCACGTCTCTTAGTTCCTGCGGGGTTATCGTTCCACAAAATCCAAGAATGTAGTTTTCAGCCGTGGTGCTGTTCCTCTTATCTGAGCGGAAGTTCTCAAGCAAGTCACCGTCGTACGCGCCACGCAAATATCCAGACAAAGAGGAATCTTTTCGTGACGCAGCATTGAACGTGGTGACCATTTCGGAATTGAATATGGCCACTCGGTTCTTCCTGGTGATGTTGCCCCCGATGTTCACAATTACCTTAGACAACATGCGAATCAGTCCTTCGCCTGATGCTGCGTTTGAGTGAACGTCCTGTTTAAACCATCCTGGGTCTACCAGTCGAATAGCATCTTCGACGTGGTGCTTCGCTTGGCCCTTGCCTTCGGATGTTTTCCCGATAGCCAAGGTAAACGTTGCGGGGTAGTGCTTGTCCGAGCCATACGGAAGAAAATAGGCATCTCCCAACAGAGACCCGATGATAGGCAACATCTGGTACAGAAGCATTTCACGGCACGCGCTAGTGGTCGAGTACGCAATCTCGACAAAGTCACCGAGTATGCCCCACAGAGATTTCTCTGTTAACGGCGCAGGGAATCTCCCGTCAAGAACCTGAATACGACGCAGCCCTTCGATAGTTCCCCGGATAATTGTGCGCGGGTCTAGTTGGTCTATCTGATCTATGCCCCACGTGAGTGTATTAACTACATTTTCTCGGACCGCCTCTGGTGAACGCAAGATGCTGCACGCTTGAATAGCATCGGACTGGATATAATCGCGGAGAAGTTTCTTGATTGCGTTCTCATCGTATCCGTCTGGGTGGTTCAATTCTTCGTTAAGGGTCTGAAGGAACTCTTCGGAAGTATGAATTGAGCCAATAGGGATCGAGTCCTTAATCATTCCGAGCGCAATCGAGCTGGTGTCTCCGATAAGCAGCACGCGCTTGTACTTCATCTTCAACATTGTCACAGCGACTTGGAATGGTATCGCTCCGGTTCCTTTAGTCGCTGCGGCTGTATCAAAGCCGATGTCTCGTATTTGGTCTGCGTCTTCTAGGTTTCTGAATACGAATACGGTATCGCTGCTAGGTTTTCTATCCGCGCCAACAATCTGGTACATCTGTCGCTTGAACTCGGTGACATCGCGCTCAACATCGTTCCAAATAAACTGTTGAATACTTTGTGGGCTAGCTGGAAAAGGCAAACTGTGTTTACGCTTGTTCCAGTGCCGTTCCCAGTATTCGGTACGTTCAATTTCGTATCTGCGAAGTTCATCGGGTTCTTTCTCGACCGCTGTTAATGGTAGAAGTTCTTCCACGTCTTGTACGGACTCCGGCTCAACTCGCGTGTCCGCGACGTTTGATGTTTGCGGAACTTCCTCGCAACTGTTGGCCTCGATGGCAACAATGTGAGCGGTAAGTTGAGCCGCAATTCCGTCGAGCATTTGTTGCTCTCTGGAGTTGATCTGGGTCTGCATTTCGGGAGATAACATTAGTTTGCCCCCCCGACCTGACTCACCAGCAAGATATCCAGGACTTCTTGGGATGTTGCAAAGCGAATCCCTATTGCTTGAGGCTTCTTTCCTTCTGCAATTCCCGGCGCGAGACCGAACGAAACATACGCGCCAATGGCGGGAGTTTCTCCGTTCTTGAAGTTGGAATAGTGGAAGAAGTACTGCACTTGACTCGGCGCTTCTGACGATGACTTCGCAGGGACAGTCACCGTAATAAAACCATAGCCTTTGGCATGGTTGTAAAAATTGATTCTGCCTATCACTGATTTTCCTTACGCACGATATTCGTGCGGTTTAATTTGAATTTTCACCGCCTTTCTGTTTGGTATTGACGCCCGCGATGTCCGGAGACGAATAGGGCAAGAATCAGCGGAAGCCATCCGCCGATGCTCTAGTGTGAAACGTGGCTCGGTTCTTAGAACAGGACTTAACGCGGCGGGACGATTAGTCTCACTTCCAACTAGGACCTTACAACGTTCTCAACGGACTGAGGCGAGACGAAATCAATCCTCGCGACTTGATTCAAAGGCCAAAGCATGGCTTCATCTTGTGAATCAACTTTGGCAACTTTCTTCTCCTTGGCGTCGCCAACGACCGCCCAGTATTGGACATGTGTGAGATAGAGGGCAGGCGGATTCTTGATAACGTCTCCGATTGTCGCCTCAAATAGTTTTGCGTCTTCGACTGTCTCTATATTGAAATTGATTGTGCGAGGTTCTAAGTCAATCAATTCAGGGTGAGTGAGATGATTCGTAGGGTGGTCAACGATGTACTTCGCGTACTTGGTGTGAAGCTGCGTGAGCAAACTCCCGTCGCCATAACGACTGTGGAAATCCTCCCACCAGGACGGTATTCGACCATCGGCTGTCCGGGCAGATTCACTACATAACCGCAGAACTAAGTCCACCGGCCACACCCTTATGCGTTTTCCCTTGAACCGCAGCCAGAATTGCAGGGCTTCCACACCGATCTCATATCCGTCCTTTATGTTCCCCATCTGCTCCTCCGTCTTGCTTCGGTTTGGACGATAACACCGACATATTCGATCAATCAACTTCGTAGTGGAGTAGTGCCTGCCTCATTCGAGAATGTCTTTCAATTCCCTGTAAAGCCCGTAGGCCCCAGCCCCGAGAGCTGCCTTACCAGCGATTGAGATTCCCTTTTGTTTTATGAAGTCCGAAACTGCTTGAAGCTTTTTGGCAGCCGCGTACTCGCGCATGGAATTCTGGAACTCTTCTAGCTTCCCGGCACGAGCCGCCGTAGCTTCAACCGCGTTTCTCAACGCGCCGCCAAGTTGTTGCATCTGCGCTTTCATCACTGGTGCAAGTTTGGTTTGTTCTTCGGCGGTCATGTTCCCGAACTTGGTCATGAAGTCGCGGGCCTCGCTATAGGTCAAGTGACCTTTTTCCGGGTCCGTGACGCGATTCAGGAATTTTCTTGCAGCCGAAGGCATTGTGTTGCCGTTGTCCGCCAACTCTTGAACACGCGACGCAGCCTTGGACAAGTCATCGGTTATCTCGACCGGGTGATTCCCGATTGCAGTCCGCAACTGTTCCATAGTCTCGCCCGCACGTTTGGCATTTGGAATGAGTTTCCCGGCTGTGTCGGCTACTTCGCCAATCTTACTTGCGGCCTTCGCAGCCCCGGAAGCTGCTGCTTCTGCTTCAACTGGCGAGCCTACTGCAAGCGGCATCGTAGCGGCTTGCAACCCTCCGCCAACGATATCTCTCGTTCCCTGCCATGCTGAACCTTTACTGCCGGGCGCTACTTCGCCTGTGCCCTTCGCTACGCGGGCCAGTCCAAGAGGCAACGAAGCCATGAAACCACCGACATCTTTGGAATTGCCGTTATAAACTCCGTGCGCTCCCATCCTTTTCAAGACGGTTCCGACCCCGGTTACATCGGTTCCATTCTTGATGTCGTTCGAAACATTCTCTGCCCAAGCCGAAAGCTTTCCGCCGATGGAATCGTCTTTCGGCTGAGCACTAATCCCGGTTATCTGCGAAGCACCCGGAGTTTCGCCGGGCTGCGATGCGGGTTGGGGTTGTGCTTGCCGCCCGAGTGTGGCTCCCGCTGGAATTGGAACGCCTTGCGGCTGCGGAGTCTGAGCCTGTCCAATCGTAGCTCCGTGTGGAATTGGAACTGTCTGTGTCTGGTCTGGCATTATTGTGCTCCAACCGGGGTCATGGTCTTCCCGTCCGTCGTATAGCCAATCGTCTTGCCGTTCGCGATAACCGGGCGTGCGCCTGTTTGAATCTGAGGTACGTGGGCTTGTGTCTGAACCCCGCTGTTCGGATGAGCCCTGCCAGTCACGAAGTCATACGAATGCGCGGCCTGCGGGCTAATCAAAGTTGGAACCTTCACCGCCGATGACGGCGCAGACTCGTTGAACTTTGTCTGATACTCGTCAATCTTGTCGTGAAGCAGTTGCGCAGTCTCAGTGATGCGCTCACGCTTCAACGCCGGAGTCAAACCGCCTTTCAAGGTCCCAAGAAGGTCCTCGCTTTCACTCTGAGTCATCACACCCGCCGAAACAGCCTTGCCAACTTCACGCGCAACATACCCCAATGCGATTTGACGGTCCTGGTAAGCCTTGCTTACCGGATCGAAAATGCCTTCCAGGGTTGTGTTGTTGTACAAGTCCTGCATGTGTTCCAGCGCAGTGTTATATGCAGGGATGATCTGAGTCGCAGTCTTGCCAGACCCGCGATACTCGTTGTTCGCCTTCTGCCATGTCTTAACTTTACTCTCATCAAAGTCTGGATAAGCTTGATGGACTTGCTCCAACAGAGCTAACGCTTCCTTACGATTCGCCGGGAGAGCCTGACGCCCTTCGCCAACAGCGCGAACAGTCGCCTGCTGTGCGACCGGAAGGGTGTTCAAGTAATCTTCACCCGTCAAATTGGAAATAATATTCTGCTGGTTCTTTTGCTTGAGTTCAGTTTGCTTGTTCGCTTCGTCAGCACGGTCATGGCGTTCCTTTTCCGCCTGTTCTTGCTGCTTCAACTGAAAGTCGGCGTACTTCTCTTTCGCAGCATCGTTGAATCCGAACTGGATTACGTGGCCGATCTTCTGCTGTTCGTCTACGAACGTCTGACGTTGCTGTTGAAGTTGCTGGACAGATTGAGGATTTTGGTTCACCGCGATTTGCTTGTCTATCGCAGCGATATGATCTGCCGCGTTCTTCTTCGCGTTGTACAGCCCTGCGAGCGGTTGCCCTGGAACCATCATCGCGTATCGCTGGATACTCGGGTCCTGCAATTCGGTTTGAACCTGTCGCAGATTTTCGGCGGACAACTGACCATCATTCGCCTTCTGAATTGCGTCAGTCGTATCCTGGACCGAGTGCGATTTCTTGTAGAGATAAACGTACTGGTCTGTTGTTAGCTTTGTTCCGGCAGGAAGGGTGGTTCCGGTGTTACGCCTGAAATAATCAGACTCGCCCTGAGTAACTTCGTGTGATCCTTGGCTTCCGTCCTTCGCCTGAATTTCTGCTAATGCGTACACTGGCGAATAAATCGGATTGCCGTTGCTATCGGTCATCGGCTTTCCGTTCGCATCGAACACGGGCTCTTCACCAATGGCTCCGCCAGTGTGAGTATCGAGATAGCCCGGATTGGTTTTAATCATTTGGTTCAGTTGAGATTGTGTGATCCCGTCCTGGACATTGTGATCTTCGCGCATCGAGTCAATCAGTTGTTTGGTTTGCCCGTAACTGGCAAGACGGTCCTGTCGGTCTTGGCGGTAGATATTGCGCATCGTTGTAACCGTGCGAGCCTGGCTCTCGGCACGCAAGATACGGTTCGATTCATCTTGGCTCATGCGTTCGTTTCGCGCAGCCAATGTGCGCAACGCGCCTGTCAACGCTCCCCCTCCGCTCGGCACAGTGCCAACGGCAGCGGCGTCACCGAGGCTGCTAGTAATGCCCTGAACCGCGTTGAGGACTTGCGCTGCCCGGCTCGGCTGCGGTTGTCCTTGGGGCTGAACACTCGTTTGCTGTGGTTGAAGCGGTTTCCGTGGTAGAGCCGCTACCGCTGACGCGACCAAGGATTTTGCCCAACCCGAGACACCCGGCAACACGCCGATTGTGTCTGCTGCCTGAGCGAACCGCTGTGAAAAATTCCCGATTGGTCCAGTTGCTTCCGGCTCCGTTTCCGGTCCTGTCTGCGATGGCAGCGCAGATGGTAGCGGCAGCGCGGGAGATGGCAAATTAAGTTGCGGGGAGATACCCGGAAGACCGATTGCGTTCGGGTCCGGTTGTGTAGCGTCTGTCATGTATGATCCCTGCCGGGTTGACCCGGCTCAAAAAGAAAACCGCCATTGACGGCGGTCATCTGAGAACTTTTGTTTTCGTCCTAGGAATTCTTAGTAGCGGTAGTCCACTGTGCGTAGATTGCCCTTCGCTATTCGCAATCTGGCGTGCTCGGTCGCTGCCCAATCGATCTCGCTTGAACCGGGTTTCATAACGAAGAGTTTCCGTATCTGTTCCGTCTCCGCATGTGTTCTTCCTGTAACGGATTCGCAGCGTTCCTTAGCGCGAAGCTCGTTCAACTTGGACTCGTTTTTCTTCGACGGCTCTACGTCGTGGGCATGATTGTGCCGAGGACTCTTGAACCGCTCCGCGTTGGCTTTGCGCGTCCGCTCTGCGTCCTCTTTCGCCAATCGGTCTTGCTCAAGTTGCTCGGGAGTTGGCTGCGCAGCGACTTCTACAACCTGGACGGGCGGCTTGGGCAGAACGCCCGTTGTCATCGCGTGTTGCAACCCGGCCATGAATTTCGCTTCCGTGAGATTGTCGTTGTAGATTTCAAGTTCTTTCATGCCCAAAACAGTGGCATTGAGGATTGCCTGATAGCCGAGCACCAACAGATGTGGGTGTTCCACTTGGACGCGGCGAAGAAAGCTCTCTGCTTCGGCCTTCTGCCGTGCTGCTTCGGATTGAGTTGCTGTTGTCATTTTGATTCTCCAACTTAGTTCATCGGCCCCGACTGTAGATTCTCGAACTGTGCAAACGCATCGCTGTACTTAATGACCCGAGCACCTATTCGGTCAAATACAGCAGATAGGCGTTGAACCACAATCCTCAGATTGTCCTTCTGAGCGGCAGTCATTGTGCTTTCCAATTGATCGAGTCTTTCGCCCAATGCCGCGAGCAATTTGTGAAGAGTTAGGACACTCCACTGCGCACCGAACGGCGTGTCATCACTCTCGATGTCAGCATCCAAACATCGTTCTAGGTGTTCTGCGCATCTCTCCATCCTGATTGTGATCGTAGGAATATCAAAATAGGCGATTTGCTCGATGATTTGCGCGGTTTCGCTTTCGTAGTCGGCCAATGTTCGGTTATCGTCACTCATTCGGTCATCCTTTCGGTAGAAATTTGGGACGAATCAACTTCACCAACGTGCCGTTGATTTGCGCGATGGCTGATTCGGTCCCGGTAAAATGGTGTTGCAACAGCATTGCCCGATGATCCGGCGCGTAGCCGCTGAAAAACTCTTCCGCCGACACCCAACAATCACTTGGAAGCTGTCGGCTCTGGTAGTGCTGTTGAAGGTCCAGCGCAATGAAGCTGTCATGCGAACTGAGAAGGTCTCGCAGACGCTTGCGAATGCGGTATCGCTTCATGCGCCGTGCCGCCGTGTGGTCTTTCTTCAGTTTTTCGAATTGCACGGCGTCTCCCACGCGGGCGTAACTCCGCCCCGTTACGGCGTTCGAGCACAAATAAAAAGGGCCGCTGTAGCAAGCGGCCCCAATAGGTCGGTTTGGGAAAGTACCCACACTTTCCTCTCATAAAGTGCACATGGGTTAGCAGGAATTAGCAAATACCGTTGACTCAACGTCATAGACCAACTTCTCCGACTCATTCCGGTTATCAGGAATTATCGGCTCAGGTACGGATATTTTCTTCGGGCGTCCACGGGGTCTGCCTGTTCGCGGTAGGCCGTCTTGGCGCTGTCCTGCTGTCAGCCGACGTATCTTCTGGGCGATCTGCCCTACCGTTCCCTTCTTCCAGTCACACTGCATCTCGATTGTGGTATCGGTTTGTCCCGCGAGGAAATACCGAGAGATTACCGTCACCCAGATTTCTGCCCGAGTAGTGTGCCTACACCAGCGACAGCGGCACTTTTTGCGGCTCAAGCGATACTCTGGAAACGAGCACGGGTCACACGAGCAGATTCTTCCAAACATGCCCGCATGTGGAAATAGCTTACGGATGAACTCGCCAATCTTCTTTTCGTTGTGCATCCACTCGGGCACGGGATAGGCCCTCCGACTCTCGCGAACGACCTTCACGCCGAAGCTGCCCTTGAGGTACCCCGCTCCGGCTGCGGCTCCGTAAGCACTACTGTCTATTTTTGAACGCAATCCCATAAACCGACCTTTACGGGCTGCTACGCCCGCCGACTTTGCTTGAAGCCGGAAACTTAAATTGATTGGGAAGGTCGAATCGCGGTGGGGACCTAACGCTGAAACACCACATTAATTACGTTTCAGAGTCGCTCATCCGAGGAGCCTGCTGGCTTCCGTGAGAAACAGGGAGGCGTTTTGGGTTCCAAACACACTGCCCCATCTGAGTACAGTTTGCCACAACCCTAGTTAGAAGTCAATACACAAGATACAGCCACATGTTAACCACACAATACTATATATTGTGCCGGGACGTAGGTGTTTTTTGGGGGGGTCAATAACCGCTCCGAGCTTCTTCAGCATTGTCTACCACGACTCAGTCCCATGGGTAGGAATCGATTCCGGCTGGGCATCTGAACGAGAAGGCTCTTAGGACGGCGATTGTCGGGTCGCGGTCAGGCGTTCGGACTCCACGTCAAGGCCATATGACATTTTCAGGAGTTTCAAAAGCAGATCAGAGTGCTCCTTGATGTCGTTCTTCGTCAGGCGAAGCCTGTAGCGACCCCACTTCGAGTAGTCCATCACTTCGATACCCGCCGCTTCCAACTGCTGGTCTATATCGGGGGATGAAGCAAGGCGAAGTTCGGCCCTGAAGCTATTTTTCTTCGCATAAAAGATGGCAAAGTTTTGAGGCTGCCCATCCTTTGCAAGGCCGATGTAAAACTTGTTGTACTTGAGTTCAAATTCTGGTGCGAACGTCCTCACGAGTTCAAGCATTTTATCTGCTAAAGCGACGGTTTCTTTCGTGCCGCGATTCTCCCAGTAATTGCGGTCCGTGACCTCTCGAACCTCCTCGTCTTCGTCAGGCATGCCAAGCGCGAGCGCATCAACCACCTTCGTAAACACGAGGCTAATGTGATCTCCGAATTTCAATGCGCTCATCTGAAGAACGATCAAGGGAACGAATCCATTAAAAAGGGCGATAACGTTCAGAAAGCGACTGGTAATGTCCTCGGCAACAAGCACAGCGTAGTGGTCGTATTGAGGATATCGCTTCCGTTCGATGTCCCAATATTCGATGGTGCGTATGATGTGGCTTTCATCCGTGGCTCCAAGCATGACCTCGACAGCGTATCGAGTATTTGACTCGGCATCTTGGAATAGCAGGTCGAGGCGACCGCCACGCGGCTGAGTCCGCTCTTTGTCCTTGAGCACGATATCACCGAGCCCTAGGATCAAAGGGTCCTCCGCGATTCGCTCCTGCACCCACGTCTCGCGGTATTCGGGATGGTTGGCGAGCCAGATTCTCTCTGGCTTGATGAACTTCAGGGACAATTCGACCTCCATGGACACAGGCGAGGCATGAATTCTACAAGCATTCGGTGCCAGGTACAAAGAATGGCGACGTTCCGCAATTTCCTAACCGATGGCCTCTCTGTTTAGACTTAGTTGACGGAATAGATGCTGCTACTCTGTCCGGCGTATGAATCGAAAACATGCTGGTAGACCTGCTCGCACTTTAGTTCATAAACCTGCGGCGTGTAAGCCCTTGGCAATCGGTCAAGTACTGTTTCTACTGTGTAGCGCACCGATGCTCTAGTCGTCTGACGCTTTTTCCAATCCAAGACGAGTTTTTCCTTTTTGAGGGTTTCGAGAAGCTCCTTCGCGACCTTCTTCACTTCGCGCTCTTCAGCCTTCGAGAGTTTCATGTCCGGTTTGGTCAGCAGATCAAATATCACCAATTCTTCTTCGGTCAGTTGCTCGGCAATTCCTCGCTTCTCCTCATCGGAAAGCCTCTTCGTAAAGGACATCAGACGGTCAAACAGGGTTTCAAGGTTCGACGCTCCCGAGTTGTATTCATCTATCATCTTCTGGAACTCTTCCAGGAAGTTCATGCGTGTACGATTTAGCCTGACCATCTGAACTAGCTTTTGAGCAATCTGGCCTCTGAGTTTTTGCACCTCGATTGGCTTCCTGCCTTTTTCAAATCTCTCTCGTAGCGCCTCGAAATCAATCTCGCTTAGATCGATGTAGTTCTGCGCAGTTGCCGACGGGCGGATAACGTAACCCCCGGTTGAGACAGACTTGTCGAGAAGCTCATCCACCTGCTCCATCACTTCCGCTATGTCAGCAGGAGGAATCTCAGACCGAATCTTTTCTGCGATAACTGAGATCACCTTTCGGATCGCCCCAAACTCATTCGCCGCTGGGTCAGGCAACAGCGACTTGAAGAGCTTCTCGACGCGCCCCGCCGACTCCATGAACCAGCGCCTGGTTCTGTCGTCGATAACGAAGGTTGCGACTGCGTCTTCCTTCAGCTTTTCTCTCTGGAACCCGCTGGAATCTCTGATTGCTTCGAGATCGACCCCGCGATCTCGGCAGAAAACAGTCGTTTCCTGAATCGCTTGTCGAAGCAGCTTCACGAGTTCGAGCTTATCTCTGATCGGCAGATCGCCCGGCTTGGCTCCGCCTTTGGTCGTCCCATAGATCGCCAGGGCCTTCTGAAGGTTGCGAAAGATTCCGACGTAATCGACTATGAGCCCGTTCTGCTTCTCTTTCCACACCCTGTTTGCCCGTGCGATGGTCTGCATTAAGGTGTGATTCTTCATAGGCTTGTCGAGATAGATCGTGGAACACGAAGGCACATCGAAGCCCGTAATCCACATCGCACACACAAACACAATGCGCAGTGGATCGTCGGACTTCTTGAATTTCTTCTCAAGGTCTTCCTTGACCATCCTCTTTCGATGGGTTGCGATATCTAGTCCCTTTTTCTTGAACTCTTCGATTTCGTTTTGGGACTGAGAAACCACGACCGCGATGTCAGTTTCTTGGAAGAACCGCAGGCGTTTTTCTAGCTCAGGCTTATCAGTGGGATCGGCGGCATTCAGTTCATTTTGTAAACGCGCTATGGCGGTGTTCCAATGCTTCAGAACCTTGTCGTACATTCGCACAGCCGTAGCTTTATCAATCGAAATGACCATCGCCTTGGCTAGCACACCCCGGCCTATAAAGTGGGCGACGATGTCTGCGGCAATGCGTTCTAGGCGATCCTCTCTTGTAATCAACTGATATTCGCGAGCAAACTCGCGTTCGATCTTCTGTTCCTGATCCTCGTCCAGTTCTGCCGAGTCGATGATCTCGGCCATGTCGTCGGTTAGGTTGGGATTCGTAAGCTGAAGCTCAGGGATGCGGTTTTCGTAGTACAGGGGAACAGTGTTTCCATCGTCGATGGACTGTTTGAAATTGTAGATCGAGACGTAATCGCCAAATACTTGCTTGGTCCGTTCTTCTCCGGCCATAAGCGGCGTTCCGGTGAATCCGATGAACGCGGCATTCGGCAAGGCGTTCCGCATGTTCAATGCGAACTGGTCATATTGGCTTCGATGTGCTTCGTCCGTGATGACGATGATGTCTGACCTGTCTGAAAGCTTCGGGTAGGTCTCACCCGTCTCCGTGCGAAACTTTTGAATCAAGGTAAATAGGTAGCGGTGGTCCTCTTTGTTCAGAAGTGTTTTCAGGTGTTCCGCGCTCTGCGCTCGAACACTCTTTTCGTCTTCGAGGACCGCTCCTGTGGAAGCAAAGTTCCGATAGATTTGGCCGTCTAGGTCGTCACGATCTGTGATGATTAGAAAGGTCCAGTTGCCGGGGAGCTTCCGGAGAACTTTTTGTGAGAAGAACACCATCGAAAAGCTCTTGCCGGAACCCTGCGTGTGCCAGAACACGCCGAGCTTGCCTTGGTTTTTCTTGATGTGCTCCGTTGCCTCGATGGCACGATTAACCCCGAGAAACTGGTGATTTTTCGCCAACAGTTTTGTGGTCTCGCCCTCGGCTTCGCTGTACAACGCAAAGTTCTCAATTAGATCGAGCAAGCGAGCGGGTTCACAAACACCTCGGATCATTGTTTCGAGACTGACGATTCCTTCCTCACCCTCGTCGTTGATCTTTTTCCATTCGGAAAAGTGCTCCCACCCGGCTGTCATGCTGCCGATTCTGCTTTTTGAGCCATTCGAGAGAATAATTAGAGCGTTGTGCCAGAAGATTTGCGGGATCGTTGTCCGATAGTCAGACAGGTTGTATTTGTAGGCGTTTTCCAAAGACTTGTGGGAAGCTTTGAGTTCGATGAAGACAAGTGGGAGTCCATTGACGAAACCAATGAGGTCTGCTCGTTTTCTTCCGTAGTCGCCTGAAATCCAAAATTGTGAGGCCAAGAAGAAGCCATTGTTTCTTGGCTCGTTCCAGTCAACAACGCGGACGATTTCAACGCTCTCTTGGTCGTCGTCTCGGCGGATCGGAACCTTCACACCATCTCGCAAGAGCTTGTAAATCTCTTGATTCGCTCGGACTGGACTCAGAACACTTCGATCTTTGCTCAGTTCCTCTACGGCTAGATCGATAGCCATCGGAGTGATACCGGGATTGAGCTTGGGGAGCGCAGCCCGAAGCTGTCTTTCGAGGACAACCTGTTCGGATGTCTCCCGTCCCAATAAAGAGGTGGGGCCAAAGGTTTCACGGTAGCAATCCGCTGTCTGCCAGCCGAGTTCCTCGAACAAGGCGATTGTGTTGGCTTCGAGAGTACCTTCGGAGTCTGGGTCGAGGTAGGTCATACCGTCTGGGCGGCAGCTTCGCTTTCAATTTGTTCAACGCTAACTTCACCCGAAACAAACTTTGGGAGGAGCAGGTCGCGGGTTCGACGAAGATTTTCAATCACGGCGGTAAGGACTTCGCGGGCTTCCGCCATTGGGAAAGTCAAGCGAGCAAAAGCTTCCTGAAGGTCTCGTGGGGGCAGTTTTACGGGCACAGATGCCATCACCCCCGTGTTGAGATTTGGCATGGTCACGCCTAGGGCTCGGCCTCTTATGATGCCCTGCACGTCGTCTTGCCCAAGGTAGTTGAAGAGATACCAGCTATTTACTGCTTGGGAGTTCGGGCGTATCCGGAGACATCCCGTCCCGCAAAACCATCCGGTTTGAACGGGCATCAAGTATGCGCGGCGACCGATGTCCCCCCGACGACCATAGACGATGTCGTCTGGTTGCATCCTATGTCGTGAGAGTTTTTCGGCGATGGACTCTGGGATGCGTGCAATCTCGTCGGTTCGGATGCGAAGTCCAATTAGGTCTTTGGGCATCACGACAGGCACGCCCTCGTCCGAATAGTCTGCCATGTGGAGTTGGCTACCGAACGGCCCCGTCTGGACTCCGTTGCGTTCGACACAAATGCTTGATAGGTTCGCAATCTCCCAGCATTGTGGGATGTCTCCCACGATGGAGCCAACAAGTGGGAGCTTCTCGTGGCCGGGGAAGCGGAAATTGACGAACCACTCCCGGTAGATCATCTGCGCCATCTGTTCCAGAATCTTGATGCGCCGAAGATTGTTTTCGATCAGGTCATCGTAGGTGGAAAGAATCCGGGCAACTGTTCTTTGAATTGCAACCGAGGGACGAGGAACAAGCAAGTTCGCAAGATTTGTACTGTTCAAGTTCTGCTGGACTGCCCCCGCTGCAATCGATAGAACGTTAGCTCTGCCTTGAGGAGAATTGAAGTAGTAAGCATAGAATTTTGGAATTGCCTCTTTGGTCAGCCGAAAGCGAATGAGAAAGGCTCCCGGTACAACAGGACTAGTGAAACCTTCGAAAACAGCAGCGATGCCGCAGGTTCCAGAACGAGTGATAACGAGGTCTCCCGCCTTCAAATAGTGCTTCTGAAATTGATCGTTATTGAGGCGAGCGAAGGGCATTGTTTCATATGAAATCCGACCGTCATCCTGAAGATCAGTTGTCCGCAACGTCGCGACGTTGCCATTCAAATCGTAATAGTCGCCGCTGAATCGTGGCCCGAACGCACTCTCCTCGATAATTCGAGCAAACGGAATCAACGGCCAACTTTCCGAATGTTTTGATACTGGTTTCATCAGAGAAGTTCCGCGACGATTGCCGCGATCCGCTCCTGTAATTCCCGCGCCTCCCCGTTCAACGTCTCTAATTCCTCACTGAGTTCTTCCAGTCGCACAGCAAATTCAAAATCGTCCGCCGTCCGTTCGGCAACACCAACGTACCGCCCCGGATTAAGGCTCCAGCCCTGAGCCTCGATTTCGTCCAGCGTGGCGACCTTGCAAAGGCCCAGCACGTCGGCATACCTGCCCTTTGGGAAACTCTCCTTCATAAGACCGCCACTGCCAGCCTCATCTTCAGGTTTTTCCCCTCGGTATAGCCGGACGATGTTGGAGATGAACTCGATTTGCTGAAGCGTGAATTCCCGGTGCGCCCGATCGATCTGCGTGAAGATGTGCCTCGCGTCGATGAACAGCACCTTCTTCTTGCGGTCAGTCTTCGCTTTGCCCTTGTCGAAGAACCAGAGGCTGCAAGGCAGTGCTACGGTGTAGAAGAAATTTGGCCCTACGGACGCCATCACATCCACTGCCCCAGACTTGAGAAGCTCCGTGCGAATGCCCAATTCCGAGCCTCTCGCATCCCCCGCTGAGTTCGCCATCACAAATCCAGCTCGGCCCGTTGCACCCAATGCGCTATAGAAAACCTGTATCCAGAGGTAGTTGGCGTTATCTGCCTTGGGCAACTCAAACGGATAGCGGGGATCATTCTTGATTCGTTCCTTGTCCACCTTATCTACGTTGAACGGTGGATTTGCCATCACAAAGTCGAACTTCCCCGCGCTCTTGTGTGAGTCTTCGTAGTAAGTGTTGGACTGCCGAATGTCTCCCGACAGACCATGCACAGCAAGGTTCATCTTGCACAGTCGGATTGTCTCAGCGACTTTTTCCTGACCATAGATCGAGATTTCATGCACGTTCTTCTTGTGATGCTCAACGAACCCGGCTGATTGGACGAACATTCCGCCCGATCCACAGGCAGGGTCGAAGATGCGTCCGTGGTAAGGTTCGATAATCTCCACAATCAGTTTGACGATGCTGATGGGCGTGAAAAACTCTCCGCCCTTCTGTCCCTCAGCCATCGCAAACTTCCCGAGGAAGTATTCATAAATCTTTCCAAAAGCATCGCCCTCGGTGATGGGGATAGCCGAGAAGTTCTTAAGCAGAGATACCAGCAAGCCCTTTTCCAGAGCGTTGTAGGTCTTTGGGAGCACGTCCTTGAGGTCTTCGTTCTCCGCCTCAATGGCTTTCATCGCTTCATTGATGGCTTTGCCGATGTCGGCTCCCTCAGGCAAGTTCAGCAGGGCTGAAAACCGCGCCTTTTCTGGAATAAAGAGCACACCCTGCGCCTGATAGTCGGTCTTCCCGATCTTCCGGCGTCCGCTCCCGGATGCAGTGAGCTTTTTCTCCGCTTCCGAGAACTTCTGGTCCGCATAACGCAGGAAAATCAGTCCCAGAACGGGAACCGAATACTCCGACGATTTCAGCTTGGAGTTAGCCCTGAGTTCGTCGGCGGCATCCCAAAGGCGCTTCTCAACTTCAGTATGGTTGGCTGGCATAGTTTCTATTTGAAGTAAGTATTGAGTCGGGAAGAGTGTATTCTCTGAGCGGCGTATTCCGCAAGGATAGTCAAAATGGGATTGCTCAATAATCAGAATCGAGGTTGGAGTAGGGTTCGAGGGACGCCGGGAGAAGTAAATGCGGCTCATTGACAAAATTCCAATTTGGGGTCTGCCCGACGAAGGCGCGCTCAGTCAGATCAAGACGTGTGCCAAGACAGCCGACAAAGTCGCTCTGATGGCCGACCATCACAAGGGCTACGCCGTCCCAATCGGTGGCGTGGTCGCATACAAGGACTCGATCAGTCCGAGCGGCGTCGGATTCGATATCGCTTGCGGTAACAAGGCCGTCTTGCTAGATATGCCCGGCTCTGCGCTCCGGGCGGACATCACCAAAATCATGGATGGCGTGTTCCAGACGATTAGCTTTGGAATCGGACGGCGCAACCAGGAGCGGGTCGATCATCCGTTGTTTGAAGGTCCAGGGTGGAAGTGCGAAGCCGCTGCGCCGCTGAAACAGATGGCACGCGAACAGCTGGGGACGGTTGGCTCCGGCAATCATTACGTCGATCTTTTCACGGATGAACAAGACCGGGTTTGGATCGGAGTGCATTTCGGATCACGAGGACTTGGCCACAAGATCGCCACCTGGTTCTTGAAGAAAGCTGGTGCGAAAGACGGAATGGACGTTGATCCGTGTGTGATCGATGCGAATAGCGATCTCGGGGATCAATACATCAAGTGCATGCATCTCGGCGGAGAGTACGCATATGCGGGACGAGATTGGGTGTGCCAGAAGGTTGCACAACTTCTCGGCGCTTCGATTCTGGAAGAGGTTCACAACCATCACAATTTCGCTTGGCGAGAGACTCACGACGGCCAAGAGTATTGGGTAGTCCGCAAGGGAGCGACACCAGCATTCCCAGGCCAGAAGGGCTTTGTCGGCGGAACTATGGGTGAAACATCGGTGATCCTCGAAGGTGTTGAGAACGACGAAGCCAAACACTCTCTTTACAGCACCATTCACGGCGCAGGCCGAGTCATGGGCCGTATGGAAGCCAAAGGTAAGACGGATCGCAAGACTGGACAAATAATCCGTCCGGGTAAGGTGACATCAGAAATGATGCAATCATGGCTCAAGAAAGCGAACGTCGAACTACGCGGAGCCGGCCTCGACGAGTCACCGGACTGCTACAAGCGACTGTCAGAAGTGCTTTCAGAGCACGGCAAGAGCATTCGGATTTTGCACACGCTCACGCCTGTCGGGGTTGCGATGGCCGGAGCGAACGAACTCGACCCTTACAAAGACTAGCGAGATTCCCAAAGTCTACCGGTCGATGCATTTCCGAAATAAAACGGCTGACCAAATGAAGGTCGCTCTCCGAACGGCAGCAGGGCGCGAGTGATTGCTACTGCTGAGGTGCGAAACCCACATGGTTCTTGCGGTTTTTCCTTGCGGTAAGCCAGCCCTTTAACAGGGCCACTAACCATATCAGCAGAGGGATCAAGAGTGCTCCGGCTGACCATTCGATAGCGGACCAATGCGCCGATATGAAAGAGCCAAACTCATAGAGATAATCCGGAGTAACCGTAATTACTCTCGCAGGCTGAGGATACCGCTTAAGAAGTGTGCCGACTTCATCCACATACAGCACTGGTGTCACATATAGGAGGAGATGCAGACGCCCGTGTTTCAATGGTGTAACGCGCCAATCCCATTGACTGAATCCATTCCCTTCAAGAAATTGGTCATCGGTCCGATCAGTGGGAAATTTCTCTATTCGAAATCCCTCGGATTCTTCAGAATCGAGGGTCATGGAAACCCGACAAGTTACTTGCGCATTCTCAATTACAAAATGCCCGCCAACAATTCCCTCCGTGATATTAGCGCCAGGAGCGCGGCTAATGCGGGCGGAAACCAAATAAGGCGTTCCCTGACTCATCTTCTGGAAAGGCTCGAACAATAGTTCGCCTTCGACAAGATGCTGACAATCCTCTTTCGGGATTTCTGGCGAGGGCACGGTGTCGTGTTTTGGGGGTTTACGATGGTGCGGTGGCGGGGGTGGTGGAGGTGGGGGTGGAGGGGCAATCAGTAAAGTAGAAAGAACTCCTTTCGGAAGCGCCTCGGTATACAGGACAGGGACAAGCAGAACGAACCCTAACGCAATTAACCCGGCGCACCCTACCAGCGAATACGTCAGCTTTCGGGTCTTCCTAAGAATCTTTAGATATTGATACAAACCGAACGGAACAAACACAACAACACCGAGAAAGGTGTAGATCAGCGCGGCCAGGAGCCAGTTGGACATGCTGGACAAGTCGTAAGCTCTGACGAATCGATCTTAATATGACCAGGGGTGACTACTGCGATCATATATCATTCGCTGGTAAGATTTCACTGCAATCTTGGGGCGGAGACATGCGGCCAAGCCGTATTCGCTTGATCGATCTTCCAAAGAGAGAGCCCCGTTTCATCGAACCGATGGAATGCCAGCCCGTCACAACCCTCCCTGACGGAGTGGAATGGACGTTTGAAATCAAGCTCGACGGGTACCGCGCTCTAGCGGTTAAGTCTCAAAACAAAGTCAGTTTGTACTCCCGACGCAAAAAGTCATTCAACTCACAATACCCATATCTTGTCGAGGCGCTGTTCGATCTGCCCGATGGAACGGTTGTGGATGGCGAGATCGTCTGTCTCGATGACTCAGGCCGACCGGACTTTAATCTGCTTCAACACTTCCGCAGCCAGGCTTCGCGCATCCACTATTTCGTCTTTGACTTGCTGATTTGCGAAGGTCGAGACCTGACCGGCCTGCCGTTGAGCCAACGCCGTGAACTGCTACAAGAATTCATCAAGCCAAACTCCCGAATACGAATATCCGAGCAGTTTGAGGTGTCGGCTGGCGTAATGCTTGCCGCCGTGCGGGCACAAAAGCTTGAAGGCGTTGTAGCCAAACGCAAAGACAGCATCTACCAACCGGGGAAGCGAACAGGCTCATGGATCAAATATCGCGTGAATCGCGGGCAGGAACTTGTGATCGGCGGATACATACCAGGGCCGCATGGTTTTGATTCGCTGATTGTCGGCTACTACCAGGGCAACAATTTGATCTACGTCGCTCGTGTCCGCAATGGCTTCGTTCCGGCTCTGCGACGGAAAGTATTTGACAAGATTCGGGGGCTCGTCTCGCCGAAGATGCCATTTGTGAATCTGCCTGATGAAAAGGAATCACGTTGGGGCGACAGCCTGACGGCCGAGAAGATGAAACAATGTGTCTGGTTGCGTCCAAAAGCCGTAGCTCAGATCGAATTCCTTGAATGGACCGAAGGAGATCGTCTTAGACATTCCAAGTTTGTGGGGCTGCGCGACGACGAGGACCCGCGAACGGTTGTGAAGGAACAGGCGGGCGAATAGCACTTTCCAGCAGTTTTGTCCGCCAGGTTTCACGGAAGAGAAGACTAATGTCTATTTGGACGAGATGGGTCGAAAAGCCAGACAGTCTGGTCGTCCGCGAGTTCACGTTCCAAGTTCACCTGTGGATGGGCGCGATGGCCGGAGTGTACGTCGCGTTGATGAGCATAACCGGCAGCATCGCCGTTTTTCGCAATGAATTGTCAGGCAGATACGGGATCGAGTGGCTTGTAGACCTTCACGCCAATTTGCTTTCGGGCGAGCACGGTCGCTTTATGAACGGAATCGGGGCGATTTGCCTGACCTTACTTTGCGTGACGGGAGCCGTTGTGTGGTGGCCTGGAATCAACTATTGGCGTCGGAGTCTTACCGTCAATTGGAGGGCACATTTTGCCAGACTGATGTGGGACCTTCACAGCGCGTTGGGGTTCTGGTGCTTTTTGTTCGTATTCCTGTGGGGAGTCTCGGGAATCTACTTCGCTTTCCCACAAGTGTTCAACGCTGTCTTTGCCCTCTTCGATCCTCGCGATAAGTTCACGGATCAAGTGCTGTTTGTGTTCAGCAACTTGCACTTTGGCCGGTTCAATTGGTTCACCGAAATCCTTTGGGCCGTGCTGGGCCTGGTTCCTGCGATCCTGTCTGTGACAGGTGTGTTCTTGTGCTGCCGCCGAATGATCTACAAGACTGCTTCTCCAAGGGATTAGAGCCCCACCGGCGTAGTCATATCATCTGGCGAAGTCTCCGCCAGTCTGTCCCAACACATTTTCTGGGCAGGGCCACCTGACTGAAATTTCCTATGCAATTGGGCCGGTTTCGGGTATTGTGCACCGTCCCCAATTAAATCCTAGAAATTCTTGAATTCGTTCATCCGCTATGGAGGATCAAAACGTGATTATTGGCGAGCGTTTGCGTGCATTGCGCGAGGAGAAGAAGCTTTCACAGGGCGACATCGAGAAAAAGACGGGACTACTTCGTTGTTACGTGTCCCGCGTCGAAAACGGGCACACAGTTCCCGCTGTTGAAACACTTGAGAAGTTTGCCCGCGCTCTTGAAGTTCCGATGTACCAACTTTTTTACGATGGCGAAGAGCCGCCCATGCTGCCGAATATTTTGAAGCGGAAGTCTGCCGATGACATCGTGTGGGGTAGCTCGGGCCAAGACGCTCGCACGCTTGCCAAGTTCTGCCGCCTGTTCGGCCGCATGGAAGAGGGTGATCTGGGATTGGTGCTGTTGATGGCCCGGAAGATGGCGAAGCAGAAGGCTGTCTGACGAATGTGTTGAGACTGGGCATTCCGGTTGCTGAGTTTATCCGTCGTACGCAATAGAACGCGCGTCGGTCATTGGACAAGCTCTGGTTTGCCCGGCGCTTTGAGGGTCTCCCTATTTGTTCCGACTATTCGAATTTCCTTCCCGTGGAGTCCTGCAAACTTTATCGCCATACCGAGTAGTGCGTACTCATCTTGCTGATAATCTGCGGCAAACGAATCCTGGTGAATGATGAGTACGTCTTCGTTGTTGCCGCAGGCTTTGACGAAGTCGGGTAACAAGCGTCGGATTTCGATCAGAAGAGACGCCTTTCTCTGTCGTATTTCTTCGTCTGATGTATTTGGCATTTGTCGATACCTTCTATCATCCGGCGTTGCTCGATTTTGCGCAGAGCTACAGTATAACGTTTCGACCGGATGGGCGGATCGCGGTTTGATTCAGTTTGGCCAGCTGTTGGACTAACCAGAATCCGGTCGTCGTGGACGAGAGTGTTGAGGAAGTCCACGTTACGGCGCAGAATGGGGGAATGAGTCCCCAAGAACCCGAGCCGATCCAACAGAACCACGATCAGGAACCTGATGTTGTCGATGAGGCATCGTTGGAGTCATTTCCCGCGAGTGATCCGCCAGCATGGATCGGGACCGAAATGAAGAAAAAGGCAGCGGTCAAGACAGCATCATAAGCTCACTCGAATAGTTGACCTTGCTCTGCAACGCGATACTGGGGTTTTGCTTTTGGTGCCTGCCCACGCCAAAGATTACGGAACATTTCAACGGTCGCGGGGCTGTATCCGGCGTAATGGTTGTTCGCAAAAATGTAAATCGGAACCTTCACTTTCTCCAACACGTCGGCCCAGTCCGATAGTTCGGCAGTGCGATCCACGACCAGTTTGTTCCACACCTTCGTCTGTTCCTCAATAGCCTTTCGGTCTCCGAGCCAGCGAACGTATGCAAAGTCTGCGGTGATCGGATCGAACTTCTCGAACCATTCTTTGGGCCTAGGCATCCAGGATTGATCGATTAGGGCGAGGGCAACCCGGTGTTCACGAAGAGTCTCGGCAAACTGCGGGACGAGCCAATGCTTGTTTCGGATTTCGACCACAAACTTGTGATCTTTCGGCAACTTCTTCAGGAACGGCCGGAGCCGCGCCAGAAAGTCGTTGACGCCGCGAAAGACCACACTGTTGAAGAAGCCAAACTGGAGGAGGAGTGGACCAAGCTTGTCGCCGAGATTGTCCATGACTTCGATAAACTGCTTGAACTCAGCATCGCAATCCACGAGGACCTTCTCGTGCGTGATGATTTGCGGCACCTTCGCAGCGAAGACAAATCCGGGCGGGGTCTTCGCATTCCATCCTTTTACCGTCGAGGCAGAAGGCGTCCGGTAAAACGTGGAGTCTACTTCGACGGTGTCGAACATCGTCGCGTAGTAGGTCAGGTACTCGCGTTCAGGCAGCCCGTTAGGATAGAACGTGCCGGGCCAACCCGTAGCGGTGAACGCGCTTGTTCCTATTCGGAGAGCGGGCGACGTTGACACGAGAGAATCATATCACTTGCGGTAGCTTGCTCTGCCTTGGCCCGATAGGAACATTCCGACATGACCCGTAATTCAAGATGTTTGGACAAAGTGAAGCGATGCCGTTTGACTGCGAAATGTTGAAGCTCTGGATTGTGATGTCCCCTTCCCTCACTCTCGTTCTCTGTATTTCTCTTTTGCAACGACCGTCACCCTCGCCTTTTGCAATTGTTTTTTTTCGCCTTTCGTGCCGCAATACTGCCCATTTGTCCCGTGCCGTGGGGTAGTCTCCGAAGCCGACAGACACTCGTAACTAACGTCGTAATACGGGGCGGCAGCGCCAGCCAATTCGATGCTAAAGCCCTCCAAGTGAAGGCCAACCTGCTCCTGTCCACATGTTTGTCCGCTCTCGAACATAGGTTGGTCGCCTTTTCCTTCCATATGGCAAGTGAACTTGAAGCGCATGTCGCCGAACGCGGGCTCAAAATCAACTCTTATTGTCGTTATCCCCTTGTATCGAGTCCAAGCTCCGTTACCGAAATCCTCCGCTCCCTCCTTGTCGTCAAAAGCAACTAAGAAATGAAGTTGCGGGTGATTGTGGTGCGGAGCAACTTCAGCGGCGGGAGGGGCTGGCGGTGGCGGCAATGGCAGACTTGGGGCTGTTGCTGAGCATTTATAATCGGCGTCGTTTGTCTCCACTACGAAGTTAGCCGCTGATGCATAGTCCTCACCCGATTTCCGAGAAAAAATGTAGGGGCTGGGGCTCCCAAAGCCAAGGTGTTGCCCAAAGTCCTTCTTTGTACTCACCAACTGAGGCGAATACTGAATACTTTTCACCTTAACGAACAGTGTCCAAAACGACGTATTTAGTGGTCTTAGCTCCAAGCTCAGTTCGATTTCCTTCGGATTGTCCGTCTGCTTCGCCCAGCAAATAAGGCCCTTAGAGTTCGAAACACATTGCTGCCACGCAGTAACTATATTCGGGTTCGCCGTTCTGAAGTTGCTTTCAAAAGACGTGTGAATTTCGCTATGTTTACTGAAATAGCTTGCTGCTGCAAGACTCCAAGTCTTGGCGTGGTTTTCGCCATAGGTTCCGTCTGCATTTATAGGAATGTTTACATCGGGAATCACGATCCCCACGTTCAGGCCAGCGTTCTTTGCTTCCTGCTCGGTCGAAAATTGATTGACGGTCAACCAATCGATTATGTCTTGAACGAAATCCATTTGTGTCCGCGTGTGGCGAACATCGAATATTCCGTACTTTGTGATCTCCGAACAATCCTGTGCCCGCAACGATTTGGCGCTAGCAATTGTCAAAATACATGCCAACACCAATACAGTGTTTCGGATTTTCACAATGCAGCCTCCTCACGGGACGTTGCAAGCAACAATACCGCAGGGTGTTTGCCGACTCTTCAGCACGATTGTTCCTCTGTGCCGGAGCGTAGTAACAATGTGTGAAACTACGATAACGGTTAGATGAATACTCCGTGACCTGAGCACTCGGGGCTGCCAGTCGTTACCAAACGGAACGCTTCCTCGGAACGAGGAGTCAGACTTTGAGAGTCAAGTCCAAGAGAGTATTGGAATATGGCCGCAAGCCGTTCGAACCATAACCTAGCGCTGTGAATCTGCGTGGAGAAGAACAGGCGAATCTGTTAACCTGCGGTTCCGATGCCAGTCCGCTCCTGCAAGGTAACAGTCCAAGACATGGACGGCGTAGCTCACACTGTCGATGTCACTGCCTCGACCCTGTACGAAGCTGTGGCCCTGGGGATGGCTGCGATCCGCACCGATAAGTGGGTCACGGGGATCGCTCACGGGCTGAATCCGGTTACCGTTCAAGTGACAAACGTCCCGGTCAAACACGAGGTTAAGCTCATGGACTTCACGAAGTGGCTCGACAGGGCGAACGGCTCACCACGGGAAATTACGGAGCGCAAACGGATTCGGTCGATACTCGGTATGGAGAAATCAAATAGCAGAGGGTAACGACCTACAATCCGTAATCCGCGAGGTGCGGGACCGGCATCATGACGTGAGGAATTGACACACAGAAACGCTGATGCGCTTCCCGGACCCAACTCTCGGCATTCTCGGCGGTAAATCCTAATTCCATGAGGTAGTCCACGACGGAAGCCGTGCCCACTATCTTGTTCGGCTGCTGTGCGCCATTCTTGAAGCCCGCATACCTTGCAAAGATCAGGTCGTACCGAGGTGTGGCTCTGGAGTCAGAATTTAGCCAAAAAATATCTAAGCTACCTTCTACCGTCATTGTTTCGACCATAAGTTTCTTCCCTCGGATGCACCCTAGCACGCTGTTACTTCACCAGTCAATTTGCGAGGAGTTTCCGTAAGAACGGGCGTTTGAAAAGGGCATCCGCACTAAGGTATAACACCCTCGACACGCTACGGATGCATACGGTTTGATATACGACTCTACGCGACTCTCTGGAGGCAAATGATCGCGCATCGCCAACGCACAAACTTTAGAACGGATCAGCGCCGGAAGCACCATCACTGGCAGGTCACGATTTTTTATCCTGACGGCGAGAAATTTGCCCGTACATACACCGACCACAAGAAGGCTCAAGCGTTTGCCGAGCGGCAACGGCAGTCTCCCCTGGTCCGCATGGCTCGGGTCAGTAAGCTCAGCTAGCCTGAACGAATTTGAATGTCATCGGAGGCAAGTGTGAGCGAAGGCGCAGCGTGTGTGCGTTGCACCAACGAAGGCTGCCCGGCTTTGGTGATTCTTCCTGCTATTCCTGACGGCGGCAGGAGATTCGATGAGCAGAAGGAGTCTATGGAAATAGACTGCCCGTCTACGATCAACCGTTTTCGATTTCGTTCACAAAAATATTTCTCTATGAAGTTACGGACGACGACCTGCTTGCAGGATACGTCGTGCAGTGAGGCGTTCCCTTTCAGGACGAGATGGGTCAACTTGAGCCGTCACGATGAACGATACGTGGTCACGACCGTGGAGCGTCCACACCTGCAAAACGAGGCAGAAAATCCATGTATCCTCCGTTGGTTGGACTCGTGCCGATCCGCGAGAAAGTTCTTTGCGTCAACTGCCGCAAGCCTTTCGACGTAACCGTTCCAGACAAGATCATTCGCGGGCCGTTTCCGACGTAGCTTCTCCGTAGCTGCTGGTCGCTTGACAACATGTTACATACATGGTACATTAAGTGTGCGGACCAGGCTCTCTCCGAGCCATCGTTTAGTACCGCGTACGGGTCCGTGAATTACGCAACATCCACGATGGGAGTTCGGCCCCCGTGGGTGGGTTCATAAAGGTGAGTCAAGTATCTTCGCAGACCGCGAAGAGAAATCCACAAGACTCAAGTCAACAAGACTCCCGAAATTCTATGGGCATTTGGTGTGCCCGGAATTTTGGTCTTTATGGATTTATCAGTTGATGCGAATCGTCTTTCCAATTTCAGCCATTCAGAACAGTTGCAGGCGAGTCCTGCTCAGGATATCGTTGCGGCAGCGACACCCGACAGGCGGAAAAGAGCATGTATGGCTCGCCGTGGTCAGGTGGGAAAGATAGAAGTCAGCGGTAGGTGGTACGTCGTTCGGTTCTGGAAGTATCCGCCCGGTCAGGACAGGATTCACGCAAGTGAACGAATATGTCCAATTGATCGAAAAGCATTGGGATATTTAACCAGCGGGGAACGGCGACGTAGAGCAACCGAAATTGTCGATGCTAGCGGAGTCAACGACGCAAAGCAGTTTGTTGAAGACAATGTCAGCATCACGTTTCGAGAACAGGCAGAGTGGTTCTTGAACCATGCGGTCAACCGTAAACGCCATCCGGTAAAGCCCCAAACCATTTCCGGTTGGCGCTACATTACGAACAATTGGCTCAATCCGAATATTGGAGAGCTACCGCTTGCAAGCGTTGACAATGGAGCCCTGAAGATGCTGGTAGTGAAGATGCACGAGCGAAAGCTATCAGCGCAGACGATGACGACCTACGTTAACTTGACCAAATTGATCGTTTCTTCTGCCATTGATGACAACGGTGATGAACTGTATCCACGTAAATGGAACAACAATTTCATCGACCTCCCTGTCATTGAGAACCAGAAGCAACCAACCTTCACCGTCGAGCAGATGAATTTTATCGTTAGCCACGCCTCCGGGCAGGATCAGGTCTTGTACGCATTGTTGGCCGGAAGCGGGTTGCGAATCGGTGAAGCCTTTGGACTGGAAATGAAACACCTATCAACGGACTGTCGGACAATAACCATCGGACAGGCTGCGTGGGGTAAGACGATCCAGACACCGAAGACGAAATCCGCGTACAGACAAGTTGATGTATCCAGCGATTTGGCGAAGCTCATTAAAGAATTCGTGGGTGATCGCCAGTCTGGTTTGTTGTTTGCGAACCGGAGCGGGAAGCTTCTATCGCAGACAAACGTGGTCCGCCGTTCTCTTCATCCTATTTTGGAAGAATTGGGGGTAGGGAAGACAGGCTTCCATTCCATGCGCCGATTCAGGGCGACATGGTTACGGAAGCAACGAACGCCGGAAGAACTAGTTCGGTATTGGATGGGCCACGCCAAGCAATCAGTAACCGACGAATATTCTAAGCTGTCTGACGACATGGAATATCGACGGGAAGTAGCAGAGAAAATAGGTACAGGCTTTACCGTTCCGGCTCCAATGATACCTATGGTACCTAGAAAACAGGTCCATAAACCCGAAACGGTTGCAGCTTAACCGCTAGACATTGTGCGGATTAGAGTGGCGCGGCTGGGGCGACTCGAACGCCCGACCTCGTGCTTCGGAGGCACGCGCTCTATCCAACTGAGCTACAGCCGCGTGCTTCCTTTATATCATGCGGCTTGCTTGCGCGCATTCGCGGCGGCACTTTTTAGGGGAGCGGGCGTTTGACCCGGAGGTCCTGGGAGAGTTGCAATGGCGGGCGCCGCGATTAAACCCGACAGGCTGTAAGCCTGTCCTACTTGCTTACTCAATGCCGTCGGCCACGATTGAGCGGCCGCGCACCTTTACGTCGATCGAAATGGGCGGGCGCAGGCTGCTGCCCTTGACGATTTCGCCGCGGGCCCAGGTGTTCGTGCCGAGCGGCCCGATCTTCAGCGGATCGTAGACGGTGCCGTCGCAGGGATTCACGACCATCGGGTGGCTGGCGTTGAAACCGTATTTCGAAGCGAGCACGGCCGCGTCGGTCACGAACTCGAGTTCGCAGCGGCCGAACGGGGCTTGCAACGAAAAGGCCCACAGGCCTCCATTCGGGAGGCGCATCACCATGGCGTCGATTTTGTCCTGCGTAATCGGCTTCACGAAAATGAATTTGTGCGCGGCCCAGGGTTTGGAGAGCTGATCCTCCGTGGCCGCGAGGTTGGCCTCGGGAGTCTCGATGACGGGCTCGGGTGCGGGCGGCGGCGCGGACTGCTCCGTGGTGTCCGCATCGGCCGCTGCCGGCGCCGCGGCGCGCGGCTTGCTTCTCGAGCGCCACACAATGAGTGCAACTAGCAGGATCACGGCCGCAACCACGGCCGCGATCTGCACGATCTGCTCCGTATTGAGGCTGGCAAGCCCGCCTTGTGACGGGCGCGTCCCGCTCGTCACTCCGGGAATCTGCGGCATTTCCGGACGAAACCGGTCCATTTTTTGCCCGGGCTTTTGCTCAGCCTTTTGCTCGGCCGGCTTTTCCGGAGCGGGCCCGGCGGCGGGCGCGTCCGGAGGTTTCGTCGGTGGAGTGGCTGCCATGCCGGTCACAGCTTGCGCATCCGAATCACGGTGCCGTTCTGCTCGTGCGTCACTTCGTCCATCAGCGCTTGGATCAAAAATATGCCGCGGCCGTGATCGGCGCCCAGATTGGAATCCGCGGTCGGGGACTGGATGGACTTGGGATCGAAGCCGACGCCCGGATCGCGAACGACGATCACGATGCCGTCTTTGCGGTCACCGCTCACCGAACACTCGACTTTCTTCGCGGGGTCCGCTTTGCAGCCGTGCAGAATGGCGTTGGCCAGCGCTTCGCGCAAAGCCATCTCAATCCCGAATTCCTTCGCGTCGCCGTATTCCAGTTCGTCGACGAGCCGCATCACCCAGTCCACCACCGGCGAGATGGCCGCAACGTCGGCGGGCAGCGTCACCTCAAACTGCATGGAATTGGTCTGCTCGGAAACTTCGGAGTGTAGCTTGGTGGACATTCGTGGTCGCCGCGCGCAAGCCGGACAAGGCTGAGAATCAGGGACGCCGAACCCAAGGCTGGAAGGAACTCAACGCCCTATAAATGTATTGTGATCCGGCGCGAGTACCGAGACAAGGGGCCGCGAGGAGAAGAGTTCGCATGAATACCCCCGTCCCCGGAACGTGGTTGGAACGTGGGCTAGAGGCTGTGCGCGGAGTCGTGCCGAATTTGCTCGTTCAAATTGGCGATGGCGAGCAGGAGCTGCAGCATGTTCGAGCGCATGTCATCGCTGATGTCGAGATCGTCGCTGCCCATGCTTTCGACGATGTAGTCCACTTGAGCGAGCATCCACTCGCGCGATTCGTGATCGATCGGTTCACCTTGGGCCGAACGTTCGGCAATCGACTCGAGGCGTTGCGTCGAGTCCGCCAGGTAGTCTTCGAGCGGCACACCGGCGTCGGCGATGCCGGCCGGGGCTTCGAGCACCGACCGTTGCGTGTAATCTTCCTCGCTATAGCTCGCCATGGGTCGCTCCTTACACCGAATCGGTACACTATAAAGGGAGCACGCCGGCTGCCAACCCGCCTGCGTGGCTTATGCGCCGAGGTTGCAGTAACTTACGTACTTTCTCCGCTGCGGTCCGACCATTCGTGCCAGACGTGGGTCGGATAGAAACTATCCTCTGCGGGCCTGTGCGGTGAGGGCCGCGGCGCGGCTTGCCGCCCGGACGTAACCTTGCAATCAATAGCTTCGGCGGAATTACTCCGCGCTTTTTCAATCGCATTCAGTATTGACTTGCCGAGAACCGCCGCCGCGAATTAGCATGGACACGTCTCGCGCGCAAAGGCGAAGATGGGTTCGCCAAGGAATTCGCAGCTTGGGATGCGAGGAGGGTCATCCGTATGAGCAAGTTCTTAATTCTGTGCTCGGCGTTCTTTTGCCTGTCGCTCACGGCGTCGGCGCAGGATTCCACGGCGGCGTTCGACGCCGCAACTCCTGAAGCTGCTCCCGCGGCACCCGCGCCGTTCATCCCTCCGGATCGCGATCCATGGCAGCTGAACGCCGGCTTCGCGTACATTCACTACAGCGTGCTCGGCCAGAAATTTAGCAACTATGGTTACCAGGCCGGCGTGACGCGATATTTCAACGATCGATTTGGAGCTGAGGGCACGGCGATCGCCGGATTTGGACACGCGGGAAGCAATCCCAGCATCGATGCCAAGTCACTCTTCATCGGTGGCGGGGCGCACGTGTCCTTGCTCAACCGCAGCCACTATGAAGTTTGGGGCCACGTGCTCGGCGGGTGGCAGCATTTCCGGTTTACCCAATCTGGCGTCCTGGGCAGCAATTCTCACATCGCGTTCCTGGCGGGCGGCGGGCTCGACTACAAGATCCGCCAGGGGCGATTGTACTGGCGGGTGCAGGGCGACTTCCTGGGTGCGAATTTCGGACCGTTCTCGTACAACTATCTCATCGGGACCGGCCTGGTCCTGAATTTCTAGCAACCTTCTTCAGAACGACTCCCACGTGTCATTCCGAGGGCGGGGTTTGCCCGAGGAATCTGCTTTTTCCCTGCCGATGGAAAGCAGATCCCTCGCTTCGCTCGGGATGACAATCGCACATTCTCTTCCCGTGGTTGCGAGAGCGCGGAATCAAAACCCAAATTGACGAGTGTGCATTAAGCCGTGGCGCCGTGGCATTTTTTGTATTTCTTGCCGCTGCCGCAGGGGCAGGGATCGTTCCGCCCTACCTTCGCCCCCGTGCGCACCGGCTTGGGCTGTTCGGCGGCTTGCGCCGCGCCCGCCTGCAATTGCATTTCCTGCTGCTGGCGGCGCTGGCGGCGCTCGATTTCGCGCGCTTCGTCTTCAGGGCGGGCGGGCTGCACGAGGAATAGATAGCGAACGGTCTCCGTATCGATGCGGCCCATCATGTCTTCGAAGAGCGTGAAGGCTTCCTTCTTGAACTCGACGAGGGGATCCTTCTGTCCGTAACCGCGCAGGCCGATGCCTTCCTTCAGGTGATCCAGTGTTAAGAGGTGGTCCTTCCACTGCGTGTCGACGATATCCAGAATGATTCGCCGCTCGAGCCAGCGCATCATCTGTTCGCCGAATAGCTTTTCCTTTTCCGCGTAGCGCTGCTTCACGCGCTCGACAAGCGTGTTGGCGAGTTCCACGCTATTCATCTTGGCCGCGTCAATTCCGGCGGCCTTGACGTCGATTCCGTACTGGTTCAGGACCTCGGCCGCGAATTGCGTGACCTTCCACTTCTCGGGGTGCTCGCTCGCCGGGCAATACGTTTCCACAAACTCTCGGGCGATGTCTTCCGCGATGCCCAGCGCGTAATCCTTTTGTTCCTTGCCCTCGAGCGCGGAGCGGCGAATCGAATAGATCGTCTCGCGCTGCCGGTTCATCACGTCGTCATATTCGAGCAGGTGTTTGCGGGCCTCAAAGTTTTGCGCTTCGACGGCCTGCTGCGCGTTTTCGATGCGGCGCGAAATCAGCTTCGATTCGATCGGCACGCCTTCCGTCATTCCCAGGCGGTACATCAGGGCCTTGACGCGCTCGCCGCCGAAAACGCGCAGGAGATCGTCCTCGAGCGAAAGGAAAAAGCGAGATGAACCCGGGTCGCCCTGGCGGCCGGCGCGCCCGCGAAGCTGGTTGTCGATGCGCCGCGCTTCGTGGCGCTCGGTGCCGAGAATGTGCAAGCCGCCGAGCGCGACCACTTCGTCATGCTCCGCGCGGCACTGGTCGGCGTACATATCGTAGAGGGGTTTCCACTGGTCCGCGGGGACCTGAAAGATTTTGCCTTCCTGCTGGAAGAGCACCATGTTGGGCGACGCATCGCCGTTCGAGCTTTCCGCGCCGATCACGGCGGGTGCCGCGATATAGGGGATGGCGATTCGTTCGTGCAGGCAATGCTCGCGCGTCATCGCTTCGGGGTTTCCGCCGAGAAGAATGTCCGTGCCGCGACCGGCCATGTTCGTCGAGACGGTGACCGCGCCCTTGCGCCCGGCTTGCGAGATGATTTTCGCTTCGCGTTCGTGCTGCTTGGCGTTGAGCACCTGGTGCGTGATGCCCGCTTTTTTCAGCAGGTTCGACAGATGCTCGGATTTCTCGATGGAAATCGTGCCCACCAGAACGGGCTGGCCCGTTTCATGAATCTGGCGGATGCCGTTGGCTAGCGAGTTGTCTTCCTGCAGGATGCCGTTGATCACGGCTTCGTATTTTTCACCCGCCGTCCGGTAGACCACGTCGGAAAATTCGTGACGGAGAAGCTTCCGATTGGTCGGAATCAGCGACACATCGAGCTTGTAGATCTTGTTGAATTCCGTCGCCTCGGTTTCGGCCGTTCCGGTCATGCCGGAAAGCTTCTTGTACATGCGGAAATAGTTCTGGAACGTGATGGTGGCGAGCGTTTGATTTTCCCGCTCGATCTTGACACCTTCCTTGGCTTCCACGGCCTGGTGCAGGCCGTCCGACCAGCGGCGGCCGGGCATTTCACGCCCGGTGAACTCGTCGATGATGATGACTTCGCCGTTTTTGACCACGTATTCCACGTCCCGCTTGTACAGCGTGTGGGCGCGCAAGCCCTGGTAAACGTGGTGAATCGTTTCCATATGCTGCGGGTCGTAGAGATTCCCGAGCCCCAGGAGCTTTTCGCACTTGCTGACGCCCTCTTCGGTCAGCGTCGCGGTCCGGTGCTTTTCCTCGACGATGTAATCGATGTCCTGAATCAATTTCGGAATGATCTTGTCAATCCGGTAGTACTTGTCCGTGGATTCCTCGGCGGGACCGGAAATGATCAGCGGCGTGCGGGCCTCGTCGATCAGGATCGAGTCCACTTCGTCGACGACGCCGAAGTTGTGCCCGCGCTGTACGCAGTCGGCGAGGTCGAATTTCATGTTGTCGCGGAGATAGTCGAAGCCGAATTCGTTGTTGGTGCCGTAGGTGATGTCCGCGCCGTAGGCCGCGCGCCGCTCGGGGTCGCTCAGATCGTGAACGATCACGCCGACGCTCAGGCCGAGCGCCTTGTAGATCGGGCTCATCCACTCCGCGTCACGCCGCGCCAGGTAGTCGTTCACGGTTACGATGTGCACGCCGCGCCCCGACAGCGCATTCAGCACCGCGGGAAGCGTGGCCACGAGCGTTTTGCCTTCGCCGGTCTTCATTTCGGCGATCTTGCCTTCGTTCAGCACGATTCCGCCGATCAGTTGCACGTCAAAGTGGCGCATGCCAAGCTTGCGGCGGCCCGCTTCGCGCACCAGCGCGAACGCGGGGACCAGCGCGGGTGCGAGCGCTTCCTTGCTGCGCTCCTTGTATTGGTCGTCGTCCAGCGGGAGATTGCCGAGGCGGCCCTGGACTTCGGTTCGCATCTGAGTGATTTTCTCCAGCATCTCGCCGTCACTCAGATACTCAAACTTCGTAGCGAGCGCGTTGATCGCGTTGACCAGCGGCTGGATCACTTTCAGGTCGCGCTCGTGCTTGGTTCCGATGAACCGGGCGACGACCTTGTCAATCACGTTATCGACTCGCATCACGTTCCTTTACTGTTTTTTGGGAATGCCGCCCAGCCGCGCCATATGCGGCCAAGCCCAGCGCAGCAGATCGGAATGCGCGCACCAGGAAAGCAGTCTCCACCCACGCTCAAAAATTCATTGTACCCCGTCTGGCAATTGCGGTGCAAAACAGCGGTTCGCAAACGTTTGAGGTTTGAGCGCGAGGTTAAAGCGTCTGGTGGGTGTGCTTTCTCGGCGAAGCCGTTCGCAGAGGAACTTGCTCGGTGATCGTCAGGCCGTAGCCTTCGAGTGCGACTACTTTCTTCGGATGATTGGTGAGGACGCGAAGGCTTCTCAGCCCCAGGTCGATCAAAATCTGGGCGCCGATGCCGCTCTCGTGTTGCAGGAGGCGCTGGCGGGCAATGTCCATGTCGATCTGTTCGCGCGAGTGATAGAGGATGCGCGGGAGTGCGCCGGGTGCGGGTGCGGCGGCGTCGATGCCGAAGCCGCGGCCGGTATGATGCAGGTAGACAAAGACGCCGCGATTTTCCGCCACGATGGCTTCGAGCGAGCGTTCAATGATGTCGTGGCAATCGCACTCGGTCGAGGCGAACACGTCTCCCGTCAGGCAATGCGAGTGCACGCGTACGAGCGGCGGCGCGCCGGTCAGGTTTCCCCGCACCAGGGCGATGTGCTGCTCGCGGTCCACGTCCGAGGCGTAAACGATCATCCGGAAATCGCCATAGCGCGTCGGCAGGGCACCCTCGGCTACGCGGCGGACGTAGCGCTCGTTGCGCATGCGATAGCGGATGAGTTCCGCGACCGTGAGCAGCTTCAATCCGTGCGTGGCGCAGAATTCGGAGAGCTGCGGCAGGCGCGCCATCGTCCCATCGTCATTCATGATTTCGCAGATCACGCCGGCCGGCGTCAGCCCGGCAATTCGTGCTAGATCCACGGAAGCTTCGGTCTGTCCCGCGCGCACCAGAACCCCGCCATTGCGCGCTCGCAGCGGGAAAACGTGCCCAGGCCGCGCCAGATCGGTCGGGCGAGTTTCCGAGTCGATGGCGGTGAGGATCGTGGTGGCTCGGTCAGCCGTGCTGATTCCGGTGGTGGTGCCGCGCCGCGCGTCGATCGACTCGCAAAACGCTGTGCCGTAGTTCGACGTGTTCACAGGCGACATCAGCGGAAGCGCGAGGTCGTCGCAACGATCCTCGGTCAGGGCCAGGCAGACCAGGCCGCGCCCATTCTTGGCCATGAAGTTCACGGCTTCAGGGGTGATTTTCTCCGCCGCCATGGTGAGGTCACCCTCGTTCTCGCGGTCTTCGTCGTCCACCAGGACAATTTGCCTCCCCTGGCGGATTTCTTCGACGGCTTCTTCCACGGTCGCAAACGGGATCGACTCGTCAGCCATAGCGCGTTCAGTCCCCTGAATATGGAATCGATGATTTTGGATTACTACGTCGAATATACCGGATTGACACACTTCCAGCAATCGACTGCGAGACAAGTAGGACAGGCTTTGAGCCTGTCGGTTTTGACCTTCGCCGTACTTGTGGAAACCGACAGGCTCAAGCCTGTCCTACTGGGGCCTACGCGCCCTGCGCTTGCCAGAGGTGCATTTCGTCGGCCGAGGGGCCGTACATTCCAGGGATAGCGACGTTGTTCATGCGCAGGTAGACGCCCAGCTGCCCGCGATGATGGTAGAGGTGATTAAAGCACATGTTTCGCAGCACGGCCGAGCGCGGCATCGAAAAGACCTCTTTGCCCATATAGGTCAGTGTCCAAATCTTCGCCAGGTCTTCATCGGACGCATTGGCCAGAAGCGCCCGCCCTTCGGCGGCGCTTTTATCAAATGCTTCCAGCAATTCCTTGCGGGTCGTGGGCGCAAACGGCTTTTCCTGGCCGTTGAAGTCCAGCCGCTCGAGCTTGATCGTGGAAACTGTGTACTCCGGTATTTGAGCGACGTGCGCGGCGAGCTGGCCGAGCGACATCGATTTCTCGTGCGGCTTGTAGCCGAATTTTCCGTCCGGGACGCATTCGAGCAGCTTGCGCGTGCTCTTGATCTCCTGATCGAACTCCGGCAAAAGCGTTTCAGCGATGGGCATAGGTCCTCCTTGGTTCGTTTGAAGTATGGGGGCGGGCGAGAGCATATCAGAATCCAGCAGGCGAATACAAGGCGAAACTTAGCTGATCTCGGGCCGCCCTAGCTTGGCGGCTTCTTGGGCAACTCTAAGCGCGGACGCACCAGAACGCCTGGAACGCGACATTTCAAGACATACCAAAACGGAAACAGGCCAACCGTACGTACCATTGACGCTCCCTGGAGGCACTGCGAGCCTAGTAGACGGAGCACCAAATGAGCCAGCCCGATGCCTTTCACCGAACCGGACAGACCGCGGCCGTTCTCGAGCCGGAAATCAAGGGAATCGCGCTCGCTTGCCCGCTCTGCGGCGCGGAAGGTCCGGCCGACTTTCTGTTTGCGCCGGACCGATTTCACCTCCGCACAGAGACCTATCGCCTGGTGCGCTGCTCGAAATGCACGTGCGTGTGGCAGCCCGTGCCGCCGGCGCCGGAAGAAATGGGCACTCACTACACCGAGGACTATCACAACGCGATCATGCGCGCGGGTGAATCCAATACCAGCGCTCGCTGGAAGCTGCAGCACGACTTGATCGCGGAATTCAAGCAAGGCGGAAGGATTTTGGATATCGGCTGCAGCTCCGGCGCTTTTCTGACCACGATGGACAAAGGCAAGTGGGAGCTGTACGGCACCGAGCTTTCCCGGGAAACCGCGGAACTCGCCCGAAAGAACACGGGCGCAACCATTTTCACCGGCGAGGCGAGCGAGGCCCCTTACCCGCCGGACAGCTTCGACGTGATCACCTCCTTCGATCTCTTGGAGCACGTCTACGATCCGCGACCGTTTCTGAATCGGGTTCTGGAATGGCTGAAGCCCGGCGGAATCTACTGCCTGAATCTCCCCAACATCGATTCGTGGGAGTCGCGCCTTTTCGGCAGCTACTGGTACGGCCTCGAAATGCCGAGGCACATAACGCATTTTTCGCCTACATCGCTTGCGCACGTGATGAAATCGCTGGGATTCGAGCAGGCGGTTCTGGTGACGCCGCCGACGACGTACGTGGAGCGCAGCGCAAATTACGTGAACTCCGCGGTCTGGAGCACGCTCGGATTCCATCCTGTGTCGCAAGCCGAGGCAAAAACGGACGGCCTTTTGTGGAAAGCGATCCGCAAGGGCCTGCGAATCACGCTGGTCGCGCCCTTTGCCCAGATTGCTTCGCGGTCGCAGGCCGGCGGGAGTATTCTCGCCGTGTTCCGCAAACCTCTCCAAGCTAAGTAAAGAACGCGGTAGGATGCTCTCCATGAGAGCCATCCGGACGTGCGTGGCAATTTCTATTTTTTCTTGCATCGTGGCATCCGCCCCGGCGCACGCCCAGCAGGCGCGCACGATTTATCTGGTGCGCCACGCGGACAAAGTTTCCGATGACGTCGACGCGCCGCTCAGCGAAGCGGGCCGCATTCGGGCCGCGTGCCTGGCAAACACTCTTTAGGACGCCAACATCCAGCAAATTTTCACTTCGGAGTTGCAGCGCACGCAGCAGACAGCTGCGCCGCTTGCGGAAAAACTTCACCTGAAGCCGGTGGCGATCCCCTTAAGCAAGGTGGACGATTTGATCGAGGCGATTCGTTCCAGCAAAGCCGCCAGCGTCCTCGTCGTGTGGCACGATGCCACGCTCCCGAAAATCCTGCGCGCTCTCGGCGCGCCGGAAATCAGCCCCATCGCGCATACGGAATACGATCGCTTCTTCATCCTCACATTCCCAGCTGACAGCAAGGAATCGAAACCGGGATTTGTAACACTGCGCTACTGCGATCCGCCGAAGTAGGTTTGGGTAGCACAGCCACTCTTTTACCCCGAGCCCCTGTGAGGGGCTGGCTGTGTGGTTTTGTAGGCGGAACGGCAGCCTCGGTCGCAGCTACGATCGCAAACCCCACACAGCCAAGAGTGGCTGTGCTACTTCGAACCATCAGCGCATCCCGGTTTTCGGAAAATTTCATAGTTCGCAAGGCCTTGGAACGGGGCAAATTCAGTCCGCAATAGGGCGAGCAATCGATCCTTATCCTCCACCGGCTCGCCGTTGAGCTGAAGATTCTTCTTGACCACAAGCCAGCAGATGTTCCGTTTTCGCGCAAGCTCGACGATTTCCTCCGGGCTGTACGGATTGACTGTGTGATCGAACATCAAGACCGGGAATTGCGGCTGCCGCCCCGTCGTGTAATAGAAAAGGTCCTCTCCCGGGATCATCAGCAATCCTTCGTTTTTTGGGATAGCGCGATCGGAGAAGCGGACCAGCTCCTCGAACTCCGGAATCCACGGGCCGCGCGTCGCAAGCCCGGCCAACGCGGGCAGTCCGGAGCGAGCGATCTCTCCACCGGAGACGTCCGCATAGTCAAGCCGCTCGTGGCTCGCGACGTAGAAACCGCCGGCCACGAACACGCAAACCGCCGCGACTGCGGCCAGCCACTCCAATTCACGCCCGGTCCGTTCGACAGCTAGCGTGTGCAGCTCCGTTAGGACGCAGGCGAACAAGATCATCAGAAACGGCCAAATCGCATACGTCGAGCCCCAGAGCTGCTGCGAAAGAAATGCACCCGCGACCGTGCCGATTAGAATGAACGGCAAGAGGCTTACCATGCTCGGGCCGCGGATCAGACTTCGCGTGGCAAGAACAAAAGAAACGACGAGCAAAAGTGGCCACAGCGAGAGGAGCCGCTCGGCGCGCTCGGAAGTATCGGTTTCCAGGAAGAGGTACAGCACGGTCCATGCGAAAGGCGCTGCCATCAATACGGCAGACAACATCCTCAGCCAAGCTTTAGCGGCGGGATTGTACCGGAGCAGAAACGCGCCCGCCCCGAACGCGGCGATCCATAACAGCAGGAGAGGATTCTCGAACGGCGCCCACATCTCCGCGACACGGGGCAAGCGCCGCGCCGCTGCGAATCTGATTGTCCAATGGGCGTAGTTCTGCAGGCTGACGGTGACGTGGATCAGAAGGATCGCCGCGCCGAGACCCACGATCATTCCAGAGGCGAGCGACGCAAGGCCCTTGATCCGCCGGCCCCGCCCCCTGAATTCGAAGACCGTGAGCACGATCGCGGCAAGTCCCACCATGCCCAGAAACGCGATGCCGGTGTTCTGCTTCGCGAACACAGGCACGACGCAAGCGACGCCCGTGAAAAAAGCGAACGTCACCGGAAATTCCTTGTGTTCCAAATGCAGCAAGAGAAGCACGCAGAACAGGATTACGAGCGTGCAATCCGGGTCATAGAAAGGATGCGGAAAGACGCAGTAGATACCGAGCACCGTGAGCGGCAGCGCCAGCAGGAATGCAACTAGGCGGAATGATGCCAACGAATGACGAAGAATATGAAGGAGTATCCGCCACGCCAGGAGGGTTCCCGCGCCTCCCACGATCGCGCAATACAGAATGTGGTGAAAAAAGACGCGCCCAGTGAGCCGGATGAGCAGGGCCTGAACCAGAAACGTTCCTGGAGCGTACGGAAAAGGAAAGTCGCGATAGGGGAGCTGGCCGAGTGCGATCCGATACGAATTTTCGAGGATGTAACTCAGGTCCCAAAGAACCGCGAGCCGCGAGTTTTGCCAAATCACAACCGCGGCGGTCGCGAGAAAGAGAAACAAAGCGGCAGCCCAGTCCCTCAACGCCCGAGCACGGCTCGAAGCCTTGCCGGTCGGTTCAGCCGAGGCCACTTGTCACACTTCCTCGAAACGAACTCAACCTTCTTCCCCCAAAGCATCGAAAGCGCCAATCTGCTCTTCCGCCGTCGTAAACCGCTCAAACGATTTGTCCAGCGCCTCGAATCGGCTGCCAAACCGCTCACGGAAAGAGACAAACGCCTCGCGACTGGACCAAAAGTCGATCGTCAGAAAACGCGCCGGGTTCCGCCGATCGACGAGGAGATGGGTACGAATATATTCGGGGTCGGTTCCAAAGAAGCGCGCCCAGTCGCCATCCGGTCCATAGGCGGCGCGAAATTCCTTCACAGATTCGGGGCGAACCGCGAACGACCAAATGTAGCAGTACATGGACACTCTCCCGGGGCGCGAAGGCGAGGCGTGGCCGACTGCATCGGCGCCTCATTGTACTTGCCAGTGGGCTGGAAGCGAATACTCGAAGTGAGCCAACTTATTTCGATGTGAGGCTGAGAGGCGGCGGGGGAGCGGCGGCTTGCTCCGCTGTGATCCCCGGAAATGCGAACTTTCGGCAATATGCAATGGCCACGGGCGAAAGCACGGTGAGAAGTGAACCAACGCTCCAGTACCGTGTATCCTCGAAGAACAAAGCAAGTCCCGGCACCATGAAGAAGAATCCCGACAGCGTGCACGCCCTCGGCGTCCAATTCCGCTTCCGAATGAGATACGCAAACGAGGCAGCCCAACACAACATTAGGCACCCAAGAGCGCAGAGCAGGGCACACATCAGACCCAGTCTGGGAAGGATCCCCGGTGGTTTGCCGTAGACAAATGTGAACGAGAGGAGCCAGAGGGATCCTGCGAGAGACACGATGAAGCCACTTATGACTTCAACTTTTCGCCCAAGCCGTGGTTCGCCCATTTGTAACCTTGGTTAGGAATCTAACTCTAGCTCAATTATATGACAGTATACATCGCGGGCCGTAACATTGTGGGCAAATCGTTCTACTTTTCCGCCTTCAGAAACGTCCCCTGCTCCAATTCCTGGAACGCGTTGCGAAGCTGTTCCTGCGTGTTCATCACGATCGGGCCGTACCAGGCGACCGGCTCCTCGAGCGGCTTTCCCGAGACGAGCAAGAAGCGCACGCCCTCGTCGCCGGCCTGCACCATCACTTCGTCACCGCGATCGAAGAGCACCAGCGAGCGGTTCTCGGCGGCCGCCGGCGGTTCCGTATCGGCCCAGCCGACCGGCTCGGTGGGAACAGCAAGCGGATCGGACGCGTTGCAGAATTTTGCCGAGCCGGCGAAGACGTACGCGAACGCACTGCGCGTCGTCTCAATAGGTAGAGTTTTTCGGCGCCCCGGCGGCACCGATACGTCGATGTAAATCGGATCGGCGGCGATGCCGTCGACGGGGCCTCGCTTGCCCCAGAACGTCCCGCACACGAGCCGCACTTGCGTTCCGTCATCGTCCGTCACGACTGGAATGTCCTTGGCTTCGATGCCCTGATATCGCGGCGGCGTCATCTTCAGCGACGACGGAAGATTGGCCCAGAGCTGAAACCCGTGCATGCGCCCGGCGTGATCGCCGCGCGGCATTTCCTGATGAATAATTCCGCTGCCCGCCGTCATCCACTGCACGTCGCCCGGGGCGATCGATCCCCGATTGCCCATGCTGTCACCATGCTCGACCGTGCCCGCGAGGACGTACGTAATCGTCTCGATGCCGCGATGGGGGTGCCAGGGAAATCCGGCAATGTAATCTTCCGGGACGTCATTGCGAAAATCGTCGAGAAGCAGGAAGGGATCGAAATCCGACGTGTTGCCGAAGCCGAACGCGCGGCGCAGGTGCACCCCAGCTCCATCGCGAGTCGGTTTGGACCGAATCAGACGTTTTACCGGGCGAATGGACATTAGCCAGAAACTCCTAGACGGGAGTGTACTTCATTTATACAGGCAGGTCCAAATCGCCGGTCGCCGCATTCTCGCCGGGATTTTAACGAACAAGCAAATAGCGCTCGCCGGCACGCGCGAGCCCTCACCGACGTTTCAGTCGGACTATCGGAGCGCGGCCTGCAATTTCTTGGAGCTTTTCGCGAGCTGCTTCTTGAGCGCTTCGACCTGCTTGGCCACGTTGTCCAGCTCGCTCTTGGCCACGTCAAGTGCGGTGGCGGCTCTCCGCGCAGCCTTGTGCGCGGTGCCGTCAATCCGGCCCACGGCCCCGCCGATTTTCATCGCCGCATCTTTCAGTTTGTTTTTATTCGCCATGATTTCCTCCTCACACGAAACGATGGCAGATTTCGCGCGTCTCTGGCAAGCCAAATTCCTGTTACAAATCGGGAGAAGGAAGAGCGAAAGAAAGAACGGCCTCTACGGCGTAGCGCGTTTGCGAGGATGCGCGAACGGGCGGCGCCTCATCGGACCGGCCCGTTCGCGCTTTCCGCACGCCTCCGCGCAATGCCTATTCGCCGCTAACACCGGGAACGCTATACACGGCAATACAACCGCTCGTGCCGCCGCAAATGCCCGCTCCAACCGTCGTCACGTCCCCGCCTGCGCCGACAACGCTCTTCGGCGCAACCTGAGGAACGAAGACCTTATTGCGGCGCGAATCCGCGGCCACGGAATGCGAAGCCGAGGATTGCGGGATGGCTTCCACCAGGAAATTCGTCGTGCCGTTGACGACTCCAAGCACCGCTCCGCCATGCATCGCGGAAGAGCCGGTGTAGTAACGGTTCGAGCCCTCGTTAAACCACACTTCGTCCGAGCCGGAGAGATCCCCGACATCGACGTAGTTGAAGGTCGTCACGTTGAGCACAGTCGTTTCATTGTCGCCGGCTTGATTGTTGGGGGTGCAGCCGAACATGACGTTGCCATTCGGGCCGTCCGTCGCGCCGTTCGGTCCGCAGTGAACGAGCGGAACAACTTTTTCAACCGGTGTCACGAGGTTCGTCGGGTCGATCACGAGAACTGCTCCACTGCAGGTAACCGCGCCGGAAAGCTGCCCGTAATTGCAGCCGGCGGGGTCAGACGGATTATTGGCGATGATTGGCACCGAGACCACAAAGCGGTTGATGGTTTCATTCCACGTCGGCTGTTCGATCGATTGACCGAAACCGCCGGGGATGTAGGTCGTGCTCACGGAGATTTTTGCAAGAGACGCGACCGAGTTATCCTCGTCATCTCCGTTCGCCGCGAAAAGCGTCGCGTATGGCGGATCTTCCGCATTATTCACGGCGAGCAACAACTTGCCGTCGGGCGTCAGCGCCATTTCGTCCAGGCGGGTCGTGCCTCCCGTGCTGACGGTTGCCACGATCTTGCCTTTTTCAAGGTCGATCACCTTGAGCGTGCTGTTGCCGTCGCCGGCGTAGAGCCACTTCCCGTGTGAGGTGACCCCATCCGGTCCGGAGTGGTTGTTGTCTACTGCGCCGGCCGCATTGAGCACAATCCCGACGAAGCCGCCAATCGTCTTCTTGAAGGTGTTTTGGCGCGTGTCGATGATGTCGATACCGCTGTTGGAGCGGTCAGCAAGGTAGTACTCAGCTCTTTTGGGATTGACCCAACTGATGTCGAAGGAGCGGATCGGATTGCCTGGTATGGCGATCGCCGTCAGGCATTTGGTTTCGGTTGTACTGGGCGCGCCGGGTCCCGTGCAGGGAACTGGACTCGCGTACGCTGCGGTGGCTGCCAGAATCACCACAACAAATAGGCCTGCTTTCAACGCTGAATTGAGAGACCGAGGGGCCGGGAGTCTCGATAGGGGCATAGTGTATGTCCTCCTCTTCGATTCGATTTAGTTTTCCGGTTGGGTAAGGGGGCAGTAAACGAGAAACAATATCTGCGACTGGTGTGGGACAATGCTACGGCAACGGCCCGGAGTCAAGTGAAATTCTCGTCAAAAGCTCAAATTCCCAGTACTAGTCCCTATATTTCGTATTTGTAATATTGGACCGGATGACCTCTCGGCACCGAAAAGCTGTGATTGGTCCGTCTGGAAGCGGAGAGAGCGCCACGGCTCAGCGTTTTCCGTTGCCGTTCTTGGCAGGCTCGGCAGCCTCGCCGGCGGAGGCGGCGCCGGCAGGAGCCGGGCCGGCTTGAGACGGATTAATCTTCTCCAGTGGAAAGGTGGCTTTGAATTCGAGGTTTTGATTCAGCCGCGCCTCGAAGACCAGCTGCTTGGCGTCGCCCTCCATCAGCGGGCCGCGGATGCCTTGCTGATCGAACTCCACCTTCCACACGTCCGCGTATCCACCAATGAAGACGAGCTTCTTCGCGGGAACCACGTCCTTGGATTTGTTGTTGGTAAGGCTTGCGTCGAAGGGCCGCATCAGCCGTTCGCCTTCGTTCGCGCCGATCAGGTGGCCGGAGCCGACCTTCCCGCCGATGGACACCATGATGAAATACTTGTTATCGGCTTGGCTGAGAAGCAGATTGCACAGCTTGTTCGTCTGTTCGGGAGTGAGATTGCGATCCAGCATCTGGAGGCGCGCGAACCCCCGCGCGAATTGCGGGTCGGCCCAGTAAACATCGAGCGACGCGTACTGGCGCTTGAACCAGCCGAACATGCTGCCGACGATCCCCGTTTTTCCTTCGCGATCGTCGACGATCTTCTGCGCGTCCTCCTTACTCCAGGAAAGGAACGCCTGGTCCGGCACGCTCGCCGGCGGCAGCGTGTCCAGATACTCGACCAGCGAAACTTTCTCTTCCTTGCGATCGATCCCGAAGTCGTAGACGTCGAGGATCTCAATGTCCGAGGCCGACTGGCTGCCGGTATTGCCCTCGATGAATCCGAATTCGCCAGACGTCAAATCCTCGCGCGGCGCGATGCGGTAGAGATCCTTTACGCTCGTGGGGCCGATGTCGACGGGGACTTCGTCCTGGTTTTGCTCGGTGCTGAACATGATCGAGGCGTTCGCCACGGTCCGCTGATCGAAATTCTGGCCGGTGATCTTGCACTGCAGCAGCTTGAACTTGCTTACGTCGCGGCTGGGCGGGAAGTACGCGTAAAACAGCGGCCGCCGCAGCTCGAAGCGGCTGGTCGAGTGCGCACCGGGGAGATCGATATCGATCTTCTGCCGCACGAACGGAATGTGGCTGCGTAAAAATGAGCGGAACTTGCTGACCTGAACTTTGGTCTCGATCCGGCCGAGCGGCTTGAGTTCGCCAGTCGATTCGATGTAGAGGCCGTAGTTCGGCGGTGCTGTCGCTATGATGCGGGGCGCCGGATCGCTCGCGGTGCGCGGGGTGGCGCCGGCGTCGGTGGCCGCGGCTTCGCCCTTGGCGTTGGCGGGAGTTTCCCCCGGTTTCAAAACCGGGCGATTTTTTGCTTTTGTGCTGGACGCCGCTGTGGCCGCGCTTGCCGCCGCAGCCGGAGCAGTTGCCCCTGACGGCGCCGCGTCGCTCGAACTGCCCGCGTCCACCATCACGGCAATCAGCTGATCGCTAACGCCGGTCTGCTTGAGCGCAACGAGCCCATCCGTGGAGGTGTCAAACCGCGTCTTCGATTGCTTGATCTTCGTGATGATGATGTCGTCGGAAATTTTCGCCTTCACCAGCGCGATCACGTCGCGATTGGTCATCGCCGCCGGCACCGGCTTTGCAACCGGCTTCGTGGTCGCGGGCTTTGGCGCGCTGGGTGACTGTGCCGCGCTGGAGGGAGCAGATTGCTGCGTGGCCGCTTGCGGAAACGCCGGCGGATGCGCGGCGATTGCACAAACCGTGGCGCCCGCCAGCACCGCCAGCAAGGCAATGCGACATGCCATCCTCATTGTTACCTCATAGCGCTCGTCCGGGGAGGCGAGCTTCAGGCAAACGGCTTACCGCAATCCGGCAAAGTATCCATTGCACCGAATTCAATGTCAATTGCCGGGAGCCAAGGGCTTTCATGTGGCACAGCGACTCTTTGTTGTGTGCTTTCGCACACCGAAACGACTCCACGGTCGCCCGCCCAATCGCAAACTGCACACAGCAAAGAGTCGCTGTGCTACTCAAACCGATCCCAGTTGCATGCGCTTATTGAGTCGGGGAGCATTCCATTCGTGGCGAATCATGAAACTCGGATCTCTCACGAAAAAAGGGCGCCACGGCCAAGCCGTGGCGCCCTTGAGCTGCTACCGCTTATTTCTTCGCTTTAGTACATTCCGCCCATGCCGCCGCCTGGGCCGCCGTGACCGCCGGCGCCGGCCGCGGCTGACTTCTCTTCTTCCTTGATGTCGGCCACCAGCGCTTCGGTGGTGAGCATCAGGCCAGCGATGGACGCGGCGTTCTGGAGAGCGAGGCGCGTGACCTTGGCAGGGTCGATGACGCCCGCCTTGACCATGTCGCCGAACTCGCCGGTATCCGCGTTGAAGCCGAAGTTGTCATCCTTGCTCTCGCGCACGCGGCCCACGATGACTGCGCCTTCGTGCCCCGCGTTCAGGGCGATCTGGCGCAGCGGTTCCTCGAGGGCGCGCTTGACGATGTTCACGCCGATTTGCTCGTCGTGATCGGCCTTGAGCTTGTCGAGCGCGGGGATGCAGCGGATCAGCGCGACGCCGCCGCCGGGAACGATGCCTTCCTCAACGGCCGCGCGGGTGGCGTGCATGGCGTCCTCGACGCGAGCCTTCTTTTCCTTCAGCTCGGTTTCGGTTGCCGCGCCCACCTTGATCACCGCGACGCCGCCGACCAGCTTGGCGAGGCGCTCTTGCAGCTTTTCCTTGTCGTAGTCCGAGGTGGTGTCCTCGACCTGCGTGCGGATCTGCTTGACGCGCCCTTCGATTTCGCTGGACTTGCCGGCGCCCTCGACGATCGTGGTGTTGTCCTTGTCAATCGTGATCTTCTTGGCTTTGCCGAGGTCTTCCATCTTCACGTTCTCGAGCTTGATGCCGAGATCTTCCGTGACCGCTTTGCCGCCGGTCAGAATCGCGATGTCCTCGAGCATGGCCTTGCGGCGATCGCCAAAGCCGGGGGCCTTGACGGCGGCGCACTGCAGCGTGCCGCGCAGCTTGTTCACCACCAGGGTCGCCAGGGCTTCGCCCTCGACGTCCTCGGCGATGATCAGGAGGGGCTTGCCGAGCTTGGCAATCTGCTCGAGCAGGGGAAGCAGGTCCTTCATCGAGCTGATTTTCTTTTCGTGAATCAGGATGCGGGCGTCCTCGAGCACGCACTCCATGCGCTCGGGATCGGTGACGAAATAGGGGGAGAGGTAGCCGCGGTCGAATTGCATACCTTCGACCACTTCGAGCGTCGTCTCCATCGTCTTCGATTCCTCGACGGTGATGACGCCGTCCTTGCCAACCTTCTTCATCGCTTCGGCGATAATGCTGCCGATCTGGCGGTCGTTGTTGGCGCTGATCGTGCCGACTTGCGCGATCATGTCGCCCTTGACGTCCTTGTGGAGTTTCTTTACTTCCTCGACGGCCACTTCAACGGCGCGCTCGATGCCGCGCTTGAGGGCCGTGGGGCTGGCGCCGGCCGCGACCGTCTTCACGCCTTCGCGGAAGATGGCCTGGGCCAGAACGGTCGCGGTGGTCGTGCCGTCGCCGGCTACGTCGGAGGTTTTGGAAGCGACCTCGCGCACCATCTGCGCGCCCATGTTCTCGAGCGGATCCCGCAGCTCGATTTCCTTCGCTACGGTCACGCCGTCCTTGGTGATGATCGGCGCGCCGAACTTCTTCTCGATCACCGCGTTGCGGCCCTTGGGGCCGAGCGTGATCTTGACCGCGTCCGCCAGGGCGTTGACGCCCCGCAGAATGGACTGGCGAGATGCTTCACCAGTCACGATTTGCTTTGCCATGAGTCTGTCTCCTCTTCAAGAATTTCAAATTTCAAATTTCAAAATCTATGTCTTGCGCCTCCGGCTCACGCTTTGCGAAAGCCACAAGCGATTCGCACAAAACGCTGACCGTAAGGATAAGGTTACTTTCGGCCGCCTGCCGCTTTTGCGGCGCCGGACAGTTTTGCGAGGATTTCATCTTCCCGAAGGATGAGGTAATCCTCGTCGTCCACTTTGATTTCGGTGCCGCTGTACTTGCCGAACAGCACGCGGTCACCGGCTTTCACGTCGAGAGGGATGCGCTCGCCCTTCTCGATTTTGCCTGCGCCAACGGCAATCACTTCGCCCTCTTGCGGCTTCTCTTTCGCCGTGTCGGGGATGATGATGCCGCCCTTGACGGACTCTTTCTCTTCGATCCGCTTGATCAACACGCGATCGTGCAGCGGAGTTACATTGACTGACATCGTTTCGTGCCTCCGTTCAGTTAAGTGAGTCGGGATGGTTTACCGGGGGAAGTGCCGAGCAGACTGTTAGCACTCCTCTCAGACGACTGCTAATATAGCAAACTAGTGTTCGATGTCAAGTAAACTGCGCGTGAATGTCGATTTGGACCTCCCGGTCTTCTGTGAATATAAGTTGTTTATTTTTAATACTATATGGATGTGCGAGGCGGTTTCGGTAGGGCAAACTTCTAGCCTGTCTGGGTTTTTGAGCTGCCGCGCGCAAACCCCGGCAGGCTGGAAGCCTGTCCTACTAAGACCTTGCTTCTGCACCGCGCCTCATCAACAATAGCGGCCTAGCATGGGCGAGCGAATCCCTCTCCAGGCGCACGCGGCCTCTGCAGGCCACTTCATCGAATTCCGCAACGTCAGCAAAGCCTTTGGCGATCACCCGGTTTTGGACGATGTCAGTTTTTTCGTTGATCCCGGTGAGACGTGCGTCATCATGGGGCGCAGCGGCGTGGGCAAATCCGTCACGCTGAAACATATCTTGGGATTCCTTAAGCCGGACTCAGGGCGCGTGCTGGTGGCGGGCGAGGACATCACCGACTGGCCGGAAAAACAGCTGCGGGAAATTCGGCGCCGCGTCACCATGGTTTTTCAATCCGGCGCACTGTTCGACTCGCTAACCGTGGCGGAAAACATCGCGTTCCCGCTTGAGACCCGCACGGACATCACCGAGGAGCAAAAAGACGCGCGCGTCGCAGAGCTTGCCGAAATGCTCGAAGTCACCGACGTCGCGGACAAACTGCCGTCGGAGCTCAGCACGGGAATGAAGCGCGCTGTGGCCATCGCGCGGGCGCTCGCCCAGGACCCCGAAGCGATCCTCTACGACGAGCCGACCACGATGGTCGATCCGCTGATGGCGGCGCATACCGGCGACCTGATCCTCCGCCTGAAGGAAAAATTCCGCAAGACATCGGTCGTCGTCACGCACGATACGCACCTCGCGAAAAAACTCGCCGACCGGGTCGTGTTTCTGCATGAGGGCCGTGTCGCCTACTTTGGTCCCTGGGACGGCTTCGTGGCCGCGCCTGAGCCCTTCCTCCGCAATTTCCTCCGCCAAGACGAACTCATCCCCGAACTGGACGTGACCACGTGAGTGAACCGACAGCCGTCGCTTCGAGCGAAAAATCCCAATTGCGCCGCGTGATGGGCTTCTGGGATGTGTTGCTGTTTTGCATCGTCACGGTGCTGGGGCCGCGATGGATTGCGGCGGCGGCTCACAGCGGCCAGTCTTCGATTAGCTTGTGGATTTTGGCGGCGGTTCTTTTTTTCGTTCCTACCGCATACGTCATCGTTGAACTCTCGACACGCTTTCCGGAAGAGGGCGGGCTGTACGTGTGGACCAAGGAAGCGTTCGGCGATTTTCACGGATTCGTGGCCGGGTGGACGTATTGGGTGTACACCATTTTTTACTTTCCGGGATTGCTACTGGCCAGCTCCGCCATGTCGGCTTACGTCGGTGGGCCTGAATATGCCTGGCTTGCAGAGAACCGCACATTCCTCCTGGTGGGATCGCTCCTGATGCTGGCGGTGGCTGTCTGGCTGAACATCATCGGCTTGCACATCGGCAAATGGCTGCAAAACGCCGGGGGCGTCGGTACGTACGTCCCGCTAATGATGCTCGTTGCGGTGGCGGTCGTGCTCGGGTGGCGCCACGGCTCGGTGACGCACTTCACGCGAGCCGCGATGTGGCCGCATTGGGATTGGGACACAGTGAACTTTTGGCCGCAGCTTGCGTTCGCGTTTGCCGGGCTGGAGCTCGTTTCAACCATGAGCGAAGAGGTGAAGAATCCGCAGCGGACTTTCCCTCGCGCCATTTTTGCGTCGGGCGCGCTGATTGCGTTCATGTACATCGTCGGCACGATCGCCGTACTAATGATTCTGCCGGGTGAAACGGTGGACGCGAAGAGCGGCGTATTCCAGGCTCTGGCGCAAGGATCGGCGCTGGTGCGAATGGCGTCGGTGGGCGTGATTGCCGCCCTGCTCGTGACGGTTGGCAACACGGGAGGCGTCGGTTCGACGGTCGCGGGCGTGGCGCGCATTCCGTTTATTGTCGGAATCGACCGCTATCTGCCGGCCGCGTTCGGAAAGATTCATCCGAAGTGGAGAACGCCGTATATTTCCATTCTTGTGCAAGCCTCAATTTCGGGTGTGATCCTGCTCCTGGCGCAAATCAATGAAAACATGCGCGGCGCATATCAAATTCTGGTGGACGCCGCGACGATCCTTTATTTCATTCCGTTCATCTACATGTACGCTGCCACGATCAAACTTTACGCTCGCGCGGACCGGCGCGAGAACCGCTCGGCGGTGGTAATTCCCGGCGGAAGATTGGGAGTCTTGATTGCAGGCGGGATTGGCTTGTTTGTCGTCACGGCAGCGATTGTATTGTCATTCATTCCGCCGGGCGATACATCAAGCAAGTTCTTGTTTGAAACGAAGCTGGTCTTGGGGACGGTGCTTTCGGTGGCGCTGGGATTGGTGTTGTACTATCGCGGAGCGCGGCTGCGGCGGCGGGCGCAGTAGTACAATATCGCCCGCCGGCGTTGGCTATCTACTGCTTACATCCGGTTGCGTTCAAGTTGGTCAGTTTTTGCTGTGCTTCCATGTTTCCGCTCTTGATGGCCGCGACCAGCAGGATCCGCCCCTGCTCGCAATTCTTTGCCACTCCGTCTCCGCGAATGTAGAGATCCGCGAGCAGAACCTCGGCCGTGGAATTGCCGTTGCCAACCGCTGCCCACAAGAGACGCGCGGCTTTGCCGCTGTCGCGGTTGCCGTTCGCACCGTTCAAATAGCCTTGCGCGGCCGCCAGTTCCGATTGCCCCGCCTGCACTTGTTGCTCGCTGCGGTCAGGTGCGGCCGTTGGGGACACCCTTTCATCTGAGGCCGAGCTCTGGGCCGCGCTGGCTGAGGAATCTTCGGTCTTTGAAGCGTTCACGAAAGTTCCCGTTGGCATTGGCGCCGGGCTGGTTGCAACGGGAGGCGCATCCGCCGGCGCGGCGTGAGCGTCTTCCGAAGCGGTGGAAGACGAGACGGGTGCAGGCGCAGAAGTCTCCGAAGCCGTTTGAGTGACGGCGCCCGAGGCGCTCGGGGTTGATGCGCCCTGCGTCGACGCGCTCGTTTCCAATCTTCCGGTCTGAATTCCGTATTTGTATGCCGAGATTCCGATCGCGGAGCCGAGAACCGCGAAGAGAATCCAAAGGAACAGCGGCTCTCGCCAGATCGATTGCGCGCCGCCGTTCGGCACGGTGAGGGGGGAATCGTACGCCGGCCGAATGGCAAACACCGGCGCCGCGGTCGGCCCAAGCGCGCTTGCCGGTGCAACTACGGACGTCTCCGTTGCAGCCGCAGGCCACAGCGCGGCCTGTGGCGTCGCGGCGGGCTTTCTCTCGCTGGCTTGCGCTGGCAGCTTCGATTGATAGGTCCAGTTGTTCAGATGTTCGCGGGCGCCGCTTGAGAGCGAAGTGAACCTTAGCCCGCAGATCGTTTTCATTTCGTTGGTCCAGACGACCTCGCCGGTTCCCTCGATCCGGCTGTGGCCGCGCAACGAAAGCAGGAATTGAATTTTTTCGGATGGATGAACAGGCGCGACGGAATGAAACGAGAGCCCGCCGTGAGAGACGTCCAGGACGAGGCCGCCGTTTTCCGGCCCCATGCCGATGTAGGCGATTTCCACGAGCTTGGTGCGAGGAGCCTGGCGGCGGTCCGGCGCCGCCGAAGATTCGCGAATGTCCACTAATGACCCCACTTCCCGGCCGAAACGTGAGACTCTCCCGTGCGCCTGAGAGAGCTCGGCTGCACCCGATTCTCCGCTCGCGTCCAGATTGCAATTCCGCGAACAACTATCGTTCGGTGGGTTGAAGGCGTCAAACGAGAAAACGGAGGACTTGCCGCAAAGGTATAGACGGGGGCGGGGTAGAATTTGGCGTCCGCCGGCATTCTGCGCCGGAACTGTGAATCACGATGAAACGCGTCACGCTCACATTCGACAACGGGCCCACGCCTGGAATCACGGAGTGCGTGCTGGACAGCCTGTTGGCGCGGCGAATTTCCGCGACGTTCTTCGTCGTCGGCGAACGGCTTCGCGACCCGGGCAGGCGAGCACTCGCCGCGCGGGCTCACGCGGAAGGGCACTGGATTGGCACCCACTCGCTGACGCACAGCGTACCGCTCGGCGAAAATCCGAGCGCCGAGTACGCGCGCCGGGAGATCGAGGAAACGCAAAGCTTGATCGGAGATCTCGCGCACGCCGGCAGGCTTTTTCGCCCCATGGGTGGAGGCGGCGCGCTTGGGCCCCATCTACTGAGCCGCGCGGCGCTCGATTGCTTGCAGGCGGGCGAATATACCTGTGCGCTGTGGTCCAGCGTCCCGGGAGACTGGAAGGATCAGGATGGCTGGGTTGAGCGGGGCGTGGCGGAAGTAGCCGCGCGCGATTGGACGACCGTGGTTCTCCACGATATCGAGAACGCTTCGTTGCCGCGGCTCGATGAATTTCTCGACCGCTTGGGCTCCATGAATGTCGAGTTTCGCCAGGATTTTCCGGACGACGTTGTACTGTTGAGGCGAGGTGAGCTGATGTACCCTCTCCTCTCAAAAATCACTCGGTGATTCTATTCTAGAGGATGTCGGGGAAAGCGCTCAGTTTCGAAGGTATTCTTGATTGTGCACCAAACTCGCGTTTCGCAAAACCCGCACAGCCGGGAGTGGCTACCAAAATCGCGCTACTTCCGTGCGGGGTCAGCGAGATCATTCTTAATGACCTTTCCCCCTTTCATTACGAATTTGACCCGCTGAAGTTCGGTGATGTCGGCGAGTGGGTCGCCTGATACCGCGATCAAGTCCGCGTATTTTCCCTTGTCGATCGACCCGATTCGGTCCTGCCATCCGAGGGCTTCGGCATTGATGGTGGTGGCGGCCTGGATTGCTCTCACCGGAGTCAGCCCTCCGTATTTCACCAGCGCCACAAAGTCGAGCGCCTGCGTGCCGTGAACGTAGGTCTCTCCGTCGCACCCGCTGCCCATCATCATTTTGATTCCTTTGGTGGCGGCCGCCATCTGAACCGCGTGCTCGAAGATGGGGATGATCCGATACTTGCCGCCTGTGTTTTTCGCGTCGTTGTCGTCAAGATAGGGCTCGATATAGCGTTGAAGCGTCGGATCGTAGTAAAGGCCCTTGGCGACGATCATGTTGGCTTGCTCCTGATCCAACCCGAAGGCGTGCTCGATCGTATCGCAACCCGCGATGATAGCGTTCTTTTGCCCCTCGCCCCCGTAGACGTGGCAGCCCGCTTTTTTTCCGAGGCGGTGCGTTTCATCGATGATCGCTTGCAAGACCGGCAGCGGGTAAGTCACAACATATTGCGCCTCTCCCGTGGAAGTGAAGGAATAGGCGCCCGCAGGGTACAACTTGATCCAATCGGCGCCGTGGGCAATTTGATCGCGTACCGCGGCGCGCCCTTCTTCGGCTGAGCGGATCACCGCGCTCGCCAGAGGATTATCGGGAGCAGCCGGGTTCGGCGGTTTATCACCCCACACGATGCCGCGGGTCGAGACTTGATAGCGGGGACCATCGATGCGGCCTTCGTTTATGGCATTGCGGATCGCGACATCGCCATATCCGTTGCCGTGCGTCGTCATGTCGCGGGCCGCTGTGAATCCGGCGCGCAGATTGGCCTGCACGTTCTGGACCGCGATCAACATGTAGTCTTCCGTTGTGCCGTTGGGCTTGCGCGCGTTGAACATGTGCGTGTGCCCATCGATCAGGCCGGGCAGCACCGTCGCATGGCTGAGGTCGATCACCCGCGCTTCGGCGGGAATTTTGACTTGCGATTCCGGCCCGACCTCGGTGACTCGTTCGCCCAGCAGAAGCACCACTTGGCTCGTCAGCATTTGGCCGTTCTTGCTGTCAAACAGGTGGCCGGCTCGAATTGCGATTAGCCGCGGAGCGGCCGGGCATTGCTCGACGCCGCCGTCCGAGCCGACGCACGGCGTGGGCCCAGCGCCGCGCCACGGAGCCGATGGCGCCTGCCCCTGCGCGCAGAGCGACGTTGCGCATAGAAAAAATCCGCTTGTCACCAGCATGGAAATTCGCCCCATTGTCGAGCCTCCCGGTGAAATTTCAGATTTGCTCTGAACTCGCGCCTTCAGAACGCAAACGCACCCGCAACCTTTCAACTGGAAACTGCGTAAGGACCATTGAATGCGCACACTTATACACCCGGGACCCGTTTGAACCGAATAGTTTTGCCCGCGAAGGGCGGGCGCGGGGAAGGGGCTGGTTTCCGAAAAATCCGCATTTAGGGTACTTTTCTTGATTGCAGTTGGCCTCATGTGAGGAGGGGAAAATAATGGTACGCAATCATGTCCGAGCCGCAATCGCGTTCGTCGCGGCTATATCTTTGCTGCCTGCACCTCTTTTTGCGCAGGATCAGATGGGAGGCAGCCCCGCGACGCCAGCGCCCGCTCAGCCTGCGACGCTGCCCGACCCGCAAGCACCGCCTTCGGCCGCGGCGGCGCCGCGAAAACTCGATTTGCGACTGGACTACTCCGCCGAAAGGGAATGGTTCCCACACGTCACGCGGCCCTACATGGCGATGGGTCCCGAGGAGCCGTCGCTCACGAATTCGCCGCGCATCGACCAACTCCTGCAAAATGGCAAACTGATGCTGAGTCTGCAGGACGCGATTTCACTGGCGCTCGAAAATAATCTCGCCATTGACGTTGAGCGCTACATTCCGTGGCTGGATGAGATCAGCCTGCTGCGCGCGAAGTCGGGCATCAATGGCCTCGTGCCCTTCGACCCGTCGGTCACCAGCAATCTGAACATCGAGGATTCGGTCACGCCGCTGAACAACCCTCTGTTCGCCGGATTTTTTCCCGGGACAAGTTCGGTTCCTACGGCTCAAACGCCACTGCCATACGTGCAGCATATCGGAAACGTCAACATGTACTACAACCAGTATTTTCCGACTGGCACGCAGTTCCAAGTCGGCATGACCAACAGCCGGATTTCCAGCAACTTGGGCGCATTCAATCTGTATAACCCGTACATCCAATCGGCGTTGACGTTGACGATCACGCAGCCGCTGTTGCGCGGCTTCGGGACTCTTGCCAATACGCGCTTGATTGTCGAAGCCAAGCGAACGATCCAGGTGGGCGTCTCTCAGCTGGAGCAGCAGATCATGGCCACGACGGCGCAAGTTTCGAACGATTATTGGGAGCTGGTCTACGCGCGCGAAAACGTGAAGGTGGAGGAAGCAGCCGTCGCTGTTTCGCTGCGCCTGTTCGAGGAAAACTCGAAGCGGCTCGAGATCGGCACGCTGTCTTCGCTGGACGTGCTGACGGCGCAGTCCCAGCTCGCCTCGGACAAACAGGCGCTTGTCCAGACGCAGTCGGTGCAACTACAGGACGAAACGACGCTCCTCAACGACATCACGAAAAATCCGCTCGACATGGCGCTCCTGAGCGCCGAAATCGTCCCGACGACGATGATCTCCACGCCCGGCGACAGCGACAACATCCGCATCGAGGATGCGGTAAAGGAGGCGTGGCAGAAGCGGCCGGAGTTGAAGCAAGCGTCGCTCAATCTTGAAAATGCCGATACGGACGTGAAGGCTACGAAGAATGAACTGCTGCCGACGGTCAATCTTTTTGGCGAATACATTGCGAGCGGCCTGGGCGGCGTGCAGACGTCCACGACCACCACGACGACGGGCATTGTCGCTGGGCCGCAGATTGTGGATTCGAGCGGCCAGCCGGTTAGCAACCTGTTCGAGCCCACCGCGGTCACAACATCGTCGCACGTCGTCTTCCCGGGCGGCGCGCCGCAGGACCTGGGCCGCGTGTTTCGCGGAGACTATTCGTCATTTGAAGCCGGGATCAACCTCACGCTGCCGATCCGCAACCGCGCCGCCCAAGCCGACAACGCCCAGGCACTCTTGAACGAGCGCCAGCAAAAAACGCAATATCGCCAGCAGCAGAACGCGATCTTCGTCGGCGTCCGCAACGCCCTCATCGCGATGCGCGAAGACCGCGCCTCGCTCGCCGCCGCGGAAGAATCCAAGAAACTCGCCGTGCAAACCTTCGAGGACGAGCAGGAAAAATACCGCCTGGGTGCGTCAACGAGCTACAACGTGGTTCTGCGCGAGAGAGACGTCACCGCTGCGGAAGCCACGGACCTGCGCGACCGCATCAACCTGCTCGAAGACGAACTGAAATTCAATCAAGCGATGGGACGGACGCTGGAGGTGAACAACATCAGCGTTGCTGACGCGCTGAAGCACTAGCCCGGATGATAGACGGTTGCTGCTGGGGCGCTAGTAGACTTCCCAAATTCCTGGTGTGGCGAGTTCGACGAGATTCTCGTCAGGGTCGCGGAAGTACAGGCTCTTGCCGCCGGCAGGCCAATTGACTTCGCTTTCAATGACGATGCCCATAGCGATGATGTGGTTTTTCCAGGCTGGAAAATCCTCTTTCGGGACGGCAAAGGCAAAGTGCGATTGTCCGGAGCCATCATGTGGAGGGATGAGTCCGCCAGGCATCTGAACGGGCTCAACCGATCCTCCTTGCAAGAAGATCAGCAACACCTGATGGTCGCCCGCCGCAAAGGCGCACAGACGATCCAAGGACTCGAGCAGCCGCAAGCCAAGCTGACCCCCGTAGAAACGCGCGGAGCGAGGCAGGTCGCTGGAATAGATGCAGGTTTCAACGACGCCATGAATACGGGGGAAGGTCATGTTCGATTAGAAGCCCTCCTCGATCAGTCGTGCGACGGTGAGGTGGGACGCTGACGGTTGCTTTCTCGCTTCGACGATTCGTTCGACATATTTGGCGAGGATGTCGCACTCAACGTTCACCGCGTCGCCGACTTTGAGCGACGTGAGATTCGTATGGTCATACGTGAACGGGATGATGGCGGTCTCGACGACGCCGTCGTGCCAGTTCGCGACAGTCAGGCTAATGCCGTCGAGGGCGATCGAGCCCTTCATGGCGATGTAGCGGGCGAGTTCATCGGGAACTCGAACGCCGAACCACCAGTTCGCGCCCTCTGGATCGAGGCGGGCCACGCGGCCGACTCCGTCCACGTGGCCTTGCACGAAGTGGCCGCCGAGTTCCTTCATGGCGGTCAGCGGGCGCTCGAGGTTGACGCGCGCGCCGGGTTTCAACGCGCCCAGGCTGGTGCGCCGCAGCGTTTCGCCCGAGAGATCGGCGGCGAAGGTGTCCCCTTCGATATCGACTGCGGTGAGGCAGCAGCCGTTCACGGCGATGCTGCCGGATTTTTCGAGACCATCGATCAGCGGCCCGGCGTGCACGCGGATGCGCGCGCCGATCTGGTCGGGACGCGAATCGGCGCGATCGCCGCGCGCGCCCGCGTCGCACAGCTCCACGGATTCGATTGTGCCGACGTGCTCAACGAGTCCGGTAAACATCGCGAAAATATCCTTCGATGGCGAAATCGGGTCCGAAGGTTTGCATGGTGACGTTTTGCAATTCCTTCGCGGCCTCCAGTGTGGTTGGCATGCTCTTTGTGCCCGCGCGCCTCGCGATCGCGCCCGCCACTTTAGGGGCGTAGAACACACGCATTTTATCCACAATTCCGGCGGCCAGGGCGGCCGAATTCAGCGTGGCGCCGGCTTCCAGAAGCACGCTGAGAATTTCGCGGCGGCCGAGTTCGGCGACCGCTTGCACGAGATCGGGCTTCGCGCCGCGGCCTCGGAGGCGCACGACTTCGACTCCCGCACGGCGCAGAGCGCGCGCCTTCGGCGAAGTTTCCGCCGCGCGGGTGAAGACCAGCATGTCCCTGTCCGCCGAGCGCACGAGCTGCGAGTGCAGCGGCAAACGCAGGCGCGTATCCATCACCACGCGCAGCAGCTTGCGGCGGCGTGGGAGGCCGGTGCGGTCGGTCAGAAGCGGATCATCCATGAGCACGGTCCCGATGCCGGCGAGCAGCGCGTCCGACGCGTGCCGCATGTGCTGCACTTCCGCGCGCGATTCGGGCGAAGAAATCCAGCGGTCGCTTTCCGAAGTGCCCACGCCCTTGGTGCGTGTCTGTTTGCCTGATGCTTTTCGCGCGCCTGCCCGCGTCGCCGCTCGCTGGCCGGGAAGTACGAACTGCCCGTCGAGCGTGAGCGCCGATTTGAGCGTCACGAGCGGCTCGCGGGAAACGATCCAGCGCCCGAACGCTTCGTTCAGCCGTCGCGCCTCAAGTTCGCGGAGGCCCACGCTGACTTCGATCCCCGCCGCGCGCAACTGCTCGAAGCCGCGTCCAGCCACGCGCGGGTTTGGATCGGGCATCGCGGCAACAACGCGCGCGACCCCGGCCGCGATCAGCGCTTGCGAGCATGGCCCAGTGCGTCCGGTGTGGCAGCAGGGCTCGAGGTTGATATAGAGCGCCGCGCCGCGCGCGGCTGCACCCGCCGCGTCCAGCGCTACGACTTCCGCGTGCCGAACGCCTTCGTAAGTATGAAATCCCTCGGCGATGATTTTCCCGTCGCGAACGAGCACCGCGCCGACCATGGGATTGGGGCTTGCCAGCGCGATGCCGCGCGCCGCAAGCTCCAGCGCACGATCCATGAACGCAGCTTCATCAGCGGGCGGCATGGCTTCGCGTGGCACAGGCTTAAGTTTGGGGGTTTCCACTTGATCTTGACTACTGTGCCGCCGATTCGCCTTCGGCTGCGACCTGCCGGCGAGCCCGTTCTGCTTTTCGACGCAGCCAACCTAGACCGGAAATGTCGCCAGCGGCGGCATCTTCCCCGGCGGCAGCGGCGTGCGCGCGGTGTTCATCAGCATCCCAAGCAGCGTGTAATAGCCGCACAAGCCGGTGATATCGATCACGCCCTGTTCGCCGAAGCGGCTCACAATTTGCGCGTACACCGGATCGCTGACGCTCTGGCGCAAGCGCAGTTCGGTGATGAAATCGTAGACCATCGTTTCATCCGGCGTCATTTCCGCCGGACGGTGCGCCTCGGCGATCGCCTTGATCGTTTCCGCCTTGATGCCCGCCTTCAGCGCCAACGATTCGTGCGAATACCACTCGAATTGCTGCGTCCACTGCCGCGCAATCACCAGGATGATGAACTCGCTGATATTGGCGCCCAGCTTGGTCTGGAAGCGAAGATATTCGCCCACGCGCTGCAGCCGGCTCATGAATTCCGGGCTGCGCAGCAGCGGAATGAACGGCCCAACGAGTTCCTTGCGCGGCCCCGAAGTAATTTCCTCGGCGGACTTCTTTTGCGCGTCGGTCCACTTTTCCTGCGGTATCGGCGGCATACGGTCCGCCACAGCGTCCGGCGGCGCACCCGCTCCCGCGGGCGCCGCGAATCCCAACAAGGATGAACCTGCCAGCATGCTAGCTCCTCCCAGAAAATCGCGACGGTCGACCATCGCTTTCGGATCGGAAATCTTCGACTCGTTCGGCTCTTCCATTGGATTCACCCTTTCCTCGCGCGGCAGTTCCACTAATTGTTCAGGTCGGCTTTCTGAGGGCATTATATGCGGCGATCCGCAAATTTCAAATTGCCGGACAGCCACTCGTGGTCGCTCTACCGCGAGGGGATGGGGCGGCCGGTCAGTTTCCGAGAATCCCGTTTCTCACGACCTGCCAAGTTTTGGGGGGACGGTGGCGGAAATGGGATGTAAAATGCAAATCCGCCGTTTGACAGGGAGCGGGCCGAAATGAATTCGAAGACGGAAAATCTTACGAACGGGACGCCTTCAGTAGAAATGGAATTTAGCAGGATGTATCAGGAGATGGAGCGGAGCCATATCAAGCCTCTCTGGCTCGACGAGGCGCGAATCCTGCCGCGCAGCCCCGAGCCGCGAGCAGTGCCCTGGCTGTGGAAGTGGTTGCAAATCTACCGGCTGGCGAGCCGGGCCGGCGATCTGGTGACGATCGAGCGCGGCGGCGACCGGCGGGCGCTCGGATTGAGCAATCCGGGCCTGAATGGCCAACCGTACGCCACACCCACACTCTGGGCTGCTATCCAGTGGTTGAACGGCCACGAAATCGAGCCGGCTCATCGCCACAGCGCCCAGGCCGTGCGCTTCATGATCAAGGGCAAGGCCTACAGCACCGTGCAAGGCGACAAAATCGAACTGGAGCGCGGCGACTTCGCGCTCAATCCCCCTATGGCCTGGCACGATCATGGAAGCGAGAACGATGACCCTGCTATCTGGATGGACGGCCTGGACATCCCGCTAAACAATTATTTGAACGCCACTTTTTTCGAGGAAGCATCAAAGGATCGTCAGGACATCACCGCAATTCTCGATGGTTCCGTGCTCAAGTACGGTGCCGGTTCGCTCCGGCCCGCATGGGAGGAGCCGGTGCAAAAGTACTCGCCGATGTCCGCCTACAAGTGGGCCGCCACAGAACGAGCGCTGACCAATCTGGCAAAGGTCGATGCAAGTCCGTTCGACGACGCGGCGCTCGAGTACACCAATCCGCACACCGGGCGATCGGTGATGGACACGATCGCAGCCTGGATTCAGCTGCTGCGGCCCGGCACGCACACAAAGGCGCATCGGCAGGTGAACAGCTCCGTTTACCACGTGTTTGAAGGACGCGGCGCTACTGTAATCGGGGGAGTCCGTTTTGATTGGGAAGAGGGCGACATTTTCGCCATTCCCAGCTGGGCTTACCACGAACACATCAATGGTTCCTCCACAGAAAGAGCAATCCTTTTCTCCATTCAAGACACGCCGGTCATGAAAGCGCTCGGCAAATACCGGGAAGAAGCGGTTTCGACAAACAACGGATATCAGAAGGTGACCAACGTATTCGACGCGGGAGCGCCGGGCAACACCTGAAGCGATGCGCCCCTCGCGTCTGCTCGCATTTATGCGAAGTACGGGCAGCTTCCACCTTCGGAAGATCGAATGCGATCCAAACTGGTCTACACCAAGCATGATTTATCTCAGGAGTCGCGGATTCTAAAGCATCCTCGGGGCAAATTCCCACCTTCTGATAGTCCCTGCCGGTTCAACCGGTCGATGCAACACTCTTCTAATCTGTTGATCCGATAGTGTTTTTCAAAGAGCCCCGATCCTTCGGGCTGTACTCAATCAAACCTAAACAGGGCAGTCTTTTCTTTGAATCAACGCTGGCGAACAAATTTAGCCCTTGAAACCCTGCAAATAGGACTTCGGCCGAGTGTTGCGTCGACCCATTGAGACCACCCCGTTTCACAGGACCTATCCCATCAATGTTAAATTCTCAGCCACCCGCAACCGCATTCGCGGTACCATCGCGGGGCGATGCGAATACGTTTGGTTCTATTGCTTCTCATCGTTCTGTCATGCGTGGCAAAATGCCGTGGCGAGGAACTGGACGGCTCTCTACACTTGAGTGGTGGGACCAACCAGAACCCCAACTCAGCACCTACTTTCTCGGCTGGTCTTCATCTCGATCCCGCCCTTTTCTTGCCTGTCAAATCGCAGATATTCGACGCGGGGCTGGCTTACGATCGCGTGCAGGGCCATAGTGGGATTTCGGTAGATTTTCGAGCAAAGTTGGCATTCTTGCGCTGCTATGGGTCGGAGTACCGGTGCGAGGATAAAAGGAAGTTTTGGCTAACAGCTATACCTTCTGTCGGGAAACGGTGGGGAGATGGTGGTTTTGGAGGCTACGCCGCCATCCAGGTGCAAGCTGTTTTTTGATCTGCGCCATGAGCTGGCGTGCTGCAAATTCGCGATAGGTTTGCAGCATCGTTTCGCATTCAACTCTTCCCTACACGGAGACAATGCTGTCGTACTGGAGTTGAGAATCCCTGTGATGTTTCGCGATCACCCTCCGCCGCCCCCGAACCCTACACGCTAGTCAAATTTGATAAATCGCTGGAGCACTTCAATTCTGCGATTGCGCCCGAGAAGTCGTCTTCTCGGAATGTGAGAAGGCGGGATTCCCACATTCCGACAATCCCGTTTCTCAGGCCCTATCCCCAACCGTTCCGATTCAGGTGGGTTAGGAATGATTCGACTTGTCCGGTTAGCGCGTTAATCAGGCGCTAGCGTTTATCGCGCAGATTTTCGCATTTCTTCTTCACTTGAGTTGAGTGGACTAAGCGCAGACGTTCGTGGTCCAAAACAAAATAAAACGCCCCTTCGCGGCTCTCGTCTTCGTCCAAGTCGCCCAAAACGACCAGTAATCTACTGTCTTTCGTGAAACCGAGCAGCCAATAATCCTTATGCGAGTCGGGAAAGACCTTTTGAATGTCCACACCGAAATATAGGCCGCTGGTGTACGAGAATCTTTCTGGCGTTATGACGCGCCCAGTATTCAAGTTCACTACAGCGAACATGGAACAGGAAGAACCGCAGCCCCAAAGAGCGACTCGGTAGTGCCCCGCAAAATTTGGCCCTCGTGCCACCTCATCTCGCAGAACAGTTCTATACATCCTTGCAGTGGTGTTGCTCTCTAGGTCGAGCTTTGGAGTATCGAAAGCCTGCGGAACGGCGACCCGATAGGACGCAAATGTTGGAGCGTCCTTGTCCGCTAGATCGGCAGTCGTTACGATGCGGCAGTTGTCGAATGCGGAAGGAGCGTCATTCCGCTGGGCTTGTAATAATCCTGTCACACATAGGACCAGAAGCACAGCTGCGGCGTGATAATTCCATTTCATAAAGGAACCTAACGCAATGTTCTCATAGTCGTTGGCAGCAGTTTTGGTGGCCGATAAAGTGCGTATGCTGTTAGTTAATTGGATGCAGCCAAGCCTTTGCGCCGCAAGTGGGCCAAGTCCTGTGAAGTCGTCTTACCGGAAATTGGCTTTTTGGACTTGAGCAGGCTCGGACCAAATTCGGAAACCATCGTTTATTTACTCAATTCGTCGAGGCTATTCTGTGCTCTCGTCAGGATCAACTGACAAAGGTGTTTTTCTCCGACTGGACAACGGGACCGTGAATTATTGGCGATGATTTTCAATTCGTCTTCTGAAAGTGTTGCATCGATGTGATGAAGAACAAATCTCTCGAACGCTCTATCGGCAGTAGTGAGGCGGCCAAGGGCATCAATATGCGCCCACTGTTTTGAAAGCAATTGCGCTACGTCCTCGCTAAATCCTTCTCCGAGTGCACCATCATCACATCCACCGAACTGCCTGAATAGACGGTAAAGGCTGCCCCAATTCTTCGGTTCGGCATGGTTGAGTTCCTGCTCTTGCACCTTGCCACAATCCTTCTGGACCCGCGCATTTGCCGAAATCGGTAGAAACCCAAGAAAAATGAAAGGGGCTGTAAACGACACCTTCAAAATTGATCGCATAAGAAGGAGTATATCGTGCCGATACATGAGCAAAGTTTTCAATGCTTTTAACTTTGGTGAAATCGTTAATGCCAAGTCCTGAGAAGTCGGCTTCTCGGAAACTGGCTTTTTGGCCTAGTTCCCAGTTACCGAGAATCACCTCGTTTATCAGGAGCTACGTCGTTTGGTTTTCCGTTTGGTTCCGGTGACTGGAATCTGGTTGATGCCTACACCAATGCCGCCCCGCACTTTCGGAGGGTATTTTCCACGCGCCTTCTCGGCTGCTGCTTTTGTTTTGAATGGTTTCGAAATAACATCAGGCACACCGTCTTTGTAGCCGAACAGAAACGATTCATATCTAAACTTGGCCATGAGAAATCCTATCAGACATAGTACTTATTCAATGTATCTGCGAGCGTTCCGCTAACCAAGAATCCCAAGTCCTGAGAAGTCGGGTTCTTGGAAACTGGCTCTTTGGTCTCATCCGGCCGACGAAGCTGCTTCCGGGCGTTGGATCGAAGATTTGAACCTTGAGGGAGGCGGGATCGTACCACGACGACCATTTCTCGGGGGTTGACACGCAGAGTGATCTGCGAGGAAGATGACGCGAAAAATCGCACTATCGAAATCCACGATTTCGCTCTAAAAGCGGTGTTATGCTGCGCTCTCAAGATGTGAAATTGAGTGCATGTGAATTGGAGGTTTCGAATGAAGCGCATTGCCATGGTTGTCCTCGGTGTAGTGGTGGTATCGACCAGCACGCCAGCGCAGGCGCAGGATCCCGCTATCGAGACGGCCTTGCTCGCCGCTCCAGCCAGTCTGCGCGATGGTGCGGCGGTCATTAAGTGGAAATCTGACTTCACGTACGAGACGCTGAGGAAAGGCACAAACCGTCTGGTTTGCTATGACCGGACGGGCCTTCCTGAGCAGCAGCCGTTCTCGATTGAATGCACGAGCATTGCGAACCTGGACCGCGTCGCCCAGAACCTGAAGTTCGAAGCCGTCGGCGACAAGGTCAAAACACAGGCGATGCTCGATGCCGCGGAAAAAGACGGAACCCGCGTGAAGCCTGAGTACGGCTCGGTGTGGTATCACATGCTGGGCCCCGATCGAGAGCACGCCCGCACGCACGTAACCATCGCGGTGCCAGGCGCGACGACGCAGTCACTCGGACTGCCGGACAACAATAAGGCGGGTACGGTGTGGATTATGAACGCGGGTACCTCCACCGCCCACCTCATGACCCCGGGCGCATAGCAGCCCCGAGTTTCATTGCGATCGTCGCACGGGCTGAACCTGCAAGATCGATTTCGTGCCGATGTCGTGGAGATTTAGAAGAGCGACGGGTTATGAAGCATCTGACTTTCAATCTTCTGGTAGCTGCGGCGCTGGCCGCATCTCCGGCCAAGCAAACGTTCACTGGCATCATCACGGACGACAATTGCCCTAAAGCCGATCACTCCATCATGCGAATGGGGCCGACGGACGCCGAGTGCGCCATGGCCTGCCTCGAGGCACATGCCGCCTTGTACGGTCTGTATGACGGCAATGAGTTCTACACACTGAGCGACCAGCGGACGCCGGGAAAATTCGTGGGGGAAAAAGTGAGGGTAACAGGCACTCTGAACACCAAGACCAAGACGATACAGTTGGACTCGATTACAGCGGAAAAATGAGCCGCACGTTTGGCAGGTGCGGTGCGCAGGATCTGACCGAAGAATTGCGTTACGTTTGATCTTGGTTTGCTGAACTCAGGAGATACATCGGTATCAGCCAACTCCCCAGCTTGTCGGAACGTCGTCCTTCCTACGATCCAGCAATTCAAAAATGCCCCTCTTGCTTATTCGGATTTGGCCCCCATTTCCGCGCTTCTCATCAATAAGCCCAACGAGACCGTTGGGAACATTCTTGCCTTATTTCAAGGCTTCGCGTCACTGGGTACGTTCTTCGTAAAGCGCTTAGAGACGAACTCACGAAATACACTTTCACCGGCACGTTCCGCCATGCTGATAAGCAGGTTGGTGAAGACCAAGCCGGCTCCCCGATCCGCATGAGGATAGTAGAGGTTCGACACGAGGCCTGAACCAATCGTGCCGATAAAGAAAGAATAATTCGGCATGTTGCGTCCATTGTCTCCGCGTAATACAACCGTGAAGCTGAGCGCGTGCAGAAGACGGGACTTGGTTGATCCCGAGCCCTGGTAAAAGTAGCGGGGATCCTGGTGCAAGAGCGAGGGCAGAAGCGCACGGCTCAGATAATTTGTCGTCAGAGAGTCGCCAAACGCGGCCGCGTAGCGCCTGCTGTAGCCTTCGGGGCCCTGCTCGTATCCGGGGTACTTATTTTTCGCTTGTTCGATGCCGGCATTGATGCCGTCGGAGACGAGCTGATAAGGATCGAAGACGCTGTGGGAAGCGAGTGAGAACTTTTGCCTTGTGGTCAGTGGAGCGGCGTCGTTGATGTAGCTCGTATAGAAATTCGGAACGATCCCAATTAACCGCTGTTGCTCCTCCGCCTTTATCTGCTCAGCGGCCACGATATCGTTCGGACGCACAGTCAGTTGAGTGTTTGCTGTTGCCACCCGCAGCAGTATCGGCGGCATTTCATACGCCTGTTGCACCGTAACGAGAATCTCCGCGGATTCGAAGGGTTCGAAGTCCTTGGCGTTGACCAGAACGCGGTAGGAACCAGGTGGAATCGGCTCAAAAGCAAAATCGCCGGCCGGACCGGACGCCACAGTGCTCCGCCGCGATCCGTTCGCGTCGATAAGGCTGACCACTGCTCCGGCAACGTTTGCTCCGGTGACATCTTGCACCTCGCCGGAGATGCGGGCGGGCGGTTCTGCGGCCGCTGCTTGTGGGCTAACACTCTGCGGCTCTAACTGAGGCTGCGGTTTCTCCGATGTTTGACCCATATCCTGCGCGCAGATGTTACCTATTTGTGCCGAAAGGACGGTAACCACAACCAGGATCATGGCGGGTAAGCACCGGAACGTGAAAAACGTATAACTCATTCTTCTCAATCCCAGAGGGCATTCCGTAGGCTGGTCGGCCAATAGGGGGCGATCTCGAATAATAGGGCCAGTAGCCATCTTTGGTAGAGAGGCGCGTAGTGAGACGATTCCAAACGGGCAACTCCACCACAATACACCACGGGAAACTCGGAACGAGTGCTGCGGTGCCGTTGGGTCCCGCAACGACCCGCCAAAGTCGCCAATACTCGTTGCGTTCGGTTTCTTCGAGAATGCGCTGCGGCCTGTGGGGCGGCGTCGGGCCTTGGACGGGCGTAGCCGTTGATCGTGATATCGATCCGCCCAAGATGCTGACATTGAAGTTCGTGCCGAAGGGACACCTTTCGGACGCAACCTTAATCCGCGAGCGAGCCACGTCCTGAGAAGTCCGCTTCCCGGAGTGGGAAAATGTCGATTTTCCGGCGGTCCGGCGACGGTCTATCGCGAGTAAACTCAGTGGCGACCAACCCGCCCAACCAAGCGTGTCCCTTGCGCATGCTTCGAGCCAGTCGCCACCAAGAATATCGTTCGGATACTAAAGTCGTTGGAATTCACTGTCTGTTCACTTTTGAACAGTGTCGTGGCGTTCGATATCGCCCGCCGTCGGATTCGTCGCACGGCGGTGCGGTCCGGAGCGCAGTAGTGGCACGCAGCCGCCATCCCGCGCTCACAAGCGCGTCCACGGCCGGGTGCCATGGCCGGATTGGGCCACAATTTCTCAGTTTCCGAGAATGTGTTTATCAGGCGGTGGCGACTCCTTGCTGGTCTGGCCGTCATGGAGCAGAATTCTGAATCATGAGCCGGGCCTTAAGGTTACAAGGACTTCTTGAAACACCGATGGTTGGGAGGGTTTGATGACGCTGAAGTGGACGATCGTAGTCGGAGTGGTTCTCGTCAGTCTCTCGGTGGCACGGGCGCAAAGCACTAATGCGACTCAGCGGTCAGCGGAATCTGCGCTCTTGGATCTTGAGAACCGCTGGGTCGCAGCGCTAGTCAATGGCGACACTGCCACGCTCGACTCGATCCTAGTTGACAGCTACGTCGATACTGACGAAGAAGCGCACCGTAGTGATAAACAGCGGTTGCTGTTGGCTTTCAAATCGAAAGACCTCAAAATGTCGTCCATCAAACTGTCCGACATGCATGTTTTTCAGTACGGTGACTTCGCCGTTGTGACAGGCACGGCCGACCAGACCGGCGCATTCCAGGGACACCCACTCACGCCCAAGATCGTGTTCACTGACAGCTTCGTCCTGCAAAGCGGAAAATGGCGGGTGGTCGCCTCGCAACGAACTACTGCGCACGGAGAATGAGCCAGTTTCCGAGAATCGCTGCCAGCTCAACCGGTCGATGCAACACCACCGGCGAGTCAGAATTCTCCCTAAACAGGAGGTTTGGGTCCTTGGATGGTTCTTGCCGCATTTAACCTCATTCTTGGCGCCTTTTGCGAGTTCAGGCTCTCCACATCCATATCCTTGAATAGTCCAAGTTTTGAGCAGACCTCAGCAGGTGTTGCATCGACCGGTTGAAACCACCGCGTTTATCGGCATTTGGCCGCTAGGTCGATTCGCAACCGAATGTTTCTCTATGAAGCTTTCACGGCGAAAAGCGCCGCGATCAATCCGGGCGTCTCGACGCTGAGTGGGTCACAGCCGCGTTTTAGGTTCGTGGGTAGGAAGATCAGCAGGTTCAGCGTCAGATGGCTAAGTGCACAAGCGCCCGAAACTGCCAGGGCGCGTTCCCGTAGTGATCGTCGTGATCGCGGCCGTGTTCCGTGGAAAAATCGCGAATCGTGATCATGGCCCGAGTGGTGATCGTGCTCAATTCGACCGTAGTTTCCGTCCCAGTAACCAAAAAATACCGCTCTCCATCATGGTGCGGAGCGACCCAGTGAGCACCTTCATACGGCGGTTGGGTCCAATAGCCCGCGTGCCACTTGTAGTGGTGTCCGACCGGATACCAATACCCTTCGACCCACGTGAAGCCATCGCCGGATGGTCTCGCCGGCGTTACCGCAACCGTAATGGGCGGGGGTGGGGCGGCGATTGTGATTCCGCCAGGCCCCAATCCCATACGCGGTTTCACAAGGCGCCCGCGGCGAAACCAGGGCGTCTTTTTGTTCGCGAACACGACAGCGATCGGCTTAGCCGCTCTTGGCCGCCAGTGTCGGAGTGCAACGCAGCGCTCTAGAAAAAAATGGTGAGCGCCCCACGCTTCCCCTCCTCCACCCAAACAACGGCAGCACGAAGAACCCGCGACATTGAATTATTCACAGGGTCATCAAACGAATGCTGACATGAGCCTCGCGAAATGGCTGACTTCCCGCACTGTGGCCAGTTGGCTGGCTGTACCGAGCCAGGGTAAGCACGGGACTTTCGGTTGCCCCTCTGGGCAGTAGCGCGACGTGCGCTGCAAGAAATAGTGTGTCGGCCGGGATAAAGCTCTGCAAGGGAGGTGAAGTTGGCCGGGATCAAAAATTCTGCACGTGTGCGCACAGCGCCGTTGTCCTTTGGGGAAGCGAGGCGAAAATTGCGAGTCAAACGGCACTTCAGCAGAAGATTCGCGAGCGTGGGAGTTTTGGCGGCGCTTGCAGTAGTGCTCGGAGTTCCAGCTCGGGCGCAGACGTACAATTACAACCTAGAGCCAACTCCGGTCTCTCTCTCGTTTGAGTGGACCATGGGATCTTCGCTCCCCGCTGCCAAAAGCCTCACGATCTGGGATACCTCTCCTTGTCCACCGGCTCCAGGCGTTCCCGTTTGCAATTGGCCCACGGTGCTAACCACGGACCAACCCTGGTTATCGGTTGGTTCCGCCGCAGGCACGACGTCGCTCACCACCAGTGTCTCCGTCGAACCCGCCAGCCTCGCCGCAGGCGTCTACACCGGGAACATAATTGCCACGGCAACAGAACTCGCAGGATCTCCTATTCGGATTCCCGTCACCTTGACTGTCTCTCCCGCGCCAAAGTACAGCTATAACCTAGAGCCGACTCCGGTCTCTCTCTCATTTGAGTGGACCATGGGATCTTCGCTCCCCGCTACCAAAAGCCTCACAATCTGGGATACCTCTCCTTGTCCACCGGCTCCAGGCGTTCCCGTTTGCAATTGGCCCACGGTGTTAACCACAGATCAACCCTGGTTATCGGTTGGTTCCGCCGCAGGCACGACTTCGCTCACCACCAGCGTCTCCGTCGAACCCGCCAGCCTCGCCGCAGGCGTCTACACCGGGAACATAATTGCCACGGCAACAGAACTCGCAGGATCTCCTATTCGCGTTCCGATTACTTTGAGCGTTACCAGCCCTGTGACGCCAGCAACATTGACGGCGACCCCGGTGAATTTGGCATTCGGCAGCGTGGCGTTGGGTAACGACGCCACGCAGTCGGTCACGTTGACAAACAACGGCAGCTCCAGCGTCACCATCTCGACTGTCAGCCTGTCTGGACCGGGCCTCGCCGCCAGCGGGATTTCCAGCGGTCAAGTCCTGGCCTCGCATCAGACGGCGACGCTGACGATAACTTTTGCGCCGACCGCAACCGGAAGCGTCAACGGAGGCATAACAATTACGAGCACTGCTTCGAATTCGCCGACGACCGTCGCCACTTCCGGCACGGGCGTCGCCGGAGCGTCGCACTCTGTAGTTCTAACTTGGAACCCCAGTACAGATACCGTGGCAGGCTATAAGGTCTACCGCGCAACGACCTCCGGTGGACCTTACACTGAATTGGGAACCAACCTGGACGCGTCCGCCAGCTTCACCGATAACAGCGCCAATTCGGGGATGACCTACTACTATATAGTAACGGCTGTGGATTCGCTTGGTAACGAGAGCGCGTACTCGAATCAAGTCTCAGCGACCGTACCGTAAGGAGCGGACCGTTCATCGCGGGCCGGACAACTCCCGTGAAGTCGGGTGGTCTCAATGGGTCGACGCAACACTTGCTCAACGTCTTCCCGTGGGAGTCTTAGGAAGCTGATTTCGTTCGCGGGCGTCAACTCAAACAAATCAAAAGCCCTGCTTAGGTTCTGATTGAGTACTGCCGTACGGATTGATTCTCGATGGGAAGTGTTGTGAGATCAAATGGTTATAGGGTGTTGCATCGACCGGTTGAGCTGGCAACGTCTTACCGGAATGTGGCCGCTGGTCCCGGACGGTGGGCCAAGTATGCACGCACCTCTAGATGCTGGGGGCTCCCTGATTCGTGTGCGTTGATGCTTGAACAGCGAGACGTCGGGTGTGTACACAAGCAGCAGAATCAATGCGCAAATATAGAACGGAACGGCTTGTGGCAGCGTTCCGCCGCCCCAGACTCGCAGTAGGCAACCATAAAGGGCTAATGATTCGCAGCCTATGAGCAAAATTAAGTTCGCGTGATGCCACCGTCTGACAGCCCCTGCATCGCCTGGACTCATTAATACAACCTGGCATGCTTTTTGCAATCGCCGCCGACGCCAAGAGAACGCCGACCAAATATCGAAAATCGCTAGCGCTATCAGCAATAGCCCAACCGCCGTGACGCCACTAGTTTTCGCGGGACTGAGGACCTCGCCTGAATACGCAAGAAGCGGTATCGACGCGATGGAAACCACATGAAATGTTCGAATCTTCTTCAACGAGCCGTCGATGGTTTCTGCAGACTGAATAGTCATCGAGAGTCGCTACGCTCGATTCCAAGTACTCTTCCATCTTAGCAACTGGCACTCTAACTTTCACTAATGCAGGTGCGCGAGTCGGGTAGTGGTAACAAACCGTGGAAACGTGTTGGCCAACTCCTGTGAAGTCGGCTTCTCGGAAACTGGCCCGCTACCAGGGCTCGACACTCCTTGACAAACCGCGGCACTCGTAGGAATGCAGCGGTGATCCGTAAATTCCAAATTTTGAGGACAGCCGATCTTCGTCCCGAGCCCTGCGAACGGCTAGGGTAGTCGGTCAGTTTCCGGTAACCCGTTTGTCGCCCCTTGGCCGACGGATTCGCACGATCTCGCCGCGGGCCGCTTCGACGGCAATCCATTGTCCCCAGGCCGCGATAGATATAAGATACGTGCGCGCAAGAAATCCAAATCGGAAATCGCGACTTGTCCGTCTGGCGCGTCAGAGCAACCCAACCCGATCCCGAAAAGGAACCGAGCGATGAAGACCAGAGGCGTGCAAATCCCTTCAGGAGTATCGAGCACCCGATGCGAACCGATGCGGCGACCGCTGTGGCCGGGCGTCCTGCCCGTCTTCGGCGTCGGCCTGCTTCTCGCTGCGACCGCAGCGCCGTCGTTCAGCCGTCAGTCCGCCACTGCGCAGAATCCTCCAGGCGGCATGGTCCTCGACGCCAAGTGCGTGATCGGTTTTGATGACATCAAGCCCGGCGTCAAGGGCACGCTGAGCTCGTTACCCACGGGGTTGGAATTTAGGGCCGGGAAGAAGCAGGTTGACATTACCACCTCTTCCATTCAGGACGTTTTTACCGGACGGGAGAGTAGACAGGACGTCGGAGGTGTGAGCGGCACGCTGGTTGAAACGGCCATCCCTTACGGAGGCGGCCGGTTCGTGAGTCTGTTCTCGCACAAGGTGGATGTACTCACCGTGGAATATGCAGACTCGACGGGCGGCTTTCACGGAGCCATCTTTGTGCTCTCCGCGGGCAAAGCGGAGGCGCTAAAGAATCAACTCATTGCGCAGGGCGCGAAGGTGTCGACTCACGTGAATGTGCCGGAACCGGGGGAGGGGAAGCCATGAGGTCACTCGGCCGAATTCCGATTCCGGCTATTCTATCTTTCGCGCTGGGCGGCGCCGCCCTGTTGATGGCACAGCCAGCCCGGTCGGGAAAGCCCGAACCTGCACCCGAGCAAACGCAGAAATTGACCGCCTCCGCCATTCAACTGGAACGCATTGTCCCGCCCGAGGGTTTGCTGATCCCGGAGGATACCCGCATTTCGATATACGAAAACGTGATCCTCCAGTTGATCAAGACAAAGAAGTTTCAGCACGTTTATCGGAGTGGCGACCGCACGGCGGCCGATGCGCCCGATCTCGTGATCCTGCACCTGATCCCCGAGGCCTTCAAGCCAGGCAGCCAGAAAGAACGGGAAGTCATCACCATCGCGGGAGCCACTTCCATCAAGGTAAAGGTTCAACTGACTTCGCGCGAAGGCAAGGTCCTGCTCGAGAAGGATGTCGAAGGCAAGGTGCGCTTCTACGGCGAAAACCTGCGAGCCACGTATGACCTCGCCAAGAAAGTCGCTGGTGTAGTCAAGGGATCATTCTAAATGGTGGATTGATAGCTGCCGCAGAACCCATCCGACAATGCGAATTGAAGCTCTGTGTCCGGGTGTGGCCATAGCCCAGTCACTTGCCTCTCGGAAACCGACCAACTTTCTGGTCGGTCCTGGTGTGGGCCACATGCCGATAATCCCGTTTCTCAGGACCTTGCAAGCGCGCCGGAATGCACGGACGTGCGACTGTGCTATAAAGCGAACCATGTCCAAAATCCCGGACCTAGACGCACCGATCATTCCCGGTAAATCAGCGGCTGGAATAGCAGTTGGCAGTACGGTGAAAGACTTTATTGTGCGTGCCGTGCCAACTCTAACGACGGAGCTGTCGAGCGGCGTCGTTAGATATGAGTTCGGGCCTGTCGTTAAAGTGTGGGTCCGGGACGGCGTCGTTGACCAGGTCGGCGTTTACGCGGGTTACCACGGACTTCTCGACGGCAAGATAGGAATCGGTTCCACTATTGCTGAAATTGAAGACTGGTGTGGAAGTCAGGTCGAAGAGGATGAAGCAGACAACCTAATCGCGCCCGGAAGCCCAGGCTGGTGTTTTGACACCGAGTATTGGGTCGGCGACCTAACCGTTTCTAGTAATCGAAATGCAACGGTGAATCGGATTTTTGTTCATTCAATTAAGCCGCAAAGAGGCTAGGGGCCGAGCCGGTTTAGCAATCGGAACATGCCCCGCGAACCTGGCTCGCCAATTTCCCACCTTCCGAGAATCCCGTTTCACAGGAGTTGACAGTCTCGCCGCCCTGCTTCACCGTCAGGCTACCAATGAGCATATGAATTCGTTCAGAATGCTGAGATGGAATCAATGCGATGAAGAGATTTGGAACCGTAACATGGGTCGTAGGCATGATTCTCCTGATTGCGTGCGGTTGCCAGCGATCCGGGCCAAATCCAGTGCAACAAGGAGCCAACGGCCAAGAGCAGTTTCGGTGGTTTGACAGTAGTCGCGATTCTGAGATTTGGAATCGGGTTCAGACCGCATTCGGTCAAGAACTGAAACCAGACGACCCCGCGAAACTCAAACCTCATCAGGCCGCTTACAAGTATAAGTACTTAAACCAGATTGGAGTATTCCGTGAGGTAGCTTTAGTTATTTTACGTCATAGGTTAATCGAGACTGACCCGTACGACGACTGGTTTAATTCCTATTCCTATGACCTACGTTCGGGAATCAAAAAAGAGATTTTTTTTGAGCCGCGCAACGAATCTTGGGATTCTGATGGGTTGTACGGATTCAGCATCGTGAAGCTGGCACAATTCGAGCAGTCCGTAACGCCTGATGTTGTGTTCACATATGCTGATTGCAGCGAATGTGAGGAAGGACACTTTTTAGCTTCGTTTAAGTACGATTCCGACAAAGGGTGGACGGCGAGGCAGTGGGACAATAGGATGAGCCTGCTGCTTATGGAAACTCCTACGCCTGACGATAATGCTCTCTCCTTTGACTACCTATTCAAAATCAAAGACTGGAATGGCGACGGACTTGACGAGGTAGCCGTAAGACGCAGAACAGTTACTCAGGATGAAAGACACAAACAAGCGGTCGATGATTCAACTATGCTTTATAAGGCCGAAAATGGAACGATCGTCGGCCATCGGATGCTTACTCAAAAGGAACGCGAATCAATTAAAGCTGAATTGTGCAACGACTCTAATCTTAGCTTTTGCCGAGCGGGCGAGTGACAGTAGGCCCCAACTCCCGATAAGTCGGGTGGTCTCAATGGGTCGACGCAACACTTGCTCAAAGTCTTCTTGTAGGAGTCTAGGAAGCTGATTTCGTTCGCCGGCTTCAACTCAAACAAATCAAAAGCCCTGTTTAGGTTCTGATTGAGTACTGCCATACGGATTGATTCTCGATGGGAAGTATTGTGAGATCAACTGGTTATAGGGTGTTGCATCGACCGGTTGAGCTGGCACGTCTTCTCGGAAACTGGCCCGTTACCGGGGCCGGCCACTCCTTGACAAACCGCGGCACTCGTAGGAATGTTGCGGCGACGCAGCGAATCAGCCTTCTCTCCGCTCGCAAAGGATCGAATCTATGAATCCGAATTTCTTTTCACCACGAGCCTCGGCCGCGCGATGGATCACGCGGTTTTCCATTTCAATCGCGGTCCTGGCTGTCTCGTTCGGCACGTTCCACTGTTTTGGACGGCGATCCGTGGCCGCGAGTCCCGCGCCCGCTGACGACTCCGACTGGAGCTATGCCGATCACGACTTCAACGGCACGCGCTACAGCCCGCTCAGCCAAATCACGCCGGCGAACGTGAAGCAACTCGCCAAAGTCTGCTCGTACACGTTTCCCGAAAAAGTGCCCTCCGAATCGACGCCCATCGTCGCGGGCGGCGTGCTTTATGCCACGAGCGATCATTACACCGTGGCCCTCGATGCTGCTGACTGCCACGTCCTGTGGTCCTATCAATGGGTTCCGCGCGACACCGACGCCCCGCATCCGCATCGCGGTCCGTCTCTCGCGAATGGAAAAATCATTCGCGGCACCGGGGATGATTATTTGATCTCGCTCGACGCCGAGACGGGAAAACTTCTCTGGGCAAAACAAATCGCCGATCCCAAGGCGGGCTACTTCATCAGCATGCCCGCACTCGTCACGAACGATACGATCTACGTGGGTCCCGCGGGGTCGGAAAGGGCCGGCAGCGGATGGATGGGCGCATTCCGATTGAGCGACGGCGAGCAGCTCTGGAAATTCAATATTATTCCGAAGGACGGCGAGCCGGGCGCGGATACCTGGGGCCCCGATCCAGAAGCGCGCAAGCACGCCGGCGGCGCGCTGTGGACTCCGCAGTCGTACGACAGCGAGAAGGGAATTCTGTATGTGGCGGGCGGCAATCCGGCGCCCGATTTCTGGGACGATGCCCGGCCCGGCGCGAATCTCTACACGAATTCCATGATCGCGCTCGATGGAAAAACGGGCAAACTGCTTTGGTACAACCAGTTCATCCCGCACGATGTCGACGACTACGACATCACGCACGTCAACCCGATTTTCAAGGTCAATTCCCGCACCATGATCGCGTCGTCCGGCAAGGACGGCGTGCTGCGCGTCGTGGATGCCGACACGCATAAGATCGTTTACGCCGTACCCTTCACCACCCAGCTCAATTCCGAGGCGCCGCTCAGCAACACGCCCATCAAAGTCTGCCCCGGCATCCTCGGCGGCGACGAATGGAACAGCGGCGGCTATAGTCCAAAGCTTGGTTTGATCGTGGTGCCGAGCGATGATTTGTGGTGCTCCATGAATCAAAAAGACAAAGACGCGCCGAGCATTGAGGAAGCCAACGCCGGAAAGAAAAGTTACTTTGGCGGCCCGATCACGCACGGGCCTCTGTCCGAGGCTCGCGGCCGGCTGAGCGGATTTGACGCGGCCACGGGAAAAGAGCGCTGGCGCTATCAATCGCCCTCGCCTCTGGTCGCGGGAGTCGCGCTTACAGCCTCCAATCTTGTTTTCACCGGTGAAGTCGGCGGATTTTTCGACGCCCTGGACGCGGACTCGGGCAAGCTCCTCGTGCACATGGATCTGAAGGACAGCGTGCAGGGCGGCGTCATCACCTATTCCGCGCACAACGTTCAATATGTCGCGGTCACTTCGGGTGACGGCGGCGTGATCCGCCATGAAACCATGCCCGAAGTCGTCGGCGGCAATCCAACGGTCACTGTGTTCGGTCTGCCCAAGAAGTAGTAGGACAGCCACTCTTGGCTGTCCGCCCTTGCGGCGCCGAATTCGGGAATGTTTTAAGAGGGACAGCCAAGAGTGGCTGTCCTACCAATTCCACCACCACTCCGATTCTGGAAGTGCTGCGAAAAAACTGCTAGCATGAGTGCATTCAAGCGTTGGAAATTGCGGCGGCGCGCTCGAGTGACGATATTGTCTGCAGTGGAGCACGCCCGCCTGGCATTTTGCGCGTACAACCAGGGGGCCAAGTTATGGCGTACATTTTTAATCAGGATCAGCTGCCGAGGCTGCTGTCCAATGGCCGCGAGCGCGTGTTCTTCGTGAACAAAGAACTCACGAAGATCGACGATATGCTCGCGGGAATCATGTATTACAAGCAGGGCGCGGCGTCGCCCTATCACCTGCACAAGAATTGCGAGCATTTTTATTTCATCATGGACGGCAAGGCGACGGTCCAAACCGAGGAAGGCACGCGCGAAATCGGCCCCGGCACGATGGTCTTTATTCCGGCGGAAGAGAAGCATCGCCTGCGCGCCCTCGAGCCGCTCTTCTATTTCGAGTTCCAGGCGCCCAATCGTTTCCAAACCACGATCCTCGAAGGAACGCCGGACGACCTCAAATGGGATCGCGTCGACGGCGGCGTCTGGTACCAAAGCTAGGAGTTCCGGTCGTTGTGATTCCGAGTGAAGAGAGGAATAGTCGGCAAATGTCATTGACCTTCATCGATACGAACAAGATTTCGCATTCAAAGCTGCCCGGCGCGGGCGAGTTCGCGGAAGTCTTGAATGACAAGCTCTGCGGCGCGAAAAACGTCGTCGGCTCGCTGCGCTGGCTGCATCCCGGTGAAAAGCTCGACGTTCGGTCCGACGGAAATACGCATCAACTGGTCTATCTGATGGAAGGCGAGGCCACCATCACGCTTGACGCGAAGGACCACGGAGTGAAGAGAGGCTCCGGGATCTACGTTGGCCCCTCGGAATCCGCGACAATTCGTCAGACGGGTGCATCTTCGTTGAAGCTTTTTCACCTGATCGTGCCTCATTTGAAGGGTTGAATTGCGCGCGCGTCGCGGAGCGGTTTTGTGGTCCCGGCGTCCCGCCGGCGGTTGTAGTTTTGGTTCAAGTGGCAAGAACGCCAGCGAGACGCCGGCGCCACGGTGAGGGGAGAGACTTGATGTCAATTCTGAAGACGCTGTTGCGCGGGCGATTTTCCGCTTTGCTGATCGCTGCGGGAGCAATCCTGCCGCCCGCCGCCGCATGGGCGCAGATTCCGCAATCGTTGCTCTCGGAAGACAATTTGAAAAAGGTCTCCGATCACGTGTACGTGATCGAAGGATTCCCGAACGTAGCGATTGTCGTGGGAACGCGCGCGACCCTGGTCGTTGATACGGGACTCGGTGAACGCAACGGCGCGACCGTGATGCGCGCAGAACAGAAAGTCGCCAAGGGGCCGATTCTGTATCTCACCACTACGCACTACCATTCCGAGCACACCGCGGGCGAATCGGCGTTTCCGGCGGGCACGATCATCATTCGCAACAAGGCCCAGCAGGAAGAAATGGAAAAAATGGTCGGCGGGCACCTCGATGCGTTCCGGAAAATGTCGGCGGTCAATAGCGATCTGCTGCAGAACGTGAAGTTCCGCGCACCGGACATCCTTTTTGACCGCGAAGCGAAAATCGATCTCGGCGGCGTCACCGCGCGCCTGTTTTGGGTCGGGCCGGCGCACACGAAGGGGGACGAACTCATCTTCGTGGAAGAAGACGCTGTGCTGATCCCCGGCGACATCGTTCAGAAGAATATCTTCCCGATCATGCCCAACGAAGACGCCAGCCTGAAGGGATGGCTCGCAAATCTGGATCAAGTGCAGGCGCTGCACCCGAAATACATTGTGTCCGACCACGGTCAGGCCATCCTCGATCCTTCTCAGATCGATGCGCAGCGCGCCTATTTCATGGCGCTGCAATCGCGCGCCCTCGAACTCAAGAAGCAGGGTGTTTCGGTGGACGACGCCTCGAAAACGATGACAGCGGAACTGAAGGCCCAGCATCCCGATTGGCCGAATCCCAACAACGTCGCCGGCGAAGTTCACCGCGTCTACGAGCAATCGCAGTAGCAGTCAGTGCTGACGTCGTCTGACAAACACCCACAATCCGAAAACGCCCACAAATTGTCATCCCGAGCGGAGCGAGGGATCTGCTTTTTTCTTCGACCGTCAATGAAAAGCAGATCCCTCGCTCCGCTCGGGATGACACCACGAGGTTTTTTGCGGGACGTTGCCGCCTACTCTTTCAATCGCGGCACCAACTCCAGGGCGTTCTCCCGTTGAATCTTGCGCAGGTCCGCGGCCAAAATCTCAAATTTGCCCACGGCCGTCGCGATTCTCTCAATCGTGAAAAACGGAATATCCGACCCGAAGAGCAAATGGTCCATCGGAATCGCCTTGAGCACGGCGGCCATCGGACCAGCGCCAAGCGAAACGCTGGCGACGTCGTAATAGAGCTTTTGTAGCTCGTGCTCGAAGCCGTTCGGAATTACCGCCGCGCGTTCCCCGGGTGACAATCCCGCGCCCGCGAGCCGCGGCGTCAGCATCAGCACCGTTCCGCCGCCGTGCGAAAAAATCCAGCGAATATTCGGAAAGCTCATCAGCGACCCGCTGTAGATGAGATCCGTAATCGTGCGCGTCGTGTCGGTGGGGAAGTCGATCGCCACCCGGTTCACATGTGCCACGGGCATCGCGCAGCAAGACACCGTCGGATGAACGAACACAACAGCCTTGCGGCGGTTGAATTCCTCGAGCACCGGAGCGAAATTCGGATGGCCGAGCAATTTTCCATTGTCGTAGCTCGTCATCAGCCCGATGCCGTCCAGCTTCAACGTGTCATAGATATACTCGATCTCGCGAAGGCTGCCCTCCGTGTCGGGCAAGGGAATCGCGCCCCACATCCCGAATCGTCCCGGGTAATCCTGCGCCATCTTCGCGCCGTATTCATTGCAATCGCGCGCGTTCTTCCGCCCTTCCGCCGTGTCGCCGAACCACACACCGGGGCTGGTCATCGAGCCGATGGCGGTCGCCACGCCGCTTTTGTCCATCTGATCCAGTGAGTAGCGCGGTGTCCAATTTGTGTAGAAAGACCCCGGGAACGTGGGCGAGTCGTCCGTCATTCGCTTCAAATTCCACTTCGTGAAGTTCGGCGGGAAGATGTGATGGTGCGTGTCAATGATGCGCGCACCCGCCGCGGCTGACTGCGCGAAGCCGCGCGGCGAGAGCGCAACTCCCGCGCTGGCTGCCCCAATCAGGCCGAGCAGCTCGCGGCGCGATACGCCGCGTTTATGCCTGCCCTGACCGCTCCGAACATCCTGACCAAGATCCACGGCCTGAGTCGCGATTCGTTCCCCCTGGAAGGCGCTCGATGCCATAGTGCCACCCCGAAAGCCTCGCCAATGTGTACCAAATTGGGCCCCCAGGTCAAATTGGGACTGGCGAAAGCGCGCTAAATAACCCATCGGCTCCGGCCCGGAAAACTGCTGGCTCGTAATCCTTTCTACATCAATCCCTTATCGATTCAAGGGGATTCACCCGATTGGCAAACATCGTGCACCTAAACGGTAGCGAACGGCTCTACATCGTAAGCTTTACAGGACTTGCACGATCTCTTGAAAATAAGGCGGAGAAAATAGATGGCAAATGTGGGAAAAGTGTTAGCACTGCGACAGCCCAGGGCGTCAGAACTCGACAAGACCCCTGATTTCGCCCCCCCTGCTTACACCAATCCATCTCAGTCGACGCTACGGGCGGTACCCAGCCGAGTGGTGGTGGGAGCGTCCCAATCCAGCACCAATAGCCACCAAACGGAACCCTGTGCCCTTTTTAGCGAAGTTTCGCCTTCTGATCGCCAGATGATCCTCTCGTCAGCGCGCCAGAAGACGGTCCCGCCCAGGGATTGCATCTTCGTTCAGGGAGATGCTGCCAGGCACGTTTACCTGGTCATCCAGGGCTACGTCAAAATCCATCAAGTGGGATCGACCGGCAACGAGGTCATCCTGAGGCTCATGAGCCCGGGCGACCTGATCAAGGCCAGCGCGACCGGCTCTCGCGGGGTCCATACTTCGACAGCCCAGGCGATTCAATCCTGCAACGTGCTGAGCTGGGAGGCCGCCACTTTCGAGGCGCTCCTCGAGCGGCACCCCGTCCTACGCCGCAACGAAGTCAAGATTCATGGCCAGCTCTTGACGGACATGGAAGACCGCTTCCGCGAGATGTCCACGGAAGGCGTCGCTCATCGGCTGAGCCGCCAGATCGTTCGCCTGCTGTCCAAGATCGGCGAGCAGGTCAACGGCGACATGATGATCAATCTCTCCCAGGGCGAACTGGCCCAGTTGACCGGCACGACGCTGTTCACCGTGTCGCGCCAGCTCTCCAAGTGGGAGCGCAAAGGATTCGTCACCGCACGCCGCAACACGATCCTCGTCCACGATCCGGACGCGTTGCTGGAAGCAGCGTCCTGATCCACCCCTTGTCGTTCGAATAGCCGGTTCGGGGAAGAATTCGGTCAACGAACCGGCTTTCTAGCCAGGCTTACAAAACGCTCATAAAATTCGAGCGGCGCCGCCGCCGCAAGGGGTCTTTGTTTCGAGTGTCAGGAGTGAGGGGAGGGCGACTTCTATTCGCGCCGCCCGAATGTGTAGACGAAGCTGAGCGACGGTTGCAAGTTGGTCTGTCCCTGGATCGCGACGTTTGAATTGAAGAACGAAGTGCGCAGGTACTCGACTTCCGGGCGGAGTGAAAACGCCGTGGAGATCCGGTACTGGAATCCGACGCCGCCCGCCCACGCAAGGTGATTCACGTATCCCCGCACCAGCGTTCCGTCGTTCTCGAAGTTCACTCCGGTTTCTCTCGCCCCGCCCGCCAGCACCTGCACGTGAATATCGAATTTTTGCCGCCGAACCGCGTAGAAAACCGGCCCGCCTAGGTACGTCAAGATGTCCGCGGTGCGGCCTGTCTGAAACGCATCGAAGGAACGCGCATATCCTACTTGTAGCTTCAGCCCAAAGTGCGAATTCAGATCGCCGCTTGCCGACACCAGCATCCCCTTCATTGCCAGCGTGCCCTGCGAGGGTACGGTGGACTGCGTATACGAGTAACCGATACCCCCCTCAAAAACCGGCGCGACGCCCGCGATTACGGGGCCTTGCGCGCGCCCCTGCGACGCCAGTCCCAGCGTGACCAGCAGCAGGAGCCACAGTTTGAGCGTCGGTTTCATAAACCTTGAACCTCTCCTCGTCGTACAGGCGTTGCTGATTCTCCCGGGCAGACTGCTCCTCGGCTAGCCCAGGAACCCGAGATTGCTGCTCGTAAAATTCACCAGGTTCGGGAAGATAGACGGTAGGTTCGCCACGCTGACTCCAAACCACGTGGCCAGCGTCGCCGCATATTGATCCAGCGCGGTCGTAGGGATCCAACGGCCATTCTGGTCGGCGTCGTCCGGCCCAGCCAGCGCCAGTGTCGGAAACGTTCCATAGATCACGTTGCCCTTCACCGCACCTCCCAGAATCAACTGGTGGGCGCCCCAGGCGTGGTCGGAGCCGCCGTTTGAGCCCGGTTCCAGCGTGCGGCTGAACTCCGAAAGCGTAAATGTGGTCACGTTATTCGTGACTCCCAGTTCCTGCGTGGCTTGATAGAACGCCGACATGCCCTGGCTGACCGTCGAGAGCAGCTGCACCTGCTGCGGCAATTGGTCCGCATGCGTGTCGAATCCACCGACAGAGCAGAAGAAGATCTGGCGTTGCACCCCCAGGGCGCTTCGCGCGGAAATCACCTGTGCGACCTGCTGCAATTGTTGTCCCAGATCATTGATCGGGAATTTTGTCTGCAGCGGCGGGATATTCTTTAGCGCATCGGACAGAACCTGCGCGAACTTCACCGCTTGTCCCGTGACCGCGTTCGCCGCCTGCACCATCGACAAGCCGCTGTCAAAGGTCAGCAATTGCTGGGTCGCCGTATACCGGGCCTGGGATGCCGCGCTCGCGTCGAATCCCTGCAGGCCGGGCGGCTGGCCGGGATCCATCGAGAAGGGCCTGGTGGTGACACCGGTGCAGAACACAGGGCTGCCGGCGATCGAGAGAATCGGCGGGAAGAGCGCCGAGGCGTTGAACGTCTGAACGTTGTCGGCGATTTTGCCGGCCCAGCCGGACACCGGAGTTCCGGTGAGTTGCGCGCTCTGCCATTGGTCCTGCTGGTCGGAGTGCGAGAAAAGATTTTCCGGCAGATTCAGAAACGAACGGTATGACGCTTGCGTCGTGGGCTGCACCAGCGTTCCCACGTTCGCAACAATCGCCAGTGATTTTTGATTGTTGAAGAACCCCTGCATCTCCGGCATGTTCGGGTGCAGTCCGTAGATCGATTGTCCATTCACTTGCAGCGGCAGCAGCTGGCTTTGCGGCAGCGCGAGCACGCTGCGGGCTTGCAAATACTGCGTGTACCGCGAATCCGTCGGCACTAGTACGTTGTTGCTGTCATTTCCGCCGAACATGAAAATGCACACCAGCGCTTTGTAATCCGTCGTGCCTTGCGCCAGGGCGCTCACGAGGCCGAGCTTGCTCAGTCCGCTCACCAGGCTCGCGCCCGCCGCCGAGCAGCACGCCAATCGCAACATGTCTCTTCGTGTGTGCCGTGTCATCTCTTGCTCCTCTTCCTTAGTGCTGCACTTCGTACATGGACGACGAAAGGTAAAGATAAATCGCGGCCTGAGCCTGGCCCGTCGTGTCCGTGGGATCGACAGCGGCGACGGCCGTGAGAATCGTTTGTTTCATTTGTGTCGGCGTGCTCCCGTGGAGGAGCAGCGTGTCAAGCCATGCCACCATCTGGTCCGAAGTGCCGGCGCTGATGACGGGACTGAAATCCAGCGTGGTGTTCGATCCGAGCCCGCCGTACACCACCGAGTTGATGAAATTCATGCGCGTGAGGCTCGTGTTCGTATCGAATATCGCGAACTCGGGTCCATTCAGCGTGGTGCCCGCGATCGGATTGACCGGCGGGAAGAAATTGAACACGGTCGAGGCATCAAAAATGCTTTGCGACATGCCATCACCCCACGACGCCAACCCTCCGCCGTCGGTTTTGGCGTGGAACGCTCGCGCAATACTCGCGATCAGCACCACCGGTTCGCGCAGCTTGCCGTCGGTAACGGAGACGGTCGCCGGGTTGTCGCCTTGTCGCGCTTCCACATCCAGCAGGATCGCGGCGACCGTGGCCTGCATGTCGCCACGCTTCCCCGACCCGTAGCTGTTGAACGTCCCCGTGTTGAAGGCCGTGGCCACACGCTGCACGTACGCCGGGCTGGGATTGCTGCTGACCAGGTGCTCGATCATCTGCTTGGCCACGAACGGCCCCACGTTCGGATGATTGAAAAGGATTCCCAGGGCCGCCGCCAAATCCTGCTCGGCGGTCTGGCCCGCCGGAATCGCTTGTCCCAGAATCGTTTTTGCTCCGGTATCGTGCAGGCTTTCCACCGCCACCATCGGACCGCCGTAGTATTCCGGATTGTGATCCTGCGACGGCTTGCCCGGTGTCGCCGGAAAGGTCCATCCGGTGAACGCTCGGCCCAGATCCATTACGTCGTTTTGCGTATAGGTCGGGATCGGATTTCCGCTGCCGTCGAGCACCGGGGTTCCGTCCGGATTCAACTGGTTCAATCCCAGGCAGAACAACTGCATGATTTCGCGCGCATAATTTTCGTTTGCGTGCTCTCCCGGCGGAGGCGCGTCGTTGTTCACCATGTTCAGGAAATTTCCCATCGCTGGAGTCAACGTCACATCCGTCATCACATTCAGGTAATTTCCGAGCGCGTCCTTGTCGAGTGTCCGCAGGTAGTTCGTGTACCCCAGCGGGTTGCTAATCGTGTTCGCACTCACCACCCAAAATTCGTTCAGCGCCAGTCCCATGCGCAGGCGCAGCTGATCCCCGCCGGCAATCGCGTTCAAGAAGAAGGACTGTTGCACGTTGCTGATACTGTCGTTCGGGCGCGGGTCCGGATAGGGCGTGCCCGCGGACGCGAACTGGTTCTGCAGGTACGTATCAAAGCCGGTCTCCTGCACCTGGTTCACGTTTTCCATGTCCGGTCCGAAGGAAGACTGCTCGAGGAAACGGACCGCCGATGCCGAACTCTCGGGCGTGCCCGCGGTCGTCACCGTCACATTCATCCCATTGGACGTGCCGCCGCCGGGCGCGGGGTTGGTCACCTTCACGGTAACCGTGCCAAGCTGCGAGTTCGATGCGGTGCCAATTGCGGTGATCATCGTCGAAGTCACGTAGGTCACCTGCATGGGCTGCCCGCCGAACGTTGCCGTGGACGTGCTCACAAATCCCGTGCCATTCAGCGTCAGCTGGAAGGCGCCGAGTCCCAGAGTTCCGGGAGTGATCGACGTGAGTGCTGGGACAGGATTCGTCAGCGTCACGACGGCGCTGTCCGATTTCGCTGTATTCGCGTTGCTGGTCGCCGTCACGGTGACGCTTCCCAGGCCCACAATGTTGTTCGGCGCGGTGTAATTGCCACTAAAGTCGATTCTTCCCACCGTGCTGTTTCCGAAGTTCACTCCGTTTACCGACCACGTCACGCTCAGATCGACCGCGCCCGTCACCGTCGCCTGGAATTGCTGCACGTTTCCAGCGCCGAGCGTGGCGGTTTTCGGAGAAACCGTGACGGTGATATTGGAATTCGGGCCGACCACCTGCACGTTGAACGGCGCGGAAGTCGAGCCGCCCGGATCGGGATTGACGACCGTGACCGGCACCGTGCCTACCTGCGCCAGTGTGGGCGCGCCCACGGCGGCCAGTTGCGTCGGCGCAATGAAAGTCGTGCTGAGCGCCATACTGCCGAGGTCCACGATGGATCCGGGAGTGAAGCCGGTTCCGTTCACGGTCATTTCAAATTGTGTGTTTGCGGTGAGCGTGGTCGGCGTGACGCTGCTAATCACCGGAATCGCGTTTTCCAGCGTTACCGTGGCGCTGCCCGACTTGGTGGGATCCTCCACGCTGGTTGCGGTTACCGTGACAGTGTTCGGGGTCGGCAAGACGAGGGGAGCGGTGTAAGCGCCGTTTCCGGCGATCGTGCCGATCGTGGAGTTGCCGCCGGCGATTCCGTTCACCGTCCACGTGACGCTCAGGTTCAGCGCTCCCGTCACCGTGGCCGTGAAGGGTTGTTGATTCCCGGTGCGCACCGTCGCCGTTGTTGGCGCCACGGTTACAACGACGTTGCCCTGCACGATAAGGTTCACACCCCCGGAAACGCTCGGCCCGGGGGCCGGGTTATGTACGGTGATGATTTGCGTTCCTGCTTGCGCGCTCGTCGCCGTGCCCGTTGCCGTCAGTTGAGTCGACGAAACGTACGTTGTCGTGAGCGCGGTAGTTCCCATATAGGCGACTGCGGCCGTAGCGAAATGCAATCCGGTCAGCGTGATCGTGAAGGGGCCCTGCGCAACGCTCAGCGGCATCACGCTCGTCAACTGCGGCACTGGATTGTTCAGGGTGGCGGCGGCGTTCCCGAGTCTGCTGGCGTTCGACGTTTCGGCCGCGGTGATGGTGATGGAATTGGGCACCGGCGGAAATTCCGGCGCGGTGTACATTCCGCTCGCGTCGATGGTTCCGAAGGCCGCGCTTCCTCCCGCAATTCCGTTGACCGACCAGTTCACCGAGGGTTTCGATCCGTCCCCTGTTTTCGCGCTGTACTGCTGCTGCGTTACGCCGGGGATGGACACGCCCGACGGCGTCACGGTCAAGGCTGTCAGCCCCGGTCCGCCCCCCGGCCCTGGGTTGCCCGGCAGAACTACCTGGGCGCACCCGCCCAGTAACACCGCCAGTGCAGCTAGCATCACCAGTGCGGAACGCTTCACGTCGCCTCCGTGGTCACTTCCCAGCCCGCTGGCTACACACGCACCCGCACGTCGATTGCATCGGGTGTCTCAAACTGCGCTTAGGCGGGTGTTGAAAGAGTACGGGGGTTAGTCGTTTGGCACCACTGACCACATGGCCAGATTCAGAGCAACTGGTCCGGTGTCCTCGCAGGGAGCGAGTCGTTGGACCGAACGACACGTGTAACTAGAGATGTGTAACTAACTGACCGGCAGCGGGATGTTTGGGGTGAGCGACGGGGTTTGAACCCGCGACCCTCGGTGCCACAGACCGATGCTCTACCAGCTGAGCTACGCTCACCACAGGAAATTCGGGCGGGTGGTCCGCCCAAAGGCCGGCACGGTTCTCGTGCCGACAACAGCATTCTACACTATCTCCGCGCTCTGTTGGAACTAGGCGGGCACCGGCAATTCACGCCCGGCTCCGCCGGCGATTGCCGCTCGCCACCACTCTCCATTGCGCCGCAATTGATGATACAAAGCGGTATGGCCATACGCGGCATCTTTCGGCTGCTGTTTCTCTACGACGTGGCCGAGTCGATTGATCTGGCAAATTTGCGCAGGTTGCTCGGCGCGCGAGGAGGCTCGGCGGAGCAGTCGTTTCCGCGGCGCACGCCCGGTTACGTACGCTTTGAGCAGGCGCCGGTCGTCGAGCCGGCGGAGTTCGTCACGGTTTGCCCTGGAGTCAACGCGGCCTGCCCGGTGAAGTATTACGCTTTCGGCGCGATCGTGGTCCAGGTCGAATTGCCATTCGACTGCGATTGGAAATCTCTCGTGGAAGAGGGCGCTCGTTAGATGGATGCGCCCGGCGTTGAGCCCGTCGTGCGGGAGTTGGCGAAGAGGCGCATAAATGGGATCACGCCGGCCGTTTCGCGCCCATCGAAAGACTGGCTGCTCGAAAGCTACCTCGTGATTGAGATCCACGAGATTGGCGGCGCGGACGGCCCGCAGCCCACCGCCGACGAACTCGTCGCCTCTCACGGCGGGGAACTCGTGCAACTGATTCGAGGCGAGACGGTTCCCCTGGCGCCCAAATCGGTCGAAGAAGCGCTGCAAGTCAGCCTCTCCTACTACCCTTCGGACCTTGTCGTTGCCGGCTCGCACGCCGCGGTGGTGTACGACGGTCCGGAGGACGCCGCGGCGGTGACCCAAATTCTGGAATACGCCAAAATGCAGCTTCTCGAATTCCGGTACTACGACCAGCTGATGTCGCGTGTTCTGGCGGATTTTTATACGACGCTGGAGCGGAAGCGAAACGCACTCGTCTCTCGCTGGAGCCTGCCGCGCGAGGCCCAGCGCTTCAACACGATTCGGCTCGACGTGATGGACCTGACCGAACGCATCGACAATGCAATCAAGTTCGTCAGCGACATTTACTACGCGCGCACGTATCGCGCCGCCGCCAACCGCATGGGCGTGGAGGACTACCGGAATCTGGTCGACGAAAAGCTGCGCACGTTCGGCGAGCTTTACGATTTCACTGTGGATCAATACAACGAGACTCGCTCGTTCGTTTTGGAGGTCCTCGTCGCCATTCTGGCCGTCCTCGACGTGATCTTCTTGTTTCGCGGCCGGTAGGGCCCTTCGCTCAGGATTGTGGTGGTACCGCAGTGGGAGCCGACTGAATGGTCGACGACCAGCTTTCCATCATCTGGTAAATCCCGGTCTTCGGATCGGGGTGCCAGATGCGAGTGTCATGCTGAGACTTTCCGACAAACGGCTTGTCCTCGGAGAGAATCACCACCGTTTTTCCGAAGTGATAAAAATGCGCCGGCGGCTCCGCCGCGAGTTGCGTTTGGCACAGCCGCCCGGCGGACCATAACGTCTTACAGTTGCTCTCGGGTGCCGGTTTGCGAATCGCCTCTATGCGGTCGGATTTGGTGATCGGGACAGGCGTTTTCGAGTTGATCATCACGTACTCCTCGGGAAAATGCGGAATCCACGCTTCCGTGTTGTGCGTTGTGAGCGCCAGTTCCAATCCCGCCCAGGACGCAAAAACGCCTTTCTCAGCTTCGTCCTTGGGCGTGTACGGCACGCTCTTGCACGGAACAACGCAGTCGTTGGCACTGGGCCCTCCGCTGGCTGGTGGGTGGTCGGCTAATCGGACTTCGTGATACGCCAATAATTTCCATCCCGAAGGATCCTTGACCCATACGCGCAGGATGCGGGTCTGCCCGCCGTCGACGCGAACCTCACCGACCTGGTCGTACGTGTACTCTGTGACCTTTAAGTCGCGCTCATCGCCCAAGGGCGGCTTCGGCAGGGAATTCAGGAACTTCTCCTTGCTAAGCGTCTCCCCGGCCCATGTTGTCCAAAAGGAATCTCCGTAAAGAAGCTTCCCGGTCCCTGCCTTGTCCGAATTCGCCAAGGCGCTAACCAGGGCGCGGTCCGCTTGCATCACGGCAGGGTCGTTGTCTGCATCCTTGGCGGAAACGAGCCGGACCGTCAACGCAAGTCCCAAACCGAGGCACACGATTGCGGTGACGAAAACTCTTGCGAATAAACCTTTCATGGGATTCTCCAAGATCGTTTTTCGCTATTTTTTAGGTGCCGTTGGTTTTGTCTTCTGATTCGACGGCTTCGCCGGGCTGTAAGCGCCGCTGTTCTGAATGAACTCCTGGTTGTAGTCCGCGTTGTCCGCGCAAATGAATTCCTTGATGTTCCAGGTGGGCTCGAGCTTGTAGTTGCGATATCCAGTCCAGGTGGTCGTATACGCTTTTGGGTCGTCAATCGTGATCGTAATTTCCAATGCCTCATGGCTCGCGCGGCGGATGCGCTGGGTCACGTGCAACTGGTCGGAATGCGGCAGGCCTCCGCGATCAACCCAGGTCTTCTCGTTGAGGCCGATTGTGTCGACGACGAGCGTGTCGCCCTCGTACCAGCCGATCGAGTCTCCCATCCAGGTAAGTTCGGGATCCTTGGGATGCTGCCGTCCGTCGGTGAAGATTTGACGAACGTGGTGATCGAACTCGAAATATTGCAGCACGCGCCCCGGAGTCGGAATCATCTCGAGAGCAAACGGCTGGATGTAGATGCGCGGCACGCCGGGGGGAAGGCACCCCACGTCCTTGCCGGTAGTCGGATTCACATAGTCGGTCGATTCCTCAAACGCCCTGGGTCCATACGAAGGCTTCGCCGCCAGGTATCGCTGTTTTCCCCACGGAGTCATGGGAGGAATGTCCGGCGTAAAGGAATACGTAGTCCATTTCGCCGCGGGCATGTCCGCTTCCCAAACTCCGGAAAGGTCCACCGTGGGGGTTGCAGAGCGCGCTGCTGGCGGTTCCGGCTGCCCGGCGGTCTGCGCGCGTAAAGCGGAACAGAAGGCAAGTATCGCCGTCTGCGCCAGGATCGCTCTGATCACAAAATTTCGCAAATTGTGCCTTCGAGGTTCGCGATTTGGTTTATTGATACGGCCAAACCTTGCCTTGTGCATCCGTCACCAGACATTCCGTGCATTGCAGCTCCAACACGCGCGCGCCGTTTCTGGCGCGATGGCCGGTGATGGTGATCGTATCGCCCGCCTTCAGGGTATTCTTCTCCCAGCCGAGCCGGCTCAGATGGTTGTTGCTGCTCTCCTCCGCCAGCCAATGCTCGACCTCGCCCTTGCTGCCGACCACGTCGATGTAGATCAGCGCATGGGGATTCATGAACTCGAATTTCGTCACCGTTCCCTTGAGCGCGGTCAACTTGTCCATCTCAAACGCGGATGTCCCGTGGTGCGCGGACGCCGGGTGCAGGAACGCCAGAACCCCAATAAACATGCCGAGGAAAGTGAGGATTTTGTTTTGCAAGAAACACCTCGCGACTTGAGCCGGATCATCCCTCCGTCGTCCGTCGATTGTCAATCGTTCCCGGCGTTTTGAATGAATCGATCTCCAAGCGGCTCATGAACCTGGCCTATATGGAGCTAAGACAAGGCATTTTCTGCCGCTTGGCGAAACGCGATTCTCTACGCTATATTGTTGAACTGCCTTAACCCAAAAATAGACGAAAGGATGTTTTCCTCTACCATTATGGACACTCGATTTATCGGCCAGCCGCATCACTGGGATCCACGGCGCCTGTACAGCCAGACCGGGGCGGATTGGCAAATGCGTGTGGATTTTGAGCGGTTGCGCAAGGAGCGGCTCGCCAAGTTGCGCGCGTCGATGAAGGCCAATGACCTGGGCGCCCTGGTTCTTTTTGCCGGCGCCAACATTCGGTACGCCACGGCTTCCTATCAGGGCAATTGGAAATACAACATCAACATCCGCTATGCCGTGGTCACGCACACGGGTGAGCCGGTTCTATTCGAGACCGCGGGCTCCGACCTGCATTGCGCTGAGATCGACCTTCCGTGGATGGAGGGACGCATTCGCCCGGCCATCACTTGGCAGTGGGCTGAGGGCGCGGTGCCGTACATGGCCGGGCGCATGGCCGAGAGCGTTATGGACGTCCTGAAAGAGCACCACGTCTCGCAAGAGCGCATCGGAATCGACAACTTTGACATGCCGGCGCTCGAAGCCTTCCAAAAAACCGGAATCAAGATCGTCAACGGCTGGCCGGCCGTTTCGCAGGCGCGCGTGATCAAGACGCAGGACGAAATCGAACTTCTGAAACAGGCCTCCAGCATCGGCGACGCTGCTATGTGGAAGATCAAGTACGAATGGCTGAAGCCGGGCGTGCGCGAGCGCGAGATCGAAGCCAAAGTGCACGAGTTCATGCTCGAGCGCGGCTGCGAAATCATCTATGACATCATCGTCGCGTCGGGCGGCAACACCAGCCCGTATCGCCGCTGGGCCACGGACAAGCTGATCCGCCAGGGCGACCTCGTGATTGTGGACATCAACGCCGTCGGTCCTTCCGGCTACTTCATCGACTTCGTGCGCTGCTTCAAGTGCGGCGGCGCGCAGGGCATGAAGATGACGCAGAAGGAAATCGATCTCTACCGCGAAGTGTACGACTCGATGTATGCCGGTCTCGAACAGCTGAAGCCCGGAAAGACAACCGCGGACGTTGCCCGCGCCTTCCCGGAATACGATGACGATACCTACGGGACCGTGACGCTGCAGCAGTTCGCGCACAGCATCGGCATCACGCTGTACGAAGGCATGTGGATGTCGCGGGCGTATTCGCTGAAGTATCCCGCCGAGATCAAGGAGAACATGTACTTCGCCATCGAAACCTTTGCCGGGCACCCGGGCTTGCAGCAGACCTGCCGCCTCGAGGAAAACGTGCTGGTCAGCGGCAAGGGTCCCGTGGTCTTCACGTTGATGGAGCACATGGAAGAGGCGATGAAACGCTAATGGCGTCTCTTTTGGTAGCAGTTGCCGACTCCGTATTTCCGAACCTGGACCTGGCTCGCGCGGTGGTTGCGCGGGCCGGGGCCGAGTTGCGCCTCGCGCCGCAGCCCACGCCGGAAAGCATCGTCGCCACGGCAAAAGAGGCGGACGCGCTGCTCGTCACCTACGCAAAAATCACCGCGGACATGATCGGCCAGATGAAAAAGTGCCGCATCATTTCGCGCTTCGGGATCGGCGTGGACAACGTCGACCTCGAGGCGGCCACCCGCGCCGGAATCGTCGTTACGAAAGTTCCGGACTACTGCATCGACGAAGTTTCCGATCACGCGATGGCTCTGTTGCTTTCGCTCATTCGCAAGATTCCTGCTTCCAGCGCGCGGGCTCACGCCGGCCGCTGGGACATGCCGGCGGTCGTGCCGATTCATCGCCTGCGCGGCACGGTGCTGGGCCTCATGGGTTTCGGAAGAATTCCGCAACTCGTCGCGCCCAAGGCGCAAGCCTTCGGCATGAGGGTTGTGGCGTACGACCCCTACGTTCCGGCGCCGGTGATGGAAAAGGCGGGAGTCGGACGCGTGGAATTTCCGGAGCTGCTGAAAGTGTCCGACTACGTTTCCATCCACTCGCCGCTGCTTCCCGAAACGCGACATTTGTTCAACGCCGAAGTGTTTCGCCAGATGAAGCCGGGTGCGCTTCTCGTGAACACCGCGCGCGGGCCGATCGTCGACGAAGTGGCGCTCGCGGCCGCGCTCGACGCCAAGCAAATCGCCGGCGCGGCGCTCGATGTTCTGGAGCAGGAGCCGCCAACGAGTTCGCCGCTCTTTGGCCGCGACAACGTGATCCTGACCCCGCACACGAGTTTCTACTCAGTGGAATCGCTCGAGGAATTGCAGACCAAGGCCGCGGAAGAAGTGGTGCGCGTACTCGCCGGCCAGGCGCCTCGCAATCCGGTCAATCCGGAAGCGCTGGCCGCCGCGCGCGGAAAGTAAAATTTTAAGGAGGAAGTCATCATGAGCAATACACCCTGGAAGACGGACAAGTGGTTCGTTAGCCCGTGGAATTTCAATCCCGCGGTGAACGGCGAATTCAAATTCGCGAAGAACATCAAGTTTCACGATGTGACGCTGCGCGACGGCGAGCAACAGACCGGCGTCATCTTCACCAAGGACGACAAGATTCGCATCGCCGAAGGCCTGGCCGAAGCCGGCGTGCACCGCATCGAAGCGGGCATGCCCGTCGTTTCGCCGAGCGACGCGGCGGCCATCAAGGAAATCGTGAAGCGCAATCTCGGCCCGCAGATTTTCGCGTTTTCGCGCTGCATGGTGGACGACGTGAAGCGCGCCGTGGATTGCGGCGTGAAGGGCGTGGTCATGGAAGTGCCCTCGAGCGAGCACATCATCAAGTACGCCTACAAATGGTCGCTCGAAAAGGCCATTGACCTCTCGATCGAGTCGACGAAGTACGCGCACGAGCAGGGGCTCGAAGTCGTGTTCTTCCCGATCGATTTCTCGCGCGCGGAGATGAACTGGGTGCTCGACCTGATCGTGAAAGTCGCGACGCAAGGCCACATGGATGCGCTCGCGCTCGTCGATACGTTCGGCGTGCTCTCCCCGCATGCGATTCAGTACCTGGTGCGCTCGGTGAAGGCGCGTATCGACAAGCGCCTCGAAGCCCACTTCCACATGGATTTCGGCATGGGCGTGGCCAACACGATCCTGGCCCTCGCGGAAGGCGTGGACGTGGTGCACTCGACCGTCCTCGGCCTGGGCGAGCGCGCCGGCAACGTGCCCATGGAAGACACCGCGATGGCGCTCCTCACGCTCTACGGGATCGACACCGGCCTCAAGTACGACAAGTTCTACGGCCTGTCGAAACTCGTGGCGCAGCTCTCCGGCCATGCCGTTCCCACCAACCGTCAAGTCGTCGGCGATTCGCTCTTCAAGATCGAGTCGGGCATCATCGCCAGCTGGTTTGAAAACTGCGGCGTCGAAAATGCCACCGAGCTTTTCCCGTTCCGATGGGATGTGGTCGGGCAGGCCCCGGTGAGCGTGGTGTTCGGCAAGGGCAGCGGCATTGACTCGGTGAAGTGGGGCATGCGGAAGCTCGGTGTCCAGTTCAACGAAGAAGAAGCGATGAAGGTCGTCGCTGCCATCAAGGATTACTCGCTCCAGCGCAAGCGCTTGCTGACGGACCAGGAATTCCGCGACGTGGTCGACGCGACTCTTCCCGGTCGCGCTGTCGCCTCCGGCAAGAGCGTCTAAAGCCCGTCGGCATCCTGAGAATGGACAACGCCGCTTGACGAAGGCACCCTCATGAAAGCCATGGTCCTGCGAGGGCCCCGCGACCTGGGCCTTGCCGAAGTCGAGCGGCCCGCTCTCGGACACAACCAGGTTCTCGTCCGGGTCACGCATAGCGGCGTTTGCGGGACCGATCTCCACATCTACGAAGGCGCGATCCCCGTCCGCCATCCGCTGATCATGGGCCACGAAATGATCGGCGAGGTGGTGGACGGCGGCGACGCCACGCTCCACGCCGGCGATCGCGTCATCGTCGATCCCGCCCTCTATTGCGGCATGTGCCTCAATTGCCGCGCCGGCCAGACCAACCTTTGCCCCAACGGCTCTCTCGTCGGTCGCGATTCCGACGGCGGTTTCGCGGATTTTCTGGTGGCTCCGCGAAGCCACGTGTATCGTCTCCCGGATTCCGTCGACAACGAAGTCGCGCCGCTCATCCAGCCGGTGACCACCTGCATGCACGGCCACCATCAAATCAAGATTTTTCCCGGGCAGTCGGTCACCGTGATCGGCCTCGGAGTCGCCGGGCAAGTTCACGTGCAGCTGGCGAAAGCCTGGGGTGCGCATCCTGTCATCGGAATTACGCGCAGCGAGTACAAGCGCAATCTGGCGCAGCAGCTCGGCGCGGACATTACGGTGCCCAGCGGCCGGGAAGCGATTCGCGGCGTCAAGGAAGCTACGGGTGGCCTTGGTGCGGACGTCGTGATCGAGTGCACGGGCCATCCGTCCGCGCTTGCGGACGCCATCGAGATGGCGCGGCTCGGCGGCACGCTCCTGCTCTTCGGAATCATGTCGGCCACGCAGGCTTCGCTGCCGTTCTACCAGCTCTATTACAAGGAACTGAACATCGTGAACACGCGCGCAGCCAAGAGCGAAGACTACCCGGCGTCGATCGATCTCGTCGCGCGGGGCATCCTGAAGCTCAAGCCGCTCGTCACGCACGTGGTGCCGCTCCGCGATCTGGAAAAAGCCATCGGCATGCTCGAATCCGACGAAGATCAGCGGATGAAAATCATTCTCAAAAATGGGTGAAGTGGGACTCTCTCACCACTGGATAATTTTCAATAATCCAACTAAGATGTTAGGCATCTGAGTCGCAATCGGCAGGATACCGCTCTCCGGAAACGCGAGGCTAGGACCATCACGGACCAGGCACAAGCAGCCGTATCGCCGCCAGGCGTAACGGATAGCCGTGCAGACGCGCGCGGCGTCGCCATTGCGATGTATTGTGTGCTCCTGGCGTCCTACACGCTGATGGCGGCCGACCGCTATTTGTTCCCGGTCCTTGCCGCCGATGTGCGCAAGGCGTTTGGTTTTTCTCTCGAGCAGACGGGCCTCCTTGCGACCATCTTCACACTCGGCCTGGGAATCGGTGGCCTGCCGACGGGCTTCCTGCTCGCGCGCTTTTCACGAAAGATGGTCCTGCTCGTGGGCATCGTCATTTTTTCCTCGGCGACTGCGCTCACCACCGTCGTTCCCGGCTTCTGGTCCATGCTCGTTTGCCTGGCGGCGCAAGGCATCGGTATGTCGATGCTGGCCACGTGCATGTTCGCGCTCGCGGCGAGCTATTTTTCGGATCATCGATCGGCGGCGATCGGGTCGGTCAACTTTTGTTACGGCATTGGCGGATTTCTCGGGCCGTATCTCGCGGGAAAACTGCGCCAGAGCTATAACAGTTGGCACGCCCCGATGATTTCGTTCGGCCTGTTTGGCTTCGTGATGGTGGCGCTGATCGCGGCCAGCGTTCGCCCGTGGTTCAGCGAAACGCGCCGCGCGGCCGAAGCCAAAGCGGACAGCGGCGGCGCCGCCGGCCTCGCGAACCGCAACACGGTGATCCTTTCGATTTTGAGCGTCATTCACGGGCTCAGCATGTACGGCTTTCTGGGCCTGTATCCGACGTTTCTGCGGGAGGTTCTCCATTACTCGCCGGTCAATGCGGGAAAAGTCATCGGATTCTTCGGGGTGGGAGCGCTGGCTTCGATCCCCTGCGGCTGGATTGGCGACCGCTATTCCCCCAAACTCGTGCTGAGCGGCTCGCTGCTCTCGGTTGCGATTCTCGGCAATTTGTTTTACCAGGAATCCTCGTCGATGCTGATGCGCGAAACTTTGACCTGCATCTACGGCGTGACGGGGAGCGCCATCCTCTACGTCAATCTCGCCGGCTATCACGTGAAGGCACTGCGCCGCAGCTTGTCCAGCAGCGGGTCGGGAATGTTCGTGACGAGTCTCTATGGCGGCGCGGCGTTTGGAGGGCTGTTTCTCGGCAAGCTCGCGCACTGGGGCGGCTGGATGCGCGCCAGCGAGATTGAAATGTCGCTGCTCTGCCTGATCGGTGCCGTGCTCGCGCTCGCGCTGCGCCCGAGCGAGATGTCGCTTTAGGAATCCGAAAATCAATGACCATGCCTGAAACCACCCTGGGAATTCCGTACAAAATTCCAGCAGCTCGAGGCCGCCGATGGGCGTGACGAACGCTTCCCCGGCCTCCAGCAAAGCAGCATCTTTACCGCTTTCCGCTTCCGCTCAAGTCATTGCCACGATTTGCGGCTGCATCGTCGCCTTCGCTTACTCCGCCAACTACACGAACCACGCGCCGCTAGCGCCAGCGCTGATGCGCGAGTTCAGTTTTAACAACGCCCTCGCCGGATTTCTCACCACCGGCATTTTCCTTACGCACGCCGGCATGCAGATTCCCGGAGGCTATCTCGTCGATCGCTTCGGCTCGAGGCGCATGCTGCTCATCGCGCTGCTTTGGGTGGCGGCCGGAAATTTCATGATGGCCGCGGCCGGAGCCTACTGGCAATTGCTGTGCTGCAAGATTTTCACCGGCATGGGCACGGGCGTCTGCTTCGTGGGTGGCGCGCGCTACATCCACGAAGGTTGCCGCGGCCCACGCTTGAACGTAGCGCAGGGATTTTTCGGCGGCTCGATTCAAATGGGCGCCGGATTCGTGATTTTTGCCGTGCCGCTCCTCTACAAGTTGTTCGGCTGGCGCCCAACGTTCTTGGTTTGCGCCGGGATGGTCCTCGTCGCGGCGATCATCTGGATCGCCTTGGCGCCTGCCGTTGAGTTTCCCGCGGCGCCGCCGGGGAAATTCCATAAAATGCTGCTCGCCCCTCAGCTCTGGTATCTGGGGCTGATGCAAATGGCGACGTTTGGAATTTCCCTCGTGGTGGGTTCATGGGTCGTGGTCCTGCTGATCAAAGGGATGCACATCCCCGCCACCAAAGCCGGGATGGTCGGCGCGCTCGTGCTGCTTCTGGGAATCGTCTCCCGCCCACTGGGCGGGTACCTGCGCCGCCACATGGGCATCCGGCCGTTGTTTATCGTCAGTCTGCTGATGATCGCGGCGGGTTGTCTGATGCTCGTGCCGTCTTCGATTTCGCTGGCGGGCGCTCTAACCGCAGTGACGCTGATCGGGCTCGGATTCGGCCTGCCCTACGCCGCGATGTTTTCGCGCGCGGGCATGCTGTTTCCGGGCCGGGCTGCTGCGGCCATGGGGTTTGTCAACATGCTGGGCATCATCATGATTCTCGCCGGCGCGCCGCTCGTCGGGCACTTGGCTGACTTGACTGGTTCCTTCAAAACGAGCTTCACCCTGCTCGCGGGCTTCTGCCTCGTCACGTGCGCAGTCGTGCCCCTGATTCACAGCGAAGAGCCTTCGCCGGCAGCGTAGCTGCAGGCGAAGGCCCAAAGATTTGGAAGGCTATTCTGCGGAGGCCTGCGCCGCGGTCTTTCCCCGAGCCATTTTCTGAGCCATGAAGAGCAGCAGCTTGCGGTCGCTCTCCTTGGCCTTGCTCAAGAGCTGGCGAAACCTCTCCAGCGTCCGCGCATCCTTGCCGGCACTGCCCCAGGCGATTTCCCCCGCGGTCTTGCGCTTCAAAATGTTGGGCAGTGCGGGCGGCTTGTCGCTGTCATAGAAAAGCTGGTACAGAGGCACTTCGAGGGCGCGAGCGAACTTCTCGAGCGTTTCGACGGCGGGAACGGTGTGCCCGTTTTCCACGCGGGAGATGTAGCAGCGCAGCAGTCCCGTCCGCTTTTCAATTTCTCCCTGGGAGAGTTTCTTTTGTTCCCGGATCGCCCGCAATTGATCCCCAATGATCATTTTCATGTCCTTTCAGATTTGGTGTTGTCGTTTGTCCGTCATGCGTAATTTCAAGTTTGTTGCTGCCATCCTAACCCAGTCGTGTTTAACTGCCCAGGGTCCCTCACATTTGCTGCGGCAGATTGTGACCGGAACCATGCCCCATTGCAAACCACTCACAGACCCGCGACGGTGGATCCGCTCCCTTAGTGGATCCTCCGAAACGGCGTGAGCTTGCCCGATGGCGGATTCGGCGGCCGGTGCTTGACGATCCGCGAGCGCGCAAATTCCGCCCAGGGCCCGTTCGGTTCGTAACGCACGTACAGTGACAAATGCCGCAGCGCGCTTTGAATCTGCCCCTTTTTTTCATAAGCCAGGGCAAGATTCAAATGACCGTCCGCAAGCGACGGCGTCAACTCGACGGCGTGCGCAAGATGAGCGATGGCGCTTTCGGTTTGTCCCAACTGCTCGAGCACGCAACCGAGGTTGAATTCCGCGAGCGCGTTCTGCGGTTCCAGTCGGATCGCCGAAGTGAATTGCTTCAACGCGTCCTCCATCCGCCCCAGTTGGTACATCGTCGTTCCCAGATTGATACGCGCTTCCACCCATTCCGGCGCCGCTTCCACCGCTCTTCGATAGGCCTCAGCCGCTTGATCGAGCGACTCGGTATCGGAGTCACACAACATGCCGTATTCAAACCACTCCTCCGCCGATCGAGACGCCATGGCGTGCACTTTGTTGGCCACTTCCGACGTCTCGAAATCCAAAACGAACTGCCCCGTGAGCGGCTCAAATGGCCGCGCCACGGTGTCCGGCGGGTAGACGACGACCTGCTTTCCGTTGGTCGAAACGCGCAACTGCGAAAGCGGCGCCTGGTTCGATCCGAGTTCGGTTTGGAGAATCGTGACCGCGCGCCGAATGCGTCGCGCAGGAACCTTGCGGGCCGCCAGACGCTTGATCGTCTCCAGCGCCACGAGATCGGAGAAGTTGAAGAATCGCTCTCCCCAGCGCGCCTTCGGCAGAACCAAACGCAGGCGCGTCCAGTACTCCAGTTCGCGCCGCGTGACCCCCATCATCCGTTCGACTTCGTTGCGCGTGTAGCTGTGTTCCAATCCGTTTGCTCCGCAGAGATTTCCCAGGTTGCCGTATTATCCACCGAAAATCTTTGGATTTGGAGAAAAATTGCAGCCGCGGCCGGTGGAAATTTTTGGGCGTTGCAACGCAGGAAAACCCCCCGCCTTGTCGAGGCGCAACGCGGGCGAATCTTGCTAGACTGATTCTCGTTCGAATTACTGCCTCATCCATCCTATGCAACCCCACGCAGCCGAACGGCGCCACCTGGAGCGGCAAATTGCCTATGCCCGGCCCATTTTCATGGTGCTGGCACTGGTTGATTTGTTGGATCGGCCCCCCGCGCAGCGAGGCCCGCAAGCCGTAACCTTCGTAACTGTCTATCTAATCGTCTCGCTCGTCCTTGCGGTGGCGCAAAATGTTCAGTGGATTGGCGAATTGCCGCTGCCGCTCCCAGTCGACCTGATCGCGCTGGCCGCCTTCCTCGTTCTGAGCCGTTCCGTCGTGGCCTTTTGGTTTGTCTACCTGTTCGTGGCCCTGGCTGCGGGAATTCGCTGGGGAACACGGCGGTCGATTTTCCTGGCCGGACTCGTGACATTCGCGCTCCTCATTCGAACGGCTATCAACGGCCCGCTCGCGTGGGAGCAGATGGTGTCCTGGATCGCGCTGTCTACAGGGACGTTCGCCGCCGGCGTCGGCATGTCGTTTCTTGGCAGTCGGCAAAGGCGGCATGCCACCGAGCAGGAGTTCCTGGCGTTGCTCACCCGGCAGCTCGAAGTCGACCGCGGCATGGCCGAGTCGCTGCGCTTGCTCCTCGCGGAACTGGTGGCCGCATTCGCGTGCGAAGAGGCAATCCTGGCATTCTGCGACCCGGACATCGAGCGAATTTTTGTCTGGAAGCACAAGGCCGGAGACACCTCACGCCTCACGCCGGATAACCTCCCGCTTACGCGCAGCGATGGATTCCTGCTCGACCAGCCGGACGCCAGCGTCTGCTGGAATCACCTCGAGGGAGCGGGCGACGGCTTCGGCTGGAACCGTCAGGATGGACGGCGCCTCCGGGATCTGCCTCGCCTGCCCGGCCCCATGCGGCAGGAGCTGGGCTGGCGCTCGGTTCTCGGCGTGACCTTGGACCTGGCCGGACAGCCCACCGGGCGGCTGATGCTGGGCAATGCGCGCCGGAGGTTTCATCCCCAGGATTTGCAGTGGCTCGAGCGCATCGTGCGCCACCTTGGGCAGCCGCTGCAGAATCTTTTCCTGCTGCGCCACATTCGCGCGCATGCGATCGAGGGCGAGCGCAGCCGCATCTCCCGCGAAATTCACGACGGGATTTTGCAGACCCTGCTCAGCGTCGATATTCAGTTGAACGTCTTGCGCCGCAAGGCGCCGGTCGATCCGGAACAAGTGGTTCAGGGCCTCACCTCGCTGCAGCAGACCGTGCGAAGCGAGACGGACGAGCTGCGCCGCATGGTCACCGACATGCGCCCGCTGCGCGTGCAGAGCGCCGATCTGGTGGACCTGATGCGCGGCTTCGGCGAGCGCTTCCGCAATGAGTCCGGGCTGGCGCTGGATCTTCTCATCGATTCCGCCGAACTCCGCATCCCCGACCGCATCTGCCGCGACCTCTTTCAGATATATAGAGAATCGTTACACAATGTGAAAAAGCATGCGCACGCTTCCCACGTCGTGGTAAAACTATGGCAGAATGAAGGGGAAGTTTTTCTTGTCGTAGACGATAACGGAGATGGGTTTAGTTTTGCGGGGCGTTTTACCGGCGATGAACTCGACCGCCTTCGTTTAGGCCCGATTTCCATCAAGGAGCGCACGCGCAGCGTAGGTGGTGTGTTAACAGTGGAATCCACTCCAGGGCACGGCGCGCGTTTGACTATAGAGGTTCCTCTCGGCTGACATGGCCAAAGCGACGAAACAACAAATTCGTGTTCTGATGGCGGACGATCACGCTATCTTCCGTGAAGGGCTGCGCAAGCTGCTCGACAGCGACGATGAAATTGCCATCGTCGGCGAAGCCTCCAACGGCAATGACTGCATCAAGATGCTGGCCAAGCTGAAGCCGGACATTCTCCTGCTCGACCTCCGCATGCCAGATAAAGACGGCCTCGCCGTGCTCGAAGAGGTCAATTTTGATCAGTTGCCGACCCGCGTTGTGGTCCTCACCGCCGCCGAGGACGATCGCGACGTGGTGCGCGCCATGCGCCTCGGCGCCCGCGGCGTGGTACTGAAGCAGTCCGCGACCGAGTTGCTCATCCGCAGCATCCATAAAGTTCACGGCGGCGAAATCTGGCTCGACAATCACATGACCGCCGAGGTCATGAAGGCCTTTTCCAAGTCTTCCGACGGCGGCCCGCGTCGCGAAAAGCCCCTCCTCAGCGACCGCGAAAAAGAAATCGTCCAGCTCGTAGCGCAGGGCTTCCGCAACAAGGAAATCGGCGAAAAGCTGTTCATCAGCGAACAAACAGTGAAGAATCACCTGCACAATATCTTCGACAAACTCGGCGTCTCCGACCGCCTCGAGCTCGCCCTCTACGCCATCCATCACCGCCTCATCGACCAGGGATGAAAAGACGTGTCCCGTGGTTCGCTTGCCCTGAGCTCATGCGAAGGGTGGCCCGTGTCCCGTGAACCCCGAAATCCCGCCTCGCAGAGCCAGGAGTTGACTGCGGCAAGGCACCTGAACCTCAGGACAGCTATTCGCCGAAGCCCGAAATGCTAAGCTGGCCGAGCATAGGTGGGAGAGTATTATGAATAAATTTTATGTATTAGTTCTAATTATCGCCTCCCTGCTGACGACTACCGGCAGAGCAGGCGAACTCGCTAGTTCGTTCAAACAAGCTGCCGCACTAGGAGATGCCCAAGAAAAGGACCCCGCTACATGGGTCTATCAGCGGCGTGACCTAACGCCGTACTACGAGCAAAAATACCGGCCTGTTTTTCAGTCTTGTTTAAAGTCCACTAATCACCCGGACACATCGTCGTTCTCATTCGTTGTAGTAATTGGAAAAGATGGTCGCGTTATGCGGCTCTACATAGACCACGACACTACTGTGTATACGTGCGTACGGCAGACGCTGCAAGAAGACGAATTTCCGCGCCCGCCAGTCTCTCCCTATTACTGGCACGTTGAAATGAGCTTTGCGAAATAGGGCGATACTCTGCGCGTACCTCACTCGATCGGTTCGACTACGGCGGACAACGGCGGATGGGCACCTTCCGCCAAAACTCCTTAGGATCAGGCACTTAGAAGGTAGGTAGAAGACCGCAACGCGCCCCAGCGTCGCCCTGCGGGCACCCCCACGGGGCACGGGCCACGAACCACGGCTCGCCTCCTGTCCTCTCATCCTAGTACGAGCGTACCAACTCGACATGCCGCGAATTGGGACCACCGCGCTATTGAGCAGTCCGTCCCGCCCCCGTAATCTCATACACGAAAACGAAAACAGTGAGCATCAGAGGAGACTACCTTGACAGCCGAAGAACGGCGAGCGACACAGAGGTTTCAGATTCGGCTTCCCATGATCGTTCGCTGGACCAGCGGTTCGGCGATCGGCGAAGCCAGCACCGAATCGAGGGATGTCAGTTCTCGGGGCGTCTATTTCTTTCTCCCCAAAGAAGTCTCCAGCGGCTCACCCGTTGAGATTCTGCTGACCCTACCCCACGAAATCACACTGGCTGGACCGGTGAAAGTGCGTTGCCTCGGCCGCATCAAGCGCGCCGAAGTCGACGAGCCCGGCCGCATTGGCGTAGTGGCCCAGATTGAACGTTACGAGTTTCTGCGCGGCGACGAACACGCCGCGTAGCGGGCGCGGGCTACCCTTCGAAACTCAGGGTAAACATCTGTTTACCCCGAGTTGCGAAGGGTAGCCCGCCCTCATGACGACCTTGCCCGCCACCTGCGGAGGCGGACAGGACAAACCGGGATGCTCCGGCCCCTCAGCTGAGCGTCCCGGTTATTTTTTTGTGTGCGATTCTTGCTTTGGTTTTCACGGGCCACGGACCACGGGCCACGTCATTCATATCTCAGCGCTTCCACCGGATTGAGGCGCGCCGCCCGCGCCGCAGGATAAATTCCCGACGCGAGGCTCACAATCAGCGCGAAGGCGATGGCGCCTCCCACGAGCCACCACGGCACCGACCAGATGTTCGGCGGGGTGATGCCTTGCCTCTTCAGATAGAGCAACGTGGCGAATTGGATCGCGCGGCCGATCGCCCATCCGAGAATCACGCCGAATACGCCGCCTGCAATCCCCATGACCCCGGCCTCCGCGAAAAATAGCTGGCGGATGTCGAGGTCGGCTGCGCCCAGCGCTTTCATCACACCGATTTCGCGGCGGCGCTCGAGGATCGCCATCACCAGCGTATTGATGATTCCAAGCGAAGCCACGGCCAGCGCCAGGCTGCCGAAAATTCCCAGGAACAAATCGAAGATTGCAAAAAAGGTGCGCAGATTGCGCGTGACGTCGATCAGTGAAAACGTCGCGAATCCCATGTGCGTGACGCGCGACTCAATCTCGGCCACGGCCGTCGGGCTGGAGGCGCGAATATTCAGCGCCGCGTAGCGCGTTCCCTCCGCGTGATTCGATCGGGCCGTATCCCGCAAGTCGCTTTGCTGCACGACTTGAAGTTTTTCCGCCACTGCAAGCGGCAGGTACATTCCGGCGTTGTTGAAGCCGACCGGCCCGCCGCCCGAATCCGAAGTCGGCGTGACGCCGACCACCAGAAACTTCTTCTCGCTCGGCACGATCGAAAATCCCATGGCCTCTTCGTCTGGGCCGACGGCTTGATTAGGCGCATCCGCGGGCGACTGCTGAGACGGAGGCGGCAGCGCTTGCCTTTGCGCAAAGCGCAGCGTGATTTGCTGCCCGAGAAGGGAGCCGGGCGCTCGCCCGACGTCGACCAAGCGCTTGGCCAAGTCCCCTTGAACAATGGTTTCATCCGAATCGGGGCCCGAAAAGAAATGGCCGTTCAACCCATCCAGCGTGCCGCTCGATTGCGAGGACGCCGCCATCCCGGCCACCATCACAAGCTGGCTGACCGGCTCGCGCCGCGCCTCGGCCGTGAACCGAATTTCTGGATTCACTTCCAGCACGTTCGGCAGGGCAGCAATCTCTTTGCGCGCCGCGTCATCGAGCGGCCGCGGCGGCGCCTGTTCGGTGGCATCCCGCGCCTCGCGCCGCCCGCCTCCGGGCTGGCCAAAGGGCTGGTTCTGCCGCGATCGCACCGAAATGGTGTCGAAGAGTCCCGCGCGGGCCACCGAGCGGTTCACAAGCTGCTGCAAGCCCACGCCCAGCGATAAGAGGGCAACGAGCGAAGCCACGCCCACGGAAATTCCCAGCGTCGTCAGCGAATTGCGCAGCACGGCTTCGCGCAGATTGCGTGCCGCCAGTTCGGTTAGGTCCCCCAGCTTCATCGCAGGCGCTCCTCGCGGGAGATCGCTCCGTCGGAAAGCGTGACGATACGGTCCGCATATCGCTCGGCCAACACTCGTTCGTGAGTGACCATAATCACGGTTCTCCCCGGTCCCGACGCCGGGCGATGAATCTCCGCGATCAGTTTCATGATCTCCTCGCCGGTGTTGCTGTCCAAGTTGCCTGTGGGTTCATCGGCGAGCAGAATCGCCGGCCGATTCACCAGGGCGCGCGCGATCGCCGCGCGCTGCTGCTCGCCGCCGGAGAGCTCCGCCGGCCGATGCCGCGCGCGCGCCGAAAGTCCAACGCGCTCGAGCGATTCACGAACGCGCGCAGGCCGCTCGCCGCGAGGCATCTCTGCCAAACGCAGAGGCAGCTCGACGTTTTCTTCCAAAGTCATGCGGGGAAGGAGCTGAAACGATTGAAACACGATGCCGATCGTGCGGTTCCGGTGTGCCGCCAGGTCCCCGCTCGTCATCGTGGCCAGGTCGCGGCCCTGGGCGAGAATCGCGCCTGAAGTCGGCCGGTCCAACCCGGCGATCAGATTGAGCAGCGTCGATTTTCCCGAACCGCTGGCCCCCAGCAGCGCCAGAAATTCCCCCGTGCCCACGTCGAGCGAAATTTCATTCACCGCGCGAATCAGCGCGTCTCCCATCCGGTAGTGACGGGAGACGCGCTCCGCGTGAATTGCCGAACCATTTGAATTTGCCGCCGCTTCTGGCACAATCATAGTACGCAGGGTAGCACGCAAAAGTTTCGCGGGGAATTTCCGGCGCGCGGGCGCAGCTGGTTTGGCGCCTCCGGCGCTGAGTGCTCTGCGGCTTCACAATTTGATCGCAAGAGACGCTGCAAGCCATCCGCCAGGCAGGTCAAGAGCGAACGTTCCGGCAGTCGTTAGGCGAACGGCATGTTTTGCAGTAGCCATGGGGACGACCGTAGCGTATCCGTGCAGGATTGCGGAAGGCGAGAGACCTACGGAAAATCCCGGCACAGCAGGTGACAACGTGCCTCAAGAACCGAATCTTCCCGAATGGTCGCACGCCGTCCTGAACTTGCGGCGGCGGCTGGGCCTCAGCCAATCTGAATTTGGTTCCCGCCTGCACTATTCCGCGATGGCCGTCTCACGCTGGGAAACCGGAAAGCAGGAACCCACCTCTCGATGTTTGATCATGCTTGGAAACATGGCCGGCCAGCCCGACTGCTGGCTATTCTGGTCGCGCGCCGGTCTGAAGAGTTCGGACTTGCAGGAGATGTTGCCCGGCCCACGAGCCATGGCGCGGATGACCAAGTCTCAGGATTTTGAAATCGTTCATGCCGGCGGTGGCGTAAAGCGCAAGCGTCCAAAAGGCGCTCCCAAAGTGCAATTGGTTGCGATTCCTCTGTTGGAGCTGGAGGCGGGAACGATCGGCCAGGCGGGCGGCCAATTTTCTGGTTTTGATAGCGCGATTGCCGACGAAGTCATCGCCGCCCCGGCCTTCTGGTGCCCCAATCCCCAGCAAACCAATTGTCTCCGCGTGAAGGGCACCTCCATGAGCCCGCTCATCAACGACGGTGACATCGTGGCCGTGGACGCGTCCCAAACCGAGCCTGACGAATTACATCAAAAAATCGTGGTCGCCTGCCACCGCGATCACGGACTCTCCTTGGCGCGCTTCATTTCGGCGGACGGTGTGCATCTGCTCGAATCGGAGAATCGCGATTACAGCCCCGTGACCGTGGAAAAAGATCGAAAGTGGCAAATCGTAGGAAAGGTTTTGTGGTGGATTCGAAAGGGCCCGTGATGGCCGTCCTCGGATCCCTCGCTTCACTGGCGAATCCTTCAACAGGCCTCATCGACCCTGGATCTCGGCCACCCTTTATTTCTTTGGTTGCGCCTTACCTGTAATCAGGCTCCGTAGACCGCCGTTGATGTAGGAGCCCCATGCGTTTGAGCAGGCGCTGTAGCATTCAAAGTTCGGAACCAATCCGACGTGTGTGAAGCGGACCTCGGTCTTGTCGCCCTTTTTGGCGATTTCGAAGGTAATTGTCGTGCCTTTCCACTCGCTCTTGTCCGCGACAAAATTGATGGCGCTGTCTAAAACAAGCCAGACCACTTTCTTGCCGGGGACTAATTCCATCACCTTCTGTTTGCTGTAGTGGTGGGGATTGTAGCGATATGTAAACTCATCGCCGAGTTTGTCGGTGCTGCCTTCAGCCCCCGGTTCGCCCGTCCACCATCCGCGAACATTGTTGATGGCCGCAAAGGCTTCCTCGGGAGTTTGGTCCACCGTGAATGCGGTAGTGAAGTTTGGACTACTCATCATTTTCTCCTCTCTCTTTCGGTCATCGCTTCCTTGTTCGTGTCGTTACCCGAGCCTGGCATGGCCTGCCCTGGTTGGGGCTGAGCCAGCGCCGCGTTTACAATCGCTGCAAACTGGCGCTCCAGCCCAGCGCCGGCCATCCGGTAGAAGCGCACCGGCGACCGGCCGCTTGGGGCGGCGATGCGGTCGCCATCCTTTAGCTCGCGTTCCCCGCTGCGTCGCGCTTTCGGAAGGCGGCTTCTCCAGCGTCGGACACCTCGACCCACTTCGCGACAGGCGAGGCCTCGGCGTCGTAGTTGTCGTGCCAGTTCCACCACTTGTACGGCTGGGTCTGGGGATAACCCTCCGGCGAATCCTCCCAGGTTTCCTGACGGCCGAGCGGTGTGATATCGAGGTAGCTCCAGGTGGTCCCCATCGCCTCGTCGCCACGGTTGTTGATGAAGTATGTGCGGAACACCCGCTCGCCATCGCGGAAGAACACGTTGTGGCCGTGCCATTGATCGACGCCGAAGTCCACATCGAAGCTGTCGGTGATGGTGTACCAGGGCATCTCCCAGCGCATCCGCGACTTCAGGCGCGCGATGTCTGCCTGCGGCGCACGTGAGGCGTAGGCGAGGGTGGTGTCGCGAGCGTTCAGATGGGCCAGGTGGGCCACCTGATCGGCGCCCAGCGAGCAGCCGCGGCAGGCGTGCTCGGGCCAGCCGAACACCCCGGGCTCGAAGAAGGCGCGATAGACGATCAACTGACGACGGCCCTCGAACAAATCGAGCAGGCTTACCTTGCCCTTGGGTCCGTCGAACTCGTACTTCTTGTCCAAAGCCAGCCACGGCATTCGCCGGCGTTCGGCGGCCAGCGCGTCACGAGAACGGGTGAAGGCCTTCTCCTTCACGAGCAGCTGCTGGTGCGCGGCCTCCCACTCCTGTTGCGACACGATCGCGGGCGTCTTCATCGCGAGATGTTCTTTCCCGCGTTCCTTGTTTCCCTCTTTGCTCGTTGCCATCTCATTCCTCCTTTGTTTTCTCAAACCGGCCGAGACGATTTTCATTTGATTTCGGGACCATTTCTCCAGCCGCGTTCTTCTTGCGGGAAACCTTCACGGCCAAGGCCGCTGCCAGCCCGCCGGTAGACGCCGCGCCGGCAACGATCAGTCCCATGGTTGCCAAACAGACTGGACACATCGTTCACCTCCCGGGTGGCTGAGCTTGACCGCTAAGCCGCCTCTATAACGGTGACGTGTGAAAGGGGTTCATTTCGACAGGGCCGGTGGGAAAAGGCAGGAACAAATCAGCCGCGTCGTTGGAGCAAGAACTGCCTCACGGCCGGGTCTTCAGTCAGGCCAATCGCCCGGTCGAAAGCGTCCGCAGCCTCGGATTTTTTTCCTAGCCGTTGTAACACGTGAGCGCGAACCGCCCAGTAGGGCTGATAAGAGGAGACATCGTCGGGGTCGATTCCATCCAGTACCCCGAGCCCGGCTTCCGCTCCCTTCGCTTCGGCGACCGCCGCGGCGTATCCGGTCCGGGTGCCGAGTGTTGGGGAGATGCGGATCAGCTGTCCGTAGAACATCACGATCGCGTCCCACTCGGTCCGGCCGCTGCGCGCCCGGCCTGCGTGCACCGACTGGATCGCGGCCTCCAGCTGAAACCGGCCGATGCGGCCGCGGCTCGCAGCTTCGGCGAGGTGGCGTTCCGCCTCTTCGATCAATGGCTGAGACCACTTCCGGGAATCTTGCTCCGAGAGAGGAACGAACCGGCCATCCGGCCCCCGCCGCGCCGCCCTACGGACCTCGCAGTGGAGCATGAGAGCCAGCAGGCCCCGAGCCTCCGCTTCCGCAGGCATTTGCTCCAGAAGTACCCGCGCGAGCCAGATAGCCTCCTCAGCTAGATCCCGCCCGCGCTGGTCCACACCCGCCATGTCATCCCATCCGAGTCCGAACGCGGCATAAATCGCTTCCAGCACCGCGTCGAGCCGCTGCGGCAGTTCACGCTCTTGCGGGATTTCGAACTGAATGCCGGCGTCGTGGATCTTCGTCTTGGCGCGCACCAGGCGCTGCCCCATCGTCGTGGGTGAAATCAGGAAGGCTTGGGCAATGCGCGCGGCGTCAAGCCCCAGAACGGTCTGGAGCATGAGCGGCGTGTGCATCGCGGGATCGATGGCCGGGTGGGCGCATACGAAGAGCAGCTTCAATCTTTCATCTGGGAACTCCGTCGACGAGACCATCTCTTTGGACTCCTCTCTGAGGTGCAAGAGAGTAGCCTCGCTCTCCAGAGCAACTCGTTGATGACGAATCAGATCGATCAGCGAGTGGCGAGCAGTCGTGAGCAACCAAGCCTCCGGATTTTGTGGCACGCCGTCTTTCGGCCAGGTCGTGAGCGCTTTCAACAGCGCGTTGCTGAGGGCGTCCTCCGCGCTGGCCACGTCCCGCGTGTGCGAGGAAAGGTAAGCGACCAGGCGCCCGTAAGATTCGCGCGCCACCCGTTCGATTGCCCGGTGAGTGCTTTCGTGGCCGCTCCCACTCATCCCGTAACCCGGCGCAGATATACCGCTGACACGGGACGCACCTCCACGGCGCCGGCTGAGGCCGCCGGGCAGCGCGCCGCCCAATCGAGCGCCGCATCAAGCGAAGGAAGTTCCAAGATGGTGAATCCCCCCAATTGCTCCTTGGTTTCCGCGAAGGGGCCATCCTGCACGCGCCGCTTTCCTTCCTTGATTCGCACCGTGGTCCCAGTCTCCGGAGCCTGAAGTGGATTGCCACCGACGTAGACGCCGGCTTCAACGAGCGCTTTGTGGTACGCCCGCCAGGCGCCGAGGTAGGGGTCCTTCTCGTCGTCGTTATTCCGTGCCGCAAACGCTGCAGGGTTCTCGAAAATTAACAGGGCAAATTGCATCGCCGTCTCTCCTTTGGGAACAATCGTGAGCGCCTTTGCGCTTCTGAATGTATGACGGATGAGTGGCGGTCCGTTCGACAGATTTCAGGAAATCGCGGGGAATTTCAAGAGGCCGTAAAAGAATTGACTCAACGCTTTGGATAAGGGGAGAAAATAGGCTGGATATTTATGGTCGGGGCGTCCGGATTTGAACCGGAGGCCTCCTGCGCCCAAGGCAGGCGCGCTACCAGGCTGCGCTACGCCCCGACATGAAGTAAGTTCACATTCTACAGCAGGCTGCGAATTTGACTCGAGCGTTGATCGTATCACCTGTGCCACAGCTTCGCCAGAATCGGGGCGGTCTTGGCGATTTGCTCAGCGACTAGACCAAGGAGCGCCCAGCAAGTTATTGAAAGAATCGGCAGGCGTTGGACACCGCCATACTGTCGGGAGCCTCGCCATGAAAAAGGCAGCCGCGCCGAATGACATTCAAGATTCCAGCCAATCGGCACGTGCACTCTTATGCTTTGTGAAGTCAGCGGAGATTGCTGAGAAGAATGACGTCACTGCTGATTTCGCCTCGGGACGTGAGAAGCACCGTACCGTCTTCGGACCAATTGAAATCGAAGATTCTGCCGGAGGTGAAATTTGTTATCTGCTTCGGGTTTCCTCCGGCAAGCGGCTGTTCCCAAATGTTGGTCACATCTCCTTTGGTCATAAGAAATTGCACTGCATCTCCACCTGGCGACCAGCGCAAACAAGCTTCTCGGTAGGCTTCCGGCGGCAACTCAAATTCCTTATAAATCTTGCCTTGATCTGTCGACATTAGTGCCAGTTTCAGTACCGGTTTAGGAACGAATACGTCATACGGAAACGCCAAAAACCTTCCGTCGGGCGACACTCGCATCGTTCCTCGGATGGTTACGCCGGGTACCTCTCCGACTATAATGGGCTCGCCACCTTCTATTGGGATGCGCAGTATTTTCTGTGAGGTTCCCATGAGCACGTAGTACAGCAATCTTCCGTCAGGCGAGCACGTCGGGGAGTACACCAATCCACGCGCAAGAGTGGTTGCGTTCAGGCCGTCCGAGTCGATGCGCACAATTCTGCCCGGGCCAGACTGATATGATCGGGGCACTATCAGGCGTCCGATTGCCAGCTTCGTTGCATTCACCTTCCCGGCGTCCGCTCGCGAATCGTCGCCTTCCTCAGATGCGTAGGAGGCCGCAACGGCAACCTGCCCGCACACCGCGGGCGGGGCCACATCGCGTAATCCGGAAAGGGGGATGCGTTCCGTTCCGTCCCCATTCAGACTCAATAGCTGCCCGTCTCCACTCACCGCAAGGATCTTTCCGGAGCTTGCCGGCACAGCCGCCACCATCGGCATCTCTCCGGAAGTGATCTGTTTCGCCTCTGATGGATTTGCTCCCGCGCTTTTCCAAATGTTTGCCGAAAGCGACCATTGGATGGCGGCAACTTTTCGGGCATCGCGTGTCGTGTCAATCCGAATCCCCCAATTGGAGAGGTCATTCGTAACACGCCTCCGGTCGCCATTCGCAACAGCAATTGTCCAAAGTTGACCTCTGCCGCTGGAATCATCTACTTCTACCAGCACCTTGTCACTCTCTGGCAACCACAAAGGTCTCCCGATAACGCCCGCATTCCAAAACAATTCCCGAATGCTTCCGTCAGAAACCGAGATGTAGTCCAGGACGTATCCTGAACGCTCTCCGCGCAACATGAAAGAAACCGCAATGGTCCTTCCATTCGGAGACCACGCTGCTCCCGTCTGAAAACTGTACGACGTGCCATCGATGGCCGCCAGCAATCGGTCTCGGCTTCCGTCCGTGTTGGCGATACGAATTTCCACTCTGGCAGGCGATGGCATTCCTCTGCTGTAGGCGAACTGATGACCGTCGGGCGAGAAGCTCACAGGTGCGTCAATGTCCCTGGTTAGGAGCCGGTACGCGCCGCCAAGGACCGGTATCGCGAAAAGATCCTTAAAGGTACCCGTGTCTTTGCGCGTGCGTACAAAATAGATGGAATTGCCATCCGGCGAGAACGTCAGGCCCCGGAAATCAGGTTCCTCTGACGGCAAAATCTGAACGTCGCTGCCACTTGAAAGCTGCCGCAGCCACAGGCCCGATCCCTTGGAGTCGCGCTGCGCGTAGACGATATAGTTGCCGTCGGGAGAAATTGCAGCATCTTCGGCCTTGCCGCTACTAGTGAGTTTAGAGAATCTTAGGCTCTCAAAGCTAGAAGTTTGCGTCGTCCAACGCCGCAGGCCATAGGCGGTGATTGCAACAAAAACTATAAACATCAAACCAATCGCAGCCATTTTTCCCCAAGACCGCCAGGCGTTCGGCGCGCTGGGAGTTGGTTCCGCTCTGACCTCCGCAATCTGAACTTGCTTATCTTTCCCGTGTTCGGCGGGCGGGACGCGCCCCTCCTGCGGACGCGATGCCTCTTCAGAAACCTCTACGCGTGATTCAGTGCCATTGCCGCGAGCCGTTGCAATGAATCGGTAGCCCCTACGCGGAAGAGTCTCGATGTACCGAGGTTTTTCGGCTTCGTCCGCGAGTGCGCCCCGGATTTGGTTAATCGAAAAATTGATCCCGCGTCCGAAATCCACGAACGTAGAATCGCTCCAAAGGCATCGTTGGATTTCCTCGCGAGTAACAACCTGGCCGGCCCGCTGACTCAGCAGAAGCAGGACCTTCAGTGGTTGGGGCTGCAACCTGACTAGAATGCCGTTTTTCCGAAGTTCGCCGGCCGCAGGGTCCAGTTCAAACGGACCAAACCGAATCTTTGTCGTTGGTGATTGCGGCATTGATGTGTGAACTCAACGCGAAAGGATATGCCGCGATAGTAGCACTGCAGTACTTCAATATCCACGGAGACTTTGCCCGGTCGCTTGTGCTTAACTCCCCTTTTTTGAGCAAATTGCACCCTAACACAAAACTAACATTTTACTAAGAGCCTAGCCATTGCCTGATCCCACATCCAAAACTAAGTTGCCATTACGCGACATTCCCAGCGTCTCCCCACTGTGGATGCACGCTTAGCATATTTGAGGGGGCGCCATGACAAAATCTCGGTTACTGCTGATTTTTATCAGCGGCTTGTGGCTGTTGAATGGATGCGGTAGCGCCACAGGCCCGACCCAACATGTGGCTACGCACTTTTCCGTGGCACCAGCCAACACCACGCCAACCGCCGGCGTGGCATTCAGCATTACTGTTACCGCGCTGGATAGCTCGGGCCAAACGGTCCCGAGCTATTCCGGAACAGTTCATTTCACAAGCACAGATGGCAAAGCGGCATTGCCGGGTGACTCACCCCTGGCGAACGGGACTGTTACCGTTCAAGTCACACTGGAGACAGCTGGCCCACAGTCTGTCACCGCGACCGACACCGCCTCGCTAACGGGCACCTCGAACTCCATCACCGTCGTCATGAAAACAAGCCCTGTGCCGCTCGTTTACCAGCCGTTGCGTCCCGCTGCGGTAGCCCCAGGCGGGGCAGGGTTCACACTCACCGTGGATGGAACCGGCTTCGTATCCGGCGCGCAAGTAAATTGGAACGGCAGCCCGCGCACGACGACATTCGTCAACGAGTCGAAATTGACTGCGAGCGTACAGTTGTCCGACATCGCCAGTGTGAACACGGCGTCAGTAACCGTCGTCAATCCCTCCCCCGGTGGCGGCAAGTCAAATGCCGTCTTATTCGAAGTTACCAATCCGAATGGGACTTCGTTCACGGCAGTTCCTCCACTCCCAGCCGGATCCGGCGCTAGCGCGTTGGCAACTGGCGATTTCAATGGCGACGGAAAGGAGGACCTGGCCGTGGTGAACGATGCCAGCGATAGCGTGACCGTGTTCCTGAGCAACGGGGACGGGACGTTCCAGGCCGCCGCGAACTATAGTGTTGCGTCGCAGCCTATGTCGATCGCCGTGGGGGACTTCAACGGTGACGGAAAGCTGGATCTGGCTGTTGTCAATAACTTGAGTGACAGCGTTAGCGTGCTTCTCGGCAAGGGCGACGGTACGTTCCAGCCAGCCATGACCTCCGGTGCTGGGTCGACTCCCACCTCGGTTGCAGTGGGAGATTTCAACGGCGACGGGAAGCTGGATTTGGTTGTTGTAAATAGCTTGGGTGTCAGCATGCTTCTCGGCAAGGGCGACGGCACGTTCCAGGCAGCAGTGAACTGCGGCGTTGGGTCGTCGGTTGCGGTAGGAGATTTCAATGGCGACGGGAAGCTGGACCTGGTTGTGGGAGATTTCATCGCTACGAACCCAGACATCGGCTTACTCTTGGGCAACGGGGACGGAACATTCCAAACACCTTTGCACAACGTGATTGGGATTAGTCCCTCCTCAATCGCGGTGGGAGATTTTGATGGCGACGGTAAACTGGACGTGGCCTTGGCCGGTCGAGGCTGCAAAACAGGTTGCCCGATTTTGCAGGTGCTATTTGGGAACGGAGATGGGACATTTCAACCCGTCAGAAGCTTATTTAACCCGACAAGGAATCAAGCCAATTTCGTCATACTGGGAGATATCAATGGCGATGGCAAGTTGGACATGATCGTGACGTACAGCCAACCGGCCATCAGCGTGTTCCTTGGCATGGGCGGCGGCCAATTCCAAGGCCCCGTGAACTACAACAACTTGGGGCTGGCGCAAACGAGCGGACTAGCAATCGGAGACTTCAATGGAGACGGCAAACTCGACGTGGCGGTCACTTCAGGAACAGGCGTCACGATCCTGTTGCACCAGTAAGTGGGTTTCAAAACTGGGAGCCTTTTTGCCATCCGCAGCGCGGCTGTTCGTGGCTACGCCCCGGGTGCCACTAGCCCGTTGACATGAAGAGTTTGTTATTTCTAAGGCACCCCCCAACCTTGATTGCCACTCTACACGCCCATTTTCGTCCTCGGCCGTCCCAAAACTGCGGCAAGACGCGTTCACTCAACCGTCGCTGTGCAAGGGTCCAATGGCGTTTCTTGGCCTGGCGCTTAGCTTTCTCCAGAGCGTTTTCTGATGCAAATAAGTAAATTATTAGAGAGTCGCGGAAAGTACGGGCGAGAGAAGATCATCCTCAAATGGGCCTGGTCCGTCCCCGTTTGGGCCGAAATTGAGACACGAAGCGAACGTATCTCCCGGTGTTGAAGGCGATTCACATTTTCTTTACGCTCTAAAATCAAGGACTTAGCTAGAAGTTGATACCCACTTCCTGAGCATCTCAAATCCTCAGCTGCCTTTGGCACAGATTTTGCTCAGATTTCTTGCCTCGTACGCAATCATGAGGTCGAGAATTCGAACTCGATTTTCGTGTAGACGCGGGAAGAGACTCGATTTGCGCAAGGTGCGCGGTGTTGAACAGACGAATTTTTCTGAGCCCGCTCAAGATTTGCATCCGGTGCAGTGAAGGCGAAAATTCTTGTGGCGAGTTATTTCATTCTTGCCGCTGCCGGTGAGGCGTCGATGGGGCTGCAACGTCACGCCGTTTGGCGATTAAAGAGGAGACGCTAATGCGGAAGATAACGGTACGAAAGATTCGGATGCTGGCGGTCCTGATGGCAAGTCTTGCGGCCGGATGCGGCGGAATAGCAGGGGGAAGCCCCGCGCCCGCGGCGCCTTCTGTAGCCTCCACAGTTCCGGCGAGTGGCGTTACGGGAGTACCCCTAACGCAGATCGTTACTGCAACTTTCAATAAGGCGATGGATGCTACGACGATAAATACATCGACCTTTAGGGTGACAGGACCTGGTGGAGCCACAGTGACGGGCGCGGTCACATACGCCGGCACCACAGCGACATTTACGCCCGCCGCGCCTCTGGCCGGCAGTACGCCGTATACCGCGACGATCACGACGGGAGCAAAGGATCCTGCAGGAACCGCCCTGGCAAGTAATTTTGCGTGGACCTTCACGACGGGATCAATCCCCGCAGTAATTTCCACGAATCCTCTGAACAACGCAGGCAATGTGGCGATAAACCAGAAGATTACTGCGATTTTTAGTGAAGCCATGAACTCCGCAACGGTCGTTGCGTCAGGGACATTTACGGTAGCAGTGTCGGGCACAGGGGGCGCGGCGGTGCCGGGAACGGTGACGTATGTGGCGGCAACCAACACCGCGACGTTTGCACCCACGGCGAATTTGCTGTCGAGTACGCCGTATACGGCCACCGTGACCACGGTGGCGCAAAACGCGACGGGCAACGCCCTGGCAACGAGCTATGTTTGGACTTTTACGACGGGTAAGACGGCTGACGTGACACCACCAACAGTGATTGCCACCAACCCCGCCTCTGGGATAACAGGCGTTCCCGCGAATCAAACCATCACCGCAACGTTCAGTAAGGTTGTGGATCCGGCGACGATCACGGCAGCGGGGACATTTACAGTGGCGGTGGCGGGAGCAGGCGGCGCTGCTGTACCGGGAACCGTCAGCTATGCGGGTTCGACGGCAACCTTTACGCCAGCCGCGAATCTGGCAGCCAACACTCCGTTCACTGCTACGATTACAAATGCCGCCAAAGACCTTAGCGGAAATGCATTAGTAGCTGGTGCTGTGCCCAATCCCTGGAGCTTTACAACCGGCGCGGGCGCCGATACCACACCGCCTACAATAACTCTCACCAGTCCACCAAACGCAGACATCAACGATCCGTTGAATACGGCGGTTAGCGCAACCTTCAGTAAAGCTATGAATCCAGGGACTATAACCGCTTTAGGTACATTTACTCTGGCAGTGTCTGGAGCTGGTGCTGCTGCCGTCGCCGGAAACGTCACCTACGATTCCGTGACTCATATCGCGACCTTCACGCCCGCCGCAAACCTCATGGCCAGAACGCCATATGCGGCTACGATTACAAATGCGGCGAAAGACCTGGCCGGCAATGCCCTCGCGGCGGGAATCAAACCGAATCCGTGGACCTTTACCGTCGGCGCGTCCGCCGGCCCAACGGGGCCTAATCTCGGAACCGCTTCGACCTTTGGAGCTTTTGGAGGCGGCTCGGGTATAACCAATCAGGGTATTAAAACAGTGATTAATGGAGATATCGGGACCACCGGTGCCTCTACCGTGGTGACTGGATTCCACGATTCGGGGACAGGATGTATTTACACAGAAACCGGAAGCAATATCGGAACCGTCAATGGAAAGATATATACCGCTGCCCCGCCGCCGACTGTCGGGTGTCCGACCGAAGGTACCGCCACTACCTTCGGGATCGCGAGTCAAGTCGCAATCGACGCGCTCGCCGCATTTAACAATCTTTCTCCCGCTTCACGGCCCGGGGGGTCGGATCCAGGAGCGGGCCAACTTGGCGGACAAGTCCTCGCTCCTGGTATATACAAAGCCGCGGGGGGATCGTTCATACTCACCGGCTCGGATCTCACGCTGGATGGCAAAGGCGATGCTAACGCCATCTGGGTGTTCCAGGCGGCGAGCACGCTCACGGTGGGCGCTCCCGGAGCGCCTCGCAACGTCATTCTGACCAACGGAGCACAGGCCAAGAATGTGTTCTGGTACGTGGGCAGCTCCGCGACGATCAATGGGGCAGGCGGCGGCACCATGGTGGGTACCATCATCGCCTCCGCTGGAGTCACGTTCTCTACCGTCGGCAACGCAACGGTAACAACGCTCGACGGCAGAGCGTTGGGACTGAATGCGTCGGTCACTATGGTGAACACCGTGATCAACGTACCCGCTCCATAGTAAAGAAGCTAGTTGAACATGAAGAGTTGACTCCATTTTCATGGGCACTACTCGGAGGAACACACGCGAGTTCGTTGACCATCTCCGGACCCGCGTCACTTTGAGCGCCGCAAGACCCACGCGTCCCTGTGCCAAGGCTGTGCCAGAATTCGATGAATCATGTCATTTTGGCTTAGCATTGAGCGAAAAGCAGATTCCCCAATTTACTGAGGGAATGGAGCTGTTAGAGTCCGTCGGTCCGCGCCGAAGGCGGGCGTCCTAGTAGGTTGCGTTAGGCCCGACATTTCTCATAATTCTGCTGCACTTTCGCATTTGCCCTACGGTGATCCACGCGTGACAGCAACTAGGTGGGGAGCAGCCTGCACTCGATTCTGGCGCTAGCCCTGGGCCGCACCACGCGCCGAGGCTCCGTCTAACGCACCATTAGAAAGACGCCCACGCTGCTTCATTCGACAACACGCGCCATCGCCACGCCGTTCTGCCGCTTCCTCCAATGCTAAATTGAATCAGGGTGGGATGATTCGCTTCTAAGGGTGTGTGGATATTCCTGCCTGGCCAGCAGTGGAACCGGGGGCCGTTCTTGAGCCAGATTCGTCTGCGCACGAAATTTCTGCTGTCAATCCTGACGATCACCACGAGCTTGACGGCGGCGACGCTTCTGATCGTCAGTTACAGCGTCCGGAATCGTGTGCGCGAAAATCTCAGCGAGGACGTGCGCAATTCCGTCATTAACTATCGAAGTTTTGAGACGCAGCAGGAGGAAAGCCTCACCCGCTCCGCCGTTTTGTTAGCCAATCTGCCGAATGTCCGGGCCCTGATGGCCACCGAAGACGCCGTGACGATCGAAGACGGCGTCGCCGATGTTTGGAAGCTGAGCGGGAGCGATCTGCTCGTCCTCGCGAACCGCACGGGAAAAGTAGTGGCGCTGCGCTCGACGTCTTCCCGTCTCGATTCGGACTCGGCGCAGGCGCTGCTGCGCCAGTCGCTCGATCGCGGCGAGTCGAAGGACTGGTGGTTCGGCAACGGCCATTTGTACGAGATTTGGATTCAGCCGATTTATTTCGGCCCGGCCGCGAAGGAAACAAGCGTGGGCCTGCTCGCGGTGGGCCACGAAGTCAATCAGCGCGCCGCCATAGCATTCGCCAGTGTGGCCTCGGGTGAAGTGGCGTTCAACTACGAAGGTGCTCCCGTGGCGAGCACGCTCACCCCGGCGCTTCAGGCCGAACTGGCGCAGCGCTTCCGCGAGCGCGCCCATGGGCCTTCCAGCGAAGCGCAGGAAGTTCAGCTGGGCTCCGAGCGCTATCTCGCCAAGACTGTGAATCTCTCGGCGGCGGGAGCGCCGGTCGTCTCTCTCACGGTATTGAAATCCTTCGACAAGGCGACGCAATTTCTCGGCGGGTTGAATCGGGTCCTGCTGGCCCTTGGCTTGATCAGCATTGTGGCCGGCAGCGCGCTCGTCTTCTGGATTTCGCACACGTTCACGAGACCGCTCACAGGCCTCGTCAGCGGCGTTCGCGCCCTGGCCCAGGGCGACTACGATTATCCGCTCGACACTCGCGGCGGCGACGAAATCACGGAAGTCACGGACGCCTTCGCGCGCATGCGCGCCAGCCTGCAAAGCACGCAGAACGAGCAGAAGCAGCTCGAGGAGCGCCTGCGCCAGGCCCACAAGATGGAAGCGGTAGGCAGGCTTGCCGGCGGCGTCGCGCACGATTTCAACAATTTGCTCACCATCATCCGCGGGAACAGCGATCTGCTGAAGGACCGCGAAGGCGCGGACGCGCTTCACAATAAGTGCGTCGATCAGATTCAGAAAGCCGCCGGTCGCGCGGTCTCGATGACGCGCCAGTTGCTGGCCTTCAGCCGCATGCAGGTGCTCCAGCCTCGCGTGATCGATTTGAACGGCGTCGTCTCCGATCTCGGAAAGATGCTTCCGCGCCTCATTGGCGAGCACATCGAGTATTCCTTTTCGGCTGAGCCGAATCTTGCGCTGGTAAAGGCCGATCCAGGCCAAATCGAGCAGGTCATTTTGAACCTGGCGGCGAACGCGCGCGACGCCATGCCGCGGGGCGGGCAACTCAGCGTGCGTACAATGAATCTCTCGATTAACGAAGCCGAAGCGCTGAGGAGGCCGCCCCTGACCCCCGGCCGGTACGTGCAGCTATCGGTCACCGATAACGGCACGGGCATGGACGACGCCACACGGGCGCACATTTTCGAGCCGTTTTTCACCACGAAGGAAGTCGGAAAGGGCACCGGCCTGGGTTTGGCGACCGTGTACGGCATCATCAAGCAAAGCGGCGGCTACATTTGGGTGGAGAGCGCGCCGGGCAAAGGCACAACATTCGAGATTTATCTCCCGCAAGCCGTGGGGAAGACAACCGTGGAGATGGAGCCTGAAGACAAGGCTTCTCCGTCCCAGCGCGGGAGCGAGACGATCCTGGTGGTCGAGGACGAAGCGGGTGTGCGGGAACTGGCTTGCCAATTTTTGCGCGTAAAGGGCTACACCGTACTCGAAGCCGGCAGCGGGCCCGAGGCCCTTGAGGTGGCCGGCCGGCACTCCGGCGAAATCCATTTGCTTCTGTCGGATATGGTGATGCCGCGGATGAGCGGGGAAGAGCTGACCACGAAACTGAGAGCCGCGCGCGCGGAGATCCGCGTGGCGTTCATGTCCGGTTATTCCAAATTTTCGCGGGGCGACATCGGCAAGGAGTATCCGGACGCGCCGGTCCTGCAAAAGCCATTTTCTCCGGCGTCGGTGGTCGAGATCGTCCGGGACGCGCTGTCGCGTCCCGCGGCGGCTCATGTGAGCCAGGGCAGCGAACTCCAGTTTACGTAGAAGTCTTGCGATCGCTTTGCCCGGAATCTGGGCGCCCTGAGGCGCGTGGCGCCTTCAGGGCAATTCAGGAGGAAAAGATGAACGGCTTGAGCCACCCGGGACGACCTCTCCAAATCTTTCTTCTCGCCGGTTGGTTCATTGCATCGGCGGTGGCCGCGCGCGGGCAGGATGTTCGGAGCGCGGCTTCTTCGGGCACGGCGCCCGCCGATTCGCCGGCGGCGCCGGAGGACGTGCGCGCCCTCTCCGGCCTCATTCGCGATCTGCAGGAGCAGGTGCAGACGCTGAACACCCAGCTCGGCGACTTGCGCAAGGAACAAGAACGCACGACCGCCGAAGCCCGCGAACTCCGCCACGAACTGGAGGCGATCAAGGGGCAACCTGCGCAGGGCGGAACCAGCCCGCTGAATCCATACGGCCCGCCTCCCGCGAACCGCCCCGCCGGACAGAGCGCATCCATCCAGGCCTCGGAGCCCGCCCCACCGCAAACGGCCGAGAGCCGCATCGCCACATTGGAAGAGCAGATGGACGTCACGGAAGGGAAGGTCAACGACCTGTATCAGACCAAGGTCGAGAGCGGCTCGAAGTACCGCTTGCGGCTCTCCGGTCTGGTCCTGCTGAACGTGCTCGAGAACCACGGCACGGTGGACAACCTGGACTTCCCATCCTTCGCCGAGTCCATGAAGGCCGAGGAGCCGACCGCTTCCCCCAACGCCTTTGGCGGATCGCTCCGCCAGTCTCAAATCCGGCTTCAGGCGTTTGGCCCGGACGTGGCGGGAGCGCGGACGAGCGCCGACGTAAACTTTGATTTCGCCGGCGGATTCTCCAGCGCGCCGAACGGCAGCTTCATGGGAACCGTTCGCTTGCGCACTGGAACGTTGCGCTTCGACTGGGGCAATACGTCCATCGTCGGCGGCCAGGACCGATTGTTTTTCGCTCCCCTCACCCCGACGTCACTGGCAACTGTCGCCATTCCGGCTCTTTCGTACGCGGGTGACCTGTGGGCGTGGGTGCCGCAAGTGCGCATCGAGCACCGCATCGTCTTATCGGACTCCTCCAATCTATCCATACAGGGAGGCATTCTCGACAACCTTACCGGCGACTTTCCCAGTGATCCGTATTCGCGTTATCCGAGCTGGGGAGAAGAATCGGGCCAGCCCGCCTACGCCGCACATGTTGCCTGGACGCGCGCCATGTCCGGCCAGAATCTTACCGTGGGCCTCGGTGGTTACTACACACGCCAGGATTGGGGGTTCAGTCGGAGCGTGGACGGCTGGGCCGGAACAGTCGACCTCTCGGTGCCTCTGGGCAAGCGCTGGGAGTTTACCGGGGAGTTCTACCGCGGACGCGCCGTCGCCGGCATAGGCGGGGGGATCGGGCAAAGCGTTTACCCGAACGGTCCGTTCCTTGCGCTCACTACGGTATTTCGCGGGCTCGATTCGATGGGCGGATGGGCGCAGATGAAATTCAAAGTCCGGCCTAACTTCGAGATCAACGCCGCGTTTGGCTCGGACAATCCGTTTGCCGGCGAGTTGAGGCAGTCGTATTCCACCTTCTATGCGGGGCAAGCGCTGAGCAGGAACATCGTTCCGCTCGCGAACTTCATTTACCAGATCAGATCGGATATTCTATTCTCAGTGGAGTACCGGTACCTGGACACCTCGATTTTGGACACGGGCTCGAACCGGGCCAGTCACGTCAATCTCAGCTTGGGGTACATTTTCTGATGCGGTCCACGAATCTGCTTCGCCAACTTACGATTCTGGGTCTCCTTGGGTCGAGCGCCTGCGCGCTTCTGGCCCAGAGCGGCGCGGCGCCGGTTTCCGTCAAGGTGGAAGTAGTAAGTCCAAAAACGGCGAAAAAATCCGCTCCACCGAGAGACCCCGGCGATGCTTCCGACATTGTGGTTTGGCTCTCCCCGCTGTCTTCAGGCGCCGGCTCTGCCTCCTCAGCGTCTTCGGATCGGTTCTCTCCCCACATTGCGCAGATCAATAAAAGCTTCGATCCACACGTCATCGTCATCCAGGTGGGAACGCCAGTCCAGTTTCCGAACAAGGACCCGTTTCTGCACAACGTGTTTTCTCTTTTTGACGGCAAGCGCTTTGACCTCGGGTTTTACGAAGCGGGCTCGAGCAAGACCGTCCATTTCGATCGGCCCGGCGTGAGCTACTTGTTCTGCAATATTCATCCGGAGATGAGCGGCGCGGTGGTGGCGGTGGACACGCCCTACTTCGGCATGTCCGACCGAAGCGGCCACGTGAGCATTCCGAATGTGCCGGATGGCCGATATGAGCTCAACGTATGGTACGAGCGGAGTTTGCCGGAGGATTTAAAGGCCGCTGGCCACGTGGTCACGATTTCAAACGCGACTCGAACGCTTGACACCGTGCGCGTCGTGGAAAATCCCAATTTTTCGCTCGAGCACAAAAACAAATACGGGCAGGACTACGTCCCGCCCGCCAGCTCCAGTCCGGTCTATCATCCCTGACGCTTTTCGTTTTCTCTGTGGCCCTCTGCGCCCTCTGCGGTGAAGGGTCTTGCTCGCCCACCAATGGAAGACGTTTCACCACAGAGGGCACAGAGAACACGGAGAAAACCCACAGAGAAAACGAGAGAGGAAATCGGCTTCGAGGGCGATGCTTACTTGCGCTTGGCGCGCCTGGTTTTCGATGCGCTGGTTTTGCGGGCCGCCTTGGTTGCCTTTGCCGTGTCGTCGATGCGGAACAGGCGCACGCGCGCGATGCGCGCGTTTTGCTTCACCTTGAGTTGCAGTGCCCCAACCGTGAGCAGCAGCTCGACGGGACCGGATCGCCCGCGCACCGAAAGCGGCGCGTGCCACGCTCCGGCGCGCAGCAGGCGGTCTTCCGGCTCGATCATGGCGATCTGGTCCGTGTCCAGACTGATCGTTTCGTTGCACTCGACGAAATAGCTGTCTTTGTCGAGCTCCCACCAGAGATAGTTGTCCTCCGCCCGAAGGCGGACCGGCGCGATTTCCACTCGCCCAGCCGGCGCGTATTCTCCGCCCCCGAAGTCCAGCCTTCCGGCCGGATCGGCAGCATAGATTTTTCGCACCGTCAGATGCACCGAGAACCCGTGCACCTGGTATTTCGCGTGGATCATTCCTTCAATATGTTCAGCTGCGTCTTTCCCCGGTAGGAGCTGCATTGGCCGAATATAGCGAATGCCCCGGAAGCCGTCCACGATCGTGTCCGCACCTGCGCCCAAACAGGCAGCCCTGGAACTTGCGTTGCGTTGTTGGTCAATTTGTGGCTTACGGAAAGCGCTGGGGAACGGTTTCTGCGTGCCAACAAGCCGCGCCGTCATTCCGAAAGGCTTCCATGTTGTCATTCTGAGCGGAGCGAAGAATCTCTCCTTTCTCGCGTCTAAACCGAAGAGAGATTCCTCGCTCCGCTCAGAATGACAAAATGGAAGTCTTCAGTAGCCGTTTCAGACAGTCTTATCTTTGGAATAGCAGATCGCTTCGAGGTTGCATTCGGCGCATTTTGGTTTGCGCGCCTGGCAGACCCTGCGGCCGTGCCAGATCAATTGGTGAGAAAACAAAATCCACTTGTCACGAGGAATTGCGGCCATCAAATTCTGCTCGATTTTCTTTGGATCGGTGTTGCGGGAGAGATCGAGCCGGTTCGAGAGCCGCGTAACGTGCGTGTCCACCACCACGCCGACCGCGATGCCGTACGCCGTGCCGAGGACCACATTCGCGGTCTTGCGCGCGACTCCCGGCAGCGTCAGCAGCTCGTCCATAGTGCGCGGCACTTCGCCGCGGAACTCCTCAATAATTCTCTTGCTCGCGCCCATGATCGACTTCGTCTTGTTCCGGAAAAAGCCAGTCGGGCGAATGTCCTGTTCGAGTTCCGCGGGGCTTGCGTAGGCAAAATCCTTTGGCATTGGATATTTCACGAAGAGCGTTTTCGTCACCTGATTGACGCGCTCGTCCGTGCATTGCGCGGAGAGAATCGTTGCGATCAGCAATTGAAAAGCATTCTTGTGCTCGATGGCGCAGGTCACATTCGGATACGCCTCGTCCAGCTTTTGCAGAATCGCGCGCACCCGCTCGGGATTCGTCCCCCCAGCGCCCGGTTTCGCCGCGGGCTTCCGCGCGGCCTTCGCCGTACGCGCGGTCGTCCTGGATTTCGGCGCGCGCGCCGATCGAGCCGCAACCTTCTTAGCCTTGGCTTTCCGTTTTTTCATCGACCGAAATCCAAGTTTCAAAGCAATTCGATGTAGTTCGGCGGACGAATATAGCACAGGTGGCACAGCCACTCTTGGCTGTGTGGTTTTTGCAGCCACCATTCGGCCACGGTCGCAGCTGCGGTATACAAAGGCACACAGCCAACCCTTCGTGGGCTCAGGGTAAAGAGTGGCTGTGCTACTTTCCGCCCATCAGAAAGTCGAGCGCCTTATGAAACGCCTTCCCACGGTGGCTGTGCAGATTTTTTTCGACTCGTGAAATCTCGGCAAAGGTTTTGCCGAGAGGAGGAAGAAGGAAAATCGGGTCGTAGCCGAACCCGTTCTCGCCGCGAGGCTCCTCCAATAACATTCCCTCGGCCGAAGCGGAAAAAATTCCGTGCATCCTTCCCGATTCCGCCACGGCGACCACGCAAACGAATCGCGCTCGCCGCTCCTCGCCCTTCTTCCCGTGCATCTCGCCCAGCAATTTCCGGATGCGATCCGCGTCCGATGCATCCGGCCCGGCGTAGCGCGCTGAATGCACACCCGGCGCGCCGCCGAGCGCCGGCACCACGATCCCGGAATCGTCCGCGATCACCAGGCCCGAAGCCGCGCCGCTGTAATAAAGCACCTTGCCCGCCGCATTCTCCGCAAACGTCGGCCAGATTTCTTCAAAAGGCGGCAGGGAATCAAAGCCCGGGAGAAACTCGAGATCGACCGCCGCGCCAGCCGGTTCGGCCAGCGCGCGATATTCTCGCAGCTTCCCCGGATTCGAGGAGGCCACGAACAATTGGATTGGCTTACCGGGCGCGGGCACGGAAATCGGTCTGGACGAGTTTGGTTTGATACTCGATCATGCGGCGAATTCCCGCCGCGGCGAGCGCCAGCAGGTCCTGCAATTCGGCGCCGCCGAACGGTTCTCCCTCCGCGGTGGCTTGCACCTCGACGAATTTCCCGCCGCCGGTCATCACCACGTTCATGTCCACTTCGGCGCGCGAGTCTTCTTCGTACACGAGGTCGAGGCACGCAACTCCGTCCACCATGCCAACGCTGGTCGCCGCCACCGAATCGGTCAGCGGAACCGTCTTCAGGATGCCCGCGGCTACCAAGCGCTCCATCGCGAGCGCGAGCGCCACATACGCGCCGGTGATCGACGCCGTGCGCGTGCCGCCGTCCGCCTGAATCACGTCGCAGTCGAGCCACACCGTGCGCTCGCCCAGTTTCTGCTGGTCCACGATTGCGCGCAGCGATCTGCCGATCAGCCTTTGAATCTCGAGTGTGCGCCCCGACGGCCTTCCGCGCATCGCTTCGCGCGCCGTGCGCTGCTCGGTCGCCCGCGGCAGCATACCGTATTCGCCTGTGACCCAGCCTTTCCCCTGGCCCTTCATCCACGAGGGCACGCCGTCATCGACGCTCGCCGTGCAAATCACCCGCGTGTTGCCCACTTCGATCAGCACGCTGCCCTCGGCGCTGGTGATAAAGTCCGGCGTCATCTTCACCGGCCGCAGCTGGTCGTGGGCGCGCCCATCGCTTCGCAAATTTCCTCCTCGTGACATGCGCACGAGTGTGCCCGCCGTCCCTTCCAGTGTCAACTATACGCAGAGTTAAAAAAGCGAACTTGGGGGAGGGATCAGTCGACCGGCCAGCATTTGACGGGGCCATCGATGCTTTTGGTTGTTGGCTTCGGAAAGAGTGAAACTTCCACGGGAAAGGCGACGGCAGAGGTCCAGCGGTCTCTGATGTCCTCGTAGCCGCTACAAACGGGTGCCCTGCCCTCCTTAATCTTGAGTTTCTTTCTAGTTTGCTCCCAACAAGTCGCCGCTTCTCGCTGGAGGTCGCATTCGCTCCCAACTACACGAAGGTAAATTAGAAGTATCCGCCCGTCCGGGGTGTAGTTGACCCGCAGTTCGTTGAAAGGCGAATCTTCAACTTGCTGGTTCCGCATACGCGCTTCATAGTAAGAGTCCTTAAAAATCATTTTCCCCGTCCTGGAGTCGTAGATGACGAACGGCATTCCTCCGTTCTCTCCATCTGCCGCATCAAAGAACACCAAGTTCTTCTTGACTCCGTTGAAGTATCCTGACCACTCTTTCGGATGGATGACCCTTTCCCCCGCAGGGTGAGCCTTGCTACAGACCGGTCTTGCCCCGGTGCGAATCGGAACAATCGCGAGCCACTCTGCACCCTTTTCGCCTTCGTCAAACTGTTTAACCATGAAGTCTCTATAGACGAAACACGACAGTTCGATTCGCACTCGCACCACACCTGGCAGGTTCGCAGGAGACGGCCCCAAATCGACCACTTTCTTGTCGAGCGGCATGTCAAAGGCGTCGTCCTGGGCGAGAACACGTCCCGTCACGCAGAGAACAAGCGCGAAAAAGAGGGCTCTTCGCATATGGCGATTTTATCATTCCGCTACGGATTTCGATGCCCGATGACATCGGTCCCGAAAATTGGTATCGTTCCCACAGTTAAGCAGTCATTCAAAAACGTCATTTCGTGTGTGGGGGTGAGGGAACGCCATGGCTAAACATGATGCATCTCGCCGTGAATTTCTGGTGCGCGCGGCCGTAGGTGCCGGCGCCGCCGCGGGAGCGGCGGCGAGCGCAGGGCTTGTCCCCGGCGCCGCTGCCCACGAGCAAATGAGCCACATGGAGGGCGGCCCGTCGGCGCCTGGCCAGCAGCATCCGAACGGCGCGGAGCACGGCGCATTCTTCAATCACGCCGATGCCGCAACGATCGCGGCGTTCACCGAGCGGATCATGCCGAGCGAACCAGGCAAGCCGGGCGCGCGCGATGCGGACGTACTCAACTACATCGACCTCGCCCTCGCCGGCGCTTACGCCGAACTGCAAGATTTCTATCGCCGCGGCATCGCGTCACTCGACGCCCACTGCCGCGCCACCTACAAAGAATCCTTTATTCACCTCGCTGCCGAAAAGCAAGACGAAGTGATCGCGGCGCTCGAAGAAGGCAAAGCCTCCGAATTCACCTACCCGACCGCGAGGGAATTCTTCGTCACGCTTCGCGTGCACACGATGGAAGGGATGTTTGCCGACCCGCTCTACGGCGGCAATCGCGATTTCGCCGGCTGGCGCCTTGTCGGTTTTCCCGGGGCGCAGGCGATTTTCACGCCCAGCGATCTGAAGAGCACAGCCGAATTCACGCGCGCGCCCATCGTCGGCTTGCAAACCACGGCCAAGGGCCCGATGGGGAGGGGATAAGCCATGGCAATCGAAAAAACAGATGTTGTGATCGTGGGCATGGGGGCGGTCGGCGGAATCGTCGCGGCCGAGCTTGGCAAAGCGGGGATGAAAGTGATCGGCCTCGAGCGCGGTCCGCGCCTCAGCACCGCGGATTTTAATCCGCACGACGAATTGCGCTATTTTCAGCGGCAGGATCTTCGCCCGAATTGGAAGCGCCAACCGGTCACATGGCGCCCAAATCCCAGCGCCACCGCGCACCCGATGAATATCCTGAACTACGGCAACCAGGCCGGCGGCGGCACGGTCCACTACGGCACGCTCTCCTGGCGCATGCACGAAGATGACTTTCGCGCGCGCTCGCACACGGTCGAGCGCTATGGCGCGTCGGCCATTCCCGAAGATTCCTCGCTCGCCGACTGGCCGGTCACGTACGCGGATCTCGAGCCCTTCTACGATCGAGCGGAATACGAACTCGGCGTCTCGGGCAAGGCCGGCAACCTGCAGGGCAAGAAAATCGACGGCGGCAACGTTTTCGAAGCGCCGCGCCAGCGCGACTATCCGCTTCCGGCGCTCCTTGACGATCAATCGGGGGTACTGTTCGCGGAGGGCGCGCGCAAACTCGGCTACCATCCGTTCTCTTCGCCGCGCGCGATTATTTCGCAGCCGTATCACGACCGCGCCAGCTGCACCTATTGCGGCTTCTGCCAGTCGTTCGGCTGCCACGTCGGCGCGAAGTCCAGCATTCTCGTCACCAAGCTGCCGGAAGCGGACGCCACGGGCAATTTCAAATTGCTGACCGGCACGATGTGCTATCACGTGAAGACCGACAACTCCGGCCGCGCCACCGGCGTTTCCTATTACGGTCCCGACGGCTCGGACAACACCATCGAAGCGGAAATCGTGATCCTCGCGCCGTTCATTTACGACAACACGCGCCTGCTGCTGCTCTCGAAGACGGACAAATTCCCGAACGGCCTCGCCAATTCCAGCGGCCAGCTCGGCAAGCACGTGATGGCGCACATCATGGCGAAAGTGTTCGTGGGCTTTGACGACCGCTTCGTGAACATCTACATGGGGCCGAGCGCGCAGAAGCACACCATCGACGATTTCAACGCCGACAATTTCGACCACAAGGACGCGGGCTTCATTCGTGGCGCGCAGATTTCCATTGGCCCGGCCGACCTCGAAGCGGGACCGATCGGCACCGCGATGGCCATGGACTCGCCCCCGGGCACGCCACGGTGGGGCGCGGCCTATCGCGATTTCCTAGCAAAATACTTTTCGCGTTACGGCGCCATCAACGCGCAGACCGAAAACCTCGCTTACGCCGATCAGACCATCGATCTCGATCCGAATGTGAAGGATCAATACGGGATGCCCGCGCCGCGCGTCACCTACGACTGGCGCCGCCCCAATGAAAAAGCCCGCGTCGAATTCCTGATGCAGAAGATGGAAGGGATCGGCCACGCCATGGGCGCGTCGAAAGTCTGGCGCGGCGCGCTCAGCCCCGGAGTTCCCGGAGCGCACCACGAAGGCGGCACGCGCATGGGCAACGATCCGAAAACGTCACTCTGCAACAAGTACGGCCAGACGTGGGACATCCCGAATCTTTTCGTGATCGGCAGCTCCACGTTCCCATCGATGAGCGGGTTCAATCCCACGCTCACCATCCAAGCGCTCGCCTACATGAGCGCCGACGCCATCGCCAAACGCTACAAGAGCCATCCCGGCGCTCTCGTTTAGTCGCGCAGGCTTCCAGCCTGTGGGTTTTGTCGTGCGGGATCGATATAGCCGCGACTGACCCCCACAGGAAAAAAGCCTGCGCCACGTTGCTCTTAGTGTGGTTGATTTGCCTGCGCGGACGCTGGATTCACAGGAACAGTGGGTTTGACTTGCTGTGCCGCTTGAGCCGGGGCCGCGCCGTTGGTTGCGCCGGCCGCCGCCGACGCCACCGGAAACAATCCATGCAAATCCAAATGCCCAGCAAGCGTCTCCGCTTCCTGCCCATGAATGAGAATTTTCAACTGCCGAATCCCGTTCACGTTCGCGCCTAACGTCTGCGCCATCGACTGCACCGCCAACTGCTCGCTCATAATTCCGGACGGCATGGCCGATGTAATTTCATCCGAAAAATCCGCAATGGCGGTTCCGTCCGGCTGAATGTAAAAAGCGAGCAAGCTGGCTTCCGGCGGCAGCGTGCGGCGCTCCGGCCCGGGCGCGCGCGTGATCAGCGCGTTGATCAATTGCTTGGAGCGTTCCACGGGATCGGCGGAGAGCGGCAGCGGAATCGTAATCGCCTCGAGCGAAGCCGGCGCCGACGTCGAGAGCCAGTAGAGCTGTGCCTTCACTTCCACGTCGGTGGGAGTCGAGATGGGTTCCTGCATCACGTCCCGCCGCGCCTGCTCGTCGGTCCGCGGAACGCTTCGCAACCGCTCAACGGCCTGGCGCAAGCCAGGCAGTATAAGGAGGCCGATCGCCACCATGGCGGTGAGGATCAGGATCGTGGTCTTGAGTCCCTTCGACAATTTGCCTACTTGCCTCCCGCTTCATACACCGTTCGAAACGCCGCGACCGCGCGCGCCACGGCGTCGGCCAGGCCGGGCCCCATCTGATCGAGCGTCGAGCGGTCGGCAACGCTGACGCTTGAGACCTCAATCGCCACCGCCGGCGCGCCCACCGTTCGCAGTTGCCGCACCGGCACTTCCAGTGGTGTCTCCGGCGAACCGTGAAAGCGCTGCGCCATTTGAATCTGGATCAGCTCCGCCAGCCTGCGGCTCTGATCGATGAAACCAAACTGCGCGCGATCCCACGGCAGAATTGCCCCGTGCGGCGCGAACGCGGTATTTTGCGCTGCCAGCGGATGCGCCAGGGAATACACGCGCACGGTTCCCGGCTGCCCCGTGGACGAAACATGCAAGGTGATGAATATGCCGCCCCGCTGGGCATTGGCCAGTTTCGAACGATCGTCAAACGACGGGCCTTCATTCGCCTGGCGCGTCAGCAGCACGCGCAGTCCCTGCGCCTCAAGCGAAATGCGCAAGAGGCGCGCGAAGCCGAGGACTACGTCGCTCTCCACGATTCCCGTCGAGCCGCGCGCGCCTGCATCCGCACCGCCGTGCGCGGGATCGACGATGATGACGCTGAGAGTTTTCTGCGGAGTTGGTGGCGTCTCTGGAACCGATTGGCCGGCCGCAGGAGTCGCGGCCTGCGGAGCAACAGCCGGCGCTTGCTGCGCTGGTTGTGCCGGCGCAGCGGGGGCTTGCGCTGATTGCATCGCTGGGATCGCCGGAACAGCCGCGATCAGCGATGCGAAAAGGATTCTGGTGATTCTGCCGGCCACTCCCCCGAGGATACCAGAATCAACCGCATCGTAAATGAGTGTCCGCGTTTCAATTTTCCCGCTTGCGAATGATGCAAATAACATCGTCGCATCCGTTCCCCGCTCCTCCGATTTCAAGAAATACCCTTGCCGCGCATCTGGCGCGACCTGGCAACTTTCGGACGTGATCAAGGGTTTGGCACCCATTCCTCACGACTTTTTTACGCGCGATCGCGCATATTCATGCCAGCCGTAATACTGTGTCAGAGATGTTAAATGCGGCGGCAAGCCGCCAAATTTGAACAGAGGAAAGGGAGTCTCGAAATGCGCTTCGCTTCAACGGCATTGGAAGCTGTTGTACGGGGCATCCTCGTTATTGCACTTGGCGTTGCCATGCTTCCCGCCGGCACCGCGCACGCGCAGTCACAGCCCAAGCCCGCCGGCGCCATGGCCGATACGGGCACAAGCACGGATTTTTACGTCATGATGGGGTCTGATTTCGACCGGCCGGGGCTGCTTCCCAAGGCGAACTACAACATCGGCATCGGCCACACCTTCGGCTTCCTCAAGAAGGACCCTTTCGGCGATGAACTCACGCTGGCGTACACGTACGAAGATAGCGGTGGCGGATTCTGGCATTCGCAGTTCGGTTCGGACACGGAAAGTTTCGGACTCATGAAGAACTTCGGGTTACCGAAGACCAAGCGCGTCACCGGCTACACATGGATCCAAGGCGGAATAACCACCTTCACGGGCTTTCCCACTCTTCAAAATCACTTCTACAACGGAGAATCTCTCGGCGCTATCATCCACTTCGACGATCACAACTCGATTTGGGTCCAGGAGACCTTCAACAAGGTCATCACCGTCCCGTGGTACACCACGACGAGCATCGGCTACACCTGGAGCTGGTAAGGGTGCCTTGGACTTTCAACCCTAAATCTTGCGTAGAATTCGGAAGGAGATGCGGTAATTCACCATGGGCATCATGCAGAGTCTATTGCGTTGGACTGTTTTTGGCCTCGCCGTTCTGGCGCTCGCTGCCAGCCTCGGAATGCTGATCGGCAATCCGAGAGTCACGATACCCGACGGGTCCCTGGCGGCAGCCGTCTCCGCGGCGCCCCTGTTGCTGGCCGGGATTGCGTTCGTCATGGTTCAGCCAATCATGCGCCCAGGGTCGATGGAGCTGGTCAAGAACCTGCTCCTCGCCGCGACGTTCTTGCTTTGGGGCGCGATCCAATTCCTTCCCGACAATGCTTTTGCAAAGACCCTGGGAAATCTTGTGATCGCGCTTTATGTCTTGGACTTGGCGTGGATCACACTAAAGGCGGTGATTCTGATCAAACAAGATTGAATCGCGATGTTCTCGACGGGAACGCGCGGTTTTGCTCTAAACTGAAAGGGTCGCGGCAAAGCCTCTATTTTGTCATTCCGAGCGCAGCGAGGAATCTGCTTTTCCCGCGTCTAAACCGAAAAGCAGATTCCTCGCTGCGCTCGGAATCACAGTTTTGGGGGGCTCCGCGGACGCGACGGAAGCGTTTGCAGGCGAAGACTTCACGATGCGAAAGTCTCAAAAATTCGCTCCAGCAGGTTCCGGCCGAGGAAATTTGGAGCTCGACCCGGCATTTTGCTGGCAGGCCGTCTACAGCCGCGATCAACGCTTTGACGGCCGCTTTTTCGCATGCATCGCAACGACCGGCACCTACTGCAGGTCGACCTGCCCCGTTTCTTTCGGCCATCCCGAAGCTGTGCGCTGGTTTCAAACCGCCGCGGCCGCGGAAGCGGCCGGTTTCCGCCCGTGCAGACGATGCCATCCTGACACTTCTCCGGGGAGCTCGGCGTGGTTTGGCACATGGGCCGTCGTTTCGCGCGCGCTCAAACTCGTTTCGGAGGGCGCGCTCGATAACGGGAATCTCGAACAGCTCGCGGACACGCTGGGAATCGGGTCGCGGCACCTTCGGCGCCTCTTCCGGCAGCACCTCGGTGTGTCGCCGCTGAAGATAGCCCGATCGCATCGCGTGCTCGTCGCCAAAAACCTGATTGTGGCCACGGGGCTTCCGATTGCCCGGATCGCGCGAGGCACCGGATTTCGGAGCGTTCGGCAATTCAATCATTCCGTGCGCAGCGCCTTTGGACACTCTCCGTCGGCACTTCGCCGCCTGCACGGGGCCGCGACCGAGGGCGCTGCGTCGAGTGGAATCGTCCTTCATTTGCCCTACCGCCCGCCATTCGATTGGGCGTCCCTCATTCAATTTCTTGCGTCGCATGCGACTGCGGGCGTGGAGTCCGTCGAAAACGAAATTTATCGAAGAACCGTCGAGATCGGGGGCGTCGGCGGTGCGATCGAAGTGTGGCACGAGGCCAGCCAGGAGCGGCTCGCGATGAGGGTTTTCGTGCCCGGGTGCGAGGCCTTGTTGCAAGTCGTCCAGCGCGCGCGGCATTTGTTCGATCTGGGAGCGGACTTGCTGCACGTCGGAGCATATCTTGCTCGCAACACGAGGCTGGCGGAGCTGGTGGCAAAGCGCCCCGGCCTTCGAGTGCCGGGAGCATGGAACGGCTTCGAGGTGGCCGTCTTGGCTGTAATGGGACAGAGCCTGACAGCGCGTGGGGGTGAGCCCGCGATCGCGCGCTTGGTAGAAACCCTCGGACCGCCGGTTCAAGTGCCCGTGCCCGGCCTCACTCACTTGTTTCCGAGGCCGGAGGATCTAGCAGAAGCGAATCTGGAGGCGATCGGAATTCCGGCCGGGCACGCAAATTCGGTTCGCGCGCTGGCGAAATCCGTTCTCTCGGGTGCGCTCAGCTTCGATTCGCTGAAAGGGACACGAAACGCAGCTTCACAGTTGCATTCGATCCCGGGTCTCGCCGACGAAGCGATTGCCTACATCGCGATGAGAGCGCTCGGAGATCCCGACGCATTTTCCTGCGCGGAATTGGAGTTTCAGAAGGCGCTGCATCCGCGCAGGACTCCCACTCCTCCCGAGGAAGTGCAGCGGACGTTCGAAGCGTACCGGCCGTGGCGGGCTTATGCGGCGATGCATTACTGGATGTCCGCGCAGCAAGACGGGTCGCGCGCCCGTGGTCCGCGCGTTTCGACTACGAGTAACGCAGGATCCATTCGGCGACGCAGCACGGCTTTTCGCCGCCCTCCGCTTCGATCGTGATCTCGTAAATCGCCTCCACACTGCCTTGTAATTCCTTGCACGATTGCAGGCGGATTCGCGCGCGAATCTTTTCGCCCGCTCGAACGGGCGCTGGAAAGCGAACGCGATTCAGGCCGTAGTTGATCGCTTGCCGGACGCTGTCCGGCAGCCGGATCGCCTCCCTCAGAAAATGGCTCATGAGAGATAGCGTCAGGAATCCGTGCGCGACCGTGGCGCCGTAGGGCGATTCGCGGCGCGCGCGTTCGGGATCGACGTGAATCCATTGGTGGTCGCCCGTCGCGTCGGCGAATTGATTGATGCGCTCTTGCGACATGGTCAGCCACTCGGTCAGGAAGATTTCGCGGCCCGTGTATTCCTTCAGCGATTGGAGGGATTCAAGGACGAGGGTTGGCATAACCAAAGAGTGCGCGGTCAAGGGCCGCGAGGATGAAGACCACTCAGATTTTTGACGAACACCACTCAGACTGTCATCCCGAGCGAAGCGAGGGATCTGCTTTTGCGGCGTCTAAATCCAAAGCAGATTCCTCGCTTCGCTCGAAATGACAAAATAAGAGGCTCTTCCTGTTTCCGCCGCGCCTGGCAGCACAACGAGCATTTACAGCGCACAGGCTGAAGGCCTATGCCACATTGCCAAGGCCTGTGCTACTTACTTCGCCGGCTTCAACTCCGCGTATAGCTGGCCGACGAACCGATCCGCGTTCTTGTCGCCGTTTGGAGCCGCCGGAGCGACGCTCGCGTCGAAAGCCGAATAAGGATGCGCGGCGACCACTTCGTCGGACGATTTCCCCTGCTGCATCAGCTTGGCCACTTCGTTGCGCACGCCGAGGATCATGTCGCGATGCGCCTGAACAGCTGCTCGATCCACGTTAGGCCCGTGGCCCGGAATGATTTTCGTGTTCGGTCCGGCCAACGCGACGATCTGACCAAGTCCGGCGATCATTCCATCGAGGCTTCCGCCGTTCACGCGGTCGATATTCGGATAGCCGATCGAGCGATAGAAATCGCCGGTCATGATCACGTCCGCGTTGTGGAAGTAGACCATCGTGTCGCCGTCGGTATGCGCTTTACGGATAGGGATCAGATCGATCGTTTCGCCGTCCATGTGGAACGTGATCTTGTTTTCGTACGTAATCACCGGCAGTGCGACGTCCGGCGCGGCCATGCCCGGCTGGCCGTTCGCGCCGGGAGGGGGATTCATGAGCCGGTCGCGCAATTCGTCGCGCGCGAGGATCGTCACGCCCAACTTGGCGAGATTGGCGTTGCCGCCGGTGTGGTCGGGGTGCACGTGCGTGTTGACCATGAAGCGGATCGGGTTCGGCGAAATCTTGTGAATTTCCGCGACAATCCGGTCCGTCAGCGGCGCAAATTGCGAGTCCACCATGAACGTTCCCTGCGGCCCCACCAGCACGCCGATCGTGCCGCCGCGGCCGTCGATCGTATAGAAACTGTCTGTGACCTTGTTGGACTTCACGACCGTCTTGCTGTCATCCACGGGCGCTTGCGCGCGCGCCGCTCCCGCAAAAATGAATGTCGCGATCAACAAGCCCGCCGGCGCCGCCAGGGCGCGTCGAATCCTTGAATTCTTCATGGGTTCTGCTCCTGATGAAAATGCGATTTTGACTTGGGTTGCTGGGCGAGAGTATATACCAAACACGCCCGGCGCAATCTTCGCGCGCGGGATTTTATTCGGCTCTCGAGGAGGCTCCATGAAACGGCTCACCGGGATCGCGCTTCTTGCCTTATTGGCCGCGCCCGCATTCGCTCAGGTTGGACCCAGCGTTCCGACCCTGCCCTACGAATCCGTTCCGAATCCGCTGAAATATTCCACCGATCAAAATTTAGGCGAAGTCCTGAGCGTGGCCGTGAACTCGAGGGGTCACATCATCGTCCTGAACCATCCCGGGACGGCCACGGCCGGCCCCGTCTACGGAAATGCCACGACGCAAATTCTTGAGTTCGATGCGGACGGCAAATATCTGCGCGAAATTGGCCGCGGCGTCTACGGCCTGGCCTACGCGCACTCCATTCGCTTCGACAAGTACGACAACCTGTGGGTCGTGGACAAGGCGGCCATGTCCGTCATCAAGTTCGATCCCGCCGGCTACGTTCTGATGAATCTCGGCCGCCGCGATGAAGGGCCGGACCAGCCGCGCTACCGCCACGCCGATCCGCCGCCGACTCCCGTCGATGGCTACTTCAACGGATCGACCGACGTTGCCTGGGACAAGGACGACAACATTTACGTCGGCGACGGCTACTTCAATTCGCGCATCGCCAAGTTCGACAAGCACGGCAACTGGATCAAGCAATGGGGCGCGCCGGGAACCGGCGGAGAACATGCCAGCGAAAATCCCGGCCACTTCCGCAATCCGCACAACATCGGCGTCGATCGCGACGGCAATTTCTACGCCGCCGACCGCGGTAACCGCCGCATTCAGGTCTTCGACCTCGACGGAAATTTCAAGAAGTTCATCTTCCTGAACGCACCGTACGACAAGATGCGCCATCCCGTCCTCGGCGACATGCCCGTGACGCGCCCGGACGAAACGTCCCCGTGGACCATCTGCATCACCAACACAACGCCTCAATACCTCTACACGACGGACAACGAACCGGGCCGCCTCTACAAAATTCAATTGCCCGAAGGAAAAATTCTCGGCGCATGGGGAGAATCCGGCCACGAACTTGGCGAACTCAACTGGGCGCACGGCATCGCCTGCCCGTCGGAAGATCTCATCTACATCGCCGACATGAACAACTGGCGCGTGCAGAAGCTCGTCACAAAAGGGAAGAAGTGAACGCGGAATGACCTTGGCGTGAAAAGCTCAATGGAACATGCGCTGGGCCACATCCGATAATTCCGTTTGTCAGGACCTATCCGGACTATTGCCAAAAGCATTGCAAAAAGAACGCGCGCACTTTCGAACCCACTCGATGCCCAGAAACGTCCTCAAGAGCGCACCGCCGATCGCGCGCTTCAGGTACCCATGCGGGCTCTTGACTGAGCCCGCCGCGCAAACGATCAGAAGGCGAAACGACCACCGATTGTCGGAGCAACGTTGTTGTCGTATCTATACGTGACGCCGGGGCCATGAGGAATGGCGATGGCCAGACCGCCGCTCACGTAGGAATACGCAATTCCGGCAAAACCGTCGAAACGCTTGGTGAAGTGATGATCGATATAGGCCGACTCCTCGTTGAGGTCGCCCGCGCAGGAAGCGCGGAAGCCGGCCGCGGCCGAGCAGGTTGACGGAATACGGAAGTCATTCTGCGCCTGATGATACCAGGCCCCAGTGATGTCGGTTTTGCTGTTGATCGCGTATTTCAAGCCCGTCCACCAGATATTCACGTGCTTTGGAGAATCAAGATTGTTGTCTTCGACCCCACTCAGGAAATAAGCGCCCTGAGCCAGGGCGCCAACGCCCAACGGGTTCTTCGGGTTGTGCTGCAGGATGTATTCGTAGCCGACAAAAAAACGAACTGGGCCCCACGTATACTTCCCAGCCAGCATAATGGCGTTGTTGTCGGTCACGATGCCATATACGGTGTTGGTTGGTGCGATTAGATTGGCCCCAGTGATTTGGGCTGTATTGATGCTGTTGGTGGTCGACTGATATGGCGCCGCCGGACTCTGAGGCCCGAGCAAGGGGTTCAATACGCTAATGGCCTGGTTGTAGCCTTGGTAGACGACGTCGGCGGAAAACTTGCGGTACTCTCCGCCGATGTCGAAACCATACGCGTTGTTATGCGCCTGTTCCGGCGTACAGTTGGCGGCACTCCATGGTGGGGTGGTTGGGGGCGTTGGGGGGTTTAAGTAGCAGCCGCCGGAACCATCGGCGAATTTATACATCGCGCCGAAATGGACCGGGCCATAGGCGAGGCGATACTTCAGGGCGTCGTCCCAACGGGTGTCCTCGGTGTCGCCGCCGCCGGCCATCGTGCCGTTATACCCGATGTACGAAAAGCCATAGCCGCCGCCGCCCGGATCGTATTGAAGCATCGCATCGGTACCGAGAGCGCGCTGACGACCGAAGGTCAGCGTGCCAAAATGCTCGGACGATACACCGGCATAGAGTTCGTCATTGAAGGGTTGGCCCGCGCGCGCGCCGTCGATGGCTTCCGAATAGCTGCTCCTGGGAAGGCCGTTGTTGACGGTCATAGTGGCTGACGCGTTGGCGAGCTCGCCGGACTGCGGCTCGATGCCAGTTGAAGCGTTGAATACGATGGACCAGCCATGCAGAAACTCTTCCTTGCCCCTGATGCCCAGACCTGTCTGCTGCAGGTTGTTCGGTTCGATGAGGAATCGATGTTGATAGCCGTTTCGGTTCACCAGAGATTCGCCTTCATAGTTCGTGGCGTTCTGCGGTAAGCCGTGGCTGACGTAGCCGATGCCGACGTCATACGCTCCGTACAGCGTGATGCCGTGCCAGGTCAGCGCGCAGTCGGTGGTGAGGAACTCATGCCCGCTCGCGCAAACATCCGGTGTGGCGGCAGGGCTCGCTCCCGTTTGGGCCCGCGCCGGGAACGCCCTAAACAGGAGCAATGCAGACACAACAACATACAAAGGCAAACGAGAAAATCGCAAAGTAGTCACCCCCGGACCAAGTGGAAATGGAAGCTAAGCTCGGGCGACACTTTAGCTCGAATTGATACATTAAATCAATTCGTTTTTATGTGATTTGATTGATCCATCCTGCGGTATGCTTGAGTTGCCGCACACCTCGCGCAGACCAGGAGCACGCTGTTACTAAACCTCGTTTAATCGCCTAATGTAGGTTGGTTGAGCAGGACTTGGGTCGGGGGCTTGATCCGCGATCAACAAAAATCCGTTAAGGAACCGGCGCAAGTTTCCGCGAGTGGGAATCGGTGAATCGGTTCAGTGCTTGTCCTTGCCAGGAAGCGCGAATCCATACCGTTCGAGTATTGCAGTCTCCGCCGGTGTTTTTATGTAATCGAGGAACGCTTGCGCACCCTGTTGGTTCTTCGAAGCGCGGACGACCACGACGCCTTGCTGAATGGGCGAGTACAAATTGTCCGCGATCTGGAAATAGCGGCCCTTGTCCTTCAGCGCCGGCGATAAGACCAGCGAGAGGGCGAGGATTCCGGCGTCGGCGTTACCGGTTTCGGCAAACTCCGCCGTCTGGGAAATATTTTCGCCGAGCACCAGGCGGTCCTTGACCGCGTCATAGACGCCTGCTTTTCGCAGGGCTTCCTCAGCCGCCCGCCCGTAGGGCGCGTGCAGGGGATTCGCGATCGCTATTTTTTTTAGGGATGGATCGCGAAGTACATCAAGGCCCTTGCTGACGTCCAGTTGGGAATCGTTTCTTACCCACAGAATCAACTTTCCGATGCCATACAGATATGTACTCCCCGGCGAGGCCAATCCTTGGGCTTCAAGCTTTCTCGGGTATTCGATGTCCGCGGAAAAAAACACGTCAAAGGGCGCGCCATTTTCAATTTGAGTCTCGAAATTTCCGGAAGATCCGTAACTTACCCGAACGCTGCATGCGGCTGATTTCTCAAAATCGGCGGCGATTTCCTTCATCGCGTAGGTAAGATCGGAAGCGGCAGCGACCGTGACTACGCACGAGTTCTGTGCGGCGGCCAATTCGGCCGGCGGGGCCCAAAGAAAGAGAACCGCGAGCGCAAGGACTCCGAGCGACGCGGGTACGAGACGGATGAGCACCTTAAAGACTTTCAAGTGAGTTCGTTTCATGTTGACCGGAATCCCCGACTGAAACACTTAACCCGCACAATTTAACTCGAATTGATACATTAAATCAATGCGTTTTTAGATGATCCTACCAAATGCACGCTGCGGCATTTGGGGTCTCGGCATACATAGCATGGGGCCGGAGAACAGATCATTGGACACGATCGGATTACTCCTGCCGGTTGGCGCCGAATGTGGTGAATATCGAGATTGACGGTCCTGAGCAATCCGCGCAATAGTAATTCGAGAGAGGTTTATGGACCCCCCGAAGCTATTTTCTCCTCGTGAGGCTGCAAAGATTCTGGGCATCAGTTACTCAACACTGAAGGTATGGATCCACAAGAAAAAGCTTCGTACCATGAAGACGGCGGGAGGGCATCACCGCATTCCTGAGCCGGAACTGGATCAGTTTTTGTACGAACTGTCCGCTCGCCTGCCAGTGAGTGAACGACGCCCGAATTTCCGCCGCATCAGCGGCCGCAACCAGCTCGTGGGGCGTATCGTCGAAATCAAAACGAGCGGCTTGATGGCGCAGGTGAGGATTTCGATCGGTGGGCAGCACATCACATCGGTTATCACCGCCGACGCTGTACGCGAAATGCGACTGAAAATCGGAGACACTGTCGCGGCGCTCATCAAGGCCACCGAAGTAATGATTAGCAGCGCGTAGTGGCCTTCCCCTACCTTCCGTCACATACTCGTTCTCAAAGTCCGCGTAGGTCCGTACTACTTGCCAAGTTCTGTGAAGCCGGCTTCTCGGAGTGTGGGAATCACCCAATTTCCAGTTTCGAATTAGCCATTGCTGCCCGCAGTGGCCACTTGGGTTCGGTCTCCACTGCGTGCTAGTATGACGCCCATCCTCTGAAAGCCAGCCGGGGCGCCAACTGGAGGCTAAGAATGGCGACATCGGGATCCGTGCAGGAGCCGCCGGGCGCTTCGTTCCCAAGTTCTGCCTCGGCCGCCCCAGCCTCGACGGTTACTTCTCGTCACTCTGCCCTGGTCCGCGTCACTCATTGGATCACCACTCTTTGCTTTCTTGCCCTGCTCGTCAGCGGAGCTGAAATTGTGCTCTCTCACCCACGATTCTATTGGGGTGAAACCGGCAATGTGTTGACTACGCCGTTGTTCAAATTGCCGTTCCCTTCCTCAAGAAACCTAGTGCCGACTGGATACGGGTATGTGCTGCCGGACCAGAACGGCTGGAGCCGCTATCTCCACTTTCAAGCTGCCTGGATTGCGGTGTTAACCGGTTTGCTCTACGTAATCTTCGGCTTGTTTACAGGGCATTTTCGGAAGAACTTGCTTCCGGGAAAGGCCGATCTTTCGTGGAGGGGATTCTCGATCGCGATCGCCAGCCATCTGCGCGTCAAACGGCCTGGCGAGGAAGAAGCCTGGTCTTATAACGTGCTCCAGCGGATCACTTACCTGCTTGTGATCTTCGTTCTGTTCCCATTGGTAATCTGGACGGGCCTAGCGATGTCCCCCGCTTTTGTTTCTGCGATTCCGGCAACCGTGACTGTGCTCGGCGGCCAGCAGTCCGCGCGCACGATTCACTTCTTCGTTTCGGTAGCCCTGCTGCTCTTCCTGATTGTCCACGTCGCGATGGTTTGCCTTACCGGATTCAAAAGCCGCACGCGAGCGATGATCACAGGCCGGACGGGCACATCGATGGAGCGCACATGAGCGATCTCTCTCGCCGAAAGCTGATCGTAACCGGACTCGCGGCCACGGCGGGCGCAGCCGGGCTCGGCGTGGCCGCGCGCCTGGCTCAAAAGTATGGACTCGTCCCGCCCGATCATGGAGGAATCTACGGCCTTGGCGAAACGCTCAACTATGCTTCCGAGCGGTTGCTGACGCGGCACTCGTTGGCCCGCGAGTTTCCTGAGAGCCAGATTTCGAAGCCACCGTTCCCGAACGAAATTCCGCCCCTCAGTGACGCGTTCAAGCGCCTCGAAGCCGAAGGATTCGCCGACTGGCGGCTCACGGTTGACGGCATGGTCGAGCGGCCCGGCTCGTTTTCACTTACCCAGCTTAGGAGCTACCCGTCTCGCAGCCAGATTACTCAACTGGCGTGCGAAGAGGGCTGGTCGTACATTGCCGAGTGGGTCGGCGTGCCTCTCTCCTACATCCTGGATGTCGTGGGAATCCGCCCGCAAGCCAGATACATTGTCTACTTCTCGATCGATCCCGACTGGTGGGACAGCATCGACATGGCCGACGCGACGCATCCCCAGACGTTTCTCGCCTATGGGTTGAATGGCAATGAACTTCCCGTGGGCAATGGCGGGCCCCTTCGCATGCGGCTCCCCCGTCAGCTCGGCTACAAAAACGTAAAATTCATCACCCACCTGACCGTGACCGACAGCATGAAAGGGTTCGGCAAGGGCCTGGGCTCCGCGTCTCCGGAAGGAGGGTATGCCTGGTACGCCGGCATCTGAAGGCGTGCTTCACGCGCGTGGCACATTCCCGTCGGGAATCGCTAGCCCAAACGGAAACGCGGCCGAAATCCAAATTTGAGATGAGTGCGCCTGTAGCGGGCTTCGTCCGAATGGTCGGCTTTTCGTCCCCAGGTTCCGACAATCCCGTTTACAGTTGGGAAACGTGCCCCCGGCTTGTCGGCGCAGCCGTTTCTTGCACCATTCGTCTAGTATTTCCTCGTGGGCTTCGGCTGGGACGGCTTCTGGGCGCTCTTGCGATACATTCACGGTTTAACGACCTCTTGCTTTCCGCGCACCCGAAAGGAAATGGCCTTTCCGTTAAACAATAAAGAAATGCTTTTTTCGTCAAATTGGGCCGGATAGTCTTGCCCAGCTTCGATTTCTTTGTGTCTGCACTCAGCCGTATACAGCACGTTGCCGATTTGAATCATGGTTTCCCCTAGCCGGGGGGGCAGGCATCTCAACGGCGGTCCCGGTATCGGACCGTCCTTAGGATTTACCACCGAAACTACGTGCGCTTTTAAGGGATAGTCGGCCGGATTCTCTTTGGCTATCACAGGAGCACAAAAGATCAGGACAGCCGCTAGTGCCATTATCTTATTCATACATCCTCCTTGTTCGTCTTCAGCACTTATGAGAGTAACTGAGCCCGTCTGATATTTGCCAGATTCCGGTTTCGCCTGTTCCATCCAGTCGCCTAGGGGGAAGCGAGCCGGCGCCGTGAGAACGTTCGCACGGCAGCTCAACCTGGCAGCGATGCAGTAACGGCTGAGCAAGTCGGTCGGCTATGAGAGTAGCCAGACCAAAGATCCCGATAAGAGGAGGCTAGTTTGCGACTGGCAACCACACGGCGCTTGCCTGACTGGCGGAGCGGAACACGGTCTGTGTCGCCTTCAAGTAATCCGACGGTTTCGCGAAAAAAATATTGGGCACGTAGGTCTGCGGATTCCGGTCGTACAAGGGGAACCAGCTCGACTGGATCTGCACCATGATTCGATGGCCTGGCAGGAATACGTGGTTGGTAGTCGGCAGAACGAAGTGATAGCGTTGCGGTTCGTTGGCCGGGATGGCCGACGGGCGCTCGAAGCTCTCGCGATAGCGGCCCCGAAAAATGTCCATCGACACCGCCAACTCGTATCCGCCTAACTCCGGCTGGCTGGGAACTTCGTCGGGGAAAACGTCGATCAGTTTCACAACCCAATCCGAATCCGTGCCGCTGGTTGCAGCGAAGAGATCCGCTATCGGCGCGCCGCTAATGCGCACCGGCGCTGTGAGTACCGGCGTTGAATATGCCAACACGTCTGTCCGGTCGGCCACGGAGCGCTGATCGGTGACCAGCCACTGCTTCCAGCGGTCCGAGTCCGCAAAGCGGACCGGGCGTGGGAGATACGGAACCGGCTTCGCAGGATCGGAGACGTAGGAATCCGCAGCAGTTCCAGAACCTGCCGGTTTGTCGAATCCCAGACCGAAGTCTGGCTCCAGATAAAGCGGTCTCAGCGGAGCCGCGCAACCCGCTTCGCAGGCTAGCGGCCAGTTCTTCAAGCGATCCCAATGGTTCCCGCCGGTGTTGTAGATGAAAACGGGCGGTGTGTCGGCCTTCGGCGCATCCGTTTTTAGGTATTGATCGAAAAAGGGTTTGAGGACATCGCGCCGGAACTGAAGAGCGGTGTCGCCTTCCCATTTTAGCGGCCCGAGATTGTAGGCGTCGTAATTCACCTGGCTATGTCTCCAAGGCCCCATTACCAAATAGTTGTGGTCGGCTTGTCCGCTCGCTTTAAGAGCCAGGTAACAATGAATTGCACCCCACATGTCTTCCTGGTCCCACAGCCCCTGAATCCACATGGTCGGTACCTTTGGCGGATGCTGCGCGACCAACTTGTCAAGCGCCTGCCCCTGCCAGAAGGCATCGTAGGCGGGATGTTCGATTATCTTTTCGGTCCAAGCCAGTTGATCGAGTCCGTGCAGGCGAACATAGGAGTCCACCGATCCCGCGCGGCGGAAAGTTTCATAATCGTCGTAGGCATCGCGGGCGACGGGCTCGCCTTCATCTCTCATTGTTGTCTGCTCGGAGAAATAATCGAGGTTGACTTGACGGAAGGCGCCGTAGTGAAACCAGTCGTCGCCCATCCATCCGTCCACCATGGGGCTCTCTGGGGCGGCGACCTTTAACGCCGGATGAGGATCGAGCAGAGCCATGACGACCGTAAAGCCCTCATAGGAAGAGCCGATCATGCCCACGCGTCCGTTCGTTTCCGGTGTGTTCTTCACCAGCCAGTCGATCGTGTCGTAAGCATCAGTCACATGGTCCGTCGCAGTGCGGTTTAACGGGCCCTGGACAGGTCGGGTCATGACGTAGTCGCCCTCGGATTTGTACTTGCCGCGGACATCCTGGAAAACGCGAATGTAGCCGCCTTCGACGAATACTTCGTCTCCCTGCGGAAGAATTGCGAGCATGTGCGGGCTATCGTTTCGGGCGGTGCGCTTAGAGGCGTTATAGGGTGTGCGGGTCAGGAGAATTGGCGCGTTCTTCGCGCCCTTGGGCACCACGATGACCGTGTATAACTTCACTCCGTCGCGCATGGGAATCATCACTTCGCGTTTGACGTAGTCTTGGTTGGTGGTTGGGGAGGTGAAGGCCTTGGGAATGTCGCTGTCAGCGCCTGAGTGGACTGAATCTTGTGGGTTCGCCCACACACATAGAGTGGGCGGGGCGCAAAGCGCCACGAGTAAACCCGCGCCCACAAAACCTACTAAGCTTCTCCCGCGTCGCGATCCGTTCCGCACCGGCGTATTCTAGTCCGATGCCGGCAATTTCGCATTAATTCTGTTGTTCCTAGGTCCTGGGCGCGAGAAGCTTAATGTAAACTATGTTCGGCCCGATGGGACCCGACGAAGGTCTTTCCGAGAAACTCGCTGACGTTCTCTGCCCTGAAGTTGATTTACATCTGCGTCAGACGCGCGGGCGGCACCTTGTTGAGGATGGCAACCGTAGCGTCGGCCAGAATCGTCGAAATTCACGATTCTGGCCGACGCTGAGGTGAAATAACGGGAGAAGGAGTCGCAAACCGTGTTAGTCGTCGTGTGGTGGCGGGGGTGGTGGCAGTACTACCAGCACCGCATTCAGGAGCGGGACTGTGACATTGTTGGAGTCCATTGTAACCGCGCCATGCAGAGCCAGCGCCCTGCCCTCCAGCTTTGCGCCCGTTGCCAGCGTCACGGAAGCCAGCGCCATTATGGTTCCCTTGAAATCAGCCGCCGTTCCGAGCGTGGCTGAACTGCCAACTTGCCAAAAGACGTTGGCAGCAGTCGCGCCACCACTCAGGACAATCGTGCCGCCCGTGCTTACCGTCAGTGCGGAACCGACCTGGAAGATGTAGACTCCGTTGCCGTGTAAAGTGAGAGTCCCCGTTAACGACAGAGTGGAGGTGGACTTGTACAGGCCAGGAGAGAGAGTCTTCCCGCCCAAGTCTCCGGCCACGCCGATAGGAGCTGTCGATCGTCCAGCGGCGTCGTTATACGCGACATTCAGCGAGGCTTGTGCGTGTTGTGCGATGACATCGCCTGCGTGTACCGATCCGTTCACCGTTGCGGGAGGAGTTCCAGCCACGTAGGCAGTACCAGGCCAAACTCCAAGATCTCCGTTAACGACGGTAGGGCCGGTGCTGGTTACGGTGCTGCTTGCTAGAACTGCGTATGAGCCGGCCGATCCGAGGTATACAGATGCTGGACCTCCTTGTGCGGCTGCGTGGTTCGCAGTCGCTAAGCAAAGGGCCAACGCCGCGCCCTTGAGGAACGCGCTGGCCCTCCTCGCAAATTTCACGGACTCAAATTTCATATCACTCCGTTTTTTCATGATTAGCCTTTCTATCTGTGTTTGGATTTGACGACTACGCTTTCGGAACCGATTGCAGGACTTGCTTTCGACCTGCCTCAGCAAAGTGCGCCGGTGTTTTCTGGGCGTCAACAGTTACAAGGGGAATTCGAACTGGCCTGCGTCGAAATGGCACGCCATACGCCAACTCCCGGTACAAACCAGGGATCGTCTTTCAGGCCTCAGATTCTTCGATCGATCCGTAGCAAGTTTCATGGATGCAAAGTCTTGCCGGGACATAAAGTTTGTAGCGCTGTTGCATCGCACTCGGTCAAGCCCGCGTCACATGAAATTAATTTTATTATCGGCCTGGAAGGAGGAGCTAAGGAGAGATTGCCGATTGCGCCAAGTCCTGCCAGCTCGACCGGTCGATGCAACACCATCTGCTATAAATTATTTTTCTAAAGGTGGTGTTTATGACGCACTCGAAACAGGTACGGTTTGCCGCGATGCAGAGGACCGATATATCGCGCCGTTGGAAAGGGACGGTCGTGGCTTTGGAGCAGCAGCCGTCAGCGGTCCGCCGTTCCTAATTAACTACCTCAGTGCGGTGTACACTTACGTCGCTGGGTTCCGCGGAGCGGTCCACTGGAAACCACGAGCGGGTTCTGAATTGGTATCTCAGGGCTGGGAGGAGTGCATGATCTTTCGCGGATTGAACGGCGGGAACTCTCCGATGCGGGTGTCCCTGGCGCTGGCGCTATTCTTCGCTCATACGGCAGCAGCATTGGCCCAACAGAATTCCAACGAAGCGAATACAACAATAAGATCAGACGACGCGGCGGACGCTGCCATCAAGCAGGTGCTCGACACTTATACCGAGGCCTGGAACCGCTACGATTCGCATGCACTGGCCATGCTATTCACCGAGGACTGCGACTACGTCATCGTGAATGGAGGCAACACGCACGGCCGCGAAGCGCTGGAAACGATGCTCGCCAGGAACTTCAACAGCAATCTCAGGAACAGCACGCGGACCGATTCCATCCGGCGCATGCGCTTCCTGGCTCCGGATATCGCCTCTCTTGACGACTATTGGGCGCTTAACGTTCCGGGCGCGGACCAGCCGCGCCGCGAGGGTTATTACACCTGGATTCTCGTCCGGCAAGGCGGGCGCTGGCTCATCGCGCTCCACCATGCGGCTCAATTCATCATGCCTCAGCCTGCGTCGGGGAAGTAGTCGGGCCTCGCCGGAAAAAGACTCACGCGCTAAAAAAACGCGCCATCGGCTCGTGAGAGCCGATGGCGCGTTCCCGTTCAGCGAAACACTTAGACTGAAACTACTGCCCGACTTCGAGGATCACGAACGATCCCGCAATCGGCGTGGGGCGCGGCCGCGGATTGTCCGGTGTCGGCGGACCTGCGGGTTTGAAATCCGCAGTTTCCGTGTAGACGCGGTGAGTCGTGGGGTCCAGCGTCATCGTACGGGTACCGACTTGCGTGTTGATGTTGCCGACCACGGTGTACTTGTCCGGTGAGTCCTCGTGAATCACGGAAACGAAGCCGTCGCGGCAAGACGCAAACGCCATTCCCGTGCCTGGATCAAAGCCGTTGCCATCGGGATCGCCGCCAATCGGGGGAGAAGCGACCACTTTTCCGTTGTCCGCACTGACCACGACCATGACCTTGTCGCAGGCCACGAAAATCCGCTTGTGAGCGCCGTCGTACGCCATGGCGGACGGGCCGTCGCAGGGAGCGAGAGGCCACGTGCCCTTGATGGCGTAAGTTTTCGTGTCGAATTCCTGAATCGAACTCTTGTCCTCGATATTGACCCACATGTTTCCGCTGCCGTCGAGAACGGCTTCTTCCGGCTTACCGGCGAGTTTGACTGTGCCGATGACTTTGCCGGAGGTCGCATCAATCACGGTCGAATCCGAGCTCTTGCCGTTGAAAGTGAAGACGCGCTTGGTGGCGGCATCGTAGCGGATCGAGTCCGGATCTTTTCCGGGGATGTCAATCACGGAGGTCGCCTGCAACGTCTTTAAATCGACTACCGACACTGTGTTGGCGTCGCCGTTGCTCGTAAACCCTTTGCCCAGATCCGTAGCCAGGGCGATGCCGTGAGAGTTCTTGGAATTGGCAATCGCAACGTCGCCGATCACTTTTCCCGTGGTGACGTCCACCACCTGGAAGTGCGACCCTCGCGCGACAAACAGGTGATGCGTGGGAGGATCAATCAGCATGTAATCCCACCCCCCGTCTCCCCCGATTTGCATTCTTTTGATGATCTTGTAGCCGCCGGCCTGCGGAGCGGCATACGCGATCACGCCGGCAACGAGCGATAGCACAAGCATCGGGCTCGTCCGGCGCAACCATCCTGCGATATTTTTTCGTAGCATGCGAAGCATCTCCTTGTGGTTTCGTTCGAGCAGAAATTGAGCAGAAAAGCCTTACACCTGGTTCTGATTCGATAATACGTTCACAGCCGAAATATGTTTCGCGGGACAGCCACCACCGACTGCGAGCCCCCTGAAGGGCCGGCCGTCCCTTTTTCGTAAAGCGCACCTAAATCCGCGGAGCGAAAACCCTTTACGCCACGCAAGTCCTACCTCACCTCGACCGGAGTGCCGGCGGCGCTCACAGCCGCGACCTTATCCTTATCCTTCGTCAGGTAGTACTCGATCGCCGGAGTAATGATCAACGATAAAATCATCGAGATCAGGATCCCGCCGATGACCGCGATGGCCAGGGGCTGCAACATCTGCGAACCCGCCCCGATGGCGAGCGACAACGGTAGCATACCCGCCACGGCGGCCATAGCCGTCATGACGATGGGCCTAAGACGCCGCCGTCCCGCCTGGATCATGGCTTCTTCCGACGAGAACCCGACGGACAGGAATTTCTGGTTGGCGTCAAGCAGCAGGATTCCGTTCTTGGCCACGATACCGAGCACCATGATCAGCCCCATGAACGAGGCCACGTTGAAGTCAGTGCGTGTGATGAACAGCGCAAAGAACACACCTGAGGTGGAGAGCACCGCTGATGAAAGAATCGCGAGTGGCGCCGAGAACGAGCGGAACTCGAACAGCAGCACGATGAAAATCAGTACCAGAGCCAGCAGGAGAACGACCACGAGATCGTGGAAGGATTTCTGCTGCTCCTTGTACGTGCCGCCGTAGGCCACGCGGATCGACGGAGGCAGGTGCAAATCGTTCACCGCCTTTTGCACGGCGACGATGCCGCGCCCGAGGTCGAGCCCTTCGAGGCGTCCCGTGACTTCCTTTTCCTGCTGCAAATTGTCACGCAGAATTTCCGTCTGGCCGGGCACTTCGGTAAAAGTGGCAATCGAACCGAGCGTGGCCGAGCCGCCGTTGGAGTTGACGATCACCGTACTGTTCATCGCTTCGAGCGAAGCGCGGCTCGTGGAAGGATAACGCACGCGCAGCGTATATGGCTTTTCGTTGATAATCACGGGGGCCGTGGAGGGCTCGCCGTCCACAATGGCGGAGGCAACCGTGGTCAGCTGGTCGGTCGTGAATCCGGCCTTCGCCGCCGCCGCGGGATTCACATTGAACACGACAGCCGGGCCGCTCGTCGTGTTATCGATTCCATCTTCCACGTCCACGACCGGCTTCTTGTAATTGATCTGAATACGCCCAAGAGCGTCCGCGACGCGAGGCGCCCACGCCGTGAGCTGATCCACGTCCGGCGAAAAGAGCTGAACGACGATCGGCTGGGGAGCGCCGGTAAGGTCCGAAATCATATCCTGAAGGACCTGCGTGAATTCGACGTCGAGCGCCGGTTCCTGCGTCGTGACCTTGGATCGCACCTCGGCAATGATGTCGTCAATTCCGCGGCTGCGCTTGTCCTTCAATTTGACCGCGATGTCGCCCGTGTTGGGCTCGGTGACGGCGGCGAGCCCCAACTGCAATCCGGTGCGCCGCGAGGTGTTCTCCACTTCGGGCACGGTCTTGATGATGTTCTCTACGTGCGTCACCACGCGGTTCGTTTCCGCCAGCGAGCTGCCCGGTGGCATCACGTAGTCCAGAATGAAGCCGCCCTCATCCATGTGCGGCAGCAAATCGGTGCCGAGCTGGCCGTAACACACGTACGAAACCGCAATCAGGATCACACAAAACGCGCCGAGCCACAGCGGGTGCTCGAGCGCGAATCGCATCCGTTTCTCGTAGAAGGTGATGATCTTTTCGAACCAGCCGCCCTTGAGCGAGGCTTCTTCCGCGGCCATCATGCGCTTCATCCGTTCGAATTCCGCGGTCTCCGGATCTTCGTGCGTCGAATGTCCTACAGCCGGGGCCGAGGACTCTTCGCCGCGCCCGCGGCGAATCAGGTAGACGCCCAGGTTTGTAGACCAAGTGAGTGCGAGGGCCAGGGACGTGAGCAGTGAGACGCTCATAGCGATGGCCAGCGCGCGGAAGAACGTGCCGGTGACGCCGGTAATGGAGATCAAGGGCAGGAAGACCACGATCGGCGTCAGCGTTGAGCCGATCAACGGAACCGTCAGTTCCTTGAGGGCGCTATTTACCGCTTCGAGGCGTCCTTCGCCGCCGTCGCGGTGCAGCACGATGTTTTCGACGACCACGATCGCGTCATCGATGACGAGTCCGCCCGCCGCCGCGAGGCCGCCGAGGGTCATCATGTTGAAGCTTTGCCCCAGGATTTTCATGGCGATGAACGTCACGAAAATCGCCACTGGAATCACGAGGCCGGTCATCAACGCTGTGCCAAGGTCTTGCAGGAACAGCCAGATGATGAACCCGGCGAGCAGCAGGCCGATAATGATCGCGTCGCGCACGCTGCCGATCGATTCGCGCACGATGTTGGACTGATCGTAGAAGACGTTCAGCTCCACACCGGCAGGCAGTTTCTGCCGGATGGTTTCGATCTCGTCGTGGACCAGATTCGCGACATCCACTGTATTGCTTTCCGGCTGCCGGCTGATACTGAGCAGCACGGCCGGCTTTCCGTTTGCGGTGACCACCGTGTAGTTGGGCGCCGTCGAGGGCGTAACGGCTCCCACGTCGCTCACTCGGACGGGAGCGTCCCCCACGTTCTTGATAACCATGTTGCCGATGTCTTCCGCGTTGTGAACCTGCGAATCGACCAGGCCGAGAAACAACTGGTGATTGCGGGTCAGCAGGCCGGGAGAGTCGACAATGTTGGTCTTATTCGCCGCGTCCAGAATGTCCTGCACCGTCACGTGGGCGCGCAGCATTTTTGACGGATCGGGTGTCACCTGGAATTCCGGAGTCTGTCCTCCTTGGACCAAAACCGTCGCGACACCGTTCAGCCGGTTGAGGCGCGGCTTCATGTCATAGGTCGCGATTTCCCACAATTGAGTTTGGGGAACTTTGTCCGAGGTGAGGCTGTAGCCCAGAATCGGGAAGCTGGCGAAATCGAGGCGATGCGTTTCGATCTGCGCCGTCGAGGGCAGAGTGCTTTGGACGCGTGCGATCTCGGAATTGACGAGCTGGAGCGTCGTGATCATGTCCACGCTCCAGTTGAACGACAAATCGATTTCTGCCGATCCGCGGCTGGTGGTCGAGCGGACATCCTCGAGCCCCGGTACGCTGTTCACTGCGTTTTCCAGCGGCCGCGTGATGGTGACTTCCATCTGCTCGATGGGCATCACGCCGTTGTCCACTCCCACGATGATGCGCGGGAAGTTGGTGGCGGGGAAAACGGCGATGGGTAGCGAGAGCGCCTCGTAAATTCCCACCACGGCCAGAGTCAAAATCAGGAAGATGATGGATTTAGAATGCCGCGCGAACCAGTAGCGGTTCTCCGGCCTTTCCGAGCGCAAGGATGAGCTTCGTGCGTTATCTGCCATGGCGTTTTACCCGTCGCAATCTCAGATGTGAAATTTTTGCTGTAAAGGCCGCGTGGACCGCGGCGGGCCCATCGAGCGCAGGATTGCTCTCTGCGCCGTCGATCGCACTACTCGTCCTCTTCCTCCGGCATCTTGGGAGCCTGGACTTGGATCTTCGTTTTCGCCAGCACGGGATCGTCCTCGTTGGCCAGTTCAAACGCGCCAATGGTTACGACGCGCTCGCCGCCCTGAAGACCTTCGGTCACTTGTACGGTCTTCAGCTCGTCGTCGCGAATGCCGATCTTCACGTGTTTCTTGCTGGGCGCGTTGTCGCTGTCCAGCACAATCACGGTGTTCACCCCATCCGGCGAAGTCAGCATCGCCGCCTGCGGAATCACGACCGTGTCCTGAATCGTCTGCGCCACCATCGATACGTGCACGCTGGTCCCCGGCCGCAGGCTCTCCTTCGGATTCGGTGCCTGCACCCACACCTCCACCGTCGTGCTGTTCGCGTCGACTGCGGGGCTCACGAGGGTTACTTTGCCCTTCACCTGCGTGGGGGTTCCTGGGATTGTAATGGTCGCCGGGTCGCCGACCTTCAAACTCGCCGCTTCCATTTGGCCGATGTGCGCGCGCGCCACGACCTGCGAAAGGTCCATGATCGTGATAATCGGAGTGCCTGTCGCGGGGGTCTCTCCCTGGAAGTAGGGCCGATCCGATACAACCCCGTCGATGGTGCTGAGAATTTTTGTGTAGCCGAGCATCGCCTCGGCGTTTGCCGTGTCACCCTGGGCCGCCTTCACCGCGCCCTCGGCGGTCTTGAGGTCGTACTGCTTTTGAGTCAGGTCGTATTGATTCTTTGCCTGGGTCAGCGCAACAGACGCATCATCGACGTCCTTCGCCGAAACGGCGCCTTGCTTGTAGAGTTCCGCCCGGCCGTCATACAGCTTCTGCGCCGAATCGAGCGTTTGCTTGGCAAATCTGAGGTCCTGCGCGCTCTTCTGCAGCTGCATGTCGTAAGTGACTTGCGCTTGCGCGTAGCCGCCCTGGCTCTTCTGGGCCTGCCCGGCCAGATCCTGACTTTCGAGTTCGCCGAGCAACTGTCCGGCTTTCACGTGGCTGCCCTTGTCCACGTACCACTTCTTCACGGACGAAACCACTTTCGTCTGGATGGCTTGTTGATCGCGCGGGTACAGCACTGCGTCGGTGACGATCTTGCGCTGGATCGCACCCTTTTCGGCCGCGTCCACCTGCACGGTCACGGTCGGAGCCGCCGCTTCGACGTCTGTCTTTGGACCGCAGCCTGCCATCACGCCGCCGGCTGCAACCAGCGCCAGCAGCGCGAGCATCGCCTTGCGCGCGTCCAGTTTGTGGTTGGCTCCGTTCTGAGCCTGTGAGCCGTCGATCGAGGGGAATTGCATGGATTTGCTCCCGTTCCTTTGCTTTTGGTTAGATGATTCGTTCATCAGAATTTCCCGGTAAACGTCTGAAGAGTCGCCAGCAGCGTGCGATAGCGCACCTGCGCGTCGGCGAACGCATTTTGCGCCGTCACCAGAGTCGTTTGTGCGTCCACGACTTCGGTGGCGGGGGAGGCGCCTCCCGCAAACCGCAAATTCACGAGGCGCAAACTCTCCTGCGCCAATTCGGCCGTGCGCCGCGAATCTTCCAGCGCGCCCCGCGCCACCATCGCTTCGTCATATGTCGCGTAGAGCTCACTGACGGCGGTGCGCTGCGCCAGGCTCAGTTGGGCCTTCGCCGACTCCTGCTTGTATTCCGCCTGATGCAATTTGCTGCGTAGCGTTCCCCAGTCCCAGACCGGCAGATTGAGGGCGGCAGTCAGAAAGTAGCCAAGATTAGGCGTACCTCCCACACTCTCGTGCCCGGCTCGAGTGCAGTGCAGCGAGAAGCAATTCGCCTCGATGCCCCAGTCGGTCTCGATGCTGATCGTCGGCAAGAACGCAGTTTTCGCGGCCTTCACATCGAGTTCTGCTTCGCGCTGCGTCTCCAGCGCCACCCGTAAGTCGGGATTTTCTTTCTCGGCCATCGCCTCGACATCGGGAAACGGCGGCAGCGCGGGTGCGGTGTCCAGGTCATCGACGACGGTGAAATTCTCGTTGAAATCGGGGAACAGGATGACCGCGAGGCTCAGGCGCGTGTCTTCCATCGTGAAACGCGCCTCATCGAAGGCTTGCTTCTGGATCCGGTAGGCCACGTCCGCCTTGATGGAGTCGCTATGCGCCCCTTGCCCCTGGTGCTCCAAATCGTTCGCAATATCGAGAAAGTGCTTGGCCTGATCCAGCCCCGCTTGAGCTGCCGCGTATTTTCGCTGCGCGGAGACGAGCGCGTAGTACGTCTTCGTCACGGTCACGCCGAGCCCGCGGCGCGCGATCTCAGACTTGGCGCTCGCCAAGGCCTCGGCTGCCTTTGCCCGGGTCACGGCTGTGCCCATCAAGGCTGCAGGGGAAAGGTCCTGCCTCAAGATGCCCCATTGCCGATAGACGTGGACGCCGTCTTGCGTGACGAACCGGCCGTCTGAAATCTTTCCATTTCCTTCTGTGTTGAGGTACTGCGTCGACTCGGAAATATTGGGCAGCAAGTTGTTGCGCGCCTGGATGCGGTCCTCGCGCGCGCTTCTGGCGTCAGACATGGAGCCAATCAGCGTCGGATCGAGCTTCCGCGCGCGCTCCATCGCGTCCTGGAAGGTGATCGTCAGCGGCGGAGCCGCCTGGCCCTGCCCCGAGGGATGCACGAACTGTAATTCAACCTCGGCGTTGGGTGCCGGCGCGGCCTCCTGGGCCGCCGCGTTGGCGCCCGGCAGAATCATCGCAATCGTCAGCCCCGCCGCGATCAGTGAAAGACGCCTTGAAATCAGAACGGATGAATCACCCATTGCTGGCCCTCTCCTCCCGCGTCAAAACCGCCGTTTTTTCGGCTCGGGCCGAATCGTATCCCGAGCGCCCGGTTCGGGGAAATCGAACCTCGCCCCTCGCCAACAAATCCTGTTCGGCGGGACGCGGAAAGCATAACAATTCCACATGAAAATTATCTGAATGAAAATTTTCAGTGAATCTGCGGCTTCACCAAGAGTTTCGCTGCTCCCCTGAATTGCGCTCCCGAACTCCGCGCCACAGCCAGTGGAAGCCCCCGGAACCTTCCCGGCATCGCGGAGAACGGAGCGCTATTGCGTACCCCCCTGATGGTTCTAAAGATGATTCGAGACTGCAATCCCCGCAAGCCGCGCTTGTGGCGGGCGGGATTATTGCAGAGCTTTTGGCAGGTTTACAAGGAAAATTCTGTGCCCCTTGGGTTCTCCAACTGCGTGAAAACACAGCGTGCTGGCATGCGGTGAAAGCGCGGCGCTGGTTCCGCAAATGAACCACCACCCAACCGTAACCCGGCTTGGCGCGCCGGCGGGCGAGGGCTCGCTTTTTGGCCTGTTGGAATTGCGCGGCGCCGGGTTGCGATCGACCAACCGCCGGGAATCAGGCGGCCTGTTCGGCGACCGGCTCACGCCGGACGAGCGTGACTTCCATCCCGATTGCTGACTTCACGATTTCGCCACCCTCGAAATCCGACTCGCGGGTGAGCGCCTTCATCTGCTCTTCCGTGTACGCGCGCTTGAGCAGCATGTGCTTGAACGTGAATTTCATCATCCAGGTGCTCATTCCCCCGACGTGCAGGCCGTCCACGTACGCGACGATCTCCTCCCAGGATGAATCTTTGCGCAGGTCGATGATCAGGGCGCGCCCGCCGGGCTTCAGCACACGATGCATTTCATTCAGCGCCTTCAGCGGCTCGGAAAAATTCTTGAAAGCGGCGCGGCACACCACCAGATCGAACAGGCCGTCCTCGAGCGGAATCTCCGAAGCGCTTCCGTGAATGAATCGGGCGGCCATGCCTTCCCGCTTCGCATATTGCGAAGCCATGCGGACGAACGATTCGCTGATATCGAGGCCAGTGATCTTGAAGGGCCCGAGCTTGGCGAGCGCGACGGATAGGTATCCCGGTCCCGGAGCGATCTCCAGAACGCGCGCGTTCCGCGGCAGAGTCGCCGCCAGCTCCCGGGCCAGGCGCTCGAATTCGTTCAGATCTTTTTGCGTGATTTTGGCGTACCAGGTGGCCAGTGCGCCTTCCATTGAAATTCCGCGATAGGGTTTCTTAGCTGCTGCTTCCATTTGCTATTGCTCCTTTCTTTTTTGGTTTCTCTTGTTTCCGGAAATTGTCGCGGCGCGGGCTTGCTTCTTGCCGGTGCGCGGTTTCGCGGCGAGCAGCTGATTTCTCATCTTCGCCCACCCGCTGCGCAGCGCGCCCGCATCCTGACGCAGGTCGGCAAGCAGGTCTTTCGAGAACTTTTGCTCGGCGAGCGCCATAGCCTTGAAATACTCGGTTTCCAGGGAAAACAGCCGCGGCAGCTTCATTTCCCGGCAAAGCCGTTCTTCCGCCTCGATGTCCTCGATCGTTTTCTGCAAAAGTCCGAGGCGAATTTCCAGGAGATCCATCACTTCCGCGGGCGGCAGTACTGGCAGCAGGGAAAGCGCGGCTTCGAACACCGGGTACTCCTTAACCGGGGAACTCACCAGTTCCCGCATCCAGTCGATCAATTCCACTTCGCCCGCCGCCGTAAGCTCGTAAATCGTCTTCTCTGGCCGCTTGCCCTCTTTCAACACCTCGCGCACCGCGATGAACTCGGTGCGCAGCAACTGCTCGATCACCGTGTAGAGCGAGCCGTAGTTGAGCTTGATGCTGCTTTCCTTGCGGCGCTCGCGCATGGTGGTGGCCATCTCGTAGGGGTGCATGGGCCGCTCGAAGAGCAGAACGAGGATGGCCAGGGCCAGGGGATTGGAGAAGGGGCGCTTTGTATCCGTCATCGTATAGCCGTTAGCGTATATCCGGTACAGAGTATATAGGACAAGCGCATCGTGTCAAGCCCATTTTGACCGGTAGGACAGGCTTTCAGCCTGTCGGGTTTCGTATCCCTGGGCGAGCCGCGTCCCCCGGAGCGGAAAAGCGACGGGCCGAGAGCCTGTCCTACTCGCGCCTCCGCACCATCGGCTGAAAACATTTTGACAGTTCCGGCTTTATGAACTATAGCTAAACAGTGTATTTTGTGAGGGCGAAGCCGTCCGCCCCGCGCCCGCAACTCCGTGCCATCGAGGACACCATGAGAAACTTAGATCGAACGCAAGTCCGCCTCGCCATTCTGGCAACCCTCACGCTGGGGTTAGCCCTTCTCGTGGTGGGAAATGCGAGCCGCTCGCACGCAGCGCCGCGCACCGGCGCCGACGCGGCGCCTGCGAACGTCGTGCACACCGATGACTACCAACGCTCCGCGCGCCTGGACACTTATCGTGTGATCGCCGATGGCGGTGACGGACGCGGCGAAAACATTTATTTCTACAAGTGTTGGATGTGCCACAACCAATACGCGAAGACCGGCCCCTACCTGAAGGAACTCTTCAAGCGCGAGTCGCTGATGTCTGGCGATCCGATGACGGTGGAGAATGTCATCAAGAAGATCCGTGAGGGCGGGCCGGGCATGCCGGCGTTCGGCACGACGTTGAAGGATTCCGACATCGCGGATGTCGTCACCTACATAAAGGACGGGAAGTGCTGCGTGGAGGGCGAGAATCCCGGGCCGAATCCGTGGTATCGCGCCGAGACGAACAAGTGGCCCGTGCAGAGCGGCCTGAACGGCGGCGCGAGCGGGATGGTGAAACTCCCGAGCGGCGATTCGCCGGAGGGCATCGGCGTGCAACTGATTGCGCCCAACGGTATACGCACCACAGTGTACACGGACGAAAAGGGCCGCTTCGAATTCCCGAAGATGCAAACCGGCGACTACGTGCTGCGCGTGCCGACGCCGCTGCTGTTCAAGCCCTACGTGATTTCATCGCAGCACATCGACGGCGCAAGCAAGCTGGATGACATCGTCCTCGAAAGAATTTCCGATTCCGACGCGCTGCCCGCAACGCCTGACGTCGAGCACCAGCTGAGCGGCGCCGAGCTGCTCTGGAACATGCCGGGCACGGCGCAGGAAAAGGCCACTCTGCAAAAGAATTGCTCGGCGTGCCACTCCTGGAACCAGATTTTCCGCAACCGCTACGATGAGCACAGCTGGAGCCTGATCGTCGATCGCATGACACAGTACTCGGGCACCTCGCTCGTGATTCGCATCAAGGGAACGACAACGACCGGCGGCGGAGCAAATTCCGTCACGCGCCGCGACGGCACCTCGCCTGAGGAAGTCCAGACGCTGGTGAAGTTCCTGACGCGCGTGCGCGGACCCGAAGCGCAGGACGAGCCGCTGCGCGTCTTCCCGCGGCCGAGCGGCGGCGACACGCACGTCGTAGTCACCGAATACGAATTGCCGCAATCGCTGCTGGCGCTGCATGACGCGCAGGGCGACTCGAAGGGAAACATCTGGTGGACGAGCCACAAGACCGATGTCGTTGGCAAGCTCGATCCCAAGACCGGCATCGTCACCGAGTACACGATTCCGTTAACGCCCAAGGGCATGCCCGGAACGCACGCGGTTAGGCTCGACAAGAACGATGTCCCGTGGTTTTCGGAAAACTGGAGCCACAATCTGAACCGGCTCGATCCCGCCACAGGGAAAGTCACGCAAGTACACATCGAGGACGCCGTGCCGCTGAACGCGCCTGGCTTCGGCAATTTCTCCCTTACCCCGGACGGCTACGTCTGGGACAGCCGCGACAACAACGTCCGCAAGATCGATCCGGAAACGGGCAAGGTGGTTCAACGCTTCCCGCTGCAAGTCAGCTTCAGCTACGACAATCTCATCTCTCCCGATGGGAAGTATTACGGAGGAGGCGGGCTGCCGGCCTGGGGAAACACCATCGAGCGGATGGATCTGAGCACGGGCGAGTGGATCAAGCAGAACTCGGGCGTGCACATGATGACAGGGAAGCGCGGCGGTTTCGATCCCTACGACAATCCGTGGTTCGGTGGCGGCGACGGCGCCCTGATCGAACTCAACGCGAAGACCGGCCTCATCGAAGAACACCTGCCACCGATCGCTCCGAGCCCCTACACGGACTTCTACGAAGCGCAGCCCGACGCGAACGGCGAAGTCTGGGCCGGCGTCCTGCACGGGCGTCAGATGGTTCGCTACAACCAACACAACGGTGTGTGGCACGTCTACGAGATGCCCGAGCCGTTTACCTACGACCGTAGGACTTACATCGACGCCTCGACGCATCCGGTAACCGTGTGGTATGTGGATTACAACGGCTACCTGGTTCGCGTCCAACCCAGGGATTGAGTCGAATCAAACTGGGCGCTCGGCAATCGGCCGGGACGCTCTGCGCTTAACAAAGCCGCAAAAGGTGTGGGCTAAAGCGAAGTGTGCCCCACCATTTGGCTCGTAACAAACCTCGCCCGCGTAAGAAGTTGAAGCCCTCGCCCCTGACTGCGAATTGCATACAGTTGCATCCTTATCTCCCTTGTAAACAGCAAGATTACTCTTGACGAGCGGTTTGGAATTCTAGTATCAGGAGTACGCAACTTACCCTCCCACATCGAGTGTGTCCCGAGGGGTGCCCGCGTCGGAGCGGACGGGGGATTCTCGAAAGGAGTTCCATAGCCATGATGAGTAGGGGAGAACGATGCACGGGTGTGTCTTTTGTGGTGCTGCTGGCCGCTTTGTTTGCTTTTGCTCTGCCGCCGCGTCTTTCGGCCCAAGTGGTAGGGGCGACGGTCTCAGGCACGGTTGTTGACTCCTCCGGCGCCAAGGTGCCCGGCGCGGACATCACCATCACCAATATAGGGACCGGGATCGCAACGGCAACGACAACCAAGTCGGACGGTGTCTTTGTCGTGCCCAACCTCCAGCCGGGCAACTACGACGTCTCGACAGTCGCCAAGGGGTTCTCAACGCTGATCCGCAAGGGAATCACGCTGACGGTTGGCCAGGAACTCATCCTGAATCTGACCCTGCAGGTGGGAGGCGTGAACGAGCAGGTGACCGTCACAGCCGAGGCCCCGACGGTCAATCTTGCGAATGCGACAATCAGTGGCGTCGTCGAGCAAAGGACTGTTCAGGAGCTTCCCCTGAACGGACGTTCCTGGACCGATCTAGCTACGTTACAGCCGGGCGTACATCAGTCTCAGAACCAACCGCCGATCACAGCCAGTGACCGCGTCAAGCGAGGCCTGGGCCTCGAGCTAACGATTTCAGGCGCTCGCCCTCAACAGAACAACTATTTGTTGGACGGTGTGAACATCAACGACTATGCGAATGCCGGCCCGGGGAGCGTGCTTGGCGGGAATTTGGGCACGGATGCAGTAGCGGAATTCGCGGTTCTGACCACGAACTATTCTGCGGAATACGGGCGAACGTCCGGTGGCGTAATCACCGCGACCACGAAGTCGGGAACAAACGATTTCCACGGCAGCGCATACGAATTTTTCCGTAATGCTGGTTTGGACGCCGCGAATTTCTTCGACAATGCAAATGGCAATCCGAAGCCTCCCTTCCGTCAGAATCAGTTCGGGGCATCAGCCGGGGGGCCGATCGAGAAGGACAATACCTTTATTTTTGGCGATTATGAGGGTGTCCGGCGGACTTTGGGCCTGACAACTATATCCAACGTCCCGTCGACGGACGCATTGAACGGACTTCTTACGGGCGAATTCACAAATGACGTATTTCCGACCGGGCAGCACCCCTGCGTCGCAACCGGCGTTCCGCATCAGTGCCAAGTGACCATCGACCCTAACACGCTAAAATTTCTCAACACAGGACTCATGCCGAAACAAACTTCGCCCTATGTCGCTGGAGACAATTCGGCGCAGTTCTTCTTCACGCAGCTGCAAAGGACGTCGGAGAACTTTTTCATCATTCGCGCAGACCATACATTTTCGACGAGGGACCGAATTTTTGCCACGTACCAGTTTGACAAGGCATCCCAGAGCATCCCCGATCAGTACAACAGCCTTCTCATTCACAACCCGATGTTCCGTCAAACGGTAGCGATCGAAGAGAACCACGTTTTCTCACCGTCCCTGCTCAATTCCTTCCGAGTGGGCTTCAATCGCGACAATGTGGAATCTCCTTCCGGAGCGAACGCGATCAATCCGGCCGCTGCCGATACCTCGCTCGGATTCATACCAGGAACCAGCATAGGCAACATCTCCATTAATTCGGATGGGCTTGTCGGCTACCCGGGAGGCGTCGATGTGAACGCTCCCTTCAAATTCCATTGGAACTCGATCCAGGCCTACGACAACTTGTTTTATACAAAGGGAAAGCATTCGATTAAGTTTGGCGCGAACGTCGAGAGGATTCGAGGGAACACTTTTGGGGCGGATTTTCCCGGTGGCCAGCTCATATTCCCCACTTTGTACGATTTTCTGGTCAATGATACGGCCACGGTGAACGCTGACGTCCCGTCCACCACTACGGGACGAGGCGTCCGGCAAACTATTTTTGGAACTTATTTGCAGGATGATTATCACGTCCGTCCAAATCTCACTGTAAACGTTGGTCTGCGGTACGAAATGGCCAGTATCATCACCGAAGAAGCGGGGAAGCTTGCAAATCTTCGGAGCTTTGACGTGGTTTATAACAATCTTCAACCAGTCGTTGGGACTCCAGGTCCGGGCCAAGCTCAGATCTTTGTAGGAAGCCCATATATTAACAATCCTACAAAAAGGAATTTCGAGCCTCGCGTCGGCTTTGCCTGGGACCCCTTTAATAACGGCAAGACCTCGGTGGCGGGTGGCTTCGGCATTTTTGACGTGCTGCCACTGCCAGTGGAAATGGGCAGCGGCGTAGATGGATCGGTTCCTTTTGACGTCTCGGCAAGCGAGGCCAACGTGACGCCTTCTGGAGACGTGGCGATGCACCTTGGTTGTTCTACCCCTTGTGGCGCGTATGGTGTTGCCTTGAACGCCAAAAGCGGCCGCAACTACGTCATGGATTTCAACCCCAAGCGCAATTATGTAATGCAGTGGAACTTGAATATTCAGCGTGAAATCGTCCCGAATCTATCCATTATGGTCGGGTACGTCGGGGCGCGTGGCAAGCACATGAGGTTCCAGGCCGATGACGTGAACATGGTTTATCCACTAGGATTTTCACTTACCACACCGTTGTCGGGCCCGCTTATTTGGCCGGGACCGACCACCGGGAATTGTCCTAACGGTTCGAATACGTTCCCCTGCCCGGTGGTCAACCAGTCTATGGGCCGAACGCAAATGGCGCTCTGGGACGGGAGCTACTCGTACAATGGACTTCAGGTCCAAGTCAAGAAGACGATGGCCCATGGCTTCCAAGTCGAGGGGTCCTACACTTTTTCCAAGAACATGGACGATGGCGGCGGGTCCGTCGCCTCGGATCCCTTCCGCAATTCCATTTCGACGCTACTTTGGTTTTGCAAGGCGTGTAGGCGCGGACTCTCCGACCAAGACCAGCGACACAATCTGACGATCAACTATGAGTGGGACATCCCGACGCCCAGCACGTTCAATGCGCCGGAGAAAGTCGTCCTTGCAGGATGGGAAGCGGGTGGGATCTTGACCGTTGCGTCCGGCACGCCCTTTACGGTTCTGCTCAGCGGTGATGATCTTGGACAGAATAACACCGATGCATATTCCTATCCTGATAAGGTCAGTAGCCCCGGTTGCAAGAACCCGATTAACCCGAACAACCCCAACGACTATGTCAAGATTTCGTGCTTCACTGTTCCCAATCCGATTACACGACTCGGCGATGCCGGACGCAACGACGTGATTGGCCCCGGCCTCGTAGACTTGGATTTTTCATTGTTCAAGAACATTCCCATCAGGGAAGCGCTGAAAGCGCAGTTTCGGGCGGAATTCTTCAACATCATTAACCACCCGAATTTTGCGTCTCCAAACGATAATCGCGTGATTCTGAACCCCGATGGAAGCGTGCCATCGAACGCGAGCGCGGTTACATTACCGAGCACGACCTCGCGACAGATTCAGCTCGCGCTGAAATTTACCTGGTAGGAGGTTTGAGGGCGCCCGCCCTACACCATCACTTCGGGGATTTCCAGCCGCTGTTTGCGGAAGGCGGACTCGAACGCCTTGACGACGTACGGATCGAAGTTCGTGCCGGCATCCTTGAGGATTGTGTCGCGGCCTTCGACTGTAGACATACCCTTGCGATAGGGGCGATCGCTGATCATTGCGTCGTACGCATCGGCGACGGCGATCACTCGGGCTTCGATGGGAATCTCGTTGCCCTTGGCCGGGTGGTAGCCCGAGCCGTCGAACCGGTCGTGATGCGCCAGGATAATGGGTAGGATGCGGTGGAGCGAACCGCCCACCGGCTCCAGCATTTTCACTCCGCGCTCCACGTGGCTCTTCATTTCTTGCGTTTCGTGCGCGTCGAGCCGAGCCGCTTTGTACAGGATTTCGCGGCTTACTTCGAGCTTTCCGATATCGTGCAGCAGCGCCGCCGCGCGTACGTCTTCGACCTGTTCTTGAGGCATGTGCATTTCCACGGCGATGGCCGTGGCATACACCGAGACTCGGTAGGAATGATTTTGCGTGAATTTGTCGTTCCCGACGAACTGATTCAGGATTTGCAGCACGCCGTAGTAGGTCTGCCGCAGCTCGCCCAGGCGCCGCTCGCCCAGCTCATAGAGCGATCCCACGGCGTACGCCGTAATGATCAGGAATCCCGCCCATACGCCGATGTCGGACCATGCCAGCAGCGATTGCGTTCTCCATTGGAGGGTTCCACCCAGCGCCGCCGGATTCACCAGATTGATCCAGACTACAAACAAAATCGACGCCACCGCCGATTCCATCGCGCGGCGCCGTCCGAAATAGTAGGCCGCCAGCAACGTCGGCAAATTGTAGAAGGTCAGGACAAGCCGCTGGCCCGCGATGAAGAAGTTGACTACGCCCGCAGCGGCAATGATCGATAAGATGAGCAGCAGCTCTTTATTAATGTCGCCGAGCCGAGAAATCCATGCGCGTTTCACGATTGAAACTCCCAGCGGGGGAAAGTGAGGGCCAGCCTAAGAGTGGGTTGCCCCTCCTCAAACATCATCGCCAGCCCGGAATGGGAAGGCATTAGTACGTTGGTTTTTTGTGCTTGATGGGTTATCGCCTCACCATCTTGAGCTTGTAACGCCGCCGTTAGCTCAGGCTACACCAGGATTGACGGGCATTCACCAGGCCGGTTTTCGCGGGCAGAGTTGTGCCGAGGGCAGGCGCGGGGTAGAATGCGCGCAAGCCAGGTTCTAGTCCGGGACTCGCTTGGGAAGACCATTCCCGCCAACAGGGTGAGTTGGAGCGAATTCGAATTCGATAGAGCTGGCGCTCGCGAACCAAAGCTTAGGAGACGATCGATGTTACGCATAAACGATGAAGCGCCGAATTTTACGGCCGAGACTTCCCAAGGACCGATCAATTTCCACGAATGGATCGGGAACGGCTGGGCCATCTTATTCTCACATCCTAAAGACTTTACGCCGGTTTGCACGACCGAGCTCGGCTACATGGCCGGCCTGCAGCCGGAATTCGAGAAACGCAACACTAAGATCATTGGCATCAGCGTCGACCCGGTAACCAGCCACAGCAAGTGGCTCGCGGATATCGAAGAAACGCAGGGGCACAAGGTGAAGTATCCGATGATCGGCGATCCACTGCTCCAGATCGCGAAGCTGTATGACATGCTGCCGGCCGATGCGGGCAACACGTCCGAAGGCCGCACCGCAGCCACGAACGCCACCGTGCGAACGGTGTTCGTCGTCGGTCCCGACAAGAAGATCAAGATGATGCTCAGCTATCCGATGAGCACCGGCCGCAATTTCGACGAAGTTTTGCGCGTCCTCGATTCGCTGCAGCTGACGGCCAAGCATTCGGTCTCCACGCCCGTGAACTGGAAGCCCGGCGAAGACGTCATTATCAGCGGCAGCGTCACCGACGAGCAGGCCAAGCAGAAGTTTCCCGGCGGCTGGAAATCGCCCAAGCCGTACATCCGGATCGTCCCCCAGCCGAAGTAGCGCTTCGTGGAATCACACCGAAGCCCATCTAGCCTGGTGTCATCAAAAGCTGGGCTTGGTTTGGCTGACAACTCAAAATCCAGCACGCTTTTGTAGCGCCCGCCTTCAAGGCGGGCATTGTGCCTGCCGCAAAAGTGCCCGCCTGGAAAGGGCGGGCGCCTACAAAAGCCGAAATTGGATCTCACCCAGGCTAGCTAGCGACTAATACGGGCAATCCTCATACAAACTTCTGCAATTCCGATAACTCGACCATTCGTTGACATTCCCCGACCGAATCCGCCCCAGGCTCCATTCCGTGCTCGAGCGAACATCAAAAGCTTCCGCGTCCGTCACCTCGGGATGATAGATCTTCGAAATCTGCCACAGCCCCCGGCTGGCCTCCCCGTCACCGCGCGCCCGTGGATTGAAAGACGACTCATGCCTCACGATCCACAGCGCCAACTCCGGATCAACGCCGCGCTGCACCGCCCGCGATTGCACGTACGCCTTCACCTCGCGTACGGTTGGCACCGCAGCCGGGAAATGCACCGGCCCGCCCGGAAACCGGGTCAAACCGGCGGCCTCGCTTCGGTGACTCTTCAAGATGGTCACCTTTATTGGCGTGGCGATACTCGCCGTCGGAGCGGCCGTAACCTCGCGGGGCACGCGCGACGAGCGGGTCTCGGTAAAATTCGCAAAGAAAGCAATGAACGGGAGGCAACAAAACGTCAGCTTCAGGAGCGTCTTGATCGCTGGGCTTCGCATGGGGCGGAGTATATAACAGGGCGAATACGAAGCGAAAGTACTATTTTCGATTTGTGTTCGCCTGCCTACCAGTGTCTTGGGTCCCCCGTCGGAGGATCGCAAGAATAGACGCACGCCCCAACGTAAGGAGAGCGACAATTTTGTTCGGGTGGGCAAGCGCTGCGCGCGGACGGAAACCGAAGTAATTGATCCGTCGTGGCCCGAGAACGACAACGAAATACGTGGCGGCAAGTTTCTTGACCTTACCCCCAGTTGCAATCAGGCTCGACGCCCAATCTGAAAAGCCGCAAGGAACGCAATTGTCGACTCTCCGAAATGCCCGCTCACCTCTTCAGATCGGCGGTGATTTGGGACAACCGGTCGAGGGCGGCTTGGAGGTCTTCCGTGATTTCGGCGGCTATTACGTCGGGATCGGGGAGGTTGGCTGAGTCCTCCAGGCTTTCGTCTTTCAGCCAGAAGATATCCAGGTTGACCTTGTCGCGCTTGAGTAGGTCTTCATAGGAGAAGGACTTGAAACGGTCTGTCTTAAAAACTGCCTAGAAGCGATGGGGCCCACAATCAATCCTGACAAAACGGCGAACTGAATTGGTTTTTTTGCAGATTTGAGCGACAAAACCGTGGCGCGCAAACGCTCCATGACCCCGGACCAGAGAGCGGCCGAGGAGAGGGAGACTTCTCAAGCATGACCCAGATCCACTGCAATGAGAGCAACGAACTGTGGGCGCCGGGGTCAGGCAGGTAAACACAAGACCATTTCTTCTAACATCTTCCCAAACTCCAAAGGTCGGAGAGATGGCAATCCCAAGCATTTTTTTCCACCATCGATGGCGGGCACCCAAAGGCAACTATTTTCGACTGGCACGCAAAGGAACGCGGTAACCGGAAGATGGGCCAAAGCCACCAGTAAGTCAAAGCCGGTTCCATCGGGCAGATATGTATTGGTGAGCACCAGATCAACCGGCTGCGATCTCAACAGATCGGACGCTGCACGCATATCGCTGGCGAAATGACATTGGAATTTCCACCGGTGCAGCTTGTCCTTGAGGGCCCGGGCGCCTTTGAAATTCCGTCCAACTAATAGAACGTTCCTCCCGGAGAGTTTCATAGCCCACCTCCCGACAAGTCGCCCGCTCACCCGCGGGCCGTCACCCTACCAAGAGCTTCCGGTGTAGAGCTGTTCAAAAGTGAACAGTCTGCTTTTTTCGCTCCCACACACATATTGAGGACCCGTGACCGACACGATCCGCCGTTCGGAATCTTGTGGCCAGATGGTCACCCCGCTTGAGCCGACAAATGGTTTGAATTCCACACAAACACCAGCCTTCTAGTCTCTGGCGGGCGCAGCGAAGAATGCGTGATTCACTAATGCGAGTGGGCGCGTGACGATTTCCAGTCAATTGGATTTGTTACTTGGGAGTTGGAGCTGGCGGCCTGTAGCCCTGCGATGAGTTCAGGACGCGGCCTTCGCACGCGCGATCTCTGGCTCGCCGACAAGCTCCTCAAAGAGCGTCCGGTAATGGATCATTGCCTGACGCAATTGTTCGGTGCTGGCCTGCCCAAGCGTTTGCCGAACCGCGATGCCGTGACCGGCGCGATAATTTTCCATAACCAGGGGATGATCCACCGAAATATCTGCTGCACGCTGTTCAAAATCACTTACCGGATAGCCGCGCAATGACATCACATCTCCCAGCAGTTGATCGGCTTCTGTCACTGCTCCTCCCGGGCTGTCTACGAATCGTCCTTGAACTTTGCGCCACGATTCCAGGAACCGTGCGTGATCGGCCGGAGGGAGGGCCCGGATATGGAGACTCTCCACCCGTTCGGCGCGCTTTTCGAGCCTGTTCTCCGCGCGGCGCTGGTTACCGCCTTCGCGCACAGCGCGGGCATATTCAGGGCCGCCAAACTGGGCACGCAACCTCGCGGTGCGGCGGTTTCGCAAAATTAGTGACATTGTGACGGCGGCAGCTACAATCAATACGAGACCGATGATCAAAGCCAATTCCGTTGTATTCAAATCACTCAGGTTCATGACTTAGCTCCATTCCCATTAGTTTTCGTCGATTCGGGCCGAACGGCCACACAAAGGGACCATCGTGAATGTTTCCAGTCGGGCGGACCAGCCCCGCTATCTGCCGAGAACTTTTTTCACTTGCCCGATTTTAGTTTGGATTTTTCCGGCAATCTCTTCTGCTTCGCCGCCAGCTTCCAGGTCGGGATCGTTCAAAAGCTTTCCCACCACTTTCTTGGCTTTGCCTTTGACGTTGCGGAGTTCGCCCTCCACTTGATCTTGGGTGCCTGGCTTTATCATGGTTTGTTTCTTGCTCCTTATTCCGTTTCCACTGTGGATATTAGAGGAGAGACCGCGCCAGCGTCTGTTCACAATGAGACATTCGAGGACTGGTGCGTTAGGAAGCGAGACGATATGGTTTGGCAATGTACCCGATTGGCGGGACTCTCGGAATTTGGGAATGCAAGTCGAATCCTTCATCCTCCTGGTAAGCTTTGAAACCACAAGACTGGTTCTTGCTCAATATTGAACAGCTTCCCGCCTCGAAATCATTATAGATTTTGTCCGCACCATTACATTAAGGGCGGCTCCAATGAACACAAGCAAAGCGGCGACAAAATCAGGTTCCGAGCAGGTGGCCACTGAGGTGGTATTGGACAGGCAGCAAAAACTCATACGCGAATTGCATGACCTGCTGACGACCTACGGGCCAACTTGGTATACAGAAGAAATTGATTCGCGACTAAGCAAGATGTTGGCTATGTTTCGCCTCTACAAGAGACCGCGACGCAAGGTCACGCTACACTGTCCCCAAGTGAACAGACACGAAAATCAAACGGCCCTATAAACGACAATCTCTGTGGCGACTGGCTTGAAGCACGCATCAGGGGCACTTGGCTGAGCGCGTTAGTCGCCACTGAGTTTACATCAGAAAGCCGCCGGCGGACCTTCAACTAGTCAGTCTAATTCTTGGGGGGCTCATGACACCTACTTTACAGTCTCTAAACATGAGAATGAAAGAATTGCGAACAAAGAGAAAGCCTTTGTGGGAACGATTTGAAAGCAATCCGGCCGAGATTCAGTTAGCCGCAGAACTCAGAATCATTGACGATTTGATCGCGGATTGTAACGAGAAAAGAAATCACTGCGACGACGAAACGGCCAAGTCGGCGTCCGCTTGCCGTGAGCGTGGGTTAGCGTCCCCTGCCGGTTAAGCGCTCGAGACCACTGCGCCGAGCGCCTCTTTGCCAGTGTAAACAATTTTGTAGCCGCGAAAGCACTGCGCTTCAACAAGGCAACAGCGCGACCGCAACCTGCTTTTCCATTCTGAGAGCGAGGGACGATCCTACCCCAGGGCCGCCTTGGATTACCGGAGGCGATAGCCAGGTTTGAGTTCACACCGATAATCTTTTCCTAGTTTCTGTCCAGTTCTAACGTTGCAGTCGGCCCAGCTTAAGTCCGGGTATGCTGCCAGGGGGAAAATAACCTGCGAACCGTCCAATTCCGCCTCCATCGTCACGCCCTCCGCGTCCGCAGGAAGCGTAAAATTAATCGATCGGCCAAAAATTACAGGCTCGGACTTGCGAGCAATATCTCTGACTTGCGTGTGAAACACTTCCGCTTGAAGCAGGAATGTCGCGGTATCGGACCAATTCCGGACAGAGACCTTAATGCTGCGCGCAGTTCGGGAGAAATCGTCGAGGTCGACTCTTGTGAAGGGGCACGGCCCGGCAATACAGGTTACCCGTCCGCGCTGAAACACGTTGCCGTCCCCGGCATCCAGGGACGCGGATTCAATTGCCGCTTTCCATTTTCCGTCCGGCGAACACGGAAGATGTTGATTACACGGCACGCCGCCTACGTTCACGACCTGAAAAGTTTTCACACCCGCGCCGATATTCTCTGTGGTCGCTATTCCTGTAGTGTATCTGACCTGGATATCAGCCACCACCGTTTCAGGTTCACTGAGTTTGGACCCTGCCTCACCGCGAACTGGCGCCATCGGAACAACATTCAGTTGGCCATCCACGGCGAGGTTCACGTCAACGGGCAGATAGTCGGGATGCCTGAAGCGAAGCAGGATATGCTCATCTGGGTCGATATCCAAGGGCAAGATAATTTTGAAATAACCGGAAAAGTCAGACTTTGCATGGCCGGCGCCTAGCTCCAGAGGGGCGCTTATTTCCACATCCTCGATCGGTGATTGCTTCCAGGTGTCCCCATCCTGCTTGATAACAGAACCGACCACCGCTAATGGGAGTCTTGCATCACGATGGAAGAACTTGAGAAACAATGCGAATAGCAGAATCATTCCCACGGAAACAGCAAGCCGGATCGGAATCTTATCCCCGCTGGTCATTGGATCATCCTTGATCACACTGGCAGGCCGCTCTTGGGAAGGACTCGGGCGATTCGAAAGCCTGGGTGCAATTTACAATGTGGATTATAATAGATTTGGTGAATACTAGATACTCCCGCCGAAAGCTGTTGCAGCACGTCGCGCAATTCAGTGGCTGGGCTTCGCTTGCGAATCTGGGCATTTTGCCGTCGCCGGCAACTTTCACGCGCGAAGCGGTTTACCCGGCTCTCGACGCGGATGCGTCATCCCCTTCTTTGCGTGATGATCCGCTCTTGGAGGAACTTGAGAGAGCCAGCTTCCGTTTTTTTTGGGAACAGGCGAATCCGGAAACGGGCTTAGTGAGAGATCGCTTTGATGTACGCCGGCCCGGCAAGAGCGATCTCGCGAGCATAGCGGCCACGGGCTTTGGTCTTACGGCCCTGTGTATCGGGGAAAAGCGCAAGTTCATTTCACGATCGGAAAGCCAGCGTCGCGTTCTCAATACGTTGCATTTTCTTTGGAAGACGCTGCCGCACCACCGCGGATTTTTCTATCACTGGGCCAATATCAATAACGGCCAGCGAATCTGGGATTCCGAAGTGTCTTCCGCAGACACCGCATTGCTTCTTTGCGGAATTCTCACTTGCCGTCAGCATTTCACGAATCCGGAGATTCACGAGCTTGCATCCGCGATCTACAGCCGGGTGGACTGGAACTGGTTGTCGGAGGACACGCCTGTGTTGCCACATGGATGGACTCCCGAGAGCGGCTTCCTGCAATACCGCTGGGATGATTACAGCGAAATGATGATGATGTATCTATTGGGATTGGGATCGGATACTCATGCATTGCCTGCCAAGGCCTGGGATTCCTGGAAACGACCTTCCTTTGAATACAACAAGATTCGATACATCGGGTCGTTCGCACCCCTCTTCATCCATCAATACTCTCAAGCGTGGTTCGACTTTCGTGGGAAACGCGATCGATACGCGGATTACTTCAGGAATTCGATCGTCGCGACGGACGTCCATCGCCGCTTCTGTCTGGATTTGGCAAAGCAGTTTCCTGACTATAGCGATGATCTGTGGGGCATCACCGCATCGGATTCGAAAAATGGGTATGTGGTTTGGGGCGGCCCGCCGTCGACGGGACCCATCGATGGAACGGTTGTTCCGTGCGCTGCGGCGGGATCGATTCCCTTCCAGCCTGACGCAAGCATGCGGGTCCTTCGAAACATTAAGGATCGTTACGGGCAGAAAGCCTGGAGCGACTACGGCTTTGTGGACGCGTTCAACCCGCTGACAAATTGGTACGACACGGATGTCATCGGAATCGACGTGGGAATCACCATGGTGATGGCGGAGAACGCCCGCACCGCATTCGTGTGGGACACTTTCATGACGAACCCGGAAGCGAAACGGGGAATGGAACGCGCTGGATTTGGTAACTATTGATGTTCCGGCGCGGCGAGCGCCGCAGACGGCGATTGGAATTTCAGCGAATTTCAATCAAAGCAAGTCCTTGCGGCGGAAGCAAAATCGTGATTCTGCCCTGTTGAAATGATAGCGATTCAGGCACCGGAATTTCACTTGCCCGACGTAGCTGCGCGATTTGGGCTTGGGTCGGATAGGGCGGCTTGCCCAGCTTTTCATACACAGCCATTAACGAGCCGTGTGTAGCATCCAGGCGATAGACTACGGCCCGAGGACGCCCCGCGAGTCCCCTAAGAACGATAGTGATTTTTTTTGACTGGCCATTCTGCTCGGGAAGAAGCAGATTCCATATTGCCATTACCAACGTGCCGTCAGAACGCCGAGTGACAATCGCCGAGTCCGTATCGGCAAGCAATCGGTTTTCCCCGAGCCGATGCAACAACTTGAACGCATTGAACGAAGGCTTTGGAAGGCCATCCTCCGCGATCAGGCCGAATCCCCCATAGAATGGCTGCTTCACTACGCCCTGCTCCTCAAAGACGTCCGAGAACGTCCAGTAAGCCATCATGTCCGTTAAACCGTCACATTGGCGGATCGTGTCGGCGAGCCACGGGCCCATAAAAACCGAATCTGTTACTGCCTGCTCGTTCTTGTAGCTTGCGTTGTATTCGCTCCAAATGATCGGAAGATTGGGCCGGAGCGACGCCGCAACTTGATCGTGAACCTTCCGCGCGGCGCGGCAAACCATTTGCGTTCGCGACACCTCGCCATCGGTTCCGAAGACATCTTTCGCCAAATCGTTCCCGTAGACGTGCGTAGATACAAAATCGACAGGAACGTGATCGTCGACCGCGTGGCGCACAAAGCGATCGACCCAAGCCGCCTGGGCCGTTGCGGGGCCGCCCACGCGTAACCGGGCGTTTACACCCTTCAGCGCATGGGCCGTTACGTCGTAGAGCTGATAGTACGTATCTTCCGCCGGGTTACCGGCCCAAAAATCCAAGTTGGGCTCATTCCAAACTTCGAAATACCATTGGGACACTTCGTCGATTCCATAGCGATCCACGAGGTGCTGTGCGAAGTGGGAGACGAGGTCCCGCCATTTGTTCCAATCCTTGGGAGGCGAAACGACCGGCTGATACCAAAAAGACTGCAGCACCTGCGCCGCGGCAAGTTTCCTGGGCATGAAGCTGAGTTCCACAAACGGCCGGACGCCATTCTCCAGCAAGCCATCATAGATTTGGTCGATATAAGAAAAATTATAGATGGGTTGTCCCTCGAGATCCTCGTCGTACAAGCCAAGTTCATCGTGAAAGATGGCGTGGAAGCGTATGTATTCAAACCCAGTAGCGTCTTTGACGGTGCGAAGGTCGCGGCGATAGCTTTCGCGAAGCGACAAACTGGCGCGGCCGGAACCGAACATGCGTTCCCAATAGTGCGGAAAAGCGTGGCTGACGGCATGCGTATCGACAATTATGGTTTCCGTCGAGAATGGAGATTCGGCATGGCCCTGCGCCTGCGCTGCCCCCAACGGACAGACCGCAGCAATCCAAACAACAATCTGAAGCGCGTACCCAGACGTACGTCGGCTGCAAACTTCCATAGAGAGGCTACGGCTAACTCACGCTCTGGACTGCCAGACTATTATGGAACCAACTTCGTAAGTCCTGATTTTACCGATAGCTCGCCGCCTGTAGCTCAAACATTTCGGCATAACCGCCACCGACCTTGATGAGCTGGTCGTGGGGTCCCTGTTCCGCGATCTTTCCATTTTCCAGAACGAGGATGCGATCCGCCATCCGGACCGTAGAGAGGCGGTGGGAGATTAGCAACGCCATCTTGCCTTCCGTGAGTTCGGCAAAGCGCTCGAACACTTCATGCTCGGATCGAGCGTCGAGCGACGCTGTGGGCTCGTCGAGGATGAGCAATTGCGAGTCGCGGAGGTAAGCGCGCGCCAGCGCAATTTTTTGCCATTCACCACCGGACAGGTCCACCCCGCCTTCGAATCGGCAGCCCAGGCGCTGGCTGTAATGATGGGGAAGCCCTCGTATCACTTCGTCCGCCAGGCTCTTGTGGGCGGCGGCCCGAATGCGAGAAGAATTCTTGCGATCTTCGATTCGACCCATGGCGATATTTTCGGAGCAAGGAAGTTCGTAGCGCATGAAGTCCTGAAAAATAACGCCGATCTCTTTCCATAAATCCTGCAGGTTGTAGTCGCGAAGATCGACTCCGTCCAGAAGTATTTGGCCCGAAGTGGGCTCATATAAGCGCGTCAGAAGTTTTACGATCGTTGTTTTTCCCTGACCGTTCTTTCCCACCAGAGCGATCCGCTCACCGGGTTCCAGACGGAAGCTCATGTTGTTTAGAATCAGCTTGGAACTCCCGGGATAAGAAAACGAGACGTTCTTGAATTCAAAACCCCTGAGAATGGGCCGGGGCACAAGGATGGCGTCGGGTTTCGAAAACACCTTCGGCTTGACGGAAAAAAACTCCAGCAAATCCGTCAGAAAGAGAGCTTGACCGGCGATGCTGGAAAAAGTACCCAAAACGGCTTGAATGTTTGAGTTCGTGCCGGCGATGGCGCCTGCCAGCAAGGTCAAGGTTCCTAAACTCAGCACTCCAATCACGGTTTGGTGAATTGCGAACGCATAAGATCCGTAATACCCAACGACTCCAAGAAGCGCAAAAAGCACGCCGATGAGCAGCCGCCGCCGAGCCAGCGCGAACGTCTGATGATGAACTTCGTTGGAAAGCGCTCGATAACGGTCCACGAGAAACGAGGCCAATCCAAACAGCCTCAACTCCTTTGCGCTCTCCTTGCTGCCGCCCAGGACGCGGAAGTATTCCATCTCCCGGCGCGACGGGGTCTGCTGCGAATTCAGCGCGTAGCCCAGGAATGCGAAGTGCGTCTCACTCAGGAATGTTGGGAGCGTGCACACAATCAAAGTGAGGAGGATCCAGGGAGAAAATATGAAGATGCTCGCCGCCAGGCTGACGGTGGTGAAGAATTCTTGTACCAACCGGCCGGTGGCCTGAATCATTCCGATGCGGTCCGTACCCTGCACTCGCGCACGTTCCAATTTGTCGTAGAAAAGGGGATCCTCGTAAGACACCAGGTCGAGAGTCGCGGCATGCTCCATGATTCGGACGTTGATGTAGCAGGTAAACTTGTCGGCGAGCCTGCTGTCGCAGAAATCGATGAGCCGTGACGTGACCATGGCCAAGCTCGCAAGGACGAATTCCAGGGACACCATCCACCAGAACGCTCCCGGCAGAGGCGTATGAATTGAAGTCAGACGGTATATGGAATCAATGATCTGCCGCGTAACGACAAGGATGCCTAAGGGGACCAGTGCGGCAAGTAAACGACAGACGACGCTTGATAGCACTACTAGGGGGGCCGCAGCCCATACCATCCCGAACAAGGATGGCATATTTTTCAGCGCCCGGATCCTCGTTTGCCAATCGCCTAGCCAATCCGGATGAGAAGCTAACCGCTTTTCTGTTTTCCCCTTGCTCATGAATTTGGCCATTTTGTTTTTTAGCTCGAATCTAGAATCAACCGCCCTGGGGCTCTCCAAACAACTTTGCAGCCGAATTAGTTCTCGTATGGACTACGTGCACGCGCATGCCCATACGCGGAGAGCGACGCGATAGTGCATCCGCCGGACTTACCTGCCATCGGTTACGCTTTCTCGCCACGAGCGATGCCCTTTTTTCGTGCCACCATCAGTTTCTACCACTAGAACAATTAGCGTACAGCCAAGCTAACTTCGGCGAAGTGCACTTTGAGACAGTTACGCGGGCCTGCGATGGGGCAAAATTCGCGTGCAGGCAGGCTCGCCCTGGCGGCCCGCCGAAAAATTGACACCGTCAATCACCCGTTCGCTGCTAACCGCAAGGCGCTTCGCAAAGGGGCTGCCACCAGGCCGAGCCTGACCGCCTGGGAGTTGAGGGAAAGCAAACCAATGTCTTCGAGGTCCGAATCAGCCGCCGTCACCGCTCCGAGGACAAATCATCGCGCGCTGGCGATCGTAACCACGCTCTTTTTCATGTGGGGTTTCATCACCGTCCTCAATGACATTATGGTGCCCCACCTGAAATCCATCTTCGACCTGAGCTATACGGAAGTGATGCTGGTCCAGTTCTCATTCTTCTCAGCGTACTTCGTTTTCTCGATTCCGGCCGGCACGCTCGTGGACCGGCTCGGGTACAAAAAGACGATGGTGATCGGCCTGTGCACGATGGCGGTGGGGGCTTTCCTATTCATAGGAGCGGCCAGCGCTACTTCATTCCCCCTATTCTTAACAGCGCTGATCATCGTCGCGGCCGGCATCACGGCCCTCCAAGTATCAGCCAATCCCTATGTTGCGATCCTCGGGCCGGAGAACACCGCGTCCAGCCGGCTGAACCTGGCGCAGGCGTTTAATTCACTAGGTACGACGATTGGGCCGTATTTTGGCAGCCTGGTAATTCTCAGCGGCGCCCCAAAGGTTATGGACGAGATCCGCAAACTGACTCCGCTCGATTTGCATGATTATCGCCTGCATGAGGCAGCTTCGGTGAAATGGCCCTACCTGGGTATCGGATTTGCTCTTTTGGCGCTCGCGTTCTTTCTGTTCCTTACAAAGTTACCCGATATCGCGCCCGCCCGATCGGAAGCCTCCTCGGAATTGGCCCAGCGCTCCATCTGGAGTTGTTCCAATCTGCTGCTCGCAGCGGCGGCCATCTTTGTCTATGTAGGCGCGGAGGTTTCCATCGGCAGTTTTCTAGTGAACTATCTCAGCCAGCCCGACATCGGCGCCCTGACAGTGAAAGTTGCTGCCGGGTACGTTTCGTTATATTGGGGCGGAGCGATGATCGGCCGATTTATAGGCTCGGCCTTGCTGCAAAGCATTCGGACAGAAACGTTACTCGCGATCTGCGCAACTATGGCCTGCTTGCTCGTGATCACATCAATCCTGACGGCCGGACAGTTCGCGATGTGGAGCATCGTTGCGGTGGGTCTGTTCAACTCAATCATGTTCCCGAGTATCTTCGCGCTTGGTGTTCAGGGGCTGGGGCAGCTGACCGGCAAAGGATCAGGCCTGCTCGTCGCCGCCATCGTCGGAGGTGCAATCATTCCCGAGCTTCAGGGAATATTCGCGGACCGAATTGGCATCCACCACGCTTTTTTCCTCCCTGCAATTTGCTACATGTACATCCTGTACTTTGCGGTTGGGCGTGCCGGGGTGCACGAGGAAGCAGTTCTGGAACGCAAGGAATTGGAATACTCGAACCGTGGTTAACACCGCCCGTCTGGGAAGCGCCGATGCTGTTCTTCAAGCCTCTTTCTTAAGCGACTTTCCTGACCCGGATGTGCACTTGTGCACAGACAGTCCGTCCGCGTGGCGGTACAAGGGCTTGGACCCACACTGAAGGCTGCTGCAAAGCGTGGCTGAGCCAGCCATTTGGCGGCAGCCGCCTCTTCGAAGAAGATTTTCTTGTAGTGTCTGGAAGGATTTAGACTACCACGCCCAAAATAGACGGGTACCAAGGTAGCTAAAGCAAAAGGAGCGAAATGTTGGCACGCCCAAAGTCGGGAGTTTCGATGCGCGCCACGCTGAAGATGATTCTCCCGCTGATGTTGAGCGTGGCAGTCGGCTGCCTGCTCTTTGCCGCCTATCAGGTCCACACGGAAAAGCACATGCTCCGCGAAGGTCTCCTGCACCACGCGGAGAGTCTTGGCACCAGCTTGCAGGACGCCATTGAACCTCTGCTCAATCGACAAGTGGACGGGGATATTCAACAACTCGTCGAGCGCGTCGGTTTGCGAGAGCACTTGAAAGGTGTCGCCGTCTACGGCGCGAGCGGCGCCGCACTAGCCGCGACACAAGACCTCCCGACTCAATTTGCGTCCTGGCCCGCAATCGCAATTCGTGCCAACGGCGATGGCATCGGTCACGGCGAATTCGTTCGCATCGATCGTTTGCCGTTACACGTCTACGCCGTGCCGCTTTTTCTGCGTGGACAAGCCGACGGCGCGGTCGTCGTCGTGCACGACGCCGGCTATATCGACGTGCAGATCTCGCGTTTTCTGCGCGATTCGCTGTTCAACGCCATCCTCCAAACGCTACTCATCACAGCCCTGGCGCTGATCGTCGTTCGCTGGAGCTTTACCGGCCCCCTGACGAAAACCACGAAATGGCTCCGCCAGCTCCGCAACGGACAGCCACATGCTGGTCCCGTTCTTGACCAGGGCGAGATCCTGGACCAGATCAATCAGGAGGTCACGCATCTCGCCCGTGACCTCACTACCGCCCGCGCCACCGCGAAAGAAGAAGCGTCCCTTCGCAATTCAAACGTATCTCTGTGGACGGCGGAACGGCTGCGCGTTAGCCTCCACAACAAGCTGCAAGACAAGCCGCTCTTTGTGGTCTCAAATCGTGAGCCGTACACGCACGTTTTCGACGAAAAGGACAAATCCGTCGGTGTCATGATCCCCGCCAGCGGCCTTGTGACCGCGCTCGAACCCGTGCTGCTGGCCTGCGACGGGACTTGGATCGCCCACGGTTCTGGCAACGCCGATCACGAAGTAGTCGACGCCCAGGATCGTCTCCGCGTCCCTCCGGATCACCCGTCCTACACGCTGCGGCGCGTCTGGATGAGCCCCGAAGAAGAACAAGGTTACTATGCTGGCTTCTCCAACGAGGGACTCTGGCCTCTCTGCCATATCGCGCACACACGTCCAATTTTTCGTCCCGAGGACTGGCTTTACTATCAAAAGATCAATCGCCGCTTCGCCGACGCGGTCCTCAAAGAAATGGAAGGAACCGAATCGCCAATCGTTCTCGTCCAGGATTATCACTTTGCTTTGCTGCCGCGCATGATTAAGGAAGCGCGCCCCGACGCCCGCGTCGCCATCTTCTGGCACATCCCCTGGCCCAATCCGGAAGTCTTTGGTATCTGCCCCTGGCAGCGTGAGCTCGTGGATGGTCTTCTGGGAGCCGATCTCATTGGTTTTCACACTCAGGCGCATTGCAACAATTTTCTCCATACCGTCGAGCGCGCCGTCGAAGCACTGACCGAGTGGGACCGTTTCGCCGTCAACCGCCAAGGTCATGTCACACTCGTAAGACCCTATCCTATTAGCGTAGCTTTCCCCGAAAACGCGCCACAAGACGGACACTTACGTGACTCTGCCGCGGAGCGTGTGGCCCTGTCCGTGGAGCTTGGCATCGAGGCTCCGCTTCTGGGTGTCGGCGTTGACCGTGTCGATTACACCAAGGGAATTCCCGAGCGCTTCCGAGCTATCGAACATTTTCTGGAGCTCAATCCCTACTATCAGCGCAGGTTCACGTTTGTTGAGATAGGCGCTCCCAGCCGGACCAATATCGACAGCTATAAGAATTTCCTGAACGAAGTCAACGCGGAAGTGGAACGCATCAACAAGCGTTTTCAGGCCGGACGCTGGAAACCCATCCTTTTCTTGAACAAGCATCATTCGCATAAGGAAATTGCGCGCTTTTACCGCGCGGCATCGGTCTGTCTGGTCACTTCGCTTCACGATGGCATGAATCTGGTTGCCAAGGAGTTTGTCGCATCGCGGGAAGACGACCAGGGCGTGCTTGTCCTTAGCACCTTTGCGGGCGCCGCGCTGGAGCTCCAAGATGCGCTCCTGATCAACCCCTATGACGTGCAGCAACTTGCCGGAGCCATTCACCGCGCGATCGAGATGCCGGAGGCAGAACAGTTGGTGCGCATGCACCGGATGCGCCAGGTCGTTCGCGAATACAATATCTATCGCTGGGCCGCCAATCTTCTTTGCGACCTTACGGAGATTCGCATTGATGCTCTGGAGCACGTTGAAAGTCGATGAGCCAATCCGTGCATATGGCTCCAGGCCTCGCTGCGAACTGGGCTCGCGTCGCCGCTCAAATCCGGTCCAGTCACCGCATCGCCGTCCTTTTCGATTTTGACGGCACGCTCGTAAAGATCGCGCCGCGCCCGGATCAGGTGCGCCTCGCGCCAATTACCCGGCGTGCTTTAGGGCGCCTGGCGCGCCATCCTCGCGTCACGATTGCCGTCATCAGTGGCCGCCGTCGCTCCGAGCTTCTGCGTCTTATCGCCGTCCAGGGCATTCGCTACTTCGGGCTGTACGGCTGGGAAAGCCGACGTGGCGCCATGCTTCCTGTGTCCGCCGTCACAGCGCTGCGGAAAATGCGGGAGCAACTCTCGATTCATCTTTCCCCCATAGGCGGTCTCTGGACGGAGGACAAGCACTTCAGCTTGTCTGTTCACCTGCTCGATGTGTCTCTTCTGGAACAAGGCTCGGCCCGGCGCAAGCTTCGTTCTCTACTGCTGCCCTATCGCAAGACTCTGCGCGCGATTGACAATCTCCGAGACGTCGAAATCGTTCCGCGATGCATTCTGGGCAAAGGAATGGTTGTGCAACACCTCCTTGCAAGACCGGAGCTTTGCCACGCTCTCTCTTTCTATTTTGGAGACGATCTTTCGGATGAACCTGCGTTCGAGGCCGTGCGGAAAGGCATTTCGATTCGCGTTGGCGCCGCCCGTCCGACAAACGCGCGTTACTCGATCCGCGGCCCTGCTGCAGTTGCCGCCGTACTTACCAAACTAGAGGCGGCCCTAACGTGATGGGCCAGCCTAAGGAAGACCGATTTGGGGTCGCGGCTTCTGTCGCGCCGTGGAACGAAGATCCCTCGAAACGAAAGGGAGATTCGTCATTGGCATTGCAAGGGGACAAGCTCTGGTTCAAAGATGCCGTCATTTACCAGCTACACGTGCGCACATTCTGTGACAGCAATGCTGATGGCATCGGCGACTTCGCCGGCCTTACCCAGCGGCTCGACTATCTCCAGGACCTTGGGATCACCGCGATCTGGCTTCTGCCTTTCTACCCGTCGCCCTTGAGGGACGACGGCTATGACATCGCGGACTATGTTTCGGTTCATCCGAGTTACGGAACGTTCGAGGATTTCAAGACATTCCTCGCCGCAGCTCATAGTCGGGGGATACGCGTGATTGTCGAAATGGTCCTGAATCATACTTCGGACCAGCACCCCTGGTTCAAAGAGGCGCGAAGCTCACGCGACAATCCCAAGCGGGACTGGTACGTGTGGAGTGAAACCGATGCTCGTTATAAGGGCGTGCGGATTATTTTTGTCGACACGGAAACGTCCAATTGGACTTGGGATTCCATTTCGAAGTCCTACTACTGGCACCGATTTTTCAGCCATCAGCCCGACCTGAATTTTGACAATCCCGCCGTTCTGGAGGCGTTGTGGGAAGTCATGAAGTTCTGGCTGAATTTGGGCGTCGATGGTTTCCGATTTGACGCGGTCCCTTACCTTGTGGAACGCGAGGGAACTAGTTGCGAAAATCTTCCCGAAACGCACGCCATTATCCAGGACATTCGCAAACGCCTGGATCTTGCGTACCCGGGAAGAATACTTCTCGCTGAGGCCAACAATTGGCCAGCGGACATTCTTGCCTATTTCAAAGATGGCAAGGAATTCGACGCGGCATTCCACTTCCCTTTAATGCCGCGAATGTTCATGTCCGTAAAGCTGGAAGATCGCAAGCCGATCATCGACATCCTCGAGCAGATGCCCGAAATACCCGCAGGTTGCCAGTGGTGCATTTTTCTTCGCAACCATGACGAGCTCACGCTGGAGATGGTGACAGATATCGAGCGCGACTATATGTATGACGAATTCGGCGTGGATAAGAAGATGCGGCTCAATCAAGGCATCCGGAGGCGCCTAGCTCCGATGATGGACAACGACAGAAAACAGATTGAACTGCTGAACGGACTTTTAATGTCTATGCAGGGAACGCCCATTGTCTATTACGGAGACGAAATCGGCATGGGGGATAACCTGTACCTGGGCGATCGCAATGGGGTCCGCACACCCATGCAGTGGAACGGCGACAGAAACGGCGGCTTCTCGACCGCGGATCCGGAGCGTTTGTATTCCCCTGTCATTTCAAACGCCGTGTACGGCTATCAAGCGATCAACGTCGACGCACAAGAGAGATCGGAGCACTCCCTGCTCCTATGGATGAAGTCCTTGATTCAGCTTAGGAATACATTCCATGTATTTGGCCGGGGAACCATTCAGCTATTGAAACCTGCGAACCATCGAATCCTTGCTTACGTGCGCCAATTGGATCAACAAATTGTGCTCGTTGTCAATAACCTTTCCAGCTCGGCACAGGCGGTAGAACTCGATCTCCGGCGATTTGAGAGCTATGTGCCAATCGAAATGTTTGGGAGGAATCTATTTCCCCGGATTCGAGATCTGCCTTACTTGCTGACGCTCGGGCCCTATCAGTTCTATTGGTTTCAGCTTCGCCGGCTTTAATCGCGCCACGTGGGGCGGCATGATGGGAATGGATTGTTCAGCGTTCTACAGTTCGAAAGTGAGATTCCAAACCTCTTGGCCGAAGATGCCTTTCTTTCCGACGATTTGCTTCGCCAATTGATGGACGTGGGCGAAGTGGACCTCCTTGTGGGAATCTCATCTCATGACCATGCGAGGACAACGAGCCACGCCCTGCGCGCCATTGAACGAAGTGTTCAGCAGCACTTTACCCGTCAACGGGCGGTCATCATCAATGCGTGCGGTGAAGAAAAGGAGAGCCGTAACAAGTCAGCAGCACGGCTTCGTATTCTGGCGGAAGAGAATCTGCGCTTTCCGAAGTTGGCGGCGCTTCGCACGATTCACCAGGTGAATGTGGACTCGTCTGTCCCGCCCTCGGCGGGAAGTGCCCTGCATACGATCCTGGCGGCCGCGGACCTGTTGCGGGCGCGAGCCTGTGCCGTGCTTTCGCCTGGCTCAGCCGACCTTACGCCCGACTGGATCGCCAAACTTCTGGCGCCCGCCTACCAGGACAATTTCGATTTTGTCGCGCCAATTTACGCCCGTCACAAGTTTCAAGGGCTGCTGGCGAGGAACCTGCTGTATCCGATGAGCCGGGCAATTTTCGGTTGCGGAATCCGCGAACTATACTCGGACGAGTGGGGCTTTTCCGGCCGCCTGGCCGCAGCTTGCCTGAATCAGGATGTGTGGAACGAAGAGCATATTCGAGCAAGACCGGAAGCATGGATGGCAATTTCCGCAATGGCTCCTGATTTTCGGTGTTGCCAATCGTTTCTCGGCCCCAAAATGCAATCCACCGCAGGCTACGACACGAACATTGTCGAAGTTTTTCGGCAGGCAGTGGGAAATTTGTTCTGGTGCATTGAATCACGCCAATCGTCATGGTTGGAAAGCGACAGATCGGAATTGGTGCATACGATTGGCCCAGATCACGAACTGACATCGGAAACAACCCGCTTGAATCGGCACAGAATCTTCGAGTTGTTCCAGAGCGGAGTAACGGAATTGGAGCCGATGTTAGGTTCCATCCTGGATCCGGAAACGCACGCCGAAATTAAGAGCGCCGTTGCGCTTGAGGAAAGCAAATTTAGATTTGGGCCTGAACTTTGGGTTCGGACCCTTTACGACTTTGCCGCTTCCTACCATCACGCCGTCATCAATCGCGACCATCTGGTCCAGGCACTGGTCCCCCTCTATCGAGGCATGACCTTTTCTTTCCTGATCGAATATGCCGACTCGTCCACCGCCGAAATGGAGGCCGGAAGCGACAGACTTTGCGGGGAATTTGCGCGCCAAAAGCCATATTTCAGGGAAAAGTGGAAAGCGATGATTGAGGTGAAATCATGAAAGAAGCCATTCTGAGGGGCTTAGAACAGGCATACAGCAATATTCACCAGATGCTAGCTGACTTTCTACCGCGTTTCATGGTGATGCTGATTATCCTGGCGCTCGGACTTGTCGTAGCATTTGCGCTCAGATATGTTTTGCAAGCGGTGCTACGTTTTACAAATCTAAGCCGAGGTTCTGAGAAGGTAGGTGCTTCCAGCGTTCTTCGGAGCGCCCATCTACCGGCGATGACGGTGCTGCTAAGCCGCTCCCTCTTTTGGGTAACTTGGTTCTGCTTCATTTTGATTGGCCTCAGCTCCCTCGGGCTTTCCGGCTTTCGAGAGGAGGTTTTCAGGATCCTTCAGTATCTGCCGCAACTGTTCGTGGGGATCTTAATCGTGTTTGTAGGCTTGATAGCGGCGAATTTTTTGTCCCGAACGGCGCTGCTGGCAGCGGTCAACGCAGGCCACTCCTCCGCAAGAATTCTCAGTTGGTTGATCCGTTCCCTGATCTGGATTCTAACGATCTCAATGACCCTGGAGGAACTCGGCGTGGCCGGAAAGACTGTGGTTTCGGCGTTTTCCATTGTGTTTGGAGCCTTGATGCTCGGGTTGGCCATTGCCTTTGGCTTGGGTGGCCAGGATATGGCTCGAAGGTCGCTGGAGAAATATTTACGGAATACCGGGAAAGAGGCAGAAAGGGAGCCAAATCCGTTGTGACGCCAGCATCACCGCGGAATCGACCCATCGGCCCGGAATCGTCATCGGAACAAGCTTCACGGGATCCATGGGACACGAATCGGCCGGACGATGGGTCAGGCAGTTTTCTTGCACGACGACCAAAGCTGCGCCCAAGCTTTCCTGACACGAAGGGTCCACGACGGGCACACCGAAAATCCGCAGTTTGCCAACCTGCTGAAAAAAAGGCGGTAAGACTGGTGGAGGCGGGGGGAGTTGAACCCCCGTCCGAAAAGCGCTACGGCTCGAAGCCTACATGCTTAGCTCAATTCCATTTGTTTCGCCAGCCACGCTCAGAATGAGCAAGAAACGCGACCGGCTAGTCCGATTGGTTCTCGCCGTCTTGTCCCGGACCGAGGCTTGACGGCCAGCCTACAGTGTGACGTTTCTTACCGGGCCCGTAGGCGAAGCCCGGGGAAACGTAGCTGGCCTAGTTTAAGCTAGGCAGCCAAAGCCAACTGTGAGTTGGCAGTTCTAGTTTTCCACCCGATTGCGGGCAGGTGGCGCCCGGCATGCCTTCGAGTCGCGACAGCTTCCGTCGAAACCGTGTCGCCCCCATGTTGTGATTTTAGCACACGCCGCGGCCTGGTATTCCTAACTCGGGACTCCCACCCCGCCAGTCTAAGGTGGCTTCCGTATTGCCGACCATCCGCGAAGTAGGGATTCTGGCGTTGTGTTGACAGGTTCACTGATCCCTCGTTACACTCCGGCACATTCGGCCCAGACGCTCAGGGCCCGTTCCACGGCCCGAAAGTGAGTCCCGCCGATGTATTCCGCTTCATCGAAAGAAGGGGGTATCAAGCCATGAAGAACATCGTTCTCGTCCATGGCGGCTTTGTGGATGGCGCCGGATGGGAGGGCGTCTACAAGATCCTGAAGCAAGACGGCTATAGCGTCAGCATCGTCCAGAATCCGACGATATCGTTGGAGGACGACGTTGCCGTTACCAAGAGAACTCTGGCAACGCAGGACGGACCTACAGTTCTCGTTGGACATTCCTACGGGGGAGCGGTAATCACCGAAGCCGGAAACCATCCAAAGGTTTCCGCCCTCGTATACATTGCTGCCTTCGCTCCAGACAAGGGCGAGTCGGTGGGATCGCTGATTCAGAACCCGCCGCCCGGCGCGCCCGTACCGCCGATACTGCCGCCGCAAGACGGCTTTTTGTTCCTCGACAAGGCGAAGTTTCCCGCTTCTTTCGCGGCCGACGTGGACCCGGAAAAGGCAGCGTTCATGGCGGATTCCCAAGTTCCGTGGGGCCTGGGGGCCATTAGCGGCACGATCAGCGAACCCACGTGGAGGACCAAGCCGAGCTGGTACCTGGTCACCACCGAGGACAGGATGATTCCACCTGAGGCCCAGCGCGCCATGTCCAAGCGCGCGGGTGCTACGGTCGTTGAGATCAAGGGAAGCCACGCCATCTACGTATCGCAGCCAAAAGCGGTCGCAGATCTTATAGAACAGGCTGCGACGAAGGCGAAGGTTGCCACCGCGTAGTGAGAGTCCATGGGAATTAGCCACTCGATACGAGAGATCTAGGTCGCGGAACGGCTGCGGCGGCACTTCAGAATTTAGTGCGTCTACGACCTAGTCTCTTACACCCAACTCACTTGGGTGAGACGCGCGCATGCGTGAATTTGGCGGTTTCTTTCCGCAGCGCCGCGAGAATGCGTGAACTTAATCCAGCAGTTCATCTCGCTCACCCTCGGGCGACGCAAAAAGGCTCCTAGAGCAGAAGAGAGAATCCCCGATGGCAACTAATTCGTTGACAGCGCTTGTGACAGGCGGAACGAGTGGCATTGGCCGTGCAGCGGCCAATAAACTAGCACAACTTGGCGTCTACGTCTTAGTCGTAGGTCGCACTCGGGAACGCGGCGAGAAGGCGGTTGCCGAAATCCGCTCAGCAGGAGGCAGGGCGGATTTTATTGCATCTGACCTTCGAGACGCTTCGAGCGCACGCGAAGTGGCGAAAAAAGCAGTCGAACTCGGGAATGGCCACGTCGATATTCTTATTAACAGCGCGGGAATTTTCCGGTTCGGTCCGACGAATAAAACGACGGAGGAAGAGTTTGACAGGGTGTATTCGCTGAACGTCAAAGTGCCATACTTCCTCGTTGCGGAACTCGCCCCGTTGATGGCGAAGAATGGCAAGGGGGCAATCGTCAATGTGTCCACGATGGTCGCCGATTACGGAGTGTCCGGCATGAGCCTCTACGGCTCAAGTAAGGCAGCGATCAACCTGCTGACCAAATCATGGGCGGCTGAGTATGGTCCGAGCGGTGTCCGCGTCAATGCAGTGAGTCCTGGCCCTACACGAACGGAGGGCACCGAAGCAATGGGAGAAGGTGTTGATCAACTTGCTGCTCAGGCGCCGGCGGGCCGTCCGGCGACACCCGACGAGATTGCGGAGGCCATTGTTTTCCTGGCGACGGATCGTTCGAGTTTTATTTATGGGGCAAAACTCGCTGTCGACGGGGGACGCACAGCCATTTGATAACCAAGGAGGTGGATCGTGCCTGAGATAGAACGCTTCGATATCCTTGTGATCGGAAGTGGAGAGGCCGGAAAGCACCTGACGTGGACTATGGCGGAAGCGGGCCACAGAACTGCCGTGGTAGAGCGGAAATATATCGGCGGATCGTGTCCGAACATTGCGTGCTTGCCCAGCAAGAACGTGATTCGCAGCGCAAAAGCGAATTGGTTCGCCCGTCACGGCGCGGAATACGGCATCCAAACTGGGCCAGTGTCTACGGACATGAAGGGCGTCTTGAATCGCAAGCGCAAGATGGTCGAGGACGGAGTTCAGGTTCATCTCGATCGCTTCAAGGCGAGCGGAGCGGAACTGATCAGAGGAGAAGCCCGGTTCGTGGCTCCCAAGACGGTTGAGGTACGCCTTAACGAGGGGGGCCGCCGGATGATCGCGGGTGATCGTGTTTTTCTTGACCTTGGATCGCGCTCTGTTATCCCGGACGTTCCGGGCCTGGCGGTTGCAAAACCCATGACTCACGTCGAAGCTCTCGATCTCGACCGTTTACCGGAGCACGTCATCGTGCTCGGTGGGGGATATGTGGGCCTCGAGCTCGCTCAGGCTCTGCGTCGCTTCGGGTCTGAGGTAACCGTGATCGAGCGAGGCCAACAAATTGCAGCCGCAGAAGATCCCGATGTTGCGCAAGCCCTGCTGGAGAATTTCACGAGTGAGGGAATCGAAGTGCTGCTTGACACGCGAGTGCATGAAGTGGGCGGACTCTCGGGTCAGAAGGTGCGAGTCGTTGCCGAAAACGGCCACGGGCCACAAAACATCGAGGGAACCGACCTGCTGATCGCTACCGGACGGACGCCCAACACCCAGGGGATCGGGTTGGAAGCGGCAGGGGTCGAACTTGATGCGCGTGGGTATATCAAAGTGAACGACCGCTTGGAAACCAGCGCGGCGGGTGTTTGGGCCATGGGCGATTGTGCGGGCAGCCCGCAGTTCACGCACGTCGCCTTCGACGATTTCCGGGTGGTCCGCGACAACCTGAATGGGGGCAGCCGGACTACCCGGGAGCGCCTCATACCGTTCTGCATGTTCACTGATCCCGAGCTCGCACGGGTCGGCTTGAACGAATCGGAAGCGAAGCGGCGGGGCATCGCATATCGCCTGGCGAAGATGCCAATGGCCGCGGTACTTCGAGCCGTCGCTCTCGGCGAAACCAGTGGTTTCGTGAAAATGCTCATTGACGCTCAAAGCGACCGCATTCTGGGATTTACCGTGTTGGGCGTTGAGGGGAGCGAGATGATGGCGGCGGTTCAGACGGCAATGGTGGGCGGATTGCCCTACACCGCGCTCCGCGACGCGATTTTCACCCATCCCACCACTGCGGAAGGCCTGGTTTTTCTGTTGGCGAGTGTTCCCGCAGTAGCTAGGAAACAACCAGCCTAGTCTCCCGGGGATAAAAGCTTTGGACCCCGGCAAATTTGCAAGAGTGGTTCAATGCGAGGGAGCAAAAAGAGAGAGAAGAATACTATGCAACTTCAAGATGACTACCTCGGTAACTATCGCAGCCCTGAAACTCACGCGAGATGTTAACGGTGTGCTGGTTGCTCAATTCCACAGTAACGGTGGACCCTTTATCTTCACGGCACAAGACCATACGGAGTTTGTCGATGCCTTTTACCGGATTGCGCAAGATCGAGCGAACAAGATCGTAATCCTCACTGGGGCAGGCGGGGAGTTCATTCCTGGTATCGATTTTTCATCCTTCGGCAACGTCGCCGATCCCGGCGTCTGGAGCCAGGTTCACGACGAAGGCACCCAGATTGTCGAAAACATAGTCAATATTCGCGTACCGCTGATTGCGGCTATCGAGGGACGCGCCCACGTACATTCGGAATACGCGCTGCTTGCCAGCGTGATCGTGGCGGCCGAGAGTGCGACCTTCCATGACCTGCCGCACTTCGCGGGGGGCATAGTGCCCGGTGACGGAATCTTCACGGCGTGGAGTTATCGCGCTGGAGCGGGACGAGCGGAGGCCTTCCTGCTCAACCCTCAGCCCCTGACGGCGCGTGCCGCATATGAATGGGGAGTGGTTGCCGAAGTTGTACCGAACGGTATGGCGCTCAGCCGTGCGCGGGAACTAGCCGAGTTGTACTTGAAGGCTCCGGAAGTGGCGCGCCGCAACACGCGTGTGCATTTCATTCAACCCTTGAAAGAACGCATTGTGCGAGAAGTTGGCTATGGACTGTCGCTCGAAGGAGCGTCGGCGGCTGACCTTGTGAAATCGATGCAAGCAAAGAGTGAACGAGTCGCTCAGAAACCAAAATCTGCGTAAAGAGCTGCGAGAACCGCTGTCTAAGCAAAAGCAGTGGAGTAAACCCCTAACGTGAGACAGTTTCACGATGCACACATTACGGCACTGACCTGCCCCGGACAATCCTGCGCCTCCCCCATATCCGGGCTATAGAATTGTGTCTCCTGGGCTGAGCCCGGTCTCGGTTAGCGACAATTGCCGAAGTGATTGCTGTTTCCAGCACAAGTGAACAAGTGCTATCTCACAGCGGTAGAGTTCGCAACGTCATCTCCACTACATATTGCAATTTATCGCGACTAGCTCCGCCCGCTGCCTGGACTGCCATTCCGTAGATGATCGTTGCTAGGTAGCGCGCAAGATCAGCTGGATCGGTACCGGCCGGAAGGTCACCTTCTGATTTCGCGCGTTGGAAGCGCCGGCGCAATGCAGCCTCACCCGCCGCGCGGCACGCGATTAGTTCCTGCCGGATAGAATCGCCCTCCTCGCCACAGACAAGCGCACCTTGCACCATGAGGCATCCGCCCGGATTGCGGGGCGCTGTGTTCAAATCGGCGGCGCCCTGCAACAATCGTTCAACGACCGCGCGGGCGGTCGGCTCCTTCAATGCTTCTTGGGTATAGGCCGCCGGCCCAGTCAAGTAACGATCGAGCGCCTTGCGAAACAGCGCTTTCTTGTCGCCGAAGGCGGCATACAGGCTCGGGCGGTTGACGCCCACAGCTTTGGTCAGGTCCGACAAAGACGTGCCCTCGTATCCTTTCCGCCAGAACACCTGCAACGCACGGTCCAGGGCTCTGTCGATATCGAAGGAGCGGGGACGTCCCATCCGTCCCGACGAATTGTTATGTTTCATACTCGTCTTTGATGCTCGTTCTGTACCAACCGATACATAATTGTTGCAACCATTCACCCGCCGCGACATCTATACCGTATGATACAGAAATATCACGCGACAGGAAATCGAAGAGGAGAAAGGCCATGAGCAAACTGCAAGGAAAAGTAGCGGTCATCACGGGAGGCAATAGTGGAATCGGTCTCGCCACGGCGCAGCGGTTCGTTGCCGAGGGCGCGTACGTCTTTATCACAGGTCGTCGTCAAAATGAACTCGACGCGGCAGTGAAACTGATCGGCAAAAACGTCACCGCGGTACAGGGCGACGTTTCCAATCTCGCCGATCTTGACCGGTTATACGGCTCCGTAAAGCAGGAGAAGGGACATATCGACATTCTATTCGCCAATGCCGGTACTGGGGAATTTGGCCCACTCGGCACAATCACCGAAGAGCATTTCGACAAGACATTCAATGCCAACGTCAAAGGTCTACTGTTCACCGTACAAAAGGCCCTGCCTCTGCTAAAGGATGGAAGCTCCATCATTCTGAATGCGTCGATCGTTTCCGTCACAGGGTCGCCCGCGCTCAGTGTATACAGCGCATCCAAAGCAGCGGTGAGGTCCTTCGCGCGCACTTTCACCTCGGATCTCAAGGATCGCAAAATCCGCGTGAACGCCGTGAGTCCTGGCGTGATTCCTTCTCCGGGCTACCGCAATTCCCTCGGCCTGACTGACGAACAAATCAAACAATACGCAGACAGCGCAGTGGTCAACATACCCCTCGGTCGCACGGGGACCTTGGACGAAGTCGCCAAAGTGGTCGCTTTCCTTGCATCCGACGAAAGCAGCTACGTCACGGGCATCGAACTCTTCGTCGACGGCGGTATGGCCCAAATCTGACCAGCCTTGACCGCTGGCGTGGTTTCAGCGAGGCAGATTGGGAAACAACAAAGGTACGCGCTCGACTGCGAAATCCTTAAACAATCGCACTGGTTTGGCAATGTAGCGATTACTGATATGGACCATCGAAAGATGAAAGGGACGAAAACGCCATCGGGGCATAATTTCCACCAGCTTCCCGTTGCGAACTAACTCTGGCTGCACGATAGGAGGCAATTCTCCGATGCCTGCACCGTGGACAAGTGCAGTCGCAAGGCCTACATATTCGTTGATTGCAAGCACAGGCTGAAACTGCAGGGTACGCTGATCCTTGCCGTTGGTGTGGAACAATCTCCAAGTATTCCTAGGCTTCCAAAAGGAGAAAGCAAGAAGGCGGTGCGTGAGTAATTCGTCGGGCGTTTTTGGCGAACCGAATCGGTCCAAATACCCGTGACTCGCCACTAGCTGATGCCGATAGGTTAGCACTCTGCGAGCCACAACGTTGGAGTCCTCTAACCTAGTAGCAACCCTGAACGTAAGGTCCACCCCGTCTGCGATCAGATCGAGCACTCGTTCGGTGATAAAGATCTGGACGCTAATCTTGGGGAACTCAGTCTGGAAGCCGCAGATAAGCGGGGAAAGCAATGAGTCGGAAATGCTGGGCGGCGCCGACAGACGAAGGACTCCTGCAGTACCAGATGTATGATCGGTAGCAATGTTGGCGACTTCCTGCGCTATGTCCGCACTTTGATGAGCGAGCGCGAGCACTTGGGCTCCTAAATCAGTCGGTCGCAATTTGCGCGTGGAACGCTCCAGCAAGCGCGCGCCCAACTCCTTCTCCAGGTCGGCAATACGGCGGCTCACCGTCGACGTCGGCACCTTCAACCGTTGAGCCGCGCGGGAAAAACTCTTGGCATCGATTACGGCGGCAAAGAGCGCGAGCGAATTCAGATTGGGCATGACGCGTTCCATTTATGGAAAAGTCTTTTGCAATTGTACCGCTACTCTGTAAATGGCTCTGTAAGTTATCTTGGACGCGTGAGAAGTCGCCTGGCGCGACGGCCCAGATGGCGCGTAGGGGACGCGCGACGATTGTTTAGGGAGGTTAACTGCCATGACCCCAAACGAGCAAACTGTAGCAGAAGTTTTGGCCGCGTACGGCGCCGCGCTGAATGCTTCCGACACCGATGCGGTGATGCCGCTCTACGTTGAAGACGGCGTGTTCATGCCGCCTTACGGCGCGTCGGCGGTGGGGGCAGGCGCAGTGCGGAAAGCGTATGATGCGGTCTTCAAGGCGATCAAGCTGACGGTGAAGTTCAACGTCGCCGAGATAGTGGAGATGAGCCCGGAGTGGGTGTTCGCGCGCACAAACTCGGCCGGCACCACCTTTAATCATGCCACCGGCGCAACCAGCGCGGAGGCGAACCAGGAGCTTTTCATTTTCCGCAAAGATCGGGGCGACAAGTTCAAAATTGCCCGATACAGTTTTTCCACGACCAACCCGCAAAGCAAGTAAGCCGCAAGCAGACCAGTCTTCGAGAGTCTCCATGGGCACGATGAAAGCCGCAGTGATGTACACGCCGGGCGGACCAGAAGTTCTCAAGATCGAGGAGCGCCCGATCCCGACGCCGCAGCCAGGCCAGGTGCTCGTTCGCGTGCGCGCATTTGGACTGAACCGATCGGAATTGTTCACGCGGCAGGGGTTCTCGCCCAGCGTCAAATTTCCCCGCATCATCGGCATCGAGGCGGTGGGAGAGGTCGAGGAGGCGCCGGGCGGCGAGTTTCGCCGGGGCGACAAAGTGGCAAGCGTGATGGGCGGCATGGGACGCCAGTTCGATGGCAGCTACGCGGAGTACACCTGCATCCCCGTGAAGCAAGTGCAGTCAGTGTGCACGGACCTGCCATGGGAAACATTTGGCGCCGTTCCCGAGATGCTACAAACAGCGTGGGGCTCGCTCTTCAAGGCGCTCAATCTTCAGAAGGGCGAGAACTTGCTGATTCGCGGGGGAACGACTTCGGTAGGATTGGCGGCTGCGGCGATCGCGAAGAAATTTGGCTCTGCGGTAACCTCGACGACGCGGGATCCCGGCCGGGCGGATTTACTGCGAGGAAGCGGCGCCGGGCAAGTGTTGATCGATAGCGGGGCAATTGCCGGCGAGGCTCGCAAATATCTCCCTGATGGATTCGACAAGGTGCTCGAACTGATCGGCGTGACCACGCTAGCCGACTCATTGCATTGCGCAAAGGAGCGCGGAGTCGTGTGTATGACCGGCCTGGTCGGGAACAAATGGTCGTTCGACAATTTTGAGCCGATGCAGATGATCCCGACGGCCGTCTGCCTCACTATTTATGCGGGCGAGTCGCAAGATTTCATGCGAATGCCTTTTCAGGAGCTGCTTGAGCAGATCGCCTCCGGCGAATTGCGCGTCCAGATCGGCAAAGTGTTCCATCTCGACCAAATCGTGGAGGCGCACCGGTTGATGGAGGAAAACAAGGCCGGCGGCAAAATCGTGGTGCTCACGTAGAGCACAATTCAGGTGACCGCTATGGATGCAGCGAGCGAAGCAAGAACGATTGCGTTCGACCGGGTTGGAAGCGGAGCAACGGTCTTACTGATGTCGGGCTTTCCGCAAACGCGCCGATCCTGGAACAAGTTGATTCCGCTGCTGTCTCCAAACTTTCACACCGTGGCGGCCGACTTGCCGAGCTTTGGCGACTCGGGAATTCTCGCCGCCCCGGCGACAACCGAGAACGTCGCGAGAGTCTTCCATGAGTTCTTGGCGAACCTCGGCGCGCCGTTGCACGTCGTCGCGCACGACTTCGGCGCATGGGTCGCCTACAGCTGGGCACTTCTTTTCGAAAGCGATTTCAAGTCGCTCACTCTGATCGACGCGGGAATACCGGGCGTCACTCTCACCGAAGAAATTCACCTCTCCGACTACAAACGAAAGTGGAACTTCATCTTCCAGATGCTGCCGGATTTGCCGGCCGAACTCATCAAGGGAAAAGAGGACGCCTACGTCGGATGGTGGTTCGAGAATAAGGTCTATAAGCCGGGAGCCGTCCTGCCGCAGGACGTCGCTGCGTACGTCCAGGCTTATGCACGCGAGGGGCGCATGGATGCGGCTTTCGACTATTGCCGCAAGATTGTCGGCAACATGGATTTCAACAAAACGCATTTCAAAGGTAAGCTGTCGATCCGTCTGCTGGCGGTCGGCGGTCAGCATTCGATTCCGAATATGGGCGAGGCACTGCGGCCTTACTTCAATGACGTGACGTCCGTCGTGATTCCGGATTCAGGCCACTTCGTTCCCGAGGAGCAGCCCGAAGCGCTCGCCAAGGCTCTGAAGGGTTTTCTTGGACGAGCCGCGTAGCCTGAGCATTGCCGGTGAAAGGAGTACGTCGTGTCTACTTCCCTGAGCGAAGGGCTGCCTGAATCGCTGAAAAGCCTGCGCACCCCGTCCGCTTTTCGTGTTGCGAGAAGAGGTTCCACCTCTTCTCGTTGTGGGTCAGACTCCCAACGCCTTCCGCCGCGTTGGCGTAATTCAAGGAGGCTCGTTTGAGGGCGAGCGGCTGCCAGGAGAAGTTGTGAGCGGCAACGACTGGCAGTCGGTTCGCGCTGACTCCTGCCTCAGATTGGACGTGCGCTTGGTGCTGCAGACCACAGACTGCGCTTTGATTCTGATGACTTATCAATGCCTGCGCGCGGGTCCGCCGGCCGTCGTCGAGAAACTGGACAGAGGCGAAGAAGTCGATCCCGCGACGTACTATTTCCGTATGAGTCCGATGTTCGAAACGAGTGCGCCCCAATACGACTGGATGAACCGCATCATCGGCGCCGGCTACCGGCGAGCTGACGGCCCAATCTACAGCATCTTTGAGGTGCTCTGATACACGAAGGATTTTGTCTCACTCAGGAGGCGCAATGGCAGAAAAGACGAGTTATGCGACGGACATCCGGCCGCTCTTTACGGACCGGGACATTCATGGCATGAGCAAGGCGTTCAATCTGGCGAGTCACGACGACGTGAAGGCGCACGCCGCCGCCATCTATGACCGCATTCGCGGAATCGGCGGCGCCGTCATGCCTCCTCCCCCGCCGCGCGGAGAAGGCCCGTGGCCGCAGTCGCGCATCGAACTGTTCGCGAAGTGGATGGCCGATGGCTACCAGCCGTAGACGGTCCAAGTGCGGGGAGGGTGAGGCAGCAAGAAAGGAACACGACCTCCGCAAGAGATCGTCCGAACCTGCCCCTCCCCCAACTCCGCGTTCTTAAGAGAAAATCAAACTGAGTCACTACCGGGAATACGGCAAAAGAAAGCCTGCGCGCATCGGATCTCCCCGGCGGGGGCTGGAGAGGCGGCGCACAAGATGGCAATTCGCGCCCGGGCTTGCGGGTCGAAGTTCAGTTGCGCAGGGCGTTGACTCTTGCTTCGGCGGACTCGCGCGAGCGGATCTTTTCGAGGCGGCCGCGGAGATCCTCCGGGTTGATGCCCGCGGAGTGACAAACTGTTCGGTAATCTTTATTGTCGATAAACAGAAACCTCTCGGCCTCGCGTTGTTGCCGCAGCGGGCCGTTCACCCATTCGTCCACGGTGCTGGCGATCACCGCGCGCCACAATCTCCGTTCGGCTGTCTCTTCCACTTTGACGCTCTGCAGCATGTTCATTGACATTTGGTTTCCCTCAGGTTTTCGCCCAACGCCGCTCCCGGCTTCGTTGGCCGCACGAGCAGAAGGAAAGGCATCTGGGTCGCCACTTCGAGCGAGCTGGCACGGCAAGGCGCGCAATATCTTTTGTGGAATGAGGGCGTTAGTGGAGTTTCATTTTGGAACGGGGCCGCCGGAGCGTGGCTCTGTTCCTGGGGGGCACAGTTGCGGCTTTATCGTATCAAGCCGTTACAACTCTGGAGATGGGTCGGGTCCGTGAAAGGAAGGGGACCAGCAGGCTACGCAGATTTCTCAGCAATCCATTTTGCAGCACTAGCAGCGGTGGTTTGGGGTAGCTAGCCGGAGACCCACGCCGGAGGGCGCTCGTACTTGCGCCGATAAGTGATTCTGCTTTTCTTGCCGCCGGAGACAAACTCAAAAATGATCTGCTTGTTGTTGCCGTCGAGGCGCGCACGCCCGTGGTTCTTGGAGGCTGAGAGAACCAGCCAATGCCCCCTAAGGATTTCGTAGGTTCCGTGCTCGGAAAGGATCTGGTAACTGCCGTCGGAATTCATCTCGAGCGAGGGGGCGGTGCAATGCTTGGCCTTACCGGCGACCTCGACGCTCACGCAGCGGTAGGTGCCGGAGAGGACGGGTTGTTCCGCCTGGGCCGCCTGCGCGGATGCGCCGGGGAGAAACAGCAGGGCGAAAGCGCCGACAAGCACCGGAGCGAAGCGGAGGAAGAGTCGGTTATGATTTCTCATAGTTGACGGGTCCCAGTCCCGAGCGGCCCAAATTGGCCCGCGGCGAGCAATTTGGCGCGCACTCGACAGAAAATAATGCAAGCCTTGTGCCATAAGGGTAACCATTCAATACACTGAAAATATTAGAGTTAGCACGCAATGACGCCTAAATCGGAGGCGGGTTGTGCACAATTGGTGCTTGCGCTGCACACTAAGGGAAGCGTTTTTCTCTTCACGCAGTTCCGGAGCGGCGGCCGCAACCCCATCCTGCCACCTCCGGGCAGCCGCCGGTCCTTTATTTGCTGCTCGTTCCCCCAATGGAACCGGGGCCTGTTAGAATGGACTGGGTGCCCAGCCCTGTAGTTCTGCTCAGGGGAAAGGATCAGTTTGAGCGCTACAAAGCCTTCTTCGGCGGGTGTCTCTGCCGAACCGGAACTGTTAAGCGAATTTGATCGCGACGTCGCCCTGCTCTTGCGCGCCGAAAATCGCGACCCATTTCGCCTGCTCGGTCCTCACGTCGTGGAAAATGGCGACGAAAGGCGTCTCGTTGCGCGCGGGTATTTCCCCCATGCGAGCTATGCCTCCGTTGTACTGAAGGACCGCTCCGACGGAATTCCTGCGGCGCGCATTGGCGACGAGGGCGTGTTCGAGGCTGTCCTGCCGCTGCATCCTCACTTGCCGATTTCACCGGACAGCTACCGATGGAGAATCTCAGTCCCGGGGCAACCGGACCGGGAGGAATACGACACGTACGCGTTTCCGCCGCTGCTCTCGGATTTTGATCTCTACCTGATGGGCGAGGGCACGCACTACCAGAAATACGAAAAGATGGGCGCGCATCCCGTGACCGTTAACGGAGTGGCGGGCGTGCAGTTCGGCGTGTGGGCGCCGAACGCGATGCGCGTGAGCGTGGTCGGCGACTTCAATCAGTGGGACGGGCGGCTCAACCCGATGCGGCACCGCGGCAGCTCGGGCGTGTGGGAACTCGTTGTGCCGGGGCTCGCGGAGGGCGCGATTTACAAGTACGAGATTCGGCCGATGTCCGGCGGTGTTCCGCTGCTGAAGAGCGATCCGTACGGTTTCCGCTCGGAGCTTCGCCCCAACACCGGATCGATTGTCACTAGGCTCGACCATCACCAGTGGAATGACGCGGGCTGGATGGAATGGCGCGCGAGGAACGACTGGCTGTCTTCGCCCATTTCCGTTTACGAAGTTCATCTCGGTTCGTGGCGACGAAGCGTCGACGACGGTGGGCGTTGGCTGACGTACGCGGAACTCGCCGATCAACTCATTCCATATTTGAAGCGGATGAGCTATACGCATATCGAGCTGATGCCGGTGATGGAGCATCCGTTCGACGGCTCGTGGGGATACCAGACGCTCGGCTACTTTGCGGCCACCAGCCGATACGGGAAGCCGGAAGACTTTATGGCGTTCGTGGACCGCTTCCATCAGGCCGGGATCGGAGTGCTTCTCGACTGGACGCCGGCGCACTTTCCGAGCGACGGCCACGGCCTCGGTGAATTTGACGGCACGCATTTGTACGAACACGCGGACCCGCGCCAGGGCCGCCACCCGGATTGGGGAACGCTGGTCTTCAACTACGGGCGCAACGAAGTCCAGAATTTCCTGATTTCCAATGCGCTCTTCTGGATCGACAAGTATCACATCGACGGCCTGCGCGTGGATGCTGTGGCCTCGATGCTGTATCTGGATTATTCGCGCCGCGAGGGCGAGTGGATTCCGAACGAATTCGGCGGGCGCGAAAATCTCGCCGCCATCGGGTTCCTCAAGCGATTGAACGAAGTGATCTACGCGCGCCACCCCGGTGTTCTGACGATCGCGGAAGAGTCCACTTCGTGGCCCATGGTTTCGCGGCCCACCTACCTCGGCGGGCTGGGCTTCAGCTTGAAATGGAACATGGGATGGATGAATGACACGCTGAATTACTTCGCCGTGGATCCCATCTACCGCAAGTACCATCACAATCGCATGACGTTTTCGATGCTGTACGCCTTCACGGAAAATTTCGTCCTTCCGTTGTCGCACGACGAGGTTGTGCACGGCAAGGCTTCGCTGATCAATAAAATGCCGGGCGATCTCTGGCAGCAGTTCGCCAACATGCGCCTGTTTTTCGGATATCTCACGGCCCATCCGGGGAAGAAATTGATGTTCATGGGCGGCGAGTTCGGCCAGCGAAGCGAATGGAACGCCGAGTGGAGCCTCGAGTGGAACCTGCTCGAGTATGACACGCATCGCGGGCTCCAAAATCTCGCCGCGGATCTGAACGCCGCTTATCAAAATGAGCCCGCGCTTCACCAGGTGGATTTCGATTGGCACGGGTTTGAATGGATCGATTGCAATGACGCGGATTCGAGCATCCTGTCCTTCATTCGCCGCGCGAAGGACCCAGCGGATTTTATCCTCGTGGCCGCGAATTTTACGCCGGTGCAGCGCGACGTCTACCGCGTGGGCGTACCCGAGCCGGGTTTTTATCGCGAAATCGTGAATACGGACGCCGAGAAATATGGCGGAACAAATACGGGCAATTTAGGCGGCGTTCACGCGGAAGCGGTGCCCTGGAACAACAAGCCGTACTCGATTTACGTGCGCTTGCCGGCGCTTGGGGTGATCTACTTCAAGCACGAACGCTGGTAAGAACAGCGCACGCCTCACTGGTTTACGAAACACTCACCAATACTGTCATTCCGAGCGCTCGCACCGAGGCTCGCGCCGAGGCGAAGCGAGGAATCTGCTTTTCGGTTTAGACGCGGGGAAAAGCAGATCCCTCGCTTTGCTCGGGATGACAAAAAGTGGGACGGTGCGCCCGGATCATGCTTTCAGCAGCTTCGGAAATTTCGCAGAGCTGTTGTCAAATCCGGGAAACACGGAATGAAGGTTGCTCGTGCCGAGGTGGCCGCTGATCACTTCGCCAAGGACCGAGCGGAAGTCTGTTGTGAGCGCGAGGTCGCGGCCTTCGTTGAGCTGCCCAGGACCAAGCCCCGGCCACCTACCGTAAACTTTTCCGCCCTTTACCGGCCCGCCCATCACGAACATGCAATTCGCGTGGCCGTGATCTGTCCCGCGATTTCCGTTTTCGTGCGCCGTTCGGCCGAATTCGGACATCGTGACAATCACGACGTCTTCCATTCGATCGCCCAGATCCTGATGCAGCGCGGCGAGGCCCTGTCCCAGGTCGCGCAGCAGATTCGCCATTTGCCCTTGCGCGCCGCCTTCGTTCACGTGATTGTCCCAGCCGCCCGTATCGACGAAGCCGACTTCCATGCCGATGTCGGCCTTCAGGAGCTGCGCGACCTGCTGCAGCGTCTGGCCGATGCGGCCCTTGGGATAATCGGCGCCGTGTTCCGGCTGAAATTGCGAAGGGTCGGCCTTGCGCAGCATGTCGATGGCTTCAAACGTTTCCGTGCCTGTGCCGCGCAGGACTTTATCGACGGTCTGCGCGTAAAGAGCCTCGAACCCGCCTTCGACGGCGTTGGACTGGCTCATGACGCGAAATTGTTTGACGTCTGGAAGCGCGATCGCGGGCGCCGAGCCGCGCAGCGTGAGCGGAAGATTCGGGCCCATGGCCACCGCGCGAAAGGGAGTTGCGTCCTGTTCGGACGTCGCGCCGACGGTGCGATTGAGCCAGCCGTCTTCGGTGGACTTCACGCCCGGCGTGCCGGACTCCATGAAATCCTGCGCGTCAAAGTGCGAGCGCGTCGTATCCGGCGAACCGGCCGCGTGGACGATGGCCAGCTGCCCTTTGTGAAACAGCGGCCCGAGTGGCGCGAGAGACGGGTGCAGGCCGAAGAAGCCGTCGAGGTCTACTGCCGCGTTCTCGGCGCCGTTGCGCGGCTGCGGGATCGCGATTGTGGGACGGATGCGGTAGTAATTTTCTTCGCCGAAGGGAACCACAATGTTCAGGCCGTCGGCGGCGCCGCGCTGGAAGAGGACGATGAGTTTTTTCTTGTTCGGCATCGGCGTGGCCGCCACCGCGCGCTGCAGGAACGCGGGAATGGTGCTCGTGCCGATCATGGCCACGCCGCCGCTCTTCAGGAAAATGCGCCGCGAAACTTTCATGGTGGTTCTCCTATTATTTTAGCCCGCGTCTTTAGACGCGGCGATCGTCCGAAGCTTCTGAAAATTTGCGCTGCCGGAACCGAAACCCCTCGCCTCTAAAGAGGCGAGCTACAGTAGAACTGAATCCGCTGCCAGAAAATGGTGAACCGCAAGGCTTCCTATCGCCGCTGAAACTCCGGCGAACCTAGCACCAGGCCCGCGATCATCGCTACGTTCACTTGCTTGACTTTGTCGTCCAGCGTGGCCTGCAGGATCTGCGGGTCGTCCATTTGCTTTCCGAGCGTGTCGCGCGTTTCCTGGGATGCGTCTCCGCCCAGGATCAGTTGGATCGCGCGATTGAGCGTCGCGTGCGGGTCGACGCCCATCTCGCCGCCGAAAACCGCATCGATATCCGTTTGCGCGCCGCGAACGCGATTCGCGGTCAGCGCCAAAGAAAAATTCATGCGGCTCAGCAACGAACCCGTATTCACCCAGGCGTCGGCCTTGTTGGAATATCCGGTGGGAGGCTCGCATTGGTAGAGCGGCTGGCCGATGCGGCTCGTCCACTGCACGAGCGCGAGCGGGACTTCCACTTCCGCGCCCACGGCTCGCGTGGCTGAGGCGACCAGCTCGAACGGCGTTTTGACTTTCGCGTGATAGGCGTCCTTGGACCAGAATTCCGGCGAGTAAATCATCGTGCGCAGAACTTCGCGAATGTTTCCGTCGGTTTTCAAGAACGTCTGCGCCATGCGATCGACGAGCGCGTCCGGCGGCGTGTCGGAAACAAAGCGCTGCGCCAGTTCGAACGAAATGTGGTGAGCCGTATGCGGGTCGCGCGCCAGGATGTCGAGAACTTCCTCGCCGTCCTTCATGCCGCCGGCCTTGATCTGATGGCCGAGCACGGTCTTTACGCTGGTGTCATGGAGGCGCTCCTCAAAGAAAAATTCCGGGTCGCGCCGCGGCTGGCGGATGCTCCAGCCGGTAAAGGCTTTCGCGACGTTGATGACGTCGTCCTGCGTGTATCCGCCATCGACGCCGAGGGTATGCAGTTCCATCAGCTCGCGGCCATAGTTTTCATTCAGGCCGCGCTCCTGTTTTGGTTTCTCATTCGCGGTGGGATCGTTCGGATCGGCATTTGGTCTGGGGCGTCCCTGCGGGAATCGCGGCCCGCCGAATGGGCCGCCGCGCATCTCCCGCATCTCGCGGCGCGCCTCCATCTGCTCTTTCAATTTTTGCCAGGCCACGGGATCGGCGGAGAGCCAGTTGTCCAGATAAAACAGCATCGCGGGACTTTTGGCGGTGGCTTCGAGAAGATCGCGGAACTTGCCCATCGCGTGTGGGCGAATCGCGTCGCGCTCGTACTCGGTGATCAGCCAGCGGTCCGCGCCCTTGGCCGCATACACATTGAAATGGTTGTACCAGAAGTCGGCCATCACTTCCTGAAGCTGGCGTTCGCTGTAGACGGCGCGCGTCATCTTGGCCATCGAGAGCTCGGCGACGATTCGCTGCGGCAGGTGAATCTGCTCGTAGTTGAACATCCCGTTGCCGATTCCGCCGCCTTGTCCCTTGCCCTGGCCTTTTTGCTTCCCTGGATTTGCATTCAAATCGTTGTCGACGCTCTCAAAGTCCGGCATGTGCATGGCGTCGGCCTTCTGGACGTCGGTTTGCATGGTCTCGGGCGCTGCGTCCTGCGTCGACTGGACGGCCGAGCGCATCTGCTCCTGCTGCTCTTTCCGGTATTCCTCGACGGTGACGCCCTCGCGCCGCGCCGCGAGTTGCGGCTCCGGAAATTCGTTCAGGAGCTGGGCGGCTGACATTTTCAGGGTAGGGAAGCGTTCGAGCCGGGTCTGCAGCGCGGAGTCATCGATCGAGTCGGGATGAAGCTGCTGCTCGATCCATTTTTGAAGGCCGATCTCCTTCACGCGGTCGAGGTCGCCGGGACGCGGGCCGAATCCAAGGCGATTGAGCGCCTGCAAAATGGCTTCATCTTCCGTCAGGTTCGTGACGGGTAGTCTCTTCAAAACTTTTGAAGAATCCCCAGACTTCGCCTTGCTCTCATTCTGGTCGGATCCGCCGGGTGTGGCGAAGAGAACCGGGCCTGCGAATGCGGCGGCGAGGAGGAAAAAAATCGCCATCATTCCGGCAAGCGGGAGAGGGTGCGCCACGCGCAATTTGGCTTTGGTGGATGAGGCTCTCGTCATTTTCCAGTCTCCTGCGGGAGGAGTGAGGCATTTCGCGCGCCCCGATCAGGGCGAATTCACTCACGCAGTCAGTTTAACCCTGGGGATCGTGAAAAGTTGCGTCGGGGAACGATAGGGTGCTCGAACAGTACGTAACGCAACCAAAAGGCGTTCACCACAGAGGGCACAGAGAAAAACGAAGGAGGCGTGCCGATCAGCTCAGCGCAACCTCGTTAGCTTCCGGCAGTGCGGCGCGTTCGCGAGCCGAGCGGAATGCATCGACGCTCCACACATCTTGAGGCTCGTCGTGGCGCAGTACGAAGTAATCTCCGTCCCGCGTGCGAACCCGGAAATAGATCGCGCCGGGTGAATACCAGCGATCTTCCACTTCCATGATTTCAAAGGTGTGGCCGCGCAAGGTAAACCTGGTGGGACGCTCATCAGCCCGATAACCGGCATAGCACTCGACGCGCATATCGCCCATCGCTGCCTCCCGCAATCGAACTCCCGGCTAGTCTACTCCTTTTGGCGCGGGAAGTCAGTCGAGGGATTCAGCACCTCGGCATTGTAGGCGGCGCCGATCAAGACAATGGTGGCGGTCAGTTGCATCCACAGCATCAAGCTGATGGTGACGGCCAAACCGCCGTAAATGAGGTTGTAGGGCACGGTGCGCAAATAAAAACCGAACGCAATGCTGACCACCCACCACATCACCGTCGCGACTCCCGCGCCGGGCAGATGCATGCGCAAACCGTGATGGCCGGGCCGGCCGACGCGGTAAATCACGGTCAGCACCGCGAGGGCGATCAGCAGGGAAATGACGACGTACAAAGCGCTCCAGGTCCAGCGGATGAGCGTGGGCATCGAGGAGATGTGCAGCATGCGGTTGCGCACCTGCCGGCCGAACACCACGAGGTTGACGATCAGGATGGAGGGCAGGATCGTCGCCGTCAGCAGCAACAGGGCCCGCACGTGCAGGCTGATGACGTCCAGTTTGTTTTTGTCTCCGTAGACGCTGCGAAAGCCTTCGATCAGCAGTTTCATCATCTGCGTTCCGGCGAGCAGCGTTCCGCCCAGGCCCAGCAAAACCCATTCCCACGGTTGGCGGGGATGCCTACCGACGAAATTATTGAGGATGCTGAGCATTCCCGGCGGGAAGACGATCCGCAGCCGCTCGATGATCCCCTCGAGTGTCTGGCGGAACGCGACCGACCCGGCAGCCGCGCCAAGAACGACGAGAATCGCCGGCGAAAACGCCAGGAACATATTGAAGGCGACGGCCTGCGAGAGGGTGACGCAACTGGGAAAGACGCGGCGAACCGCACCGTAGAATCGAGGCAAAAATTTTGGCGTGGGCTCTCGGCTCAAAGTTTTTCCAGGATAAACCCCGACAGGATAGCCTACTTTTCTCCGTTTGGGTCACGCAGAGATTTTTTGCGGGAGTTCCCCGAACCGCTTGACTTGGGGCCCCGCTCGGTTCTACGCTCAGCGGCAAAGAGTCCCACAGTCCAACAAGTAAGGAGCCTTTGAACCATGAACTCGACCACCGGAAAAAGACATTCCTGCGCGCGAAGAAACGTCTGGCTGCCGCTCGGGCTATTGCTTGTGGCGGCGCCGCTCGCGGCGGCCACGGTCCAAGTGTACGTGGCGAATCGTGGCGGCACCACGATCGACGTGATCGACACTTCGACGAACAAGGTGGTTGAGGTGATCAAGGGAATCGAGTCGCCGGAAGTAATCCGCTTCTCGCCCGACGGCAGCCGGCTCTACATCACGAGCCGCAGCGAAGACGTGCTCGACGTCCGGGACCGAAAGAGCGGCAAGACGATCAAGAAAGTGCCCCTCAGCGGATGGGCCAACGACGCTATGGTCACGAGTGACGGCAAGCTGATAGTCGTGTGCATCCGCAACACCGGCGTCGAGGCCGTGGATGCAGGCGCGCTTGACATCATCGATTCAAAATCGCTGGAGAAGGTCAAGAGCATTCCGGTGCGCCGCGGTTTGCATGACGTGTCGCTGACGCAGGACGGCCACTTCGCGGCGGCCGGCTCGCCGGGAGGGCAATTCATTACCGTCTTCGATCTGCAGAAAATGGAAATCGCGTGGGAGGTGCCGTACGACCAGGGCGTACTGCCCTTAATCATTGAGAGTAATCCCGACGGCTCCGGCCACCGCATCTTTGCAAACCTGAATCGAACGAACGGATTCTCGGTAGTGGATTTTGAGACCCACAAAGAAGTGGCGAGAATCAAGAATCCCGACCAGCCTTCGGGATTTCCTCCGGGGTGCGAGGGCATCAGCCACGGCATCGGCATCGCGCCGGACCACAAGACCCTGTGGACCAACAGCAGGCCGGCGAATGCTGTATTTGTGTACTCGCTTCCGGATCTCCAATTATTGGGGCATGTCTCCCTGCCGGAAACCGAAGTCCCCGGAAAAGCTCCGAGGGGCGGCGGACCGGCGTGGATCACGTTCACGCCTGACAGCAAGACGGTTTACGTATCGACGTGCGGAACCAAGTCGATTACCGCCATCGACGTGAACGCAATCAAGGAGATCACTCGCATCCCGGTCCACGAAATGCCGGATCGGATCAGCACGCTCGCCCTGAAGTAGGACAGGCTTCAGCCTGTCAAGTACGGCGGGCTTAAGCCTGCCAGGTTGTGATTGCGCACGTTAAAAAACAAGTTCCGAGGAACCCATGAAGGCAAAATCTCTGCAAAAAATAATCGCCGCAATTTTCGCGCTTGCAACCGGCATCCTGCTCTACGCCGCAGCCCCGCGCGCGAAAGCCCAGACGCAGGCCACCGCCCCCGACGACGCCAAGCCGCAGCTGGACTATGAATTTTTCAAAACGCGCGTCGAGCCCATCTTCCTCAAGCGGCGCTCAGACGAGCACGCCCGCTGCTACGTGTGCCACCAAATGATGCGCCACGGCGGCGGTCCGCTGAGCCTGGAGATGCTGCCAGCCGGAGCCGATTTCTGGACCGAGGAACGGTCCCGCAAGAACTTCGACGTCGTCTCGAAGCTGGTCGTTCCCGGCAACCCGGACTTGAGCCTGTTTCTGAGAATGCCGCTGGCGCCCGAGGTAGGCGGTATCGCCGACACGCACCAAGGCGGAAGGCAATTCGGTTCCCAGGACGACCCGGACTGGAAGAACATGAAGGCCTGGGTCATGGGCGAAAAAGCGAAGTGATCCTCCGCGCCGCAACTCCGTCGTGGTCCGGCCTGTGGAGTAATTTGAAATCCTCGACAGAACCTCACATCGTCAGCACAACGCGGAACTGTGCGTTGCCGCTCATCATGCGCGCGTAGGCCTCGCCGGCTTTTTCGAGCGGGTAGGTTTCGATCATGGGGCGCACGCCGGAGAGTTCGGCAAAGCGTAGCGTGTCTTCGGAATCGGCGGCCGTTCCCGCGGCCCAGCCTTGAATGCTTCGGCTTCCTGTGAAGAGCTGCACCGGCGTGACCTCGATGGGATCGAAGGTCGCGCCGATCACGATGAGCTTGCCGTTTGGTCCGAGGCCGTTGAACAGCTCGGACATCGCTTTCGAACTCGGCGCCGTCGCCAGAATCACCTGCGCGCCGCCCAGCTTTTGCAATTCCTCGGCTGCGTTGGTCGCTTTGCTGTCAATGTACACGCTCGCCCCGAGTTTCTTTGCGAGCGCCGCATTTTCGGAACCGCGGCCGACTGCCGCGACTTTGTAGCCGAACTTGTTCGCGAATTGAATGCCGAGGTGGCCCAGGCCGCCGATGCCCAGTACGGCGACCAGGTCGCCAGGATACGCGCCGCTGTGCCGCAGCGCGTTGTAGGTGGTAATTCCGGCGCAGAGCAGCGGGGCGGCGTCCACATCGCTCAGAGTTTCCGGGATCGCCGCCAGCGCCTCCACGGGAGCCACCATGTATTGCTGGTATCCGCCATCATAGCTAATGCCGGGAATTTTCAAATTTCGGCAGTTGCGGAAATCCCCGCGCCGGCACGCGACGCACGTGCCGTCCTGGCCGCCGTGCCAGCCGACGCCTACGCGCTGGCCTTTCTTCCACGCGGTGACGCCGTCGCCCAGTTCGTCGATGACGCCCGCAACTTCGTGTCCTGGAACACGGGGATACTCGATGCCGGGCCAGGCGCCTTCTTTCGTAAGCATGTCACTGTGGCAGACTCCGCAGGCCTGCACCTTGATGAGTACCTGCCCGGCGCCCGGCTTGGGGATCTCGCGCTCGACGATTTCAAAATCGGCGCCCGGCTTGGGAATTTGAGCGGCCTTCATTGGTGCGATTGCGAATTTTGTAGTGGCCATGATTTGCTCCTTTGAGTTCTCGACTTTGGTGCTGAAACCGTCTTCCGGTAGGGCGGCGCAACTCTCCTCGGCGCCGGCCCGGCTACCTTGGGGGGATAGTCCATAAGAATATCGTCCTGAGGTTACATGCGTGTGGCACCGGTAGCAAATTTTCTTCGCGGACGGGGCGTCGCTCCCTGGAGGCGTGAAGGATCCCAGGTCTTGTCATAGAGAAAGTGGCCCCGAAACTCCGGCACTCGGTCATTGACACGCGCACGCGAAACGGTGTATCCGATGTGTTGCCAATCAGTTTGCGAGCGTGTCGAGTCGAACGGCCGGAGAAGAGCCGAGTACCGGAAAGATTCCGTGGCGGGGTGGCCCGGGCGCTTTCCATTTTTAGTGCAACGCAATCCAATCGATTTTCAAGGAGATTTCCATGGATCTGAATTTTCTGCTCAAGCCTGGATTCGGGCGGCGCGGTTTTCTTTCCGGGTCCGGCCTGTTGCTGACGGGCGCGCTGCTGGGCGCGTCGGAAGCAGCGAAGGCGGCGAAGCCGTTGCCGGCGCCCACGTCCCCCGAACCTGAGCCACAGGATAAGCAAGATAAGGATTCTTTGCTGAAGGACCTCGTCACCGCGAACCACATTTTGCAGGATCAGGGCATCGTGGATGGTTACGGGCACGTGAGCGTGCGCAATCCCGCGAATCCGAACCACTTTTTCATTTCGCGCTGGCTTGCGCCGGATCTCGTCACGGCGAGCGACGTCGTCGAGCTGGACTATGATTGCGTTCCGGCGAACGGCGACACGCGCAAGCTGTATAGCGAACGCTGGATTCACGCGGAAATTTACCGGAAGCGGCCCGACGTCAAGTCCATCGTTCACACGCACGCGCCGACCGTCGTGCTCATGGGGGTGATCAACGAAACGCTTCTCCCGATTTATCACATGGGCGGATTCATCGGCACGGGCTTGCCGACGTTTGATATTCGCAAGAGCTTCGGCGCCACGAATATGCTGATTAACAACGCGGAAAAGGGAAAGGCGCTGGCCGAAACGCTCGGCGACAAGCCCGGCGCGTTCATGCGCGGCCACGGCGGGATTACCGTCGGCAACAGCATCATGCATTCCGTGGGGCGGAGCGTGTATTTGAAAATCAATTCGGAGATGCACCTCCAGGCCGGCGGCAGAAAAATTGAGACGCTCTCGCCGGATGAGGCTCACCAGGCCGAAGCCGGCAATCAGGAATTCCCGAAGGATTGGGACCTGTGGGCGCGCAAGGTGATGAAGAGCTGAGTGGCGATTGCAGCGCCGCTATCGATGTGGTCGCGTCTTGGGCCCGGTTGTTGTAGCCCGCGTCTTTAGACGCGGGGAATTTCAATGAACGCGGGGAAATACGTTCCCCGCCTCTAGAGAGGCGGGCTACAGCAACGGGCTACAGCAGCTGGCAAGAGTTACCGAGATTCAGGGGACAGGAGGTTCGCGATGGAAAAGCGGCAGGACCGCAGGCGATTTCTAAAAAGCGGAGCGATTCTTGCGGGACTGGCGGCTGGAGGATTGCGGACTGTCGCGGCCGACACTCCGGAAATTCGGCCGAAGGACTTACACGCCTACGGCGAGCGCTCTCGATTCGAGACCGCGATCCGCACCGGCGCGCTCGGCACATGGCCGCAACCCACGAGCCCGCCCGACTACCACAAGGATTTTGGCTACCGAACGCCCTTGCAGAATTCGGTGGGCTACCTCACGCCGCCGGCTCTCCACTACATTGTTTCCCACGGCTACGATCCGCCGGACATCGATCCGAACGCGCATCGCTTGCTGATTCACGGGATGGTCGATCGTCCGATCATTTTTTCGCTCGAAGACTTGCGGCGCTTGCCTTCGGTCTCGCGCGTTCATTTCGTCGAATGCAACGGCAACAGCGCGCCCACCGGCCCGACGGGAGAGATTCGCCGATCCGCGAAGGCCAACGCGCAGGACACGCACGGGCTCACCAGTTGCAGCATCTGGACCGGGATTCCGGTCTCGCTTCTCTTGAAGCAAGCCGGCGCGCAGCCCGGCGGGAAGTGGATCATCGCCGAGGGCGCGGAGAAGGGAAAGCATTCCAAAAGCATTCCGATTGAAAAAGCAATGGACGACATGATGGTCGCCTACGGCCAAAACGGGGAAGCGATTCGCCCGGAGCAGGGCTATCCGCTGCGTCTTCTCGCGCCCGGTTGGGAAGGGATCAACAACGTGAAATGGCTGCGGCGGATCAAAGTTGTGGATGAGCCGGTTATGGCCATGCGCGAGACCACGAAGTATCCGAGTTTGAGGATGGACGGAAAAGCTCGGTGGTTCCAATCGCAGCTCGGACCCAAATCGGTCATCACGCGCCCTTCGGGCGGGCAAAAACTCGCTGGACCCGGTTTCCACGAAATCTCAGGCCTGGCATGGTCGGGCGGCGGCGCAATTACACGCATTGAAGTCTCGACCGACGGCGGGCGCAATTGGAAAGACGCGGAAATGCAGGGACCGGCCTACAAGAAAGCGCACACCCGCTTCGGTTTTTCGTGGGAATGGAACGGAGAGGAAACTCTGCTTCAGTCCCGCGCCACGGACGATCAGGGCGAAGTGCAGCCGACCGTCGCTGAAATCGCCGAATTCTGGCGCGTCAAACCCGATTTCCTCGAAGAGACCGGCACAGTCGTGGGCCATTTCAACGCCATCCAGCCGTGGAAGGTCAGGCGCGACGGCAGCATCGAGAACGCGATCGCGTTTTGAGTTTGAATCCACAGATGAACACAGATGAACACAGATGAACACAGATGAACACTGATAAAGGCCGTGGCCCGTGGTTCGTGACCCGTGACCCGTGTCCCGCCCACTCACCCCTCGCCGAGTGGGCGCGAAACACCAAAAGAGGCGCTTTTATCAGTGTGAATCAGTGTTCGTCTGTGGATAATCTCGCCTTCCCACCCGCCACTTGTCGCGCGCTGCCGCGGCAGAGTACACTCGCAGGGCGATTTTCCCGGAGGTGCGGCATGGCTCGAATCGTGCGTTGCGGCCTTATTCAGGCCCATTGTGAGTGGTCTCCCACGAAGTTCTCGCTTGAGCAGATCAAGGAAAAGATGATCGTCAAGCACGAGAAGCTCATCGCCGACGCCGCGAAGAAAAAAGTTCAGATCCTTGGCCTCCAGGAACTCTTCTATGGGCCTTACTTCTGCGCTGAGCAGGAGGAAAAATGGTACGGCCTGACGGAGCCGGTCCCGAGCGGCCCCACCGCCACGCGCATGCAAAAGCTGGCCAAGAAATACGGCATGGTCATGGTCGTTCCCGTCTACGAGGTGGAGATGACCGGCGTGTATTTCAATACCGCCGCGGTGTTCGACGCGGACGGAAAATATCTTGGGAAATATCGCAAGCACCACATCCCGCACTGCCACCCGGGCTTCTGGGAGAAATTTTATTTCACGCCGGGAAATGCGGGCTACCCGGTGTTTGACACACGCTTTGGCAAAGTGGGCGTCTATATTTGCTACGACCGTCACTTCCCCGAAGGCGCGCGGATTCTCGGCCTGAACGGCGCCGAAATTGTGTTCAATCCCTCGGCTACGGTGGCTGGACTCTCCGAATATCTGTGGGAGCTTGAGCAGCCCGCGCACGCCGCTGCGAACGGCTATTTCGTGGCCGCGTCCAATCGCGTGGGCGTCGAAAAACCCTGGCAAATCGGCGAATTCTACGGGAAGAGCTACTTCTGCAATCCGCGCGGAAAGATTGTCGCGCAAGCCAGCCGCGACAAGGATGAACTGCTCGTCTCCGATCTGAATCTCGACGAAATCCAGCAGGTGCGCGCCACCTGGCAGTTCTACCGCGACCGCCGCCCGGAGACCTACGGCGAAATCACGCGCACGCTAAGCGCGGGCAGCGCCGTGGCGGCCGACTGAGAATTTGAATCCACAGATGAACACAGATAAACACGGATTAAAGGACTACTCGCGGACTTGATTCGTGCTTCGCGGCGGACGATCTGATCACAGGTCATGCTGCACGGGACACGAGCCGCCTTCTTCATCCGTGTTTATCTGTGTTCATCTGTGAACAAAAGGACTCGCTCATGACGACCCAGATCAAGCAGACGACTCGCAGCGAAGAGGTGGTTCGCAAGCACAGGGAATACATCTGGCCGGCGGCGACGAATTTTTACCAGAAACCGCTGGTGGCGGATCACGGCTCGATGCAACACGTCTGGGACGTCGAAGGCAAAAGGTATCTCGATTTTTTCGGCGGCATCCTGACCGTTTCCGTCGGCCACGCGAATCCTAAAATCACGGGTCCGATGAAGGCGCAGATCGACCGCTTCCAGCACCTCTCGACGCTTTACCCGAACGAGGCCATCGTGGGCCTGGCGGAAAAGGTCGCGTCGATCACGCCCGGCGCGCTGAAGTGCAGCTATTTCACCAGTTCCGGTACCGAGGCCAACGAATACGCCATCCTCCTCGCGCGCATGGCGACGGGCTCGTTCGATGTTGTTGCGCTGCGCCACGCTTATTCCGGCGGATCATCGCTCACCAAGAGCGTCACGGCTCAGGCGCCCTGGCGAAAATCGGGGATCGTCAGCATCGGCGTCGCGCACGCCATCAATCCCTACTGCTACCGCTGCCCGCTTGGCTTGAAGTATCCCGATTGCGAAGTCGCCTGCGCCAACGATGTCGAAAACCTGATTCAGACGGGTACCAGCGGCCACATCGCCGCGTTTATCGCCGAGCCGATTCAGGGAGTCGGCGGATTCATCACGCCGCCGCCCGAATACTTCAAAATCGTCTTCAAGGCGGTGAAGAAATATGGCGGCCTCTTCATCTCCGACGAAGTGCAGACCGGCTTCGGCCGCACCGGCAAGAACTGGTTCGGCATCGAGCACTGGGAAGTGACGCCGGACGTTATGACCTGCGCCAAGGGCATGGCCAACGGCGCTCCCATCGGCGCCACGATCACGACAAAGGAACTGGCCGCATCGTTTCAAGGCCTGACGATCTCCACGTTCGGCGGAAATCCGGTCACATCGGTTGCGGCGAAAGCGACCATCGAATTCATTGAAGAAGAGAAGCTCCTTCAGAATTGCGAAGCGGTCGGGAATTACTTCCGGGGCAAGCTGGACGAACTCCAGCAAAAGCACCCCGTGATCGGCGACGTTCGTGGCAAGGGGTTGATGCTCGGCCTTGAGCTGGTGAAGGACCGCACGACAAAAGAAACCGCCCCCGAAGCCACAAACCAGCTGCTCGAACGCACCCGCGAGCACGGCCTGCTTATCGGGAAGGGCGGGCTGTACGGCAACGTGATTCGCCTCTCCCCCATGCTTAATATCGGCAAGGCCGACGTGGATGAGGCCGTTCGCATCCTCGATACCTCGTTCTCGGAAATCCGGGCGTAGCGCGCACTTCCGCGCAAAAGCGATTCGGCGCTCGTTTCCCTATCCTTATATCCTTCAACAACTTATCGGGCTCGTTCCCTTTTGGGGCACAGCCGGGAGAATTGCTGTTCCGAAAGCGAACAGGGGCTGCTACGTTAAAATCCAGCAGGAATATACCCGACAATACTTGGCAGACGCGGCATTTTCCAAATTTCGTCCCAATTTACCGCCATACCCGCGACGTAAGGGGACCAGATGAAGAAGAAACGCCTGGGCGAAGCGCTCCATGAACGCGGGAAAATCACTTCCGCCGAGTTGGAGAAAGTGATCGCCGAGCAGCAGGGAAAGCTCATTCATTTGGGAGAGATGCTGCTGGACCACGGCATAGTGGCGAAGGCCGACCTGGCGAGTGCGCTCGAGGAAACTTCAGGGATCCCGTATCTTGATTGCACGGACGTCACGCCTACGCCTGAGGTGCTGCGCCTGATCCCGCAGGCGATGGCCGAACGGCTCCTGGCGCTGCCGATCCGGATCGAACAAGAGCGGCTCGTCGTGGCGATGGCCAGCCCTCAGAATTTGACGGCGCTCGACGAATTGCGGTTCAAGTCCGGGCGTGAAATCTCTCCGCGCCAATCCTTCCGTTCGGAAATTCAGGCTGCTATCGCCAACTGCTACCGCGGAGACAACCGAGAATCCGAAACCTTGGCCGCCAGCCGGACCCAAGACGCCTTTGAATTTGAAGACATCGAGTTCTACTCGACCAGCTCCCGCCAGACGAATCAGGAAGCGATCCAGGAAATGCAGGCGGACCTGCGCCAGCGGAAGACGCCGGCGGTGAGGCTCGTTTCCGAAATCATTCAGATCGCCGTGGCCAAGCAGGCGAGCGATATCCACATCGAGCCGCGCGCGACCGAGACCGCGGTGCGCGTGCGGGTGGACGGAGTGCTGCGTGACGTCCAATCCATCCCGAGGGCGCTGCAAACCTCGCTGATTTCGCGAATCAAGATTCTTTCCGACATGGACATCGCGGAACGGCGTTCCCCGCAGGACGGGCGCTTCATGGTCAGCATCGGCGAGCGCACGCACGACCTTCGCGTCTCGACGCTGCCCACGCAGTACGGCGAAAAGGTGGTGATCCGTCTGCTGGAAGGCACGGCGCCGCTCGCCTCATTCAGCAATTTGGGCATTCCTGAGGGCATCAGCGCAGGGTTGACCGAACTTCTTGAGCAGCCGCAGGGAATGATCCTGGTTACCGGGCCCACGGGTTCCGGCAAGAGCACCACGCTGTACGCCAGCCTTCATAAACTCAGGAAGCCGTCGGTCAACATTGTCACGGTCGAGGATCCGGTTGAGTATATTCTGCCGGGAGTCAATCAAGCTCACGTCAATACCAAGGCCGGAATGACCTTTGCGAGTTGCCTGCGCTCGATTCTGCGTCAGGACCCCAACATCATCATGGTGGGCGAAATTCGCGACCTCGAAACGGCCGAAATCGCCATGAAGGCCGCGCAAACAGGCCACCTGGTACTCTCCAGCCTGCACACAAATGACAGCGTTTCCGCCATCGTCCGCCTTCTCGATCTTGGGATTCCCAGCTTTATGATCAGCTCCTCGGTGACGGGCATTCTGGCGCAGCGCCTCGTTCGCAAGCTTTGCTCGTGCCATTCCACGCAAGCCGCGACGCCGGAATTTCACGCGCGCCTGTCGCAGTGCGGCGTGTCCAATCTTCCTGCGCAAATGGCGATTCCGATCGGGTGTGAGCGCTGCGACCAAACCGGCTACAAACGCCGCGTTGGGATTTACGAGTTGCTGGTGATCGACAACACGATCCGTTCTCTCATTCGCTCCGGCGGCACCATCGAGCACATTCGCGACGCCTCCCGCGCCACCGGTATGCGGATGATGCAAGAGGACGCGGTGGACAAGCTCTCCCAGGGGCTGACGACGATGGAGGAGATTCTTCGCGTCGTGCCGGTTGAGACGCTCTCGCGTGACGAGTGCTCCGAGTGCAGCCAGCCGATTCTGCCCATCTTCAAGTATTGCCCCCATTGCGGGACGAAGAACCCAGCTCGGGCCAATGCGCCCGCTTTGGGCTCCCGCAACAGCGCGCTTCAAGAGGCCGTGCGCCGATGAACGACGTCCGGTCAAAAAGGCCGGCCCGCCGAAGGAACGATCGGCACTCGTACCTGAGTGAGCTTTCCGTGATCTACGAAGGCTTCTCCGAGGACATCTGCGTTCGCCCGCCGGACCTCAGCCCCCGGGGCATGTTCATCAATACGAGAGAAGAGTATCCCGAGGGAGCAGTGCTGAAGCTGCGCTTCCGGCTGGTTCGATCCGGCGTGGTGATCGAGACGCGCGCCGAGGTTCGCTATTGCCTGAAAGGGGTGGGAGTCGGCGTCGAGTTCTTCGGTATCACCCCGGAAGTCGCCCGCGCCATCCAGGAAGAAATCGGCGAAGTGGCCCGGGAAAGATGAATTGAATCCACGGATGAACACAGATCAACACTGATAAAGGCTTAAGACTCAACCGCCTCAACCCTTCTCGTTTGCTGAAGAAAAATCTAAATTTCGCCGGTGTGTTTGCTTTTATGTGTGTTGATCTGTGTTCATCTGCGGATTCCACTCCCCTCGGAACTTGTGCTTGACGTTTCCTGGTAGAGCCTTCAACATTCGTGGCGGTATCGTTAGCTGAATGCGTTTGAACATGCGGAATAATTGCTTGAATCGGGCGGGTGCGGCCGCTGCGCTTCTTCTGGTCCTGGTTACAGCCTCGCGCGCGGGCGACAAGGAAAAGATCGTCTGGAAGCCGATCGCGGACGCCATCCTGCAAGTCGATTCGCGGGCGCCGAAAGAATGGAACGTCTATCAGCCTGGGAAGAAAACCGACCCGTTGCTGCTGCAGATCGGCGCGCGCTACCTCGTGATTTATATTCGGAACGAAGAAATTTACGAAATCAAGCCCGAACAGCTCCAGCACAAGGGCGACAATCTCTTGTGGCGCGAAACCGATAAGTCCGCGAAGCCGCTGCCCACATCGGATTGGAGCACGAAGGATGTCGGCTCCGCGTCGCGCGTCCTCGTGAAACTCTTGGCCGAAGGCCGCATGATCGACATCCAAATTCCTCAAGTGCCGGACTTACGGCGCGGAATTTACTAGCCCGTGAGCGAAACCGCACAGCAGCCCGACGCGGGCGGCATCCACTCCGGCGTGTTGGACGCGGAAACCGTTCGCGGCAGCTCGCTCTACAACGAAGACCTCGCGCCCATTCCTTCCTCGAATCGCAGCTGGGGCACCTATAACTACGCCGCGCTGTGGATCGCCATGAGCGTGAACATTCCCACGTACCTGCTGGCGAGCGGAATGATTTCCGGCGGCATGAACTGGAAGCAGGCGATCTTCACCGTGTTCCTGGGAAACGTTTTGGTGCTGGTGCCCATGCTGCTCAATGCGCATGCGGGCGCGAAGTACGGAATACCGTTCCCCGTTTTCGCTCGCGCTTCGTTTGGCGTGAAAGGCGCGAATGTCCCGGCCGTTCTTCGTGCGCTGGTGGCCTGCGGCTGGTTTGGGATCAACACGTGGATCGGCGGCGAGGCGATCAATGCCATGGCGATCGCGCTCGTTCCGGTGTGGAAAGATTTTGCGTATGGCGTGTGGCTCTGCTTCGCTGCATTTTGGGTGCTGCACGTGGTCGTGATCGTGATGGGAATCCGCACGATTCAGTTTCTACAGGGCGTCACCGCTCCGTTTCTGCTGGGGATCGGCGTTGTGCTGCTGGCTTGGGCCACGACGAAGGCAGGCGGATTCGGGCCGATGCTCTCGGCGCCGTCAAAATTCCATACGTTCGGCGAATTTTTTAATTTCTTTGTGCCGTCGCTTACGGGCGTCGTGGGATTTTGGGCGACGGTCGCTTTGAATATCCCCGATTTTACGCGCTATGCCCGCAGTCAGCGGGCGCAGATCGTCGGCCAGGTGCTTGGCCTGCCAACGACGATGACGCTGTACTCTTTCATTGGCATCGCGGTCACATCGGCGACGGTGATCATTTTTGGGCAAGCGATTTGGGATCCGGTCCAGGTGCTCGCGCGTCTAGGAAATCCGATTGCGATTGTCGTGGCCATGCTGGCTTTGCTGCTGGCGACGCTGAACGTCAACGTCGCGGCGAATCTGGTTTCGCCGTCCAACGATTTCTCGAATATCTCTCCCCGGCTGATCAGCTTTCGTACGGGCGGTTTGATCGCTTGCGTGGTTGGAGCGGCCGTTTTTCAGCCGTGGAGGATCCTGGCGAGTTCCGGAAACTACATCAATAAGTGGCTGGTCCCGTATTCGGGCTTTCTCGGGCCGATCGCGGGTGTGATGATTTGCGATTATTTTGTCGTGCGCAAGAAAATCATCCTCGTCGAGGATTTGTACCAGCGGCGCGGGTTCTATGAATTTACCAACGGGGTCAACTGGCGGGCCATGGCTGCGCTGGCGGCGGGCGCGGGAGTTGCCTTCGTCGGCCTCGTCGTGCCGCCGCTGCGGAAGTTGTATGACTACGCGTGGTTCGTGGGATTTGCGGCGAGCTTCGTCGTGTACTGGATGCTGATGCGAAGCGCAACCTCTAGCGAGCGGCAGTAGCCTCTGGCTTTGGCAAGAATTCTGGAAATGCTTCGTGGACGACTGCTCGCGTCGAGTGGCGCAGGCTTCTAGCCTGTGGGGTTTTGTTGGGCCGAGATCGATCCAGCCCCAACCAACCCCCACAGGCTGGAAGCCTGCGCCACAAAGCCCTCCTCAGTCATCACCGTGCGCCGAAAATTCCTTCTTTTCTCCCTCGCACAGCTTGCAGCGGCGCGGCTCCCGCACGATCGCCGAATCGCGCGGAAAAATCAGGCCGAGCATCCAGTCGCCCGCAACCTGGAGTTGTTTCTTCACGCCCACCAGCTTGTATAAATGGACCGCATTCCAAAATAGCCACGCGAAGTAGCCGCTGATCTGGATTCCGGCGATGTTCACCACCGCGTAATTCATCGCTAGAGAAACCAGCATGCCCTTGGATGCGTACTCGTAGGACTCGAGCGGCTCGCCGCGCCACAGGTGCCCAATATTCCGCGCTGCGACGCGTCCCTGCTCGATCGCGACCGGCGCGACGCGCGGCGCATCCTGCGCATTGATCGCGGCGGACGAATCGCCGACGATAAAAATGTCCGGGTGGTTCTCGAGCTGCAAATTCGCGTTCACGACGGCGCGGCCGATCCGGTCGTGCGGCCCGGGAAGCGACTCAATCAATTCCGAAGCGCGCACGCCGGCCGTCCAGATGATCGTATCCGCCGCGAGCGTTTCGTTGCCATTGATTTCGACTGAGTCTGGATTTACTCGCGTGACGCGCGTCGACGTTCGCACATCAATCCCGCTCACGCGCAGGCGCTTGCGCGCGTGCTCCGCGAGCTTCGGCCCGATGCCTCGCAGCACGTCCGGCAACGCTTCGAGAACGATCAGGCGAATCTCGGAGGCGTCGATCCCACGGTATTTCCGCGCCGCATAGCGAAAGAGAAAATCGCGCATTTCGGTAACCAGCTCGATGCCCGTGTAGCCGCCGCCCACCACCACAAACGTCAGCATCGCGCGTCGCGCCGCGGCGTCTTCCGTATGATCGGCGTGCTCGCACAGATCGATGATCCGCTCGCGCAGCTCCACCGCCTGCTGGAGCGATTTGTAATCCCAGCAATTCTCGCGAGCCCCGGGCGTATTGAAAAATTCCGTGCGCGCGCCCGGCGCGAGCACGAGCGCGTCGTAGCCGATCGCTCCCGAATCGAGAATCACGCGGCGGCCGGCCACGTCCACCGCGCGGACCGCTTCCCTACGAAAGCGAAACTTCCGCCCGCCGCGAATTTCGCGCACCGCCTGGACGATATGGCGAGGATCGGTGTAGCTCGAAGCAATCTGCGGCAGGAGCGGCGTAAAGAGCAGGTAATTCTGGTCGCTGAGGAGAAGAATTTCAACGTCAGGATCGCGGCGAAACATGCCGTCGAGGTGCGCGACGGCTTCCAGCCCGCCAAAGCCCGCCCCGACAACAACGACCCGTCTCATAACACTTCAAATTTAGCATACCTCGGTTGCATGGACTCGGGGGCGCAGACTCGCGCTGGCGATCTTACGCGGATTGACTGACGAAGCCTCAACTACACTTGTTTTTCGGGTAGCCGTCGGCGGGGCCCTTGAAGCAGGCTTGATCGAAGTACAGCCGGTCACCCATTTGCTGGTACATCAGGATCGTTTTCTTGCGGCTTGCGGCGTCGTCGGAAACGGCGGTTTTGCTTTCAAACGGTTCCGGCTCCAACGGCGGGCCGCCCGCCAGTGCTTCGTTTATCACGCGGCCCTTCAGGTTGCCGACACTATCCAGATGCAGGCCGAGAATGCGCGCGAACGTGGGCGCGATATCCGCGTTGCTCACCGGGGAGCGATCGACGAACTGTTTCTTGAAGTCGGGGCCGATGGCGGCCATGAATTGAAACGTGTTTGATCTTCCGAAGCTGCCGTGCATTCCCTGGCCGTGCTGCAGCGGGTAGTCCGCGATCTCAACTTCGCTCATGATGGGGTCTTTCGGATCTACTGGAAACGTTTTGAAGGCGATCGCAATGGTCGGCGTGGGGATCGGAGATGTGCCGATCAGGCGAATCGAGCTGGAAGGCAGGGCGCCGGGGATTTGGCCGTAAGAGTCGTCGACGAACAGGCCGCCTGTGTAGTCCTGGCGGGCGAGGAACGCGACGATTTGCTTCACGAGTCCCGGATCGCGCCGCGGGACGTAGATGAGGTCCGAGCCGCCGTTCGCGGCGACGACAACGTTCGCGTCCGTTTCATTCGCGATTCGGCCCGTGCCTCCGATCAGTCCGTTGCCGCTCGCCGGATGCTGGCGCAATTCGGGGCGCTGCTGGCCGGCGGACGGATCGACCGGCGCAAATTTCTTCACGCCGTCCGGCCCGGCGATCGGGCTGTCCGGATCGTAGAGCGGCTGGCCGAGTTCGTGAGCGATATCGATCGAGACGAAGCCCACGGGCAGGAAACCGGTGTTGACCTCCTGGCGCCCGCTCGCATCTTTGTAAATCCATTCCGCCGCGTAACTTTTCGTCTTGTGACCCTCGGCGTCGATGTCGCGCTTGCTGATGGTCGCGAAGCCGTGATCGGCGGTGATGAAAATGTCGGTGTTGGCGGCGAGTTCGGGGTTGGCGACGAGGTAGTCCAGAATTTGTTTCAGGTTGTTGTCGGCATTTTTGAGGGCGGCTTTGGAAGTCGGCCCGTTGATGCCGGGCTCGAGCTGGTTCAGGCTGTCGCCCTGAAAATGTTGCGTGCCGTCCGGATCGCGCGACCAGTAGAGCAGAGCGAACGGTTTTGCTCGCCGAACGAACATCGGCAGGATCACTTTGGTGACGCTGTCGGTAAAATATTGCTGCTGGATGGTGTTAGGTTGCATTGTTCCGGGAGTCTCGTTGGTTCCGGTCGGCTGGTTGCGAGCGGGCGCGGCGGCGGGCAGCCCGGCGCCGAGGAGGGCGGTCGAAACTTCCGCGGCAAGCGGAACGCCGTCCGGCGTTCCGGTTCCGTCATCGATGATGATTGTCTGAGGAATCGCGAATCCGCCGTGGACCGGATTGAGTTGGCTGACGTCCTGAATCGCGGCTGGGCCCATCTTCCCGACGACGGCGGTGCTATATCCGAACGCGCGCGCCGCCGCGACAAGCGATTCCTCGTTCAAATAATTTCCGTTGAATTGCGCGTCGAGATCACCCAGGACGCGATTATTTTCGATGTAGGGCGCGTAGCTGCCGGGCGGGCGGCCGAAGTTTCCGTCCGAAAAAATCGGGTGCCCGATGTAAATCTGATTGCTGTAGTCGCCGGTGTCGCCGAGGTAATGGCCGGTGGCGATGGCGGAGGCGTTCGCCGTGGTGAAGGTCGGGAAGAGCGAATGGCTGTTGGCGAAGCTGACGCCATGCTCGCGAATCGAGAACATCGTGGGCGAATCGACGGCGTTCACGGAACCGGCGCGCAGGCCGTCAAAGACGAAGATCAAAATGTTGCGACGCAGCTCGACGGCCTTCTCCTGGCTCGAGACGAACGCCGAGCAGCATGCCCCCAGCGCGAGGGCCGCGACGAGCCATCCCATGTGTCGTTTCATTGCGGTGTCTCTTCCGAGTGCGCGCAAGCGAGTTCCGCTGCGAGCGGAAATGCTTGATCCTTCCCAGGTGCCAATTGAAGCTCGGACATTGTGCTTCGGCGGGAAACCGCCCGCAAGGATTGTTTAGAAGGGAAGCGGGGCCTGTCAGAGCCAGGACAGTGTCTTGAACGGAGCCGGTCCCAAACGAACTGAGCTATAATCCCGGCCACTCTCCCGAAGGAGCATTTTCAGATGGCCATCGTGAACCGGATTCGCAGTTTGCAGATTTTTGTCCTGGGTGGACTGGCGGGTGGGTTCCTCGTGGCTTCCATCCAGCGCCCTGCCGCCTCCGCGCAGCAAACCAAGCCGCAGGCCAGCCCAGCCACGCTGGAGGCCGACGTCGAGCATTTGAAAGATCTCACGCCGCCGCATTCCCATCCGATGGTGGAGGCGGGAATGTTCGCGGCGAATCTGTGGTTCGCCGGAGAAAAGAAAAATTGGCCGCTGGCGGGTTATTTTCTGAATGAAACGCGCAACCGCATCCGCTGGGAAGTGCACTTGAATCCCGGGCCGAAGGGCGCTGACGGGAATCCGGTGGACATGCAATCCATCTTTGACGGCGTGGACAACGGTTCAATCACGAGGGTTCGCAAGGCGATCGAGGCGAAAGACAGCAACGCGTTCGCCGCCGAGTACAAGAATCTGCTCCGCGATTGCTACTCGTGCCACAAGGCGGCCTTGCGGCCCTACTTACGGCCGATGGTTCCCGTTTCCGATGCCGGCGCGCAGCCGATCCTCAATCTCGATCCCAACGCCACGTGGCCGGAGTAGGATGAAAGCCATGCCTTACAGCTATTCACGTCTGTTTGAGGAAATTACCGGGCGCAAGTTCGAGAATCGGCCGGTGTTCGATCCGCCCAATTTGACGCCGCTGCGAAAGCCTGTGGCCGAGTCCACGATCGGGCTCTTCGCCAGTTGCGGCGCGCAGCTTGCGGATGACCCGCCGCTCGGAGAGACCGAAGACATTTCGTTTCGGCTGATTCATCGGGATACGCCGATGTCGCGCCTGGTCGTCGCGCACAAGACGAAAGTGCGCAAATGGGCGGTCGAAGACCTGAACGTGGCGTTTCCACTGGAGCGAATGAAAGAACTCGAAGTGGAAGGCGCGTTCCGGCGGCTCGCCCATACCGCGGTCTCCATGATCGGCTCGATCCAGCGCTTTACGGAACTCGTCGAGCAAACGGTTCCCGCGATCAAGCAGATTTACGATTCGCAGGGCGTCGATCTCGTGTTTCTGTTTCCTTTTTGTCCCGCTTGCCATCGCGCGACTGCGATCATCGCGCGGGCGCTTGAGGCACGCGGGCTGCCGACGCTGAGCATGAGCGTGCTCCTCGAATCCGCCGAAGAAGCAAAGCCTCCGCGAACGTGCTTTCTGGATTTCCCGCTGGGGTGCCCGGCGGGGAAGCCGCACGAGGCGGAACAGCAGCGCGACATTCTGCGCAGCGCGCTGAAACTCGCGGCCGATTTTGATGGGCAACCGTGGCACATCAAGTCGCTGCCCTTTCAGTGGTCGCCGGACGGCAGCCGCGCGTGGGAGGAAGAGCTCAGCGAGCTTTATCGCAATGGCGGCTTGAAGATTGTTCTGGCGCATCGGGACGAGCATCACGCGCGCGGCGAGTCGCTGGTGGGTCGCGAGCGCGAGTTTGCGATTCGGTGCAACTGCTGAAGCGCTGTAAATCCGACGCGGTACGATGGCCGTATGCCCGCGACGAAAACCGAAAATACGGAAAGAAGAAGCGAGGATCGCAAGGCCCCTCCGTCACCTTGTGCGGACCGGCGGACGATCCTTGCGGCGCTCGGCGCGTTTGTCGCCGCCGCAGCTTTGCCGGATTTCTTGTCGTGCGCGCAAGTGCTGGCGGCGGTTCCTTCGCGGCCGTACCGGATCGACATTCATCACCATTTTTCCGCGCCGGGATTTATCGCCGCGATCTCCGCCCGGAAGACCAACCAGCGCCCGCTCGAGCAGTGGACCGTCGGCAAATCGATCGAGGACATGGACAAGAGCGGCGTCGCGACCGCGATGATTTCGACCAGTGAGCCGAGCGTCTGGTTTGGCGACAACGAAGCGGCGCGCAAGCTGGCGCGCGAATGCAACGAGCTCGGCGCGCGCCTCATGGCTGATCATCCCGGCCGCTTCGGCATGTTCTCCACGCTTCCATTGCCGGATATCGATGGCGCGCTTCGCGAAATCGAGTACAGCGAGGACACGCTGAAGGCCGACGGCGTGTGCCTGATGACGAGTTACGCGGGGAAATATCCCGGCGATCCGGCCTTCGAGCCCGTGATGGCCGAGCTCAACCGGCGCAAGGCGATTGTCTTTCTCCATCCCGTGAAGGCCGAGTGTTGCAAGGACCTGCAACCCGAACTTGCGCCCGCGCTGATCGAACTGGGAACGGAAACCACGCGCGCGATCGCCAGCGTTCTTTTTGATGGCACGGCGTCACGCTACCCAGACATTCGATTCATTTTTTCGCACGGCGGGGGAACGATGCCGTATCTGATGACGCGCTTCAACTCGCTTGCCGCGCGGCCGGACATCGCGCAGAAGCTGCCTCACGGATTGGTCTACGAAGTGCGGAAGCTTTACTTCGATACCGCGAATTTCTACGGCCCATACGGCTGGCCCACGATGCAGAAGCTTGTGCCCATCGCGCACATTCTCTTCGGCACGGATTTTCCGTTCTCCAGCGGCGGCGAAGTGGCGAAGGGTCTGAGCGAAGCGGGAATCGGGGAGACAGATCTGCGGGCCATCGAGCGGGAAAACGCGCTTGAATTATTCCCCCGGCTCAAGAAAACGTGAACGATGAAGTGGCGCCGGCGTCTCGCCGGCGATTTGGGTCGAAACGCAAGGAGAACGCGCGTGCCCCTCGACGAATATCGCCAGAAGCGCAAATTCGAAATCTCGCCCGAGCCCGCGGGTTCATCCGACCTGTCGGCGCCACGGAAAGCCCAACGAATTTACGTGATTCAAAAGCACCGCGCCACGCAGCTGCACTACGATTTCCGCCTCGAATTTGACGGCGTGCTGATGTCGTGGGCCGTCCCCAAAGGGCCGTCGCCCGATCCGAGCGTGAAGCGGCTGGCAATGCAGGTGGAGGATCACCCGGTCGAATACGCCAATTTCGAGGGCGTGATTCCGGGAGGCGAGTACGGCGGCGGCACGGTGATGGTCTGGGACAACGGCGAGTGGGAGCCGGAAGTCGAGGACGTTGCGGCCGCGCTAAAAAAGGGCGATTTGAAATTCACGCTACACGGCAAGAAACTCCGCGGATCGTGGGTACTCGTCCGTACACGAGGATTCGGCAGCAAGGCGGACAAATCCTGGCTGCTGATCAAGCATCGCGACAAGTTCATCTCCACGAAGGATGTCGAGGAAGAGGAGCCTCGGTCGGTGTTGAGCGGGCGGCTGCTCGCGGACATCGCTCGCGAGGGCGGCGGAGACGTGGAGAAAGCGGCCACCGGCGACCCAAAGGCGCAAGCGCCGCCGAGCGCACGAAAAGCGACTCGGAAGATCGCGAGCAGGAAAAGGCCGAAACGCTGACACCCGATTTGCAGCGAAAACCCGCCCCTACGCCTTCTCAACCCTTCCGACCCGGTGTATATTCTCAGCTAAGCATTCAGACTCAAACTTGAATTCGATGGCGGAGAACTCCCGTTCCGTATGAGGGGCCTTTCATGACAAGCAGGCGGTTGTCTTTGCGCGCGCCATGGCTGATGTGCGCGGTGGTGTGTCTTGTCTTCGCGCTGCGCGGCACGGCCGCTCGTGCCCAGGGGCAGGACCGCGCGCCGGAATATTTCCCGGCGGATATTCAATACGGCTCACAAATTTTCGCGACGCAATGCACCCCGTGCCACGGCTCCGCCGGCGATCAGATTCCGGGCGTCAACTTTCGCGCGGGCGTGTTCAAGCGCGTCGTGAGCGATAACGATCTGCGCGCAACGATCACCAACGGCGTGCCCGGCACGGAGATGCGGCCTTTCACGTTCGGCCCGGCGGAGCTCACCGAGATCGTCTCGTACCTCCGCAACATGAATTTCGACGCGCGCGGCGCGATCATGGGCGATCCAGCGCGCGGGCAGGCGCTCTTTTCGGGCGCGGGCAATTGCGCGAGCTGCCACGCGATCAACGGCAAGGGGCCGCGCGTCGCTCCCGACCTGGGCGACATCGGCACGTTGCGCACCGCCGAACTACTGCACAAGACGCTGATCGATCCGGCGGGCGCGATGCTGCCCGCGAACCGTCCGGTGCGCGCGGTCACGAAGGACGGAAAGGCGATTACCGGCCGCCGCCTCAATGAGGACACCTACACCGTGCAACTGATCGACGAGAATGAGCGGCTCGTTTCGCTCACGAAATCCGACCTGCGCGAATTCGCCGTGCTGAAGACCACCAACATGCCGTCCTACAAAGACAAACTCAACGCGCAGGAAATGGCCGACCTCGAAGCTTATCTTCTGTCCTTGAAAGGCGTGAAATGAAACCCACACGGCGCGCGTCGATCCTGCTTCTCGTTGCTTCGATCTTTCCGCTGGCGCTCGAGGCTCAGGTCACCTCCGACCGCCTGCTCCACGCGACCAACGAGCCCCAGAACTGGCTGCTCTACTCCGGCAGTTACGCCAGCCAGCGCTTTAGCCAGCTCAAGCAGGTTGACCCGGCGAACGTGAAGAATATCGAGCTGAAATGGGTGTTTCAGGCGCAGTCGCTGCAAAAATTCGAGACCACGCCGCTGGTCGTCGACGGCATCATGTATCTCACGCAGTCGCCCGACGATGTCGTGGCGGTGGATGCCAAGTCCGGCCGCGTCTTCTGGATCTACCACTACGCCACGTCTCCGGCGGCGCGGCCGTGCTGCGGCATCGTGAATCGCGGGCTCGCGATTTTGGGCGACACGCTCTTCATGGCCACTGTTGACGCGCATCTCGTCGCCGTTGACGCCAAGGACGGTCACGCGATGTGGAACGTGAAGCTGGCCGAGGCCTCCGCGGGATACGCCGCGACAATGGCGCCGCTCGTCGTGAAGGGCAAAGTCATCGTGGGCGTCGCGGGCGGTGAATTCGGCGTGCGCGGATTTATTTCTGCGTTCGACGCCGAAACGGGCAAGCAAGCCTGGAAGTTCGATACCATCCCCGATCCCGATCAGCCGGGACACGACAGCTGGCGCGGCGCCGATTGGGAGCATGGCGGCGGCGCCGTCTGGATGACGGGCTCGTACGATCCCGAACTGAATTTGACCTACTGGGGCACGGGAAATCCGGGCCCGGACTTCAACGCCGAGCAGCGCCAGGGCGACAACCTCTACGCCGATTCCGTTCTCGCGCTCGATCCCGACACCGGCAAGATGAAGTGGTATTTCCAGTTTTCTCCCCACGATCCTTACGACTACGACTCCGTGCAGGTTCCCGTTCTCGCGAACGCCGATTGGCAGGGCAGCGCGCGCAAGCTGATGTATTGGGGCAACCGCAACGGGTTCTTTTATGTCTTGGATCGTTCCACTGGAAAATTTCTCTCCGGGAAACCATTTGTCAAAGTGAATTGGGCAAGCGGCCTCGACGCGAACGGCCGGCCGATCGCCACGCCGCAGCCGCCCGGAGTGCCTACGTATCCCGGCATTCAGGGCGGAACGAACTGGTATTCGCCGTCGTACAGCCCGAGCACCGGACTTTTCTATCTCTCGACGTGGGAAGACTACGGCACGGTGTTTGAGGGCGTGAAAGCGGAATACAAGGAAGGCACTCGCTTCACCGGCGGCGCGAACGCCAGCCCCATTCCCGGCGCGGACAATCCCGCGGGGACGCGCACAGGCCCCATCAACACCTACACCGAAGCGCTGGCTCACGGCGGGGTCGTCGCGCTCAATCCCGCGACGGGCGAAAAGAGATGGCACTTTGACGAGCACGACGTCAACACCAGCGGCATTCTGACCACGGCTTCCGATCTTCTGTTCGTGGGCGGACGGGAAGGATATTTTCAGGCGCTCAACGCGCGCACCGGGGCTCTGCTGTGGAAGCAAAATCTGGGTGGGGAAATTATCGCGGGGCCGATCAGCTTTGAGGTGGACGGCAAGCAGTACATCACGATTGCGGCGGGGAACAGCCTGTTCGCGTATGCGCTTCGAGAATGATGGCTGAAGTTCTTGGAAGGCCTAATCCTCTCCGTACCACCTGCTAGTCTTTGCTAGCGTTTTGTAACCAAATGTAGTTTTACCCTGACTCTGCGACTTAATAAACTGCCTGTCGACGGTATACTGAAAGACCCAAGGAATTCGCTTTCCATGTCTGAATAATAGGTGCTCCTCGGCCGTAAAGTTCTGTGCCGCAATATCTAAATCATAGACAGCAATCCGATCTTTGGAAGCATCTTTAATAGTTGGCGTAATAGCTTGAGAGAGAACTTTCATCTCCCCAGAATGCAAAGTGCCCACATCAATTCTATTGGCCTCCGCTCGGAACATACTGTATGGATTAGTTGGATTCGTTATCATGTCCCAAGCTTCTGGGCCGCGTATGGTAACTGTTACGCCAGTCAGAGTCTGAGCGCCAAAGTTTCTAATTGTGAGTGGGATGGGAACCAATCCAGAAAATGCTTGTGGAGTGACAATTGCAAACGATTCGCCACCAGTAACATTTTCGAGATTTTCCTGAGTCAGGTTTTCTACTCGTTGCGTTTTTTGTAGAATCTGTCCCGCTTGCGTCAAAATCGCCTGATTGTCCTTAATGGCTGTAGTCAGACCTTGGACAATCTGACTGAAATGCGCGTTCTGTTCCTGTCTGTCATGACTTATCGCCCACATTTCCAATGCCATTAGCAAAAAAGCCATAAATATCCATGCTGCCTTTTCTCCTTTGCTCGGCTCTTTTGGAAGTACGAACGTCATGACTATCGCCAATGCGCCGAGAAGCGCGACGGAATAACCTGGAGGGGGCGGGAAAATATATTCGGGAAATCGGAATGACAGCAAAATAATTGCAGCGATGGCAATGCCGCCGACAAACATACCCCAAACGCTCTTGAGAGAGTATGCCAAGGTAGCGTGATGCTACCACACCTCCATGCGGAGGATATGTTTTCGCATACGTATGGCATCCGTACTTTATTGTCCTCTTGGTCCGGGTCGATTCGGTTTATTCTGGGCGAAATAGATACTGCGTCAGGCTTCCACAGGCGACCTTACATAGGTTCCGGGGGACTCCTACGCACACCTCGATTCATTGAATCTTCAAAATCTGGTTGGAATATCAGAGGGAAAGGGCGTTATGCAGAGAGGACTAGCCGCCTACCAGAGCAGCTTTCTTACGCCGCGATTTCGGCACCGAAGGTTCCGCAGCCGGGGAATCCTGCATCGGCAGGCTGAAGCGGCGAATTCTATCGTAGGAATGGAGCGCGGCGGCCACCGCGCCCGCTGTGGGCACCAGGCCGATCTCGCCCGCGCCCTTTGCACCGTACCCGCCGACTTCATCCGGAACTTCAATGAGAATTACATCGATCTGAGGTGTTTGCTTCGCGCCCAGGATGCCGCAGTCGCGCAGGAGCAGGGAATCGGGCACGCCATTCGTGGACGTGAAATTCTCGGAGAGCGCGTAGCCTAGGCCCATATGCACGCCGCCTTCGATCTGCCCGGCGCAGGCCTTGGGATTGATCGCATGGCCCACGTCGTGAGCCGCGACGACGCGCTCGAGCCGTCCGTTCTCATCGAGGATTACGAGCTGGCAGGCATAGCTGAAGGTCATGTGCGTGGTCGGATTTTTCAGCGCCGCCGGCGTGCCGGGTCGCGTTGTGAAATCGCAGATGTATTCGCCGGAGTATTCGCGACCAACCAGTTTTTCGAGCGGCAGCTCTTTCAGATCGGCGGCGAGCTTTTGGCCGGCGCGCTGCGCCGCGGCGCAACTAAGCGTCGTGGCGCGCGAGGCCCACGCCTCTCCGCATTTCGCGCCAAGCTCGCGATCCCAACGCACCGTCATGATATCCGGAGAAAGCCCCGTCTCTTCGCACACCGCTTGCCGCACGGTGGTGAAAACGCCTTGGCCCATTTCCGTATAGCCGTTCAGGACTTCAAGACGCGGGCCTTCCAGAACGCGGATGGTCAGATAGCCGCTTTCGATCGCGCCGTTCCCAATCCCCGTGCTCTTGATGCCACAGGCTACGCCGGCGTATTTCGAGCTTCGATAGATGTCCTTCACCGCGTCAAGCGCCACGCGCATTCCGCGGACACTCTCGCGCATGATCTGGCCGGTGGCGAACGCGTCGCCCGGGTTCAGAATATTTCGCGAACGAATCTCGTACCCGTCAACGCCCACTCGTTCCGCGAGGATATCCATCACGCCTTCCATCGCGAACTGGGCCTGGTTGCTGCCAAAGCCGCGCATGGCGCCGCGCGTCGGATTGTTGGTGAAGACGGCGCGGGAATCGACGTCCACATTGGGCACGCGATACACGCCGCACGAGTGGCACGCCGCACGCAGCAGGCACTTGCCGCCGGTGCCCGCGTAACCACCCGTATCGCCCACGATGCGCACCTTCACCGCGAGCAGCCGGCCTTCGGCGTCCGCGCCGACCTTGTACTTCAGGATCATGGGGTGGCGCTTCACGTGATGCTGCGTCGATTGCTTCCGCGTCAGAACGGTCTTGACGGGGCGCTGTAGCAGGAATGCCGCGAGCGCGGTTTGCGCCTGAATCGTCAATTCTTCTTTTGCGCCGAATGCGCCGCCGCTTGCCGCCAGCTCCACTTCCACTTTTTCCACGGGAAGATTCAAAACCGTGGCCACTTGATTCTGGTCGTAGGTCGAGCCCTGGCTCTGCGAATACAAGCGAATGCCGTCGCCGTTCGGCAGCGCAAGACACGCTTCCGGCTCGAGGAACGCGGGCTCAACCGCCTGTGTCTCCCAGGTCTCTTCAATAATGTGAGCGGAGTCGGCGAACGCCCCTTCCACGTCACCGCGCGAAAACGCGGTCGTTTCAAGGACGTTGTCGTGCACCCACAAATTTCCTTCGCAGTGAACTTTCGGGGCGCCCGGCTTCATGGCCTCAAACGGATCGGTGATCGGTTCGAGGACGGTGTAATCCACTTTCACTTTTTCGGCGGCCTGGCGGGCGTGAAACGCGGTGTCCGCCACGACCATCGCGAAAAAATCGCCGACGCAGCACGTGGTCTCGCCGACCGCCACAAAGACCGGCAGGTCGGGGTAGTTGAGGCCGGTGCCTCGCTGACCGGGAACATCGGCAGCAGTAAAAACTCGTACCACGCCCGGCATCGCTTGCGCTTCGGCCACGTGAATCGCGTTCACGACGGCGCGCGGATGCTCGCTCAGCACCATCGCCCCGTGCAGCATGCCCGGCACGTTCATATCATCGACGAACGGCCGCTCGCCGAGCGCTTGCTCAAAGCCGCGATACCGCGACGGAGAATCGCCGATCCCGAATCCGTGTCCATCGCGCTTGCCGGTGCCGTTCCCATTCCCGTTGCCATTCTTGCGCACCGCAAATTGTGGATTGCGGCTCAATCCAAAATCTTCGCCGAAATAGGAATGGTGGCGCGGTTCGTGATTCGGGAGCTTTCCTCCGTTTTTCCACGCGTCGCCGGCGGTTTGAATGGCGTCCAGAATGCGCGCGTAGCCGGTGCAGCGGCAGATATGTCCGGCGAGTCCCTGCTTCACCGCTTCGCGATCGTCCGTGCAGTCCTGGCGCAACATCGAGGAAGCGCGCACCACGATACCGGGAATGCAGAAGCCGCACTGCACCCCGCCCTCGTGCACGAACGCCTGGCCGAGCACCTCGCGCATGTCTTCCGGGATGCCCTCGAGAGTGACGACGTCCCGGCCTTCCATCTGTTCGGGCTTCCGCAGGCAGGCGAGGGCAGGCCGCCCGTCCACCAGCACAGCGCAGCAGCCGCAGGCGCCCTCAGGCGCGCAGCCGTTCTTGGCAGAGACGACACCCAGTTCCTCGCGCAGCACTTCCAGGAAATGCATCCCCGGCTCGTAGGAGCAGGTGGCGCGTTTACCGTTCAGCGTGAAGCTCAGTTTGGGCATAGATGCACCCGCTGCTCGATTCGAGCAGGCAGAATACTTCTTTCATTATACATTGCCTCCGCCCCGGACGGAACCGCTCGATTTCTGAGCCATCCGCCGAGTTTCTGGCGGCGAGTTGCGGTTGACACCAAAGGGCGGCGGGACTAGGCTTTCGGTCAAGAAAGGCCGCAAGACGGTCATTCTGTTTGGGTGCAATCTTGGCCACTCCTATCGCTTACCCATCCCGCTCGGAGGTCCACATGTACGCGAGGGTTTGGAGGTTCGGTATCCTCCCGGGAAAAGTCGCGGAGTTTACCGTCGCCCTGAATGGCATCATGCCGCTCATCAGACAACAGCCTGGATTTCGAGGCTGCGTCGCGCTCCATAGCGGTCCCGGAGAAGCGCTGGAATCCACCGTGGTGTCCATGTGGAGTTCGATCGACACCCTTCGCAATAGCGAAACGGAAAAGTATCAGCAAGCCCTTGTCGAAATCGTGGCTCTTTGTGAGCGTCATCCGGTCATGCGCGAAGAGGAAGTACTGCTGAGCGAGTTTGTCACCGAGGATCCGGACGATACGGTCACGAAATTCTAGCTCCCTGTTGTATACTCGCCCGGAACGAAATCTCAATTCAAATTTGCCGGCCGCTTTTGCACCAAGGGGACAACTCGTGAAAATGAGGATATGGAAGACCACGCTCTTCGCCGGATTTATTTCATTCTTTGGTGTTTGTTTCGGAGCGCGCGCGCAAAGCCGCACTCCCGGCGCTCCGCCGCCGTGGATCCACACGTTTTCGACGGAAGACATCGCCAGCACCGGATTTTTCTACGTGGGCGGCTCGTATGTCGGCGCGCCGGGTAAGGAAGTGATGGACGGCGCCGAATACGTGGAAGTGATGGTGCCGAAAAAAATCCGCCATCCGTATCCGCTCGTGTTCTTCCACGGCGCGGGGCAGACCGGGACGGACTGGCTGCAGACTCCCGACGGGCGTCCGGGCTGGGCGTACTTTTTCATCAAGCAGGGATACACCGTCTACATGGTGGATTATCCCGCGCGCGGGCGATCCCCCTACAATCCGAATCCGGACGGCGACGGCGCGATCACGATTCGCACGGCTCCCCAACTCGAGCAAATCTGGACCGACATCGGAGCGCAGGGAAACTGGCCGCAGGCCAAGAAATTCTCGCAATGGCCCGGCGACGGCCCGAACAAGGGCAAGATGGGCGATCCGGTGTTCGACGATTTCGCGCGGACGCAGGTGCAATTCCTGCAAGGCGGCAAGCAGGCCAAGCTGAATCTGGACGCGCACATCGCTTTGCTGGAAAAGATCGGATCGCCGGTCATCATAATTACGCACTCGCAGGGCGGGGAATTCGGCTGGCAGGTCGCCGATGCGCGCCCAAAGCTCGTGAAAGCGATCATCACTGCCGAGCCGGGCGGCCCGCAGATCAAGAATGTGGATACCGCCAAGATCGCGTATACCGGGCCGAGCGGTTACATCTGGGGTATCACCTCGCTCCCGCTTCACTACGATCCGCCCATCAGCGATCCCGCTGAATTGCAGCCGGTGCTTGAGGAGAAGGCGGACGACCCAGACGTGGTGCCGTGCTACCTGCAAAAGGAGCCCGCGCACAAGCTCGTCAACATGAAGGACATCCCGGTGCTGGACGTTTCGACGCAGGCGAGTTATCACCGCGTTTTCGATTCGTGCATTCCAAAGTGGCTGAACCAGGCGGGCGTGAAGACGCAGTACGTGAAGCTCGAGGACGTGGGACTAACGGGGAACGAGCACGAACTCATGCTGGATAAGAACAGCGACGACATTGCGAAGTTCTTCGCACAGTGGCTCGATAGAAATGTGAAGTGAGTATTTGTAGGACAGGCTTCCAGCCTGTCGCCTTGATCGCGGCGAACCACGCAGCAACCCGACGGGCTAGAAGCCTGTCCTACTGTTCCTTACCCGCTTTCTTCAATTCATTGAAGGTGACGTTGTCCTCGCAGATCATTTCGGTGAGCTTCCAGTCGGGTTCGAGGACGTAGATTCGCTCGCCTTCCCACGTCTTGGTATACGTCTTGGGATCGTCGATGGTGATGTGAACGACGAGCTTATCGTGCGCGGGGCGCGCGATGTGCTCGATCACGTGCAGCTGATCGGAATGGGGAAGGCCGGCGCGATCGAGCCACGTTTTGTCATTGAACCCCACCGAATCGATTACCAGCGTGTCGCCCTCCCACCAGCCGACGGAATCGCCCATCCAGGTCGGGTCCAGGTCCTTGGCGTGCTCGTGCGGGCCGGTCGTATAAATTTGCCGGATGAAGTGATTGAATTCGAAAAGCTGCACGACGCGGCCGGGGATTTGAATGATCTCCATCGGGAACGGGTGCACGTAAATTCGCGGCACGCCGGTAGGGAAGCAGCCGATTTCATTGCCCGTCGTCGGGTTGACGAGATCGGTGGAATCGACCACGGCGCGAGGGCCCCAGGACGGTTTCGTTTGTTCGTACTGCGCTTTTCCCCAGGGCGTCATTTCCGGGATGATCCCCGTGAACGCGTATCCGGCCCATTTGCGGGCGCTGGCGGGCATGTGGCCCTCCCAGACGCCCGAAAAATCCGGCACGCCGTCGGCGGTCTTCGGGACGGGTTGCGATGCGGCGGGGGCTTGCGCGTCCGCCTTCGGCGCGGTTTGCGCAGCCAGGCCCGTCGAGAGGGTGATAGTGGCCGCAAGAGCCAGCGTTCGAACTACCCAGTATTTTTGCATAGCCGCGAATCCTCCTGTCGTTCGGAAGGGCCTACCCATCTGGCAAAGCGCCGGCGTCACGTCAAAAATGCGGAACGGTGGCGCAGTCCGGCCTTTTGAAATTTCAAGTCGAACGACTACTGGCCCGGCTCAGGCGGCGGGCCGAGAGGAATTTCCTGGCCGTTGGCCCACGAAATTTTGCGGAGGTTCATCACCTTGAGCCCGTTTTTGGAAGGTAGCCCGGTCACGGTGATTTGGTCGCCCGCCTTCAGCTTTTTGCCGTTCCAGCCGTAGTGAACCAGGTGATTTGGCGCGGTCATTTCCACGGACCACTCCACGTTGTTGCCCTGGTCGTCCTTCACTTCCAGAGTAATGAGCGGGTGCGGCTGGATGAACTGAAAATCCTTGACGGTTCCCGTGACGGTGAGCGGATGGGCCGCGTCGTACGCCGAGCCGCCATGATGCGCGAACGCCGGCCGGGAACACGCGACCAGGCAAGCACCGACAAAAACAAGGCCAAGCAGAGCATTCTTCATGGTTGGGTTCACCCCCGTTGCGCGGAGTTTCGCACTGTCGTTGTAGACGTGTCAACGCGATTGCCGGTTGCATTTCCGTGAATGGCGCATATCCAGGAAAGCGAAGCTTGACACCGACCAAGCCTCGCCGTAAGGTCGTAGCCAAATTGCACTTTGTCACTGCTCGAATGTGAGACGCCCGGCTGTTGGGCTCGAACCAAAATGCTTGAAACCTTTGGCCTTGTAGAAACAGTCCTACTGCTCAAGACTCGGCGGTGGCAGCCGAAAACTTTTCGAGAACCGAAACTTTCGCGATCCGTGGAGGCGACAATATGGATTCCCTATTGAATGTGAGCCGGAGACACCTGGTGAAGATCGGATTGGCGGCGACCGCGCTTCCCATGTTCAGCAAGATATTCGGGACGAACGCGCTGGCGCAGGACGCGAGCGCCGAAGGCGGAAAGAAGGGCGCGATCGGCGGCCGCGCGGAAGAGGAGCTGTATCCGGCCAAGGGACTTGGCGGAGGCGGCCAGCTCGAAATTCGGCTCACCCAATCGATCTATACCAGCGATCCTGACGCGCTCGAAGTCGCCCAGCGCATGAAGCCGTTCGATCTCGAGTCCTGGATCGTCGAGTGGACGCGCGTCGCGGAAAAGAACGAGCAGATCGCCGACAAATTCGCGGCAGATGGCTACAAAATCACCGCGAACGAATACTACCTGAAAGCGGCCAACTTTTACCGCGAAGCCTGCTGGCCGCAGCCGGTCGATGAGCCGCGCATGCTGCCGACGTATAAGAAAGCGCGCGAGACCTTCGACAAGGCCTGGAAGATGACCAAGGCGCCCTTCGAGCGCGTGCAGATCACCTATGAAGGGAAAATGCTGGATGGGTATTTCCGCAAGCCGAACGCTCCCGCAGGCAAGAAGTTCCCGGTCATCATTCCCTTCCAGGGCGCGGACACGATGGCTGAGGCGACCGTCATGAACGCAGGCGCGTACCTGGCGCGCGGCATGGCCTATCTCGTCGTCGATTTTCCCGGCCAGGGCGGCGCGATGCGCCTGCACGATTTGCACCTTCCGCCGGACACCGATCGCGTGGCCAAAGCGATGATCGATTATCTCGAGACGCGTTCCGATGTGGATGCGACGCGCGTGGGCATGCAGGGAATCAGTATGGGCGGCTACGGCGTGCCGCGGGCCGCGAGCGGCGAAAAGCGAATCAAGGCCGCGTTTATGAGCAGCGGTTCTTACGACTTGAAATCGGATCTGTTCGAATACTATCCGCCGATCCAGGAGCGCGTGCGCTGGATCATCGGAGCGAAGGACCTGGCCGACGCGCGCAAGAAACTGGACGATTACAACCTCGGCGAGGGCAGGGCGGAGAAGATCGAAGCAGCGATGCTGATCGGCTACAGCAAGGATGACCGGATCATGGATCCCGCCGGGGCGCTGCGGCTCTACGAAGCCGCCAAAAACTCCAAGCGCGATATGGTCGAGGGCACGGGACACGTGCAAGCCGCTAACGCGGGCGGCCCGCGTCTTACGCGTCCGGTCGTGTTCCCCGATTGGGCGGCCAAGACGCTGGGGGCGGACGTATAGCGACTAAGTCCGCGAAGTTATTCGCAAAAAAGAAAAGGGCCGCCGATCCAGTTCCGGCGGCCCTTTTATTTTTGAAAACCCGTTAGCTCTTTTGCACCACCGCTTCGATGCTCGTCCCAAAATCCTTGAGCATGATCGTCGCGGCGTTCCGGCCGGGCGCGCCGGTCACCGAACCTCCGGGGTACGTGCAAGATCCGGTTTGATACAAACCCGGAATCGGCATGCGGTATTGCGACCAGCCGGGCGCCGGGCGCATCGTGCCCGACTGCGACGGATCGGACGATCCAGCGTGAATGCTGCCGTGCCAGAAACTCGGATTCTTGCGCTCGAGGTCCAGAGGGCTCATCACGAATTTGGCGAGGATCTTGTCGTCGGTCAGGTTCGGCGCGAACTTCCGCAGGTAGTTCAACTGCGCGTCGGAAACTTTATTCTTCAGGGTGTCCCAGTATTCCGGCCCTTCCTTCAAATTGTAGGGATGGAAGCCGAGCACCTTCAGCGTGTGCATTCCGGCGGGTGCGCGCGACGGGTCGGCGACGCTGCTGCAAAAAATCGAGATCGGCGGCTCGTCGATGTTGGAGATGCCGGCGGCATCGTCGTAAGCAAAGCGCAGCAGGCGATCCGAGCTGGCAAGAACTGCCGCTTCAGCGGGAGAGAGCGTGCCGCCTTTGACCGGGAACTTCGGCGGCTCCTTCACGGCGTAGTGCGTCACGACTTCGGAGATTTCTCCCTCCCAGGTGTCTACTCCATAGAGGAAATCCGCCGGCCACAAATCCTTCGGCGCCATTTCAACCAGATTCTTGATGTGCATCGTGGAGAGCACGGCCTTGTCGGCGTGATACGAGCTGCCGTCCGCGCACTCGACACCCACGCACTTCCCGCCCTCGATGATCAGCTTGGAGACGGTCTTGTTCGTGAGGATCGTGCCGTTGTGCGCTTCAATGAATTTCGCGATGGCCTGTGTCAACGCGCCCGATCCGCCCTTGGCGATCTTGCGGGCCGAGGTACGAATCGCCGAATACGCGGCGCGGCCCGTCATGGGATATTGCGGCGGTTGCATGCTCCACGGCGTGCCCATCAGGAACGCGCGGCAGTGATCGCTCTCAAAATTTTCGCGGATCAATTCCCATTGGGACATGGCCAGGCGGCGCTGCCAGACCTTTCCCGAGGGATCGGCGGCGAGGCGCTCGCCCAGCGGCTTTCCCGTCCCCGGCGGCGCAAATTGATCTCCGCCGATCAGGTCGCGTACGGCTTCGCTCTCGCGGTACATGCGTATGTAAGCGTCGCCGTCTTTCTTCGAAAATTTTCCGAACTCGGAGGCGGTGCGCTCGAGGTCGGCCCATTGCGTGATGTAGCTGCCGTCGGCAAAGGGCATGTGCATGATCGGGTCGGGAGAAATGTATTCGAGGCCGTAGTCGCGCAGCTTGAGTTCGTCATTGCGCATCAGCGGATTGCCCTGGATGCCATTGTGCGCGGTCGAGCAGGTGTCATGCTTGAAGCCGGGCAGCGTCAGCTCTTCCGTCTTCACGCCGCCGCCGATGACGGAATGAAATTCCAGAACGAGGCAGCGATAGCCGGCCTTCGCGAGGTAAGCGGTGGCGATCAGGCTGTTGTGGCCCGCGCCGGCGACGACGACGTCGTAGCGATTCTCTGGCGAGGTCGACTTTGCCTCCAGTGTCAGCGGAGTGAACGCCAGCGGCGCCAGCGCCGCGCTTTTTACGAATCCCCGCCGTGTGATGTCGCTCATGGAAGTTTCCTTTCGAGAATCTCGGTTGGAGCGCCCGGCTAAAGCCGCTCATAACCCAGACCGTGTAGCGCCCGCCTTCCAGGCGGGCATCTTCGATCGCGGTCAGGGCAGGATGCCGCCTGGAAGGCGGGCGCTACAAATGCGTGCCGACACTCTGCGTCGCCACCCGAATACAAACTTTACTTCGCGGTAGGCGCCGGTTCGCCGGGACCAGTATAGCGAAGTACGAACATCCCCATCTGTCTGTCGCTCACAAAGATGTTCCCGCGCGTATCGACGAGGACATTCTCCGTCTGGTTCACCAGCTTGTCGTACGGATAGGGCCCGAGCCGCTTCGTGGGCGTCGGCGGAATGAACCACGCGACTTCCTTGGGCAGCCGCGGGTCTTCCACGTCGTAAATCCTCAATCCCGCGTTGAAATACGTCAGATAGATCAAGTTGGCCTGCTTCTCGACGTCGGGCGAGTGCTGCAAAATATTCGTGTTGTGCGGACCGAAGCGCCCGCCCTTCTCGCAAAAATCCTTGTACGGAACGTCGGGCGGAGGCACCGGCGTCGGGAAGATCGAAGCCAGCTTCGGCTTGGTCGGATCGATGATGTCTACCATGGCCGTGAGGTACATCGGGCCGGTGCAGGCGCGCGGGCCCGTCGGAGAGTCGGCGCCCCCAGTTCCCTCCGAATGGACGAAGACGAACGGCTTTCCCGGAATTGGCATGGCATCGTGCACCTGAATCCCGCCGAAGGGAGGATCGAAGGCCAGCGAACCGATCAGCTTCGGCTGCGCGATGTTGCCGATATCCAGCAACACGAACCACGGGCTGTAGCCGAGATACGCGCGGTCGCCGTCGATGAACGCAGGGCCGTGGAAGCCGTAAATATTTTTCGGCAGCGGCGTCTCGCCTTCTTTCTGGCCGGGCATCCACCAGCGGCCGGCCTCTTTGGGATTTTCGGGATCGCTGATGTCCAGGAAGACGAGAATCTGTCCGTTGTAACCCGGCATGCCCGCGGCGAGGTTCACGTACTTCCCTCCGGGATAGCCGTCGCGATGCGTGCCCGTGCCGTGAGTTTCCCAGCGCGAGAGCTGCTTCGGATTCACGGGGTCGGTGATGTCCCAGATGATCACGCCTTCGTCGCGCGGCACGCTGGGATCGTGCGACATATAGGCCGCGCGATTTTGCAGCGCCGTAATCATGATGTTGTCGTGCAGGTCCACCTGATTCGTGTCGCCGTTGGGCGGGCCGGGAATGAATTTCACGACCTTGGGGCTGGTCGCGTCGGTCACATCGAGGATCGTCCAGCCGTGCTGCCACATATGCGAAACGTACATGTACCAGCGATCGCCCACGTGCTTGATGGCCATCTTCACGTTGCCGCCGCGGCCGTCCATGTCGGTATAGCCGATCGGCTTCAGGTTGGGCGTGGATTCCCAGCCCTTGGGAATTTCGTCGGCGCGGGCGCCCGCGGCGGAGAACACCAGGGGGATTGCAGCGGCCAGCAGGATTCGCGCGAGTACCTTGCCTGAGGTGAGTTTCATTCACGGCTCCTGAAAATTGCCCGAAAATTGCTCGGATAGTGTCATTCTGAGCGAAGCGAAGAATCTCTCTGTTCCTGAGTCAAACACGCAGAGAGATTCTTCGCTTCGCTCAGAATGACAACGAACACTGCGGCGTCGAGCGTTTGCCTTACGGCTCCTGCACTTGCGTCGGTTTTTCCGGCGAGATCGCCCCGCGGTCGCCGCCTTGCCACAGGAGCGAAACCGAGAGCGCCTTGCGCGAGTCCTCGAACTTGAAGTCGTGCACCTGGCCGCCCGCGTCCACCTTCATCAGCTTGCTCTGCATCGGTTTGCCGGCAAAGCGGTCGCTGAACCACTCCGCGATGAACGTGCCCGTGCTCGGCCCGCTCGTCGTGGAGGGAGCGCCGCTGACGCTGTGGAGCGCGCCTTCATACAGGAGCAACTGTTTGGGCGAGGAGAGCAGGTCCATGAGCTGCAAGCCGTACTCGACGGGCGAGAGCTGATCGTCTTCGCCGCCGACGAGCAGGTAAGGGCACTTCACCTTCTCCGCCACGCCGTGCAGCGTCCAGGATTGCAGGAATTTGTCGAGCTCCGCTTCCGATTCGAGGCCCGTGTAGTAGAGGAAGCGCAACTTGAACGATGGCGACGCCGTCTCGAACGCCGTGTGCATCGTCGGCTCGACCGCCATGGCTTGCAGCGCCGCGCCTTTCAGCCGGTCGTCGATCGAGGCGACCTGAGTGCCGAGGTACGATCCGAGGCTCGCGCCGCGCAGCGCGATGCGGTCAGGATCGATTTCCTTCTGCGAGCGCAGCCAGTCCAGCACCACGCGCCCCGCTTGCTGCCAGTTCGTTTGCGTCAGGTAAATGCCGCGAATGGCGCATTCGTTCTGGCCCGGACCTTCGAGAGCCAGCGTGGCGATGCCTCGCTCGCGCAAGCCGTCGCCGTAGATGGCCGCGCCGCCTTCCTTGTTGCTGTCCAGGCCGGAGATGGACCACACGCAGGGCACGCGGCCCGAGCTGTTCGGCGGCAGGTGCAGATAGCCGGGCAGGGTTTTCCCGCTGCCGCCGAAGGGCACCTCCACGCGGCGAATCTCGTGGTCCGCGAACTGAATGTACTTGGCGTAGCATTCGTTCTTCTTGTCGTTGAGGAGCAGGTTGTCCGGCGTGTTCTCAAAGATCGGCCACTGCGCGCCGGCGTAGAGATGCGCGGCCAGAAAATAGCTTTCGCGCGCGGGAATCGTTCGCCCGTCCTTCTCGTAGCCGCGCGCTTCGCGTTCGCGCTTCACGGCGGCGCGCGTGAATTCGCGCGAGACGTCGTTGAACTTGTGAATGCGCGCGCGCAGACCTGCCGCGTCTCCCGCGCCGCCGGGGATGCTCTGCAGGCCGCCGAGGCGGCCCTGATCCCACTCCGGCCCGAGCGACGCGATCACCGCGTCGAGCAGCCAGCGCTGATCCTGCCAGCGCGCCAGCCTGCGCTCCGCGGTTGGAGTCATGGAGGGAGGCGCGGGGTCGGGCATGGGCGCGGCGCTCGCCGAAGTCTCCAGCAGTGATGAGCCGGCGCCGCCGACGAGCGAAGCGCCTGCCAGCGTCGCCGCGCCGCTCAGAAATTCGCGCCGCTGAACCAGATTGCTCTTTGTGGGAGAATTTGTTGCGGGAGCTGGATTCTTTTCGCTTGTCATGACGGCCTCCGGCCTGGGTGGCACACTCTCTTTGCCCGCCAACGAAATAGTTCGCGTGTCATTCTGAGGCGGGTTGCGCCGAAGAATCTCTCCTGGTTTTGTTCGGAACCCGGAGGGATTCTTCACTTCGTTCAGAATGACAAGCGGTGCGACCCGAAACGAAAAAGGGGCCGGAGGTCATTCTCCGGCCCCTCGTGAAAGACGTACGGTTTAGAAGCTGAGTTTCAAACCAAGTTGCATGGCCCGAGCGCCGCCGGAACCGAGCTGCGGGTTCGAGCTGTAGACGTCCGGTGTCACACCAACGTAACCGAACGGCTGAGTGTTTGGATCCGGGATTGCGCCACCGGGGCCCCCGCTGGGATTCGTCCAGTGAGGATGGTTGAGAACGTTAAAGAATTCCGCACGGAACTGAGCCTTGAATCGTTCCGCGAAAACGAACTCTTTGGCCACCGAGAAATCCAAATTCTGGAAGCCACCGTCGCGGAAGATGTTCGGCTTCATGTTTCCGTAAGAACCATACGCGGGCGGGATCATGACAGAACTCCCGACGGCGTAGCAGCCTATCGCCGCTAGAGACGCTGACGCCAGTGGGCCGATGGCGGCCGCCTTTGCAGCGCAAGTACTGTTTGACGCGCCAGGAAAGAAGGGTACGCCGCCTCCGCCATTTTCCCACCCGCCGTTCGTCTCGGTATTTCCATGGACGGGCGTGAAGTCTGATGGGTTGCCGAAGAAATTCCACTGCTCGCCCACGACTTGGGCCGTCGATCCAATCTGGTTCGTCCCGCTGAAGTCGTTGGTCAAATCGGCCAAGCCCCAGGGCAAACCGCTCGTGACTAAGGCGATCAAGTTGATCGACCAGCCTGATAGCGCTTGCCCATAACCTTTCTTGCCTGGGATAGCGTAGTCCAACGACGCCGTGAACCGGTGGCGAATGTCGAAGTCCGTGTTGGCGTAAAGCTGCTGGCGAACGCCGGCGTAGGAGTTCTCTGGCGTCGGGAAGTCGGCAGATGTGCCTTGGTCCGAGGCATCACCCAGCGCGTGGGAGTAGGTGTAGCTCGCGCTAAATGAGAGTCCGTGGTAGTCGCGTCCCGTCAGCGTTACCTGGAGGCCGTTATAGTTGGAATTGTAGCTATTCTCGACCTCTGAGATGTAGTTAAGGTACGAGAAACACGAGTTATTGGGGTTGAAAGGTCCGCCCTTTGCGTTCGGCGCACCTAGCGGCCCTCCCGGGGTGATGATATTGGCTGCACAAGGCGCAGTAAACGGAGTAGCTGCCTGTTCGAGAGTAGGGCTCACGCTGCAATATGCCTTGAAGGTTTCTCCACCAAGGCCAGCGCACACTCCAGCCGGGGTAAATCCTACATCGCTCTTCGTGCAAACATTATTGTTCGCGTCCATCCCGCCCGCTGCAGTGCAAAATCCGTCATTCGAGGCCGCGGCGACGGTAAGCGGTGCGTTCCAGCCCGCCCCAGCTTGAGGCTCGTTTATGTTGACTTGGCCGAGTAACTTTGTCCCGTGGTTGCCTACATAACCCACGTCAATCGACAAATTATTTGTGATAGCGCGCTGGATGTCCAGGTTCCAATTGCTTACGTATGGTGTTCGAAGGTTCGGATTTACCGCATAAATTTCACAAGGGTTTGCTGCCGATTGGCCCGCAGGTGCGGTAAAACCGTCACCACAACCCGGGCTGGATACCCCAGCGAACAGCGTTTGCTGCTGGGCGACGCCTGAGGAATTGTAAACCGGGACAGTCGGATTGAATGCTTGCCACGCCGTGTCAGCTGGGCCGAGAGCCGGGCTTCCAGCGGGAAGTGAGACGGATTGCAATGTAATGCTGCCGCCCGCCGTAATTGGAGTCGCGTTGCCATTGTTATATAGCGGGAGACCCGTCGGGATGGTGCGTAGCCCAAGGGCGTTACCCACACCGTTCAGCACATCATAGCTCAACGACTCATAGAGGATGCCGCCCGCGGCGCGCAGCACGGTCTTGCCATTGCCAAAAATATCCCAGGCGAAGCCGACACGGGGAGCGAAATTGTTGTGGTCGCCGTTATAGGGAGTGTTGGTCTGGTAGATTCCACGGATGGGGTCAAAATTGCCCATCAATCCATCCTTCTCGCGGACGATCGTGTCAAGTTCGTAGCGAATGCCCAAATTCAATGTCACCCGGGGCGTAATACGCCAGTCGTCTTGGGCAAAAGCGGCATAGCCTTGGTTCGTGAAAGTCCGAATCGGGTCGCCGAGGAACAGCGAGGCTTGCTTAAGTTTTCCTTCGAAGAAGTTCGTCAAGTTGGCGAAACGAATCTGTGTTTTGGCGTTGGATGTCTCGTCCTCTGTTGAACTGTTGCCAATGATCTCCCCGCCGAATTTGAAGGCGTGCTTACCCTTCAGGACAGAAACGTGGTCGAGGAATTCAATGACGCCGTCCGGCCCGATGATCTTCGGCCAGCCCGTGCCGATGCAGTTGCCACCCGGGTACCCGCAAAAGCCCCCCATTCGGATGTCCGGAGCGCCGTAATAAAGCGGGTTCGTGATTCCTGTCGGGATTTCGTAGGTGTTCCCGTTGAAATTGTAGCTCGCGGGATTCTCGTTCGCGTCGACGGTGAAAAAGGTCTGGTAGTAGTGGGCGTAGCCGAAGCGGAGCTCGTTCACGACAGTGGAATTCGGTGTAAAGGCCCAGTCGCCTGATACGGCTTGGGACCGCGCATGCTGCGCGGTGATCCAGCTTTGGGAGAGCTCGGTGGCCGGGGCATCGTCCGCAATGTTATCGCCCTGGCTAATGAAATACATGCCCTCCAACTGGTTCTTGTCATTGAGATGGTAGTTGATTTTCCCGAGTCCGCCGTACACCTTGTTGGTAGAGTTAATGTCCGCTCCGACTGCCCCTGAGGTATTCGCAGGGAATAGGCCCTGGAACTGGAGCCCGCCAGGATCGGTCTTAAGCTTGCTGGGATCGAGCGTACAGGTTCCCGGTAAAAATCCGGCCAAGGATTCGCTCAGGAGAGTAGCTGCGGCACCTGCAGCCGTGCACGCGTTCACAAGCTGTGTCTGCGTGGGCGTCGTAATGAACGACGGATTTCCGATGGCGTACCGCTGGCCTTCGAAGTTCACGAAATAAAACAGCTTGTCCTTCTTGATCGGACCGCCCAGCGTACCGCCGAATTGCTCGAGCTCGACCGGCTGCTTTGTCGTTACGATGGCCGGATTGGGCGTGCTCGCCGGGTTGAAGAAATCTCGCGCGTCAAACGCGGTATCGCGTCCGTAAGCGTAGCCAGAACCGTGCATGGCGTTGGTTCCGGACTTGACGCCGACGTTGACCAGCGCGCCCGGCTTCCACCCGTATTCCGCCCGAGGATTTTCCTCGGTCTTGAATTCGTCGATCGCGTCCATCGGCATGATCGTGCCCGCGTCGCCCGCGGCCATGACCGCGTTGAACACGCTCTGCCCCATCCACGGGTCGCTAGCCATGATGCCGTTGACCATGTACGTGTTGTCGTGCGGCCGCTGGCCGTTGGCGCTCTGCGTAAAGCCCGAACCGCCGGGGTACATGATCACGCCGGGGTTGAGCTGCAGTAGGTTTTCAAAGTTGCGGCCATTGAGAGGCATATCCTCGATAATGGTGCTCTGCAGCGTCTGGCTCATTTCGGCGTTGGTGGTCTCGACCATGGGAACGGCTTCGTTCACGGTGATCGTCTGTGAGACTTCGCCGGGCTGCATGGTCAGGTCAACGCGTACCTCCGCGTTCACGTCCAAGATGATTCCAGTGCGCTCGAAGGTCTTGAAGCCTTTCGCCTCGGCGCGAACTTTGTAGTTGCCGGGGAGGAGGTTGGTGGCGGTATATTCTCCCGCTTGGCCGGTCGTCAAGGTTCGCGGAACGTTACGGTCTACGTCCGTCACGACGACCGTGGCGCCGGCGATGGCGCCGCCGCTTTGATCCACCACCGTTCCTAGAATCTTTCCGGCGGTGCCTTGCGCGAACAAGGGAGCGCAATTCAGAAATGCGATTCCGAGCATGAGACAGAAAACTGCCGCGGCAACCTTGCACTTTGTAGACAACAATACAGCAGGCTTCATGGGACACACCCTCCTCGGATTGTTTCGCAGTCGCGGCGAATCGAGGGCCGTGAATTTTTGCACGGTGCTACGTCACGCCCTGCCTGGCCTGGTTGGATGAGCCAGGACTCGCTGCGATCTGGCACGCATTAAGACAAATGAAATCCAAAATGCCCAAGCGTTCGAGTTATGAACGTAAAACGAATATAGATAGCCCTGACGACAACCCCAATGGCCGCGATACTCTTCCAATCGAATTTAAATGTCAAGTTAAGTTTTGCGCTTTGTGAAAATTGCGGGGTGCAAAGTGAACTTGCGCGGGCGCAAATATTCTGGAACTAGCGGGCGGGCGAGTAGAAGAGGCTCGGTTGTTCGGTGGGGCTTTCATCGCAAGATCGCCAGCGGCTGAAGAAGACGCGGAAAAAGTATCTATTTTGTCATTCCGAACGAAGTGAGGAATCTCTCTTGGGTTTAAACGCCGGAACAGAGAGATTCCTCGGCGAAAACCATGCCTCGGAATGACAAAAATTAGTTTTTCCGCGGCCTGTGAAGCCGGGCGTAACGGATTGAGTGACGGCACGGTTGAAACCGTGCCCTACAAAGCGAATCTGCCCTGCAAAGCTGCAGGAGGCGGAAGGGGCGGGTTGTGGCATTCCGTAGCGCTGGCGTCGCGCCCGCGCGTTTCTACTGCTGGCATGCCGCCGAGACGGCGGTGCTACGGAGGCGGAAGCCCCCTACTTCTCGAAATCCTCAAACGCGGCGTTGTCGGTGCAGACGAGCTCCATGACGTCCCAGTCGGGCCGCAACTGAAAATTCAGCTCGGTCGTCCAGGGTTTGGCCAGCGCCTTGGTGTCTTCCATGCTGATCCCGATTTTCATGTTGTCGCGATCGACGCGGTTGAACCGCTCGACCACGTGCAACTGGTCGCTGTGGGGATGGCCGTCGCGATCAAGCCAGCTCTTGTCATTGAAACCGACCGTATCGACCACCAGAACGTTTCCGTCCCATTTGCCGATCGAATGGCCCATATAGGTCGGCAAAATGTCGTCGGGATGTTTGCGGCCGTCCGTGAAAATCTGGCGGACGGTGTGGTCGTACTCAAAGATCATGAAAATTTCTTTCGGTGTCTGCACGATCTGAAACGGGAACGGCTGCAAGTAGATGCGCGGTGTGCCCGGAGGCAGGCACTGCTTCAGGACCGGATCGTCGGTCTCCTTGAGCGAGTGCGTGCGCGGGCCGTTGGAGGGCTTTTCGGACATGTATCTGTCCTGGGCCCACTGTGTCATTTCCGGGGGCTCCGCGGTGTACGTGTTGCCGGTGTACTTTCGCTGTGCGGGAGTGGAGTGCATGTTCCACACGCCCGAAATATCATGCTCCGGCGCGGGAGCGGAGGCTTCGGCCGGCTTTGCCGCATCGGATTTTTTTTCGCTCTGAGAGCGCAGGGTCGGCGACAGCGCCATCGACGCTGCCATTCCCGCAAGAACAAGCGTGCTAAGACGAATCCCCATATGGAATGTCTCCCCCGAGGCGAGTTTGACCCGCAAAAGCTCCCTGCGATCCGATCCCTAGTTGCCCATGCCGGTCGGAAGCTCATCCCCGGACGCCAGCACGACTTTCTGGATCCAGATTTCGTGAGCGCCGCTCTTTGTGGGATAGCCGCTGATGGTGATTGTGTCACCCGGCTTGATGGAGCTCTTCGTCCAGCCCACGCGGCTCAAGCGATTCGGGCTGGTGAGTTCGCCTTCCCATTTCGCGGCGGCGCCGGAGTCGTCCTTCGCGTCCCACGCGATTTGCACGTGCGGATTGACGAACTCAAATCCGGTCACCACGCCCTTGACGGTAATCTGCTTGCTGGTATCGTAATTGGCCGTTCCATGATGCGCGAGCGTCACCGACGCAAGGGCCAAGAGCCCGGCGCACATCGCAAGGAATTTCAATCCGGAATGTTTCACTGTGTCCCCCGTTACGTTTTGTTCGCGAGCGTCCGCGACGTTCCTGCCGGACAGCAACAATGTTTGGTCCCGACAATACCTATATGACGGGAGAAAAGGCAAGATTGTTTCAAAGATTTTGGGTGGTGCTGAAATTTCGGCAACACAGAGTCTCGTGCGCGCGCCAAGCCCGCGACGAGCAGGTTGACACAACTTTGCCGCGGGCATATAAGGCTTGCCAGCGCGCCCACGCTCTGTGCGGCGCCAAAAGTTTAAATCCAACTGTGAAGGCTCGGGAAGGGGAGTCATGCGCAGATTTTTGTTATCCATTTTAACGATGGGTGTGGCCGGTCTCGTGGGATTTTCCATCGGCAGCGGGCCGTGGACCGTCCTCGGGCAGGGGAATGCGGCCAGCATCGCGGCGGTGCCGGGCCAGGTCGGTGGCCAGGACACGTTCGGTCCGTACGAAGTCGCCAAGGATTGGCCGGCGAACGTAAGCACGTTGCCGAGAAACGAGCAGTGGACGTGGGGAGCGGGGCAGGGCATCTATGCGGAAAATCCGAATCGCGTTTTCCTGCTTTTCCGCGGCGAGTTGCCGAACATCAAGCGTCCCGCGACCAAACTGATTCCCGATTTCGGACCGAGCCTGATTTTCCCGATCGGGCGCTTGCCCTGGCGTGACGCGACGGTCTCCGCTCTGCCGGGTGCCGGCGGAACCGGACAGGATCCCGATGACGGGCCGAAGCTTTGGATGGAAGGCAAGGGTGTCGTGGGCGTGGACGCGAAATGGGAGCACTGCCTGACGATCGTCGACGCGTCCGGAAAAATCATCGAGACGTTCCCGCAGTACGATCATCTTTTCAAGCGGCCGCATTTCGTCACCATCAATCCCTACGATCCGGACAAGCACATCTGGATCGTGGACGATCACATGCACGCAATTTACGTGTTCACGCACGATATGAAGGAGCTCGTGCAGACGCTCGGCACGCCTACGGTCAAGGGCGCTGACGGCACGCACTTCAACCGGCCGACGTTCCTCTCCTGGCTGCCGGACAGCACAATGTTCGTCGCGGACGGATACAACGGCACGCGCGTCGCGAAGTTCGACAAGGATGGAAAATTCCTGATGGACTGGGGCATGAAAGGCACGCCGCCGAACGACACGCGCCCGTACTACATGAACAACGTACACGGCATCGCGATTGATCCGGACACGAAGCATGTCTTCGTGAACGATCGCGGCAATCACCGCGTGCAAGTCTTCGACGAAAATGGAAAGTACCTGTACGAGTGGAGCATGGGCCGCGAGCCTTCGGACGTTCACCTAGTCTATATCGGCGCCGACCACATGCTCTGGGCCTATGACCGCGGCACGTCGAAAATGCTGAAGTACGATCTGCAGGGACATTTCCTGTATTCCTGGGGCACGTGGGGAGATTTCCCCGGCGGCTTCTGGGGCGTGCACGGATTCAGCGTGGATCAGGATGGCAATTTCTACACCGCGGAAGTGGACAACGGCCGCGCGCAGAAATTCGTTCCCCGTCCGGGCGCGAATCCGGCGTACATGGTCAGCAAGCCAATCTACTCGGCTTGGAAGTAGGCTGGCGCACAGCCAGCTAGCGAAGCTTCAGACCGCCTCGATGACACGGCAAGTTTTTACCGGCATCGAGGCGGTTTTGTTTTATGATCGAGCCCGAAGTGAGATTGGGGGCCTGCGCGCATGAGAAATCGGGAGAAGGCTGGAACGCCGGGCGAGGGTGAACAATTGCGAGACGAAATTGTGGCCGGAAACGGTTTGATGAACCGGCGTGCGTTGCTGCGCGGCGCGCTGTTTTCTGCGGGATTCGCTGCGGCGGGTGCGGGCGTCGCTCGCGCCGACGATCCGAGCGGCGCCGACGCGCCGGAGTGGATGAAAACTCCCGGCAAGCCCTTCTCGGCTTACGGCACGCCGTCCAAGTGGCAGGAAAAAGTGCAGCGCATTTTCACCATTGCTCCGGGACGCGCCGGGACCGGCGTCTCGCGCACGCCGCTTCACTTGCTCGAGGGGACCATCACTCCGGGTGGATTGCACTTTGAGCGGCATCATAACGGCGTCCCGGATATCGATCCGGCACACCACGAATTATTTATCCACGGCATGGTGAAGCGCCCGCTGGCATTTTCCGTGGACGCGCTGATGCGCTATCCGATGGAGACGCGCATCTACTTTGTCGAGTGCGCCGGCAACAGCGGAACCTTCAACCAACCGCAGCCCCAGCAGGTGACGGCCGGCGAATTGAACGGGCTCATTTCCTGCTCCGAATGGACCGGGGTGCGGCTCGCCACGCTGCTCGACGAAGCCGGAGTGAGCAAAGGAGGGAAGTGGGTGATCGCCGAAGGCGCCGATGCCGCCGCGATGAGCCGCAGCATCCCCGTCGAAAAATGCATGGATGACGCCATGATCGCGCTGTATCAAAACGGCGAAGCGATTCGCCCCGAGCAGGGGTTTCCGATGCGGCTCCTCGTGCCCGGCTTCGAGGGAAACATGAACGTGAAATGGCTGCGCCGCTTGAACGTGACCGACGCGCCGGTCGATGCGCGGGATGAGACTTCGCATTACACGGAGCTGATGCCGGGGGGCAAGGCGCGCCAATTCTTTTTTCCGATGGGAGCGAAGTCCGCGATTCTCAAGCCGTCCTTCGGGATGAGCATGAAAGGTTCGGGCGTCTATGAGATTTCGGGACTGGCGTGGTCCGGAGCGGGGCGCGTGTCCAAAGTGGAAGTTTCGGCGGATGGCGGCAAGTCCTGGGCGCTCGCGGCGTTGACTGAGCCAGTCTTGCCGAAATCCCTCACTCGTTTTCGCTTGCCCTGGCATTGGAACGGGAGCCCGTCCACTTTGATGAGCCGCGCCACGGACGAGGCCGGTGGGACGCAGCCGACTCGATCCGACTGGGTGGCGCAATACGCTCCCGGGCAGGGATACCACTTCAACGGCATTCAGGGCTGGAGCGTCGACGCTGATGGGACGGTGAAGAATGTCTACGTTTAGATTTTCTACCGTCCTCAGCGCGGCCGCTTTTCTCGCGGCACTTGGCTTGGCGCGACCCGCATCCGGTGCGCAGGGAGCGAATCTCGGCCGCCCGCTCACGCCTGACCAAGTTCGAAAGGTCGACATCACCGTGTTGCCCGACGGAAGAGGGCTGCCGCCGGGCAGCGGTTCCGTTTCAGCGGGCGCGGCGGTGTATTCGAAATATTGCCAGGCTTGCCACGGAGAGAAGGGAGCCGGCAAGCCGCAGGATCAACTCACGGGCGGCCTGGGGACACTTGCCACGCCGAAGCCGGTGAAAACTCCGGCGAGTTATTGGCCGGCAGCTACGACGCTCTTCGATTATATCCGGCGAGCGATGCCGATTACCGCGCCGCAGTCGTTGACGAACGACGAAGTCTACGCGGTGACGGCTTACATTCTGTCGATTGACGAGATTGTGCCCGCGGATGCGGTGCTCGATGCGAAATCTTTGCCCAAGGTAAAGATGCCGAATCGGGACGGATTCGTAAGCTGGTGGCCAAAACCGCCGAAGTGAATCGTAGCGCCGGCGTCTCGCCGGCAGCACGCTCTCCGCTCCGAACATTCAGTCTGAAAGGCACAGAAGCTGCCGGCGAGACGCCGGCGCTACGAATTGCTTCTCGAGTTGGAAATTTCCACATATTCGCGCGTGATGTCGGCGACGGTTTGCGTGCCGCAATTGCCCATCACCAGTTTCAGCTCGCCCTGCATAATCTCGATCACGCGATCGACTCCCGCCTGACCGAATGCTCCCAAGCCCCAGAGGAACGGCCGCCCGATCCCCACGGCTTTCGCGCCCAGCGCCAGCGCCTTGAAGACGTCGGTGCCGCGGCGAAATCCTCCGTCGACGAACACCGGGATGCGCGTGCCAACTTCGGCGACCACTTCCGGCAGCGCTTCGATCGTGGCGCGCGAAGTTTCCGTCGAGCGCCCGCCGTGATTTGAGACGAGGATGCCGTCGAGCCCGTGCTCGACGCAGAGCCGCGCGTCCTCGCGCGTGTCGATGCCCTTGACGATGAATTTTCCCTTCCAGGTTTTGCGGATGCGGTCGACAAACGCCCAGTCCATGGCGGGGTTCGTGGTGCGCACGCCGGTCATGTCAATGCCGTCGTACATCGGGCGCTCTTTGACTGTAGGCCCTTCGGGTGTTTCGTGGCAGTTGAGGCAGACGTGCAAATCCTTGCCCCGCGTGCGCAGGTAGGTTTCGCTGTAGCGGCCCGTGGTGTTATCGACGGTGAGGGCGATGACGGGGCATCCCGCCGCTTCCACGCGATGCAAAATCTTCTCGCAAGCGTCCCAGGAGTTCGGCGCGTAGAGCTGTTGCCAGACCGGCTGGCCGCGCTCCTTGATTACGTCTTCGACGGGAGTTGAGGTGGCCGTGGACAAAACCTGGAGTGTGTTGTGCGCCTTCGCCGAGCGCGCGACGGACAATTCGCCGTCGGCAAAGAACGATTTTTCGCCTCCGGTCGGGCAGAGAAAAATCGGCGCGCTGTAAGTCGCGCCGAAAAGGTCGACCTTCATGTCCACTTTGGTCGCGTCGCGCAGGCGGCGCGGCCGAAGCTCGACGTGCTTGAAGCCTTCGCGGTTCGCGCGCAGCGTGTCGTCGCTGTCGACGCCGCTGGCCATGTAGGCCCAGTGCGCTTGCTGCACCTTGCGGTGCGCCGCTTCCTCGAAATCGAACACATCGAAGGCCCCGGCCGGGCTGGTGATGAGGTCTGCGGTTTCCGGCGTGCCCTGCGCGAGGCCGGTTCGCGCGCAGAAGGCGGCGACTCCCCCGAGCGCGGCGACGTACGGGCTGGCCGCCAGAAATTTGATGAACTCGCGGCGTGCTCTTGAAGTGGATTCTCGCATGATGGTTGCCGATTGTAGCGCTATCGATTCGTTCTTGCCAGAAGGTAACGCCTTTAGGTAGCACAGGCACTCTTGCCTGTGTGGTTTTGTAGGCTGTGGATGGAGGCACGTGCTCGCCACGATTGCGATTGCAAAAACCACACAGGCAAGAGTGCCCGTGCTACCAAGAACTCATTCCTCCCGCGCCAAGTCGGGTGTATAAGTGGGCCACAATGCCAACGCGCAGGGAGTTTCTACAACGTGTTTCAAGCGCGACCGCGGGGGTGATTTTCGCGGAATGCTGTTGCGCGGGAGCTTCGTACGCCTTTGCTCAGAGTCCGTGGCAGTCCGCGGCGCAAAGCGAGGCGCCGGGAGCTGCGATCTTCGGCCGCAAGGGGCGCGAGGTCGTCATCGGCGGCCGGCGAACGCCTGTTGTCGACGTTCACGCGCACGTGCGAGTTCCGGAGGCCTGGGAACTGGTGAAAGACCGCATCGCTCGCGAAGGCCGCTCTGGCGACGTGGCCCTTGCCAAGCCGGAAGGCGCGGCTAACATCGACAATGACGTGGAAAAGCGCATCGCGGACTTGGACGAGATGGGAATCGACGTGCAGGCCGTTTCGGTCAATCCATTCTGGTATTGGGCCGACGAAGAGCTCGCGCGGAAACTGATCGACGTCCAAAACGAAAAAGTCTCCACGTTTTGTGCCGCGCATCCTGACCGCTTCGTGGGCTTCGGCTGCCTTGCTTTGCAGCATCCAGCACTCGCCGTTGAACAGATGGAGCATGGCGCCAAGAAGCTCGGCATGCGCGGCTTCGCCATCGGCGGCAGCGTGAATGGGGACGATCTCTCCGATCCGAAATTTCATCCGTTCTGGGCCAAGGCCCAAGAACTCGGCACGCTGATTTTTATTCATCCGCAATCCGCGGGCGCGCCGATCGACGAACGCAGGCTGAAGGGAAACGGATTTCTCGACAACGTCGTCGGGCATCCCCTCGAAACGACGCTCGCCCTTACGCACTTGATCCAGGACGGAACACTGGACCTTTTTCCAAAGCTGAAAATCTGCGCGGCGCACGGCGGAGGATATCTGCCATCCTATTCGAGCCGGAGCGATCAGTGCCTGACGGCGTTCCCGAATCTGTGCAAGCCGCTGAAAAGACTTCCGACCGAATATTTGAAGCAGCTGTACTACGATTCCGTGCTGTTCACGCCCGAGGATTTGAGGCACCTCATCGCGGTCGTGGGCGCAAGCCAGGTCGTCGTCGGGACGGATTACCCCACGCTGTGGAATCGCACCCCGGTGGACCGGATTCTGGCTGTGCCGGGGCTGAGCGACCAGGAGCACGTTTCAATTTTCGGTGGAACGGCGGCGAGGCTTCTGAAGATTCACGTTTGAACTGGATGGCAGGGAGGGGACGAAATGAAACGCATGGAAAAGGACAACGGAATTTCGAATCGCCGCAATTTTCTGAAGGCCGCGGGCGCGGCGGCGGTTGCGCTCGCGTCCGTTCACGAAGCATTCGCACAGACCGCCGAGCACAAATCCGCGCCGCCGCAAAATGCACGCGCCCACACGCCAGCCGCGGACCGTGGCCTCTGGATCACCTGGTACGACTTGCCGATGGATGGCCGCGACGACTATTTCACCTGGCTGCACGGGACGTATCTCCCCGGCCTCCTGAAGCGCCCCGGATATTTGTGGGCGGCGCACTACGCCTCTCAGGACCTCGAAGGCGGCGCTGACAACGCCAAGCGGTATCAGCACGTCGACGATCCGAACGTTGGCAAAGGCTATCGCTACATGCTGCTGATCGCCGCCGCGGACGCGAACGTCTTCGGCGATCCGGTGCCGAGCGTTCTGCACGCCTCGCTACCCGATGAAGGCAAGAGGATGCTCACACTGCGCCGCGCCGAGCGCTGGAATATTTTCACCGAGACGGGACGCCGCGAAGGCCGCGCCCTCGCGACCTACAAAGAGGGAATGACGGGCGCGCCATGCATCCAGGTCGGGAGCTTCGACTGCCCCACGGAATTCGAAGAGGAGATGCACGCCGGGTACGTTCTCGAGCGCCTGCCGAAAATGTGTGCTACCCCTTCTTGCGTGCGGACGCGGAAGCTGAATTCCGTCGCGGGCTGGGCCAAGCACGGGATTGTGTACGAGTTTGCGTCGAAAGAGGGATTTGACCGGGACTACGCGCCGGCGGTTGCGAGTTCGCCGCTGGGGTTGAACGGAAATTCGATTGTTCCGCATCTGGTCCACGCGCCGAACGGCCCGAACAGCGCGCTGAGAATTTGGCCGCCGGTGCCGAAGGCTGCGTCGCACGGACACGCGTGAAAAACCAAGCAATTTTGTCATTCCGAGCGGAGCGAGGAATCTCTCTGTGGTTTGCACGCAACAAAAAGAGAGATTCCTCGCCCGGCTCGGAATGACAGATCCGGCAGATTTTGTGAATCGCGTTCCGGCCGAAAGAAAGAGGGATTGAACCCATGACCACGCTTTCGCGAAGACAAGTACTTGCGGCTCCCGTGGCGCTGGCCGCTGCAAGCGCCGTGGCTGCCGCGATCGGCGAACACAAGATGACGCTGGCCATTCACCAGAACACGTCGAATGGCGCGGGCTATCGCAAATCGCTCGAGGGCTGGGCGCGAGCGGGGATCAAGGACGTCGAAATCACCAACATCCTGCTGGACGAATTTCTGAAGACGGACACCCTCGCTGCCGCCAAGCGAGTCATCACCGACCTGGGCTTGAACCTGGTTCAGGCCGCGACCGGCGCCACCGAAATCTGGGAGCCGAGCCCGAATCGTGCCGCCGCGCTCGACAATCTCAAGCGGCGCTGCGAGATATACGCGAACATGGGCCTGAACCGCGTCTATTCTCCGACCACCTGCACCCGAAAAATCACCGAGGACGACTACAAAGCCGGCGCGGACAACATTCGTGAGAATGGAGAAATCGCGAAGCAATTCGGCGCCTCGCTGCGAATTGAATTTCTGCGCAGCTCCACCTTCATTGCCACGCTGCCGACGGTCCTGAAGCTGACTCGCGAGGCCGCGCATCCGAACATCGCCCCGATGGTCGACTGCTACCATTTCTGGTCCGGCCTGAACAAACTCGAGGATCTCGATGCGCTTCGGCCCGGCGAGATCGCGCACGTACATTTTCAAGACGTGCCTGACATCCCGCGCGAACTGCTCGATCTTCAGACGCGCATCATTCCCGGCGACGGCGTCAGCCCGCTCCCCCGCATCCTGGGCAAGCTCGCCGAAAAGGGCTACGCCGGACCTCTCTCCGTGGAACTCTTCCTGCCGAAATTCCAGCAAGCCGATCCCTACGAGCTTGCCCGCGAAATCCGCACGAAGTCCGAAGCCGTAATGCGCAAAGCCGGCGTGATGTGAAGCGGAAAAACTCAAATTTTGTCATTCCGAGGCCCGCCGGAGGCGGGCCGAGGAATCTCTCTTTTCCTGCATCCAAACCCAGGAGAGATTTCTCACTTTGTTCGGAATGACAAAATAAATACTTTTTCCGCAGCCTGTAGAGCCGTTCTGGTTGCGATCGAGTTACAGCACGGCTTCAGCCGCTGAAGTTTCCGGGCCGCCCATTGCGCCGCGCATGCTCCACAAGTTTTAGCGCCCCGGCAGTGCGGCGCCGCTCGATCCCGCCAGATGCGCTGAAACGCGTTCCGCAACACCCCTGGGCACAACCTTCGCAATTTGGTCGATGCTGGCCGAGCGCAACTGGGCCACGCTGCCGAAATTGCGCAGCAATTTCTGCGCGGTGCGCGGCCCGACTCCGGGAATGTTTTCGAGGCCCGTCTGAATCGTGCGCTTCGTGCGCCGCTGCCGGTGGAAGCCGACCGCGAAGCGGTGGGTCTCGTCCCGAATCTGCTGGATGAGATGAAGGATCGGCGAGTGATGTTCGAGGCGGATGGGCTGATCCTCCTGGCCCAGGACGTAAATGATCTCTTCCTGCTTGGCGATGCTCGCAACGGGCTGATTGATCACTTCGAGCTTTTCAAGAGCCGTCGCGGCTGCGTGAAGCTGGCCGATGCCGCCGTCGATCAGGATCAATCCGGGAAACGGCTTCTTCTCTTCCTGCAACCGCCGGTAGCGCCGCTCAACCGTTTCCCTCATGCTCGCGAAATCGTCGTTGCCCCACTCGCCGCGAATAATAAATTTCCGGTAATCCGATTTCTTCATCCGCCCGTCTTCCCACACAACCATTGAAGCCACCGTGTCCGATCCCTGCAAGTGCGAGATATCAAAGCTTTCAATTCGCCGCGGCGGCTCCGGCAGGAGCAGCGCCTGCTCGAGCGCCTCGACGATCGCCTTTGAGCTGGGCTTCAGCACGCGGAAGCGCTGCTCGAACGAGTGCTGCGCATTTTTCTCGACAAGTTCCAAGAACGCGTGTTTCGCGCCCCGCTGCGGCATCAGAATTTCGACGCGGCTGCGCGGCGGCTGCAGATGCGATCCGCGCTCGCTCAGCGTCTCTTCCAGAAGTTCGCGATCCTCGAAGTCGATCGGCACGTGAATCGCGCTCGGCAAATACGCCGCGTCGAGATAGAGCTGCTTCAGCAGCGACGATAGAAACTCCGCCGGCTCGAACTCTTCAAGGTCTTCCCAGTAGAAATCGCGCCGGTCCACCACGCGCCCGCCACGCAGGTGAAACAAATTCACGGCCACGAGCGGCGGCTCGGCGTGCCACGCCAGCACGTCAATGTCATCGCCCTGCGCCGCGGCGATCTTCTGGCGCTCTTCGATCTCCGAAAGCGTGCGCAGCAGGTCGCGGTATGCAGCGGCTTGCTCGAAGCGCTCTGCATCGGACGCCTCCGCCATCCGGGATTCGAGGCTCTTCATCAGGTCGTGCCGGCGGCCCTCGAGAAAGAATTTCGCGTCCCGCGCCGCTTCCGCATATTTTTCGCTGGTGGTCACTCCGGGCACGCACGGGCCGTGGCAGCGGCGAATGTAATACTGCAGGCAAGGACGCGGGTGCGCGCGCGTCAGGTCCACGGTGCACGAGGGAATGCGAAACGTTTTGTGGATGAAATGGACGATCCGGTACGCCAGGCTGTGCGGGAAAAACGGCCCGAAGTAGATCGAGCCGTCTTTCACGAGGCGCCGCGTTACGTACACGCGCGGAAACTTCTCGAACGCCGTGTAGCGAATGTACGGATACGTCTTGTCGTCGCGAAGCAGGACATTGAATTTCGGCTTGTACTGCTTGATCAGGCTGTTTTCGAGCGCCAGCGCTTCGCGCTCGTTGTCCACGACGATGTAGTCCACGTCCGCGATTTCCCGGACGAGCGAGCCGGTCTTGGCGTCCACCCAGCGGGCTTCGAGGAAATACGACTTCACCCGGTTCCGCAGGGAACGCGACTTGCCCACGTATAAAACGTTTCCGAGGACGTCCTTGAAAAGATAGACGCCCGGCTCCGCGGGCAGGCTGGCCGCTTTTTGTTCGAGTTCCATGGAAGGAGTAGAATGGAGAGCGCGGCAAAGCGCTCCCAAGCAACATTCATGATAGCAAAGTGAATCCTAATCAGCGCGCGACATGAACCGGCTAGCCTACGCAGTCCTCGGAATTTTCTTGCTTGCAGGGGCGCAATCCGCGCGCGCGCAGCAGATCAACCCGAGGGAGCCGCCCCCGCCTCCGCCCGCCGCTCCCGCGGATGCGAGTGCGCCGGCGACACCGGCGGCCTCGTCTTCAGCCCCGGCGGCTCATGCGGACGCGAAACCCCAGCCCATCGATCCGACAATTCCGCCGCCTCCGCCGCCGGAGGATTCCGCCCTTGAAACGCCCGCTGCTCCAACGGGGCCGGTTTTCGATCCGCTCCACGCGCAAAGGAGCCTGGATGTCGGCCGGTTTTATTTGAACAAGGGGTCTTACGACGCGGCGATCGACCGCTTCATCGAAGCGTCGAACTATCAGCCGTCGCTCGCAGCGCCGTGGAAAATGCTGGGCGAGACGTACGAGAAAAAGCACGAATACATGAAGGCGGTCGACGCGTACAACAAGTATCTGAACCTTCTCCCGCGCGCGCCCGATGCAGCCAAAATCAAGAAAGCGATCTCCGACCTGGCAGAAAAATCCGCGCAGGAATCCCCGAAAAAAGCTGAGCGGTAACGCTGTTTCTGCTGCCACCCACACCGATGTCATTCCGAGCAAAGCGAGGAATCTGCTTTGGGTTTGCCGCCGGAGAAAAGCAGGTCCCTCGGGCGAACCCCGCCCTCGGGATGACAGCGTGAGTTGGTGTGTGAGGTGCGGTCCTGCCAATACTGCGGAAAAGGCCACAGACTGAAGTCCGCGCCACCGGCTAGCGCACGCGTTCGAGGAATTTTCGGGCGGGGGCGTAATGCTCGAAGCGCTTCTCTTCGGCGCGAAATTCGGGGGAATGCGACTGCAGGCCGCAGGCCGCGGCGCGGATCGGATGCTTCACGTGTAGCATTTCGTGGTACAGGATGAATTCCACCGCCAACGCGGGCACGTCGACGCGGTCCAGGCGCTTGTTCATCACGATCTGGTCAAGCGAAGGATCGTAGCACCCGAATTGCGAGCGCCAGACCCGCGAGCTCCACCCGATGCGGGGCCGGTGAAGATTTCCGCCGAAATATTGCGCATTCAGCGAATCGAACATCACGCCAAGGTCGTGCGCCGTTCCCAGCGGCTTGTCCGGGATGCGCCGGGCGCGCTTGCGCCGGACGCGCGCGATATGCCGCCGAGTCGAGTGCGAGAGCGCGAACTCGCGGTAGATATCGCGGACGTCGCGAGGCACGCGGCGGCGATACATCTGCCCAAGCAAGATCGCCGCGGCCGCTTCAATCACCGGGACGGGCGCCTCATGCAAAATATCGGAGAGCCGCACGTAGGCGACGTCCTGCCGGAGCCGCAGCGTGTGCGAGAGGTTGGCGTAGGGATACAGCTCCACCTGAAACTGCGGCGGGCGCCCCTGGCAGCCGAGGCGAGTAAAAATCCTTTGAAAAATGCGATCGCCGCCCGCGAGCGCAAAGGGAGCGCGGTCATTTTTTCTGAGCGTAAGCGTTCCGTTCACGTCGGTTTGCGCCGCACCGGGGCGGCCTGCGTTTCCTTGGTCGCCTTCGCCACGTCCTTCGCTGCATCCTGCGTGGCCTCGATCGCGTCGTCCAGATTACTTTTGTACGTTTCGCGTTCCGGGCCGTTCGCGGCCAGGCCTTGCAGGTACGGCAGAAATTCCTTGATCTTCGCGTCCAGCAATTTGACGCCGGCGCGGATGTCCTGCTGCTTCTCGATTCCAATCTCGATCAGATCGGCGGCATCGTCGATGCAGCCCGTGTAAGCGTTGATCAGATTATTCAGGCGCTCGTCGCGTTTCTGATCCGCGGGATCCATGTGCGCGAACTCATACTGGATTTTTTTGATGCGGTCGGACGCGAACGTGGCGAAGAGAAGGATGCGCGGACCGGTGTCGCCGGCTTCGCGAATCTTGTCGGCCTCCGTCTCGGTCAGATACTCCTTCTTCTGCGGACCGGGGCCCGCGCCGGCGGCCGGCGTGGCGCTCAAGGTTGAAGCGAGGAGCAGGATGGCGCCCGTCATGTGGATGGATCGCATGGGGACACCTCAGGGCTCAGATTTCGGAGTAGAGTGGTCCGGCTTGCGGGGGAAAAGTTCATCGATGAGCGTGTTGTGATCGGCGAACAGATCATTTCGGACCGCGCGAAAAAACGGCCGCTTGTCGACTTCCAACGTAAAAATCAGGTCATCGACTCGGCGGACCGTTTCCCGCAAGCTGATCTGAAGCTCCTTGAATCCCGCCGGCTTTCGTTCCGGGTCGACGCCCATTCGGTTCAGCGCTGCGACCGTTTCGTGGACTTCGTCACGATATTGCTCGAGCGTGTGAAGCGAGGCCTCGTCGTGGCCTTCCTTCAGTTCTTTTCTGGCGAACTCAACCTGGGTGTCTCCCATTTTTGCCAGGATGCGCGCCTTACGGACCGGATCCGTTTCATGCTGATATCTCGCCAGGTCGTCTTCCAGCCGGACCTGCGCCGCGATTATGACGGGGAAAAACAGCGCCGCGATCACGGCCATCCGAATTTTAACCGGTGCGGTCATCTTGGAACCGGAAACTGCCCGGGCTCACTTCTTCTTGGAAAGGCCCAATTCCTTTTGCAGCACGATGATGCGCTGGCGCGCCTGGAAATCCTGAGTGTCGTGCTGCCCTCCGTCCTGATCGAGGAATTTCTGGTACGCCTCGATGGCCTCCGCCCTGCGAGAAAGTTTATCGTAACAGATCGCTCGGACAAACCACGATCCGGGCCTGGGGGTTTCCAGTTTGGCAAGCAGGTCAAAGGCCGCAAGGGCCTGGGCGTAGTTTTCATTCAGGTAAAACGCGTTGGCGAGGTCGCTGAGCGCGTCGACCGATTGCGGATTTCGCGCGTGCGCCTGTTCTAAAATCTGAATCGCCGCCGGGTAGTCGCGCAGTTCGATGTCGGCGTGGCCCATCCATGCGGCGAGCTCGTCGTCCTGCGGCGCGGCCGCGACCGCTTGCTTCAGCACCGGCGCCGCGTCGGTCCACTTTTTTTGACGCACGTAAATTTCGCCGCGCATTTTGAGCGAGTCGGCGGACGGCTTGGCGCCGCTAGCGTCGAAGCGATCCAGATCCGCCAGAGCCTCGTCGAGGCGGTCGAGGTTCAGCAACGCCTCCGCCCTTTGAAGATGCGCGGTGGCGTCATCGGGTTTGGATTTCAAATATTCAGCAAACTCATCGCTGGCAGGACCATATTTCTTCTGCGCGGAGAGCGCACTGGCCAGGCCCAATTTCGACGGGGCCGCGTCGGATCGCAATTCGAGCGCGGCGCGGAAGTGTTCCTCCGCGCCCACCGCGTCACTCGAACGAAGCAGGGCGCGCCCGAGGGCGAATTGCGCTTCGTAGTCTTTTGGCGAGAGCGCGAGCGCCGCGCGGTACTGTTCGATGGCTTCGGGGAGCTTGCCCGCGCGTTCCAGCGAATAGCCGGCGAGGAACCGCGGGCGACTGTCGGTAGGCTGCAGCTCAGCCGTATGGCGAAACGCGTCAGCCGCTGCGCCGGGATCGCTGTCCATCAGCACCAGGCCGAGATTTTGGTACGCCGCGGCCATTTTCGGGTCCAGCGCGATCGCGCGCGAAAATTCCTGCTTCGCATCGTCCGGGCGTTTCAATCCGGCGTAGGTGTACCCCAGTTGGAAATGCGGGTAGGCTTCCTCCGGCCGCTGCGCGATGTATTTTTGCAGTGGATCGAGCGCCGCGGTGAAATCCATCTTGTCGATCGCATCGTTGGCCTGTTGCAACAATGGAGCAAGGGGGTCGTCTTTCCCTTGCTGCGAGGAAGGAGGTTTCGCTGGAGTTTTTCGTTGCGAGGTCGTTTGCGCGCCCGCGACCACGCGCGCATTTCCGGCTGCAGCCAGGCAGGCGCACACCAATCCAAACCGAAACCAGTGCGCCGCCAAAATTGCTGTAGCCCGGGTCTTTAGACCCGGGGTTCGTTGCGGCGCAGCAGGTTGCCGTGAATCGGATTGACGGGAATAAAGACATTCCCCGCCCCTAAAAAGGCGGGCTACAGCAGCCGCTATGGCCGTCGGTCTCCGGAAGCGCATGGGCTTCATTTGCCCCGGTCAGCCGCGCGCGGCCCGTTGTGGCCGTGATTGTTCGCGGCCTGAGAATTCGCCAGCGCTCGCGCCAGAAATTTCCCCGTGAATGAATGCGAATTGCGCGCCACCTGCTCGGGCGTTCCCGTGGCCACAATTCGCCCGCCCGCAGATCCGCCCTCCGGCCCCAGATCGATGATCCAGTCGGACGACTTGATGATGTCCAGATTGTGCTCGATCACCAGGATCGACGCGCCTCCGTCGATCAGCTTGCGAAACGCCGTCAGGAGTTTCTGGATGTCGTCGAAGTGCAGTCCGGTGGTGGGCTCGTCAAAAATGTAAAGCACTCCCTCGTTGGCTTGCGTGGTGAGATGCGCCGCGAGTTTCAGGCGTTGCGCCTCGCCGCCCGAGAGCGTGGTTGCGGATTGTCCCAGGCGCAAGTAGCCCAGCCCCACTTCGTCAAGGATCCGCAGTTTCGAGGTGATCTTCGGGACGCCGGCGAAAAAGAGCAGCGCCTCGCGCACGGTCAGTTCGAGCACTTCGTGCACATTCTTGTCGCGGTAGCGCACTTCGAGGACTCCGCTCTTGAATCGCGTCCCGCGGCATTCCTCGCAAATCAGCTCGACGTCGGCGAGAAACTGCATCTCCACTGTTACGATGCCTTCGCCCTGGCACGCCTCGCAGCGCCCGCCCGGAATGTTGAATGAAAAATGCCCGGCCGAGTAGCCGCGCTTCTTGGCTTCCGGAGTGGACGCGAACGCTTCGCGGATGGCGTCAAACGCCTTGAGGTACGTGGAGGGATTCGACCGCGGCGTGCGCCCGATCGGAGACTGGTCGACCAACACCACGCTTTGGAGTTCCTGCTCGCCTTCGATCCGGTCGCACAGCTCCTGATATTTCGCGCCGTTGCGTTTTGCTTCCAGCGCTTTGAAGATCACGTCATGCACGAGCGTGGATTTGCCGGAGCCGGAGACGCCCGTGATCGCGACCAGCATGTGCAGCGGAATCATCAGATCGATATTTTGTAGGTTGTGCGCCCGCGCCCCGAAGATTCGCAGGAAGCGCCCGCTCGGTTTGTGCCGCAGCGTCGGCACCGGGATGCGCAGCTCGCCCGTCAGATAGCGCGCGGTCAGCGATTCGCGGCTGGCGAGGAGTTCGCTGCGCGGCCCAGAGAAAAGCAAACTTCCGCCATGTTCGCCCGCACCCAGGCCCAAATCGATCACGGAATCGGCGGCGTCGATCATGTCGGGATCGTGCTCGACCACGAGGATGGTGTTGCCGAGGTCCCGCATCTGCTTCAGGATTTCGATCAAGCGGTGCGTGTCGCGCGGATGGAGCCCGATGGAGGGCTCATCCAGCACGTACAGCGCGCCGACCAGGTGCGATCCGAGCGAGGTCGCGAGCTGAATGCGCTGCGCCTCGCCGCCGGAAAGCGTGGAAGAGAGCCGGTCCAGAGTCAAGTAGTCGAGGCCGACTTCGTCCAGGAACAGCAGGCGCTGGCGAATCTCTTCCAGAATTTTGTCGGCGATGGCGGCTTGCTCTGCGCTCAGTTCGAGGTGATCCACGAATCGCCGCGCGCCGGCCACCGTCATGGCGCAAACTTCCGTGATCGATTTGCCGGACACGCGCACGGCGCGCGCTTCCGCCCTCAGCCGCGTGCCGCCGCAATCCGGGCAGAGCGCATACCCGCGATAGCGGCTCAGGAAGACGCGCACGTGCAGCTTGTATTTCTTGCGCTCGAGCCATTGAAAAAAACCGTTCACGCCCACGTAGTCGGACTTGGAGTCGCCCTCGATGATCTGCCGCTGCTGTGCGTCCGTCAGATTGCGGAAGGGAACATCCATGGGAATGTGATTCGCGCGCGCGAATTTTTTCAGTTCTAGCACGACCTGCCGGTAGCGCGGCTTCGTCCAGGGCTGGATCGCGCCTTCGTTCAGCGTCTTGCCGCGATCGGGAATCACCAGATTGATGTCGAAGTCCACCGTATTCCCGAATCCCTGGCAGCGCGGGCACGCCCCGTAGGGATTGTTGAACGAAAAGAGGCGCGGCTCCGGCTCCTGATACACCGCGCCGCAGGTTTTGCACTCGAAACGCTCGTTGAAGACCATGCGTTCGGGTGGGCGCTCCGCGGCGGCGCCCGGAGCTTCCGGAACAAATTCGAGGATGGCCTCGCCGCGGCCCTCGCGATAACAAATTTCGACGGAATCGATGAGCCGCGAGCGCATCTCCGGGCCGATGACGAGCCGGTCCACTAACACATAGACCGGCTGCGAGAAATCAATGTCCAGCAGCGTCTCCGGCGAAGAAAATTCGTGCACGCGGCCGGCCTGATAGAGCCTCTGAAACCCGCGCCGTTGCAACCCGCCCAGGGCAAGGCGAATCGTTTCCGGCGTGGGCTTCGCTGATTTTTTCGCTGCCGCCCGGCGCGCGGTGGGCGCTCCGCCGGCAGGCGCGGTCGCGGCGGCGGTTGCCGTAAGGTCCAGCGTGTACAGCACGTAAAAACGCCGGCCCTCGGGCAGGGCGAGAACGCGCGCGGCAATCTCGTCCATTGTGTCCTTGCGCACTTCGCTGCCGCACTTGGTGCAATACGTGCGCCCCGCGCGCGCGTAGAGCAGCCGCAGGTAATCGTAAATTTCAGTCGCGGTCGCCACGGTCGAGCGCGGATTGCGCGTCGAGTTTTTCTGCTTGATGGCGATCGCGGGCGCGATGCCGGTAATCTCATCGACGTCGGGCTTCTCAATCCGCTCGAGAAACTGCCGCGCGTATGCCGAAAGCGACTCGATGTACCGCCGCTGCCCCTCGGCGTAAATCGTGTCGAACGCCAGGCTCGATTTGCCCGAGCCCGAAACCCCGGTAACCACGGTGATCGCGTTGTGAGGAATATCGAAGCTGATGTTCTTCAGGTTGTGGACGCGCGCTCCGCGCACATGGATCGCTTCCTGTTCGGCCGCATCCGCCACAGGGCTGGCCGGAGTAGATTCGGCGGGTATCGGTTCTCTCGCGGCCAAGCAGTCTCCCTCAGCGCGTCCCAACGCGCAGGTCCAAACCAACAATTATACGTCTCCGTGTGAGTCAGGGCAATTCAGCCCAGAGGGCAGCCGGCGGGCTTGCATCCTGCGATACTCTTCGTGGGTACGCATCCGAAAGGAAGAAACAATACAGCATGGCGCGCGCCTCAAAAACCGCTCCGAATCGCGACGCCATTCATCCGTTCGATAAGAAATACGGCACCGATACGGGCGGTTATCTCAGTCCGGAGGAACTGGTCACCGGCCGGACGAATGACGCGCTCAACTATGGCTATTCGGCGATCGCGCCTTCCGTGTTTCGAGAAGCGTGCCGGCGCTGGCGCGATACTCTGCCCGCAGTGAGCGGGCGGGTGGAAGCGTACAGCTTCGTCGACGTGGGCGCGGGCAAGGGAAGAGCGCTGCTCCTCGCTTCCGAGGTGCCATTTCGCAGAATCATCGGCGTGGAGCTGAATTCTGATCTGGCGCGCATCGCTCAGCGCAACCTCGCGCGCTGGGAGCGTCTCACGCGATCGAAAACGAGCATCCGAGCTGTCCAAGAAGACGCTCTGAATTTTCGTTGGCCGCGCCCTCCGCTGCTCGTCTATCTCTATAATCCCTTCGATTGCTCGCTTATCGCGCGGCTGGCGGAAAAATTGGCCGCGCTTTCGTCGTCTTCCGCGTCGAGCCTCGTCGATATCCTCTACGTGAATCCCACCTGCAGCGACGCACTGACGAGCAGCGGCGTGTTCTCTCGCCTCTGGACCGCCCGCATCCGCATGGGCGAAGCGGATCGAAAAGCCGACCCGTACGGCACGGACACGGACGTGGTCTCCGCATACCGCCGTACTCGTTGATTTCTCCGCTGCTGACTCGGCCACCCGCAGCTTGGAGTCCGCTCTGCCGAAGACTGCTACACTCTTCTCCTGAACTCAGCGAACTCCGGAAGGAGCGTGCGACTTCATGAGCTGGTTTGTATGGGCTTTGCTGTCGGCCTTTTTTGCCGGCCTGACGGCCATCCTCGCCAAAGTCGGCGTGCAGAACATCGACTCGAATCTCGCGACCGCGATCCGCACCGTCGTCATTCTGATTTTCGCCTGGGGCGTGGCTCTCATCACCCGGAAGCAGTCCTTCTCCCTCATCGGCGGCCAGACGTGGCTCTTCCTGATCTTGTCCGGCATCGCCACGGGCCTCTCGTGGCTGTGCTACTTCCGCGCCTTGCAACTCGGAGAAGCTTCGCAGGTCGCGCCGGTCGATAAGCTGAGCGTGGTCGTGGCCATCGCGCTGGCGGCGATTTTTCTTCACGAGCGAATGACCTGGCACCACTGGGTGGGAGGCACGCTCATTTTCACGGGCGCCCTGGTGCTCGCCTACGCATAAAAAATCATGGGACGCCGGCGCGGGCGTCCCATGATTCCTTGCGTCTTTGCTGCTCTGCGTCTTTCCATTCCGAGCGAACCGGAACCCGACTACGAGGTCCAGGTGCTTAGAACGTCGCCGCCGGCGACGGCAAGGTTCCCGTGAAGTACACGACCACGTACGCCTTGATCGTGTCGTTCGCCTGCGGGATGCCGTAGACCTTCACCGGCGTTCCTACCATGATGTTCGGAGCGTTCTGCGTGATGTCGATGGCGCTGACGCTCACGATTCCGTTCGTGCGATCCACCTGGTAGACGAGGGTGGCCGAACCGGATGTCGTGTCCAGGGTGACCGGCACCGCCATCGTCCCGCCAGGCTCGGACATTGAGAACGTCCCGTTAGAGTAGGCCGTAGACGCGGTGCCAAGAGGCACCGTTGTGGGCAACAACACCGCCCACGGAGCGTCCCAGGCCGTCGCCGGGGTGTTCCAAACAGCGAACGTCTCGCCCCAGGCCGGATACGCACCCGCACTCCCGCCGAAATTCACCGTGCCGTTCGTCGCCCCCTCAAAATCCAGGATGGCGTTCGACCCGCTATCCACCTTTGTCGGGAACGTGAAGTTCCACCACTTGAACCCGGTAATCGCAGCGCCCGTGGACGGGTCGGAGCCATTGGCTGTGCCGCTGGCGATATACGGCAGGACAAAGCTGTAGTCGTCGCCCGGCGTATTGAATTTGCGGGTGTACGTGAACGTGTTGCCGTTGACGGCGGAGATGCTGCCGTCATAGCGCGCGATCTCGATATCGATCGTCTCTGCGCTATACGGAGTTACGGTCGGATCGGTCGGCGCGGTCGCGGCGGGATCCACGTCGACGTGAACCTTGAATCCGCGCACGAGGTCCTTGTTCGTCAGGAAGCTGGTTCCCTGGCCGATGGGCATGGCATCCGCAACCGCGTTCCACGGCGTGCGGAAGTAGAACTGCGTGTTGTTGGTCACCAGCACTTTCACGCCGCTGCCGTCCGCGCGTTGCACCGTGATCACATCGTTCGCGGTATTCACGTGCAGGACGTGCCCTTCGGGGCTGAGCCAAACGCTGTTGAACGCGTTCGCCACCCACATGCGCACCGCCACAAGCGAGCCATCGGCTTGGTACCGCGCGGCCACGCGAACGAAGCGGTTCTGCAGGCCATTCGCCACGGTTGAAAAGTTCTTGATGGTGACGACGGTCTTTGCGTCGACGTCATAGAAGAGCGTGCCATTGTTTGCGTCCGCCAGAATCGTCAAGGACTGATTCGAGGGGATGTCCGTCTCCGGATTCGTGGGCGGCTCGACTGGATAATCCTTCGTGATCGTGATGGACGAGTCGTCCGAGGAGACGCTCATAACCGTGCCGTACATGTGCCGAAGGATCAGCCGCGTAACATCCCAGATGGGTCGGTGGCGCAACTCGCCCTTGTCGAAGTCCACCGACCAGATCGTTTGCCCGCCGCCCGCCGCTGGCACATGCCCCACGAGAAACGCCGGATGCGCCAGGTTGAATTCCACGTCCACGGAGGTCGTTTGATTCGCGGTAACAACGAGCGGCGGCGCAAATTTCACTTTGACCGGAACGGTCATGCTCCCGGCGCCGCCGGTCGCGTCTTGAATCACAATCTGGTTGGCGGGAATCGTCGCGCCCGGAGCGCCCGCGAAGCCCGCCTCGGGATCCGCGGACACCACCAGCGTGACGTCACCCTGATTCGCGCTAAGAGTGAGAATTGCGCCGGTGTAGGTACCCGTCGGCACGGTGAGCGTGCCAAGAAGGTCGCCCAGTTGATCGAGTTCAACGAGATTGATGGTTGGCGGCGCGCCTCCGGCCGTGAACACATTGACCGGTGCGCCTCCGCCTTGCGGGATGAGCGAGATGCTCAAAATCTTGACGCCGATCGTGGCCCAATCCTCGGTGGAGGCGTCGCTCACCATCATGTTGACGTTGCCGGTCTGGCCGCCACCGCCTCCGCCCAGCATGGCTGAGCTGGAACCGCAGGCCACCGACAAAAACGGCAACGCTGCCAGTACGATCCCCAGTAACAAACGCGAAGCTTTGGAATTCATATGCCCTCTCCCATGGAGACACCCCGGTCTCCTAGATGATCTTGAATTGGTGGTGAAATCTCATAGCCACTTGGGCCGGGCATCACGCCCCGGATATGAATTCCGGCCAGCACCCTACAAAACACGAAACCGGGAAGGGGGTTGCGGTGGCAGGAGAAAGAAATCGTGGTACGGAAGTACTATCCGAAAAAGATGGCAAACATTTTCACTTGTCCGTTGGTACAGGTGCTGGACAACAACGCTTTCGGCAAGTATCGGAGGTTGTGCTATCTGCTGTTGCAGACCGTCCCAGGTTTCGGAGGGCCGGGCTTCAGCCCGGCCATAGAGCCGTGCAATCGGTCCGGCTTTAACCGCTGAAGTGTTCCGTGATTTTCGGGCGGTGCTACGTCTTCGTGGCGCCGGCGTCCCGCCGGCGGTTTTGCGTCGTGTCAGCGCAAGAGCACCCCGCCGGCGAGACGCCGGCGCCACGCACCTACGCCTTTGCGTCCCGCGACGCTTCGGCCCATTTCCCTTGCGCCTTAACGATCAGCTCGATCACTTCGCGCACCGCACCTTCGCCGCCCGCCCGCTTCGTCAGAAAATGCGCGGCGCGTTTTACCTCGGGAACCGCGTTGGCGACAGCAGCCGCCAAACCCACGCGCTGCATGACCGGCAAATCGGGAAGATCATCGCCGACATACGCCACTTCCTGAGGGCTCGCTCCCGTTGCCTGCAAAATTTCTTCCAGCGCGCCCAGCTTCGTCGCGCGATGCTGGTACACAAACTCGATTTCACATTCCCGCGCGCGCTGGGAAACGGCGCTCGACTCCCGGCCCGTAATCAACCCCGTGCGCAGCCCTGCCGCGCGCGCGAGTTTCAATCCCGCGCCGTCGTACGCACTGAAACCCTTGATCTCACTGGCCGTTCCGTCGCGCCGCGAAAGCAGCCAGATGTGGCCGTCGGTCAGCACGCCGTCGACGTCCATCAGCAGCACGCGAATTTTTCTCGCCCGCGCAACGAGCGCCGGCGCGAGCTTTGTACCGGTCTTTGATTTGGCCATCCGACCCGTCTCCCAGGTTTTCTCCGGGCCCTCTGCGTTCTCTGTGTTAAAGCCTTTTCCCATCAAAGCCGGCATAGAAACGCGGAGGAATCAAAACAGCTCGAGTGTCCACAAATCGTGGAGGTGGACCACCCCGAGCGGTTTGCGCCCCGCATCGATCACGACCAGTGACGTGATTTTCCGCTCTTCCATAACGCGCAGGGCGCCGCCAGCGAATTCGGTGGGCCCGAGCGTCTGCGGCGTCTTGTTCATGCAATCGCCCACCACAAGATCGATCGTCGCCGCGCCGCGCTGCTGCATCAAGCGCCGCAAATCGCCGTCCGTCACGATGCCCGCCAGACGGCCGTCCGCGTCGACCACCGTCGTCATGCCCAAACCTTTTTTGCTAATTTCGTAAATCACGTCCGGCATTTTCGCCATTACGGAAACGCGCGGCATCGCCTCGCCTGAGTGCATCAAGTTTTCAACGCGCAGAAGTCTCTTCCCGAGGCGCCCGCCCGGGTGCAGCGCCGCAAAATCGCCGTGGCTGAAACCGCGGCGTTCGAGCAACACGACGGCAAGCGCGTCCCCCATGGCCATCGCCGCGGTCGTGGACGCGGTCGGCGCAAGATTCAGCGAGCAGGCTTCTTCCTTCACGCTCACATCGAGAACCACGTCGCTCGCCGCCGCGATCGTGGACTTGGGGTGCCCGGTGAGCGCGATCATGCGCAGGCCGAGCCGCTTGATCGTCTCGAGCAGCGCCGCGATTTCTTCCGTTTCGCCGCCGTAGCTCACCGCGAGCACCGCGTCCTCGCGCATCAGCATGCCCAGATCGCCATGCAGCGCTTCCGCCGGGTGGAGAAACACCGAAGGCGTGCCCGTGCTCGAGAATGTCGCCGCAATTTTTCGCCCGATCAATCCGGACTTGCCCATGCCCACGACGACCACGCGGCCCTTGCAGGCGAGGAGCACGTCCACCGCGCGCTCGAGACTGCCGTCCAGCCGCTGCTGCAAATCGGCGAGCGCCTCGGCCTCGATCCGCAAAACCCGCCGCGCTGTGTCCAGGCTCACTGCACGCTCCAGCCGCGGACGAGCGCGGCGATCTGCTTCAGTTTTCCGAGGAGCTGCGGCAACTCCGCGAGCGGCAAGGCATTTGTTCCATCGGAGAGGGCTGCGGAGGGATTTTCGTGCACTTCTAAGAAAACGCCGTCCACGCCGGCCGCCACGCCCGCGCGCGCCAGCGGTTCGATGAATTCGGGCTGTCCACCGCTGGATTTCCCGACGCCGCCCGGCAATTGCACCGAGTGCGTTACGTCGAAGACCACGGGACATCCCGTCTTTCGCATGATGGGAAACGAACGCATGTCCACAACCAGATTCTGGTAGCCGAACGAAGCCCCGCGCTCGGTAAGAAAGATTTTCCCGTTGCCGGTCTTGGCTACCTTCTCGACAGCGTTGGCCATTTCCCATGGCGAAAGGAATTGGCCCTTTTTCAGATTCACCACGCGGCCCGTTCGCCCCGCCGCGACGAGCAAATCCGTCTGGCGCGAAAGAAACGCTGGGATTTGCAAAACGTCGGCGACCTCGGCCACGGTCGCGGCCTGCGACGCTTCATGGATGTCAGTGAGAATCGGCAAACCGAAGCGGTCCTTGATCTTCTTCAGAATTCGCAGGCCTTCCGCAAGACCCGGCCCGCGGTACGATTGCTCGGACGAACGGTTCGCCTTGTCATAGGACGCCTTGAAAATAAACGGCACGCCCGCGCGCGAAGTGATTTCCGCGAGGCGCTCCGCCGTCTGGAGAGCGTGGCCTTCGCTCTCAATCACGCACGGCCCGGCAATCAAAAAGAGCGGCTGGTAACCGCCGATTTGAAACTTTCCAATACCAATTTCTCTCGCGATTTGCATGCAGTCTTTTCGATGCGCCCGAAACGGTTCATAGCGTAAGCGGGACCGTCAAGATTTGCAACGTAGGACAGCCTCCTGGCTGGCTGTCCCTGCAGCAATCCGCAAAGTTGCCCCAGCGGTCGAAGAGTGTGAAATCACCTTGGAGGGCCGGGCTTCAGCCCGGCCGTGGACAAGACAAAGAACCGGCTTCAGCCACTGAAGCCATTTTTTCACGTCGAGACTGCTCCGTGAATATAGACCTCACTTTTTCCATTGAGGACAGCCAGCCCCTCATCGGGACTCGGGGTAAAGAGTGGCTGTCCCAGGTCCCTCTGTGATACATTCCGCGCCAAATGGCGAATCCTTCCGATGATTTTTCGCGAAGGTCGTTCCTGCAAGCGACGCTCGCGGGAACCGTGCTTTCCCTGACCAAGGTTGCCGCCGCAGCGGGCGTAGAATTGAATCCTCAGAGCACAGCTTCAGCGGGGGCCGGCCAGGCCGACGACCTCGCGAAGCTCACGATCCGCGAGGCGGCCGATCTCGTTCGCAAGAAAAAAGTCTCCCCGGTCGAGCTCACGAAAGCGTGCCTCGCGCGAATTGACCGCGCCAATCCCACGCTGAATTGCTTCATCACGATAACCGCGGATTCCGCCCTGCAGCAAGCCCGCGACGCTGAAGCCGAAATCACGCGCGGGAAGTGGCGAGGGCCACTCCACGGGATTCCGATCGCCCTAAAAGATCTTTTCGACACGGCCGGTGTGAAGACCACCGCCGGTAGCGGCGTGTTCAAGGATCGTGTCCCGACCGAAGACGCCGAAGTCGTGCGCAGGCTCAAGTCCGCGGGCGCCGTGCTCCTAGGCAAAACCAACATGCAGGAATTTGCGTTCGGCGGCACTTCGCTCATCAGCTATTTCGGAGCGGTGCGCAATCCCTGGGAACTCAATTACATCGCGGGCGGTTCCTCAGGCGGCTCCGCAGCGGCGGTCGCGGCGGAACTCTGTTACGGCGCGCTCGGTTCGGATACGGCCGGCTCGGTTCGCCTCCCCGCATCGCACTGCGGAATCGCGGGACTGAAACCCACTTACGGCCTCGTTAGCATCCGCGGAGTGGTCCCGCTTTCGTGGTCGCTCGACCATGTGGGGCCTCTGGCTCGCACCGTCGCGGACACCGCGCTCCTGCTGCAGGTGATCGCGGGATACGACGAGCAGGACACGACGAGCGCAAAAATGACCGTGCCCGATTATTCGCAGGCGATCGGAGCGAAAGTTTCGTCCCTGCGAATCGGCGTGCCGCGCGAATTCTTTTTCGCCGACCTCGATCCGGAAATTGACGCGACAATGAAGGAGGCGCTGTCCGTTCTGCAGAAACTCACGGCGGGGATTCACGACGTTGCGCTTCCGGCGAGCAACATGGAGACTTTGCGAGACACGGTGAGAGCCGCCGAGGCCTACGCCTACCATCGCGAATACGTCGCGAAAACTCCCGAGCTGTACCAGCCTCTCATATTGAAGCGCATTCAAGCCGGCGCGAACGTGACCACGCCCGCGTACATCCAAGGCCGCCGCGATCTCGCCGAAGTGCGCCGCAAAGCCGAAAAATGGATCGACGGTGTCGACGTGCTCGTCGCTCCAACGCTTCCCATCACAACCGCCGCCGTTTCAGATCCACAGGCCGACGATATCTTGCCGGCGGTGAGAAACACTTCCCCCTTCGACGTGAACGGCTGGCCCGCAATATCCGTCCCCTGCGGTTTCACCAGCAAGGGTCTCCCCATGGGCCTGCAAATCATCGGTCCCAACGGAGGCGAACCCGTGGTCTTCCAACTCGCCCACGCCTACGAACAAGCAACGGAATGGCACAAGCGCCACCCGCAGTTGGCTGCAACGGTGTCGAAAACGTCGTAGAACAATGGCAGCGGTTCGAGGAACATCGCGATGCGAAAGCTAATTCAGTCGGCGTTGCTGATACCGATCGTCGTGCTTGCTCTCGCCTTCACAATTCTCTTTCTGCGGCGTTTTCAAAGTTCGGTTCAACGGGCCCGAGAGGCAGCCTGCGCCCAGGACGCGTTCGTCGTTCAAAACGCTGTGAGCCGGTTCACGCTGGATAAACAGCGCACACCCAAATCACTTCAGGAGCTCGTCGAAGCGAATTATTTACCGGCAATTCCACCAACCCCTTGCCAGGGAGAGCCGGGCCTCACTCCAGTTCTTGGTGACCCGATTCGGAGCCCGCATTTTTCAGCGTTGCGTCAAGTGGGTACGAACTAATCGTCAACCGCCTCACCGCCCGCCCGTTTGCTCTGCTAAATCCTGCCTGTATACTTCTCGGCGAGGACGGCGATGGCGCCATTCGAACGAATCATCTGGATTGTGCTGGACAGCGTGGGGGTCGGCGCGCTGCCCGACGCGGCGGACTATGACGACGTGGGCCGGAACACTCTCGGACACATCGCTAAATCGCGTCCGCTGGCGTTGCCGAACCTTGTGAGCCTCGGACTCGCGAACATGGCCCCGCTCGACCACCTCACGCCTCCGGCGCGTCCTGAAGGCTGCTACGGAAAAGGAGCCACGCACTCGCCCGGCAAGGACACGACCACCGGACACTGGGAGATGGCCGGCATCTGGCTGCCGCAGGCCTTTCCTGTCTACAAGCACGGCTTCCCGCGGGAATTGATGGACCAATTCGAACGGGCGATCGGCCGCAAGACGATCGGCAATAAGCCCGCCTCCGGAACGGAAATTATCAAGGAGTTGGGCGAGGAGCACGTTCGAACGGGATACCCGATCGTCTACACATCGGGCGACAGCGTCTTTCAGATCGCGGCGCATGAGGACGTAATTCCCATCGCCGAGCTGTACCGCATGTGCGAAATCGCCCGCAAAATGCTGGTGGGGCCGAACGAAGTCGGCCGCGTGATCGCTCGGCCGTTTACCGGCACATCGGGAAATTTCCGCCGCACGGAGCGCCGCCACGACTACGCAGTCGAGCCTCCGCGCCCGATGCTGATGGACGTTCTCGTGGATCGCAAAATTCCGATTTTCGGCATCGGCAAGATTCACGATATTTACAACGGCCGGGGCGTGGGCGACTACGTCACGACGACAAACAATGCAGACGGAATGCAGAAGCTCCACGCCGCGCTGGCGGGCAGGAAAACCGGACTTATCTTCGCCAACCTCGTCGATTTTGACATGCTCTACGGGCATCGCAAGGATGTCGAGGGATTCGCGAAGTCGCTCGAAGAATTCGACGCGCTCCTCGGGCCGTTTATAAAAGCGATGGCTCCGCGCGATTTACTGATGATCACCGCCGATCACGGCTGCGATCCCGATCCGGCCTGGCCGACGACCGATCACTCGCGCGAGTATGTGCCGATCCTCACGTACAGCTCAGCAGGGAAGCACGGCGTCAACCTGGGAATTCGCGACACCCTTGCCGACATGGGGCAAACCGTCGCCGAAAATTTCGGCGGAGCAATCCCGCACGGCAAAAGTTTTCTGGCTAAAATTTCCAATTGATGGAATAAGTCGGTCAGTACAGCAAGTCGAGCAGCTCTGGAGGTCGCCCAGCCCTCGATCGTGTCATTTCGAGCGGAGCGAGGAATCTGCTTTGCTCGGCGTCTAACCGAAGAGAGATTTCCCGCTTCGCTCGGAATGACAAAAATAGAGTGTTGAGCAAATAAAGCGTCGAGCAAACAGAGTGTTGAGCAAATAGAATGTTGAGCGAATACAGTGTTGAGTAGCCGCTAGTTGCCGGAGGCCAGGGCGCGGGGCGCGTAGTAGCCGGTGCGGGTGCGCACGGAGAGTTTTCCGGCGCCGCGCGGGGCGGTCACCTGGACGCCGACTGTCCGGAACGATCCGTCACGCGCCGTGTTCGTCGGGTAGTAGGCGAGCGTGTACTGATTGCGAATATCGCGGGCGATCTGCGTGCAGATCGCTTCGGTGTCATCGGCGGTTTCCGGGAAGAACGCGATGCCGCCGGTCGCGGTCGCAAGATCGCTGAGCGCCGTGCGCGCCTTCTTCATGGCGCGATGGTCGTGCTTGATGTCATCGTCGCTGAAAACGCCCACCGCGTAGATCACCGCGTCGGCGCGTTGCGCCTGCTCGACCGCGTTCTCCAGGCTGTGCCGGCTCGCGTTGTCCTCGCCGTCGGTGACCACGAGAAGCACTTTCTTGTCGCGCGTGCCCTTCTTTAGATGGTCGAGCGAACCGATGACGGCATCGAAGAGCGCCGTGCTGCCGCGCGCGTCAATGCGCTCGAGCGCGGATCGCATTTCGTTCAGATCGCTCGTGAAATCGTGCTCCGTATCCAGATAGTAGTCGTCGTTGAAGTTGACGACGAATCCCTCGTCGCTGGCATTGGACGTCTTGACGAACGTGATCGCCGCGGCATTCACTTGCGGGCGTTTCGTCCGCATGCTGCCGCTGTTGTCCACAACCAAGCCGAAGCTGACCGGAACGTCTTCCTGCTTGAAGACCGAAAGCTTTTGCTCGACTTTGTCCTCGAGAACCTTGAAGTTTTCTTCCGCCAGGCCGGGAACGAACACGCTGCGGTCATTCAGAACGGAAACGTGCAGCACAACCAGGTTCGTCTGCGACTTGATCCGGAAGGAATCGTCGGAGGACGAGGAGGGAGCCGATGGAGCGGACGGAGGCGCCGGAGGTTTTGAGGTCGGAGAAATCGGGGCCTGTTGCTGCGCGGACGCGCCACCGGACAAAAGTACACCGGCCACGGCAAGAAAGAATACGATCACAAATACGGAGAGACGGCCTCGGCTATTGGTTCGGGGCGTAGTAACCGGTTCTGGCGAAGACATTGAGGGGAGGGAGTCCCTTCGGGGGCCGCATTTTGACCCGGATTTTTCGCCACGCGCCGTTGCGGTGAGCATTGCTCGATTTATATCCCAAAACATATTGGTTTCGGAGCTCCATTCCGATCTTTGCGGCAATGTCGGGCAGCTCGCCAAGGTTGCCTACCGGAAACACGCGGCCTCCGGTCATTTCCGTCATTTCAGAGAGGAGCGAGGGCCCTTCCAGCTCTTCGGTCGTCCGGGACCGAATACCGATCGGATCAAAGATGCCAATCGCGTACAACTGGCAGTCGGCTTCTTTCAGGTAGTTCTTTACATCGTTCTCATTATACCGGCTATGATTATCTCCTCCATCCGATATGATGAGCAAGGCCCGCTTGCTGTTGTGTGCACCCCTCATTTGGCTGAGCCCCAGATAGACGGCATCGAGGAGGGCGGTTCGCCCGTGTGAGGAAGTGAACATCATCCGAGTCTGCAGTTCGTCGACGCTGCTGGTGAACCCGCTCGTGAGTTCCGCGCGATCGTTAAAACTCACTAAGAAGAACTGATCCCGCGGATTGGCCGTGCGCATGAATTCAACGGCGGCCTCGCGGGCCTTCTCGACCTTGTCCGACATGCTGCTGCTCATGTCAAACACGAGGCCGATGGAAACCGGCACATCCTCGCTCGAAAGCGTCTGCACTTCCTGTTCGATCCCGTCTTCAAACACGCGAAAATGCTCTTTCTCCAGGCCGGTGACCAGGCGGTCCAGGGGATCCGTGACCGTGACATTGACCAGCGTCATGTCGATGTCGGACTTGATCACCGATCCGGATGTGATCGTCGGGCCGGGAAGCACCTGCGGAGGTTGGACGGGTCCTTGCGATTGATTGAACGCCGGGACGGGAATCAACGCGCAGACAACTACAGCGGCTACACCGAGAAGAACGGGGTTTCGTCCTGCCATCACCGCGACTCCTGATTCGGCCGGGCAGTCCGGGCGGTTACGGCTGGTTCCGACTTCCGAACCTGGCAGGCATTGTAGCACTGGAATCAACCGGCGCAAGGGCCTAGTGCCTATTTGACAATTAATTTACGTATAGATTCGAACGAAATGTGCCGTACTCTTTGCGCTGGCGCAAAGGTAGCTTTCTTCGGACACTGTGATAGGATTTTTTCGTTCGCATGGCCGATGTCTCCATCGGCATGCGCGGAGAATTCTTTATGGCCATCGCCGTCATCCCTTCGCGGTATTCCGCCGTGCGCCTGCCGGGCAAGCCGCTGGTCTCGCTTGCAGGCAAGCCGATGATCCAGCGCGTGTGGGAGAGGACGCGGCAGGCCAAGCGCATTAATCGCGTCCTGATCGCCACGGACGATGAGCGCATCCTGAAGGCCGCGGCCGGCTTTGGAGCGGAGGCCGTGATGACCCGGCCGGACCACCGCTCCGGCACCGAGCGCGTGGCCGAAGTGGCTGTGGGGATTCCGGGCGCCGGCGAGGAAGTCTTCGTGAACGTGCAAGGGGACGAGCCGCTCGTCGAGCCGGAAGCAATCGACACGGTGGTCGAGGCGATCGAGTCCGAAGACGGCGTTTCCGTGGCCACGCTGATGGTCTCGATCGCGAATCCCTCGGACATCATGGACCCGAACATCGTCAAGGTGGTTCTCGATTTTGACGGCAATGCGCTGTATTTTTCGCGCGCGCCGATTCCCTGGGTGCGCGACCGCCAGGGGCCGGTGCACGCGCAACACATGAAGCATCTTGGGCTGTACGCGTTCCGGCGCGCCGCGCTGCTCGATTTTCCCACGCTTCCGCTGGGCGACCTCGAGCGCATCGAACAGCTTGAGCAGCTTCGCTGGATGGAAAACGGTTACAAGATTCGCGTGGCGGAGACGCAGCATGATTCCGTCAGCGTGGATGTGCTTGAAGATGTGGCGCGTGTGGAGAAGTTGCTGAGCAAGTCGCGTTCGGCGTGAGGTGGCGCCATTCTTCAGGTTGGAACGGTAGGAGCCGGTGTCAGGTTGCGCTGCGGCTCGATGCCCGCCCGGAAGCTGGGCGCTCCAACGCTTTGCTGTGAGGAAAGACGATCTAGAATTGCCGGAGGAGGACGCCCGCGGCGAGTTGCCCCGGCTGGATGCCTAGCAGGTAGACCTCGTTGGGATTCACCACGTATGCGGCGTATCCGACAGGATTGATCGGAGTGAGTGTAAGAACGGACCGGCCACTCGCCGCTGGCGAGGTGTAGGAACCGGTCACTGTTTGACCCGCAGGCGGCGTGAGCGTCGTTCCTCCGGTGTTGATGTCGACGACGCTGCCGGCCTTGATTGCGCCTGCTCCATCGGCGCCAACCTGGCCCGTGATCACCTGCAACAAGCCTCCAGAAGCGCCGCTGGTCTGTATCGCGTAGTTGCTCTGGATGGACGAAAGCGCGAATGCCGCGCTCTGCTGCAAAGTGAAATTTCCGGCGCTGGCGATCCCCGAATCGGTTTCTTGCAATACCGCTGTGGTGTTCGCTCCCACTTGGCCAAGGTAAAAAACTAATTTGTACGTCCTGCCCGTCGTGGCGAAGGTGAGCGTGCCTCGCCCGTTCGATGCCAGCGTGTACGTCCCCACATTCGCGCCGCTGGGCTGAAAAGCCAGGTCCGGCGCCGGCGTCCCGTTCACATTTTCGTCCAGAACGCCGCTCGCGAGGTTGCCGCTGCCATCCGGCACGAAGTTTCCCGCCGTGGCGAGCGGCCCTCCCGGGCCCGATCCCGCTAGGAGAAACGCGAAGCTGCCGCCAAGCGTGGAAAGGTTGAACGTCGCGCCCGGGCTCTGCTGGGATGTGTAGCCTCCGACCTGCAGCACGCTGTCCGTCCCAACGAATTTCGCGCCGCCGCGAGAGACCACATAGAACGTGAGCACATAGCTGGGGCCAGTGGCGCAGGTCGAATCCACCGTGTTCAGCGTCAGAGTGCCGCGGCCATTTGCGCTAACGGTATACGACGATAAGGCAGGCGGCGACGAAGGCGTGCAGGGTGTTTTACTGCCGTAGATTTGGAACGGCGCGGCGCTGGTTGTCCCGCCGTCGTTGGAGTCGATCAACCCCTGGGTGATATTGCCGGCGCCATCGGCGGCGAACTCGCCGATCTGCGAGATCGCATTTGCGCCGTGCACGCCCGAGAAATCGAATACGTAAATCCCGTTCAGCGCCGACAGCGGCGCGGAAAACGTGGACGCGTCCTGCGCGTTTGCCTGCCCGGAAGCCGTGCCCGAGGAATCGAATCCGATGATCTGCAACTGGCCGGAGTTCACGAGCACGAAATCGAACTTCGCCGGTGTGAGGCCGTCGTTGAAGCTCAACTGCCCGCGGCCGTCGGAGCCCACTGTATACATACCGGTGGTTATGATCGGATTTCCCGTGCCGCCCGGCGCCGGGTTTACGTCCTCGACCACACTGCTCAGGATCCCCGCGCTATCCGCGGCAAAGCTGCCGGCGCGGAAGAAGTGACCGGACGCGTTGCTGCCCGACATCGAAAACACGAATTGGCCCTGCAACGAAGACGGGGAGTAGCCGGAGATTGTGATATCCAACGAAGCGCTCGAAGTTGGAGAATCCTGAGCCGATGCCGTCACCGTGACAACCTGCCCGATGGGCGGTGTCGCGGGCGCGCTAAAGACTCCGTTCGCGTTGATCGTGCCAAGCGTCGAGTTGCCGCCCTCGATCGGGAGCCCGCCAACGGGTCCCACGGACCAAACAATTGTGTTGGTGGTCCCGCCCGTTTCGCTGGCAGTGAACGTGGCAGTATTGGCAGTGCCCGACGTAGTTGGCGTTGGGCAGCTGGGGATTGGCGACGTAGATGTGGAACTGTTGGTGCAGGTCGTCGAGTTGACGTTCCAGGTGATGCTTACGACCGGCGCGGGAGTAATGGTCACGGTGGATGAGGCGGACAATTGTGGGTCTTGAGATGTACCGACTGACACGGTGACGGTATTGGGAGTCGGCTGCGCGACCGGAGCGTGGTAGAGCCCGTTCGAATCGATGTGGCCTGCGGCGTCGCTGCCCCCCTGAACGCCATTCACTTCCCAGGTAGGAATGGAATTGGTTCCACCTTGAATAGAGACCTGAAACTGCTGCTCCGTCACCACGTTGACCGACACGGTGGCCGGGGAAATGGTGATGCTGATGTTGGTGACTGGATCGGTGCAGGTGGACGTTGACGTCGTGCTTGAGGAAGAGGAAGTGGTGGTCGAGCACGTAATGGCCGTGCTGGCCGGCGCGGCGCCGCAGGAAGCCAGGCCGAGGGCGGCGACCAGAGTGAGGATCGCCACGAGCAGCGATCCCAGCCGTGCCTCGGGCAACCGTCTTGGTGAAAGCGCGCGCCGGGTCGCCCGCGAAAACCGAAGCGATCGAGCGAAGCGTTTCACCGTGCCTCTCTTGCGAGTGTGCGAGATTCCCAATGCGCGCCGTTCCGCTGCAAGCCTGAACCCCGAGTAAGAAGTCAAAATCTCAGATTTCAAATCTCAAATCTCAAATAATTCCAAATCTCAAATTTCAGACTTCGAATTCAACAACACTGAACCGTTTCACCCGGCAAGCCTGAAACTTAGAATTGGTTGTTGATGACGCCAATCGCGGGCCCTGCAGTGGCCACAGCGTCCAGAACGTAATAGAGCGTCGGGCTGACCATATACAGCACCAGATTCCGCGTGGTCGTCACCGGATTGCCGATTGGAAATGTTGCCGTCGAGCGAGGCCCCGTTGAGGCAGTGTACGTTCCAGTCGTGATCGGAAGACCGGTTTGCGTCGCGCCGAAATCATTGAGGTCCAAAGAGCCGTTCAACGCCGTAACGGATTTGCTGGTGACGCTGGTAAACTGTCCCAGAAAAACTTCCGGCTGGCCGGTGGCGCCACCGGCGTCGACCCCTTCCAATCGGAACGCATAGCTCCCATCCGCCAAAGATCCGGTCTGCGAACCAGCCAGCAGGCCGTGGGCCAGGGTGCCGGAGGTAGTTTCCTGAAGCACAGCGTTCGACGGCGAGATGATATAGAACACGTACGAATGGCCGGCCACCGAAAGCGTGCCGCGACCGCAGTGGTCCGAGTCCATCGTGTAATTGTCGTTGGCGGTTCCCGCGGGCTGCGAAGTGGTGCCGCCGCTGTTTTGATCCATTGCAATGAGAGTCGCCGCGCCATTGGTGGCAGTGAACGCGCCGACATCGGCGACCGTCAATCCTGATCCAGTTCCCAGCGTTTCGAGCACCGTCGTGCCCGCCAGCGCGACGTTGGCGGTCCAGCCGCAGGTGGAACTGGTTTGCTGTTTGTAAGCGTCTCCGGCCAAAATTGAATCCGGCGTCGTTCCGGAAGGCGGTTGATCGATCTCAATAAATTTCGCCCGGCCGGCGGACACAGGGTAGAAACTGAAGTTGAGCCCATTCAGTGTGACCAATCCCCGGCCGTTCGCGCTGATCGAATACGTTGTGCCCGCGAGGAAGGCCGACCCGCCGGCATCGATGTCCATTTCGCCCGGCGCAGTGGCGCTGCCCTGCCCGATGTGCTGGAATCCGTCGGCTGAGAATTCGCCGGCCACAGCCTCTTCCGTCGCGCCGTTTGACACGCCCGAGAACCCGAAGGAGTAAACGCCGTCCAAAGTTTGGTTTCCGGATTGAAACACCGAGGGGTCCTGCGAAATCATCTCTCCGTCCGCGGTGGTCGTGGCGGAAGCCGTGCTCGGGGAACTGAATTCGATGAGCTGAACCTGGTTCGGAGAAACCACCACGATGCGGAAGTATGCAGTGGCGGCGCCCGATTCAAAGGGACAAGACGCGGGAGGCTGGGAGTTCGCTCCGGCGCTCTCGCAAAATTGCATGGTGCCGCGCCCGTCGGCTCCCACGGAATAGGATCCGGTGAACCTGCGCAGCGTGGCGGTGTTGGGATTTCCGCCTTGATTGGTGTCCTCGAATCCTCCGTTAATGGCGCCGTCGCCCGCGGAGAAGCTTCCGGTCCGTGCCCAGAAGACTCCCGTGGGCAGATTTCCGGCCGTGCTGAAGACATAGTTTCCGCTGAGCACGGAACTGCCGAACACCACGGTCACGGTAGCCGTACCCGGCGTCATCGTCGGGACGGCTTGCGATGTCGCAATGATGCTGACCTGTTGTCCGGGTGGCGGCACGAGTGGAGCGGTGTAGACCCCAAGCGAGGAGACGCTGCCGACGTTCCCGGCCAGGCCGCTTGTGGCGTTTGCGACCGTCCAGTTCACCGCGACCGTTGCGCCGTTCGCGTCGGTAGCCGTACAAGCTAGCTGATTGTTGGATGCGACAACGAGCGGCGAGGGCATCGTATTCGTTTTCGGATCGACGCAGGTGACGGTATGGATTTGCTGGGCCATTTCGATGGTGACGGGCTGCGTGGCTGTCAGCGTGGATTGAACCTGCGAAGTTGCGGTGATGGTCACGGAGTTGGAGGGCACTACGGCTGGCGCCGTATACAGACCGCCGCTGGTAATCGTTCCGGCGCTACCGGTCCCGCCGTTGGTGACCGCAACGCTCCAGTTCACCAGCGTGCTGCTCAGATTCAGGACGGTTGCGGTGCATTGGGCGGTATTGAGTACGATCACATCGGTCGGGGTACACGAAGCTGTGATCGTCGGCGCGGCGGTGGTGCTGGTACTGGAGCCGCAGGAGGTGACCAGCGCGAGCGCGGCCGCCAGCCCGAATACGAAGATTGCGTGTTTCCAATGCGACTTCACCGTCTCCAAGTGGAGCTTCAACTCAGACACTAGAAATCCCCCCGCCCGCACCACGGCGAATTTTACCAGGAAGGCTCAAGTCCCTTCCGATTCGCAACCATCGGCTCTCTGCCGCGCAGCCGATCCTCCAGGTTGACGCCCATGGTTTCCGCGCAATCCGCGATCGGCGTCAGATCTTGAGACACAGTTCCGGGCTCTGAACCTCGTTCCTAGGACCATGATGCGCACACCCGCAACGCGTCTGGCGGGCATTCCGGTAGTAGAAACTGGACAGAGCTACGTTCCCCGCGAGGCATAGATGCAGCGCCGCTTCAATGTGTCGCCTGCGGAAAAGCGGAACGAAACAATAGACCGTTGCCCCCTGATAAAGTCAAGTGGAATTTGCACTTCGCGGAATTCTGGGGCCGCGATTGTGGCCGGCAAATTGAGTCGCGATTGCCCCCTGCGGTGATGCGCCGGACCATCCGGAGGGAGCGCCGGAGCCGACGCCGCGCGCGCCCAGTGGCCAGCGCCGCCGGCGTTTACCAGATTTTTGCATGGTTGTAACAGGGCGGAAATAGCGAGCTTTCAGAGTACGGGCGCTTGCGCCTGCCCTCTCGTCTCCCGAGCGGCGGCTATTCAAAACTTTTCCAACGAGAGAGAAGGTGACACACATGCTTAAGAAAGCCGCAACCCTGGGGCTCGCCTTCGCGATGATCGCCGCCCCCATGTTCGCTGATGAGGGCCAAGTTCCCAATGGGATCCCCCACTTGGACCACGTTTTCGTCATCATGATGGAGAATCACGGCTACCAGCAGGTCATCAACAACCCGAACGAGCCCTATCTGAACGGCCTGATCGCGGGCAAGAAAGTAAATCTCGCGACGAACTATTTCGCGGTCGGGCATCCCAGCCTGACGAACTATCTGGAAATCGTCGGCGGATCGAACTTCGGCGTGCGCAGCGATAACTCGCCGAACTGGCACAACACGAACTGCACGACCAATCTCGCTACTGGAATCGTGAATGCCGACGACGCCGGAGGATCATTCGTTCCGCCGGTTCAGGCGCCCGTGCCCTTCGAGAGCGGCAGCGTTTGCCCGATCGCAGGAACGGGCATGGATGCCGTGACGCCCGCGGTGGACAATTGGAATGAAGTCGCGTCGCCCGATTTTCTTTTCCTCGCGGACATTGACGGCGTGAAGTCAGTCCCGGCCGCTTCTACCTCCGGCAAGACGATCGGCGACCAACTCGTGACCAAGGGTCTGAGTTGGAAGAGCTATCAGGAAAGCCTCCCGTTCGCCGGCGCCGACGGCGTGAACTTCAGCAATGGGACGGCAAGCAACCTCACGAACTTTGCTCCCCTCGCTCCGGTCACTTCCGGCAACGTGATCCAGCTCTACGCCGTGAAGCACAATCCGTTCGCCTATTTCAAGAGCGTTCAGGAGGGCACGGGCGCAAACAGTCTCGCGAACATCGTCGGTCTTGACGGTCCGGGTGGGCTGTACGACGACCTCGCCACGGGCAAAGTTCCGTCGCTGTCCTTCATTGCGCCGAATCAGTGCAACGACCAGCACGGGCGCGGCAACGGCGATCCATTCTGCAACTTCGATCCCGGAACGGTGGCTGAGGGCACAGTCGGGACGCAGGCCGGCCTGAATGGCGGCTTGATCCTGCAGGGCGACACGACCGTCGAGCGGCTTGTCAACGCCATCACCTCTTCGCCTGTGTGGCATGACGGACGTAACGCCATCGTGATCGTGTGGGATGAGAACGACTACAGCGGCATCAGCACCACGCCCAACGGTCTCTTCCCGTCGCAGAATCAAAACCAAGTGGTGCTCACCGTTCAGACCAATGGCGGCCACGAAGGCGACAAGAGCGGCCGGTTCTACGACAGCTTCTCGCTGCTCAAGTCGATGGAAGCGGGCTTTGGGTTGCCGTGCCTGAACCATGCGTGCGACAGCAGCGTGCACGTGATGAGCGATCTGTTCGGCGGAGGCGACGAGTAAAGCAACTCGGGGGACGACGAGTTGCCTGCGGATGGCGCGGGGAAGCGATGCTTCCCCGCGCCATTCAGTTTTTGTGGTTGGTGAGTCTCGAAAGCCAGCAGGAGGAGAGTCTCTGTAAGGGTGATGTATCGGCGTGAGAGGACTGCCAGTTACCGACCTGAAATCCCAGTTTCCCAGAATCCCGTTTATCAGTCCAGGGTTTGATTAGACTCAGAAAGAGCGTCGCAGCCTGAGGACCTTGACAATTCCGTCGTAATTGCTCTGCCGCGTTTGTTAGCTCCTTCGCTGTATCGCAAAACATCAGGGACTAAGAGTGCTTCACCATCGAGCACTACCGGAGGGCCGTCACACGGCGGCGCGCATCGCGGTGCGGCACACGGAATAGTCGCTATCAGCGTCACGATTCTAGGGACGACTTTTGTCGGCCAGACTCCTGATCCAGTCCGTAACAATTCCTCTTGCTCTGCCCTATACGCGATCCATTCTTGCTCGTTTAGAAAGTAGAAAGAATCGATCCTAATCTTTCCTCTAACAGGAATTTCGCGCCGAGTCTCCTGCTTCAAATCAGCGACGGGAACAGTTCCTTTGATGCAGAGATGGTCATTCCGAGCTTCACCGCGCGCGAGAGGACTCGCTGGAATGCCGCCAATATCGCTGACTCCATACACCGCAACCCGTCCTGTTTCTCCATGTTTAGCTGACGTATTTGACCAACGCATCACCCAAGTAGACACAACAATTGGGCTGTCACCGGGCAGGTAAAGTGTCGAGTGTGAAGCGTTGACGCGGTCGATTCTCAATTGAAGGCACCCATTCCGCCATTCCGGGGGAGCTAAGCTGATTTTGAAGGGCTGAGACGACTCCTGGCAGGGTGCAGAGATCACGTTGGCCACAAAGACCACGAAGAGCAAGGCCAACAGAAACTCGGAATGACGTCTACGTCTCACCTGCTGAGTATACTTCTTATCAAGATTGGAGATTCCGCTTGTGAAGTCGCCTTACCGGTAGCTGGCGGGATGTATAGAGGACTACGAAGAGTCTTTGTCGCCGTACGACTCTACGTTGACACTGCGGTGCTTTCCCCGTAGAATGCGTTGTACGCCAACATCTTTCTGGAGGATTGAACCCGGTTCCGCAATCCGAGTTTGAGAGAAGCCGGAACTGAGCGGATGGCGCCGAAGTATATTTTTGTTACCGGTGGTGTTGTTTCCTCCCTTGGCAAGGGCGTCGCAGCCGCGTCGATTGGCTGCCTCCTCGAAAGCCGCGGTCTCCGCGTTACCCTCCAAAAGTGCGATCCATACTTGAATGTCGATCCGGGCACGATGAGCCCGTATCAGCACGGCGAAGTGTACGTCACCGACGATGGCGCTGAGACCGACCTTGACCTCGGCCATTACGAGCGTTTCACGCACGCCAAGCTCACGCGCGATCACAACTGGACGACCGGCCGAATTTACGAATCCATCCTGACGAAGGAGCGGCGCGGAGATTACCTCGGAAAGACCGTGCAGGTGATCCCGCACGTGACCGACGAGATCAAGGCGGCGTTCCGGAAAATCGCGGTCGATACGGACGTGGTGATCATCGAAATCGGCGGCACGGTCGGCGACATCGAATCGCTGCCGTTCCTCGAAGCGGTGCGCCAGATGCGGCTCGAGCTGGGGCCGGAAAATTTCGTGCACGTGCATGTGACGCTCGTTCCGTTTATTCCCACCGCCGGCGAGCTGAAAACAAAACCCACGCAGCATTCGGTGAAGGAGCTGCTATCGATCGGAATTCAGCCGGATTTGCTCTTGTGCCGCAGCGATCGCGTCGTTCCGCAGGATTTAAAAAATAAAATCGCGCTTTTCTGCAACGTGCCGGAAGCGCGCGTGATTTCCATGCCGGACATGGACACGATCTACGCCGTACCGGTGGCCCTGGCGGACGAAGGGCTGGATGTTCAAATCCTGAAGATGCTGCATCTCGAAGCGCGGGAGCGCGACCTGAGCGCGTGGTTCGAGCTGCTGGACCGCGTGAGGAAGCCGCAGGGCGAAGTGCGGATCGCCGTGGTGGGCAAGTACGTGCAGCTCGAGGATGCGTACAAGAGCTTGCGCGAGGCGCTGATCCACGGAGGGCTCGCGCACAAGGATCGCACGATCGTCGAGTGGGTCGAAGCCGAGGAGCTCGATTCGCGCGAAACCGCGGCGCGGCGGCTGGCTACGGCCGACGGCATCCTGGTCCCCGGCGGATTCGGCAAGCGCGGGATTCAGGGAATGATTTACGCGATCGAGTACGCGCGCACGCACAAGGTGCCCTTCTTCGGCATCTGCCTGGGGATGCAGTGCGCGACGATTGAATACGCGCGCGACGTATCGCGCTTGGCCGGCGCGGACAGCACCGAATTCGAGCCTCAGACGCCGCACCGCGTGATTTACAAATTGCGCGAACTGCTGGGCGTGGACGAAATGGGCGGTACGATGCGCCTCGGCGCGTGGCCCTGCAAGATTGAGGAAGACTCGACGGCGTTTCGCGCGTACGGGACGACAGACATCAGCGAACGGCACCGCCACCGCTACGAATTCAACTGCGAGTACGAAAAGACTCTCACGGACGCGGGCTTTCGCATTACCGGACGGTCGCCCGACGGCAAGTACGTGGAGATCGTCGAAGCCCCGGAACACCCGTGGTTCCTCGGCTGTCAGTTCCACCCCGAATTTAAGTCCAAGCCCCTCGCGCCGCATCCGCTTTTCTACGCCTTCCTGGGCGCGGCGCACGAACACAAGCAGCATGGGCGCGTCGCGGCCTCCGGCTCCGGCAACCCGACGGCCATCTCCATGCACGCAAAACAATCACCCTTTTAATTGAGAATCAGCGGGTAGGCGGCGCGATGTTGCTGAGATCCGTTCTACTTGGCGGGTTTTTTCTTTAACGCCTTGCCGCGCTGCGGCTCGAATGTGAACGCGTCGAGGGAGATGAGGCCGGCGCCGGTCGTCACGAGCGCGAGGGACATCGCGCCCAGCAGCAGCGGCATTTCGTAGCGCCCAAAGGCGTAGATTCCGACGGTTGGAAGAACGGTGCGGACGAAAACGAGGCCAACCTCGATGGTCAGCAGCAGAGCAGCGCCGCGCGTGAAGAGGCCGGCGATCAGCAGCCCGCCGCCGAAGACTTCGAGCAGCCCGGAGACATACACGAAATACCCCGGAAACCCGTAGGTCGGAAACGCCCGGAGTGCGTGCGCGGGATTGACGAGCTTTGGATAGCCGTGAAAGACGAAAGCGGCACCGAGTGCCACGCGCAGGATTAGCAGGCCGAGAGGTTTTAGCTTGTCGAGAAATTGCATTCGGAATTCCCCCGTCGGGCGACATTCTAGCAGGGAAGACGCGGCGGACTGTTTCGCGGATTTTTTCGGGATTGTCGTATCGGAAAATCGGGTGGAACGATCCTGCTTTGGGGCGCGTTGGAGATTTTTTCAGGCGAGGTCCCGCGCCGGTGAGATGCCCGCCTGAAGGCGTGCGCTACACGGTTTCCCATAGCGGAACGGATTTGCCCATTCCTTGGGCGGTTGCCATTTCGTAGACGCGTGCGGCGGCGGCGAGGTCCCAGGCGGCGATGCCGTTCGATTTGAAGAGAGTGATCTCGGACGGATTGCTTCTGCCTGGGGCTTTTCCGGCTACTATTTCCCCAAGCTCCTGCACGGAGTTCCAGCGGGAAGAGTCTTCGCCGAATGCCTGAATCAGGTCGCCGGCTTCCATTTTGGCTTGTTCGATCGAGTCGGTCACGATTTTGCCGGCGCGGGCGACTGCGGCGGCGTCGAGTTCGTGTTTTTGCGGCCAGTTGGCGCCCATGGCGTTGATGTGCGTGCCGGGCGCGAGCCATGCGCCTTCGAGCACGACCTTCGTCGCGGATGTCGCGGTGATCAGGATCTCCGCTCCTTTTGCCGCCTCCTCGCTCGAGGTTGCCGGCTGAACGGCCACGGCGATCCGTTCGCTCATCTCGCGGCAGAATTTTTCGCGGCGGTCCGCGTCGCGCCCGAAGGCGCGAACGCGCTCGAGGCGGCGCACGCCGGCGACGGCTTCGAGCTGCGTGCGTGCCTGATAGCCGGTGCCGATGACAGCCGCGGTCCGTGCACTGGGGTTTGCGAGATATTTTGTGGCTACGCCGCTGGCCGCGCCGGTGCGAATCTGGCCGAGCGCATCGGCTTCGATGAGAGCGGCCATCTCGCCGGTGGTGGAGCGAAAGAGCGGTACGACGAAACGCGCGACGCCTCGCACGACCGTGTAAAGCTTCATCCCGATGAACCCGTGGACCGTGTCGGCTGCGGCCATGTAGTGCAGGAGCGCGTTGTCGGGCATCTTGATTCTGCGGCGCGGATGCAGGATCAGCTCGCCGCGGCCTTGCTGGCGCAGCGAATCTTCCACGACCTCGAGCGCAATCGGCATCGTCAGCAGGGAACGGACGTCGGCCTCGGTGAGCAGCAGCGTCACAGAGGTCCCTGGCTCGTGAGGTGCAGGCGGAATCGGTAGATCTTCGGCGCGGCGGGATCGAAGACGAGAAGCTCCGAGCGCGGCGTGACGGCGATTTGCGGCGCGGCAATGGCGCCGATACTGGGCCCGAGGTCCGCGTCCAGCTTGTGTTGCCCATCCGTGGTCCAGACGCGAATCTGCGAGGACGATGCCGCCATTGTGAATACAAAATCGCCCGCTGCGGCGAGTCCCGTGATGGAACTGGGACCCGAACCGGTTTCGCCGGTTGGCGTGCCGGCCGCAATCCAGGATGTTGCCAAAGATCCGTCGGACGAGAATTTTTCGACGCGGCCCGTGCTCGCATACGCTACGAAAATAAAATTGTCCGGCTCGGCGGAAATGAGCGCTGGACGCTCGTCCGGCGAGGCGGCTTTCTCCGGAGCGGGCCAGGTTTTCAAGAGACGCCCGCGGTTGCTCAATTTCATTACGCGTGACTTGGCAGGATCGGGAAGAAACACGTCGCCATTTTCGTCGATACCGAATCCCAGCGCACCGGAAAAATGGCGCTGCGGCGCGGCGCGCCACGCTTGAAAAAAGGCTCCGTCGGGGAAGTAGATGAAGATGCTTCCTTGTTGCGCGTTCGCGACGTAGATGGCGCCGCCGGTATCGACGGCGATCCCCGCTGCGCGCCGCACGCTGGCCTCCTGAAAAGAAAGCAGCGGAGTGCCATTGGATTCAAACTTGTGGACGAAGCCCGCGCCCGGGTCGGCGAAGAACACGTTGCCCAACGAATCAGCGGAGAAAGAAACCGGCGCGTCAAGCTGGCCCGGACCGTCGCCCTTTACTCCCCAGGAGCCGAGGAATTCAAACGGCGGCGGAGGCGGAGGTTTTGGCGCGGGGTTCACGCGATTTCCGCAGGAACTCAGCAAGAACGCGGCGGCGAGCGCGACTTGCGCGAGCTTCGATCGCGTCGGTTCAAAATATTTCTTCGGCATGCGGTCGGTTCGGATTGGACGATAGCGCGTTCGATTCAAACAGAATTTTATCACGCAGGCGCACCGGCAAAACTTTGGTGGCTTGGTGGTGTGTTCAAACAGATGTGGCGTTTCGGAAAGGGCGGCTATCGTGGCTTTGACTGCGCGCGGGGCGAGTCGGGGTTTTTTATTCGGCGGACTTCGGTCTGCACCATCGCGTATTTTCTTTCCGCTCCGTCCGCGTCGGCATCGGGAAAGTGAAATTCGGGGCCTTTCGCTCCGCTTGAGAGGTTGATCGGCAGGCGACCGCACAGGTTGCTTTCAACGTACGCGGTTTCGTAGCGCTTGCGCTTCTGGCCCCAGGTGTAGACGCGCAGCATTGTGAAATCGCAGTCCTGGCCTTCGCCGCCGCGCGAGCCGGCGACGAGGTATTGCGGCGCCTCGCCGCCCGAGCCGTCCGGCACGCGATTGAGCTCGAACCAGGCGATCACGTGCAAATCCGCGGAGCTGGCGTAGTCCTTCACGGCCTCGGGCAAATCGAACTCGACGAATCGCGCCAGGACCCAGCCCGCGATCGGGCCGGCGGGGCCCGTGAAGCCCGGAGTGGCCGGTTCCGGCGCGACCGGGCCGCCGCTTACGGAGTCGGCCGTTGTGGGCTTGACCTGCGCAGGAACGCCAGCGCCATCCGGCGCAGGTGCGTTCGGCGTTTGGCCAGGCAGGGGCTCGGCGCGCATGACCAGCAGCCAGTCTTCCTGCTTGGGCTTTTCGCTGTCGGCTCCGGATGTTTTCTCTTCCCGCGAATTCTCCTCAGGCCCCTGCGAGGCATCGGCCACGGCGCGCTGCAGGATCAGCACCTGTGTTCCCCGACCGAATTGAAAGATCCGTTTGCCGTCGCGGCCCGGTTCGATGCGGACGTTACTCACGGTTTTTGTTTTGCCGCGTGCCTGGACGGGCAGCTGCCGCGTCTTTTCGAGCAATTCCGCGCTCTTGCCCCACAGATCGGAGTCCATCATCTGCCGCGAATCGCGCATCCAGCCGATCGCGCCCGAACTGGTGCGCACCTGCGCCGACGCTCCCTCAACGCGCAAGACTTCCACGCGATCGCCGTAGCGCACTTCACCGGTGGGCTCGCGCACTTGCGCCAGGGTATTCCAGAGGATCACGTCGCGATCGGAGACGTAGCCGACCCCGATGGCCTTGGGCGGGCCGCTGTGGAGTTTCCAGTAGAAAAGGCCGCCAATGATCAGCAGGACTGGAATGAATCCGCGGCTGCGCAGTGTGCGCCAGAACATTTCTTTATTGATCTCCGAATGTCAGTCCGACGGCGCGCGCGGTGCGAACCATGCTGCTCTTGGGATCGACCTGGCGATTGACGCCAACGGCCTCGTCAAGCGTGACGGATTCAATTTCGCCCGCGCGCAGGCAGACCATGCGGCCGAATTCTCCGCGGGCAATCAACTCGACAGCCTCGATGCCGAACCGCGTGGCCAGGATGCGGTCGAAGGGACTTGGCGATCCACCGCGCTGGATGTGGCCAAGGACCGTGGTGCGCACATCCTGTCCGAGCGACTCGTGAATTGCTTCGCCGATCAGAATCCCGACTTGCCCGGGGCGAGGCGCGGGAAAAGGTTTTCCGTTGGCATCGCGAGGAGGCAGCTTCACTCCCTCCGCCACGACCACCAGCGAAAATTTCTTTCCGGCGGCTGCGCGCTCGCGGAGGCTTTGGCACACGGTTTCAATCGTGAACGGAATCTCGGGGATCAGGATTACGTCGGCGCCACCGGCGATTCCGGAGTGCAGCGCGATCCATCCTGCGTCGCGGCCCATCACCTCGATGACCATTACGCGCCCGTGAGATTCCGCCGTCGTGTGCAGACGGTCGATCGCATCCGTGGCGACGTGGAGCGCCGTATCGAATCCGAAACTGACTTCGGTCGCCGAGAGGTCGTTGTCGATCGTCTTCGGCACGCCCACCAGAGGAACACCCATCCGGGCGAGGTCGCGAGCGATGGTCAGCGTGCCGTCGCCGCCGATGGCGATGATGGCATCGAGGCCCAGCTTGCGCGCGTTCTCGCAAACCCGCTGCGAGAAATCGTGCTCGATTTTCTTGCCGTTTTCCTCGACTACGTAGTGAAACGGATTGCCGCGATTCGTGGTTCCAAGAATCGTGCCGCCTCGCGGCAGGATGCCGGCGATCGATTCCGCAGTCAGAGGAACGGTGCGTTCCGTCCAGATCAGGCCGTCAAAGCCGTCATTGATGCCGATGACGCGCCAGCCGTGACCCAAAATCGCCGCTCGAACCGCGCCGCGAATGACTGCGTTCAGGCCCGGGCAATCTCCCCCGCCGTTGGCGATGCCGATGGTCTGAATCGTTTGGGCCATGGAATCTTTGCGAGCGGCAGGCTTACAGGCCTGAAGCGCAAAAATTCATTCTACACTATTCGCGATAGCGCCTCTCGGAGTTGACAACGACGCGTGCTGCAAAACATTTCAGGATCGTTGGTAAAGTCTTAGAAAATTCTTAAGGTGTTCCGCTTAATTCACGCTGGGCCCGAGCGATCCACATCTGGCTTCGGTACTCGTCACGTCGAGAGCGCCGATTAGTTCGATGGCAGGCGGTACGCGATCAGCTCGCCCGGGTAGCCTGGCCCGCTGACGGCGACGACGACGTATTGCAGGCCGTTCAGCATGTAGGTCATTGGCGAGCCGCTTTGCGGGGCGGGCATGGGGATGGCGCCGGCGTCCTTGCCGGTGGCTTTGTCGTAGGCGCGCAGCATCGCGCCGCGAGCGCCCGAAGGCAGCGTCACGTTCACTCCCTCACCCGCAATCACCAGCGTTTTTGTCGTGAGCGTGCCAATGAGCGCCTGGCTGCCCGTGCGCGGAATGGTTAAGCCTGCGAGCGCGGGATTATTTCGAACGTTGTCGGGCGTCTCGCCGTGGGGCACCTGCCAGGCGATTTCTCCCTTGTCGAGATCGATGGCCGTGATGCGGCCGTACGGCGGCTTCAGCAGCGGCAAGCCGTGCACGGTTAGGACTGGTTCTCCGCTCTCCGGATTCGGCGCGGGGACTGGCGGCGCGCCCATCGGCCGCCCTGCGCGGGGCGTCTGTCCGGCGGTTCCCTGAACGTATTCCATGTCGGAGATGGTCGGGCCGGGGGTCGGTACCAAACCGAGCGCGGAAATGTCCGTGCGCGAATAAACGTACAGCATGTGCGTGTCCGGATCGTAGGAACCGCCGGGCCAATTCGCGCCGCCAAGCGCGCCGGGAGAGACGATCGTTGCTAGGGGGCCGTCCGCTTTGCTGACGGCGGGCGGCGTGAAGAGCGGGCCGATTCTGTATTTTGAGACGAGCTTTTCCGCTTCGGCGTGCAGTTCCGGCGTGAAGTTGATCAGGCTGTCGCTGGACACGCCTTGATTGTCGAAGGCCGGCGGCTTGGTTGGGATCGGTTGAGTCGGCGAGTACCACTCGCCCGGAACGTCTCCCTGTGGAACGGGGCGCTCTTCGATGGGCCACACCGGCTCGCCGTTTTCGCGATTGAAGACGTAGAGATATGCTTGCTTGGTCGGTTGCGCCACGGCTTTGATCGTGCGGCCGTTGACGTTGATGTCGGCGAGAATCGGCGCGCAGGGAATGTCCATGTCCCACAGGCCGTGATGAACGAGTTGATAGTGCCACTTGCGCTTGCCGGTTTGTAGATCGATGGCAACCAGGCTTTCGCCGAAGAGGCCTTTGCCCGGGCGGTCGCCTCCATAGTAGTCGCCCGTGGGCAATTCCACCGGCAGATAGACGAGGCCGAGATTTTCGTCGACTGAAATTTGTCCCCAGACGCCGGTGTTGCCGGTGTAAGCCCAGGATTCTTTGAGCCACGTATCGTTTCCGTATTCGTTCGGTAGGGGAATGGTGTGGAAGATCCAGAGGCGCTTGCCCGTGCGCACGTCGAATCCGCGCACGTAGCCCTTCACGTTTTTTCTGCTCCTCGGAACGCCGCCGGTGAGGTGCGCCGCTCCGACGATCACCACCTTTTTCGCGACGACAGGAGTTGAGTGAAGGCCGACCTCGCCGGTGACAAGGTCGATGTCCTGATCGTCATCTTTTTTCAGATCAACGACGCCGTTGACTCCGAACGTGGGAACCGGGACGCCTGTCTTCGCGTTGAGTGCGATGAGGCGGTAGCCCGGGGTGACGTACAGGATTCGCTCTTCCTTTCCGTCGGTCCAGTAGGCTACGCCATGTCCGGAGAGCTGCCTCGGCGCGTTGGCGCCGCGGTCGCCTTCGTTTTCGCTGTGCATCCAGAGAAGCTCGCCGGTGGCGGCGTCGATGGCCACGACCGCGCGTCGCGTTCCGCCTGTGGAGTAGAGGACGCCGCGGACCATCAGCGGGGTCGATTCAAATTTGAATTCGGGGCGCGGGCCAAGCGAGTCCGTCTTGAAGCGCCAGGCGGTTGTGAGCTTATTGAAATTGGCGGCGTTGATTTGATCGAGGGGCGCGTAGCGAGTGCTGCCGAGGTCTCCGCCGTAGCTCGGCCACTCGCCTTTTTTTGCGCCGGACTGGGCACCAACCTGAGGGATGGCCGCCAGTAAGCACACCAAGCATCCGACGAGCGTGCTCCAACGACAGGACCGATTCATCGACTCCCTCCTAAGGCGGAGCGGACTTCGTTTCGATTTAAGTTTGCCCGCGGGCGCGCGAGTGACATATTGTGTGCCCATTTTCGACGCCAAACAAGCTCCCGGTTCCGCGGCCCGCTGGGTTTCTGATCGGATGAAGTGATGCATAGACCGCGATTCCGCGAAACATTGTTAAATCACTCTGAAGTATACTTATCGCATGTGCCACTTGTTTTGCCTCTTTTGCGTCTGGGCGCTGATAGCAGCGGCCCCGCTTCGGGCTGCTACCGACTGTTCCAAATCACGTTTGGCGCAATTGTCGTCGAAAGTAGCGAATGAACAGAAGCAACTGTTGGGCATTGAAGCCGAAGAAATGGACACGGGAGTCCCCATAGCAATACAGCAGCATATACATGCGCTTAAGGACGCCATCGCCGGCACGACGGATGTCTACGTGACATGTCAGCAGGATCGCACGATGGACGCGAAGGCGCTTGAGAGTCGCTTGGCGCAGCTGCTCGGAGCAAACAGACCCGAGCCAACAGATAGCCATCCCGCTCCCGAGTATGGGGTAAAAGAAAAAGACATCTACGGTGCGGTACTGAAGGTCGAAGTGAGACCGCCGGTCGAGTCGCTGAATTTGATCGGCATCGAAATAAGCTTTGGGGTGATGTGCGGAAGAGACACGATGCTTTTCATCTTCGAGTGGCAGAACGGAACGTGGAAGCGCGCGATACTCTGGCGAAGCGCTGACTATGACACTGTGGCTGGCGCATTTGGCGACTTCTTCGAGTATCTGGTTTTGCCTCGTGGTGCTCCTGACGACTGGGTCGTGGCTGTGGCACACGGGCATCCGTGGTGCACTTCGCGTTGGAGTGGTTTAAGTTTGGATTTGATTGAACCCCGACGCGGGGATGGTTCCAAGCAACGGGTTTTGATGCATAGAACCGCCGGTTACGATCGCGCCCCTGACTCTGAAAAGGACGCCCCGCTTCTTAAGAATGAGCCCGACGGATTTGAACTGCGCGTGCGAGATTTGAGTCTCGATGTCTTCTCTAAAACCGTCATCTATCGCTACAAGTTGACGGCTGATGGCGCGCGTCGCATTCAGCCCATTGCGATGAACGGCCGCGACTTTGTGGACGTGTGGATCGAATCAGATTGGGAAGAAGCGAAGGACTGGTCGGCGTCGAGTGGTCGCGACCAACTTAGGGTCGAGCATGAGGAACTGAGGAGTCTAAACTTGGGTGCGAATGCAGCATCGGTTAGCTTCGGGGCCGTCCGCGCATGCTCGGAGGACCGGAAGGGATTCCAAGTCGAGCTGGATCGGCAGGGGGGCGCACCGACGTTCATCCAGATTGAAGAGGGTCAGAATTCCTTCACAGTCCTGGAGTCCTCGTCCGTGCCGAATTCCCACTGTGCGAGCCCGGACCTGATGAACAAACACTAGGTTTCGGGACTGTCCGCTGGCGGTGCGCTAGATCGTCTTCGCCTTGCGGCGAAAGCGCTCGAGGAGCGCCGAGTGCAGGCGGCCGCGGACGTCGTCGGGAAGGGGAACCGGTTCGGAGTTGCAGAAGATCTGGATGGTCTTGCGGCAGGTGTCGACAACGAGGCGGCAATCGGTGCAGCCGGAAAGGTGTTGCTCGAGGTCGGTTCGCATGGCGGAGTCGAGTACTCCGTCCAGGTAGCTCGTCAATTCTACGATTACTTTCTTGCAGTTCACTGCGTTTCACTCCGTCGAAAATACTTGTTGAGTTTTTGGCGGAGCTTGAGACGCGCCCGCAATAGGCGCGACTTCACTGCCGCCGCGGAAATACCCAGGATTTGAGCCGTTTCTTCCGTGGAAAGGCCTTCCGAGTCACGCAGAAGAAACGCGACGCGGAAAATAGGGTCGAGTTCGCCGATCACGCTGTTCAGAATTTCGTTCAGTTCGGTTTGCGCGAATCTTTTTTCAGGAGACGGGCCCCAGTCCTCGATTTCGCGGAAATAGGAATCGTCGCCGTCTCCGTCCGAGAGCGGCTCATCGAGAGATACTTGGTTCGGACGGCGCTTGCGCAGCTTCATTAGCGCTTCGTTCACGGCAATGCGCACGAGCCAGGTGTAAAAGCGGGAGTCGCCCTGAAAACGGTCGAGGTTCTGATAGGACTTCAGGAAGGCGTCCTGCATCACGTCTTCCGCGTCCTCGCGATTTTGCGTGATGTTCATTCCCAGGCGGAAAATTTTGCGCTCGTAGCGGTTTACGAGTTCCTCAAACGCGCCCGTGTCGCCGGATTTTGCGGCAGACACCAGTGCCGCTTCGTCATCGCGGACGATGGTCGAGGGGATTCGCTTCGGGTCGGTCGCGCTCAATCGAGAGTAAGCTCCAGGCGGCTGCGCCGAGTAGCCAGTCGCACTCATTTGGCAGGGTACCATAGTTCTCCTTTGTTTTTCCTGCCGGTCGGACCCTCTACTTCCGATGCTCTAATGCCACTTTTCGATTCAGGTTTTGTGCTGATAGGGCACATGCAGCCAACAGCGCGCGCCGGGCGATCCCAGCTGGGTGATAAAATCCAGATGCTTCCTTGATCCAGGATACAGGGGAAAATGAATCGCCTTCGCCCTGCGACATCCTGCGCCGTGAACGAGGGTGGCGTAAGCGAATACGGTCGGCCTAGACGTAATTCCAGGGAATACGTGGAGCTGTAGAGTTCAAGATGCGAACCTTGCCCGATTATCTGCGAACTGGCATGAAACTGATTATCGTCGGATGCAATCCCGGCGACCGCTCGGCGCGCGTCGGCCACTACTACGCCGGGCGCGGCAACGAATTCTGGCCGCTGCTGTACGATTCGGGCGTGATCCCCGAACTGCTCGATCACCATGATGACAAGCGAATGATCGAGTTCGGCATCGGGCTGACCGATTTGGTGAAGCGGCCGACGCGCGGGGTCGAGGAATTGAAGCGCGAGGAATTTGCCGAGGGGCGCATCCTTCTGTCGCAGAAGCTCGAGCAGTACATGCCGCAGGTGATCGCCTTTAACGGCGTGGGCGTGTTTGAGAATTTCGCGCAGCGGCCGTGCAAGCCGGGCCTGCAAAAAGAGCGGCTGTATGGCGCGCAGGTGTTCGTGTTGCCGTCGACGAGCGCGAAGAACGCGACGGGACGCGGCCACAAGCTTCGATACTTCCGCAAGTTGGCCAGGGTGCTTGAAAAACTGCAGAAGTGACGGGCTGTGGTTCGTGACCCGTGTTCCGTGACCCGTGACTCGTGTTTGTGGTCCGCTACCCGAACTGCTCCCTATCCCAATTTGAAATTTCGCGATGCGAGATTTTTCCTTGCAATCTATAACCTTGGTTTGTGAGTCTTACTCTTACATCGCGGGCTGAGCAGATTGCAGGCGCCCGCGGATTCTCGGACTCGGGGGACGGATCGTGAAAGCTCGAATCAAATTCTTGCAGAAGCCGTCATGTACCACCTGCCGCAAGGCGAAGGCGTTTCTGGAGAAGCGCAAGGTGGAGCTCGAGTCGCGAGATCTGGGCAAGGACCGGCTTTCCGTGGCGGAGCTCGATGCGCTGATCGGCGAGCGCGACTATCGCAAGTTTCTGAATACCCGTAACGAACTCTACCGCTCGCGAAAAATGGGGCAGAGTCCGCCTTCGCGCGACGAAGCGCTGCAGCTCATGGCGGGCGAGCCGAACCTGATTCGCCGGCCGGTGGTCGTGCGCGGCTCGGAGATCGTGCTGGGATATGATGAAGAGGCGCTGAAGCGGATCGCGAAGTGACGAACGAATCCACAAAAGGCTCGGACACGCATGAGTCTCGCTGAAAAAATTGCAATCGTTCAATGCGACCTGACGGAGATGGACGTCGACGCCATCGTCAACGCCGCGAACAACGATCTGCAGCTGGGCGGCGGGGTCGCGGGCGCGATTCGCCGCAAGGGAGGCGAGGCGATTCAGCGCGAGTGCGACGCGATCGGCAGCATTCCGATCGGCGGCGCGGCCATCACGTCGGGAGGTAAGCTGCGCGCCCGCTACGTGATTCACGCGGCCAGCATGCAGCTCGGGGGAACGACGACGGCGCGGGCGCTGCGAAGCTCAACGGCGCATTCGCTGCGCATCGCGGCAGAGAAGGGCCTGCTCTCGATCGCATTTCCCGCGGTGGGCACGGGTATCGCCGGGTTTCCCATTGCCGAATGCGCCCAAATCATGTTGCGCGAAGTGGTGGAGCACTTGAAAGGCCCGACATCGCTGGAGAAAATTCATTTCGTTCTTTTCGATGCTGCCGCTCTCGCCGAATTTGAAAAGGCTTGGGCGGAGATCGCGGCATCAAGCACCGATCTGCCGCGCGGCTCGCGGGCGGGGCAATCGTGAACGAACTCGCGGAGAAAGTTCGCGCGGAATTGGTGCGGTACGAGCATCCGCTCTTCGTGTTCGATTCGCGCCCGGCGGCCGAGGGTGTGGAAGTGCTGATCCAGTTTTCGCCGTCCGAGCCCCAAGTCCACACCTACGTTTTTCTGCTGCGCCCGCGCGAAATCGAAAGCAAGCAGTTCCCCTGGATTTTCCAGAAACAGCTTTACGATTGCCTCCATGATTTCGTCATCGAGATGTTTACCTGCAATCCGCAGCGCCAGGACGTATGACGGCCGGCGCGTCTTCGGGACCCGTGAGTGGCGGCGAGACGCCGCAAATCGGGGAGCACCCTCGCGCGCTTACCGAGCTGCTCGCCCACCGCATTCGCGCTGCCGGGCCGATTCCTTTCGATGAATTCATGCGCGAGTGCCTCTACCATCCCGTTCACGGCTACTATTCGCGCGCGAACGCCTCGCGGTTCGGCGACTACTACACGAGTGTTGACGTGCATCCGATTTTCGGCCGGCTGCTGGCGCGGCAGTTCGCGGAAATGTGGGAACTGCTCGGATCGCCGCGCCCGTTCGTGCTCGCCGAGTGCGGCGCGGGCGTCGGCCGACTCGCCTGCCATATCATGGACTTCAGCGCTCGCACGTTCCCGGCCTTCTACGACGCGATTCAATACGTCGCAGTTGAGCGCGGTGACGGCCGCCGCGCGGAACACGCCGGGCGGCTATCTGCGCACACGGCTGCGGGGCGCGCATCGAGCGCCTCGGAACTGCCGCGCGCGATGGCCGCCGGCTGCATTTTTTCAAATGAACTGCTGGACGCCCTCCCGGTGCATCGCGTCGTGGTAGAGCAAGGGTCGCTGCGCGAAATCTTTATCGCATGGGACGGCGCGCGCTTTTCGGAAGTCGCGGGCGAGGCGTCCACGCCGGCGCTCGCGCAATATTTCCAAGAGCAGGGAATTGTGCTCGACGAAGGGCAGCAGGCGGAAGTGTGTTTCGAGGCGTGCGATTGGATTGAGAACGCGGGCCGTGCGCTGCAGCGCGGCTTTGTGCTGACGATCGACTATGGACACGAGGCGCGCGCTCTGTACAGCGAGAGTCACAATCGAGGCACGCTGCTTACTTACCGCGACCATGCGGTCTCGGAAGATATTCTGGATGCGCCGGGAGAGCAGGATTTGACTGCGCACGTCAACTTCACGGCTCTCGATCTATCGGGGCGGCGAACCGGCCTTGTGCGAACGGGACTCGTGACCCAATCGCAGTTTCTCGTCGCGCTCGGCCGTGGGAATGAATTTGCGGATTTGTATGAACCGGGCCAGACGGAGCTGGAAAAATTGCGCGCGCGGCTCTTATTGAAAAATCTGATTCATCCGGAAGGGCTTGGGGAAAAGTTTCAGGTGCTGATCCAGCACAAGGGAATAGAGGCGCCGCGACTCACTGGCCTGTCCGGGTATTGATCGGCTGCGGACTCAATTTCGCCGCAGCCAACGAGTGAATAGTTGCTGGGGGACCGTCGCTACGGACCGCCCTCCTTTTTGTCATTCCGAGCGAAGCGAGGAATCTCTCTTGCGGGGTCAAAACCGAAGAGAGATTCCTCGCTTCGCTCGGAATGACAAAACGTGAGTGGGCACAAAACTGGAAAATTACGATCCCGTCTCGCTGTAGGCTTTCTTCATGGATTTTTCTGCTTCAGCTTGCGCGCCGCCGGTGTCGTCGCCCGTCTGCCTGGCTTTGTTGTATTCGTTGACGGCGCGCGTGCGGTCGCCCTGGATGTCGTAAATCCGCCCCAGGTAGATGTGCGACCACACTTCCGTCCATTTCGTGTTCAGGTCCGTCGCGCCGTCGAGCGCGTCGCGGAACGACTGCGCTGAGGCGGCGTAGTTGCGCTGGTAGAAAAACGCTTCGCCCATGCGGAAATCGGCGAGGGCGTTGGCCTTGTCCTGTTCGAGCGCGCGCTGGTATTGCTGCACCGCGTCATAGTAGCGGCCCTGGGAGGCGAGCGACTCGCCTCGAGCGATGATCCCGCGCACGCGCAGCGGCTGGCTGGATTTCAGCAGGCGGTCGTGCGGATCGAGAATGATTCCGTTGGGCTTCGGCCGCCCGAACGTCTCCACGCTGAACTGCGACTCCTTGCCGGACAGCGTGATGGTCTTGAATTCGGGATTGCCTTCCGTTTGGACTTCCACCTCGACGTCCATGTGGAAGACATCCAGATTCTGCTTGGCCTTGCCGACGATGCGGAAGCCCTTCTTGGTGCGGTAGACCACGTACTCCAGGTTGAATTCGGGAATTCCCGTCGAATGCAGCCACTGCGTGAAGAATGGGCGCAGGCTGACGGTTTCGGTGGACGGGGGCGGCCCGTTGGTCAGCTTGAAGGATTCCGGCGAGGGCTGCGACTGGCGCGCTTCGGCGAGTTTCTCAAAATCGTTGATGCTCGCGGACTTGCCGGCATACTTCGCGTAGTAGTCTTTCAGCAGGGCGGAGAAACTCGCGTCGCCGATCATCGCGCGCAACATGTGAAACACCATGGCGCCCTTGTTCACGACCACCGACTGATATTCCTCGGAGTCGGGTTCGAGCCGGACGGCATCGGCGATCGGCGCGGAATCGTCAAACATCAGCGCGCCCACGGCGAAATCCTCGAGTGCCTTGTTCAAGCCTTCCTTGCTGGCCGACTCCTCGACGTAGAGGCCCTCGGAGTAGCGAGAGAGCCCGTCGGTGAGCCAAACGTCGGACGGGCTTGCCGCCGCGACTTGCGCGCCCCACCACTCGTGCGCCACGAGGTCCGCGATCAGCCGCTCGTTCGGCTTGGCCAGCCATTGCCGCGCGCTGATGAGCACCAGGCCCGGCGCGGCGTAGCCGTCGACCGTCCCGTCGGGAAGTTGCGCCACGGTCAGTCCCGGCGCCGGCAGCGGGCCGAACGCGTTATTGAAAGAGTCGATGACGTGCGCCATCGCGTCGGCGTAAGCGGGCGCAGTGCTCGTGAGCGCCGCGGGCGTGTAGATCGAATACGTCGCGCCTTGCGCCTGCTGCGGGCTGAGCTGCAGCGCTCCGATCACGAATGTTCCCGCCGCTTCCGGCCGGTCGACGTGGTACGTGTAGAGCATGCGTTCATTTTCGAGCGGCGGCGGCGCGGGCGCGCTCGTGGGCGAGACCGTCTCGTGGGAATGCGGCTTCGCGGACACCGGCGCGACGGGCGCCGCCTTCGCGGTGACGTCCGTGGGCGCGCCCGCGGATGTTCCCGTGCCCACCACGGCCATGTTGCCTGGCACTTCGAGCTGGAAGATTCCCGTGTAGCGATTCGAGGGGTAGTCCGTCAGCGGAAACCAGCGGGAGGGGAGCAGCAGGTATCCGCCGTCCTTGCCGAAGGAGGCCATGCGCACGCTGTCGGCGGATTCGCTCACGCGGCTGGAAAGCGGGCCGTTGTAGTCAAAAAGCAGGGTGACCTTACCGCCGGACGGAATCGTTTCGCCGAGCGTGATGTGCAGCTTCACGCCGACGTTATCGTCGCGCTGGTAGGCGACCGCCTTGCCGGCGGCGTCGCGGATCGAATTGACGCGCAGATTTTGATTGAGCTCGACGTCCACGATTCGCCCGGCGTCGCGCGCCATAAAATCCACCTTGGCTTGCGCGGTTATCACCTGGCCGATGGAATCGAGCGAGGCGCGAATCTCGTAATTGGTGGCGCGGAACCCCTCGGTCCTTGCGGACTGAACGGGCGCCACGGGGCGGGCAGGCCCCTGCGGAGCTCCCGGCGATTGCGCCCATCCGGGCAAAGCGAGACCGGCGAGGCACGCCGCGATGAGCAATGATCGAGCTTTCAGCATGAGGTTCAGGCGCCTCTCCGTCGGCGGAGGATATGCAAGGGATAGGATACCAACTCGGCCCTCAGAGTTGCCAGTCCCTGCTGCGTTACGTTCGATTCAGCATACCTATGATCAAATCCGCCGCGCGCTCGACGGCGCCGGGCGGTCCGAGCTTTTCGCGGACTTGGGCGAGGCCTTTGTGCATTTCGGCGCGCGCTTCGGGCGAGTCGAGCAGGCGCGTGACTTCGCTCGCCACCCGCTCGGGCGTGAAATCTTCTTGAACGAGTTCCGGGACCACGCGCTTTCCCGCAATCAGATTCACCATCGCGAACATGGGCGTGCGCACGAGGTACCGGGCGATCGCGGCGGTCAGCGGGGCGAGGCGGTAGATGACGATCATGGGCTCGTCCAGGAGCGCGGCCTCGACGGTGGCAGTGCCGCTCGAGACGATCGAGAGGTCCGCCGCGGCCAGCGCGTCGTAGGTCGAATCTTCGACCACCTGCAGGTGCACATCGGCGGAGAGGTACGGAGCGATTTGGGACTTTTGCGCGCCGGGAGCGAGCGCCAGCACGAATTGCACGTCGCGATTCTTTTGAACCAGACCGCACGCCTGCATGAGCGTGGGCATGTGATGCGCGATTTCGCCGGAGCGGCTTCCGGGCAGCAGCGTAACAATCGGTTTGGCGGGGTCGAGTTCGTACGCCGCGGCAAATTGAGCGCGCGTTCGCGTAGCCGCCACACTGCCCACGAGCGGGTGGCCGATGAAGTCAGCCTGCACGCCGCGCGAGCGATACCACTCTTCCTCGAACGGAAAAATGCACAGCCCGCGAGCGAATCGGCGGCGCACGAGGTTGGCCCGCCAGGGCCTCCAGGCCCAGAACTGCGGGCAAACGAAGTAGACGCAAGGCACGCGCTGGGCTTTCAGCTTACGGGCGAGGCGTAAATGAAATCCGGGGAAATCGGTGAGGATCGCGAGGCGCGGCTTGCGGCGCGCGGATTCGTCGAGCAGGCGTTTGAAAACGCGCCGCAGGGCCGGATATTTTTTCGCGATTTCGACGATTCCGACGAGCGCGACTTCCGAGCAATCGGCGACGATCTCGACTCCGGCTTCCCGCATGCGCGGGCCGCCCATGCCGAAGAGCTGCAGGTCGGCGCGCACGCGCAACGCCGCGGCGAGACGGGCGGCGTACATGTCCCCCGAAGCTTCGCCGGCAGAGATCAGGATTTGTGATGGAGGCATCGAGTGGCACAGCCACTCTTGGCTGTGTGGTTTTGTACGCCGTTCATATCGCCCGGAAATTAATTTCGGTTGCAAAAACCACACAGCGAAGAGTCGCTGTGCCACTACAACTAATCGTTCCCAGGAACCGAGGTGCCGGCTTCGCTTTCCCGCGCTTCCACGAAGGATCCGCGCAGCTCCTGATCCTTGTACTGGAGCTGATAGAGGCGATAGTAAATTCCGCGCAGGGCGAGCAGTTGCTGGTGAGAGCCTTGCTCGCGCAACCGGCCTTTGTGGAACACGAGAATGCGGTCGGCGTGCTGAATTGTACTGAGCCGGTGCGCGATGACGAGCGCGGTGCGGCCTTCGAGCAGGCGATCCAGCGCTTCGCGAATCAGGAGTTCGGTCTTGGTGTCCACGCTCGAGGTCGCTTCGTCTAGGATCATGAAGCGGGGATTGTGCGCAAGAGCGCGCGCGAAGCTGATGAGCTGCCGCTGGCCGACCGAAAAGGTCGCGCCACGTTCGCTGACGCCGGTTTCCACGCCCTGCGGCAGGGAGTCGAGCAGCGAGCCGAGACCGACTTCGCGCAGCGCGGACGCGACGCGGTCGCGGCAGATGTCCTCGTCACCGAGGCGAACGTTCGATTCCAAGGTGCCGGTGAAGAGAAACGGGTCCTGCAGGACGATGCCGAACTGGCGGCGGAGCTGGTGCACGTCGTAGCGGCGGATGTCCACGCCGTCGAGCAGAATCTGGCCGCGCTGAATGTCGTAAAAACGCAGCAGCAATTGGATCAGCGTGGTCTTTCCCGCGCCGGTGTGGCCCACAATCGCCAGCGTCTGCCCCGGAGCGATGTGGAAGGAAACGTCGCGCAGGATCCAATCTTCATCCTTCGGATTCGCGCCGCCGTGATAGGCGAACCACACATTGCGGAATTCGATTTCGCCGCGTGGAGATGTGAGCGCCAACGTCGCTTCGGACGGAGGCGCGGGGAGCGGCTCGTCGAGCAGCTTGAAGATGCGCTCGCACGCGGCCATGGCCGACTGAAGAATATTGAATTTCTCGCTCAAATCCTGGATGGGTCGGAAAAAGCGCTGCGCGTACTGCATGAAGGCGATCAGCGTCCCGACGGTCACCGCGCCGGCGAACGAGAGCAGGCCGCCGTACCAGAAAACAACCGCGATCGCGGTCGTGCTGAACAGTTCGACGGCGGGAAAGAAGACCGCGAAGGCCGTGATCGCGTCCTTGTAGGCCTCCATGTGGATGCGGTTCAGTTCGGCGAATTGTTCCTGCGACTTCCGCTCGCGGTTGAAGATTTGCACCACGCTCATGCCGCTGATGTGTTCCTGCAGGAAAGAGTTGATTCGCGCGACGGCCGTCCTGATTCGCCGGTTGGCGTCCCGCACGCGGTCACGGAAGATCCAGGTTGCGATCATGATCAGCGGCAGGACCGCGAAGGTCGCCAGCGCGAGGCGCCAGTTTTTCCCCATCATCACGGCGCCGATGCTCAGCAGCACGATGGCGTCGTTGGCCATGGCCGCGATTCCGGCTGCGAAGAGGTCGTTCAGCGCGTCGACGTCCGTGGTCACGCGCGTCACCAGGCGCCCGACCGGGCTGCGGTCGAAGAAACTCATCGGCAGGCGCTGCATCCGTTCGAAGATTTCTTTCCGGAGATCGTAGAGCGTCTGTTGCCCTACGTTCTGCATGATCCGGACTTGCAAATACTGTACGGCGAAACTCAGGAGCAATGCCGCAAGCGTAACGAGCGAAATGAAGCTGACGCCGCGCAGCGCAACCTGCCACGGAATCGACTGGTCCACGCCCGGAACGATATATTTGTCGACGGTGAATCCGAACAGGTACGGACCAACAACTTCGAGGGGGCCGACCAGCAGAGTGAGGAAGACCGCAAAGACCACACTCCACTTGTACGGCCGGAGATACGTCATCAGCCGCCGCAACAGGTGCGAGTCGTATGCCTTTCCTAGAGCTTCCTCTTCGCGGAAGTCGCTCATTCGCGCGCCAACTCTTCCTCGAGCAGTTGTTTATTGTAAAGATCGGCGTAGTATCCGCCCCGAGCCAGAAGCTCCTCATGCGTGCCGCGCTCGACGATTCGCCCTTCGCGCAACACCACGATCTGGTCGGCATGCTGCACCGTCGAGACGCGATGCGAGATCAGAATTGTCGTCCGCTGGCGCAGGATCGCGTCCAGGCGGCGCAGGATGCGCTCCTCGGTCCCCGTATCCACGCTGGAGAGGGAATCGTCCAGAATCAGTATTTTGGGATCGCGAATCACGGCGCGCGCGATCGCGGTGCGCTGCTTCTGTCCGCCGGAAAGAGTGATTCCTCGTTCGCCCACCATCGTGTTGAATTGGGCCGGAAACTCTCCGATTTCCGTGGCAATGCTGGCGACATCCGCGGCTTCGCATACCTGCTCGTCCGACGCGCTGTCCACGCCGAAGGCAACATTTTCACGGAGCGTCTCGCTGAATAGGAAAGTGTCCTGCGGCACGTAGCCCACGGCGCGGCGCAGGGTCTCGAGCGGCCATTCGCGGATCGGGCGCCCGTCGATGAATAGCGTTCCCGCCGGCGCTTCCCACAAACGCGCGATCAGCGATGCCAGCGTGGATTTCCCGCTCCCGGTTGGCCCCACAATGGCGAGGATGGAGCCCGCCGGAACGTGCAGGGAAATATCCTGGAGCACGGGCTGGTTGAGCGCCGCCGAACCGTTTGATTTGATCCCGTCCAGCTCGCTGCGAACCGTCGGATACGTGAACGTCAGGTTCCGGAATTCGATTTCGCCTCGGATTTCCTCTTTTTCGCGGACCGCGGCGGCATCGTTGATGCCCGGCTCGGAATCGAGAATGTAATTCAGCCTGCCCATCGATGCCCCGCCGCGCTGAAAGATGTTGGTGACGAATCCGAGGGCGATCATCGGGAAAATCAACCGCGTCATGAATGTATAGAACGCGATCAGCTCGCCCAGCGTAATCCGGTTCAGAACCACCTGGCGCCCGCCCTGCCACAATACGAGAACAAACGTCAGCCCAAAGAGCATCTGGAGCAGCGGCATGAACAGGCTCCAGAACATGATGAGCCGCAGGTTGCGGTTGATGTATTGGCGGTTCGGGGCGTCGAATCCCCGGATCTCCGCTTGTTCCTGCACGTACGCGCGCACGACGCGCATGCCGGCCAGGTTTTCCTGGGCCTTCGCGGAGAGCACTGCGAGCGAAGCCTGAATTTTCCCGTAGAGCGCATGGATTTGCCGGCCGAACAGCCACACGCTTACAGCGACGACGGGCACAGGGAGCAATACGTACGCGCTGAGCGTCGGCGAAATCCAGAACATCAGCGCGACGGCCAACACCATCGTCGCAATCGTGTTGGCGCTGTACATGATGCCGGGACCGAGCACCATGCGCACCGAGTTCAGATCGTTGGTGCAGCGTGACATCAGCTCGCCCGTGCGGTTTCGCACGTAGAATTCCGGCTCCATCTGCACGAGCTTGGCGAGCAGGTCGTTGCGCAGGTCGTACTCGATATCGCGGGAAAGTCCGATCAGGATTTGCCGCGTCCAGTACGAAAAGACCCCTTGAACGGCGCAAATGATCACCAGCGACGAGCAAAACACCGCGAGCGTGTGCGGATCCTTTGCGTGATAGTAGGGAAGAAGCGGACCCAGGGCGATTTGCGTCAGACGCCCGAGCTGCGCTAGCGGTGTCTCGGCGCCCTTGATGCAATCCGTGATCACGCCAAGAATCAGCGGCAGCAGCGTGCCCGTGATCCCCATGCCGGCTTGCGTGATGAAGCCGATTACGACTTCCGATTTGTGCCGCGCCACGTACGGCATCAGGCGCTTGAGCTGCGCCCAGCCCGAGACGCGCTTCTGCGCCGCCTTCGGGGCCGATCCGGATAGAGTCTGTGCGGCTGTGCTCATCGTAGGGAGGACTCGGGAGTCTCCAGGGTCGGAATCTCGTTCAAATACTTCTCATGAGACTGGTCGAATGACTGATAGCGTTTCGCGCCTTTGTTCCAGCGCACATCCAAATTTTGGCTTGGCGGTGCGGCGCTGCTGCCGGTGGGCGCGCTCGCGGGGGCGAGCGCATCGGTGGGCACAAATTTCATCTCCAGCCCGGCCTGCGCGTCCTGCGTGTAATCCAGCCGCCAGCCGGAGGCTCGCGCTTTGGAAAAGCCTCCCAGATAACCGTTCGGGTTTTTCAAATGCTCGTCGCAGCGCAAGATTTCCGTCCATCGGCCGTCATTCTTTTCGAGCAGCGCGGCACGCGTGACGAAGACCGGCACGGATTTGCCCGCGCCGTTGCTTGCCGCGTCCGCCGGGTGGAACCGATTCGCGATGAGAAGCTCCTCGTGCCCGTTGAGCGCCAGGTCTCCGTGCGCCAGGACTTCCGATTCCTTGCCGAGCGATGCTTCGGCGACGCTCCGCGCTTCGGCCTGGGCGTTTGCGGCGTCGGCGGCCGCTTGCTCGTCCGCGATCTTCTGCTGGGGCGATTCGCAGCCCCACAGGCTCAGAGCCCCGAGGCAGATCAGCAATCCGGCTCCGGCGCTCAGCTTCCGTGTGGGCATCGACACTCCAGGAACCAGAATTCCGCGAATCAGCGTTCCCCGAACCAGTATTCCCTGACCCGACCGATCCTACGATCCCGTGGAGGCCAGCGTAATTTCCAGCACGCGCCCCGTGTCCCGCGCGCACAGCACTTCCATCACTTGCGGCACATCCGATCCGGCCCAGTCAAATTCGTAGTGAAGCAGCGCGAGTTGCTGTCCGTTTTTAGATGCGGGACCGTTTGAATTCGGCTCACCGTATAGCCCGTAAACGCGATCCTGGGAATCGCCGATCCGCAGCCCCAGCCCCGTGAGCCAATTTTGCGGGTCCAGGAAATCAGGGCGCCGGTCCGTGCATTTTCCGGACTGCGAGCCGAGCGAAGTGAGCGTGATCTTCTGAATCACGGATTTGGCGTCGACATCGAGATGAATCACCCGGCCGGAACAGTCGTCGCGCCATTCCCTCGATCCGGAATTCGGCTCGGCGGATAGATTCTTGATCTTGAACCGCTTTGCCGCCACGGCGAACGTATCGCGGCCGGGGCGCAACCCGCCCAGTAAAGTCTCGTTGCGGTGGCGAACCACGGCTGGCGCCGGAGCCGGCGAGGCATCCTGAAAAGCGGCGCCTGTGGCCACTCCCGCCGCGAGGGCAAGCAGGCTAGCGCACAGCGAGAATATGATCGAGCCGCTCTTCAAAATTTTCCTCACCCTCGGACCACAGGAGTATCCGCTCAACGGGCAGCGCTTTCTCCACCGCGCGCATCCAGTCCATCAGTTTCTGAATATTCTCTCGCGTTTTCTCCTGATATTCGCGCAAATTTTTCGGCTGTGACATCCACATGAGAAATCGCGCCTCGTCCGGATGCTGCGGCTCGGCCACATGCCCGTCGTCCGCGGAGAGCAGACCGGCGTGGCCCGTGAACAGGTGCTCGAAGCCGAGATCAACAAGGAAGTGGCCCGACTCGGCGAACACGCCCCCTTCGAATTCCGGTCCGTAGCAGGAGATGTCCACGTGGGACGGCTGTTGTTTCCAGCTTGCCGTCTCCTTATCGCGAATCCACAAATCCCACCGCGCGCTGACTTCGTAGCAGACGTCCGCGGAGTGGCGCAAGCGGCCCAGATTCGCGATGTCCGCGGGCGACGGCAAGTAGCCGCGAAAATCGTGCTCTTCGAGCGGCGATTCGGCGAAGCCCACGGCGCGAATCACGAGCCCGGTAAATCCCGGCGGCACCGCGGAGAGCGGCACGGCGGCGAGAAAGCGCTCGAAGTGCTCGAGCATGTTTTCCTCGCTGAAGCCGCGAATCCAGACGCTGGCGTAGGCGCGGTTCGGCATTGCGCCATTATACAGGCAACGGGCGATGGGACTGAAAAGGAGCCGGCGAAGCAAAGCAAGCCAGTCTTCGGTTGGGCGGTGTATCCTTTCGATATAGGAATTCCGTCTAGCTCTCCTCTGACGGAGCTCACCGCGTTCAGTCGGCGGGATTCAGGACGGGGGAGGCCGAAATGATTGTCAATGATTTCGCGCCGCGCGTGATTGCAACATATAACTCCTTTCTCGACAGAGACTGCGCATCCAGGACAACGGCGTGATCGAACTCAAGACCTTTAACGAGAAGCGTGGTTCCGATGAGTTTTCTACGGCCAACGGGGCGGCCCCTATAGCGAAATTCGGCCTGGTACTTCTCGGCCGCCTCGTCCAGGGTGATGTGCGGATATAGCGCGCGCTTCCGGAATATACCCATCACCCTGTTGAAGAGATCTGCGCGGATGATTTTTACTTCGTCTACCGATTTGAGCGCTGTAAGTAGACCCGCGATCGTACCGCAGGTCGGGTCTGCGAGGCAGGCATTCGCGGCCTTGGCGACAAGCGGACTGCGCGTATTATCTCGGACCTGTACCTGCTCACCACGCAGCGTCGCAGCTGGTAGGCTCGCGTTCACTGCCGTCATACACTGACAGGCGAATGCGAGGACCTCTTTCAACTTCTTCTGATTACTTCGGGCTCGTTGAACCTTCTCTATGAATGAAAAGAGGGCCTTGCCCTCGATCTCTTCAATCGAAGAGAACCTGCCACCCACCGTTTTTGCAAGAGCGTGGCATTTGGACTTGTATTCCTGACTTCCCTTATGAATGGCGATAACGCTTTCGTCAGGCGCGCATAGGAAGTAACGGCAAGTATTCGCTTGAATACGTGAAAAATCAGCAGCGTCGTTCACGAGCTTGAATGTTACTCCGTGCGGCAGGCCTCGCGTCAGGTCCATCGGTTCCCTCTGCTCAAGTTGATGCCGGATAACTCCCAGCCAATGACCAATTGCTGGTGTTCCTGCCCGATTCCATCGATGCGGCGTTTCCAACCGGCCCAGAGACTCTAACCTCGCGGAAATATCTCTATCCCAATCCACAGCCTGCCCGTTGAAGTCGAAGATCCCCTGCAAGGGATCGCCTAGCAAACGACAGGGGAGATCGCGCGCCAGTCTGAGCACAAGTTCGTGCTGTTCGGCAGAACAGTCCTGATACTCATCAACGTAAAGGCCGGCATAGGACGCCAGCAAGATCCGGCGGATGAAAACGCTGTCGAGCAGATGGGAGCACGCGCGATAGAGGGCGGACCATTGGTCACCTGCCGGGCGAACTATGGCCCATCCGGATGTCGCTGGGTACGAGAGAGAAAGCCGCAGCGCCCAGCTCGCGATCGTGTCAACGCAAAAAGATTTTTCGGACACCCTGAGTTCGCGCATCTTTCGGCGCAGGGCATTTACGCCCGCGTACGTATGCGTCAGAACGAGCTGTCTGTTGGCGCTACGGGAGGCTGCCTCCGCGATCAGATGTGTTTTTCCGAATCCGGCCGGCGCGACGACATAGCCGGTGCCGAGATATGCGGCCAGGACTTCGGAAAGGTCAGCCACGATCGATCCAGACACGCAGGGCATTGATCTTACGAACCAAGTCGGTATTGCTGATGCTGGCGTCGTCTAGAAACGGGCAGATTGCACGAGCCCATTCCTGTGCCCAGCTTTGGCGTTTGAACCACCCGCTTGCCTTGGCGGCCTTTCCGAGAGCTTCGCGCAATTGTGGCAGGTCCGCCCAAGCCGCGGAGTCACGGTCGAACTGTTGATCGTATTGCGATCCAACCTGGTCGAGGACGTTGTTCCGGTTCCGATTGATTGCACATGCCGTCTCGAATGAAACCATGACACCAGGCCACGGCAAGTCGTCAAAAACACGACGCTCTATACAGAGGGCGCCATCCCATATCATGACGGTCACACCTATTGCCCGAAGAGAACCTACGTCTGCAGCAGAAAATTGGTCGGGCTGGTCTGAATCGGCGAGGGCGCTGACGTCGTAGGAGAGATCTCTTAGACCTTCCGCAATTTCCTTTATCTTGCTTGCCCCATTCGCGTCGAAAAGCGCTACGCCCCGATAGGCAAACGAATTCTTCGCTTTCGAGACCCAGTAACCGTCCAAACCCCGGAGGAATCCAGCTTCAGTAGCGCCCTCACAGACGATAATCTTCGGCGCAAGGAAAGCCTCGGCACCCAACCGAATCTTGCCTTGGATGGAGTCAGCGATCGCTGGCTTATTTGCGGCGATGATCTCAGTCTTGCCGTTCCTGGAATGAACGATCTGAAGATCGTCGACTGTGAGCTCACGCAGAACAACTGGTGAGTGCGTGGTTAAGAAATACTGGCCCGTCATGTCCTCCTTGAGGTGATGCAGAAGGCGCGCTATTCGGTGGGGTTCAAGCCCGATCTCGACTTCGTCGAAAAGGGTAATGTGGGGGACGCGAAGGTTTTGTTTCTGAAGGCCGGTGGTGATCATGCGCTTCGAGCCAAGCCCTAGTTGGCGGAGCGGCATTTCACCGTCATGTATTGCAAGGCCGCCAATCCGCACATTGATTGCTTCAGCATCCAGGCATGCCTTATATGATGATGCAACGTTGACGCCAAGGTCTCTGGCGGTCGCCTCTACTGTCTTCGCAACTTCATCGAACTTGGCCAGACTCTCGTTTCGACGGGCTTCAAGAGCCGCCCTCGCGGCTCTGCCGGCTTCGGCAAGGGACGAAGAAATATTTTCAGTCTCAGTCATCTGATTGAGAAGCGATCCGCGGGACCACGTGAGATGTCGGTCTGTGACTGTCCCGATCAAGCTAACCGCTGCTTTAGAGCGATCTGCCGACCTGAAGGGCACACCTTCATCGTCATCCTTCCTAATCACGCGCCATGACGGTGCCAGATCGTCTCCAACGTCGAGTCGGATACGTAGTACATCTTCCAGTCCGTCGCCCGGCTCATCATTGTGGCGGTGGGTTTGCAGATCCCAACCAGACATCCAGTGCCCGTATTTCTCCAAATCACGAAATTCTTCGGGAATATCGCCGAGCACGCCCTCGATTCGAATCTTGTTCTGCGGCGTGCACTGATAAAAGTCTGCATCGTTGAAATCCAGATTCCACTCCTCATAGAACAATCGACGCAAGGCTTCGAGGATAGTGGATTTAGTGGAATCGCCTCGGCCAATCAAGCAGAAAAGTGCGTTGTCGGGAAGCGCCCATTCCATTTCGCGAATTCCCCTAAAGTTGTTAATGGACAGACGACGTATCCGCATGGTGGAGTATTTTCTCCGGGCGCTTCTGATAATGGGATACGTTACCCCTCAACTATAGCCTAGGGCAAGGTCTTGGCTACCCTTAGTTCGGTTTCGGCGGGACCGTTTGCACCTTCCTTTTGCGGAACTAATCAAGTGCTTATGCCACCGCGTCCCGCGAAGACGCATTGCTTGAGAATATGCCCATTCTGTACTTGCGATACGTGATATCCAGAATCGACTCGTGATTGTTCTCTTGAGACGGCGCATTAGGAAGCAGTGCATGCCCACGATAGACGCATTTCCGGGAAACCTCCCCGCACCGAGCTGGGCCCAATCAAGCGGAGGGAATTGCCTCGTCGTACGCCTCCCGGAGACGCATCCTGAGCTGCTGTTTCACGGAGTCGTCCAGGAACGCGGCGTCCAAGCCCATGAGATTTGAGCGCAGCAAGTCTTCCGTGCCCCAGTGGAACACGCGCTGAAGGTGCTCGTACTCCTTCGTCATCGTGGTGGGAGTGAGCATGCGGCTGTCCGTGTTCACGTTGAGGGAGACGCCTGCGCGATAGAGGTGATCAATCGGATGCTCCTCCATGCTGTGGATCGAGGGAATGATTTGGACGTTGGAGGAGGGGCAAAGCTCGAGGTGAATGCGTTCGCGGACGAGGTGCGCGACGAGTTCGGGGTCTTCGTAACTGCGCGTGCCGTGGCCGATGCGGTGCGGATCGAGGGCGCGCAGCGTTTCCCAGACGCTCTCGGGGCCCAGGCCTTCTCCGGCGTGGGCGGTGCGGAAGAGGCCGTGATCGCGCGCGTATCGGTAGGCGCCGATGTGGGGCGCGAGCGGGAAGCCCGCTTCGTCGCCGGCGATGTCCAGCGCGACGACGCGGCTGCCGCGAAATTCCTCGACGAGGCGCGCGGTCTCCATGCTCTGCGCTTCCGTGAAATGCCTTAGCGTGCAGAGGATCAGTCGCGCCTCGACGCCCGTTTCGCGGATCAGGCGATCGACTGCGCGATCCACGACGGCCACGACGCGCTGCGGCGAAAGCCCGCGCTCGGTGTGCAACAGCGGAGCAAACCGAAGCTCGGCGTAGATCACGCCGTCCGCGGCGAGTTGTTGCATCACGTCCTCGGCCACGAGTTGCAGCGCGTCTTCGGTCTGCATGAGCAGAAATCCCTTGGGCGCGCGCGTGAGGAACTCGGCGAGATTCGTGCACCGCGCGGGGGCGACGTAGTCGCGCGCATACTCCTCGCGGCTGACGCTCGGGGCCAGTGTGGAAACTGCGTCAAAGCTCAGCGAACAATCGATGTGGAAATGCAGTTCGACCTTGGGAAGGGCTTTCAGGTCCATACAAGCACGATAGACGAGTCGGCGTTTCCCGTCTATTGATGGCGAGGACACAGCGCGCCGAGTCGCAACTAGGGATGGCTTCAGCGGCTAAAGCCGGTTTGTTTTGGCGACTTTACGGCCGGGCTGAAGCCCGGCCCTCCGACACCTTAGCCAGGCCAAAGCCCGGCCCACCGACACCTTCGCCGGACTGAAGCCCGGCTCTCCGACGGCTTGGCCGGGCCAAAGTTCGGCGCTTGGACACGTACAAGAGATTCCGTCTCAGACGTCTCGCAGATTTCGTGGTGAGCTACTTGCGTTCCTTGGACGGGTCGGTGGCGGAAGGGGCGCCTGGTGCGTTGAGCGGCGCGGTGAGGCCGCCGAGGCGCTGGCGGATGGTGGCGCCCATTTCGTTGATCACGGCGTTGCAGACGGACTTCAGTTTCCGTTCGGTGGCGTCGGACAGCTCCTGGATGCGGGCCTCCGATTGTTGCGTGAGCTTGGTGACGGTAGTGAGGAGCCACGCGTTCGAAGCGTTGTCGAGGCGCTTCTTGTGCTCGTCGATCGCCGCGACTCCCAAAGGCTCGAGCGACATGCGGAATTGCCTCTGGAGCGCCTGGTATTCGCTCTGGAGGCTTTCGCGGGCCTGGTCGATCTGCGATGCCATCTCCTGAATTCCCTGCGCCAACGTCTGCTGTATGTGCTGCGACAGGGCGCGCTGGAACTCGACCGCGAAGCCGCGAGCGTCGCTCTCCAGCTTGGTTCGAATCTGCGCCGAATTCGCTTCCATATGCGCCACGTGCTGTTCGAATGCCTCGTGCGTCTTGCCAGCGTAGGAGTCGAATTGTTTGTCCGCGATTTGCCCCGCGCGCTCCTGGAATAGAGTAGCCGCCGCGTCTCCGCCGTCCGCGATTTGCTGCGCGATGCGCTCGGCGGCATCCGCGGTGCTTTCCTGGATCTGTCCCTGGGCGTGCTCGACGTAGCTGCGGCTGGTGTGGTCGAGTTCGCTCGCGAACAGGCCGGAAAGCTCGGCGGCCTTTTCGCGAAGCTGCGCGGACGCCTGCTCGACTCCCTTTTGCAGCGTCGCCTGCATCTGGTTCTGAACTTTCTTCTCGTACCAATCAGCCGACTTATACAGCGCCTCGAAGGTGCCCTGCGTCGTTTCGGTGGCCTTGGCTTCCAACTCGGTCACCCACCGGGCGATCGAGTCGCGCGCCGATTCCGCGAATTCGGACTCAATCTGCGCGAGGAGTTCCTTGCCGCGGTTCACGGTATGCTGCAGGTTGCGGTCGGAGGCCTGCCAGACGCGCTCCTGATGATCGGCCAAGGCTTTTTCCGCCTGCTCGCTGTCGAAGAGCAGCTTGTTCGTTGCTTCCTCGACGCGGGCCATGTGTGGCGCAAGCCGGTGCTGGAGATCGCCGGCAAGGTCTTCCACGGTTTGGCGGCCGGCCGCTTCCATATCGGATCGGAATCGCTCGGCCATTCCGCTGACGACCAACTCGGCACGGTTAGTCATCTCGCCGCTTTGCGCTTCGAGGATGGCATGTCCGCGTTCGGCCAGGTTTTCCGAGGCGGCTTCGATTTGCGCCTCGAATTCGCGGCGTTTTGCCTCGATCTGCGCGGCCGACTGCTGCAACTGCGCAAAAAACGCTTCGCCTCGGGCGATTTCCTGATTGATGGCGGCGCGAAACATGCCCAGGGTATCTTCCGCCTCGCCTGTAACCTTGGTTTGCGCTTCGCCTATGGCGGCTAGGCGCTGCTGGAGCTGCCGCTCGATCTGCCGCCCCTCCGCCTCGGCGTTCTTCCCAAACCTTTCCGCGGCAAGGCGCGAAGTTTCCTCGATCAGCGCGTCGGTTCGTTCGCGCCATCGGGAAGTGGCGGTTTCTAGCTCGGCTTCGAGGGTACCGCGCAGGCCCGATTCGCCGATGGATGCCGCGGCGGCAATCTGTTCGCGCAGGCCCTTAGCGGCCTGATCCATCTGCGCGATGCGCGCCTGGGCGTCGGCCGAACGCTGGTCCATCTGGTCCTGCCAGAGACGCAGCTCGTTCGTGGCAGCCTGTTCGGAGCTAAGCCGCAACTGCTCCATGGCCACGCGAGCTTCGCTTTCGCTCGCTGCCAGGGCGCGGGTGAGGGTTTCGACTTTCTGCGTCGCCGCCTGAAGCTGATGCTGAATGCGCTGCTCGAATTCGGCTTGGCGGGCGCGCTCGAGTTCCGCAAGCTGCGCATCCATTTGCTGGCGGGCTTCGCCGATCTGCTGGCGCAGCTCGCGCGAGATCTCCTCGCGAAGGGCGGACAGCATCGCTTCGCGCTCGCTTGTTCCTTGTTGCGCGGGTTCACTCGGAGTGGACTGGATTTGTTCCGTGACGGCGGCCGCCGCAGCTTTTTTAGCGGCTTCGATTATTTGTTCATGAAGGTCCGCGAGCAGCATGCGGGTCTCTGCCGCAACCGCCTGGTTCGCGCTGTCCCGCGCGGCGCCTTGAATCTCCTGCTTGGCCTCGTTGACGAGGCGGACCACCTGCTGCGAGAGCTGCTGCGAGGCGTCCTTGCTTTCCTTGCTCCCGTCGATGGGAATCACTCGGGGGCTTTCTTCCTCCGGTTCCGGCTCGATCATGCTAGCAGGAGGCGGTTCGATCGGCTCCAAACGCGCCGCCTCGGGCGGCGGGTTCACGGCCTGGGGCTGGGGAGGCAGGGGGCTAGGTGAAACATTTGATCCCGATTCGGGAAAGGGGAACCAATCGCTCGGCGGAAAGGCAACTCCCCAAACATTTCCTGAAACCTCGAGTTCGACGGCAATTTGAAATAGCTCGCGCACCGTTCGCGGGCGCTGGATCCATGTCACTCGTCCGCGCACCACTCTCGGTGGGCGTCCCGGTTCGTTGTGCGGGACTTCGAGCGTGACCCACATGTTCTTTAGAACGTAGTGTTTCGATTGGTAGCGGCAGCCCTGGCAGTTGATCGTCAGTGTGGAAGTGCGCTCCTGGAACGGGCGGCCGAGCGCGTCCACACCCGTGATCGTAAGGGGGACGGCCTGCACGATTCGTTTCGTGCGCCGCTTTCGTCCTTCCTGTTCAGGATTCACGTTCGATTCAGCCACGGAAGCTCCCAGCTCTTGATTTTCAAGCGTAACACCGGCGCAACTTGGGCGTCGAGGCTCCGGGGAGTCCAATTGCGTAAAGGTTACGCCCGGGGGAGAGATTCGCCGTAGCCGTCTGAATGGGCGGCGGCGAATGCCGAACGGGTTCCGGCCAAGTCTCTGAACGCCGATGAGAAGACATTCCTGTGCGTAAGCGGGGAAGGAAGGCCGGGCAGCCTTACGCGCCGGAATCTACTACATAGTTTACCTGATGGCTAGCGGATTCGGCTTTTCGGCGGGGAAAGGCGAGGAAATCTTGGGCGCAACGGAGGGTTCGTCTCAGTTGGTGGCGGGTCCCAGCACGGCCAACGGAAGCGGCGCCTGGCCCGGTCGCGCCACCATTTCTGGGCTGCAGCACTGGTTATCCAGCCGGGCACGGTCCGCCTCCATATCAGGCAATTGCCGCAAATGCGCGAGAGTTTCGGTCAGGACGGCGGAGGCGACGGCGTCCTGGGGCGCGAGCAGGCGGTAGTGCATCCAGCGTCCCTGGCGGCGCGCGGCGACGACCCCGGCACGGCGCAAGTACGCCAAGTGGCGCGAGATTTTCGGCTGGCTCATGCCGAGGATCTCGACGAAGTAGCAGACGCAAATCTCCTTGTCGGCGATGAGATTCAGGAGGCGCAGGCGAGTGCGATCGGCCAGGGCGCGGAAGAGCAGCTCGACGGGAAACGCTTTGGGTTTTTTCGGCATGGGAGAAATTATATATGGCTTGACAAATGTATTCAAGCTGGGACAGAATTAACATATGCGATCTGGCATATATATCGCTCTCGAGTGGAGGGAGGAACCATATGGATGTGGAAACGGTGCAGGCGATCAAGGCGCACGTCGCGATTCACGTGAGGGACGTGGCCGCGAGTATCGACTTTTACAAAAAGCTCTTCGGGATCGAACCCTCGAAAGTGCGAACCGGCTACGCCAAATTTGATGTGATGAATCCGCCGCTCAATTTCACTTTGAACGAGGACGCCGGGGCGGGACCGGGGGCGTTGTCTCACTTGGGTATTCAAGTGAGATCGACGGCGGACGTGCTCGCGGTGCGGCGGAGCTGGCAAGAGAAGGGCCTCGTGCCGCGCGACGAGATGCAGACCGAGTGCTGCTACGCGTTGCAGGACAAGGCCTGGGTTCGCGATCCGGATGGAAACGAGTGGGAAGTTTTCGCGGTGCTCAAGGATCAATTGCCGGAGAAGGCCGCGACGCAAGCGTCGTGTTGTGGCCCGAATTGCTGCGCGCCCGCGGCCTCTTAGAGTGAGACTGCGGGACAAAAGCCAAAGGTGTCATTCCGAAGGGCGGGGTTTGCCCGAGGAATCTGCTTTTTTCTTGGATTGGCAAGGAAGCAGATCCCTCGCTGCGCTCGGGATGATAGCCAGATCCTCAACCAGGTCTTCTCTGACGGAGTAGTCGGGCCCGCGCGAAGGGAACCGAATGGAAAAACGCTACAACGTACTCTTCTTGTGTACCGGAAATTCGGCGCGCTCGATCATGGCCGAGGCGATCTTGAACTGGAAGGGCCGGCCCAATTTCGTCGCCTATAGCGCGGGTAGCCACCCTTCGGGGCGAGTGCGGACGGAGGCGCTGGCTCAGATTGAATCAGCACGCATTCCCGGCGGCGATTTCCGCAGCAAGAGCTGGGATGGGTTCGCGAAACCGGGCGCGCCGCAGATGGATTTTGTGTTTACGGTTTGCGACAACGCGGCCAGTGAAGTTTGTCCGGTGTGGCCCGGCCAGCCCATGACGGCGCATTGGGGCGTGCCCGATCCTGCCGCCGCGAGTGGTACGCAGGAGGAGGTCCAGCGCGCGTTTCGGGACGCGTTTGTGATGCTCGATCGTAGGATCTCGCTGTTCTTGGCGCTGCCGCTTTCCACCCTCGGGAGCTTGGCGATCAAAAAAGAGCTCGATCGCATAGGCCGGCAATGAAATTCCCACTTTCTCGCCGGATCGCGGCCGAATTCGTTGGAACGGGACTTCTTGTGGCTGCGGTCGTTGGCTCCGGAATCATGGGCGAGCGGCTGGCGGGAGGAAACGTTGCCATCGCGCTGCTCGCGAATACCATCGCTACGGGTGCTGCGCTCCTGGTGTTGATCCTGATGTTTCTTCCCATTTCCGGCGCGCACTTCAATCCGGTAGTGTCGATCGCCGATGCCGTGAGGGGCGGAATGCCGCGAGCCGATGCAATTCTGTACATCGCGGCGCAAATCTGCGGTGGCGTTGCGGGGACGGCGTGCGCGAACCTGATGTTCGCGCTGCCCGTGCTTTCGATTTCTCATCACGCGCGAACCGGCGCGCCGCAGTGGTTCAGCGAATTCGTCGCGACGTTTGGATTGCTTCTGGTGATCCGGCTCTGCGCCCGGTTTGCGATCGAATGGCTCCCGCTCGCGGTGGCTGCTTACATCACCGCGGCGTATTGGTTCACCGCGTCCACGTCCTTCGCGAACCCCGCCGTCACCATCGCGCGTACCCTCAGTGACACCTTCGCCGGAATCCGTCCGGTGGACGCTCCTGCGTTTATCGCGGTTCAGATTGCGGGAGGACTAAGCGCCGTCATTTTCACCGAGTGGTTGCACATTCGATCCAAAGCGCCGGCAAACGAGCCTTGAATGTGCGCTCCTGTGACGCGATACTGGCGTCATGCCTGAAATCGCAACTGAGACAGCCCTCCGCGTGCACCAGCTGCGGAAAACGTACAAGGATGTGGTGGCCGTCAATGGCCTCGACCTGGAAGTGCGCGCGGGCGAATGCTTCGGACTGCTGGGGCCAAACGGGGCGGGGAAGACGACGACCGTTGAAATTTGCGAGGGATTGACGGAGCCGGATTCCGGGGAAGTGGAAGTGCTTGGGCGTCAATGGAATAAGGGTGCGGACGAGCTGCGCCAGCGGCTTGGGATTCAGCTACAGGATACGCAGCTTTCGGAAAAGCTCACCGTGCAGGAGACGGTGAGGCTGTTTCGCAGCTTTTTCCGGCAGGGAGCGGAAGTTTCCGCGGTGATTGCTCGGGTGCAGCTCGAGGAGAAACGCAATTCGCGTGTCGGCGATTTGTCCGGCGGCCAGAAACAGCGTCTGGCGCTGGCGTGTGCTTTGGTCGGCGATCCCGATTTTCTGTTTCTCGATGAGCCGACGACGGGGCTCGATCCGCAGGCGCGCCGCCAGCTTTGGGAGCTGATCGAGGAATTCCGGCAGTCGGGACGCACGATTCTGCTGACCACGCATTATATGGATGAGGCCGAACGGCTATGCGATCGCGTGGCGATCGTGGATCACGGCAAGCAGATCGCGCTCGGCTCGCCGCGGCAATTGATCGCTGCGAACTGCGCGGAACAAATGGTGGAGTTTTCGGCGGGCAGCACTTCTCATGCGGTCGATTTGGATGCTTTGCGGCGCGTCGCCGGTGTGCGCGAGGCGCGCGCCGAGAACGGGTCCGTCGTCTTGCAGGTGGCCGAGTTGCACACGGCGGTTCCGGCTCTGCTCGCGGATTTGGCGCGGCAAAATGTTCCGCTGACCGAACTTCGCACGCACTCCGCGACGCTCGAAGACGTGTTCGTTGGTTTGACGGGGCGGCATTTGCGCGATGAGTGACAACACCATACCGAATATTCGCGCCGGCGCGGACGCGAGAAAATCCCCCGGCGCCGGTTCATTTGCCGATCATCCGCTGGTGCAATTGACGCTGGTGCGGTTCCGGGAATTTATTCGCGAGCCGGAGGCGCTGTTCTGGGTCTTCGTGTTTCCGATTCTCCTTGCGGCGGGGCTGGGTCTGGCGTTTCGCAATCGCCCGCCCGATGTGCTGCGCATCGCGGCGGTCACTCCGGAACTTGCGCAGTCGCTGCGGCAGGAGAAATTGCTGGACGTTCAGCAGCTGGGCCCTACTGCTGCGGAAGCGGCTTTGCGGACGGGCAAGGTGGCGCTGCTCGCCGTGCCGGGATCGGGCGGCGGCGTCGAGTATCGGTATGATGACACGAATCCCGAGGGCCGCGCCGCGCGCTTGCTGGCGGACGGCGCGATTCAAAAGGCTGCCGGGAGAGCCGATCCAGTCGCGACGAGCGACCAAATCATGCGTGAGACCGGCTCGCGCTACATCGATTTTCTGATTCCCGGACTTTTGGGGATGAACCTGATGGGCAGCGCGATCTGGTCGCTGGGGTTCGCGATCGTGGACGCGCGGCGCAAGAAGCTTTTGAAGCGGCTGATCGCCAGCCCTATGCCCCGGCCCTATTACTTGTTGTCGTTTCTGCTCTCGCGAATTTTGCTGCTGGTCGTTGAAGTGGGAGTGCTCGTCGGATTCGGCGTCTATCTTTTTCACGTGCCCCTGCGAGGCTCGGTTTTCGATCTGGTCGCGATCTGTGTGGTCGGATCGTTTTCGTTCACCGCGCTGGGATTGCTGCTGGCCTCGCGGGCCAGGACGATTGAAGCGGCTTCGGGCCTGATGAACCTGGTGATGATGCCGATGTGGATCGCTTCCGGCGTGTTCTTTTCCTCGCAGAAATTTCCGGACATGATGCAGCCGTTCATCAAGGCGCTGCCGTTGACGGCGGTGATCGACGCTTTGCGCGCGAACATGCTGCAAGGATTGAATCTCGCGCAACTCTTTCCGCAAATGGGAGTGATTGTCTTCTGGATGGTGATCTGCTTCGCGCTGGCGCTGAAACTGTTTCGCTGGCGGTAATTCTGGCGGCGCTGGCGCCTCGCCGGCCCATCGGGTGCGGGTGGAAAACTCAAACCCTCCGCCCCTTCGAAACCCGCGAAGGAGCGGCCAGCCGGAAAGTCAAAAACTACCCGAGGGTGCGCCACCCGCGAAGTTCAAAACCGTTCAAAGGCTGGCCCACCCGCCCGCGGCGTCGTACTGATACCGCTTAAAGATTCACAGCTGTTTTTCCCTCCGCTTGGCTACGGACCAGCTATTTAGGCCTATGGCCACCCCGGCAACGCCCTGTAAAATCATCGCCGCGAACCAAAAATTATCGTCTTTTAGGCTGACTTGTCCGCTGAGCGATCGATATAGAAAAACCTCTGCGCCTACTACTCCCACCGTTATCACAGCCAGAATTGGGCCCAATATTCCCTTGGAGAGAGTTGTCATGTGCTCGGGTATGGGCAAAAAGCGCATACAGTAGGCAATGAAGCATTCGAAAGCGATGAAAAGTAATAAGACTAACTTTGAGACAATCATTCTTGCGTATCAGCTTTCCTTGAAACTAGATGACAACCTCGCGGGTGGCACAGGCTTCCCTGGTTTTTCGCTTGACGACTCATGATTGTTGGATTATACCACTCCAGTACGTCAACGTCGAGGAACGGGTTTGGCTCTTTCGGGTGGCAGACCCTTCGCGGGTTTCGAAGAGTCTGGAGGTTGGATGCGTTCTACTTCGCTGCAAACAAGGCTGGCGGATTAGCCTTCGATCGTTCGGTGCTTGAACGTGCGCTGGCCTTTGCTGTAGCTGGCGACGGTCTGCCCTTTGCCGAAGAGCTTGTATTTGTAGATCGTGAGGCCTTCGAGGCCGACGGGCCCGCGGGCGTGCAGCTTTCCCGTGCTGATTCCCACTTCCGCGCCGAGACCGTAACGGAAGCCGTCGGAGAATCGCGTTGAGGCGTTCTGGAAGACGTTGGCCGCGTCGACGAATTCCATGAATCGGGCGGCGACGTCGTGGCTCTCCGTGACGATGGATTCCGTGTGGCGCGAACCATAGCGGTTGATGTGCTCGATCGCCTCGTTCACTCCGTCCACGACTTTGATCGAGACGATGAGGTCGGAGTACTCCTTCTTCCAGTCTTCTTCCGTCGCGGGAATGACTTCCTCGCCGTTTGCAAATTTCTGCGTCCTCGCGCAGCCGCGCACTTCGACGCTGGCATTGCGAAACTCCTTGATCATCACCGGTAGAAATATGGGCGCGATCTCCTGGTGAACCAGCAAAGTTTCCATGGCATTGCACACTGCGGGGTACTGCACCTTGGAATCGTAGGAGACGTCGATCGCTTTCCGCAGGTCCGCGTCGCTATGGACGTAGACGTGGCAGATGCCTTCGCCATGGCCGAGCACGGGGATGCGGCTGTGTTCCATGACGTAGCGGACGAAGGAATCCGAGCCGCGCGGCACGATCAGATCGATGTCCTCGTGCAGTGTCAGAATTTGCGCTACGTCCTCGCGCGTATGAATCAGGACCACAGAGTCCACGGGAACGTCCGGGAACGCGGATAGCGCATCGCGCCAGATCGAGACGAGCGTGGCGTTCGATTCGGCTGCCTCCGCGCCGCCCTTCAGGCATACTGCATTTCCCGATTTCAGTGCCAGCGAAGAGATTTGCACGACCACTTCCGGCCGGGACTCGAATACGACGCCCACGACGCCAAGCGGACACGTTTCCTTGTGGAGGACGAGGCCGTCGTCCAGTTCGGTGGTCGCGAGGCGGCGGTGCAGAGGATCGGGCAGCTGCGCAACTTCGCGGACTTTCGCGGCCATTTCGGCGACGCCTCGCTCCGTGGTTCGCAGCCGCGCAAACATCGCACGAGAGAGCTCCCCGCGCTCGACGGCCTGCTGCGCTGCCGCGCAGTCCTTTTCATTTGCGGCTAAGATTTCATCGGCGCGAGCTTCGATGGCGTTCGCTGCCGCGAGCAGCGCCTCGTTCCGCCGCTCGCCGGACAGCGTAGCGAGGACGTGCGCGGCTTTGCGCGCGCGCCGGATGAGCGGGCGGATGTCAGAGGCTTCGAGTTGTTTTGAGACGACGCTCATTTGCGATCCAATAGCACAATATTATCGCGCTTTACGAGCACGGTTGCACGCTTGCCGGTCGCGCCTGCCGCGGCGGCGCCACTCGGCGCGTGCGAGCCGTTGCCGATCAGCCCCTGCGTGTCCCCGCGCGAATAATCCGAAATGCCGCGCGCGAATTCGAGCCCTTCCGCGTCCACGATGCTCACGACTTCCGCCGCGTCAAATTCTCCTTCGATGCTCACGACTCCGGAAGCCAGTAGGCTGGCCTTGCCGCCGGTGAGCGCCTCGCGCGCGCCCGCGTTGACGATGACGCGCCCGCGAACTCCCGCGGCATACGCAATCCAGCGCCGCTTGCCCGCCATCCGCGTCTTCGAGAGAAACACCGTGCCCGTAGGCTCACCCGCAAAAATTTTGGCGAGCGCGTCTGGCTTCGTGCCGTTGGCGATGACGGCTACGCCTCCGGCCTGCATGGCGATTTCCGCCGCGTCGAGTTTGGTGAGCATGCCTCCCCGGCCGCCTTCGGAGGGGCCGAGCGCGAGAGATTTCAGCTCCGCAGTGATTTCCTCGACGAGCGGAATGACTTTGGCGTCCGCGCCTTTGGAACCCGACGGCCCGAACTGCATCAGCCCATCGACGTCGGTGAGCAGAACGAGCGCGTCGGCTTCGATGTGGCTCATGACCAGCGCGGCGAGGCGATCGTTGTCGCTGAAGATGCGCTCGCCCGCGCGGATGTTCAGGTAATCGAGCTCCGCCGTCGAGACGGTATCGTTTTCGTTGACGATGGGCAGAACGCCGAGCTTCAGCAGCGCTTCCATGGTCTGCCGTAGGTTCGAGTAGCGGTTGCGGTCGACGAAGTCGCCTTCGGTCAGGAGCACTTGCGCGAGGTCGACGCCGTGCGCCCCAAAAAGTTTTTCGTACTCGTGCATCAGCAAGCTTTGCCCGACCGCGGCGCAGGCCTGCCGCATCACCATGTCGTTGAGGCGGTCGCGATGCAAGCCCAGGCGCCCGCGCCCGAGGCCGACGGCGCCCGAGGACACGAGGACGATCTGCCGGCCCTCCTTTTTCAGGAGGGCGATGGTCTGGGCGACCGAGCCGAGTTGGGCGACGTTGAATTGCCCGTCGCCGCTTGTCACGATGCCCGTGCCCAGCTTGATCACGGCGCGACGCGACGCGCGCAGCCGCTTCTGCTGTTCTCTTTCCAAGAGTTGGTCCCTTAGATGGAAATTCCCGCCCCGGCTTGCGGGGCTAGAATCGGTCCGTTCCTATTTACTCTATCATCTTCGTCTCGGAGTTGGGTGGCGCAGGCTTTCAGCCTGTGGGGTTTGGTTACCGCGGGATCGCTCCCCCTAGCGAAAACCGACAGGCTCAAAGCCTGTCCTACAAGTTCCCCACAGGAAACTCCCTGCTCCAACCGAACCGGCCGGTCGAGCACCCGTGCTACGTTTGAAATGGCGCGCGATTTACACGCCTCCCTCTACTCGAAACATATGGCCGGTCAAAGACCAGATGCTTGGCGCAGGCTTGGAATCGTCATCGCAGCCGTGCTTCTCCTTGCGGTGATGGCGGTGGAACTGGGGCTGTCCGCCCGGCAGCAATCGCAGACCTTTGACGAAGCCGTCCATATTTTTGCGGGCTACCGGTACTGGAAAAATTTCGATTTCGGAGTGAATCCCGAGCATCCTCCGCTCGTCAAGCTTGTGGCCGCGCTCCCCTTGTTGCGGCTGCCGCTGCGCGTTCCGATCGCGCTGCCTGACGCCGATTTCAAGATGGTGGAGTACGCGGCCGGCCGCGACTTCCTGTCCGGCAACGACGCAAGAGTGATGCTGTGGAGAGCGAGAATGGCCGCCGCCGCATTTACGATCTGCCTGGCGCTGGCAGTTTTCGCGGTGGCGTATTCGATGTGGGGCGCTGGGCCCGCTTTTCTTGCGCTGGCGCTTCTGGTGTTTGAACCCAACTTTCTCGCCCACGGCGCGCTCGTTACGACCGACATTGGCGTGACGCTGGGGATTTTCTTAGGCGTCGTGAGTTTCTATTGTTACCTGAAAAAGCCGTCCGCCCTGAGGCTGGCGGGCCCGGGGCTGGCCGCAGGCATTTGCGTGTCCGCGAAGCACTCGGGAGTCCTTCTCTTTCCGATGCTGATCTGCCTCGCACTGGCTGAGCTTCTGCCGTTGCGCGATCCCGCGACTCGGAAATTCTCTGCGGATCTCACGAAGCGCGCGCTGCGCCAATTCGGTTCCATCACGGCCATCGGCGCGATTTCGCTCGTGGTGCTGTGGTCGATGTATGGATTTCGCTACGCGGCCCGCCCCGCAGGGCAAGTCGTGACGCCGTCTCTTCCGGAATTTGCCGGCAATATTGCGCCCGCGAAATCGGCGCTTGTCCTGCAGATCGCGCGCTGGCATTTGCTTCCGGAATCGTATCTGTTCGGCGTCGTGGATATTTCCTCGCCGGGAACGATCTCCACGGTGATTTTTGGAAAATACTATCCGTCGGCGCAGTGGTTTTATTTTCCCTCGGTGTTCATCGTCAAGTGCACGCTGGCGTTTCTGGCGTTGTGCTGCCTCGTGCCGCTGAGCGCCGCGCTGCGTGAGAAGCGATTCCGCCGGGAGGTGCTCTTTCTCATCATTCCCGCGGCAGTCTATCTCTTCGTGGCGATGGGTTCGGGGATCAACCACGGCATACGCCATCTGCTTCCCATGTTTCCGTACGTGATTATTCTGGTTTCCGTTGCGGCCTGGGAATTGGGACGCCGCCACCGCGCGCTCGCCGCTCTTGTTCTGGCGCTCGTTGTCGCGCATGCGGCCTCTTCGCTGCGGGCGTTTCCGAATTACATTCCCTATGCGAACGAGATTTGGGGCGGGCCCGGGAAGACGCATGAAATTTTGGCGGACTCGAACGTCGATTGGGGCCAGGGGCTTGTGGCAATGAAGCGGTACATCGACAAACATCAAATCAAGAATTGCTGGTTCGCGTATTTCGGGTCGTTGATCGTCGACGTTTCCTCGTACGGGATTCCGTGCAAGCCGCTACCCACCGCGTTTACCGACCTCGTCCAGCTGCCCATGCCGATCGTTCCGGCGCAGGTCGACGGCCCCGTATTTCTCAGCGCCACGGAAATGACGCGAACGTTCTGGCGGGCGGATTGGGTGAATCCGTATTCTTCATTTCAACGCACGCCGCCGTCCGCTCTAATTGCGGATTCCATTCTCGTTTACGACGGCAAGGTCGATCTCTCGCAGGTGTCGGCGCTCACACACGAAGATCTGGCGATGCGCCTGATGAATGAGAAAAAGCTGGACGAAGCACTGGCGGAAGCGGCGGCGGCCGTGGCGGTCGCGCCGAACCGGCCGATCGCGCACGTGACGCGCAGCGCCGTCCTGTCAGCGATGGGGAGAAGGGAAGAAGCGCTCGAGGAAATGTCCAAGGCAGAGTCCGCGGCGGGCGCTACGGTTGGGTCTCAATAGTTGTCGCACTCGTTGTAGCGCCCGCCTTTGTTTTCAGGCGGGCATCGCGCACTCGACTCGCGTCTCAAAGATGTGGGTGATTGCCCAAATTTGAAAGGATGCTCGCCTGGAAGGCGAGCGCTACAACGCCCGCGTCCGATCCACGGTTTACAGATCCCGGCGGCCTTCCATCGCTTTCATCATGGTAACTTCGTCGGCGTATTCGAGGTCGGCGCCCACGGGAATGCCGACGCCGATGCGCGTGACACGCACGCCGAGCGGCTTGAGGAGTTTTGAAAGATACATCGCGGTGGCTTCGCCTTCGGCGTTCGGGTTCGTGGCGATAATAATTTCCTCGACCCCGCCGCCCTTGAGCCGTTCAATCAGACTCTTCAGGTGCAGTTGATCGGGGCCGATACCGCGCAGCGGCGCGAGCGCTCCGCCCAGCACGTGATAGAGACCGCCATACTGGCGCGTCTTCTCGATGGCCATGATGTTGTGGGGTTCCTCGACGACGCAGATGGTTTTGCGGTTGCGCGTCGAGCTCGAACAATAGAGGCACGGCTCGACGTCGGTGATGTTGTTGCATACCGAGCAGACGCGCATGTTCATCTTGGCGTCGCGGATGGCTTCAGCAAGCGCCATCGCGCTTTCGGAGTCCGTGCGGAGAATATGGAACGCCAGGCGCTGCGCGGTTTTCGCCCCGATGCCGGGCAGCCGCTTGAATTGATCGATCAGCCGCTCGACCGGCTCGGCGAAATCAGCCATGTGAATGTTTCCGTGACAAGAAGAGGCGGGTCAGCGAATCGTCTGTCGTTCGCAGTTGTTGTTTCAAGAAATTTCCCAAGGGATACAGCTTAAAACAAACCGGGAATTTTCATTCCCGCGAGTCCGGGCAGTCCGCCCGCAATGCCTTTCAACTGGTTCGAGAGCTCTTCGTCCACGCGGCGGCTCGCTTCGTTCACGGCGGCGCGCACCAGCTCCTGCAGCAGTTCCTGATCTTTTCCGGTGAAGACTTCTGGGTCGATGCGAATGTCGGTGAGCTGCTTCTGCCCATTCATCTTGACGCTGACCATGCCGCCGCCGGCCGAAGCCTCCACGAGCACCGTTTCGACCTGCTTCTGCAGTCCCTCCTGCATTTCCCGAAACTGCGTGAGAATCTGCTGCAGCGCTTTCACTTCCATGGTCTACTCCTCGCCCCGGCGTTTCACGTCGGAAATCTGTCCGCCGAATCGTTCCAGCATCGCGCGCACGATCGGATCTTGCTCGAACTTGGCGCGCAACTCGCGTGTGCCGTTGGACGAAGTTCCTCCCACCGGCAGGGCCTCCAGTTTAACACAGACGCGTACCGCGTGGCCGAGGATACGGCTCGCAACGTTGCGCAAACGTTCCAGGGGATCGCGCGCCTGGATTAGCTCGGCGAGCGCGCGGTTTTCCGTCGAAAAAAATAATCGCAGTTCGCCGCCGCTCATTTCCCAGCGCGAGGCATTTCCCACGAGTTCGCCCAGAAATTTTTCCTGGGCGACGATCGCATCCTTGATGGACGCGATTTGCGTCTCGGAAATGCCGTAGCCCGTGACCGGAGAATCAGCGACTCGCGCAGGCTCGGCGGCGGGAGCGGGGGGCGGCGCAACTTCAACGCGCCGTGGAGCGGGCTCTCTTTCCAAGTTGATGGCCGACGGCGGAGGCGCAACTTCAGCGCGCGGGAATGGTGCGGCTTGCGCCCGCGCCGTGGCGGCCGCGGTTGCGGTGAATTGCGAGGCGCCGGCGGAAAACGCCGGGAGCGTGCTTGCGCTCGGGCGCGTGCTCGTCGAAGGCAGTGCCGGAGCACTTGACGTTCGCGCTGGTGCGTGAACCACTGGCTTCCCGCCTTCAAGCTCTGCGATCACTTCTTCGAGTGGGGCGAGCCGCGCGGCGTTCACCATGCGCAGCAGGCCCATTTCGAGGTGCAGCCGCGCGTCCGGCTTGCGCCGAAGATCGTCGTCGGTGTTCAGCAGAATCTGAAAAAAGCGAGTGAGGTCCTGCTCGCTGAAAGCCTCGCCGGCTCTCTTGATCCGCGGGCGTTCGTCCGCTGGCGCGGCAATCAGTTCGGAATCCGCGCCACAAACCCGGGCGACGAGCAAATTCCGGAAATGGCCGATGGCTTCGCGGCAAAAATGCTGGAGATTCTGCCCCTCGGCGAGCAGGCGATGTACGAGCGAAAGAACGCGCTCGGCCGAGCGCTCTTCGATCGCGCCGGTCAGCTCGTCCAGAATTTCGCCCGGCACCACCCCCAGCAATTCGCGCACCTGCGCGTCTGTAATGTTCGAGCCGCAGTACGCTCGCGCCTGTTCGAGAAGGGAGAGGCCGTCGCGGAGGCTGCCTTCGGCGGCGCGGGCCATCACACCGATCGCGCCCGGCTCGGCGGTGAGATTTTCTTTCGCGCAAATTTGTTCCAGCGCGGCGGAAATTTCGGCGAAAGACAACGCGCGAAAATGAAAATGTTGCGAGCGCGAACGAATCGTGTCGGCCAGATTCTCCGGCTCGGTCGTGGCCATTACGAAAATTACTTTGTCGGGCGGCTCTTCGAGCGTTTTCAGCAGGGCGTTCGAGGCTTCGTCGGTGAGCATGTGCGCCTCGTCGAGAATGACGACTTTGTACCGGCCGCCGGCGGGCGCGTAGCGCACCATCTCGCGCAGTTCGCGAATCTGGTCGATGCCGCGATTCGACGCGGCGTCGATCTCGATCACATCGAGGGAATTGCCCAGGCCGATTTCGCGGCAGGAGTTGCACTCGTTGCAAGGCTCGGCGGCGGGGCCCTTCGCGCAGTTGAGAGCTTTCGCGAGAATGCGGGCTGTGGTGGTCTTGCCCACGCCGCGTGCGCCCGAAAAAATGTAAGCGTGCGCCGCGCGGCCGGAGACGACTGCGTTTGAGAGCGTGCGCGTAACGTGCTGCTGCCCGACGACGTCGGCGAATGTTTGCGGCCGCCATTTTCGCGCGATGACTTGATAGCCCATCCGGTGCTTACCCGCGCTCCTTCAAACGGTCTCGGTGTTTTCTCTGTGCTCCTCTGTGAACTCTGTGTTGAAATTCCGGACTGCAAATGCTTAACACAGAGAACACCGAGTCGCACAGAGATCCACAGAGAAAAGCGTTTTCGATCACCGATCGTTCGTGCCGGTGTGAGATGAGAGGAACTTCGGGTACTCCGCGGCACACGAAGCGATCCCGGTACCGTTGCTCCCTTCCGGGCCTGGCGGGGTTCGCGGGACTTCGTCGCACGGAGCCCGAAGTTCCACGCATCGGCAGTCGCTCCACTCGGAAGCGGCTGCAATCGCAGTCTAGCACAGCGGTGTGTGTGCGAAAAAAGGAAAACGCGAGCCGGGCGGACACGCGAGCGCAATAAAATCGAATCGTGATTAGGGCTGTGCGCCGTTTAGAGCGCCGGATATGCGATCTGAATGAACGTGTCGCTGTTGAAGAGCCCTTTGCCCCACGCCGCGTCAAGATCGGCGAGGGGTTTTGCCGCGACCGCTTCTTCTACGGATTTGCCGGCGGTTTTAAGTTTCTGGAGCCGCTCGCGAACGGTCATGAGCATCTCGCGATATTTGGCGAGGTCGGCCTTGGTCCCCAGCGCGCCGTGTCCGGGCACCACTTTCGTGTTGTTGTCGGCCACCACCAGCAGCTTTGCCGCGCCGGCGATCATGCCGCTAACGCTGCCGCCCGTTTCGTCATCGATGTAGGGGTAGATACCGTTGAAGAACACGTCTCCGCACTGCAAAACGTTGCCCTTCTCAAAGTGAATGTAAATGTCGGAGTCGGTGTGCGCGGGCGGGATGTGCACGAGCGACACGGTCTCGCCGTTCATCGTAATCTTGCGGCTCTGGCCGAATGTCTCCTGCGGCAGCGCGTCTGCGGGAGACGGACCAAACGTCAGGTTCAGCACCGCCAGCGTGTGCGTTTCGGACATGCGCTTTTTCGTATTGGCATGAGCCACGAGCGTCGCGCCCGCGGCGCGCAGCGACGCGTTGTTGTCCGAGTGATCGAAATGCCAGTGCGTGTCGATCGCGGTCTTCACGGGCGCTTTTCCGATGGCGTCCAGCGCGTCCTTCAGGTGCGGCCACGCGGGCTGCACGAACGTATCGCCCATCAGCTTTCCGTCCGCGCCGTTCAGCACGATGATGTTTCCTCCCGGACCCGATAGCAGCGTGAGGGTATCCGTCAAAGGCTGCGATTGAATCGGCACGCCGCCGAACTGCGCGCGCATGGCGGCGACTCGGTCTGCCGCCGATTTTTCCTGCGGAAACCCCGGAGTTGCCGCGCGCACGAGCGTCGCGGGATAGAGCTGGGCCGCCAGCGCGCCGCCGGCGATCGCCAGGCTGCCGCGCAGCATGTCTCTTCGGGTGAAGACGGTCGATTGATTCATGGCCATGGAAATCCTCCTTCAAGCGGTACTCAAGTGGGGGGCTCCGAACCGGGCCGCAATGATACTCTCAAGAACTGCACGGCACAATCCCGGCGCTTTGATTTTTCATAGAGCAGGCGGGACGATTTGCGAGGGAAGGCTCTCTCCGCCGGTCAGCGGGGCGCGGGCTAAACTCAGCGAACTACCTTGAGGGGATCTTCGAGGCGGTGTGGGTGGCGAGCGAGTCAGTATCCACCAGCTCGCATTCGAGGAGGCTCCGAACGCCGGCCGTACAGCGCTCGCCCTTGCGCTTGGCCCAAATTACGAGAAAGAGGCGCCAGTAGTCGTCCGCGCAATCATCGCCGTGCTGCCCGAGCGGTTTCAGCGCGACGATTGCCCCGGGCTGGACCTCGTGCCGCAACGAAGAGCGGCAGCCCGCGTTGCTGACGTCCTCGAGGGGGACTCGCTCGTCAAATTGGCGGCCGGCGCCGTCAATTCCGGCGCCTTCGATCGGCGAATGGAGCGCGAACCTCTCATCCGCTCGCCGTTGGCCTGTCATTGATCTGTGTCACTTGGAATGGTGGGTCTCGGTGCTCGCCGCCTGCACGGCCTCGACTTCGGCCGGTTTCTCGCCGGTGACCAATCGGGCGCCTACTGTGGAACCACGGCCGTGCGGCGCGACCCACATGATTTTGTAGTGGCGAGCTTCTTCATTCGGCATGCGCCTGTCCGTTGGGCCGACAAATCGGAGTGAGACCGTGTCGCCCTGATGGGCCGGCGCTCGCGTCGTGAACCGGCAACCAAGATCGCTGACATCTTCGATAAACGTTCTCTCCGTAACCCGGTTACCCTCGCCCGTTTCAAAGATGACTTCGACGGGTACGTTTACCAGAACTCGCTGTTCTGTTTTCCTACGTTCGATCAGGAATATCCGTGGTTTATCGCTTTCCTCGGCCACCGTTTTTCCTCATCATCGACTTACGATGTTTCGGGGCACGCGCGGTGCCAAAAAAGGTGCGATACGACATCGGAAATACACAATTTAGTCGCGGAATCGATGGCGGGGCGTTCCAAAACGAGAAACCTGCCCCAGAGAGGGACGAAAGCTCGTCGCTTAAAGTCCATCGAAGTTCGACCTGTTTCGACGCTTTGAACAGTGTGGGTGGCGCGCCGGTTCCGGGTTAAGGCCGGCGCGCCACGCGAGGATTCTGGCGGGCTTATCGGGGTGGGAGATTTGCGGGCTGTGCTGGATAGATCGAAAATTCGTGTTTCATTTACGACGCCCATGGAATTGCAAATTGCGTGCCAAGAGAGATCACACCGCGCGGTTGAAAATAATAAGGTTAGGCAAGCCGGGCGTATTTGAGGTGTGCGAAACCGCGACATCTGTTCGATTCTGAGACAGGAAACCGCGAAGTAGAAAACCAGAGCAGCGTGTCGGTCTATCAGGCGCCCGCCGAGTTCGACGGCTTCTTCTCGTTGCGCTTCAGGAAGCGGTAGAGGCTGGTGCGTCCGATGCCGAGCATTTGCGCCGCGCGAACGCGATTGCCCTCGCAGGCTTCGAGAACGCGGCGGATGTGCTGGCGCCGGACCTCTTCCAGCGGCAGCGGCCGCCAACTCTCCGTGCCGTTTCCGGCGTGGCCCGACGGTTTCTGGATGGTCTCGGGTAAATCGTCGACGTCGATGAATTCGTTGACCGAGGTGAGGCAAGCGCACGAAATCACGTTTTCGAGCTCGCGAACGTTGCCGGGCCAGCCGTGCTGGTAAAGGATCGTCTGCGCCCGTCTTGTCAGGCCCTTGATCTGCTTGCTGTAGGCTTCATTGTATTTTTTCAGAAAATATTGAATGAGCAGGGGAATGTCATCGAGGCGTTCTGCGAGACTCGGCACGCGAATCTGGATGGTGCTCAGCCGGTAAAACAAATCCTCCCGGAACCGGCCGGTGAGAACCTCGGCGCGCAGGTCGCGATTGGTGGCGGCCACGAGGCGCACGTCCACGTGGCGCACCTCGGGCGATCCCACGCGCTGGATTTCGCGGTTCTGGATGACGCGCAGCAGCTTGGCCTGCATGGCGAGCGAAGTGTCCCCCACCTCGTCCAGGAACACCGCGCCGCCGTTCGCGTACTCGAAAAGACCCGGGCGCGTGTCGGTTGCTCCGGTAAACGCGCCGCGCATGTGCCCGAAGAGCTGGCTTTCCAGCAGCGTATCCACCATGGCGGAACAATTGCAGACCGCGAAGCGCTGGTGCGCCACCGGGCTCATCTGGTGAATGGCCTTGGCAATTAGCTCCTTGCCGGAACCGGTCGCGCCGACGAGCAAAATGTTCGTGTAGTGCCGGGCCACTTTGCGCACCATTTCAAACACTTCCACCATGGCCGGGCTGCGTCCGATGATGCCGTGGAATTCCAGGTCGGTGAGAAGTTGCTGCTCGAGACTGCGGATGCGTTTCCTCTTGTGAAAGGACTCGGCCAGTTCGTCGAGCGACTTTTTGAGGCGCGACCGGTCGACCGGCTTCGGGACGTAGTCGTAGGCGCCGCGCTTGACGGCCGCAATCGCATTGTCAATGGAGTAGTAGCCGGTCATCAGGATGACGTAGATCCCTGGATCGCGCTGCATGGCCTGCTCGAGGAACTGCAAGCCATCCATCCCCGGCATCTTGATGTCCGACATCACCACGCGGATGCGCCCCTGCTCGACGAGTTCCAAAGCGTGCTGCGGGTCGCTCGTGCCGATCGAGGAGTAGCCGAGGCATCGGAGCGACTCCTGAAGCATCTCGACCATGCCGGCTTCGTCATCCAGCACGCACACGGTCATGGAATCTTCCGAACTGCCGCGTACGAGGTGATCCGCGTTGGGGCTTGCAGTCAAAGTGTTCATGGCGGTTCACTGGCAAGGCCAATGCCAAAAAGTCGTGCGGCAGCGGCCGGCTCGGCGCGGGCTCGCGCCGTGGTGCGAGTCCAGGCCGAATCTGCGCTAACTCCTCAGCCATCAATCAGCTAATTGAAAAAGGAGAGGGAAGATTTCTAAGGCCACAGCGCGGACGACAGGCGGGAAAATTTTGAGGAGGGCTGGTTCCTGAACGGCTCGTTCCAATTTGGAGAGAATCGCGAGATTTCTGTGCCAAAATCGAATCGACCGGGACGAGAGCGCAACCCGAGACAGCTAGTTGATTACGCTCTCGTCCGCGTCGCTGAGATAGGAGAAGAACTCCAGCTCTTCGGCCGGATACCGGATGATCCCGGCAAAATCCGAATCCGTCTGACAGTAGTTACCCTGGCGGCGGAGTTGCAGCAGTCTCTCGCTGCTGAACGACACTGCGCGACGAACCTCCTCGCCCGTGGCCAGCCGATCCTCGGTAGTGATTTCGAGCGTATCTCGTTTCATCGGAGTACCTCCACGGCTTCGAGCTCCATTCCAGTTTCGTTTATGTCGCATGGGCTCTGCTCTTCCTCCACCCAATTAGATGCACGATTCGCCGTCTGAGATTGCTTCGAGCGCGGATGCAGCTGGCCGAGTTTTATCTGGTATCGCCCATTTCGATCCATGGGCACGATCTCGTCGACATGGTACGCAACCGGGACGGATCCGCTGGAGGGCTCCGCGCTCAGCAGGCGGATGAATGCGATCGAGCCCTCCGCCAGCGCGCGATGCAGTTGCACCTGCTTGTCACCGTCGCCCGTCCACATCAGTTCAGTTCTCTCGGTGAAGAAGGCGTTGTCCAGCCCCCAGCCGGAAAGTTCGATCCGGTAGTCACCGCGAGAATTGTTTGAATCGCTCATTGCTGTCGCGCTCCTGCCTATCTCCATTGCAGACGACGGGCCAGAACGTGAAAAAATTGCCGCTACTGAAATAGAAGGAGTTATGAGGATTTGGCTGGAAGGGGGCGAACGCGAGGAATGCACAAATTGAGACAACTGTGCAAATTCGAAACAGGCGTGCTGCGGCGGCGCGCCCTTCGTTGTCATCAAAAAATGGCGGCGGGTCCTACCCGCTGTGAACGCCGGAGTACAGGGTTCGCAGCGCGAAGAGGAAAATGGGCTGGAAGATTCTGTCGAAGAGAGTCCACGCGATCACGAGGCCAAGGAGGGCAAAGTTGCTGGACTGCTTCACCCAGTCGAGGTAGCGCCGCGCCGCGCCTTCCGGCATCAGCGCCATGATCCCGGCGTGGCCGTCGAGCGGAGGCACCGGCAGCAGGTTGAACGCCCCCAGCAGCACATTCAAACTGAAAAGGATGCTGAGCCCCGAAGTCAGAAACGTGGGTTCGCCCGAACCGGCCGGCATGACCACGCGGGAATAGCCGCGCACAAACTCCGGCGCCCGAAAGTAGCCGGCAGCGAGGCCGCTGCGGATCGCAATGCCCGTCAGAATCACAAGCGCGAAATTTGCCACGGGGCCCGCGAGGGCCATCCAGGCTGAACGGCGCGGATGCTCGTGCTGCCACTGCGGACTGAACGGCGCGCTGGCCCAGCCGATCATCCAGCCGCCGAGAGCGAACGAGAGGATCGGAACCACCACCATCCCGAACGGCGAGCGGCGAATGTGTGGAATCGGGTTGAGCGTGACCTGCCCGCCCTCGGCGGCCGTCATGTCACCGCCGAGCTTCGCGACGAGCGCGTGCGCCGCTTCATGGCACGTCGTCGAAAACAGAAAGACGAGGTACCAGACTGCGCCAAGGGCTAGGTCGGGCGTGTTCATTGTGCGCGCAACAAATGCAACGAAAGGTATGGCTCCGGGGCCTGGACTCGAACCAGGATAACCAGCTCCAAAGGCTGGCGTGCTACCAATTGCACTACCCCGGAATACTTTGGAGCCGAAACAGATTAGCTTAACTCGTGGAATCCGTCCAACGGAGCGTTGGGATGGAGGGCGGTAAGGCCAGGGAAGCGACTGAGATCTGTGACGTGCAGCGTCAACAGATGCTCAACACGATGTCCGCATGGGCGGGGCTCGATGCTTGACAATGAGCCATTCCAGCGGCACACTATCAACGTACATTCGATTCATTGAAACGTACGTTTGGAAGATTTTATGGCTAAAACCGAGGCGTTGAGGGTGCGAAAAGTGTCTGCCACGAGTCTTCGCGGCCGCCTGAAGGCCTGCATGAAAGCGGCGAAGGGCGGCAAGGTCGTCCTCATCGAGAATCGCAGGCAGGAATCGAAGTACCTAGTAGATAAGGAATGGCTGGACGCCATGATGCGCGAACGCGAGTCCATCCTCGCCACGCTAGAAGTACTTGCGGACCGCGAGTTGACGAATCGTCTGGTGAAACTCGCCAAAACTATTGACGAGGACGTCATCGCCGGACGCCTTCACACGATGGAAGAGGTCTTTGGCGAACCTTGAGCGGAGACGATCCCGGATATTCCATCGCGTTCACCGGCGATGCCTTTGTGGACATCAAGGCTCTGGACGGAAGCATAAAGAATAAGCTCAAGAAGGTTTTGACGAAAAAGCTCGCAATCGATCCCCATGGCTACGGACTACCCCTACGGTCTCCACTGAATCTCTATTGGAAGCACGAATTCGCGGCCCATCGCGTCATCTACCGCATCTACGAAGAGAAGCAGCTTGTCGTTGTCTGCGCTGTCGGGCCCCGAAAGCAGGGAGACGCAGCGGACGTTTACAAACAATTTCAAGCGCTCGCCCAAACAGGGAAGGTAGCCCAGCAGATTGCCGAGGTCCTCGGCAGCCTCACGCCAGGCAAGAAGAAAATCGAACCTCCCAAGCGCTAGATCTCTGCTTTTTATCCTACGACATTGGAAACCCCCACCCTTCGCGAGGCACAAAGGATGGGGGCACCCGGCGATGGACACGACAAAGGAGGAACCAATATCGTAATCGGCGCTCCAGCAAAGAGATTCGTTAACATCCTATAAGTAGGTTGATCTGTCTGTAACAAAGTGTTATATAGCCATACTTGCTACGATGCCAAATCTGATCGGCAGGAGTTGAAACCGTGAGGACAATCAAGTTTGCCATCCTGATCCTAGGAATCGCGTTCAGTGTGAGTGCTGCCCGTGGGCAGGGCAGTACATTCACGCAGGTTGGAAACTGGAGCTGCGTCATTCCATCGGGCTCGCAGCCCGGATTTACGTGTCCAAGTGTTACGTTTCCAACGGCATTCGGCGGAGTGCCAAACATTATCGTTACGGGGCCAATACAGCCGACGAATGTTACTCCGAACGGATTTACCCCGGTGGCCCAGCAAGGGAACCCTCCTGTCAACGTGGGTCCGTTTCCCGTGATCGTTAATCTACCCATCTCTGGGACCTGGACCGCTGTCGGCCCCGTCCTACTGAACGGGACTGCTCAGGCAAAGTACCTAGTACTGACCGTTATCTATGCTCCTCCGGGAACCAACGGCGGCCATAGCACCAGTTCTGTGAGCTACCAAGCTGGAAGCACGACTGGAACAACGACATCCGCGAGTCAATCTTTTCAGGTTGCCAACTCGATTTCGTTTACCGGGTCAGCCAAATACTTTGGTCCCGGAGGCAGCACTAGTGTCTCTTTTAGTTTCTCTCAGTCTGATACCGATAGTCAGTCTCTGGATATTAAAAAATCAACAACATCGACGATTGGTCAGAGTGGGCCGGGCCAAGATGGCATCAATCATGACGAGGATGAAGTCTGGCTCTTGCTGAATCCTACTGTAAATCTCGCTTTCTCCTCGGTTCCAAGCGCAGCTTGGACTTTCTCCGATTCAATGTCACCCATAACCTCGCCCATCCAATATCTACACGTCGGATGGTTGAACGGTCATGAGACTATGCCCACGGGAGTTGCTGCCGCCCTCCAACAAGCAGGTGTCAGTGCGCAGGACTATCCGAACATTTTGGCGCGCGACCCTTTTGCGACCGGAGCGGCTCTCGATCCAACACGCTTCCTATTGCTGAATACTACCTTTCCGTACGAACCGCCGCTGAACGCCAATGACCCGGTCCCAACCGTGACGTACAACGTTTCGAACAGCTCGACTGCTACAGTCGGTTCAGAAACAGTTGACACCTACAAGGTTGGATTGAGCATAACTGCGTCGGGGGGATTTCTTGAGTTCGCCAAGGCTACCCTAAAGGACACTGCTAGTTGGCAGTGGACAAACAAATCTTCGCACACGGCCACATCAGGCACGTCAGAATCAGCGTCGGTAACGATAGGCGGTCCAGCATACGGGTACACTGGCAATACGGTAATGGAAGTATATTTCGACACCATGTACAAGACATTTGCATTTGCTCTCGATCCAATCGAACAGCACCAGCTTAGCGTTCAAGGCGCGCTCACGAGCGCGTCAGGCAAACGATTGGCTGCCACGGAGGTTACGCTGATTGAGCATGGTGTCAAACATCAGACGTTTACAAACGCGAGTGGAGAATTTATGTTCCTCGGCCACGTTAACGGACCGGTGACTGTGCAGGCCGCTGGTTATCAGCCCCGAACAATCCCGCAGGCTGACTCCACACGTCACGTTGCCCTTGGCCAGAAGTGACGAACTCGGGGAAAGAGTCTCTTTCGGTTCACTGCTGGACGTTGAGACAGTAGAAGCAGAGGTTGTCTTCTTGACGCGGCAGCTAACTGGACAATGGCCGGCCTGCCCAAACCGAGATCAATTCCATCCGCACAGCATCCGCCGGGTCGGGAATCGCCTTCCGATGCCTTGGGCTAACTGACGCTCTCCCTCATCAGCGCCAACGCACCATCGATATTCCGTTGGTTGAAAGCAGAGTAGACCTCGGCTATGAGCGTCTGTGTGTTTGCCATATTAGTTCTTCGTGTGGATGATCACTCAGCCTGCATGAACAGTATAGGTCCTGAAAAACGCGCTTATATTTACATATCTCGGGATGCATGAATTTAAGCTTACAGCAACAGCATGGTCCGCTCGTTGGTTTCGTAACCGTTCGCGGTTGTTTTCTTGGTTACCAAGCTGAATAGAAATGATAATATCTCGGGCCATAACCCGATTCCCCGTCGGGACTGTCTGGCGCTACCCGTGTTCGTAGTCAAGCCGGGAGCGCCTAATTCTAGGAAAGTCCTGACAATGGCGGACGAACAGTCACGAGGCGAAAGACCAGGTTTCGGGCCGTCGGGTCCCTTTTCTACCAGTGATATTCATACGGTGTTCACAGCCGTTGATATTCACAAAAATCTTGGACAATTGGAGAAAGCGGTTAAGGTCTTGGAGCGTGTGACTGATGCTCAGGGAGAAAAGATTTATCAGGTAACTCGGCAAATGGACAGAATGGAACATACCCAAACAATTCTTGACGAGGGGAGGGCGCTTCAGGGGCAGAGAATACGGTACCTGGAAAGAGTGGCTCACATCGCGGAGACGGTCGCCGCAATCTTGCTTGCCCTCATTGTATATCTGTTTCATCTCCTACCCACTGCTCCCGCTACTCCTCCCGCACATTGAGTCACTACCCGCCCGTGCAGTCGGTGGATTTTCTGGGTGTAGCCGCCGATTGTCATAATCGCCTTCTCCTCGGCGAATTCTAACACGCACGGGAGGCTAGGATTTTTCACCGAAACTTTCACCAACGGCACCAAAAACTAGCCAATTTGCACCTACGCTCGCCAAGGTAACATCCTTTGAAATCAACGAATTGTTGGGTGCAGACAAAATCCAAAGGCTGGCGTGCTACCAATTGCACTACCCCGGAATACTTTGGGAGCCGAAACAGATTAGCTTAACTCGTGGAATCCGTCCAATCTCCGTGTCGTATATGTCTTAGCTCCATAATTCTGTCACCCCTTAATGGCAACGTGAAAATGTCACCCCATGAGACAGGAGACATTCACGTTGAGTCAGAAGGAACTGCAACGAGTGACCGTCATTTCGCGATGCGTGCAAGGGAACCTGACGTGTGCCAGAGCCGCGGAGCTG